>Ga0302321_100000009_pt1 | contig 217911 bp, 205 predicted proteins | sample Fen_T0_1_FD_202505 | JGI IMG/M metagenome (GOLD analysis project Ga0302321, IMG submission 202505) | Peat permafrost microbial communities from Stordalen Mire near Abisko, Sweden - Fen_T0_1 | ecosystem: Environmental > Terrestrial > Soil > Wetlands > Permafrost | place: Sweden: Abisko...
GGTCGTGCAGCAATATCAGCTGCCACGTCTTTTTCTAGACGCTCTGCTAGAAGGGTTCGAATGGGATGCTCTTGGGCGTCGTTACCAAACACTTGAGGATCTTCAGTCTTATGCAGCGCGCGTCGCCGGGACTGTTGGCGCAATGATGTCCTGGATCATGGGAATCAAGTCACCAGCGACGCTAGCAAGGGCTTGTGAACTTGGTGTCGCAATGCAGCTGACCAATATTGCAAGAGATATCGGAGAGGACGCACGCAATGGCCGAATTTATATCCCATTAGCGTGGCTGGAATCTGCGGATATCAAGGTAACTGACTGGCTGAGGGACCCCCAACCCACAACCGTCATTAAGTCGTTGATTTCCCGTCTGTTGGATGAGGCAGATATCCTGTATCAACGGGCGCAGTCCGGCATTGCAGAATTGCCTCCAGACTGCAGAGCAGCGATTCTCGCGGCAAGTTCAATTTATGGTGAGATTGGTGCACAACTAAGACGTGAGGGACTGGACTCCATCACACATCGAACAGTGGTAAGCACCACGAGAAAGCTGGTACTGCTTGCCGCCGCATGGACACAAGTCAGATGGATATATGTTGATACACAACAACGTGCGCCATTAGGAGCCATTAGATTTTTAGTAGACGGGTGCGAGTCCAATCTAAAACAACGCAACGCTACAAATCATGTCCCCAATAAAGACATGTCTCAGCGAATAGAGTGGGTGATTGGCTTACTTGAACGGGTAGAGAATGAACGCATGGGTCGCAGACCAATTAAGATCTCTGAGCAAGCCTAAATTAGCAAACCAAAACAGCACCAAAAATATTAACAATCCAGCTAACAAAAAGGCGATGGGGAGTAACCCTCATCGCCTTTTTTAATTACTTCTTGTCATCAGGACGATTCAGCCAATTCAAAACAATGAAAAGAATGAAGACGACATACATAATAATTAAAATTGAACTTGTTTTCATGGTTTCTCCTTAACGTTAGGTTTCACTTCTCTATCTACACGGGGAATCGAATTAATTAATACAGGGCCTTTCGACTGCTTCTGAATCAATGGGAGCATCACCACTATGGTTACACCCAGCAGAATGAGTTCCAACCCATAAACAGTGTGGTAGCCAGTCGCCGAGTCTGCCCATTTTGCGACCGAATCTCGAAAAATGCCACCCAAAGCCATAGCGAGACCTGCAGCTGTTGCTTGTACTGCGCCCCATGTACCTAAAGCCATACCAGCCTGGTCTTTGGGTGCTAAGTTCATGGTGGACGTCAGCGTGCCATGACCAAACAGACCGGCTCCTAATCCAATCAAGAATGTTCCCACAGCGAACAACCAAGGAGCTTGAACATAGCCAGAAATAATCACAGCACAAAAGGCAGGTATACCTACCCAAGCACCGCCATTGGCCATCCGAAAAGGATCTGCACCACGACTCAAGACGCGTGAAGCCCAACCAAAGCCAATAAGTCCACCAAATGCCAAAGTAGCGGTGAGTGTCGTTGTTGCCGAAACGCTCAAACCGAGAATCTCCCCACCATAAGGCTCCAACAACACATCTTCCATGGAGAAAGCCATTGTGCCAAAGCCTAATACGATCAAGCGCCTTACAGCATACCCACCGGCACTGAAATTAATCCATGCATCACGAAAACTGGCATTTGCAACTTGGGCTGTTGGTCGCACAACATGCCGTGCCTCCTGCTTCCACAGTGCAAGAACGTTCAGTGCCATTGTCGCAATTGCGGCTCCTTGAATAACTTGAACCAAACGCCCTGGGCTGTAATCAGCCAACAGCTCGCCGTACAAAAAGGCACTTCCGATCATGCCAACAAGCAGCATCACATACATCAGCCCCACGACCTTGGGCTGCGACTCGACCGGCGCCAAGTCTGTAGCCAACGCCAATCCAACCGTCTGCGTGGTGTGCATGCCTGCACCTACCAGCAAAAAAGCCACTCCAGCGCCAAGTTGACCAATCCACGCGGGGGCATTTGCCGCCTCTCCGCCACCGGACAAAACCAAAAGCGCAAACGGCATGATGGCAAACCCACCAAACTGGAGCAAGGTCCCCATCCAAATGTAAGGCACTCGACGCCAACCAAGCGCAGACTGGTGATTGTCCGAACGAAATCCTATCAAGGCGCGCAACGGCGCAAACAATAAAGGCAAACCAACCATGACAGAGACCAATGCGGACGGCACATTGAGCTCAACAATCATGACCCGATTTAACGTTCCAATGAGCATGACCAAAGCCATCCCGACGGAAATCTGGAACAACGATAGACGCAATAGTCTCGACAGAGGTAGATCTGGAGACGCCGCGTCTGCAAAAGGCAAATAGCGTGTACCTGCAGCGGTCCACGCAAAAACCAACTTTTGGCTAAATCTGTTCATTCAAAAAAAGGACCGAGATCTCGCGATCCCGGTCTCTTAGCTCCATACCTGCGTTATTTTTTCGCAGTCACGGCACCGGGCAAGGCCGGCACTGCATCAGCTGACGCTGTTACAGCAGCTTTACCAGCACTACCGCTGTAGTAGGCTTTCAGCCATGGCACGTTCAAGAACAGAGCCAAGTGAACGGCAAAAGCGCCGATAGCCACAGCGCCCAAGTAAACTGGAATACCAGTGGAAGGCTTTACATACAACCAAATTTTTCCGTAAATCATGGTGTTATCTCCTTACTTGAGCCAAGGTGAGTAAATGTAGGAAAGCAAATGAGCAAATGCGGCGATCAAACCGAAAATTTGCGTTCCCTGAATGAGATGCCGATGAATCTCTTGAGCTTCGGCTTCAGTCAGTCCCGTTGGGTAAACTTTGTCTGTATCAGACATGGTTATTCTCCTTGCAACGTGCAAAACCCGCACGAGGGTTATTTAAGGCCGGAATGGCCAAAAATTCTTTATATTTATTACCGACAAATAATAACCCGAATAACGCCAAAAGACGGGCTACCATCGATAACAAAAAAACTGTAAAACCAACAAATGGCATATTAATCAAGCGACATCAAAAGCGCCTAGGCATTCGCCAAGGAAGCATGGCACGAACAACTGGCGAAACCAATCGAGATATCGACAGAGACTCATGAAAGCTCGTAACCCTTTCGCCAAGCAATTCACTTTTCATGATAGCCCTCTGATAAAAGGGAGTATCTTCAAGCTGCTCACTGATCTCGACTGCAGTACTGCTTCTCAGACCTCGAGACACTCTCCAAGCGGTAAGGGGAAGCTCATTTCTCATTGGCGGCTCAAAGGTTTCAACCCCACCCTGGCGATTGAACAATAAAGACAATGTGTTATTGCTATCCTTTTTATATCGCATGTCGTACAGCACTGCTGTATCGCCATTAGCCATCAGGCTACGGGACCAATCCCAACTGTGAAAGCCGTTCTCTATGGGTTCATCGCCTTCATTCGAATCAAGATATGCTGTCCCAATCCACTTTTGATGTGGATCATCAAAACTAACCTCAACACGCCCAGAAGGTGCAATTGGCCCCCAACGATGCTTACTTTGCAAATCGATGGGCGTACTGAAATTAAACAATTGAAATGGTTCAATACGGATGTGCCCAGCAACCTTGTAGGGAATCGGAGCGCTGACCTCATTTACCCGAATATTGAGACTCGTGCCATCCCAATGGACTTCACTAGGGCCAATTGAAAATCGATTTGAGTCCCGTGACGTATGTTTACGGCCGCGCTCAGTCATACACCACCGTTTATGTTTTCGATGGTAGAGGGCAACATTTAATGCACAGTAGTTATCTGGATCAGCAGTGCCAACTCGTCGTGCCAATGCGTAATACGGTGAAAAGACACTGCCGACGAATGCAATCACACTCAACCCAAATTGCCCATCATCACTCATAGCGTCAACATACCACCAGAGGTATCCTCCATGCGGCACTGACTGGTCAAACCGAGGTTCTCCAGAACGGCTGCGGCCGCCAGTCGCCCGGACATCGCTGCCATCGGTACGCCCGGCCCTGGGTGAACGCTCCCACCCGTCAGGTACAAGCCCGGTACCGGACAAATCGCGCCTGGTCTCGAAAATATGCTCAGCCATCCGTGTGTCGCTTGTCCATAAAGTGCCCCACCAGTGCCTGGGAAGCGTTGATGAAAACTCCTCGGGGTCGTACGAACCATACGACGCGTGTCTATCTCGATATCCAGTCCACAAGCCCTGGCACGACCGAAGCATCGCTCCTGCAGCGCATCAAGCGCTTCGGAAGCCAAGCTCTTATCATCAGTTTCCCCCACGGCCGGCGCATTGACCAAACACAACATTCTTTCAGCTGCATCCAGATTCGCACCTTCCCCACGGTCTTGCGCGCACACATACACGGTTGGGTCAAGCGGCAACCGATTGCGTTCAAAAATATCTTCAAATTCTGTGGCGTACTGGTGTCCGAAAAATAAATTGTGCCGATCCAACTTGATGCCATTTGTCTTGGCCACGACGCTCCAAGTCACCGCAGACAACGAACGAGGATGCCCACCCGGAGAAACGCCATGGCGCACACCTTTTCCGAGCAAGCCCTGACGCAACGCCGATGCATCTCCATTGAAAACAACGACGTCAGCTGCCAACCGCTCACCCTCAGCAGACACAACCCCAGAGACACTCCCTTGACTCACTTGGATTTCTTGGCACTCCGACTGGAACTTGAATTGCACGCCATTTTGTTTACATAAGCGCACCAACAACTTTGGCAATGCAGACATACCACCATCAACCGACCAAACACCATCCATTTCAACCTGAGCGATCAGATTCAACGTTGCAGGTGCTTGCCATGGCGATGAACCACAGTAAGTCGCATAACGCCCGAATAGCTGCCGCAAACGTGGATCCGAAAAGTGTTTTGCCAAACTATTCCACATGGTTCGTGTCGGCCCCACGCGCGCAAGAAGAGCAAGCCCCCGCGGCCCAAGACTCATCATGAATCTGGGAAGACTACTGGCCTGCGAGCGTATAAAAGGACCTTCCAAGCTACGATAGAGCGCACTTGTCGTTTTACAAAATTGACGGAATCGCTCAGCCTCATCGGGCCCTGCAAATGCCTCTACCGCAGCTTCACTCTCCCGGGCGTCAGCAAATAGATCTAGAGCACTACCATCCTCCCAAAAATGCCTCCCTATCACTGGTAAGCGGGTCAGTTTGAGCTCCTTGTCAAAATCAACACCAATCGACTCCATCAACTCCGAAAAAACCCACTTCATCGTGAACACTGTCGGACCTGAGTCAATGAAATAACCGTCCACATCTAGCGCACGTATCTTTCCTCCAGGCTGCTCACTACGCTCAAGCACCGTCACCTGAAGACCTTCGCTTGCGAGTCGCAATGCGGCAACCAGTCCGCCAATGCCCGCACCAACAACGACAACATGCTTGTCAGCCATGCTGTACCTCACGCGTCAGCCCGTAGGTCCTGCCTTGCCAAACACCCGACATAGACAGAACTCGCATTCGAACGAACATTGATTCAGCGAAATAGCCGTTTTTGTAGGCAGCTGCGATCGCAAGTTTGTGCGCACCAGCATGCGCGTATGACACCATGGACTCCGTATCAGTCCACAAGCTGAACGTGCACTGACGTAACAATGGTGCTTCACCCAGCCCCATCGCAAGACAGCATCCTTTCGCGACACTAAGCTCTTTTTGAGCAGGCGGCGAATAACGCCAAAAAGCGAGCGCTTTGGCTGGCTTAATCGTGCCCCTGGTTAGGACACCCACTAACCCCCTATCCATTTCAGAATCCCGCTGAGCCAGCGGTACCGACAGCTGATCATCGGTTGTCTCCGACCAAGCCTGCTCATCCCACTGGCCTCTCGCAGAAGTGATCGCCATCGAACTCAACCAATACTCCCGAGCATGATCGACGATAGCGGATGCATATGAGCCTTGACAAAATTCAACTGCTTTTTGCTCACTCTCAAAAAGGCAAATCAGCCCCTGGTGGCTTCCGCTGGGACGCAGACCAAAACCGCCACCGTGCCCACTTCCCATCACTTTGACGAACAGTAAGCCCGACACATCTTTCAAGCCCGCTGCTCCTTGAAGGAGTCGCATCCACCCCCAGGCCCGATGTTGGGTCAAATAATCGACCAGCAACACCACGACCACACCCGAAAGTGCAATAGAGGGGTTAGAAGATGTATTCACTAGACTACCTACTATCTAAATATGAGTAGCACCGGGTTGAGATTCAAGCATGCATCGACCTACAGAACATCAACTCAGTGGCCGTCAATTCCCAACGCTAATTGGCAGCGACAGTTGCGCCAGAGGACGCACGGGGACCAGCCAATTCCGGGTAGTCCTTGATCAACGGCGTACCGTTCAGTGGCTTATAGACACCCTGATGGCAAGTGGCGCAATTAACCTTTGGCGAGTCGCCTGTAGGACCAAGCCTATTCGCAGGGAATGCGCTTTGCAGCGGTGCCAAGTAGGCCACATTCAGATCTCTAGCCATGCGGATGCCATACCAGGCAGTTGCCCGTTGTGGCGGATTGCCCTCCCATGAGCCAAACGAACGTGTGTTATGACAATAAGTGCAGTTGACATTTAATGACGAAGAAATGTGCGTCATCAAACTGTAGGTGTACTCAGTTTGCTTGAGGGAACTACGGTTTGTTCCATCTGGTAGCGCAGTAGTGCTGTAAACCCGCACGTTTTTATCTTCCAACAGGAAAGGCGTGAAGGGGTCGCTCGGTGTAGCCATCAGCGCGACCTTCATAGAAGGCGCATTTTGACCAGCACGGTCTCCGATAAAGTCTGAGCCGTTAGCTTGCGGTGCCTCTTTAAACCAAACATTGGACGGCACGGGCTGACCGCGATGGCATGTGAAACATGTCACGCCTGTATTCGCCACGTGCGTTTTCCAGTCCGAATTAATGTGCCTGGTCATTTCTAGCATGCGCCGCGAAACGACCTTCGTGTAGAGCTTGTCGTCGGCAAAGTTCTGCAAGTCATGGCAATAGGCACAGCCTTCGTTGGGGGCCACCCAGGCTGTTATCGCCGTCATGACTCGTGTGAACTCTGCAACGCTAACGTCACCTAGTACCTTCACATTTTGAAAGGCTTGGCTTGCTCTAGGCCCGTTTGCATCAGCTGCGGGAATCACTTCTGGCAATTGATTCTTAGCATTTATTGCCTCGACGATGCGAGGGTTATAAACCTGCAGCATCCCTGTACCGCGATACCCTCGCTGAATTGAATCAGGCGAAGGACGCTCACATCCAGCCAAAAGAACCACTGTGCCAAGCAACAAGAACCGTATAAATGTAGATGTCTTGCTCATGGTTTAACTCCAATCAGGCTAGCAGGATCAACAACAACCGGGAACACAGTGGGGTATGGAGGTACCACACCGTGTTTGACTGACCACAAATACCAGTTGTCGACCACGGTACCAGACAGCAAGATACCAATACCACCCACCAACGGACATAACACGGCAAACCACCAACCCCACCGGTGAATAGATTCCATCGTGGCATTGATGCCCATGGTCCACCGCCAGAACAAAGCAGCCCGCTCGGAAGCACCACCGCGATCAAAAATCTGCTCAATTTCACGTTCGCCACCAAAGCGGGTTACCGCCAAAATCGTAGCGCCATGCATTGCAAAGATAAGGGTTGAGCCGTAAAGGAATGCAATAGACAAGGCGTGGAATGGGTTATAGAAAAGATTCCCATAGCGCAATGAAAAAGCCGCAGTCCAATCCAGATGAGGGAATATCCCAAATGGCACTGCCTCGCTCCAAGAGCCCATCAAAATCGGACGGATAAAACCCAACACCAAATACAGCCAAATCGCCGCTGCGAATGCCCATGCCACATGCGTACCCATATGCAATTCACGCGCCCGCCGGTAAATACGTAACCACCACAAAATCATTGACGCGGTTAGGAAGAAGCCCGCCATCAACCACCATCCCCCTTGGTTTAAGGGTGGCAACTTCAGACCAAACTCAGGCGGTGGCGGTTCCAATGCCAACCAGAACAACTGGCGAACAAATTGCACAGGATCCCAGCCAACAGACGCAAGCATATTCAACCCAATGATCAAAAATGCAATGGAAAAACTGACTGCTGCCGCCACGCCGAGCGTGCCAAGATAAATAGGACCAATTTGGGCATTGCCCAAGCGTCCCAAAAGATGAAACTGAATGGGGTACCCAAAGCGGGGATCATTTCCTTTGCCTAAGGGAACACCATGATGCACAGCACCGGACGGCTGTACAGCTGTAAAAAGATTTTGATATTCAGCCATGACGCGATCTCCTGACTTAATTCCAGATGGGCATGTTCAGCCACCAGCCCCACCACTCAGGCCAGCCACGGGTCCAGAATGGTCCACTGATCACAATGCACAAAGCACTGAACAGAACAGCCGCCAACGCCAAAAACAGACCTAAACGGTGAATACCCAACGTGCCAATTGAATAACCGATGATGTCGCGGAAGAAGGTATCTTCAGCCTCAGGCGCACACACGGTTTCACCCTTCTTTGGGTTGGATGCAGAAACAATCAAGGAGCTATGCAATGAAAGTGCGAACGTGGTGCCAAAGAAGAAACTGATCGCCAACATATGAGCGGGGTTGTAATGGAAATGGAGGTACTGATACCCAACATTCGAGACCCAATCCAGATGGCTGTAAATCCCATACGGGAATCCATGCCCCCAAGCGCCCATCAACACCGGGCGAATCACCACCAAAGTGACATACGCAAAAATCGCAACACCAAAGGCAAGAGGCACATGCAGGCCCATGCCGAGTTTTCGACAAATTTCAACCTCGCGGAGCATCCAGGAGACAAAAGCACCGATGGCACAGACCGTAATCAACTGCCACAAGCCACCTTTCATTAAGGGTGCGATACCTAGACCATACGACAAGTCTGGCGGCGCGATGCTGATTTGCCAAAGGTTCCATGTTGGACCTTGTGATGCACCCCAAAGAATCATGAGCGTGCCCACCACTGCGAAAAACAATGAGGTGACACCAAAAAAACCAACGTAGAAGGGGCCGACCCAAAAGTCGAAGAGATCACCACCTATCAGAGTCCCACCACGAACTCTGTACTTCTTTTCAAAGCTGAGCATCGCCATGATTGCACCCGCCTAACTAGAACCAACTCGAAGTCAATTCCGAATGATTACAAAAACTAGGCAAACGAAACCCAAAATAGCTCTTGGGGTCCGTTTGCTTTCCGTGAGCACAGTCCTTAGGATCCTGCAGCAGGGACTGTGGCTGGCAGAGGTGCGTTTTGTGTAGCAACTACGCCTGCTTTGTGCTGGCCATCCAGCCAGTTGAACTTGTTGGTACCGAGCAAAATCAGATGAATCACCGCGGCCAAAGCGAACAAGAAAATGCCTTGAGCAACCATAACCCGAATAGGGTCGAAAAGACGCCAGATTCTCCACATGGTCATTTCTCCTAAATAATGTATGACATGAGTGTGTAAACCGCTGAACTCACACCTTCAATAAAGCCTTTTGAATTTTCGGCACCAGGCAAAAATGATCTCCATTGCATACCAATCACTGAAGCGATCACTGAAGCAATAAGAAAAATGACAAATACCGGCGCAAAAATCATCCAAAAAGCCAGCGAATCTTCTGCATGAAGAACATCGCCTTTGACTTGAGGGTTTTGATTCATGACAGTTAGTCCTGAAAACAAACCGTTGGCCTTACAGCCAGGGTCGCCAAGCCCAAACGAGGATGTGCGCCACCGCAGCAACCGTGGTAAATCCCACAAAGCCTTGAACGTAGAACTTGTGGAACTCCTGGGCTTCCTCGTCAGTCAGTCCGGAAATAGAGGTTTGATTCGACATGCGAATACTCCTTCACAAAAAAGCCTTTCGGCCGATGATGCGCACAACCCGCGCAACCTGAGTAGCCAAGGTTCTAACCTTGACATCTTGCAAACCAGAGCCAACACGGCTATGGCTTATGTTCATAGAAGTCATACGTTGACTCCTAGACCTAACTCTTCACCTGCACGGTCGACATGCACCGCCGTCACGATGTTTTCATCGTGCTCACGTGCGAATTTCTCCGCCAAGTCACGGACACGCTTAGCGGCAGAAATCTGAATCAACACAGGTTGACTTTGAATCAGATCTCTCATTCGCGTCTGGGCTGCCTCTTGCCACAATGCATTAGGAACAACCACACCGCGCGCATGGGTCGGGTCAACGCGATCCATTTCTGAGCCCAAAGGCAATATGTGAAACAACGCATCAAATAAGCTGTTGCATACCTCTTGGATAACGTAAGTTGCCCCGCTGTAACCCATAAAGGGCGTACCTGTGTGCCGCCGAATCACCGCACCAGGAAACGACGCGGGAATGAAGGAGGCGCGCATCGGCCCTCCCCCCGATATCTCACTTAGATACATGCGCTCGTTATAGCTACCAAACATGATGAGTGGTGTTTGGGTCTTGCACAACTCACGGATTTTTTGGTTATCCGTCTTAGCACCTGCAACGCGAGAAATTGCAAATTTGCATGGCAAACCCATCTCAACTTCAAGGAAATTTTTCAAGCCACGGGTATAAGTTTCGTTGGCAACGACTGCAAAACTGGCGGTGGAAAAAAAGTCTTGTGTTACAGACCGCCACAAGTCCCACAACGGCTTGAGGGTTGTGTGACGCTCGCGCTCAATAAATGGCTCTGGATCCAAACCTAGCAGTTGCCCTAGCTGGCGCAAGAACAAGGTTGTACTGTGCAAGCCGATAGGCGCTTGCAGATAAGGTCGCTCTAACGCTTCACAAAGCATCCGACCAAACTCCCGGTACAGACAGATGTTGACATCCGCGTTGACGAGGTTTGGCACATCAACCAAGTGACTTCCAAGTGGGAACACCAAGTTGATCTCAGCACCGATACCTTCAACCAAACGCCGCACTTCTGCCAAATCACTAGCCGAGTTAAACACGCCATAGGATGGGCCAATGATATTTACTCGCGGCCTCTCACTGGGCGACCGCTCACTCAGTGGCTTGCGCTGCGGGACTTTGCGCACACCATATTCACTCCACAACCAATAAATGGCGCGATTGGCACACTGCCACTGATCCTCATCAATCGTGCGCGGCAAGAAACGCAAAATGTTCGTCCCTTCGGGAGTCACACCGCCGCCAATCATCTCAGCAATAGATCCAGTCACAACAACAGCCGGAAGATCAGGATCCAACACGGCGTGCGCACGCTTCATCGCCCCTTCTGTACCCTCACGACCCAGCTGCTCTTCGCCCAAGCCAGTCACCACAATCGGCAACTCATGGGGCGGCAATGCATCGGTATAGTGCAATACAGACGTTACCGGCAAATTCTCACAGCCGACCGGGCCATCAATAATGACCTGTAAACCCTTGATGGCGGTGAACACATACACCGCACCCCAATAGCCACCCGCGCGATCATGATCAAGGATGAACATCAGCCCATCTCCTCGGCTTTTCGCTTTTTCGACAAACGATCCAACTGCCGCCGCATTTCATCACGGAACTCTGAGTGAGCCGTAGGCACACCTTCCCAAATACCAGCTGTGTCACCTGAGCCAACACCATCGAAAAACGAGGTCATCACCTCAAACCGCGCGCGATTAGCAATAGCCGACTGAACAACTTGCACCAAAGAGCCCACCCCAGCCCCCCCCATCAGAGGACGTGCAGAAATCAAATTAGTGAAATACAGCGCCGGAATGGACAATTGCTTAGCCTTCTGAACCACTGGCGTAGTCCCAATAGCAAGATCCGGTTTGAACTCGCTTACTGCAGCCAGATCCTGCTCCAGCGAAGCACGAAACTGAACACGCACACCTTTTGAGCGCAACCAATCGGCATCCAAGGCATTCCAAGGTGTTGCGGGGCATGCGGAGCCAACGTACTTCAAATCTGCACCACATTCCACCAACAAACGCCCCACAAGCAATTCGGAACCTTCGTAACCACTTAGCGTAATACGTCCAGTAATGGGCTTTGAAGACATCACGGCACGAATCGCAGCTTCCGCTTGATTCTTTGCCTGATCAATCTTATGTTGACTGACACCTGCGGCCTCACCAATCGCTTGTAACCAAGACAAAGTGCCATCCAGCCCTACCGGTGCGGAAGCGACCACGGGGCGCCCGGCAGCTTCAAATTCCCGCACGCTAGCGGTATAAAACGGATGAATCGCCGCCACAGCGACGCAATCGAGCGCAGAATAAAGCTCACGCCATTCACGTGTTGGCACAACCGGGCCGGCAGCCAAACCCATCGGCGCCAAAAGTTGGGCGATACCCACAGGGTCTGCAGGAAACATCTCGCCAAGCAATGTAATGGTCGGAAGATTCACGACACCACCGCGCGGTGCCTGCACCGGGCCACTTTGAATCTCATGGCGTGCATAACGCAACATCGCGCCCGCCAACACATCTTTCGCTTCGGCATGCGTTGGCACACCAAAGCCTGGCACATCTATCCCAATGATGCGCACACCGTCAATTTCCTTGGGCAAGAGTTGCAACGGCACGCCACTGGCCGTAGGAACGCACAGATTGATGACAACGATGACATCAAGTGTCGCGGGGTCCGCCTGAGAGTGAACAGCCTCACGGATATCCTCAAAAAGCTTACCTGTCACTAACGACTCAGAGTTGAACGGCACGTACCCAACACTACGGCGAGCACCATAAAAATGGGAGATAAACGTCAAACCATAAACGCAACAGGCGGAGCCAGAAAGGATCGTCGCCGTTCTGCGCATGCGCAATCCAACCCGCAAGGCTCCAAAGGCAGGACACATGCTCTGCGGCTGGTCATGCGGACCAGCCTTGCGATTGACTGGGTAGTCTTTCACATACTGGTGCAAAACTGCGCCTTTGCCTGCCATGCGTGCGGCAGACAGCAACTTCTCTCCGCCAGCGTGGCAGCCCATACCATCCCCCTCCAATGCAGTAGTCTGCATCTCGGGTGATTGAATATCAACAATGGAAACAGGAAGAGACATAACTCAGGCAGCGTCGTAAATGATTTCCAAACTGGGCTTGACGATGTCGTGAAGACCAACCATGTCAAAAGCAGTGGCGGGCTCAAGCACAACATGTCTACCCACGGTATCTGCACTGAACAAGCTCAACAACTGATCTTGTGTTTGTGGATTAGGGCGCACAGGCGGCGCCTCAGCCACATTAATGGCCAACTGTTCAAACATTGGCCCCCATTCACCGCCCGGTATCCCGATGATTTCGTAACTCGCACTCTTGCGGCGAATACCTTCATTGGCGGGAATCGCCGCCAAGACAGGAATACCGGCATTGGCAGCAAACGCTGCGGCCTCACCTGTTCCATCATCCTTGTTGATCACCATCCCGGCCACACCCACATTGCCGCCCAGCTTGCGAAAGTACTCAACAGCAGAACAAACGTTGTTAGCCACATACAGCGACTGCAAATCATTGCTACCAACCACAATCACTTTTTGGCACATGTCCCGAGCAATGGGCAAACCAAAACCACCACACACCACGTCACCCAAAAAGTCAAGCAGCACGTAGTCAAAACCCCAGTCATGAAAGCCAAGCTTTTCCAAGGTCTCAAAACCATGAATGATCCCACGACCACCACAGCCGCGCCCCACTTCAGGCCCCCCCAGCTCCATCGCAAAAACACCATCGCGCTTGAAGCAAACATCACTGATGCTCACAGCTTGTCCAGCCAACTTCAATCTGGAGGATGTCTCTATGATCGTGGGACAAGCCTTGCCACCAAACAACAGGCTAGTGGTGTCGCTCTTAGGATCGCAACCAATCAAGAGAACTTTCTTCCCTTGCTGCGCCATCATGTAACTCAGATTAGCCAGCGTAAAGCTTTTCCCAATACCACCCTTACCGTAGATGGCAATGATTTGAGTCTCTTTGGTTGACTGCGCAGCGCTAACACCCGCCAGCGGCTCGGACGCCTCTTGCCGCAGACGATCAACAAACTTCACAGCTTGCTCAGTAGGTACAGCCAAATTGGTCATGCGTTAGCGCTCCAATCCATAATCATTTTCAGGCACAACGGATCGCCGAATGCCACCTCGTAAGCAGCCAGTGCGTTTCTTGGAGATTGATGATGGGTAATCAAACCATCGAGAGACAACCGACCTGTGCTAACCAACTCAGTCACAGCCAACAGATCGGCGCGCTTCCACTCTGCTGCAGTACGAATTTGAGCTTCCCGCATAAAAGCTGGCGCGTAAGCGAAATGCAGATCTTGCTTATAAAAACCAGCCAACACCACCTCACCACCAGGCGCTAGACGCAAAATCAACTTATCAAGCAAATTGCTATCGCCACTCACATCGTAGATAGCCTTGTAGTCTTTACGAGGATCATCATCAGGGTGAACAACTCGGTAACCCTGCGCACCATCCATACGCACCGACTGGGTTTCCCACACAGTCGGCTCAGGAGCACCGGCAGCAACCGTCAGCCGAGCCAATAAACGCCCCATCACCCCGTGCCCCACAATCAAATCTGGCGACGTAACCACCTCACGCTTACCACCACCAGCAACTGCGTGATAGGCGGTTGCGGCCAAAGCCAGCAAAACAGCTTGCGCACCCAGCGACTCTGGAACAGGAATAGCGCGCTCATGAGGAACAACCAAATCAGAGGCCGACCCACCAAACAAGTTGCGCACACCCTGGAAACAATTGGCACCAGGAAGAAAAACACGCTGCCCCACTTTCAACTGCGTATCCCCTGCGACCCTAAGCACACGACCAACCGTCTCGTAGCCAGGCACAAGCGGATAACCCATACCGGGAAATGTCGGCATGCTGCCATCCCACAACAATCTTTCTGTCCCCGTACTGATGCCGCTGTACTCCACCTGAACGTGAACCTGATGGTCAGCCAGCTCAGGCAAGTCCAAAGACTGCACAGACAAATGCCTGGGTTGCTCGAAAACGATCGCTTGTGCTTTCATAATTTAATTCTAGATTGACATTCACATTTGTCAACTTGAATTTACAGTTTAATCATTTGCCTAGGGTAAATACTTAGTCTCAAGCGGACTTGCGTGCGACCAAGAGCCGCGTGTGAATCGGCATGGCATTGGGGATCAGGTCAACGCGAGTGAAGCCACTTTCCTTCAGCATGACAGTCAACTCAGTAGGTGTGCGGTACCGCCCCGCCCCCATGGCCAGCAGATACAAATGAAAATAAGCATCACCCAACGGCTTATCGCCAGGCTCCTGGGCCATCGGCTCGGCAAGCAACAACGTGCCACCTGCCGGAAGAGCCTGATGAATTCTTTTCATGATGCCCAACACTGCACCATCAGGATGGTCATGCGCTACTCGAACCAACGTCACCAAGTCGGCACCTTGCGGCAAGGTGTCATGAAAGAAACTTCCCGGGTGATATGACATGCGCGACTCAAGGCCGAGCGCCGCATGGTTTTTCTGCGTTAACGCTAATACCGCAGGCAAATCGAACAACTGAAAACTCAGATGCTGCTCACGCTGCGCTACCGAAGCTACAAAACGACCTATGCCACAACCTACATCCATCATGCAGCGATGCTTTGCAAAAGAATAAGCAGCAAGTATTTCCTCGATCACAAAGTTTTGCGATGCAGCCATGAGAGCCGAATAACGCCCAACCTGATCCAACTTGGAAACAGAATCCTGAGCTGGCGAGTCTGAGTGGGCATAGGGCCAATAACCAGCCATACCACCCCGCCAAGCATCACGCAGAAAACCCAGAGGCTCAGCCATGTCCTGATAAAGAAGATTGTTATGTTCGACCATGGCACGAACACCTTCATGCGCAGCAAGAGGCGCCCCAAGTGCACCTAGCCCAATACGCCCTTGGCTTCTATGCTCCAATAAACGTAGTGCAATAGCTGACAATATGAGCCGTTGCAACACAGATGCAGGCACCTGGCAACGCGCAGAAAGTTCATCAAGCGTCACAGGCTCCCGATGCACAATCGAAAAGATATTCAGCTTGACGCAAGACAACAGAACCTGCGAGTGAACAAAACCCGACATCAGATCGAAGATTTGCTTCGTTCTTCTTCGGGTAAACCAGCGCGTTAAGGGGTTAGCGATGGACTTCCGGTACAAACCCGGCGAGGTCATCCATGCGTCTATCTTTTGATGAATCCCATCCATCCAAGATTGGCTAGCGATGCCAGCGGAAGACACCCTGGCGAGATCCAAATTTTCCACAGTCGATACCCGAAGTTTTACCTACGCAACCCATTCAAGCAGAGATGCTTTGACTGCCTGCGTTCTGTTGGCGCCGATACTGCGCAAACGCAGCACTAGGGACCAGTCGCTCGGCTTCGTGATGCACCAATTGTTGGAGCAAGCCGCGATGGGAACAGAGGGGAATGCAGGCAACGGCCTGCTCAATCAGGGTCTGAAAATGCGCCATAGCACCATCCAAACCTAACTCACTGGCAGCGCTGGGCCGAGCGTGAAGCGCATCTTGACCCGCCGGTTTGCCCAGCAGAATGACTTGTCCCATGACATCGCGAATGTCATCTGCCACTTGGTAGGCCTCACCAAGATTAGAACCCAATGCGGCCCAAGGGCTAGCATCACTGGCGCAACACAATGCGCCCGCACACGTCGCCGCAACAAAAAGCGCCCCAGTTTTAGCCCGCTGGTACTGTCCAAGATCAGCTTTGACTTCGCACTCCCAAGCCTGCCCAGCAACGATGCCGGCGGGCAAGCCAACGCCCGCACTCAAGTTTTGCATCAGCGCCACCAATCGATCAGGATAAGCTTGCCCAGCATTGAGCAACACTTGATATGCCATCACGATCAAAGCGTCGCCTGCCAAAAGGGCTAAAGGTTCGCCAAAAGCCTTGTGCACCGTTGGCATGCCACGGCGGATGTCCGCATTGTCAAAAGCAGGCATGTCGTCATGCACCAAAGATGCACAATGCATCAACTCCACCGCACATGCCGCAGCATCCGTCAACTCGGGCGCATCCTCACCACATGCCATGGCCACAGACAGCACGAGCTGTGGGCGCACCCTGGCGCCGCCAGAAAAAACAGCATGTCGCATAGCTTCAACTAACCGCGGGGGCGCACCAGATCCCGTTGCTCTGGCAAAGTGAAATTCAAGGGCTTTCTCAGCGCGCTTCAACAAATCCATATGGCCTCGCGTGTGTGTCACTAGAGCTTGACATTTGTGCGTGACTATATATAAGTGACGCAACTTGTCAACAAATATTTACACATTTGAAGCATATCTAGCGCGGAGGGAGCTTGCAAAAAACTCCAAGGAAGACAACGAAGGCACTCAATAACCCCATTCGGGATCATGCCAATCACAGAGCCTTCCGTTGCACATGCTGAATTTGATGTAGCCGAAACCAAGCAATGGGGTTACGATAAGTTGCAATCTGCCTGAATTCGTGTCCAGTTAACCCAGCTGACGCTGCCAGCGCGGCAACCCACAAAGATCAACATGTTGAACAGTGCTATTCGCTCCCCTGCGCCGACATTGCCCGTCCAACCATTTGACCCTGCGGCCGACCGTGGTTGCGCAGGATCACTGCGTAGTTTGATCGAGAGCCAGATCATCCCACGGCTCTTGGAGGCCCACCCGCGTGCGGGCGCGGCCAACGCTCAAAACTTCAAGCTGGCTTATCAGCCACTGGAAGCCGAGATCGCGGCATTCGCCGAACTCTGCATCACCCGTGAACCTGAAGATGTGCTGGCCTTCGTCGAAAAATTGCTTCTGGACAGCATCGACAGCAGCAGTATCTTTCTGAACCTGATTGCGCCCGCAGCCCGGCATCTCGGGCAAATGTGGGATGAGGAGAGTGCCGACTTTACCCAAGTGACCTTGGGGCTATTGCGCATGCATCAAATCACGCACAGACTAGGCTACGAGTACCAAAGTGGTCCTCAAAAAGCGGGGCCATCCAAACGCATCATGCTGGCCTGTGCCCCAGGGTCTCAGCACATTCTTGGATTAGCAATGGTGTCAGAGTTCTTCCGCAAAGACGGCTGGCAAGTGGTGGTAGAGGTGACCAGCACGCCCACTGAACTTTGCAATGCGGTCAGAAATGAGTGGTTTGACCTGATTGGTTTGTCGGTCAGCCTGACCGAGCAGTTTGACCGCCTACCTATGCTGATCTCGGCTCTCAAGAAAACATCGCGCAACAGCAATATTCCAGTCCTTTTGGGCGGACCCGCCTTTTTCACCGACCAGGTCGACGCCAAAACCCTGGGCGCAAACGGCATCTGCGCTGATGCCCTTGAGGGCGTTCAGTTAGCGTCTTTGCTGGTTGAGGCCTAGTGCCAACCGGACCCTCTTCAAGCCCGAGCAGGTGATCTGCCAGGTTGTGATCACGGGCTCAACCGTGAAGAAGAAGGGCAAACTGTGATGAAACCACGCTTTGAGGTTTCTGGCATTTAAACTGAGGTCGGCATGTTTGTGCTCTGGCTGTGGCGCCACCGACACTCATGAACAGCCCCTTGCCCAAATGACAGTGATCAGCACAACACCGCCGCGCAGCGCCAAACCACTTCGCAGCCTCATCCCGTTCTTGCAGCCATACCGCCTGCGCATTGGTCTGGCCTTGTTATTTTTGACTTTAGCGGCCGCAAGCACGCTCGCCTTTCCATTGGCACTGCGCCATTTGATCGATGGCGGCCTGGCGCAGACTGCTCCTGGTGACCGCATGCTGGCCATGAGGAACCATTTCGCGCTGCTTTTTGCGGTTGCGGTGGCGCTGGGGGTGTTTTCGGCAGCACGCTTTTATATGGTGAGTTGGCTGGGAGAACGCATCAGCGCAGATCTGCGCAACGCGGTTTATAGCCACGTGTTGCGCCAAAGTCCGGAGTTTTTCGAGACAACACAAACCGGTGAGGTGCTATCCCGCCTGTCAGCCGACACGACCTTGGTGCAAACCGTTGTGGGCTCCTCGCTCAGCCAGGGCTTGCGCAATGCAGTGATGGGGTTGGGTGCGCTGGGTATTCTGGTTTGGACCAATCCGCTGGTCATGGCACAGGTGCTACTGATGTTGGTGCTGATTGTGCTGCCGGCAACGACGTTTGGGCGGCGTGTGCGCAAACTCTCCCGTGACAGCCAGGATCGAGCGGCGGACTCCAGTGCCATTGCAGCCGAAGTACTTAATGCCATTCCCGTGGTCCAAAGCTATACCGCTGAAAGCAGAGAGACCAAGCGCTTTAGCTTGGCCACCGAAACCGCATTTGAGGTGGCCGTGCGCCGCACCCGCACGCGCTCAGGCTTGGTGGCATTCATCATCATTGCGACCTCTGCGGCACTGCTATGGGGCTTGTTCCAAGGTACCCAAGCGGTGCTGGCCGGGCGTATCACGGCGGGTCATCTTGGGCAGACTGTGGTGTACGTGATCATTCTGGCCAGTGCATTCGCGGTGCTGAGCGAGGTGTATGGCGACTTACTGCGTGCCGCAGGCGCTACCGAGCGCCTGATGGAGCTACTGGCTAGCCAGTCACCCATTACTTCACCGGAAAATCCCACTTTGGCCCCTATTTCAAAAGCCGGAAGTGCTATCTTTTTTGATGATGTCACATTCCATTACCCGTCACGTCCCCACCAGTCGGCACTGCGCAGCTTGACGCTGGATATCCGATCTGGCCAAACTGTGGCCCTGGTGGGGCCCAGCGGTGCAGGAAAAAGCACGGTGTTCCAACTGTTGCTGAGGTTTTACGACGCGCAACACGGCCGCATCCTGCTTAATGGCGTGGTCATTCGCGACCTAACGCTGCAGGATTTGCGCCGACACATTGGTGTCGTGCCGCAGGACGCTGTGGTTTTCTCCAACAGCGCGCTTGAGAATATTCGCTACGGACGTCCCGATGCCACAGACGCCGAGGTCAAGACCGCAGCAGTGGCCGCGTTTGCCGATGGCTTCATCAACGACCTGCCTCAGGGTTACGACACTTTCCTGGGTGAGCGCGGGGTGCGCCTGAGCGGTGGGCAGCGCCAACGCATTGCCATCGCCCGCGCTATTTTGAAGAACCCACCTTTGCTGCTGCTTGATGAAGCAACCAGCGCCCTGGATGCGGAAAGTGAACGCATGGTCCAAGCGGCACTGGAGAGCGCCATGCGCGGGCGTACCACGCTGGTGATCGCCCATCGGCTGGCAACAATTCAAAAAGCCGACCGGATCGTGGTGATAGATGCTGGCGCGTTGGTGGAGCAAGGCACACACGACGAGCTAGTAGCCATGGGTGGCGTGTACGCCAGACTGGCAGCGCTGCAATTTCACACCTGAGCGCAGGGTTCTTCAAGAGCGTTGCTCATCTGGAAGAAGACTTGTAAACTGAAAGCCTGACCTCGACAGGAGTACATCATGGAAATCTCTAGCACCCGTACGCCGCCCACATCGTCCACACAGCAGCCCACACAGCTACAAAAAACAAAGCAAGCTAGCGAGCAAGAACAAGCGCAAAAGGCAGAAAACAAGCCCACCGAGACAACGCCCCCCAAACCCGTTGTCAATACCCAGGGCCAGACCACTGGGCGTCTGGTTAACGTCACAGCCTGATACCCACCCGCACTGGTGTCCTCATGGCCGCGTTAGCAGCCACCAGCAGTGCCACACCATCGCTGCAGTCGACGCTCATCAAAACTCGCCTGCAGCAGGCCCAGCACGACGCAGATCAAGCCGAAGCCAATGCGCAAGACTTGCGATTGCAAGCGCAAGAGCAAGACCGTGTTGAGCAGCAGGCGCGTCAGCGATTACAAAGCCTGGAGAAACAGGCGCAGAGTACTGTCGGCGTAACACACGCCACCGCCAGTCAAGCCACTACGCAGATGCCCAACATGCCGACTTACGAAAAAACTTTGGCAGGTGTCTTTGGTTTTGCGAAACCACTTTTGGCGATGGACTTGTCTGCCAGCCAAAAGAATGTGGTGACCAGCAGCTTGTTTACAGCTGCCGCATTGGCATGGAATAACACAACTTCGTCTTCAGTTGCTCTGCAAAGCTATAGCAAGCTGGGGCCAGAATCAGCGGGTAACATTGCGGGAAGCGTTCTTAACACCACTGTCTGAGAGCAGACTAACTCGTTTCAACCCAGTCCAGCGACCATTCACCAGAAAAAACATTTTGCAGCCACAAAGCGGCAATCAAGGTCTTCGCATCCGTGACCACACCCTCTTTGCACCAGCGCATCAGCTCAATGGGAGTTGCTGTAAAAACGTCAAGTAGCTCATCTTCGTCAAGGCGCTGCTCCCCCGCCACCAAGCCTTTTGCAAACCAAATCTCGATAGCCTCGGTGGAATATGCAACCACGGGGTGCAACACACCGGCGCGAGCCCAATACCGCGCCTGGTAACCAGTTTCCTCTCGCAACTCGCGTTGGGCGCATTGAAATGGCGCTTCGCCTGGGTCAATTTTGCCCGCAGGGAACTCAATCATCACCCGATGCATCGGGTATCGAAATTGCCGCTCAAGGACAAGTCGAACCTCACCCCGGGCATCCTCAAGCAATGGCACAACCATCACCGCGCCCGGATGGACCACATATTCCCGCGTTGTCAGCGACCCATTGGAGAGCTCGACGGTATCGCGCATCGCATGAAGGAAACTGCCCTTGCAGAGCTCCTCGCTTGCAACTTGGCGTTCTTGTAGGTGATCCATGGGGCGGGTATCCAAGTGCGTTCCTACGCGATAAAGGAATGGCTTTAGGTACCCAACATCTTCAGCACGGCATTGGCACAAAGCGACATCAGGCCACCGGGCAACAAGCCCAGCACAAGCAACAGCGCGGCATTGACGGTCAAGACAGCGCGTACGTCGATCCCTGCAGTCAAAGGGGCTGAACTCACTGGCGCATCAAAGTACATCACTTTGATCACCCGCAAATAGTAGAACGCACCAATCAAGGACATCAGCACGGCATAAACCGCCAGGGCAATATGCGCGGTCTCACCAGTGGCAATCAAGGCTTCCAGAACAGCCAGCTTGGCATAAAAACCCACCATCGGAGGAATCCCAGCCAAAGAAAACAAGCACAACGCCATGATGCCGGCATAGAGCGGGCTTCGCTGATTCAAACCTGCCAAATCTGTTATCTCTTCGCTTTCAAAACCGTCGCGTGACAACAGCAAAATAACGCCAAAGCTGGCCAAAGTTGTCAACACATATGAGACCACGTAAAACATGGACGCCCCATAAGCATTGCCAGCCGCATCACCATATCCACTGACGACACCAGACATCATGCCAATCAGTACGAAGCCCATGTGCGAGATGGTCGAAAACGCCAACATCCGCTTAATATTGGTCTGCGCAATTGCCGCCAAGTTGCCAATGGCCAACGACGCAACCGCCATCACCATCAACATTTGCTGCCAATCCACGGCCAGTGGCGACAAGCCTTCGACCAACAGACGTATCAAAATCGCAAAGGCGGCCAACTTGGGCGCGCCAGCCACCATCAAGGTAACAACCGTCGGCGCTCCTTGGTAGACGTCCGGGATCCACATGTGAAACGGTACAACCCCCAGTTTGAAGGCCAAACCTGCAACCAGAAAAACCAAACCGAATATCAGAATCTGATGGTTGATTTGTCCACCCTTGATGGCGTTCAGCACCAAACCCAGGTCCAAGGTGCCAGTAGCACCGTACAACATCGACATGCCATAGAGCAACAGCCCAGACGCCAGCGCGCCCAAAACGAAGTATTTCATGGCAGCTTCTGTGGAAGCTGTATGGTCCCGCCGCAGCGCCACCATCGCATAACTGGAGAGCGTCAACAGTTCGATACCCATGTAGATACCCAGGAAGTTGTTGCCTGAGATCATGACAAACATGCCCAGTAGCGAGAACAAGCTCAGCGTGAACAGATCACCACCTCGCAGCATGTCCCGGCTAACCGCGTAGTCGCGGCCATAAACCAGCACAACCATGACAGCTGCCGCTGCAAAACACTTGAGCCAATGCCCCATCGCGTCATTAACCACCATGTTGCCAAAGGCATAGACGGTTTGCCCCGAAGTCGCGGAAGCAGCCTCCAACGCAACAACCACGGCAAGCGTCAGCAGCGTGAGCCCATAGGTGGCCCCCCGCTTGGCACTTGTGACCGACAGATCAAATAGCAGGATCGCGCAGGCCATGACCAACAGGATCACTTCCGGAAGTACAGCCAGCAAACTGAGTTTGTCAAACATGTGTGTCTCTTGTCTAAGGTATCAGGTTGAATGACTCAGGGCAACTTGGATTGCGCAACGTGCTTCAGCAACTCGGCCACGGACACGTCCATCACATCGGTAAACGGTTTGGGATAAATCCCCATGTACAGCACTGCAATGGCCAACAAAGCCAAGAAGAAAAACTCACGTTTGTTGATGTCGAGCAGATGTTTAACATGGTCATTCGCGACTGGCCCCAGGTACACCCGCTTGAACATCCACAAAGAGTATGCCGCACCAAAAATCAAGGCACTGGCAGCGGCCATACCGACCCAGAAATTGACCTTTACAGCGCCGAGGATCACCATCCATTCACCCACAAAACCAGCCGTCCCAGGCAAGCCGCAGTTGGCCATGACAAAGAGCAAAGCAAACGCAGTGAATCGAGGCATGGTGTTTACCACGCCACCATAACTGGCAATTTCACGGGAATGCATGCGGTCATACAAAACACCGATGGCCAGGAACATGGCGGCAGAGACAAAACCGTGAGAAATCATTTGAACAATGCCGCCCGAAACCCCGAGGTCATTAAAGATGAAGAATCCCAGTGTCACAAAACCCATGTGAGCTACAGATGAGTAAGCCACAAGCTTCTTCATATCCCGCTGGACCAAGGAGACCAAACCCACGTAGACCACCGCGACCAAGGACAAGCCGATCATCAAACCAGCCCAATGGTGAGAGGCATCTGGTGCGATCGGCAATGAAAAACGAAGGAAGCCATAAGCACCTAGCTTCAGCATGATCGCCGCCAGCACCGCAGAGCCACCCGTGGGGGCCTCCACGTGGACATCGGGCAACCAAGTGTGCACCGGCCACATCGGCACCTTGACGGCAAACGCAGACAAAAATGCAAAAAACAACAAGGTTTGCGCGGTGCTGTCCAATGGCAATTTGTGCCATGCCACCAGATCAAAGCTGCTGCCAGATTGCACGTACAGGTAAATCAGTGCCACTAACATCAATAGAGAGCCAAGCAAGGTGTAGAGGAAAAATTTGAAAGACGCATAGATCTTGTTTGGCCCACCCCAAATACCGATGATCAGATACATGGGAATCAACGTGGCCTCAAAGAACACGTAAAACAACATACCATCCAGCGCGCAGAAGACACCAATCATCAGACCACTTAGGATCAGGAAAGCACCCATGTACTGATTAACCCGGCTGGTGATGACTTCCCAACCTGCGATCACCACAATGACAGTGATGAACGCGGTCAACAGAACAAACCACATCGAGATACCGTCCACTCCCAAGTGGTAATTGACATTAAAACGCTCGATCCAGGGCGACATTTCGCCGAACTGCATGGCTGCCGTGGAGACATCAAACTGCAGATAGAGCGGCAAGGTCACCAGCAAACTGAGTGAAGCACCAAACAATGCCAGCCAACGCACAGTGCGAACTTGATCGTCCCGTCCCATGGTCAGCAAGATCACACCAAAGACGATTGGCATCCAAATAGCCAGGCTCAAAAGACCCATTTTTATATTTCTCCTATTTGAGCCAGACGAAATACGTCATCAACACGAAGATGCCCAACACCATAGTGAGTGCGTAGTCGTACAAGTACCCGGTCTGGAATTTCCTAACCACGCTAGAAATCAACCCTACAACACGCCAAGAGCCATTCACTGCCGCGCCATCAATCAAAGTCTGATCGCCAACCTTCCAAAACACTGTGCCCAAACTCCGCGCACCACGAGCCAACACGTTTTCGTTGAACCAGTCCAGGTAATATTTGTTTTCCAAGAGCGTGTACAAAGGCATCACATTCCGCTTGATAGCAGCGGGTAGAGCCGGATTCACCATATACAGGTAATAGGAGGACACCACGCCTGCCAGGGCCAGCCAGAAAGGCAATGCAGAGAATCCGTGGCGCGCTAAAGCAGCCGCACCATGAAACTCCTCAGCCAGCGCCTCCATGCCCTTGTGAATCTCGACATTCACAAAAATCGCATCTTTGAAAAAGTCACCAAACAGCATCGGTCCAATAGCATGGTAGCCAATGATCACAGAAGGAATGGCCAACAGAATCAATGGAATCGTGACCACCCAGGGTGACTCCTTCGGTTGATGGGAACCATGGCTGCCGTGGCCATCTTCATGATCATCACCATGGTCATGCCCGTGGTGGTGATCTGGATTTTGATCAAAGCGCTCCTTCCCATGGAACACGAGGAAATAAAGACGAAAAGAATAAAACGCTGTCACGAACACGCCGGCCATCACCGCGAAATAGGCAAATCCAGAGGCGGGCAAATGGCTTGCTTGAACCGCCGCAATAATTTCATCCTTGGAATAAAAACCAGAAAAGAAAGGCGTACCAATCAGAGCCAATGAACCAATCAGCGAGGTAACCCAAGTGATAGGCATGTATTTGCGCACACCGCCCATCCAGCGAATATCTTGGTTATGGTGCAGGCCCATGATCACAGAGCCAGCGGCCAAGAACAGCAACGCCTTGAAAAAGGCATGGGTCATCAAGTGAAAGACCGCGACCGAGTAGGCGGAAGCGCCCAAAGCAACCGTCATGTACCCTAGCTGCGACAAAGTTGAGTAGGCCACCACTCGTTTAATGTCATTTTGAATGATGCCCAAGAAACCCATGAACAATGCGGTGATCGCACCGATGACCATGATGAAATTCAGCGCAGCTTCACTCAATTCAAACAACGGTGACATACGCGCCACCATGAAAATCCCTGCGGTCACCATCGTGGCAGCATGGATCAAAGCCGAAATCGGTGTCGGCCCCTCCATGGAGTCTGGCAGCCAAACATGCAAAGGAAACTGTGCCGACTTGCCCATGGCACCGATAAACAAACAGATGCAAATCACTGTGACCAGCATCCAGTCTGTGCCAGGAAGAGTCAGCGCAGCCAGTTCATTGGCTTTGGCAAATGCCTCTGAATAGCTCAAAGTACCAGCGTAAGCCGCGATCAGGCTGATACCTAGGATGAAGCCGAAATCACCAACCCGATTCACCAAAAATGCCTTCATATTGGCAAAAATGGCTGTCGGTTTGTTGTACCAAAAACCAATCAAAAGGTACGAAACCAGACCAACGGCCTCCCAGCCAAAAAACAGTTGCAACATGTTGTTGCTCATCACAAGCATCAGCATGGAAAACGTAAACAGCGAAATATAGGAAAAGAATCGGTTGTAGCCCTCATCTTCCTCCATGTATCCGATGGTGTAGATATGCACCATCAATGAAACGAAAGTGACTACGCACATCATCATCGCAGTGAGACCGTCTACGAGAAACCCGATCTCCATCTTCAGACCGCCGACCACCATCCAGGTGTAGAGCGGCTCATTAAAACGTGCGCCATCCAGAGCTACGCTCTTGAGTGTGACGGCAGACAGGATGAACGCCAGCAAAACGCCAATGATGGCAAATGAGTGAGATGCACGTCGACCAATGCTGTTGCCACCAAACTTTGTGCCCAGGACACCAGCCATCAGGGCGCCGAACAATGGCGCCAACGGAACTGCCGCCAATACAGGGGCGGATAGGGTCTGACTCATTTCCTGTTACCCCTTCAACGAATCAAGTTCGTCTGCGTTGATGTTGGACTTGTTTCGGAACAGCACCACCAAGATCGCCAATCCGATGGCGGACTCAGCGGCAGCAACGGTAAGAATGAAAAACACAAAGATCTGCCCGTGGAGGTCGCCCAAGTAATGCGAAAACGCAATGAAGTTGGTGTTGACCGCCAACAGCATCAACTCGATGGCCATCAATAAAACAATCAGATTCTTGCGATTCAAAAATATACCAATCACAGAGAGTGCAAACAGCATTGCCCCCAAGGTCAAGAAATGGCCTAACGTCAGTGTCATGTTTTGCTCTCCACAGATGGTGCCTCGGCAGGTACTTCAAGCGGCAACGCTGGCAGGGTCGCTGCTAACTTCACAATGGTCATGCGGTCTTTGGCAGTGACCCTGACCTGCGCTGCTGGATCCATGGCCTTGCTGTCCTTGCGCTGCCTCAAGGTAAGGGCAATCGCAGCAATCATCCCCACCAACAAAATGGCTGTTGCTACTTCAAGAGGGTAGATATATTGGGTGTAGAGCAACTGCCCAAGCGCCTTGCTATTGGCGAGTTGCACACCTGTTTTGACAGCTGCATCCAATCTACTTGGTTCATCAGCCAATTGAAAGCCACCCATCAAAACCACAGACATTTCAGCAATGATCAAGATACCAAGAACTGCAGCCAACGGAAAATGCTTCCAAAAACCAATGCGCATCTCCTCCATATTGACGTCAAGCATCATCACGACAAACAGGAAAAGTACCATCACCGCGCCCACATACACCAACACCAAGGTCAGTGACAAAAATTCTGCCTTGAGCAACATCCATATCATCGACGCCTGAAAAAACGTCAGCACAAGGTACAAAACAGCATGCACTGGGTTGCGCGTTGTGATGACGCGAAAGGCGGCCGCCAATAAGATGGCAGAAAACAAATAAAACAGACCAGTCGTGACACTCATGATTCGGACTCTTTCTTACGACAAGTCAGCGGTATTTGGCATCGGCCAATTTGCTGGCAGCGATTTCCGGCTCATAACGGTCACCAACAGCCAGAAGCATTTCTTTGGTGAAGTACAGGTCACCGCGCTCTTCTCCGTGGTATTCAAGAATATTTGTTTCCACAATCGAATCCACAGGGCAACTCTCTTCGCAAAAACCACAAAAAATACACTTCGTCAAATCAATGTCGTAACGGGTAGTGCGACGTGAGCCATCTTCTCGTTCTTCAGACTCAATCGTGATCGCCATGGCAGGACAGACCGCCTCACACAACTTACAGGCAATGCAGCGCTCCTCACCCGTTTCATAACGACGCAACGCATGCAGACCACGAAAGCGCGGCGACAACGGTGTTTTCTCTTCGGGATACTCCAGCGTGATCTTGCTTTTGAAAGCATATTTACCTGTGAGCCGCATACCCTTGAAGAGCTCGCTCAGAAAAAAGCTCGACAGAAAGTCCGACAAGAAAAAAGCATTCACGGAAGAACTCTTGCTGGTATTCAAAGTTGGGGTTGACATAAGCGACGTACCTTACTTCCAAATATTCCAAGGTGTCTGCATCCAGACACCAATCACCACCAGCCACACCAAAGTCACCGGAATAAATACCTTCCATCCCAAACGCATGATCTGGTCGTAGCGGAACCGGGGAAACGTCACACGCACCCAAATGAACACCGTCATGACCGCAAAGGTTTTAAGCCCGAGCCAGATCCAGCCTGGAATCCAGTTCAAACTGTCGACAAGTGGCAACCAACCGCCAAAAAACATCGAGACGGCAAGAATCGAGATCAACCAAATATTGGCGTATTCGGCCATTTGAAACATCGCCCAGGACATGCCGGAGTACTCCACCATATGGCCAGCGACGATTTCCGATTCCCCTTCAATCACGTCAAAAGGAGTCCGATTGGTTTCAGCCAGGCCCGACACGAAATAAACCACCACAATTGGCAGCAACGGCAGCCAGTTCCAAGAAAGGAACGACAGCCCCATCTGTGAAAAGTGCCCTTTGCTTTGGCCCATCACAATATCTGTCATATTCAAACTATTGGACACCATCAACACGATCAAGAAACAAAACCCCATAGCGATTTCATAGCTGACCATCTGGGCCGAGGCACGCAAGGCACCAAGAAAAGCATATTTGGAATTCGAAGACCATCCCGAAATGATGACGCCATAAACCTCCAAAGACGCAATGGCCATCAAGAACAACAGTCCCGCATTGAGATTGGCAACCGCGATCTCTGGGCCAAACGGAACGACTGCCCATGCCGCCAATGCGGGCGCCACCGTTAGGACAGGCCCCAGATAAAAGAGAAACTTGTCAGAGGCGTCTGGCCGGACAATTTCCTTGGTCATCAATTTCAAAGCATCAGCAATTGGCTGCAACAAACCCCACGGCCCAACGCGGTTGGGACCAATTCGAATCTGCACCCAGCCCAGCAATTTACGTTCCCACAGAGTGGCATAGGTCACAGCACCCATCACAATCATCAAGACGGGGAGAATCTTGATCAGGGCCCATATCAGCGGCCAAGCTATCTCCTTCCACCAGTCAGCAGCCAAAAGGCCAAGGCCTCCGGAATACAACAGATCGATCATGCTGGCACCTTATGGGATTGCGCGGCCTTGGCATCTGCCGTGCTTTGCAAAGCAGGCGAGCGACGCACGATGCCATCAAGTTGATAAATGCTGGCCACGCATGGCTCGGCCCATGCGGCTTGAATCACGGGCGCCTGTGTGCTCGCATTACTCAGAGCAGACGACGAAACATAAGCCGGCACGCTACCCGACCCGTCAGCAAGTGCAGCCGTCAACACCTCTTGGGAGGACTCAAACTCAAACCCCGGCATGGCAAGAACATTGGCTAGCGCCCGCAACACCTTCCAGGCAGGACGCGTCTCCTGCAATGGCTTGACCACCGCATGAAAACTCTGAACCCGACCCTCGGCGTTGATGAACGTTCCCGAAGTTTCTGTGAACGGAGAAATCGGCAAGAGCACATCGCTGACATCCAAATTCGCTTTGAAGGGGCTCAAGGTCACAACCATTTTGCTTTGACCCAACGCGCGCGTGGCAGCCGATCCCGCAGCACTGTCGAACTCCGGCTCGGTATTGAGCAAAATGGTGGCCTTCAAAGCGCCTGAGAGCATTTGCCCGGCATTGAGCCCTTGCGCCTGAGGCATGGCACCAACCACCTGCGCACCCACCGTATTGGCAGTTTGCGTCAAATAGCCCACCGTCGCACCAGTATGCTCACCAATCCAGTTGGCCAAAGTCAGTACTTCGCTGGCCTGTGGGTGGTGCGCTGCCGCATTGCCCAACAAGATCGCTTTACGCTCACCACCAAGCAACGATACGGCGATGGCACGCGCTGCATCAGTGACTTGCGCGCTTGCAGGTGGAATCGTCGCCGTCTCAAACGCGACGGCAGCTGCGATATCGGCCAAAGCCTGAAGCCAACCAGACGTCGGCACGATGCATGTAGTGGCGACAGGTAGCGCCCAATTCACGGGGCTGTCAACCAGCGCGTCAACGACACATCCAAGTTTGACCGCTTGGCGAACACGTTGGGCAAACAAGGGGTGATCCTTGCGCAAGTTCGAGCCGATCACAAAAACACGCTCTAACGTTGACAAATCCGCAATGGGTCGTCCCAAGTACCGCGCGCCGGGTTGCCCAATCTCAAACTGCGCATGACGCAGTCGGTAGTCGATGTTGTCACTGCCCAGGCCTCGCACCAAGGCGCCTGCCAGATACAACTCTTCCACGGTGCTGTGCGGACTCACCAAGGCCCCGATAGCACCCGCACCATAGTCTGCCCTGATACTGCTTAGACCGTGCGCTACATATTCCAGAGCAGTTTTCCAGTCAACACTGTTCCAAACGCCACCCTGCTTGATCATCGGGGTGGTCAAACGCTCAGAACTGTTGAGTGCCTCATATGAAAAACGGTCACGGTCAGCGATCCAGCATTCATTGATCGCCTCATTTTCCAAAGGCACAACACGCATGACCTTGTTGTTCTTGACCTGCACAATCAAATTGCTACCGGTCGAATCATGCGGGCTGATGGATTTGCGCCGGGACAACTCCCAGGTGCGAGCGCTGTAGCGAAACGGCTTACTGGTCAAGGCGCCGACAGGACAAATATCAATCATGTTCCCCGACAACTCGGAGTCAATCGTTTGCCCAACAAAAGTCCCAATTTCGGCGTGTTCGCCCCGATGCGACATGCCCAATTCCATGACACCACCGATCTCCTGTCCAAAACGCACACAGCGGGTGCAATGGATGCAGCGTGCCATCTCCTGCATGGAGATCAATGGGCCGACATCTTTAACCGGTACCACCCGCTTTTCCTCTTCGTAGCGCGATTTGGTCCCGCCATAGCCAACAGCCAAGTCTTGCAACTGGCACTCACCGCCTTGATCGCAAATCGGACAATCCAGCGGGTGGTTAATCAGCAGGAACTCCATCACGGACTGCTGCGCCTTGATGGCCTTGTCAGATTTGGTACGCACCACCATCCCCTGCGTGACCGACGTTGCGCAAGCGGGCATGGGCTTAGGCATCTTCTCGATATCCACAAGGCACATACGGCAGCTCGCCGCAATACTGAGCTTCTTGTGATAGCAAAAATGTGGAATGTAGGTGCCCACCTTTTCGGCGGCATGCATCACCGTACAGCCCTGTTCAACGGCTATCTTTTGCCCGTCGAGTTCAATTTCAATCATTTGGTGCTCACTCAAACGTATGCGGGAACAATGCAGGTCTTGTGTGCAATGTGGTGCTCAAACTCAGAACGGAAATGCTTCAGCATGGCACGCACAGGCATGGCCGCCGCATCGCCAAGTGCACAAATCGTGCGTCCCTGAATATCTTCCGCGACAGAGTTCAACAGAGCCAAATCAGCCTCGCGACCTAGCCCATTCTCAATGCGATCAACCACACGCGATAGCCAGCCGGTTCCTTCCCGGCAGGGCGTGCACTGCCCACAGGACTCGTGCATATAAAAGTAACTCAGCCGCTGAAGACTCTTGACCATGCAGCGCGAGTCATCCATGACGATCACCGCGCCCGACCCCAACATAGACCCCGCCTTGGCAATGGAGTCATAGTCCATGGTGCAGTCCATCATGATCTGGGCGGGCAGAACAGGTGACGACGAGCCGCCTGGAATCACTGCCTTGAGTTTTCGCCCGGATCTCACCCCGCCCGCCAGTTCGAGCAAGGTGGCGAACGGCGTCCCCATTGGAACCTCGAAGTTGCCGGGCAGCTCAACATCCCCGCTCACCGAATAAATCTTGGTCCCCCCGTTATTGGGCTTGCCAGATTCAAGATAAGCTTTGCCGCCGTTGCGAATGATCCACGGCACTGCGCTAAAAGTTTCTGTGTTGTTGATCGTGGTCGGTTTGCCATACAAACCATAGCTGGCAGGAAACGGTGGTTTGAAACGTGGCTGCCCTTTTTTCCCCTCAAGCGACTCGAGAAGCCCCGTTTCCTCGCCACAAATGTAGGCACCAAAACCATGAGCCGCGTGTAACTGAAAACTGAAAGGGCTGCCCAGGATGTTGTCGCCCAAAAAGCCTGCCGCACGCGCCTCCTCCAACGCCTCTTCAAAGCGCCGGTAGGCATGGAATATTTCCCCGTGGATGTAGTTGTATCCGACAGAGATACCCATGGCATAGGCGGCAATGATCATGCCTTCAATCACAATGTGCGGATTGAATTCCAAGATATCGCGATCCTTGCAGGTCCCCGGCTCTCCCTCATCCGAATTACAGACCAAATATTTCTGACCTGGGAACTGACGCGGCATAAAGCTCCACTTCAGTCCTGTGGGAAAACCCGCCCCACCACGGCCACGCAGCCCAGACTCCTTGACCGTGGCAATCACTTGGTCTTGCGTCAATCCTGCACTGCCATCTCGGCCCAACACTTGGCGTAACGCTTGATAGCCACCACGCGCTTCGTAATCTTTCAAACGCCAGTTGGTACCATTGAGATCAGCCAAGATCTGCGGGTTGATATGTCGGTTGTGGAAACAGGTTTGCGTACCGGTAGAGTGGAATTGGGTCAGAAAGCTTTGCGCACTCATGACTTGCCCTCCATCGCTTTCAGTCCGTCGACCAGGTTGTCCAACTTGTCATCGGTCATGAAGCTGCACATATTGGTGTCATTGACCAACATAACCGGCGCGTCAGCGCAAGCGCCCAGACACTCACATTCTTGCAGCGTAAAAAGTCCGTCTTCCGTGGTCTGATTGGTATCTATGCCAAGTTTTTCTTTCAGATGCGCCAAAGCCTTTTCACCGTGTCGCAATTGGCACGGCAGATTGGTGCAGACGTTGAGTTTGTACTTTCCCACCGCCTTTTGGTTGTACATGTTGTAGAAGCTCGTGACTTCATGCACGGCCATGGGTGCCATACCCAGATAGTCAGCTACCACGCGCTCACTGTCTGGACTGACAAAACCCAACTCCTGTTGCACGATTTGCAGGCATGCCATGACGGCAGACTGACGCTGCTCGAAAGGATATTTGGCAACCTCTTTTGCAAAGGCAGCGAGAGAATTTTCTGAAATCATCGGTCAACTTCCCCAAACACAATGTCCATCGTGCCAATGATCGCTACCGCATCAGCAATCATGTGCCCCTTGCCCATCTCGTCAAGGGCAGCCAAGTGCACGAAAGCCGGAGGGCGAATTTTCATGCGATACGGCTTGTTGGCACCATCACTGACCATATAGATGCCGAATTCGCCTTTGGGGTGCTCGATGGCGGAGTAAGCCTCCCCTTCTGGTACTGCAAAACCCTCTGTGAACAGCTTGAAATGGTGAATCAAATCTTCCATGTTGGTCTTCATGGATTCCCGATCCGGTGGCGCAATCTTGTGGTTATCGGTAATGACCGGGCCCGGGTTGACCCGCAGCCAATCCACACATTGCTTGATGATGCGATTGGACTGCCTCATCTCCTCCATCCGCACCAAGTAGCGATCGTAGGTGTCGCCTGTTTTACCCACAGGAATATCGAAATCAAGACGATCGTAGACCTCATAGGGCTGCTGCTTGCGCAGATCCCATGCAATACCAGAACCACGTAACATGGGCCCGGTAAACCCCAGATTCAGAGCACGCTCTGGCGTGACAACGCCAATGCCAACAGTGCGCTGCTTCCAAATCCGGTTTTCTGTCAAAAGTGTGTGGTACTCGTCCAGATAAGTTGGGAACCGCTGGGTAAAGTCATCGATAAAGTCCAACAAACTGCCCGACCGATTGCGGTTGAGTGACGCCGTGGACTTGGCACTGCGAATTTTGTTGGGCGCATGGCGTGGCATGCTGTCCGGCAAATCGCGATAGACGCCTCCAGGACGGAAATAAGCAGCATGCATGCGCGCACCGCTAACCGCCTCATACGCATCCATCAAGTCCTCACGCTCACGGAAGGCATACAGCATCACCGTCATGGCACCGCAGTCAATAGCATGAGCGCCAACCCACAGCAAATGGTTGAGCAAGCGCGTGATCTCCGCAAACATCACCCGGATGTATTGCGCGCGAAGCGGCACCTCCAAACCCAACATTTTTTCGATGACAAGGCAGTAAGCCTGCTCGTTACACATCATGGACATGTAATCCAGACGATCCATGTACGGCAAGGTCTGCAAAAACGTCTTGCTTTCTGCAAGTTTTTCGGTAGCGCGGTGCAACAGACCGATGTGCGGATCGGCACGCTGAATCACTTCGCCGTCCAACTCCAGAACCAGACGCAACACGCCGTGCGCCGCCGGGTGCTGCGGACCAAAATTAAGTGTGTAGTTTTTAATATCCGCCATAACTTATCGCGCCTGCGGCAGGCCTCCATAGTTCTCTTCGCGGATGATGCGTGGCGTGATTTCACGCGGCTCGATCGTCACTGGCTGATAGACCACCCGCCGCTGTTCTGCGTCGTAGCGCATTTCCACATGCCCCGACAATGGGAAGTCTTTGCGGAATGGATGGCCAATGAATCCGTAGTCCGTCAATATCCGGCGCAGATCCTCGTGCCCCTCAAAAACAATCCCATAGAGGTCAAAAGCCTCCCGCTCAAACCAGTTAGCAGCACTCCAGACGTCGCAGACCGATCGCACCACCGGCACATCGTCATTGACAGCGAATACTTTGAGCCGAACACGCTGGTTCAGACTCACCGACAACAAATGCAGAACCACGCAAAACCGAGACCCAACTTGTGGCTCGTCCTTGTAGGTTGAGTAATCAACACCACACAAGTCAATCAATTGCTCAAATTGGCAATCTGGATGGTCGCGCAAAGTTGTGGCGACCTGATGGAAGTCAGCAGCCTTAACCACCAACGTCAACTCCCCCCACTTAACAACGCTGCTTTGAACCAGCGCACCCAAAGCCACCCCAACCCGGGCCTGGAGCGTCTGAAGATTTACAGCATATACCGTCATGACATCCCCTTTACGTGCGAGCGATCGTTTGGGTACGCCGGATTTTGCTTTGCAACTGAATGATGCCGTAGACCAGCGCTTCGGCGGTGGGTGGACACCCCGGCACATAGATATCAACCGGCACGATCCTGTCGCAACCACGCACCACAGAATAGCTGTAGTGGTAATACCCCCCCCCGTTGGCACACGAACCCATGCTGATCACCCAACGCGGCTCGGCCATTTGGTCATACACCTTGCGAAAAGCGGGAGCCATCTTATTGGTCAAGGTTCCCGCCACGATGATCAGATCCGACTGGCGCGGGCTCGGCCGAAACACCTCGGCACCAAAACGACTGAGGTCATATCGAGCGGCAGCGGCATGCATCATTTCGACCGCACAACAAGCCAACCCAAAAGTCATCGGCCAAACCGAACCCGTCTTGGCCCAGTTCACCACGCTATCAAACGTCGTGGTGACAAACCCCTCTTTGAGAACACCTTCAATCATTGACTCACTCCCAATCCAGGGCACCTTTAAGCCACATGTACACAAAGCCAATGGTCAGAACGGTCACAATTTCCAAACCAACCATGAAGCCATAGAGGCCCAATTCCCTGAGCGTGACCGCCCAAGGAAACAGAAGCGCTGTTTCCAGATCAAAAAGGATAAAGAGAATAGCAATGAGGTAATAACGTACGTCAAACGTCATCCGGGCGTCGCCAAACGCCTCAAAGCCACATTCGTAAGGGGAGTTTTTCGCAGAGTCCGGCCGATTGGGACCCAGAACATAACCAATTACCTGAGGAAGCACGCCGATGGCGATACCGACCAGGATAAACAAGAGTACCGGAAGGTACTGACCAAGGTTCATCATAAGGATTTCTCTGCTTGTGCCCCGGCACATTTACATGTGCCAGAGTTGCTTATCTGGTGCCGTCGGCGAGACTCGAACTCGCACAGCTGTCGCCACTACCACCTCAAGATAGCGTGTCTACCAATTCCACCACGACGGCAATTTAGATCTTCCGCAAGACACAAAACTTGATGTTTGTTAAGTCTGTAGAAGCAAGCGGGAGTTTACCCTGAAATCCTTATTCTCCTGAGGCTAGAGTATATTTCCAAAGTTGATCATTTCGACGGAATTTGTGCTGCGCCGGATGCAGAAATTGCAGGAGTTGCAGCAGCAGGCGCTGGCGCGACCAGGGCAGCGTTCTCAAGGACACTGCCAGAGCTGGCTGCCGGACGGGCTGAACCGAAATATGCCAGACCCAGGGTACTGGCAAAAAAGACGGTCGCCAACACGGCCGTTGTACGCGACAGGAAGTTGGCACTGCCGCTAGCACCAAACAGGCTGCCAGAGCCGCCACTACCAAAAGCAGCCCCCATGTCCGCACCCTTGCCGTGCTGGACCAGAATCAAACCAATCATCACGACCGCAGAGAGCATCTGCACCGCCAGCAAAATCGTCAACAAAACATTCATTCCTTACTCCTCATTCAATAGCTGTATGCGCTTACTTATTGGGCAGCTGCAGCAATAATCGTTAAAAAATCCTGGGCTTTAAGGGCAGCACCGCCAATCAAGCCACCGTCAATATCGGGTTGCGCCAGCAGCGACGCAGCATTGGCTGCATTCATGCTGCCGCCGTAGAGCAATTGGATGCGATCAGCGTGCTCAGACGCCGCCTTAAGCTGCGCGCGCAGCACGGCGTGCACCTGCTGGGCTTGCTCGGGCGTTGCGGTTTTGCCGGTGCCAATGGCCCAGACCGGCTCATACGCCACCACCACCTCGCTGATGCAATGTCCGTTGGCATGAATCACTGCGGCCAACTGGCGCTTGACCACCTCGTCCGTGAGGCCTGCTTCACGCTCGGCCAGCGTCTCACCCACACACACAATAGGGGTGATGCCACTGTTCAGGGCGCGCTGCGCCTTGAGCGCGACCACCTCGTCGGTTTCGCCGTGATACTGGCGCCGCTCGGAATGGCCAACGATCGCGTAACGCACACCAAATTCCTTGAGCATCCCTGCTGAAATTTCGCCGGTATAGGCGCCACCTTCATGCGCAGAGATGTCTTGTGACGCCAAGTCGATCTTGGTGCCCGCCAGCAGCGTCTGGCACTGCGACAGATACACCGCAGGCACGCCCACAGCGACTTCGCAATCCGCTTGCGCCAACCCGGCGAGGATGTCTTTGAGAAGCTTGTCGTTGGCAGCCAGGCTGCCATTCATCTTCCAGTTACCTGCAATCAGCTTTTTCATGATGTTTTTTCCCAAGTCAAAACAATTTTTCCAACGTGCTGGCTCGATTCCATCAAGGCATGCGCCTGCATCACCTGCGCAGCATCGAAGCTGCGAAAGATCACCGGCTTGATACGACCGTCAGCCAGCGCTGGCCAGACGTTTTTCAAGCAGGCTTGGGCAATCGCGCCTTTGAAGGCGACAGGTCGCGGCCGCAAGGTCGAGCCGGTGATGGTCAAACGTTTGCGCAGAACTAGGCCGGCATTGAACTCGCTGCGGGTGCCACCTTGCACAGAAATGATAGCAAGGCGCCCTTCTTCTTTAAGGCATTGAACCTCTTTGGCTACATAACTGCCAGCCACAATATCCAGGATGACATCCACACCTTGACCATCGGTCAGGCGCAGCACTTCTTCCTGAAAATCCTGTGTCTTGTAGTTGATGGCGGCATCGGCCCCAAGAGCGAGACAAGCCTCACATTTTTCAGCGCTGCCTGCGGTGACAAACACCCTTGCGCCTGCCAATTTGGCCAGCTGAATGGCTGTAACACCAATTCCGCTGGAGCCGCCCTGAATCAGCACAGCCTCACCCGACTGCAAGCGCGCACGCTCCATCAGGTTGCTCCAGACCGTAAAAAACGTCTCAGGCAAGCTGGCCGCTTCAATATCGCTCAAGCCCGCAGGCACCGGCAGGCATTGCGCGATAGGGGCAACACAGTACTCTGCATAACCACCACCCGCCACCAGCGCACACACGCGGTCACCCAGCCGCAAACCGGCCGCAGCCAGCTCGCCCGGGTCAGCCTGCACGATGGTGCCCGCCACCTCAAGACCCAAGACATCAGAGGCACCCGGCGGCACCGGGTAAAACCCCTGGCGCTGGAGCACATCAGGACGATTGACACCACTGGCAACCACGCGAATGAGCAACTCCCCCGAGCCCGCAACGGGCACGGACCGCTCACCCAGATGCAAAACATCGGGGCCGCCGTAGCCGGTGATTTCAATCGTTTTCATGGTCATTTTGGCCTCTAGCCCTTATTAAATAAGGGCTAGTAGCTATCAACTTGATAACACTCAAGCCCGATTGTCGGTGCTGACTTGCGCAGGGCGATCCAGCAAGGCTTTCATCGACAGCTTGATGCGACCCTTTTCGTCGGTTTCCATGACCTTGACCTTGACGATCTGGCCTTCCGACAAATAGTCGGTGACCTTCTCGACACGTTCGTGGGCGATTTGGCTGATGTGCAGCAGACCGTCTTTGCCGGGCAACAGGTTGATCAGGGCACCAAAGTCAAGAATCTTGACCACGGGGCCTTCGTAGACCTTGCCGATTTCGACTTCGGCGGTGATCTGCTCGATGCGGCGTTTGGCTTCTTCAGCCTTGGCCGGATCTGCGGACGCGATGGTGATGGTGCCGTCTTCGTCGATGTTGATCTGGGTGCCGGTTTCTTCGGTCAGCGCACGGATGACCGCGCCGCCCTTGCCGATCACGTCACGGATCTTCTCGGGGTTGATCTTCATGGTGAACAGGCGCGGCGCGAAGTTGGAGACTTCGGTCTTGGCCTCACCCATGGCTTCCACCATCTTGCCCAGGATGTGCATGCGTGCTTCCTTGGCTTGGGCCAAAGCGACTTGCATGATTTCCTTGGTGATGCCCTGGATCTTGATGTCCATCTGCAGCGCGGTGATGCCGTTGGTGGTACCTGCCACCTTGAAGTCCATGTCACCCAAATGATCTTCGTCACCCAGGATGTCGGTCAACACGGCAAAACGGTTGTCGTCCTTGATCAGGCCCATGGCGATACCGGCCACATGCGCCTTCAAGGGCACGCCAGCGTCCATCAAGGACAGGCAGCCACCGCAGACCGAAGCCATCGAAGACGAACCGTTGGATTCGGTCACTTCCGACACGACACGCATGGTGTAGGGGAAGTCTTCCTTGTTCGGCAACACAGCGACCAAGGCACGCTTGGCCAGACGGCCGTGGCCGATTTCACGGCGTTTGGGGGTGCCAACACGGCCGGTTTCGCCAGTGGCGAAGGGAGGCATGTTGTAGTGCAGCATGAAGCGGTCTTCGTAGTCGCCAGCCAGCGAATCCACGCGCTGCGCATCACGTTCGGTACCGAGCGTGGTCACCACCAAGGCCTGGGTTTCACCACGGGTGAACAGGGCCGAGCCATGGGTACGTGGCAACACGCTGTTGCGGATTTCGATGGCACGCACGGTGCGGGTGTCGCGGCCGTCAATACGGGGTTCACCGGCGAGGATCTGGCCACGCACGATCTTGGCTTCGATTTCGAACAACAGGCCTTCAATAGCCACCGAGTCAAACGCCACGCCTTCTTCCTTCAAAGCGGCCATGACTTCAGCATAGGCCGCACGGCAGGCTTGGGTACGCGCTTGCTTGTTGCGAATTTGGTAGGCAGCGACCAGCTTGTCTTTGGCCAGGCCGTCGATCTTGGCGATCAAGACTTCGTCCTTGGCGGCAGGTTTCCAGTCCCACACCGGCTTGCCAGCGTCACGCACGAGTTCGTGGATGGCGTTGATGGCAATCGCACCTTGGGTGTGGCCAAACACCACGGCGCCGAGCATGATGTCTTCAGACAGCTGGTCGGCTTCGGATTCGACCATCAACACGGCGGATTCAGTCCCCGCCACCACCAGGTCCATGGTGGAATTCTTGCGTGCGGTTTGGCCGGGGTTGAGCACGTACTCGCCGTTGACATAACCCACGCGGGCCGCGCCAATCGGGCCGCTGAACGGCACACCACTGATCGACAGCGCAGCGCTGACAGCAATCATGGCGGCAATGTCGGCGTCCACTTCGGGGTTGAGCGACAGGGTGTGCACCACCACATGCACTTCGTTGAAGAAACCTTCTGGGAACAGCGGGCGGATCGGGCGATCGATCAGGCGGCTGGTCAGCGTTTCAAACTCGCTGGGGCGGCCTTCACGCTTGAAGAAGCTGCCGGGGATCCGGCCTGCGGCGTAGGACTTTTCGAGGTAATCCACGGTCAATGGGAAAAAATCCTGACCGGCCTTGCCTTCGGTCTTGGCAACCACAGTGGCCAGCACCACGGTGCCATCCATGTCCAGCTTGACGGCACCGCTGGATTGGCGAGCGATTTCGCCAGTTTCCATGGTGACGGAATGCTGACCCCATTGGAAGGTTTTGCTAACTTTTTTGAACATTGTCATGTTTATCTCCTGAGTATTTGGGGGATGCAGGCCACCCCACCGAAGCCCAGAAACTGCCATACAGAACACGATGCCATTCCAGAACCCCACCCCACTGAGGGATGAACGAGATTTGGAATGACACAGCTTCGCTCGTGTATTTGCCGTCTCCGAAGTAAAAAACGCCTGAGCTAGTGACCTAACTCAGGCGCTTTATCATCTTGTCAACCAATTATTTGCGCAGACCCAACTTAGCGATCAGTGCCACATAACGGTCAGCATCTTTACCCTTGAGGTAGTCCAGCAGCTTGCGGCGGCGGCTCACCATGCGCAACAGACCACGGCGACCATGGTGGTCTTTGGCGTGTGTCTTGAAGTGGGGGGTGAGTTCGTTGATGCGTGCTGTGAGCAGCGCAACTTGAACTTCGGGGCTACCGGTGTCACCGGCGGAACGTGCGTTGTCTTTGACAACAGCGGCTTTGATTTCGGATGCGATCATGTTTTTTCCTGATATGAAACAACTTGCGCCAAGCGCTGGAACTGCCCTTGACGTGCGACATCTGCAACAAGTGCAGAGCCTTGGAGTATAACCCGCCCCGCCAGAAGGCACCATCTGGCAGGTTTGCACTGCTTGACCTCAGGGCCGCTGCATCTGGCAAGTGGTGGGTTGCTCAGCCTGCGCTGGGGTCAGCGTTTTGATGACGCGAAAGCCGTAGCCCGAGCCTTCCACGTCAAACTTGACACCCGGCGTGCCCTTGCGCTCCATCAGCCCGACCACCAGCGGTTGCTGAAACTGGTGGTCACTCGCACGCATGGCACCACTTTGGGCATGAAAAGTGACTCTAGCCCTTTCTAACTGAGCAGCCACAGCTACAGAATCTGTAGTACCTGCAGCTTCCAAAGCCTGCACCAGCGCCTGCACCATCAGTTGCATGCGCATGTGCACATAGTCATCTGCCGGATTGGGGAACCGCTGGTGAAACGCTTGGTAAAAAGCCTCGCTCTGAGGTGTTTGCACATTGGGCAACCAGTCAGCCACCGCAATGACCTTGCCAATGCCGGCATCACCCATGGCCGCCGGGGCGCCCAGCGCGTTGCCATAAAAGGTGTAGAAACGCCCTTCATACCCAACCTCTTTGGCGGCCTTGACCAGCAAGGTCAAATCGTTACCCCAGTTGCCAGTGATGACCGCCTGCGCCCCGCTGGCCTTGATTTTGGTGAGGTAGGGCAAAAAATCCTTGACGCGGCCGATGGCGTGCAGCTCGTCGCCCACAATGCGCACGTCCGGGCGCAACTGCGCCAACTGGCGGCGCGCCTCACGCGCCACGGCCTGCCCAAAACTGTAGTCCTGACCAATGATGTAAACGCTTTTCAGCGCGGTGTCGTCTTTGATCACCGACATCAGCGCGCTCATGCGCATGTCGGCGTGGGCATCAAAACGGAAGTGCCAAAAGCTGCACTTCTCATTGGTCAGAATCGGGTCCACCGCTGCGTAGTTCAGAAAAATGACCCGTTTGCCCGGCTCGCGCTCGTTGTGTTTGTTGATGGCATCAATCAGCGCGGCAGCCACCGCCGAAGAGTTGCCCTGCATCACCACGCGGGCACCTTGGTCAATAGCTGCTTTGAGCGCGGTCAACGCGTCTTCGGTCTGCCCTTTGCTATCGAACCGCTCCAGTTGCAGCAGCGCGCCCTTGGACTTGCCGCCCAGCTTGACGCCACCCGCTGCATTGACCCGCTCCACCGCCCAAGCAAGGTTGCGGTAAACCGACTCGCCGGTGTTGCCAAACGGCCCGCTCAGCCCTTCGATCATGGCAATCTTGATCGGCGCCGGCGTCGGCTGGGCCAGCGCAAAAACCGGCAAACATAGGGCCAAAACCAGGCATTTCAAGGCGCGCGTGACAACAATAAACATCGGGGAATTTCTCTTGAAAGTGGCGTGCGCATGCACAGATAGGGGTCTTGCGGCGTGCAACCGCTGAAGGCCGCGCAGTTTACACAAGGAGTTCCGACATGTTTTTCACAACCACGACCCCCGCCGATTTTCGCCGTCAGTTGTATGCCGCCACAGTCCGCGCACCTGCCGCTTTCATGGACCCGAGCCAATCCACCCACAACCAGCGCCCCAGCGCCGTGGAACAGGACGAGCAATCTTTCACCCTGACGTTTGACGTACCCGGCGTTAGCCGTGAGCAACTGGTGGTGGGCATTGAGGGCAATGTGGTGCGCCTGTCCAGCGCTGAGGGCGCACCGCGCACCTACCGCTTTGCCTGCGAGTTGCCGCAGGACATTGATGCCAGCCAAAGCGCGGCGAAACTGGAAAACGGGGTGTTGACGCTGAAACTGGCCAAGGTCGCTCCGGTGAGCCGGGTGACTGAACTGGCAATCCACTGACCATCTGGCTTGCCAACTCTTTCAGACTTGACAAGCCCATGCCCCGCATTCGCACGGCATCACATTCAAAAACAATAGCTGCGAACCCTTATACTAAAAGGGCTAGCGTCTATTTTTTTATAAATCTAGACCCCAATAGCATCCAGCGGCCAGCGCGGTTTGACGTCAAACGCATAACTCTCACTGGCGCTTTGCTGTCCACTTTGCAGCCGCATCGCCGCCGCCATGGCGATCATGGCGCCGTTGTCGGTGCACAGGTGCAACTCGGGGTAATGCACCCGTGTTTTCAGGCGGGCACATTCGGCATTGAGTTGGGCCCGCAGTTCCTTATTCGCACCAACACCGCCGGCGACCACCAGCCGCTTGAGGCCGCTTTGTTTGAGCGCGGTGAGCGATTTTTTAACCAACACTTCCACAATGGCTGCCTGGGTGGAGGCCGCTAGATCGGCCAGCACACCAGGCGGCAAATCCTGCACATGGCCACCCTGGGCCTGCACACATTTGCCGACCTGCACCATCACCGCCGTTTTCAAGCCAGCAAAAGAAAAGTCCAGATCGCCGCTGTGCAGCAAGGGCCGTGGCAATTTGAAGGCTTTGGGGTTGCCCGACTCGGCCAGTTTGGACAACGCCTGGCCACCCGGGTAATCCAGACCCAGCAACTTGGCAGATTTGTCAAAGGCCTCACCTGCGGCGTCGTCGATCGTCTCACCCAAGATTTGGTAGCGCCCAACCCCGTCGACCCGCATCAACTGGGTATGCCCGCCAGACACCAGCAACGCGATAAATGGAAACTGCGGTGGATCAGCGCTCAAGAACGGCGACAACAAATGCCCTTCGAGGTGGTGCACGCCCAGCATCGGCTTGCCCAGGGCCGCGCCCAGCGCACAAGCCACCCCTGCGCCTACCAACAGCGCGCCGGCCAGCCCCGGGCCACGGGTGAAAGCCACCACATCCACATCGGCCAGCTTGCGGCCCGCCTCGCTCAAAACCTGCTGGGTCAGCGGCAAAACGCGGCGAATGTGGTCGCGGCTGGCCAGCTCGGGCACCACACCACCGTAGGCTTGGTGCATTTCGATTTGGCTGTACAGGGCATGCGCCAACAAGACCGGCAGACCCTGCTCGGGCATGTCCACCAGGGCCACACCCGTTTCATCACACGAGGATTCAATCCCCAAAACACAACACTTTTTCGCCATAACCTAGGAGTTTAGGGGATGGCGGCAGGTGGCGGCACTGAGACCAACAGCCCCAGCCCAGCCAAGTAGGCGCGAACCGAGACCCGGGCGACTTCAACCAGATCAAATGTTGTGGGCGCCAGCATCCAGGTGTGGATCAGCCCAGCCATCAGCGAGTGCAGCCCCTGAGCAGCCACCAGGGACGACACCGGCAAATCCACCGAACGGTACGCGGCGGCCTCCATCAAACTACGTTGCAACTCGCGCGTGTTGTCTGTATAACACTGCACATGCCGCTGTTTGACGGCCAAAAGCTCATCAACGTACTCAACCTTCATCGTCGCGATCTCGAAGGTGGCACGCACCAGGTCATCATCAACGATGCTCTGCATGGGCTGAATAATGGCGCGCTCGAGTTCTGCTAGTGGATCCTGGCTGGTGTCGTGACCGATCTGCTGCAAGGTCTGTTCCATGGGCAGAGTGGCGTTCTGCATCAGGGCATTGAAGAGGTCCGCCTTGTTCTTGAAATGCCAGTAGATGGCCCCTCTGGTCGCACCTGCAGCCAGGGCGATGTCTTGAAGGGAGGTGCGCGACACACCTTGTTTGGCAAACAAATGTAGCGCGGCATCCATCAGTTGTATGCGCGTCGCTTGGGCGTCTTCTTTGGTCCGGCGAGCCATGGTGATCTGCTTTCGAGGGTGAATTCACTTACATTCACTATTGTATGTATAATTCTGAAAGAATCAATCCACTTACCCGAATCCTAGGGTTAACCCTTACCTTTTGGACCCCGCACCATGCATTCTGTCCTTCCCCCATTTCGTCCTCTGCTCGGCCTGCGTTTTGGTACGCCCGGGTTCACCCAGGCCGCTGGCAGCACCTTGGTCATCAGCGCCGTCCTTTTGCTGTCAGCTTGTGGCCAAGGTAACCCTGGCGCAGGGGGGCCTGGTGGCGGCATGCCGCCGGCCGAGGTGGGTGTTGTCACCGTCACGCCGGGTGATGTGGGTCTGATCACCGAACTGCCAGGCCGACTGGAAGCCTCACGCATGGCCGAGGTGCGCGCCCGTGCGGCAGGTATCCTGCAAAAACGTCTGTTCACCGAAGGCAGCGATGTCAAGGCTGGTCAAGCCCTCTTCAAGATTGATGCCAGCCCCTATGAAGCCACCCTGGCCAGCGCCACAGCCAGCTTGGCCAAAGCCGAAGCCAACCTCACGCAAGCCAGCGCTCAGGCGGAGCGTTACAAACCCCTGATTGAAGCCAAAGCCATCAGTCAGCAGGACTACATCAACGCACAAGCGTCTCAAAAACAAGCCGAGGCCGATGTGGCCGTGGCCCGTGCGGCGGTGCAAACGGCGCGTATCAATGTTGGTTACGCCAACGTCACATCGCCCATTTCTGGGCGCATTGGCCGCGCGCTGGTCACCGAAGGTGCTTTGGTGGGCCAAGGCGAAGTGACTGAACTGGCGGTGGTTCAACAGATCAATCCGATGTATGTGAACTTCACCCAATCTGCGGCCGAGGTCATGGCCTTGCGCCGTGCCATGGATAGCGGCCAGCTCAAACGTGCTGGCAAACAAGCTGCCAGCGTGCGTGTGGTGCTGGAAGACGGTACCGACTACCCGCTGGCTGGCAAGCTGCTGTTTTCTGACCTGACGGTGGACGCCACCAGCGGCCAGATCACCCTGCGTGCCGAAGTGCCCAACCCGCAAGGTACCTTGTTGCCAGGCCTGTTTGTCCGCGTGCGGCTGGAGCAGGCCCAAGCGAGCAATGCCATCACCCTGCCCCAACAAGCCGTGACACGTTCGCCCCAAGGCGACACCGTCATGGTGGTGGACGCCGAAGGCAAAGCCAACCCTCGCCCGGTCAAGATCGGCAACCAGCAAAACGGCCAATGGGTGATCCTGAGCGGCTTGAAAGCCGGTGAGCAGGTGATGGTTGACGGCTTCCAGAAACTGCGTGGTGGTCCGGTCAAACCGGTTCCGTGGCAGCCCGGTGCGCCGACGGCATCCAGCCAGGGCCCAGGCCAGGCTGTGGCGGCAGATCCATCAGCAAAATCGGCCTCTAGCCCAGCTAGTGCGTCATCAAGCGCTACAAAGTAAGGAGCGCTCGAGATGTCCAAGTTTTTCATTGACCGCCCAATTTTTGCCTGGGTGATCGCCCTGTTCATCATGGTGATGGGGGTTGTGTCCATCACCCAACTGCCAATCGCCCAGTATCCGCCAGTGGCGCCACCCTCGATCGTCATCACCGCCGCGTACCCAGGGGCGTCGGCGAAGACGATGGAAGAAAGCGTTTTGTCGGTTGTCGAGCAAGAGATGAACGGCTCGCCTGGCTTGATTTACATGGAGTCGGCTGCGCAAGCGAACGGCACCGGCACGATCACGCTGAGTTTCGAGCCCAACACCAACCCAGACTTGGCTCAGGTGGACGTGCAGAATCGGCTCTCCCGTGCTACGCCTCGCCTGCCGTCCGCCGTGACGCAACAAGGTGTGCGCGTGGAAAAGTCGCGCAGCAACTTCTTGCTGTTTGCCATTCTGACGTCTGACAACCCAGCGCTGGATCCAGTGGCTTTGGGCGACTATGCCTCACGTTCCGTCTTGCCCGAGATACAGCGCCTGCCCGGAGTCGGTCAGGCACAGTTGTTTGGCACCGAGCGCGCCATGCGGGTGTGGGTTGACCCGGCCAAGCTGGTGAGCTTCAAGCTGTCGGCGGCAGAGGTGACTGCAGCTATCAAGGCGCAAAACGCCCAAGTCTCTGCCGGTGAAATCGGCAGCCTGCCCAATATAGCGGGCCAGGGTATCTCCGCCACTGTGATCGTGAATGGTCAGCTGACCAACGTTGAACAGTTTGGCAACATCGTGTTGCGCGCCAACACCGATGGCTCGAAAGTGCGCCTCAAAGATGTGGCCCGCATTGAACTGGGCGGCCAGTCTTACGCGACCTCGGCCCGTCTGGATGGCAAGCCCGCGACCGGTATTGGTGTTCAACTTTCCCCCAGCGGCAACGCACTGGCCACGGCCAAAGCGGTGCGCGCCCGCATGCACCAGTTGGAACCCTTCTTTCCCAAGGGCATGGCCTGGTCGATTCCGTACGACAGCTCGCTTTTCATTCAAACCTCCCTGTCACAGGTGGCTGAAACTCTGGTGGAAGCCATTGTGCTGGTGTTTCTGGTGATGTTCCTGTTCTTGCAGGACTGGCGTTACACGCTGATTCCGACCTTGGTGGTGCCGGTGGCGCTGCTGGGCACCTTTGCGTCCTTGCTGGCGATGGGTTTCTCGATCAATGTGCTGACCATGTTCGCCATGGTGCTGGTGATCGGTATCTTGGTGGATGACGCCATTGTGGTGGTGGAGAACGTCGAGCGCATCATGAGCGAGGAAGGCTTGTCGCCAATACAGGCAACACGCAAAGCCATGGGGCAAATCCAGGGTGCCATCATTGGTGTCACGGTGGTGCTGATCTCGGTGTTTGTGCCGCTGGCGTTTTTCAGTGGCTCCATCGGCAACATCTACCGCCAGTTCTCGGCGGTGATGGGGGTGTCGATTGCGTTCTCGTCGTTTCTGGCGCTGTCACTCACGCCAGCCCTGTGCGCCACGTTACTCAAACCGGTGGAGGCTGGCCACCACCATGCCAAAACCGGCTTTTTTGGCTGGTTCAACCGCGGCTTTGCCAGCACGGCCAAGGGGTATGAGCGGGGTGTGGCCAAGATATTGCCACGTGCTGCGCGTTACCTGGTGATCTATCTGGCAATCTTGGGTGTGGCGGCCTTGATGTACACACGTTTGCCCGCCTCCTTCCTGCCCAACGAAGACCAGGGCAGCATGCTCATCAACGTGCAGTTGCCCCCCGGTGCCACACAGGAGCGCACCCTGGCCGTGATGCAACAGGTCGAAGGCTTCATCCTGAAGCAGCCTGAAGTCAAAAGCATCGTAGGCGTGTTGGGCTTCAGCTTCTCGGGGCAGGGGCAAAATGCCGCGCTGGCCTTTGTCACCCTGAAGGACTGGTCCGAACGTAAAGGGCCAAACAGCTCTGCCGAGGCCTTGGCTGGCCGTGCCTTTGGTGCACTGTCAGGCATCCGCGATGCGTTCATCTTCCCGTTGAACCCGCCACCGATTCCCGAGTTGGGCGCCTCCTCAGGCTTCAGCTTCCGGCTGCAGGACCGCGCAAGTTTGGGTCATGATGCGCTGTTGGCCGCCCGCAACCAGTTGCTGGGTATGGCTGCCCAAAGCAAGGTGATCACCCAGGTGCGACCGGATGGCCTGGAAGATGCGCCGCAGTTGCAGGTCGACATTGACCGCGACAAAGCCAATGCGCTGGGTGTCGGTTTTGACGACATCAACAGCCTGATTTCCACCGCGCTCGGCTCGGCCTACGTCAATGACTTCCCTAACGCCGGGCGACTGCAGCGCGTGGTGGTGCAAGCCGACGCCATGGCGCGCATGCAGCCCGAAGACCTGCTCAGACTCAATGTCACCAACAGCAAGGGCCAGACGGTGCCGCTGTCCGCATTTGCCAGCACCCACTGGGTGACGGGCGCCATGCAAACGGTGCGTTACAACGGTTACCCCGCCATGCGCATCAGCGGCAGTGCTGCCCCAGGCTACAGCACCGGTGCAGCGCTGGCCGAGATGGAGCAACTCGCCGCCAAGCTGCCACCGGGCTTTGGCTTTGAGTGGACAGGTACCTCACGCGAGGAAAAGCTGGCTGGCTCGCAGGCCATGATCCTCTATGGTTTTGCGATTCTGGCGGTGTTTTTGTGCCTGGCCGCCCTGTATGAAAGCTGGAGCATTCCACTGTCGGTGATTCTGGTGGTGCCGCTCGGGGTGTTGGGGGTGATCGTGGCGACCCTGCTGCGCAGTTATGCCAATGACGTGTACTTCCAGGTCGGTCTGATCACCATCATCGGCTTGTCGGCCAAGAACGCGATTCTGATCATCGAATTTGCCAAAGACCTGCAAGCACAAGGCAAAAACGTGATTGCTGCGGCCTTGGAAGCGGCGCACCTGCGGTTCCGTCCGATTGTGATGACCTCCATGGCGTTCACGCTGGGTGTGTTGCCGCTGGCGATTTCCAGCGGCGCGGGTTCGGCCAGCCAGCGTGCCATCGGCACCGGTGTGATCGGCGGCATTCTGACCGGAACCGCGTTGGCGGTGGTGTTTGTTCCAATCTTTTTTGTGGTGGTGCGCAATCTGTTCAAGGACAACGAGCGCCAACAGCAGGTGCATGCCGAACAGGCCGCGCACATGGGAGTGCATACGCATGAATAAGTTATCCGTGATCTCACTGGCCTGTGCCAGCTTGCTGTCGGCCTGTTCGCTGATACCGACGTACGAGCGGCCAGCAGCCCCCATAGACGCGCAGTGGCCAGAGTCTGCGGCCATCCAAAGCGCTACAAACGATAGCAAGCAACCCGCATGGAACAAGGGCTGGAAGGAGTTTTATACCGACCCAACGACGCAAGAGTTGGTCAGCATTGCGCTGGCTAACAACCGAGACATGCGGGTGGCGGTGCTCAATATCGAGAAAACACGGGCGCAGTTGGGCTTGGCTCGTGCCAACCAGTTCCCAGCGCTGAATGCGGCCGTGACCGGCTCACGCACGCCCACTTCCGGCGGCGGTATCTCCAGCGCCTATACCGCAGGGCTGACTTTTACCTCCTACGAGTTGGACTTCTTCGGACGGGTTGGGAGTCTGAAGGAACAAGCCTTGGCGCAGTACTTGGCGACATCTGAAGCAAGCAAAACAGTGCAAATCAGCCTGATGGCCAGTGTGGCACAAGGCTGGTTGACCTTGTTGGCTGACGAAGACTTGTTGAAAACGTCGCGACAAACACTCGCCACCCGTGAAGACTCCTTGAAGTTGATCGAACTCAAGCGCAACTACGGGGCCGCATCTGACCTGGACTGGCGATTGGCGCAAACCGTGCTGGAGACTGCACGCGTCACCTTGGCGCAGCAACTGCAAAAGCGCGCGCAGGACGAAAACGCCCTGGCTTTGTTGCTAGGTCAGAGCTTGCCACCCGCAGCCCGCGCCAAGCTGGCTCAGGGCCGGCTTGAGGATCAACAGTTCGTCAACTTGCCACCCGGCTTGCCTTCTGACATGTTGACCCATCGACCCGATATCCGTCAGGCTGAACAGCTGTTACTGGCTAGCAACGCCAATATTGGCGCAGCTCGGGCGGCATTTTTCCCCCGCATCACACTGACAGCAGGGGCCGGGTCGGCCAGTGGCGAACTCTCCGGTTTGTTCAAAGATGGCTCCTGGGGCTGGACCTTGGCACCCTCACTGGTGTTGCCAATCTTTGACGCAGGCGCCAATCAAGCCAATCTGGACTCAGCACGGGTGTCAAGAGACATTGCGGTGGCACAGTACGAAAAGGCGATCCAGACCGCATTCAGCGAAGTCGCCGATGCGCTGGTCGGCCAGGACACACTGGCCCAGCAACTGCAATCCAGCGAAGCTTTACTGAAGGCAGAGAGCGAACGCGCACGCTTGACCAAGCTGCAGTTTGACAACGGCGCAGCCAGTCAGCTTGACTGGCTGGACGCCCAACGCTCACTGTTCACAACCCAGCAATCCTTGGTGCAGACCCGCCTGGCGTATTTGCAAAACCAGATCACCCTGTTCAAGAGTCTGGGCGGAGGCGGTCCGGATGTGAACACCCCCGCTACCGCCCCCTAAGCGGCTGCTCTTCGTGAAGTTCACACCAACAGCTAGTCAGTGACCTTCACGCCCTTCCAGAAGGCGACCCGGTCACGCACTTGGTCTGCCTCTGGTTTGGGGTCAGGGTAGTACCAGGCTGCATCTGGATTCATCTCGCCATCCACCAACAGCGAGTAATAGCTGGCCTGACCTTTCCAAGCACAAGACGTTTTGTGGTTGCTGAAAGCCACATAGTCCCGGTTGAGTGAGCTGATCGGGAAATAGTGGTTGCCTTCAACCATGACGACATCGTCGCTTTGCGCAATAACCGCACCGTTCCAAGTGGCCTTCATGTCTGTTTTCCTTCTGAAAAGTGTGTATTTGAACCGATGTCACCGACAGACAGAGAGAAGCACTTGTTTGTTCTCGATAGGCCGCTATAATGCTTGGCTTTGCTGGCAAAACTCCGCTGCCTGATCAACTTTTAAGCGGAGAAATTCGCAAGATCAATTTTTGGCCCGATCTTCCAAATTTTGAAGTCTGCACCTTTTGGATTACTTGACTCCATGACAACCATTCGTGTTAAAGAAAACGAGCCTTTTGACGTAGCGCTGCGCCGCTTCAAGCGCACCATCGAAAAACTGGGCCTCCTGACTGACTTGCGTGCACGCGAGTTCTATGAAAAGCCCACCGCTGAGCGCAAGCGCAAGAAGGCTGCTGCAGTCAAGCGCAACTACAAGCGCATCCGCGCCATGCAGTTGCCCAAAAAGCTTTACTGATCCTGCTGACCAAGCGGGGCCGTCAAGCCTGCACACAAGCTCGCCGGGGACGCCCAGGCGAGCTTTTTTCTTTGTGGGACGCTTTTCTCCCACCTTTCAACTTATTGACCAGGAATCGCCACCATGTCACTCAAAGACCAGATTACCGAAGACATGAAAATCGCCATGCGTGCCAAGGACAGCTTTCGCCTGGGCACCATCCGCTTGTTGCTGGCCGCGGTCAAGCAAAAAGAGGTCGATGAGCGTGTGGTTGTAGATGACGCCACACTGGTCGGCATTGTTGACAAGCTGATCAAGCAGCGCAAAGACTCGGTGGCGGCTTATATCCAGGCCCAGCGACAAGACTTGGCCGACAAAGAAAGTGATGAGATCAAGGTATTGGAAGCCTACTTGCCGCAACGCCTGAGTGCACAGGAAGTGCAAGCTGCGGTAGCTTCGATCGTCACCACACTGGGCGCCAAAGGCCCAGGCGACATGGGTAAAGTCATGGGTGCGGTCAAAGCGCAACTGGCGGGCAAGGCTGACATGGCCTTGGTGTCTCAGGCAGTCAAGGCTGCGCTGGCAGGCTGACCGACGAACCCCAACCGACGGAGCTAAATGTCTTCGCGATCGGCGGCGATGCTGTTTCGCATTGCCGTGCGAACCACCTCATCCAACGCACCATCCACCATCGACGCCTGGTCGGACACGACCCGCAGCTTGCCCTCCGACAGCAGGCGCTCATAAAAGCGCTGAGTCATCGACTGGGTTTTACCACCCCCATTGGTGAACAGGTACATCGTGCCGTGTGGACTGATCCACGACAACTGCACACGCTGCCAAGCACCCGCAACATGCAACTCCACCCAGGCACCGACAGCAAGTGGTATCGACAATGGGGCGGCAATGACAGGCACAGGCTTAGGGACATCAACCGATTCCTCTTCGGCATAAACCATGAAACCAGAGGCTTTGGCCTCGGCGGGGGCCACCCAGTGATCCTGACTACCTAACAGACTCTCATCCAGCCCCGTAGGCGAAGCTGCCTCGTCTTTGGCCTGCTGCCTGAACGCCTGGTGATGCTGCTTCATCAACACATCAAAAAAAGCACTTGTTTTGGTGGATGGGTACCCAATCAGACCAAGGCCTTCTCGCAAACCGGATAGCAACCTGGGCACCAGTTTGGTCAACCGACCCATATCCTTACGGGTCAATTCAGGCTGTGCGCTCCACAACAATTCATTAACCAGTGCTTTGTAGCCACCCGGATCACCAGAACCTGCAGGAGCCTTCAACTGGGCTTCTGCCATCACCTGAGACCAAGGGCCACACACAAAGTCCATCACCCCTACAGGCACCTTGCGCAAGTCCGGACTATCCATCAGGCTGGCCGTCATTTGAGAGGCCAGTAAATTGCGCTCCTCGGCATACCCCAAAACAGCAGCCGCACTCTGGATATGGCTACTCAAACTGTCACGCACCTCGGGTTTATCCCAATCCTTACGGAGCAGATTAAGCGCTGTTTCAAAGGGCTGAGCACCCTCAATATTGAGCACAGCCAAGGGACTGACATGCCGCTGCAATGACAGCAGAAAAGCATCAAAATCAGGATCACTCTCTGACCCGAACGCCAAGCCTCTTTGCGAAATTTCACTCAACAAAAGACGCGCAGGGTGTGCTTTGTCAATGAAAAATCTCGGGTCAACAATCACCAGCCGCAACAGTGCCGGCTCCAGTCGTTCAATGGCTTTCCTTACCGGCGGTAACAATCGCGTGTCCTTGACCAAGTTCTCCACCATCAGCGACACCACTTCCAGGCTCAGCACTTGGCTCATCGTTTTTGCACTGTGCGTCAACTCTTCTCGCACAACGGCGCCCTGGGGGCGAGTATCGGCGCGCCCTTTGGGGGACGCCGGGCGTTGCTGCATGCGAAGCACCACCGTATCAAGCTGCTGCATCTCCTGCAAGGCTTCCAACGCTGCGGGCACGGTCTGAGCAAAGCCGCTGTCAGAAGCCTGTCCGGTCGGATTGGCCGAGGCCGTTGTGCCTGACTGCGATTCAAATTCACGTGCAAACTGCTGCGCAAATGCCTGCTTGGGCGTCTGGGGCACGCCATCAGCTTGGCCCGCCATCAACTGCCGCAGTCGGTCCAATGTCAGCACCGTTTGCCGGTATTCGGGGGTCCACACCGCACGCTCGGCCCGACCGGAACGCCCCTTGTCCGACGCCACGACCACAGCCTCGCGTGTTCGAATCACTGTGAAACCGACCTGCCGCACATCTTGGCTTCTGAGCTGCTCGGACCACTGCAGATAGGCATCTCGCAGCGCAACACCCAGCGGGGCAGACAGATGGCGCAGCCACAGTGCGCGCACCTGTGTTGGCACCTTCATCTCGGACATGAGTTGCTGTAAAGCTTTCACATACGAGTCAGGGCGCAGCGGATTGTGCTCGGGCGAGACCCGATCTAAGCCAACCAGCGCGCAGACGTAGCTATTGAGCTCAGGCAAAGCCAGTTCCGCATCCTGCAATACGTGTTGCAGCATGCGCGCCAATTCGACGCGCTCCTGAACCTGACTTTCATCCATCAGCTCAAGTTGGTCCAGCCGCAAGGGCTGCTCACTCATGCTGTCGGATTTGGTGGTCACATCGCCTTGGCTTCGGAAAATGGCCAGCAAAATATCTGAAAAACACTCGCACAGTCGCTGCGTGTGCGATTCAAGCAGCTTGGCACTGAGTTCAAGCTGATCACGATCCAGGACACTGCGGGCCTGTGACACCTCTGCCCGCAAGGATTGTCGTGCAACCAAAACCACATGCGACAACATGCCCGCGCCCGCGCGAGCCGCTGACTCCAGCAAGCGCTGGTAGATGGACAAACCGGGAATGGGCAAATCAGATGTCACCATGGTGCTGGTCGTGGCGACGGCTCTACTTCAGTGCCTTGAACCGCATGCGTTTGGGCTTGGCGCCCTCTTCGCCCAGACGCTTCTTCTTGTCTTCTTCGTAATCGTGGTAATTGCCGTTGTAGAAGGTCCACTGGCTGTCGCCCTCGCAGGCCAGGATGTGGGTGGCAATACGGTCCAGGAACCAGCGGTCATGGCTGATCACCATGATCGAGCCGGCAAACTCCAACAACGCATCTTCCAGCGCACGCAAGGTTTCCACATCCAAATCGTTGGATGGTTCATCGAGCATCAGCACATTGCCGCCTGCAATCAGGGTCTTGGCCAAATGCAAGCGCCCACGTTCACCACCGGAGAGCATGCCAACGCGTTTTTGCTGATCTGCACCATTGAAATTGAAGCGACCGCAGTAAGCCCGGCTGGCCATGACAAATTTGCCGATGTTGAGCATGTCCAAGCCACCTGAGACATCTTCCCAAACGGTTTTTTCATTGGCCAGGTCATCGCGGTTCTGATCAACAAACGCCATCTTGACGGTGGAGCCAATCTTGACCGTGCCGCTGTCGGGTTGTTGCTGGCCAGCGATCATGCGGAACAAGGTGGATTTACCGGCGCCATTGGGGCCGATGATGCCGACGATGGCGCCAGCGGGCACCTTGAAGCTCAGGTTGTCAATCAGCAGGCGGTCGCCAAAAGACTTGCTGACATTGGTGAACTCAATGACTTCATTGCCCAGGCGGTCCGCCACGGGAATGAAGATTTCGTTGGTCTCGTTGCGCTTTTGGTATTCAAAGTCAGACAGCTCTTCAAAGCGGGCCAGACGCGCCTTGCTCTTGGCTTGGCGTGCCTTGGGGTTCTGGCGCGACCATTCCAGCTCTTTCTTCAGCGTCTTGGCACGCGACTCTTCGCCCTTTTGTTCCTGCTCCAAACGCGCCTGCTTTTGTTCCATCCAAGAGCTGTAATTGCCCTTGTAAGGAATGCCTGCGCCCCGGTCGAGTTCCAGAATCCATTCAGCCGCGTTGTCCAGGAAGTAGCGGTCATGGGTGATGGCCACCACGGTGCCGCTGTAGCGCTGCAGGAACTGTTCCAGCCAGTCCACGGATTCGGCATCCAAGTGATTGGTTGGTTCGTCAAGCAACAACATGTCAGGGTGGCTCAGCAACAGGCGACACAGCGCCACACGGCGCTTTTCACCGCCGGAGAGCACACCAATCACCGCATCCCAAGGCGGCAGGCGCAGCGCGTCAGCCGCAATTTCCAGCTGATGTTCAGAATCGGTGCCCGCCGTGGCGATGATGGCCTCCAGCTCAGCCTGCTCTGCGGCCAAGGCGTCAAAGTCGGCATCCTCGGCACCATAGGCGATGTAAACCTCTTCCAGACGTGCCTTGGCGGCAAACACCTTGCCCATGCCAGCCTCAATGCTCTCACGCACGGTCTGGGCTGGATCAAGCTGCGGCTCTTGTGGCAGATAACCAATGTTCAGCCCAGCCATGGGAATGGCTTCGCCTTCGATGTCCTTGTCCACACCAGCCATGATTTTCAGCAACGTGGACTTGCCCGAGCCATTGGTGCCGAGCACGCCGATCTTGGCGCCGGGAAAAAAACTCAGCGAGATGTCTTTCAGGATATGCCGCTTGGGTGGCACGATCTTGCCAACGCGGTTCATCGAAAATACGTATTGAGCCATAGGACTTGAAATGTTGCTTCTGTGAAAAAACCCCATTATCGATGCTAGCGCCACCAGAGTCACGGCGTCCGTGCGACAATCGCCCCTGTTTCAGGACTTCAGTTACCTGAAACGTCAGCAACTTGCTGGGAGTTTCATCACTTGTGAGACTCCGTTTTTGATCCCATCTGCCTTTGACTGAATTGTCGCGACAACGCGCCAAAACGGGCTGATGTCCTGGCACCCTGGATGGGGTGCACCTCACCATGAAATTTGAAGAACTCAATCTGGCCCCGGCCATCATCAAAGCTGTGCTCGAGCAAGGCTATGAAAATCCCACGCCGATTCAAGCCCAGGCGATTCCGCTGGTGCTCGAAGGCCACGACCTGCTGGGCGGCGCCCAGACCGGCACCGGCAAGACCGCTGCTTTTGTGCTGCCCATGCTCAACAAGCTTTGCGCGCAGGAAGCCCCTCGCAACAAGTTTGGTGGCATTGGCATCCGTGCCTTGGTGCTGACACCCACCCGCGAGTTGGCGGCACAGGTTGAAGAGTCGGTACAAACCTACGGCAAATACCTGGACATCACCTCTGCCGCCGTGTTTGGCGGTGTGGGCATGAACCCACAAATCAGCCGCATGAAAAAAGGCGTGGACGTGCTGGTGGCCACCCCCGGGCGCCTGCTGGACCTGTTGCAACAAGGCATGTTGGACCTGGGTCAGGTGCAGATCCTGGTGCTCGACGAAGCCGACCGCATGCTCGACATGGGCTTCATCCATGATGTGAAAAAAGTGCTGGCTGCGGTGCCCAAAGACAAACAAAGCCTGCTGTTCTCGGCCACCTTCAGCGACGAAATCCGCGAACTGGCGGCCACCCTGCTGAAAAATCCGCAAAGTGTGCAGGTCACACCGCGCAACACCACGGTGCAGCGCATCGCCCAGCTGATCCACCCGGTCGGTCGCGGCAAGAAAAAGGCCCTGCTGGTCCACATCGTGCAAGAGCACAACTGGAGCCAGGTGCTGGTGTTCACCCGCACCAAGTTTGGCGCCAACAACGTGGCCGAGTTTTTGACCAAAAATGGCATCAACGCGATGGCCTTGCATGGCAACAAGAGCCAGTCAGCACGCACCCAAGCCTTGACCGACTTCAAAAGTGGTGAAGTGCGCGCCCTGGTCGCCACCGACATTGCCGCACGCGGCATTGACATTGACGAACTGCCGCATGTGGTGAACTACGACATCCCCAACGTCTGCGAAGACTATGTGCACCGCATTGGCCGCACTGGCCGCGCTGGCGCCGAAGGCCAAGCGGTCAGCTTGGTGAGCCTGGACGAAGAAGGCTTCATGCAAGCCATTGAACGCTTCACCAAGCAAGACATTCCGGTGCAGATCATCGACGCCTTCATGCCCGAACCCGGTGAAAAGGCCGAACCCATCGCCATGGGTCGCCAAACCATCTGGGGCGGCGCAGGCAAGCCACCAAGCCGCGATGTGATGATGGCTGCCGCCAAGGCCGCCCGCACCGAAATGCTGACACGCGTGCGCGAAAGCAAAGGCCCCGGTGCTGCGCGCCCCGCCAATGGCGGTGGCAACGGTGGCGGCGGTCGTGGCCGCAACGGTGGCGGCGGAGGTGGCCGCGGTCCTCGTCCGGCAGGTGGCGAAGGCCGTGCGGCCAACCCACGCAACGACGGTAACTTTGATGCCGACGGTGGTGGCCGCAATGTCGAGCCGCGCAGCCATTTGTCAGCCGCTGAACAAGCCGTACGCGGCCCAGGCCAACGCCCGGCGCGTGGTTACGGTGGTGGCAATGGCGGTGGTTACGGCGGCCCAGCACCTGCACCGTCACGCGGCGCCGGTGGTCAGCCTGACCCGATGCGCACCAGCGTGGACATGATGTCTGACCGTGGTCCGCGTCGCAGTGGCGGTGGTGGTTTTGGTGGCGGCAACCGCAATGCGGGCGCGCCAGGTGGCGGCTTTGGCGGCCCCAGCCGTTCTGGTGGTGGCAACCGCTCCGGTAGCCGGGGCCGCTCGGGTGGCCCTAGCGGCGGCTCACGCGGACCCAGCAGCCGCTGAGCCAGTCAGCCGTGAAGGGACTTGAGCCCTCGGTTTTAAGTGTTTTAGGCTGCTAGCCCTTTATTTACAAGGGAAAGCAGCTATTTAAACAATAGTACCAAGATGATCCAGGCGGGTAACAACCCGCCTGTTTTTTTAGCCACGCACAAACAGCGTCACCAGATCATCGGGCCCGACTTGGCGGCTCCAGTGACCATGCACGCTGGCATCAAAGGTTTGGCCATCGGGCACCACGTCGGCGGAATAGAAGTGCTCACCCGCCTTGAAAAGGCGCGAGCTGCCGTCTTGCAGGAAAATCTCCATCTGGCCTGCCAGAATAAACACCCACTGCGGATCGGTGGTGCAATGGAAACCACTGATAAAACCCACGGGGCTGTGGCGCAGTTGCACACCACCAGAGGGCATCAACGCCGACAAGGATACCTGTGGTTTCACAGGCTCCAGCGCTACGGCTTCCTCACGGAAACGGGCACGGCCATCGGTATCGGTGAACAGAACAACTTTGGTAAACACAGACATGATCTACTCGGTTTGGTTAAAGATGGCCGCGATTATTCCCCAGTAACCGGCTGGCAACGAGGCAAAAAAGCCGTGTTGCATCAACCAGTTTGCAGATAAACCCATCCCCCTACGTTTCAACTTTTTTGGAAAACTTCCATGCGAATTCTTCACACCATGCTGCGCGTCGGCAACCTGCAACGCGCGATCGACTTCTACACCCAGGTGCTGGGCATGACGCTGCTGCGCCAGTCGGAAAACCCGGAGTACAAATACAGCCTGGCTTTTCTCGGCTTTGAGGGTGGTAACCCCGGCCAGGCCGAGATTGAGCTGACCTACAACTGGGGCGTGGAGAGTTATGAGATTGGCACGGCCTACGGTCACATCGCCATCGGTGTACCTGACGCCTATGCTGCCTGCGACAAGATCCGCGCTGCCGGTGGCAAGATCACCCGTGAGGCGGGCCCGGTTCAAGGCGGCAGCACGGTGATTGCCTTTGTGGTTGACCCGGACGGCTACAAGATCGAACTGATTCAACGCGCCGAAGGCAGCGCAGGCGCGGGTTTGCGCTGAAACCTGTGCCGGGCATGTCCCGGCACGAAGGCATCACAACCGGGACATCAGGCGTGCAGCACCCGTGTTTCCTGCGCCAGGCGGGTGACGCGGCCCCAGTCACCCGACTCGGCCACATTGGCCGGCACCAACCAGGAGCCGCCGACACACACCACGTTGGGCAACGCCAGGAAATCGGGTGCGTTTTGCAACGTGATGCCGCCCGTGGGGCAGAACTTCACGTCAAAAAACGGGCCGCTCCAGGCTTTGAGCATGCCCACACCACCGGCCTGCACGGCGGGAAAAAACTTGAGTTCGGTGAAGCCGTCTTCACTCGCACGCATGATCTCGCTGCCGGTGGCCACACCGGGCAACAAGGCCAGCTTGACATCACGGCAGGCCTGGCCCACCGCGCTGGTGTAGCCTGGGCTCACTGCAAACCGGGCGCCTGCGTTGGCAGCGGCTTGCGCATCAGCAGCGCTGCGCACGGTGCCCGCCCCCACCACCGCGTTAGGTACATCGCGGGCAATGGCTTCGATGCAGGCCAGCGCCTGCGGCGTGCGCAAGGTCACTTCCAGCATGCGAATACCGCCCGCTAACAACGCGCGTGCCAGCGGCACCGCGTGGGCAACGTCGTTTAACACAATGACCGGAATCACCGGCGAGTCTTGCATGACCTGCAAAGAGGTCAGAGTGGTAGCTGTGTTCATGGCAACTTTCTAAAAAAAAGAAAAAAGGCCCACCAGACGCGAGCGCCCGGCAAGGTCAGGGTTAAGGGTAGGAAACCGCGAACGTAGCAACGGGTTTCACAACCAGCTGCAGGCGCCCTCCTCGGCGCTGCTGGCGTTGCGTCGCATGCTGGCAAACAGGGCGCGGCCCATGCCGACGCCGTTGGCGGCACGCAGGGTTTCGGGCATGACGGCCACCTCGCGCGCCGCCCAAACCTCATCAGGCACCAGCACCTGCAAGGTGCCCGCTGGGGCGTCGAGCCGGATCACATCGCCGTCGCGCACACGCGCCAGCGGGCCGCCCGCCACCGCCTCGGGCGAGACGTGGATGGCGGCGGGCACCTTACCCGAGGCACCACTCATGCGCCCATCGGTCACCAGCGCCACGCGGAAACCCTTGCCCTGCAACACCGCCAGCGGCGGGGTGAGCTTGTGCAACTCGGGCATGCCGTTGGCTTGTGGGCCTTGCCAGCGCACCACACACACCACGTCCTGGTTGAGTTCGTTGGCGGCAAAGGCTTTTTGCAGGGCGTCCTGCGAGTCAAACACCCGGCACGGCGCTTCGATCACATGGCGGTCATCGGGCACCGCCGAGATCTTGATCACGCTGCGGCCCAGGTTGCCGAGCAACAGTTTCAGGCCACCGCTGGCGCTGAACGGGTTGCTGGCCGGGCGCACAACCGCTTCATCTTTGCTAGCACCCAGCTCTTGCCAAACAAGGGCTGGAGGCACTTTTTTCTGTGAAACCTCTGCAACGGGTGCGACTGACGCAGGTGCGGCGGGTTTGCGGGTGTATTCGCGCAAACCGCCGGCCCGCACGGTCAACACGTCGGCGTGCATGAAACCGCCGTCCAGCAGCTCGCGGATCACAAAACCCGGGCCACCTGCGGCCTGGAACTGGTTCACGTCGGCGCTGCCATTGGGGTAGACGCGCGTCAGCAGCGGCACCACATCGGACAGGGCCGAGAAATCGTCCCAGTCGATCACGATGCCCGCCGCACGCGCCACCGCCACCCAGTGGATCAGGTGGTTGGTCGAGCCACCGGTGGCCAGCAAGGCCACCATGGCGTTGACAATACATCGCTCGTCCACCACCAGGCCAATCGGCGGGCAGGTGTAATCCGGTGTACCCAGCACGGTGCGCAGGGCTTCGCGGGTGAGTTCGTCACGGATGCTGTCACCCGGGTTGATGAACGCGGTGCCCGGCACATGCAAGCCCATGGCTTCGAGCAGCATTTGGTTGCTGTTGGCGGTGCCGTAAAAGGTGCAGGTGCCCTCGCCGTGGTAGGCCGCTGACTCGGCTGCCAGCAGCTCGGAGCGACCAACCAGGCCTTGGGCGGCTTTTTCACGCACCTTGGATTTGTCGTTGTTGGACAGGCCGGTGGTCATTGGCCCGGCGGGCACAAACACGGTGGGCAGATGGCCAAATTGCAGGGCGCCAATCAGCAGGCCCGGTACGATCTTGTCGCACACACCCAGCATCAGCGCACCGGCAAACACATCGTGGCTGAGCGCCACTGCGGTGCCCATGGCGATCACGTCGCGCGAAAACAGGCTCAGCTCCATGCCCGGCTGGCCCTGGGTGACACCATCGCACATGGCGGGCACACCACCCGCCACCTGGGCGGTGGCGCCCTGCAGGCGGGCCTCGGCCTTGATCAGTTCAGGATAGTGGCCCAACGGCGTGTGGGCCGACAGCATGTCGTTGTACGCGGTGACGATGCCGATGTTGGGCGCTTTCTCGGCCACCACCCGCAACTTGTCATTGACCGGCAAACCGGCAAACGCGTGCGCCACATTGGCGCAGCCCATGCGTTGGGCTCCCGGTGGCCGTTGCGCATCCGTCTGCAGCTGCGCCAGATAAGCGCTGCGGGTGGGCTGGCTGCGCTGGATGATGCGCTGGGTGACGGCGTCAACGGTGGTATTGAGTTTCATGGCAGTTGAAAATTTTGGTAACTAAATTACATACACGATGGTACCGCAGTATGCTGACGGGTGGTGCCGACTTGGGTACCTGCCAGTTACCGCCGCAATGGGTGCGCGGATACACGCTCTCGGCCGCATGGTGCCTGGCTGCTTCTTTATACTGCCCAATATGACCACATTAGCCGACCTGCGCAAGAGTTACGAACGCGCCGAACTCAACGAAGACGCCTCCCACGCCGACCCCTTGAAACAGTTTGAGCAATGGCTCAATGAAGCCATCAGCGCCGAGGTGCCCGAACCCAACGCAATGACGCTGGCCACCGTGAGCAGCGATCTGCGCCCGAGCACCCGCGTGGTGTTGATCAAAGGATTTGATGAACGCGGCATCGTCTGGTACACCAACTACGAGTCTCGCAAAGGTCAGGAACTGGCGGGCAACCCTTATGCCGCGCTGCAGTTCCACTGGATCGAGCTGGAGCGTGTGGTGCGCATCGAAGGTGTCGTGGAAAAAGTCAGTGAAACCGAGAGTGACACCTACTTCCACAGCCGCCCGCTCGACAGCCGCATCGGCGCCTGGGCCAGCCCACAAAGCCAGGTGATCAGCGGGCGCGGTGTGCTGGTGGCCAACGCGGCCAGGTACGGCGCCCAGTTTTTGCTGCAACCGCCTCGGCCACCGCACTGGGGCGGTTATCGCCTCAAGCCCGAGCGCTGGGAATTCTGGCAAGGACGCAAGAGCCGCCTGCATGACAGGCTTCAATACAGCCTGCAGCCGTTATCCAACAAGGGTGAGCCGCTATGGCTTCGAGAGCGGCTTGCACCCTGAATCTGCGGCATGCGTTTGGGGCCAACCTGCTTTAGGCCGGTTGGTCTCAAAAACTCTCCCACTCGTCATTGCCCGCCTTGGCTGCTGCGTTGCTGTGGCCCAGGCTGGCCGGTTTTGGTGCGGCCTTGGCCACCACTTTTTTACCCACCGCAAATGACTTGGGTGCGCTGACGGCAGTGCGTGCTGCTGGTGCGGCAAAGCCACCCTCTTGCCCTTGCGCCAGCTTGAACACCGCCACCGTATTCACCAGCTCTTGCGCTTGTGATTTGAGGCTGCTGGCTGCGGCAGCCATTTCTTCGACCAGCGCGGCATTCTGCTGGGTCACCTGGTCCATTTGCTGAATGGCTTCACCAATCTGACTCACACCCTGGCTTTGTTCGTTGCTGGCTGCGCTGATTTCGCCCATGATGTCGTTGACCCGGCGAATCGAGGCCACCACCTCGGTCATGGTGGTACCGGCCTGATCAACCAAAGCAGTGCCTTGCTCGACCCGCTCGACGCTGGTGCTGATGAGCGTTTTGATTTCTTTGGCGGCTTCGGCACTGCGCCCGGCCAAGCTGCGCACTTCTGATGCCACCACCGCAAAACCACGGCCCTGTTCACCGGCGCGGGCGGCTTCTACTGCTGCGTTCAAGGCCAGGATGTTGGTCTGGAAGGCGATGCCGTCAATGACGCTGATGATGTCGCTGATCTTGCTGCTCGAATCAACGATGCCTTTCATGGTGTCGACCACCTGGGACACGACTTCACCGCCTTTGATGGCCACGCTGCTGGCGTTTTGGGCGAGTTGGTTGGCCTGGCGGGCGTTGTCAGCGTTTTGTCTGACGGTGGAGGAGAGTTCTTCCATGCTGGCCGCGGTTTCTTCCAAAGCGCTGGCTTGTTCTTCGGTGCGTTGGCTCAGGTCGTTGTTGCCTTGGGCGATCTCGGAGCTGGCGGTGGCGACCGATTCGGAGCCCACACGCACGGTGCTGACCACTTTGACCAAAGCAGCTTGCATGTCTTTCATGGCCGCCAGCAGTTGGCCCGTCTCATCCGTGCCGGTGACAACAATGTGTGAGGACAAGTCGCCTGATGCCACGGTTTGGGCCATTTTCATGGCGCCGGTGATCGGCACCACGATGGAACGGGTGATCAACAGGGCGGCCACAATACCAAGAACAAGCGCCAGCGCACTCAAGGTCAGCACCAGGGTAAGCGCCGTTGTATAGGCTTGCTCGGCTGAGGCCGCCGCTTCTTCACTGAGCGTGCCCTCAAAGTCTGCCAACTCACCCGCTGCATCCAGCCAGGCACGTTGTGCGGGCAAGGCATCTTTCATCAAGACATTTGTCGCCTCATCGTTTTTGTTTTGCTCGCCCAGTTCAGCAACTTTGCTCATCAAAGGCGTGGCTTTGTCTTTTAACGCCTTGATCTTGGCGAAGAGTTCTTTTTCTTTGGCGGTTGTGTTGGCATTGCTGTCGAGCATTTTCTGCAGCTTGGCTTCCTCCGCATCGTACAAAGCACGTCGACTCTTCAAGGTCTCACTGGCCGCTTTGATGCCGGCATCGTCATTGAGCAACACGATGTCACGTATCGTCGCCCCGGTACGGTTAACCAAAAGGCGCATGGAATTGGCCAGTTTGGTTGCGGGGTTGTGAACCTGGGTGATTTCTGTCACGGCTTGATTGATATTGGCCATGCGGCTAAGCCCAAAGCCGGAGATGGCTGCCAGCAGCAGCAGCACCATGCCAAAACCCAAGCCAAGGCGGGGGGCGATTTTGATGTTGTTGAGAAAACCCATGACTCTCCCTTTCGTAAATTGTTGGCTGAACGTTCAATGCACAAGAGAAGAAACCAGACCCAGGCTTGCACTGGACATGCGCTTGTCGATGTCGATCAACATCAGCATGCGGTTTTTGAGCGTGCCGATGGCCAGCAGGTCATCACTGACAACCGTGGAAGAGAGATCAGACGCCGAAGGCCGTTATTCAGGTGTCAGGGTGACGAGGTCTGAGACACCAACCAACGTGTCACAGCACAGCACACGGTATGCAACCAGTTTGATGGCAAATTTGATGCCAGTCAAGCGGTCAAGCTCTGTGCCTGCTCGGTTAGCGCACCAAGCCCGCGCTGCGGCAAACTCAGCCGAGCCAGCTTACCAGTGCCATCACCAGGGAGATGCTCAGCAAGCCCAGCAGGGTGGACATCGCCAGACTGGATGTCACCAGTTCTTGGGCCACCTCGTAGCGCTGGGCATACAGCAGCACGTTGGCGCCCATGGGCAGTGCCGCCGTGACGATCATCACGTTGAGCGTCGGGCCAGCCATGCCCAAGCTCAACCCCATGGCGGCCACCATCAAAGGCAAACCCAGATTTTTCAGCACGCAAATGCCCAACGCATCCTTCAGATTGGCACCCATGCGCACCTGCGTCAGCATGGCGCCCACCAGCACCAGCGCCACCGGCCCAAAAGCGCTGCCCAGCAGCTGCAAGGGACGGTCAATGACCGCAGGCAAGACCAGTCCGGTTTGCGCAAAAAGCAGGCCCAACAGGATCGGGATCGGCACCGGATGGAGCAGGCTATTTTTCAGGGCACGCAGTACCGCCCAGGCCATGTGTCGCTGGCCGGGTTGGCCAGCCGCGCGCTCCTGACGTGCGCTGACCAGTTCCAGCACCACCGTGGTGATAGTCATCATCACCATCATGTGCACCGACACCAGGGTCAGCAGCAGAACCATGCCGGTGTGCCCAAATGCCAGGCTGATGAGTGGGATGCCGATCATCACAGTATTGCTAAAGGTGCTGGACAGCGCCAGCACCGCCGCCCGGTGGTTACGCCCCTTGCCGACAAACACGCCAAAGAACATCAGCAACACCGCCGCAAAATACATCCCCAAGGGTTTGAAATCGAGCTGCTCCACATGCACCGCACTCATGGTGCGAAACAACAAGGCTGGCGTGAGCACCGAAAACACCAAATTTGAGAGGTCTTTATTGGCCTCAGCCCTTATAAAACCTGCTTTAACAGCTGCAAAACCGATAGCAATCAAAAAAACCACGGGCAACAAGGCCGACACAACAGGACTATTCACAAGCGTTCAAGGGTAAGGGTTCAAAAGCAGCTGACCAACCAAGGGCCAGCAAGAATGAAGCCAGCAGGCAGCAACCTGGATCTGGCTAGCGATGGTGGCATCGGTCAAGCGCGACTGCGGCTTGACCACAAAAGTCACGAGCGGGCGAACCACTCGCAAACGACGCAACATCGCACCGTAGCGCACGCATCACACCGCACACGGCAGCGGATCATGCCTCACCTTTGACGTGGGCGGCAGCACTGGCACAGTCAGCGCAGACACCGCGCACCGCCAGGTCCAGACTCAGGCCCTCGTAGCCCAGCGCCTTGAGCGCCTGCAAGGCGTTTTGGGCGGCAGCCTCCAGGTCCAGCGCATTGCCTTGCAGAGCACCTGTCAAGGGGCTGTCGCGGTGGCAGGTCTGGCACTCAAAATGGGGCATCGCCTTGACACTCTCTGGCATGGCCTGGTAGCGGCGCACCCGGTTGGCATCCACCCGGCACAGCAGCAGGCCCACCTGTGTCAGGCGGTCGATCAGGCGGTACAAAGTGACACGATCCAGCGTGACACCGTCATCGGGCCCAGCCCCCTGCAGCGCGGATAACAACTGCGCATGGGTGTAGCTGGTGTCGGCATGTGCCAGAAACCAGCCCAGCACCAGCCGCGCCGCCACCGTGCGGCGCAGGCCATGCGCCATCAGCAGCGTATCAATAGGCGCTGCTTGCGCAGAAGAAAGCGTCATGATGGAATGCCCCTGTTCAAATTATTGCCACTAAGTTGCAATAATTAGCTATCGCAACTGATTTGCGCTAAACTATATCGCAATCTGGTTGCACTAACGCACCGCAAGCCTATTCCCATGCCGCAAAACCATCTGCCACACGCTACCCTGCCCCAAGTCCACAGCGGGCATGCACACCCGCCATCGCCGCCGCTGCCCAACACGCTTGGGCGCAGCCAGCTCGTCAACAGTGTGCTGGGCTGGCCTGCCTGGCAACGGCTGCTGGCGGTGCTGCCCGTGCTGTGCCTGTTATGGCTGGCGGTGGCCTGGGCCAGTCGCGAGGTTTAGCCATGGTCACCGTCGATAACCTCACAGTCAGTTACCGCCAGCACCCGGCGCTGCACCACATCCATGGCAGCTTTGAAGCGGGTTCGCTGACGGCGGTGATCGGGCCCAACGGCTCGGGCAAAAGCACCCTGCTCAAAAGCATCATGGGCCTGCTGCGCCCCTCGGGCGGGCGGGTGAGCGTGAAAGCGGCGCGGGCCCGGGTGGCTTACCTGCCGCAGCTGACCGAGATTGACCGCACCTTTCCGATGTCGGTGCGCGATTGCGTGATGCTGGGCTGCTGGAGTGCAGCCGGTGCCTGGGGGCGTGTCACCCCTGCCCTGCTGCAACGGGTGAACAGTGCGATCACCGAGGTCGGGCTGGCTGGTTTTGAGCAACGGGTGGTGGGCTCACTCTCCAGCGGGCAATTGCAACGGGTGCTGTTTGCCAGGCTGATGGTGCAGGACGCTGATCTGATTTTGCTCGACGAGCCCTTCAACGCCATGGACTCGCGCACCACCGAGGCGCTGCTGGTGCTGATCCACCGCTGGCACAACGAGGGCCGCACGGTGATTGCAGTACTGCACGACGATGAACAGGTGCGCGCGCACTTTGACCAGACCGTGCTGCTGGCGCGCGAGTTGGTGGCCTGGGGCCCAACCGCACAGGTGCTGACCGAGCAACACCTGCAGCGTGCCCGCGCGCTGGCAGAAGCCTGGGACGACCAGGCCGAGATTTGCCACACCGACGAGCGCCCAGCGCTGAGCGCCAACCAGCCCGGGAGGGCCGCATGATGGCGATCGGTAACCTGCTGTGGGACACATTGGCGAGCCCGTTCATCGAATTCGCCTTCATGCGCCGTGCGCTGGTGGCCACGCTGGCGCTGTCGCTGAGTGCGGCACCGCTGGGTGTGTTTTTGACGCTGCGGCGCATGAGCTTGCTGGGCGACGCGCTCAGCCATGCGGTGCTGCCCGGCGTGGCGGTGGGGTTCATGCTGTTTGGCCTGTCGCTGCCTGCCATGGCGCTGGGCGGTGTGCTGGCCGGGCTGCTGGTGGCGGGTATTGCTGGCTTGGTGAGCCGCGCCACCAACCTGAAAGAAGATGCCAGTCTGGCCGCGCTGTATTTGGTGGCATTGGCGCTGGGCGTGGCCCTGATCTCGCGCCGGGGCAGCCAGCTCGACTTGCTGCATATTTTGTTTGGCAGCGCGCTGGGGGTGGACGCCTCGGGCTTGATGCTGGTGGCTGGTGTGGCCAGTGCCAGCTTGGTGGCGCTGGCACTCGGTTATCGCGGCTTGGTGCTGGAGACTTTTGACCCGGTGTTTCTGAGTGCCAGCGGTCACCGTGGCTGGCTCTGGCAACAGGGCTTTTTGATTCTGGTGGTGCTGAACTTGGTGGCGGGGTTTCAGACCCTGGGCACGCTGATGGCCGTGGGGCTGATGATGCTGCCTGCCGTCTCGGCGCGGCTCTGGCATGACACCTTGAGCGCGCAACTGGTCAACGCCAGCGTGCAAGCCATGTTGGCCAGCCTGACGGGGCTGCTGCTGTCATACCACCTGGACTCGCCCAGCGGGCCCACCATCATTGGCTGTGCCGGGGTGCTGTACGCCCTGTCACTGCTGTTGTCGCCGGGCGGCTGGCTGCCCAAGCTGCTCAGGCGCCCACACCGGGTGGCTTGAGCCTTCTGCACTTTTTGAAAGGAAACCCGTGAAAAGATTGACCCTGAAATGGCTGGCCTGCGCCATCCTGAGCAGCCCCTTGCTGATGCCCCACAGCCAAGCGGCCGAGCCAATACCTGTGGTGGCCAGCTTCAGCATCCTGGGCGATGTGGTGCAAGCCGTGGGCGGTGATCGCATCAAAGTGCAGTCGCTGGTCGGCCCGGATGCCGACGCGCATGTGTTTGAGCCCTCCCCGGCCGATGCCAGAACCATTTTGCACGCGCAACTGTTTGTCACCAATGGGTTGGACTTTGAACACTGGGCGCAGAAGCTGGCCAAGTCGGCTGGCTACAAAGGCGCAACGCTGGTGGCCAGCCAAGGGGTGAAGCCACGCACCTTGCCCGCAGAAGATGGCCGCGGTGGCACCGAAACCGATCCGCATGCCTGGCAAGATCCGACCAATGTGATGCTCTATGTGAAGAACATCGCCAAATCGCTGGCCCGCCTTGACCCGCAAGGGAGCGAGACTTACCAGAAAAACGCCGAGGCTTACCTCAAAGAACTGGATGCGTTGGACACATGGGCCAAAGAGCAGTTTGCCAGTTTGACGCCCCACCAGCGCCAGGTGATCACCTCACATGACGCCTTTGGCTACTTTGGCGCCCATTACCAGATCCGCGTTTTGGCGCCGCAAGGCGTGTCTACGGAGAGCGAACCCAGCGCCAAGGAAGTGGCTCGGCTGATTCGCCAAATCAAGAAGGACAAGATCAACGCGGTGTTCATGGAGAACATGAGCAACCCCAAGCTGATCTCCCAACTGGCCAAGGACACGGGTGTGACGCTGGGCCCCAAACTCTATGTCGACGCCCTGTCATCCGCCAATGAACCCGGCAGCACCTACCTGAAGCTGATGCACCACAACATCACGCAACTGGTGGCGCACATGAAGCTCAACTGAGCATTTGACCAGCACGCAGGTCGCTACGTACTCTATAGCTACCAGCCCTTTATACAAAAGGGCTAGAGGCCAAAAACAATCACAAATTCAACACCCGGGCGTCAAGCCGTTTCAGTTTCGACCTCGGGCGAAACAACAGCCGAAGTGGCTGGCTGGGCCGGTCTTTCCCACGCCAGCTTGGCCAGCGGGTCTTTGCCCTGCCAGCTGCCCTCTGAACCCAGCAAGCGAAAGCGGGCAAAGAAATACTCCACCAGCCATTTTTCAGAGTACGCAGCCTGAATGGCTTTGCCATGGTAGGTGTTGCCGCGGGCAAAGGCCGCCATCGACTGGCCGTCGGGCCAGATCGAAAAAGTCATCTGGTAGAACAGCGGCGTCTCCCCCATGCCGATTTTGAACACCACGTTCGGGTCCGCCCCCACCATTTGCGAGATGTTGGGCGCGCGGCTCCAGAAGCGGGTGGCCGCACCAAGCTTGACCTGCGCCCGGGTCAGCGCCACGATCGGGCCATCAGGGGTGGCGTTGGAGTCGTAGTCGTCGGCGGTGAAAGGCACTTTGCCGCCCCACAGACCTTTGCCCGAGATCGGGTTGAGGTAGACCGTCCAGTGTTCATCCGCCTTGGCACGCCACTGCTTGAAAAGAGGCTCGTTGCTGAGGTGGCGTCGCGCGGTGGCCTCGTCGGGCCAGACGGTGAAGATGCCCCAGACCGCGGTGTTGGGCTTGGGCGTGAAGCCTTCACCGGTGCCTGAGCCCAGCAGCTTGTAAAACTTCAGGTCAGGCATGCTGTTGAGCGGTGCACGCGCCCAGGCCATCTGACCGATGACCCATAGCCGGTCCAGTGCGGATTCAAAGTGAAAAATGCTCAGGCAAACGGTGGTCATGACAGGCTCCCGGTGGCAGATGCACCACCCGCTTGACAAGGGCTGTTGGGGTGGCAAAAAGCAGGCTGGCAGAGTGTGGCTGCGCGGCCGTCCAGCGCTTTGATTCTAGGTCTGCGGGGTATTGATACAGATCAAGCTGCCCGAGCCCGCGCCGCTGTTGGCGACGCCATCGCGCTCACTCAAACATCGCTTCCAGCCCAAGGGTCAACTCTGGCAACGGCGGCATCACACAGCGATCGTCCCGGTGGCCCGATTCGCTAGGCCCAAATGCCCAGTTGGGCCGCAGGTGCAGACGCTTGGCAACGGCCGCGGGGTAGCTGTCCAACTGCGCCTGCTGGTCGAGTTGCAGCAGCTCGGCGCTGGCGCGCCAAGCCCCCAGATGCACCCAGGCTGCCGACTCTGAAAAATTGGGGGCAGCCAGCGGCTGGGCCACATGGCGCAGGGCATCCACCAGCGCCAGCGGAAAGTGCCAGGCCTGCGCCAGCTCGGCCGACACATCACCATAGTGAAAGCCAAAGGCATCGAGCTCCAGCTGGGCTCGTCCAACGTCCAGCACACTCATCTGCTGGTTGAGCGGGACCAGCGCCGCTGGCATCACCCCGTGCATGTGCAGCTGGCCAATGCCATGCAAAACACCCAGCGTGAACACCTCATCGGCATCCACATCGGCCTGGCGGGCCAGCCAGCGCGCGGCACAGGCGGTGTACAGGTTGTAGCGCCAGAACTGCTTCAGATCGAGCCCTGGTGTGGCCTTGAAAGCCGACGCCAAGGTGCAACCAATGACCAGGTTGCGCACCATCACCATGCCCAGTTTCTGCAGCGCCGCCTCCACCGTGGCTATGGTGCGCGGCACTTGAAAATAGGCCGAGTTGGCCAGCCTGAGTATTTTGGCGCTCAAAGCCGGATCCAGGGCCAGCTGGGCGGCGATCTGACTGGCTGAGATGCTATCGTTTTGAAAGCTCGCAATGAGCTGCCGACCCACTTTGGCGATGGTGGGCAATTTGTCCGGCTGGTCAATCAGGTGCTTGAGTTTCATACGCTCACTTTCACCAGGGGAGTTACAGGTTGATCAGGACAAACGGCTTGTCCACAGCCTCACCATCGCGGCCTACGGGATGACCACATGGCGCTGGCACCAATGGGCCCGACCAACATCATTCAAACATCGCTTCCAGGCCCGCAGTCAACTCGGTCAGAGGGGGCATCAGCCGCTGTGCATCCGGGCGCGCATGGGCAGCCAGCGCGGGCGTCCAGTTGGGCTGCAGGTACAGTCGTTCACCCACATCAAAGGGGTAGGCGGCCACCTGATCGGCTTCGCGCCAACCAAGCACACTGGCGCGGGCACACCAAGCCCCCAGATGCACCAGCGCTGCAGCCTCCAGAAACTCAGGCGCTCCCAGTGGATCAACAATGTGCCGCAGGGTATCCGCCAGGGGCATTGGCAGATTCCACACCAGCGCCAATTCAGCCGATACATCACCGTAGTGGAAGCCGAAAGTCTGCACCTCCAGCTGAGCTCGCCCAGGATGCAGAACGCTCATTTTGCGATCCAGCGGGGCCACTTGCTGCGGCAAGATGGTGTGCATTTGCAGCTGTCCGATGGCATGCATCAAGGCCAGCGTGAAAACCCGATCAGCATTGAAACCGGTGCGCACGGCCAGCCAACGCGCGACACACGCGGTCTCCAGGTTGTAGCGCCAGAACTGCGGCAGATCCAGGCCAGGGGTGGCATCGTAGGCGGCTACCACGCTGCTGCCCAACACCAGGTTACGCACCATCACCAGACCCAACATCTGCAACGCGGCATCAACCGTGCCGACGGTGTGTGACGCCTGGAAATACGCCGAATTGGCCAGCCTGAGCAGTTTGGCACTCAAGACCGGATCGGCGGCGAGTTGGTTACTGATCTCGGTCACAGACACATTTTCAGTGCCAAAACTGGCCATCAGTTGCTGACCCAGTTTCGGGATGGTGGGCAGTTTGCCGGGCGCGTCAATCAGGCTTTTGAGGTCCATGGTGTCACTCTCTCAATGGAAGTGGGCTGCGCCATTCTCCACCATTGCCTACGCGGGTGGGGCCTCATCTGACAACCAGTTGGTCGGCCTGTCTAGTCCAGCGCAAGGCGGGCAAAAGTCTTTCTGAACTTGGCCACCTTGGGTGCCGCCACTGCCATGCAATAGCCCTGATACGGGTTGCGCGCAAAGAAATCCTGATGGTAGTCCTCTGCCGCGCTGTAGTTGTCCAAGGGCAGCACCTCGGTCACCACCGGGCGCTGGTAGATGCCGCTGGCCCCCAGCTCGTGAATGATGCTTTGCGCCACCTGCTGCTGGCTTGGGTCGGCAAAGTAAATCCCGCTGCGGTATTGGGTGCCGCGGTCGTTGCCCTGGGCGTTGAGGGTGGTTGGGTCATGGATGACAAAAAAGATCTCCAGGATCTCACGCAGGCTGATCTGAGACGGGTCAAACACCAGTTTGACCACCTCTGCATGGCCAGTTCGCCCGGTACACACCTGTTCGTAACTGGGGTTCACCACCTGGCCATTGCTGTAACCAGACTCCACCGCCAAGATGCCTTTGACCTTAGCGTACACCGCATCAAGGCACCAAAAACAGCCGCCCCCCAGGGTGATGGTTTGGTGTTGCACTGGCATGGAACTCTCCTTGGCGTGGTCTGTGACGCTCTTGATTGTCCACAGCCAGGCAAAACCCCTGCACCATCCGGCTATTCCAGACCCAGCTCCTGTATTTTGCGGGTGATGGTGTTGCGACCAATCCCCAACTTTTGAGCCGCCTCAATGCGTCGGCCGCGGGTGCTGGCCAGAGCCGCCAGGATCAGGCGCGACTCAAAGCGGCGGGTGAGTTCGTCCCACACGTCACACCGGTCGGTGGCCAGCAGGGCATGGGCATCCGCGTCTAGCCCCAGTTCCCAGTTGGAAGGCTGTGCCAAGGCTGCGCAGGCCTCAGAGACGCGCAACTCAGCGTCTTCCAGATGGGCGTTGGCAGTTCCTGGGCCGACACCATGCGCCGCTGCCGGTCTGGCGATCGGCTCTGCCGGACCCGCAGGAAACGCTTGGGCTGTATCGGCCGAGCGAATAGCCGGGGCCGGCTGTGGGTGGCTGGCGCTGTGGGCCACATCCACCTCGGGTGGCAAATCCTTGGGCTCAATCAGCTGGGCCGGCGCCATGACGGTGAGCCAGTGGCAGATGTTTTCCAGCTGGCGCACATTGCCAGGGAAGGCAAAGTCGCTCAGCCAAGTCAGCGCGGCTTCGGAAATCCGTTTGGGCTCCACGCCAAGTTGCGCGGCGCTTTGCTGCAGGAAGTGCCGGGTCAGCGCCGGGATGTCTTCACGCCGCTCACGCAACGCAGGCAAGCGCAGACGGATGACGTTCAGACGGTGAAACAAATCTTCGCGGAACACGCCGTCCTTAACGCGTTGCTCCAGGTTTTGGTGGGTCGCGGCGATCACGCGAACATTGGTTTTGACGGCGCCATGGCCGCCGACCCGGTAAAAGTGACCATCTGAGAGCACCCGCAACAAACGCGTCTGCAAATCAAACGGCATGTCACCAATTTCATCGAGGAACAGCGTGCCACCATCGGCCTGCTCGAACCGGCCGCGACGCATGGTTTGCGCGCCAGTAAAAGCGCCGCGCTCGTGGCCAAACAACTCAGACTCCAACAAGTCCTTCGGAATTGCTGCCGTATTAATAGCAACGAATGGCCCACTGGCGCGGGGTGAGTGCTTGTGAAGCGCTCTAGCCACGAGTTCTTTGCCGGAGCCGGATTCACCGGTCACCATGACGGTGACATTGCTCTGGCTCAGTCGGCCAATGGCGCGAAACACATCCTGCATGGCCGGCGCTTGACCGAGCATTTCTGGTGCGTCGGCAATGCGCTCTTCAGCCACCTCCTCGCGTTGGCTTTCCTCAACGGCGCGACGGATCAGCTCCACTGCCTTGGGCAAATCAAAGGGCTTGGGCAGGTATTCAAACGCCCCGCCCTGAAACGCCGACACCGCACTGTCCAGGTCAGAGTAAGCAGTCATGATGATGACCGGCAAGCCCGGCAGCTTGGCCTTGATTTTTTCCAGAAGCTCCAGCCCAGAGCCCCCGGGCATGCGGATGTCACTGACCAGCACTTGGGGCCCCCGGTCGCTGTCGTCGTCAAGGGCGCTCAGGACATCGCGGGCATTGGTAAAGCTGCGGGTAGGCAGGTTCTCACGCAACAGCGCTTTTTCAAGCACGAAGCGAATCGACTGGTCATCATCAACAATCCAGATGGGCTTCATAGTGTGTGGTCACCTCGTTAAGTACCCACGCGCTGCCCGGGTACAGCCCACCTTGCGGCGCGCCATTCTGCGGGTCAGGGCAGAGGAATCAGTATTTTGAAATCAGTCAATCCGGGAGAGCTGTCACACTCGATCAAACCCTGGTGCTGCTGGACAAAGGTTTGCGCCAATGTCAGCCCCAGTCCGGAACCTCCCTCACGTCCGGACACCAACGGATAAAAGATACGGTCTTTGATCGAGTCTGGCACCCCAGGCCCGTTGTCCATCACATGCAATTCCAATGCCAACCGGTAGCGTTGTTTGCCAAAGGTGGTCTGGCGCGCGACCCGAGTGCGAAAAATGATGCGCGCATCACCCTGCCCGATACGCTCTGAGAGAGCCTGGCAAGCATTGTGCGCAATGTTCAGCAGGGCCTGGATCAGTTGCTCGCGGTCACCTCTGAGCTCGGGAATGGAGGTGTCATAGTCCTGCACCACTTCCAGCCCTTTGGGAAATTCGGCCAGAATCAGCGAGCGCACACGCTCACATACCTCATGGATGTTGACGTCACCCACCACATGCGCTTTGCGGTGTGGCGCCAGCAGGCGGTCCACCAGCGACTGAAGACGGTCCGCCTCATGGATGATGACCTGCGTGTATTCGTTGAGGTCTGGCGAAGCGAGCTCCATCTCCAGCAACTGGGCCGCACCACGAATACCACCCAGCGGGTTTTTGATTTCGTGCGCCAGGTTGCGGATCAGCTCCTTGTTCGCCAGGGCCTGTTCGGCCAGGCGCTCTTCACGGTCTTGGCGCGCTTGCTGCTCCAAGGGCAGGAGCTCGGCAATGATCTCTGGCCCTTCGGTGAGCGTCACGATCACATGCACAGGTAAAGCATCGCGGCTCACACGCAGCAAAGCTGCGTCGTAGCGCAAGGCTGAAAAATCGTTGCCCCCGACACCCTTCAGTATGGTTCGCAGATGCTCGGGTTGGGAGAAGCAGGCAGGGAAATGTGACCCAACAATGATGCGCCGGGACATGCCAAGCGCATCTTCCATGGCCGCGTTGACAAACAGCACGGTGCCGTCGCTGCGCACGACGGCGACCAAAGTGGCCAACAGATCAAATGCTTTGTAGCGCTCTGCGTTGGTGGGAAATGAGGAGATCACAGCAGACACAGTTGCAGCTCAGGTAAGTTAGGTTCGGTGCACAACCACTCAGGGGGCGGAGGGCAATCTGTCAATCTCACGGCGAATGCCGCTGATGTCATTCTCATTGCGGGCGATGCTGGCTTTGAGCTCTGCCACCCGGTCCAGGTATTTCTGATAATTGCGCGCCTCACCACCCTGCTTTTCTGGCTCGCCGTTGTTGTATTCCTTTTGCAAAGTTTCTTGGCGGGCCAGGGCTTTTTTGAGCTCATCTTGCAAAATCAGCCGACGGTCTGAGTCACGCGCCTTTTGCTCCGAAGCATCAACTCTGGGGGTACTGCTGCCGGTCGTTGTGCTGGATTTGGCTGCAGACGCCTTGGGGGCAGAGCTGCCCTGCACCACCGTGACGTTGCCACCTTCAATCAATTTACAGCCTTTGGCGCGCGCGTCTGGCTTGCTGTTGGTGTACTCATTGCCACAGCGGTAAATCGCCACCTGTGCTTGGCTGGGAATGGCCGTTGTACACGCCACACAAGCCACCAGCATCCAAAGTTGTTTCATAGAACTTCAATCTCTCCATCGTGAGCATGCAAACTGGTTAACCCAACTTTGGTCAACCACCCCGCCGCCATAGTTTCCCACAATAAAAAAGGACGGCCCTGCCGTCCTTTTAAAGTGGGCCAGATCGTCATGGCTGACCCACCTGGCAGGGTCGCTGCTTACAGCGAGTAGTACATCTCGAACTCGATCGGGTGGGTGGCCATGCGCAAGCGCGTGACTTCGCCCATCTTGAGTTCAATGTAAGCATCGAGCATGCTGTCGGTGAACACGCCGCCCTTGGTCAGGAAGCTACGATCTGCATCGAGGCATTCCAGCGCTTGATCCAGGCTGTGGCAAACGGTCGGGATCAGTGCGTTTTCTTCGGGTGGCAAGTGGTACAAGTCTTTGGTAGCAGCTTCGCCAGGGTGGATCTTGTTTTCGACGCCATCCAGACCAGCCATCATCAAGGCCGAGAAGCCCAGGTACGGGTTCATCAGTGGATCGGGGAAACGCGCTTCGATGCGGCGACCTTTTGGATTGGCCACAAAAGGAATACGGATGGATGCCGAACGGTTCTTGGCAGAGTAAGCCAGCTTCACCGGCGCTTCAAACCCTGGAACCAGACGCTTGTAGCTGTTGGTACCTGGGTTGGTGATGGCGTTCAAGGCACGGGCGTGCTTGATGATGCCGCCGATGTAGTACAGGGCGAAGTCACTCAAACCTGCATAGCCGTCACCAGCGAACAAGTTCTTGCCATCTTTCCAGATCGACTGGTGCACGTGCATACCGGAGCCGTTGTCGCCAACAATGGGCTTGGGCATGAAAGTGGCGGTCTTGCCGTAGGCATTGGCCACGTTTTGCACCACATATTTCAGGACCTGCGTCCAGTCAGCGCGTTCAACCAGGGTGCTGAACTTGGTACCGATTTCGTTTTGACCCGCGCCAGCCACTTCGTGGTGGAACACTTCAACGGGAATGCCGAGCGATTCAAGGATGAGCACCATCTCGGCGCGCATGTCTTGTGTGCTGTCAATCGGAGGCACTGGGAAGTAACCACCCTTGACGGTAGGACGGTGACCACGGTTGCCACCTTCGAGCTTGGCGCCCGAATTCCAGGGGGCTTCGTATTCTTCAATCTTGAAGAAAGTACCCGACATGTCGGTGTTCCAACGGACATTGTCAAAGATGAAGAACTCTGGTTCCGGACCGAAGAAGGCGGTATCACCAATACCAGAGGCCTTCAAATAGGCTTCAGCACGGCGAGCAATCGAGCGTGGATCGCGGTCATAGGCCTTGCCATCACCTGGCTCAACCACATCGCAGCTCAAAAACAGCGTGGTTTCTTCGAAGAACGGGTCGATGTTGGCGGTGTTCGGGTCGGGCATGAGTTGCATGTCCGAAGCTTCAATGCCTTTCCAGCCAGCGATGGAGGAACCGTCAAAGGCGTGGCCGGAGCTGAACTTGTCTTCATCAAAATGAGAAACGGGCACAGTCACATGTTGTTCTTGGCCACGGGTATCGGTGAAACGGAAGTCAACAAACTTGACTTCGTTGTCTTTCACCATCTTCATGACATCTGCGACGGTCTTGGCCATCAAATACTCCTGGTTACTGTTGAGAGAAAGGGTTAATGAAATCGAATGCAGGTTTTGTGCCAGTGTCGGGGCATATGAACAGGCCAACACCTCCGCCATTTTGCACTGACTTTGCCTCATGTTATTGACCTAAACAGCCGCTCAAATAAAAGGCGACGCTGGATTGATCAGAGCAAAACCATTGCGATGCACCATATCGGTGCACTTCTTTGCACTAAAACAAGATGCCTACGAATGCACCAATTCGGGGCCAAGCTTCACATGAAACGGCTCCAGACCAGCCATCAATGCATCGTAAGCAGGCTGCACCAAGCCCGGCGCCCCTTTGACACCAAGCTCAATATGGCGTCCCCAGTCCGGGTGATCCACACTGGGCAGGCTGAACACTTTGACCCCCGGATGATCCCGCTCCAACTGCTGCATCAACGGCGTCAAAGTCGCCTCCATGGCACCAAAAACAATCACCGAGCGCTCCAGCCAAGCCTGGGCCTGAAACCAGTGGGTGTAACAAGTGTCCAGCACCCACTCGATCATTGGCCAAGCCATCACTGGAAAACCTGGCACAAAATGCACCTGGCCCACACTGAAACCCGGGATCTGGTTGTATGGATTGGGAATGATGCTGGCGCCTTGCGGAAACACCCCCATGTTCAGCCGATGCACGTTGTCTGGCGCTTCGGCGTCGTACACCTTGCCCTGCTCACGCGCCTGGTTCTGCATACGTTGCTCAATCAAGGCTTTGGCCTGAGGGTGCAGCACCAAGGGCACATTGAGCGCACGCGCGGCGCATTGGCGGGTGTGGTCATCTGGCGTGGCACCAATACCCCCCGTGGAAAACACCACATCGCCAGATTCAAATGCACGCCGCAGCACGGCGGTGATGTGCTCCGGGTCATCACCGACATATTCGGCTTGGGACAGCTGCAAGCCGCGTGCTTTGAGCAACTCAATGACTTTGGGGAGGTGTTTGTCGGCACGCTTGCCCGACAAGATTTCATCACCGATAACAATCAAACGAAAGCCCGGACGGTGATCAGGCTGCGGTTGGGGAATCTGTTTTGGGGTCATGTGGCGATGGTAACGCTTCAGGCTCAGCCAAAATGGCTTCAACCAGGTGCTCATCTCCCGAAGGCGTGTCGAGTTCACGCTCCTGGCGCAGCTTGTGCAATGCCTGCAAACAGTAATGCGCAAACCACAAGGACGACAGCGCAAAAACCCAGGTGTAAAGCCAGATGCCTATCGGCACAAGCACCACAAAAGCCGCTGCAAACAAGACCCCCGAAGCCCAGATCACACTGGGCGCGGCGCCAAGATAACCACAAAAAATGCCGATCCCCAGCAAGCTCAGTCGATGCCTGCGAAACAGTTCGCGCCGCTCTTCGCCACTGGCATGACTGGCCAGTGCGTCAAACGCCATCACACGGTAGGTCAACCAGCCCCAGATCAGCGGCGGCAACACCAGAATCAGCGGTGGAATGAACCACAGCGGAATCGACACCACCAAAGCCACCAGTGCCAGCACGGTGGACAACAACGACCACCCCAGTCCCAATAAGAAAAAGCCTCCCTCTTTGCGTGTCAGCTCGGGAAAGCGTTTGCTGGCCACAAAGTTGGTCAACGCGGGTGTCATCAACAATGCAACTGATAACAAAGACAACAGCACCACCACCGGCATGATGGTCACAATCACAATCAACGGCGCCAACACCGAGGTGATGCTGCCCAAACCCAGCGCCTGCATCCAGCCAGACACCACACCGATCGCACTGGATGCCTCCAGCGTGGCGCGCACCCAGGCCAGGCTGGCATCCCAATACAAATTACCCAGGCTGGCCGACAACACCGCCATCAGCACCAGCGGCGCCGCTGACAGCAGCATCACGCGCGGCCGGAAGCAATCCAGCACAGCACGCCAAAACGAGTCAAACAGCAGGTTCATGGCGCAAGCATACCCGAGCGGCCCCAACAGCCTGTTGCAAGGCAACGCGCCACAAACAGCTGATGGCCGCAACGCACCTTTGCGGTGGTGCCTGGCTTCAGCTTAGCGTGCTCTGGTTGATCAGCGCCAGCTCAGCAGCGTCCAACCAGCGCCATTGACCGGGCGGCAAATCGTCGGGCAAACGCAGACCACCCATCTGCGAGCGGTGTAGCCCCTCCACCCGATTGCTCACAGCGGCCAACATGCGTTTGACCTGGTGGTACTTGCCCTCGGTCAGGGTCAGGCGCAGATGGTGACTGGACACCGCCTCACACGCAGCGGCACGCACTGGCTTGGGATCGTCGTCAAGCACCACACCAGCCAGCAGTTGACTCACCTGACGCTCATCCAGCGGATGCTTGACGGTGACCTCATACACCTTGGGCACATGGTGGCGTGGCGAACTCATGCGGTGAATGAACTGGCCGTCATCGGTCAGCAGCAGCATGCCGGTGGTGTCTTGGTCCAGCCTGCCAACGGCCTGCACGCCCTGCACCGCGCCTTTTTGGGGGCGCTGGCGCAACGGAGCGGGCAGCAGGGTGTAGATGCTGGGATAGGTCGATGGTTTTTGGGAGCACTCGGTGGCCGTTGGTTTGTGCAGCAGGATGTAGGCTTTCTCCGCATACGGCCAATCCACCCCTTGTACTCTGAAACGCAAGCCGGACGCTACAACATCCGTAGCTGCTTGCGTAATGGTGACAAGGGCCAAAGGGTCATTTTCCTGATAAACCTGAACCAAACCCTGCTGAATCAAACCAGCACAGACGCGGCGTGTACCAAAACCCTGGGAGTAAAGAATGTCTTGCAGTTGCATGCTGCGAGTATCGCAAAGCCTGGGCATCCCCCTGACGCTGCGACGATCAGGCAGCCAGCAAAGCCGCCGCCTCGCGCGCCGCGATCAGGCCTTCGTCGGTTGGCACCACCCACACCTCGACCCGACTCGCAGGTGTGTGAATGGGCACCATGCCATTGCCCGTGGCCTGAGCATTGCGCTCTGGGTCAATCAGCACACCCAGCCACGCCAGTTTTTGGCCAACCTCAGCCCGCAAAATCACATCGTGTTCACCAATGCCCCCCGTGAAAGCCAGCACATCCAGGCCTTGCATGCAGGCGACCAAGGCACCGGTTTCTCGCACCACCCGGTAGGTAAAAGCGTCAATGGCCAGTTTGGCCTCTGGTGCCGCACTGGCACGCAAAGTCCGCATGTCCGCCGACAGGCCCGACATCCCCAGCAAGCCACTTTGACGGTAAAGCAGTTTTTGCAGGCGCGCATGGTCCCAACCCTGCTCCAACAAATAGAGCAGCACGCCGGGGTCAAGCACGCCGGTGCGGGTGCCCATCATCAGCCCATCCAGCGCCGAAAAACCCATGGTGGTGGCGCAACTCTTGCCAAAGTGGGCTGCACACAGACTGGCACCATTGCCCAGGTGCGCCATCAAGGTTCGGTCCTTGGCACGAGGCGACTCCGCCAGCAAAGCGCCCATCACGTACTGGTAAGACAAACCGTGAAAACCATAACGCCGCAAGCCCTGCGCATACAGGTCGTGTGGCAAAGCAAACCGGAAATCCACCTCTGGCAGCGAGGCATGAAACGCGGTGTCAAAACAGGCGATCTGCGGCAGGTCTGGAAAGGCAGCTCTGAAGGCACGAATGCCGGCCAGATTGTGTGGCTGGTGCAACGGGGCCAGTGAGTTGTATGCAGCCAGTTGGGCCAGCACCACGTCAGTCACAACCAAACTGGCGCGGAACATGTCAGCGCCATGCACCACCCGATGGCTCACTGCCTGGAGATCAGGCGCACCAGGTAATTGCGACAACAATTCCCGCAAATTCAGCAGGGCCTGGGTAAAGACATGTTCTCCTACCAACGCCAACATCTGGGTGTGTTTTTGCCCCTGATAGGCCCAACTTATCTGGGGTTGTCCCCCTGGCTCCAACCCTTCAATCAGGCCAGACAGGATGTGCGGCTGAACCTCGGTCTTGATAACCGGATAAAGCGCAAACTTGAGTGACGACGATCCCGCATTGACGGAAAGAATCGCCATCTTGCCACCTACCAAGCCGAGCGTGGCTGGCTACGCCGGGCGTTGTGTGCCACCAATAAGCCCAGCAAAGCCGACGCCACCCGGTTGGAGGGTCCCTCGGCGCGGCTGGTCAGCGCAATCGGAATACGTGCCCCCAAAACCAAGCCGGAACCACTGGCCCCCGCCAGGTATTCGAGTTGTTTGGCCAGCATGTTGCCGCTTTCCAAATCCGGAACCGCCAGAATATCGGCATGCCCTGCGACGGCTGAGCTAATATGTTTGATTTGCGCAGCCTGCATCGAAATGGCGTTATCAAAAGCCAGCGGGCCGTCGAGCACGCCACCCGTGATTTGCCCGCGATCAGCCATCTTGCACAAGGCCGCAGCATCAATCGTGGATGGAATATTTGGATTCACCGTTTCAACCGCCGACAGAATCGCCACCTTGGGCTGGTTCACACCCAGAATACGGGCGAAGTTGATGGCGTTCTGGATGATGTCAATCTTCTCTTGCAAACTAGGGCGAATGTTGAGCGCAGCATCCGTGATCAACAGAGGCTTGTGGTAGAGCGGCACATCAAAGCGAAACGCATGCGACATACGCCGCCCGGTGCGCAACACAGCTTTGGACAGCACAGCCTGAATCATTTCGTCCGTATGCAGACTGCCCTTCATGAGCATTTCCACCTGACCGGTAGCAGCCATCTCAGCAGCGGCCTCGGCAGCTGCATGGCTGTGGGGTTGGTTGATGATCTCAGCCCCCGTCAAATCGATGCCCGCCTCGGCGGCCACATGACGAATGCGGGCCTCAGGACCGATCAGCACCGGCAAAATCAGACCATACCGCGCAGCGTCCATGGCTCCGCTCAAAGAACCGTCGTCACATGGATGCACCACCGCACAGCGCACCGCCTCGAGTTTGTCACCCAAGGCAAGCAGCTGTTTAAAGCGGAGCTGGGGGTCATACAACTGGATTTGTGGCGCCGTCACACGCGGCAAGCGCACTTTGACCGTAGGTGCCAACACCCGGGCCATACCACTGAGTACGCAGATTCCCTTTTGGTTAACGATTTGGCAATCGAGCTCAATGCTGTGGTTTTCAGGGTTCTTCGACAGCACCGTGACCGTCACCGTCAAGGTATCCCCAACCCGCACCGGCTTGACAAAATGCAGGGCCTGGTCAAGGTAGATCGTTCCAGGCCCGGGGAACTGCGTTCCCAACAAAGCCGAGATCAGGGCGCCACTCCACATGCCATGGGCGATCACACCGTGAAATAACGTGTCGTTGGCATATTCGGGATCTAGATGGGCCGGGTTGGTATCACCCGACACGGCGGCAAACGCCCGTATGTCTTCCAGCTTCAGGGCACGCAACAGGCGCGCACTTTGCCCGATCGTAATTTCATCGAAGAGGTGGTTTTCGATCAGATCCGTGTCCGCTGGGAAATTCATGCAGTCCTACCGTGCGTTGGAAACACCGTCAACATCAAACCCATTGGCCTCTGGTTTGACACCCCATGATTCAATGGACTTACCGCGTCAAGGCAACGATGCCTCGGGACATAGCGTAGCACCTACACGCGACGCATTTCTTACAAACCATGACGACATAGCGCTCACACAAGTCCTCCCAGAGATACTGGACCACCACATCGGCCACCCCATAACAAAAAAAACCCGCCAAGGCGGGTTTTTCTGAATCAGCAGAACGAACTGCCTGATTAGTTGGCGCGAGTACCAACCACTTCGATTTCAACGCGGCGATTCTTAGCGCGACCTTCTTTGGACTTGTTGTCAGCGACAGGCTGTTTCTCGCCCTTGCCTTCGGTGTAAACACGGTTCTTTTCGATGCCCTTGGACACCAAATAGGCCTTCACAGCTTCAGCGCGCTTGACAGACAGCTTTTGGTTGTAAGCATCGGTGCCCACGGAGTCAGTGTGACCCACAGCAATGATGACTTCAAGCTTGATGTCCTTGACTTTGGCAACCAGCTCGTCGAGCTTGGTTTTGCCAGCTGGCTTCAGGACAGCTTTGTCAAAGTCAAAGAATGCGTCTGCAGCGTAGGTCACCTTGGCAGCAGCAACCACTGGTGCAGCAGCAACGACCGGAGCGGCAGCAGCAGCTGCGGGGGCAGCGACAACTGGTGCGGGAGCAGCAGCCACAATAGCGCCGTCACAACCAACAGCGGCAGTTGCCGGTGTCCAGTTGGCATCGCGCCAGCAAAGTTCATTGGTCCCGTTCTTCACAACGGTGCCATCAGCAGCGCGCCAGTTGTCAACGGTTTGAGCACCAGCGGCCGAAGCGAACGCCACTGCAGCGATCAACATCGCAAATTTGTTCAATTTTTTCATGATTCTCCTAGATGAAAAAGGCCGCATCGGCGCGGCGTGAATAAAACAGACGCCCAAGATGCCTATCACTTGGAACGGTTAATCCATTGTGCCACATACAGTTTAGGCAAGCAGGCGCTCGCATCCTTCCCGATGAACGTAATAGCGCCAACTATGCGTTAATTGTCGGTTCCGTTGCGGGCTAGCCACAGCCCTAACGCATAAAATCGCAGAACTCCATTGAATTTGCCTCGCATCAACTCCCCATGACCCAATTCGCCAAAGAAACCTTGCCCACCAGTCTTGCGGACGAAATGCGTCGCAGCTATCTGGACTACGCCATGAGCGTGATCATCGGGCGGGCTTTGCCGGACGCGCGCGATGGCCTCAAACCGGTGCATCGCCGCGTGCTGTTTGCCATGCACGAGTTAAACAATGACTGGAACAAGGCGTACAAGAAGTCGGCACGTATCGTGGGTGATGTGATCGGTAAATACCATCCACACGGCGACAGTGCGGTGTACGACACCATCGTGCGCATGGCGCAGGACTTTTCACTGCGCCACATGCTCGTTGATGGTCAGGGCAACTTCGGCTCGGTGGACGGCGACAGCGCAGCTGCCATGCGCTACACCGAAATCCGGCTGGCCAAAATTTCCCATGAAATGCTGGCAGACATCGACAAGGAAACCGTCGACTTCGGCCCCAACTATGACGGCTCCGAAAAAGAGCCGTTGGTGCTTCCAGCGCGTTTACCCAATTTGCTGATCAACGGCTCGGCTGGCATCGCGGTGGGCATGGCCACCAACATTCCTCCGCACAACCTGAACGAAGTCGTGGATGGCTGCCTGCATTTGCTCAAAAACCCAGAGGCGTCGATTGACGATTTGATGGAGATCATTCCGGCGCCCGACTTCCCCACGGCCGGCATCATCTACGGCATCAACGGTGTGAAAGACGGCTACCGCACCGGCCGGGGCCGGGTCGTGATGCGCGCCAAATGCCACTTCGAGGACATCGACAGAGGCCAGCGCCAGTCCATCATCGTTGACGAACTGCCCTACCAGGTCAACAAGAAGACCTTGCAGGAACGCATGGCCGAACTGGTGCATGAGAAAAAAATCGAGGGCATCAGCCACATCCAGGACGAGTCCGACAAATCCGGCATGCGCCTGGTGATTGAACTCAAGCGTGGTGAAGTGCCCGAGGTGGTGCTCAACAACCTGTACAAACAAACCCAGCTGCAAGACACCTTCGGCATGAACATGGTGGCGCTGGTCAACGGCCAACCCAAGCTGTGCAACTTGAAGGACCTGATCGAGGTCTTCCTGAACCACCGCCGCGAAGTGGTGACACGGCGCACCGTGTTCGAGTTGCGCAAGGCTCGTGAACGCGGCCATGTGCTCGAAGGCCTGGCGGTAGCGCTGGCCAACATCGACGAGTTCATCCGCATCATCCGCGAGTCCCCCACACCGCCAGTGGCCAAGGCCGAGTTGATGACCCGCGCCTGGGACAGCCAACTGGTGCGCGAGATGCTGACCCGCGCAAAGGCCGACGGCAGTGTGGTGAACGCCGACGACTACCGCCCTGACAACCTTGAGCTGCAATACGGCATGGGCAAAGATGGCCTGTACCGGCTGTCTGAAACCCAGGCCCAAGAAATTTTGCAAATGCGCCTGCAACGCCTGACCGGGCTGGAACAAGACAAGATCGTTGGCGAATATAAAGAGGTGATGGCCGTCATTGACGACTTGCTCGACATCCTGGCCCGCCCGGAACGGGTGTCCATCATCATCGGCGACGAACTCATCGCTATCAAAACCGAATTCGGTCTGACCAAGCTGGGCGCGCGCCGTTCACTGGTGGAGCACAGCTCGTTTGACCTGAGCACCGAGGACCTGATCACGCCGACCGACATGGTGGTCACCCTGAGCCACAGCGGCTACATCAAGAGCCAGCCGCTCTCCGAATACCGCTCCCAAAAACGCGGCGGACGTGGCAAGCAAGCCACGGCCACCAAGGAAGACGATTGGGTTGACCAGCTCTTTATCGCCAACACGCACGACTACCTGCTGTGCTTTTCCAACCGCGGTCGCATGTACTGGCTCAAGGTCTGGGAAGTGCCGCAGGGTTCACGCGGCTCGCGTGGGCGCCCGATCGTCAACATGTTCCCGCTGCAAGAAGGCGAAAAAATCACGGTCGTGCTGGCACTGACGGGTGAAAAACGCACCTTCCCTGAGGATCAGTACGTCTTCATGGCCACCAGCATGGGCACCGTCAAGAAAACCGCGTTGGTTGAATTCAGCAACCCGCGCAAAGCCGGCATCATTGCGGTGGATCTGGACGACGGCGACTTTTTGATTGGCGCTGCGCTGACCGACGGCAAGCACGATGTGATGCTGTTCAGTGACGGCGGTAAGGCGGTGCGTTTCGACGAAAACGACGTGCGTCCGATGGGCCGCCAGGCGCGCGGTGTGCGCGGCATGATGCTTGACGACGGCCAGAGTGTGATCGCCATGCTGGTGGCCGAGGACGAGTCCCAAAGTGTGCTGACCGCCACCCAACACGGCTACGGCAAACGCACCAGCATCGTCGAATACACCCGCCATGGCCGCGGCACCAAGGGCATGATCGCCATCCAGCAAAGCGAGCGCAACGGCAAAGTGGTTGCCGCCACGCTGGTACACGCTGACGACGAGATCATGCTGATCACCGACAAGGGTGTGCTGGTTCGCACGCGCGTCAGCGAAATTCGTGAACTCGGCCGTGCCACCCAGGGTGTGACCCTGATCGGTCTGGACGAAGGCTCGCAACTCAGTGGGCTGCAGCGTATTGTGGAAAACGACGCGATCACCCGAAGCGCCGACGACAGCAGCGATGACGGCGCCGAAGAGTCGACCGCGCCCGATGCCTGATAATTCCTAAAAACATAGCTACTGGCCCTTTATTGATAAGGGCTAGAGCCTGATTTCTTATCAATGCCACGCATGAACAGACCTTACAATTTTTCTGCCGGCCCAGCCGCCATGCCCGAGGAAGTGTTGGCAGAGGCTGCCGCCGAGATGCTGGACTGGCACGGCAGCGGCATGAGCGTGATGGAGATGAGCCATCGCGGCAAGGAGTTTGGCCAAATTGCCTCGGAGGCCGAAGCCGACCTGCGTGAGTTGCTGGCGGTGCCAAAAAACTTCAAACTGCTGTTCATGCAAGGTGGTGGCCTGGCCGAGAACGCCATCGTGCCGCTGAACCTGTCACGCGGTGAGACGGTTGACTTTGTTGTCACCGGCAGTTGGAGTCAAAAATCAGCCCAGGAAGCCGCCCGCTATTGCGTATCCCGTGAAGCCGCCAGCACCCAAGCCAGCGGCTTCACCACCTTGGCCGACCCAGCCAGCTGGCAGCTCAGCAAACAGCCGGCCTATGTGCATATTTGTAGCAACGAAACCATCAATGGTGTGGAGTATCAGGCTTTGCCTGACCTCAAAGCGCTGGGCTGTGATGCCCCGCTGGTGGTGGATTTTTCCTCTCACGTTGCTTCCCGCCCGGTGGACTGGTCGCGCGTTGGTGTGGCTTTTGGCGGTGCGCAAAAAAACCTGGGCCCGGCAGGGCTGACACTGGTGGTGGTGCGTGACGATTTGCTGGATCGCGCGCTGCCAATCTGCCCAAGCGCTTTCACCTACAAAACCGTGGCGGACAACGCCTCAATGTTCAACACCCCACCCACCTACGCGATCTACATCGCCGGGTTGGTGTTCAAGTGGCTCAAATGCCAGGGTGGCATGGCCGCCATGGAAGCGCGCAACATCGCCAAAGCCAAGCTGCTCTACGATGCGCTGGATAACTCATCCCTGTACGTCAACCGGGTCGACACAAGCTGCCGTTCGCGCATGAATGTGCCGTTTTACCTGCGTGACGAAAGTCTCAATGACGCCTTTTTGGCAGGCGCCAAAGAACGTGGTCTGTTGCAACTCAAGGGCCACAAGTCGGTGGGGGGCATGCGTGCCAGCATCTACAACGCGCTGCCGATTGAGGGCGTGCAAGCACTGGTGGCCTATCTGCGCGACTTTGAAGGACAGCACGGCTGAGGGCGCCAAGTTGCCTCGCTTCACGCACACACACATCAACCCGCTTGCGGTCATCACGACAGCTTTTCCACATCAACCTACGTCATGGCCAAAACCCTTCCTGAATTGCGCACCCAGATCGACGCCGTCGATCTGGAGCTGATTGCCCTTCTGAACAAACGCGCCAAACTGGCTCACGAAGTCGGCGAGATCAAGCGCCTGGATGGCTCCACCGTGTTCCGGCCCGACCGCGAAAACCAGGTCATCGGCAACCTGCAAGCCGTCAACCAAGGCCCACTGAAAGACCACAGCGTGGCCATCATCTGGCGCGAAATCATGTCGGCCTGCCGCTCGCTGGAAGCGCCGCAGCGCGTGGCCTACCTGGGGCCCGCAGGCACCTTCAGCGAGCAAGCCGCGATCCAGTTTTTTGGTGCCAGCATGGCACGGGTGATGTGTGTCAGCTTTGACGAGGTGTTTCGCGCCACGGCGGCGGGCAGCGCCGAGTTTGGCGTGGTGCCGATCGAAAACTCGTCAGAGGGCGTGGTCTCGCGCACGCTGGACCTGCTGCTCAGCTCCCCCCTGCACATCATTGGCGAGACCAGTTTTCTGGTGCGCCACAACCTGCTGCGCCTGGAGCCCAGCTTGTCCAACATCGAAGCGGTGTACGCGCATCCGCAAGCCTTGTCGCAGTGCCAGGACTGGCTCAGCACCCACCTGCCGCATGCAGACCGCCGCGCTGCCCCCAGCAATGCCGAAGGCGCCCGCCTGGCGTCCACCAACCCGGCCTGGGCAGCGATTGCCAGCGAACGTGCGGGCAGCGAATTTGGCCTGCATGTGGTGTCGTATGCGATCCAGGACGACGCCTTCAACCGCACCCGCTTCGCAGTGATCTGCCTGCCCACAACCCTAGCAGCGCCGCAAGCCACCGGCAAGGACTGTGTCAGCCTGATTGTGTCGGTGAACAACCGGCCCGGCGCGGTGCACGACCTGCTGGTGCCGCTCAAGCGGCACGGCGTGTCAATGACCCGTTTTGAATCACGCCCGGCGCGCTCCGGCCAGTGGGAATACTACTTTTACATCGACCTGGCCGGCCACCCGTCCGAGCCGCATGTGGCCGCCGCGCTGGAAGAATTGCGCAGCCTGTGCGCCTTCTACAAGGTGCTGGGCACCTACCCGGTGGCGGAATGAACATGCGGCACAAGTTCACCGAACGGTGTTGGCCTCTGCCCGCCCGCAACACAGCCGCCGCCCAGCCTGCCGGGAGTCCACATGTTTGAACAACTGGGTCTGATTGGCTGCGGCCTGATGGGTGGCTCGTTTGCGCTGGCACTCAAAAAGGCCGGGCTGGTCAAGCGCGTGGTGGGTTACAGCAAATCACCCTCCACCACCGAACGCGCGCAGCTGATGGGCGTGATTGATGTAACAGCGCCGTCTGCCTTGCTGGCGGTGTCGGGGGCCGACATTGTGCTGATGGCGGTGCCGGTGGCAGCGTCCGAGGCCACTTTCAAGGCCATCAAACACATGGTGACCCCCAACATGCTGATCATGGATGTGGGCTCCACCAAAGGCGACGTGGTCGAAGCAGCCGCACGCGGCCTGCGCGATCAGGTCGGCTCCTTTGTGCCAGCCCACCCGATTGCGGGCAAGGAGCTGGCCGGTGTCGACAACGCCGATGCCGATCTGTACAGCGGCAAACAGGTCATCCTGACCCCGACCGAACTGACACTGGCCACACACACCCAACGCGCAACCGAGGTCTGGCGCATGCTGGGTTGCAAAGTTGTGCACATGTCGGCCGAATCCCACGACGCCACCTTTGCGGCGGTAAGCCACCTGCCCCACATGCTGGCTTTCACACTGATGAATTCGGTGCTCGGGCAAGACAAAGGCTCCAGCTTCTTGGAGCTTGCCGGGCCAGGTTTTCGTGACTTCACCCGCATTGCCGCCAGTGACCCCAAAGTCTGGCGCGATATTTTGAAAGCCAACCGCGCCGAGCTGCTGACGCAATGCCAACACTTTCGCGACCAGCTGGCCCTGTTTGAAGCGGCCATGCAATCCTGCGACTTGCAAACCCTGGACGCCCTGATCACCCAGGCCAGCACCGCCCGCGCCGCGTGGCGCATGAACCAATTACCTTGAGCCCGGCTGAGAATGTTTACCACTGCTTTTCTGGATATCCCGCCACTTCAAACAGCCACTGGCACCATCACCCTGCCCGGCTCCAAAAGCATCTCGAACCGCGTGCTGCTGCTGGCCGCCCTGAGTCAAGGCAGCACTGTGGTTCACGACTTGCTGGACTCGGACGACACCCGCGTCATGCTCGAAGCGCTGCGCCAACTCGGCTGTGGCGTTCATCAAAACCATAGCACGGTCACCATAGAGGGCTTGGGCGGAAAGCCTAAAACATCTCAGGCCAAACTGTTCATGGGCAATGCGGGCACCGCCATCCGCCCACTCACCGCCGCACTCGCTGTGATGGGCGGTGACTATGAACTGCGCGGTGTGGCGCGCATGCATGAACGCCCGATTGGCGACTTGGTGGACGCGCTGCGCCAACTCGGCTGCCAGATCGACTACCTGGAAAACCCTGGCTACCCACCACTGCACATCGGTCAGCCGATGCTCGCTGTGTCGCAGCCGATCCGGGTGCGGGGCGATGTGTCGAGCCAGTTTCTGACCGCGCTTTTGATGGCCTTGCCACTGGTGGCGATGCACCGCGGCCCGGCGGCGGCACAAGACATCACGATTGAGGTGGTCGGCGAGCTGATTTCGCGCCCCTACATCGAGATCACGCTGAACCTGCTGGCGCGCTTTGGCGTGGTCGTGCAGCGTGATGGCTGGCAGCGGTTCACCATCCCAGCGGCCAGTCGGATTGTTTCGCCGGGCGAGATCCATGTGGAAGCCGATGCCTCATCCGCTAGTTATTTCATAGCATTAGGTGCAATAGCATCAGGGGCTAGCAGCCAAAATAGCATCAAAATCCAGGGTGTGGGCGCCGCCTCCATCCAGGGCGACATCCGTTTTGTGGAAGCCGCGCAAAGCATGGGGGCGCACATCACCAGTGGCCCGAACTGGTTAGAGGTTTGCCGCGGCGCCTGGCCGCTCAAGGCGATTGACCTGGACTGCAACCACATTCCCGACGCAGCCATGACCCTGGCCGTGATGGCGCTGTACGCAGACGGCACGACCACCCTGCGCAACATCGCCAGCTGGCGCGTCAAAGAAACCGACCGCATCGCCGCCATGGCCTACGAACTGCGCAAGCTGGGCGCCACGGTTGAAGAAGGCCCAGACTTCATCCGCGTCACACCGCCAGCGCGCGCTTCGGATTGGAAAGCCGCCAGCATCCACACCTACGACGACCACCGGGTTGCCATGTGTTTTTCACTTGCTGCCTTCAACCCGGCAGGGCTGCCAGTGCGCATCGAAGATCCCAAATGTGTCGCCAAGACCTTCCCGGATTATTTTGAGGCGCTGTTCTCGCTGGTTCAGACCGGCAAAAATCACATCCCGGTGCTCTGCGTAGATGGCCCAACCGCCTCAGGCAAAGGCACGCTGGCCTCAGCGCTGGCGCAACGGCTCGGCTACCACTTTCTGGACTCTGGCGCGATGTACCGCATCACCGCGCTGGCAGCAAGCAACGCGGGGCTGCCGATTGACCCGAGTGAAGAGGCCGCTATCGTGCGTCTGGTTCAGGACTTGGCCATCACCTTCGCGGGTGGGCAAATTCTGCTCGACGGTGTGGACGTGACTGAAACCATCCGCTCCGAAGCCAACGGCATGAATGCATCCAAAGTGTCAGCGCTACCTCAGGTACGTGCCGCCCTGGTCGACCTGCAGCACAGTTTTCATCGCCTGCCCGGGCTGGTGGCTGACGGACGCGATATGGGGTCGGTGATCTTTCCGCAGGCCCCGCTCAAGGTGTTTTTGACAGCCAGTGCGATGGAGCGTGCACAACGGCGGTTCAAGCAATTGATTTCAAAAGGGATTTCGACTACACTCGATGGTCTTCGCGCCGATTTGGAAGCCAGGGACGAGCGGGATAGAACCCGTAGCGCCTCACCTTTGAAACCTGCTCAAGATGCCGTGTTGCTGGACAACTCGGATTTATCGGTTGAAAAATCGGTGGATCTGGTTTTGGACTGGTGGCAAGGCAAACAGCCGTTCTGACCCGTCCGACGCGCTGAAACCGCAGAGGCTCACGCCTTTGCAACGGCCCTCATCTGCCTTATCGCGCTGCACTGGCGCACTGCATGTGAGGTTCACACAACTTAACCCCGTGGCATCACAGCCACAAAAAAAATGTCTGAATCATTTGCCGCCCTGTTTGAAGAGTCCCTGCAACGCACAGAAATGCGCCCAGGCGAAGTGATCACCGCTGAAGTCGTGCGTATCGAGCACAGCTTTGTCGTCGTGAATGCTGGTCTGAAGTCTGAAGCCTATGTGCCGCTGGAAGAATTCAAGAACGATCAGGGCGAAACCGAAGTGCAAGTCGGCGACTTTGTCTCCGTGGCCATCGGCTCCATCGAAAACGGTTACGGCGACACCATCCTGTCGCGTGACACCGCCAAGCGTCTGGCTTCCTGGATGAGCCTGGAAAAAGCCCTGGAAACCGGCGAATTTGTCACTGGCACCACCAGCGGCAAGGTCAAGGGTGGCCTGACCGTGTTGGTCAACGGCATCCGCGCCTTCTTGCCCGGCTCTCTGGTTGACACCCGTCCGACCAAAGACCTGTCTCCGTACGAAAACAAGACCTTGGAATTCAAGGTCATCAAGCTCGACCGCAAGCGCAACAACGTGGTGCTGAGCCGCCGTGCCGTGGTGGAAGCCTCCATGGGCGAAGAACGCTCCAAGCTGATGAACACGCTGAAAGAAGGCGCCATTGTTCACGGTGTGGTCAAGAACATCACCGAATACGGTGCGTTTGTGGACCTGGGCGGTATTGACGGCCTGTTGCACATCACCGACATGGCATGGCGCCGTGTCCGTCACCCGTCTGAAGTGGTGACCGCTGGCCAAGAAATCACCGCCAAGATCCTGAAGTTCGACACCGAAAAGAACCGCGTGTCTCTGGGTCTGAAGCAAATGGGCGACGATCCTTGGATGGGCGTGAACCGCCGTTACCCCCAAGGCACCCGCATGTTCGGCAAGATCACCAACATCGCCGACTACGGCGCATTTGTGGAACTCGAACCCGGCATCGAAGGTCTGGTGCACGTGTCCGAAATGGACTGGACCAACAAGAACGTGGCCCCGAGCAAGATCGTTGCTCTGGGTGACGAAGTCGAAGTCATGGTTCTGGAAATCGACGAAGACAAGCGCCGTATCAGCCTGGGCATGAAGCAATGCAAGGCCAACCCATGGCAAGAGTTCGCCCAAAACACCAAGCGCGGCGACCGCGTCAAGGGCCCGATCAAATCCATCACCGATTTCGGCGTGTTCGTCGGCTTGGCCGCTGGCATCGACGGTCTGGTGCATTTGTCCGACCTGTCCTGGAACGAAACTGGCGAAGCTGCTGTGCGCGAATACAAGAAGGGCCAAGAAGTGGAAGCTCTGGTGCTGGCCGTGGACGTGGATCGCGAACGCATCTCTCTGGGTATCAAACAACTCGACTCCGACCCGTTCACCACCTTCTCGTCGATCAACGACAAGGGTTCTGTGGTCACCGGCAAGGTCAAGACTGTCGATGCCAAGGGCGCTGAAATCGACCTCGGTGAAGACATCATCGGTTACCTGCGTGCTTCCGAAATCAGCCGTGACCGCGTCGAAGATGCGCGCAACGTGCTCAAGGAAGGCGATGAAGTCACTGCTGTGGTGGTCAATGTGGACCGCAAGACTCGCAACATCCAGTTGTCGATCAAGGCCAAGGATGCTGCAGACCAAAGCGAAGCCATGGCATCGCTGAGCCAGCAATCTGCCCGCGAAAACGCCGGCACCACCAGCCTGGGCGCTTTGTTGCGCGCCAAGTTGGACAACAACTAATCAAGTTGTTGCCCCACTGAACTGACGACCGGTTGCACCTGTGCACCGGTCGTTTTTTTCTTCGCTTCAGGCCCACATCATGACCCGTTCCGACCTTGTTGAAGAACTTGCCGCGCGTTTTAGTCAACTCACACAGCGTGATGCCGAGTTTGCCGTCAAAGCCATTTTGGACGCGATGAACGACGCACTGGTGCGCGGCCACCGTATCGAGATTCGCGGCTTTGGCAGCTTTTCCGTCAACTACCGTGCCCCGCGCATGGGGCGTAACCCGCGCAGTGGCGAGAGTGTGGCCATCCCCGAAAAGCGCGTGCCACACTTCAAACCCGGCAAGGCGCTGCGTGAGGCGGTCGATCTGCGCACCGCTGAACTGACACACAACGCCCGCCCCTAAAGTCGTCAAACACACAACGAAACCAGCATCAGCCAAACCGGCTTTTGGTGGCTACATTAGGGGGTGTTGGCGTTAGAATTTTGAGTCTTCGGGAACACGCCAATGAACAAATTGATCTGGTTGCTTAAGTGGGTGCTTAAAGCAGCCATTTTTTTTACCCTGTTCGCCTTTGCGCTGAACAACCAGCAAGACATCACGGTGCACTTTTTCTTCGGTAACCAGTGGCAAGCTCCGCAGGTGCTGGTGGTGTTGACCGCGTTCGCCGCTGGCGTGGCTGTCGGCGTGCTGGGCATGGTGCCTTGGTGGTGGCGTCAACGTCGCTTGTCCAAGCTGGCCCCGAAAGTTGAAACGCCGTCAGCCCCCCTCACTCAGGCTGGCTTGCCTGCCGCCCCCGCCAGCGCACCCGCCTACGCCGATGGAATTTAGTCTAAGCTGGATTTTGCTGGGCCTGCCTTTGGCCTTTGCACTGGGTTGGCTGGCTTCTCGTTTTGATTTGCACCAGATACGTCTCGAAAATCGGCAAGCCCCTAAAGCCTACTTCAAGGGGCTGAACTACCTGCTCAATGAACAGCAAGATCAGGCCATCGATGCCTTCATCGAAGCGGTACAAAAAGACCCTGACACTTCAGAACTTCACTTCGCCTTGGGCAACTTGTTTCGCCGACGCGGCGAATACGAGCGTGCAGTTCGCGTCCACGAGCATCTGCTGTCGCGCGGCGATCTGAGTCAAGCCGATCGTCATCGGGCGCAACACGCCTTGGCCCTGGATTTCCTTAAAGCAGGGTTGCTTGACCGTGCAGAAGATGCACTCAACAAACTCGAAGGCACCACGTTCGAAACCGAAGCCAGATTGGCGTTGCTGGCCAACTACGAGCGCAGCCGCGATTGGGCATTGGCCGCGCAGGTTGCCAACAAGCTCGAAAGCGCCAAACAAGGCAGCTTTCATCAGCGGCTAGCGCACTACCTCTGCGAGCAGGCCGCCGAGGATGTGGCTCATGGACGAATCGACGCAGCGCATGCTCGTTTGCAGGAGGCGGTGCTCAAAGCCCCGGACGCGGCACGTGCACGTATGGCGCTCGCCCAGTTGCAGGCAGATGCTGGTGAGTTGTTAGCCGCTCAGCAGACTCTGCTTGATGCAATGGCGCATGCGCCCACCGCCATTCCTTTGCTGGCGGCACCTCTGGCAGACCTTGCCTTGCGCTTGGGGGATCGTCATCAGGCGCTGGAGCGGTTGCAAGCGCTGTATGCGCAAAATGCATCCCTTGATGTCCTTGACGCCATTGTCAAACTATCAGCGGGTGACACCACCGCCCTCACCGAACGCGAATGGTATGCCCAACACCTGGCACATGAGCCTTCGCTGGTGGCAGCCACACGCTGGATCGCAGGAGAGAAGTTCGAACACGAGCAATTCCACCCGCAGGTTCAGCGCGCCCTTGACCACGCCATCAAACCTCTATTGCGTTACCGCTGTGCCGCCTGTGGCTTTGAGGCCACCAAGCATTTCTGGCAATGCCCGGGCTGCCAGACCTGGGACAGCTACCCCGCCCGACGGGTTGAAGAACTATGACAATTTCCAAACAAAATTTGAACCAAGCCCGCGTGTTGGTGGTGGGCGACGTGATGCTGGACCGTTATTGGTACGGCGCGGTAGACCGCATCAGCCCAGAAGCCCCGGTGCCGGTGGTGCGCATCACGCGTGAAGATGAACGCATGGGCGGCGCCGCCAATGTGGCCTACAACCTGATGACGCTTGGCGTTCAGTCCTCTTTGCTGACCGTGGTTGGCGAAGATGAAGCCAGCCATAAACTCGAAGCACTGGTGGCTGGCACCGGCATTCAGGCGCACTTTGGGCGCGATGCCGACCTCAAAACCACGGTCAAGTTACGTGTGATTGGCCGCCAGCAACAGTTGCTGCGCATGGATTTCGAGAACACCCCCAAGACCGAGATCCTGGCCTCTCAAACCGCCTCCTTCATCGAACTGCTGCCCAAGCACGATGCGGTGTTGTTCTCGGACTACGGCAAGGGCGGCCTAGCGCATGTCAGCGACATGATTGCGCGCGCCCATGCTGAGGCTAAGCCCATTCTGATTGATCCCAAGGGAACAGACTATTCACGCTACCAAGGTGCCACGGTCATCACCCCCAACAAGGCCGAGTTGCAGCAGGTCATCGGGGCATGGTCAGACGAGTCCGATTTGAATACCAAGGCGCATCTGCTGCGCGAGAAATTGGGACTGCAAGCCTTGCTGCTCACGCGCAGCGAAGAAGGCATGACGCTTTTTGACGCGCAGGGGCAGGTCAGCGTCAGCGCCCAGGCGCGTGAGGTGTTTGATGTCACTGGCGCAGGCGACACTGTGATCGCCACCATGGCGGCGTTGGTAGCCGCTGGTCTGAGCCTGCGCGATGCGTTGCCGCTGGCGAACCGGGCTGGTGGACTTGTGGTGGGCAAATTTGGCACCGCCACCGTTTCTTACGAGGAGTTATTCGCATGACCCGAATCGTCGTCACCGGCGCGGCCGGATTTATTGGTAGCAACATCATCAAGGGGCTCAATGCCCGCGGTCTGACCGACATCATCGCCGTCGACGACCTGACCCAAGGCGACAAGTTCCGCAACATTGCCGACTTGCAAATTGCCGACTATGTCGATGCCGACGTGTTTTACGACAACTACGCAGAAGGCTACTACGGACAGATCGAGGCCATCTTCCATGAAGGTGCCTGCAGCGACACCATGGAAAGCAATGGCAAGTACATGATGCAAAACAACTTTGCCACCTCGCTGCAGCTCTACCAAGCCTGCCAAAAGCGTGGTGCCCGGTTGCTGTACGCCTCCAGCGCCGCCACCTATGGCGGATCGGACACCTTCCGAGAAGAGCCTGCCTTTGAGGCGCCGCTCAACGTGTATGGCTACTCCAAGCTGCTGTTTGATCAGCGCATGCGCCGCGAATGCGGGCTGCAATTCGAGCGCGCCTTTTCTGGCAAGACGATGCAGGTGGTGGGTTTCCGCTATTTCAATGTGTACGGCCCGCGTGAGCAACACAAAGGTCGCATGGCCAGCGTGGCGTTCCACCAATTCAACCAGTTCCGCGCCGAGGGTCGTGTCAAGCTGTTTGACGAATACGGTGGCTACGCCGCTGGCGCCCAAATGCGTGACTTCGTCTTCATCGACGACGTGGTGGCCGTCAACCTCTGGTTCTTTGACCACCCGGGCATCTCGGGCATCTTCAACCTGGGCACGGGTCGCGCACAACCGTTCAATGATGTCGCCAGTTCGGTGGTGAACAGCCTGCGCGAGTTGGACAATTTGCCTGCACTGTCCCTGCAGGAGCTGGTAGCCCAGGGCCTGCTGGAGTACATCCCGTTTCCAGATGCCCTGCGTGGCAAGTACCAGTGCTACACCCAGGCCGACCTGACAGCGCTGCGGGCCGCAGGCTGCAACCATGTGTTTGCCGATGTGCAAACCGGCGTGGCAAGCTACGTCCGCTCGCGGGTGCAAAGTACTCAAAATTGAGATTTTTGCCTTTTGCTACCCATTGGCAACCACTGATCAACAGACAGCGCTCTACACTGCTTGGGTGAAAGCTGCGCCCTTGGGCGTTTGACCAGCTTCACTTTGTCTCACCACCCAACCTCAGGAGGACTCACCATGCTGAAAAAAATATTAGCCTTGATGGCCATGTTGTATGCCGCTGCCAGTTTTGCCGCCGTGGATGTAAACCAAGCGACCGCCGCCGAACTTGACAGTATCAAGGGCATCGGTCCAAGCGTGTCTACCAAGATTCTGGATGAACGCAAAAAAGGCAATTTCAAGGATTGGAGCGATTTTGTTGATCGTGTCAAAGGTGTTGGTCAAGGCAATGCCGCCAAGTTTTCCAAAGAAGGCTTGACAGTTAATGGTGAAGCCTTCAAGGGTGCAGCGCCCGCAGCCAAAAAGGCTGAAGCGGCCAAACCCGCTGCAAGCGCAGCCAAAAAATAGCCGTCACCACGCGCTCCCTCAAACCCGCCTCGGCGGGTTTTTCTTTGTCACGACAGCCAGCTCTGTCACGCCCGGATGCCCTCCTCTGCATCACCCAGTTTCCGATACAAGGTCTGGCGACTGATGCCCAGTCGTCGGGCCGCCTGGGACAGATTGCCAGCGCTGGCCTGCACTGCCTGACGGATAGCCTGGCGCGACAGCGCCTGGAGGTTGTGCGCCATCTCTGCACTGGCTGGATCGGCCGTGGCCCGGAGGTCACCCTGGGCGGCAGAACAGCCCGATTCGGTTGGTGTCCATGTTTGCGCGGCTGAATCCCGCGTCGGTTGCGCCTGGTTTTGCTGCAAGTCTTCGAGCAGATCGTCGGGCAGATGACACCAGCTGATGCTGTCCTCCTGCATGCTCAGCATGGCGCTGGCGGTGCGCAAGGCGTTGGCGTACTGGCGCAAGTTGCCGGGCCAGCTGTGTTGGCACAAACGGACCAGCAAATCTGGCGCCACAGTCACCCGACGGTCGGGGTTCAGGTCGGCCAACAGCCGCTCGGTCAACACCACAAAGTCGGTACGTTCCCGCAGCGGGGGCAGCAGCACCGTCAGACCATTGATGCGGTAATACAGGTCGTTGCGAAAGCGTCCGGCAGCAGCCTCTTCACGCAGTTTGTGATGGCTGGCACAAATCAGGGCGAAGTCCACCGCTACCGACTGCGCACCGCCCAGCGGCGTGACCTGGCGCTCTTGCAACACCCGCAACAAACGCGCCTGTAGCCCCAGCGGCATGTCGCCGATTTCATCCAAAAACAAAGTGCCACCATGGGCTTCGCGCAGGCGCCCCACACTGCCCTCGCGACGCGCACCGGTGAAGGCACCCGGTGTATAGCCAAACAGCTCTGCCTCGATCAGGTTCTCCGGAACTGCTGCGCAATTAATAGCAATAAACGCTTTATCTTTGCGGGGTCCACTGTCATGAGAGGCACGGGCAAAGAGTTCTTTGCCCACACCGGACTCGCCCTGGATCAGCAGCGGGATCGGCTTGTCCAGCACCCGGCGCACCTTCTCGGCGGCATTGCGCCAGCGCACATCGCCCGTGTCCAGGTTGTGCAAGGCATCCATCGCTTGAGAAGCAATAGAACTTGAAGTCGACCGTGGCAACACGCTGACCAAGGTCGGCAACGGGTGTTGCACCTGGACAAGCAAGCTACTGCCATCGCGCTGACGCACCTGGGTCGGCTGGCCTGGGCGTCGTTTGTGTCTGGAGAGTAATTCGCTCAGCGACACCTCCAAACGCTGGTTCAGTTGAACCGCACCCAAGTCGGTGCGCGTCAAGTGCAGCAACGCCATGGCAGCCTGGTTGGCCCCCACCAACCAACCGTCGTCCGACAGCACCACGATGCCTTCGGCGACACTGCCAATGCCCTCCAACTGGGTATGCAGGTGCAGGCGGATATGCCGCTGAGAAGAGGTGGTGATCAGCCGATTTTCAATCATGCGTGACGCCATACCCACCAGTCCCAGCGTGTGCGGGTGTCGGTTGCGCTGGTCACCCGAGATGTCAAGCACCCCCAACAGTTCACCGCGTGCAGACAAAATGGGCACGGCGGTGCAAGTCAAAAACTCGTTGCGTTCCAGAAAATGCTCAGCGCCGTGAATTTCAACCCCGCTGGCTTCCACCAGAGCGGTACCAATCGCGTTGGTGCCACGCTGCTGTTCATGCCAATTGGCCCCGCACGACAAGGCCACCCGATCCGCCCGGCTCAAAAAATCTGCATCGCCAAGGGTGTGAACCAAGGTGCCACGCTGGTCAGCCAGTATCACCATGCCCTGGCTGTGTCGGACCTGCTCAAACAAATGCGCCATGACAGGACGCGAATGTGCCAGCAGCTCGTGGTTGGACGCGACGGTGCGAGCCAAGGCCGCGCCACTGCTGTGTTCAACCTCCGGCAAACGTCCCGCAGGCAACAGCCCTGCGGCCAGGCTGCGCCGCCAGGAACGCGCCACGCGTTCGTCCAGGCCGGCGGGCGGGCAGTCGCCATGTTCCAGCAAATGCAGACGTGCCTGGCGCAAAGCCATGGCTGTAGAAGGTGTTCGCATGTTGTCTCCTGGGCAGACTTAAGCCTGCTCTCTGGTGTGTCGGATGGACCATGGTAGCCAGGCCCGCGCGCTCATGCGCTGTGCAGTGTATTGCATGCCTAGCGGCCCTGCCAAGCGTGTCACAAGGATGGACAGCTGTCACACACTGGTACACATTTGCCTGCCACTGGCAGCCTTAACACGGCGCACAAATATCAATATTTCCAAATGAAATCAGTAGGTTGCAGCAAACGCACCAATCTGGCATGCGACTTGATAGCCACCCATTGCCGCAAGGCAAATTCATCCACAAAGAGACATAAAGAGGACACAAGATGATCTACGCAGCCCCCGGCACGGCCGGTGCCAAACACAGCTTCAAAGCCCGGTACGACAACTTCATTGGCGGCAAGTTTGTGCCGCCGATCAAGGGCCAGTACTTTGACGTGGTGACCCCCATCAGCGGCAAGCCCTACACCCAGGTGGCCCGCTCCGGGGCCGAAGACATTGACCTGGCGCTGGACGCCGCCCATGCCGCCGCTGACGCCTGGGGCAAGACCGATGCCGCCACACGCTCCAACGTCTTGCTGAAGATTGCCGACCGCCTGGAAGCCAACCTGGAACTGCTGGCCTACGTGGAAACCGTGGACAACGGCAAACCAATCCGCGAAACACTCAACGCCGACATTCCGTTGACCATCGACCACTTCCGCTACTTTGCCGGTTGCCTGCGCTCGCAAGAAGGTGGCATCAGCGAGATCGACGAGAACACCATGGCCTACCACATCCATGAGCCGCTGGGCGTGGTCGGCCAGATCATTCCCTGGAACTTCCCGATCCTGATGGCGGCCTGGAAGCTGGCCCCGGCCATTGGCGCGGGCAACTGCGTGGTGCTCAAACCGGCCGAATCCACGCCGATCAGCATCCTGGTGCTGGCAGAGCTGATTGCCGACCTGCTGCCCCCGGGCGTGCTCAACATCGTCAACGGCTACGGTCGCGAAGCCGGTATGCCGCTGGCCACCAGCAAACGCATTGCCAAGATCGCCTTCACCGGCTCCACCGCCACTGGCCGGGTGATTGCCCAGGCGGCGGCCAACAACCTGATTCCGGCCACACTCGAGCTTGGCGGCAAATCACCCAATATCTTCTTTGCCGACGTGATGGACAAGGATGACAGCTTTCTGGACAAAGCGATTGAAGGGCTGGTGCTGTTCGCCTTCAACCAGGGCGAGGTGTGTACCTGCCCGTCGCGTGCGCTGATCCAGGAGTCGATCTACGACAAGTTCATTGAAAAAGCCTTGAAACGCGTGGCCGCCATCAAGCAGGGCAGCCCGCTCGACACCGAGACCATGATGGGCGCCCAAGCCTCGCAGATCCAGATGGACAAGATCGAGTCTTACCTCAAGCTCGGCAAAGAAGAAGGCGCCCAGGTGCTGATTGGGGGTGATCGCGCCAAGCTGGGCGGTGAGCTCGACGGTGGTTATTACATCCAGCCCACCTTGTTCAAGGGCCACAACAAGATGCGCATCTTCCAGGAAGAGATCTTCGGGCCGGTGCTTGCAGTGACCACCTTCAAGGACGAAGCCGAAGCGCTGGCCATTGCCAACGACACCCTGTACGGCCTGGGCGCAGGCGTTTGGAGCCGCAATGGCAATGTGGCCTACCGCATGGGCCGCGCCATCAAGGCTGGCCGGGTGTGGACCAATTGCTACCACGCCTACCCGGCGCATGCCGCTTTTGGCGGCTACAAGGAATCGGGCATTGGCCGCGAAACCCACAAGGTGATGCTCGACCACTACCAACAGACCAAAAACCTGTTGGTCAGTTACAACGAGAAAAAGCTGGGATTCTTTTAAGTTCTTGAACACCTGTTGAAGGTCTGTGCCTGCCTCAGGCAGGCACTTTTTCCGAAAAATTCAGAGACAACAAAACCAAGGGGAGACTCACGATGACTCATACTTTTTTCATTCCCAGCGTCAACCTCATGGGCGCAGGTTGCCTGCAGGAGGCCATGGTGGCTTTAAAGGGCCATGGCTTTCGCAAGGCACTCATCGTCACCGACAGCGTGTTGAACAAGCTGGGTGTGGCATCACGCATCCAAGCGCACCTGGCCACGCAGGAGATCGCATCCATCGTCTTTGACGGCACACAGCCCAACCCGACGGTGAGCAATGTGCGCGCCGGTCTGGCGTTGCTTCGGCTGCATAGCTGCGATGTGGTGATCTCCCTGGGAGGTGGTTCACCTCACGACTGCGCCAAAGGCATTGCTCTGTGCGCCACCAATGGGGGCGAGATTGCCGACTATGAAGGTGTCGACCGCTCCAGCAAGCCCCAACTTCCACTGGTGGCCATCAACACCACGGCGGGCACCGCCAGTGAAATGACCCGCTTTTGCATCATCACTGATGAGGCCCGGCACATCAAAATGGCCATCGTTGATCGCAATGTCACGCCACTGATGTCGGTGAACGACCCCGAGCTGATGCTGGCCATGCCCAAGGGGTTGACCGCAGCGACGGGTATGGATGCACTGACCCATGCCGTCGAAGCCTATGTGTCCACTGCCGCCACCCCCATCACCGACGCCTGCGCTCTCAAGGCCGTGGCGTTGATCGCGCAAAACCTGCGCACCGCCGTGGCCCACGGTGACGACATGGCGGCGCGGGAGAACATGGCTTACGCCGAGTTTCTCGCAGGCATGGCGTTCAACAATGCTTCGCTGGGCTACGTCCATGCCATGGCGCACCAACTGGGTGGTTTCTACGACTTGCCACACGGCGTGTGCAATGCGCTGCTGCTACCGCATGTGGCGGCGTTTAATGTCCATACCTCGGCGGCGCGCCTACGCGACGTGGCACAGAGCATGGGCATCGATGTGCGGTCATTGGATGAGCAAGCTGGCGCCCAAGCCTGCCTGACAGCCATCCGCCAGTTGGCCTCTGACGTGGGGATTCCCAAGAACCTGAGCGAGCTTGGTGTGAAAACACAGGACATTCCCGTACTGGCGAGTAACGCACTCAAAGACGCCTGTGGTCTGACCAACCCTCGCCCGGCCAAGCAAGCTGACATCGAAGCCATCTTCCATGGCGCGATGCTGGCCTGACACGCCCCCAAAAGGACACGCCATGAGCCCCAACACACCGATTCCGCTTGTCGTGGCCACCGCCGCTGCGTTGGAGCTCATCGCGTTCCTGAAAACCAAACATGGCCCCGAGTTACTGTTTTACCAGTCTGGCGGTTGCTGCGACAACAGCGCGCCCAACTGCTACCTGCCCGGCGAAATCACCATGGGCCCTGGCGACGTGTGTCTGGGCGACATCGGTGGCAGCCCGTTCTACATCAGCCAAGCGCAGTACGCCAACTGGCAACACACCCAGCTCATCATCGATGTGATCAACGGGCACGCCGACAACTTCTCGCTGGAAGGCCCCGAGAACAAGGCATTTCACACCCGCTCACGGGTGTTCACCACGCCGGAGCTGAGCGCACTTGGCATCTGCGCACCGGCGGGGTTGGGGCCCATTCCCAGTTGTGCTGCAGCCGGGCGGCCAGATAATGCTCAAAACACTATATAAAAAATAGCAGCACCCCCTTATCAGAAAAGGGCTTCTGGCAAAAATACTACAAAACCACCGAAAACTGTCACAGAACAGTTGTGGCAGCTTTGACGCTGGCGTTAGCATGCCTTTATGCAGCTCAACTTCCTGGCTACACACTCCATCAAGACACGGCTTACCTTGTCGACCATGGTCATGGTCCTGGCAAGTTTGTGGAGCCTGTCTTTTTACGCCAGTGTTGAACTTAAAAACGATCTGCGCGACGGGCTCAGCGCCCAGCAATTTGCGACCGTGTCGGTGCTGGCCCAGCAGCTCGATGCGCAGTTGGCCGAACGGCAGGCATGGCTGCAAATGGTGGCCAATGACATCGACGCCAGAGTGCTGCCTGACCGTCCCCAGTTGCAAAGCAGCCTGGACCACCGTGCTTTGTTGCCAACCAAGTTCAACGATGGCGTTCTGGTGGTCAACAGCGACGGTGTCGTGCTGGCCGACAGCGCCCGTGATCGCAAACGTACTGAACTGCTGCCGCTGGACTTGGCATCTGCTCGCATCGCCCTGAAGGAAGGCCGCAGCAGCATTGGGCGCGTTTACCAGGACAAGCGCACCAGCGCGCCCATGCTCGACATGGCGGCGCCCATACGCGATGCCAATGGCCTGGTGGTGGGGGCGGTCATCGGGTTCACCCACTTGGACAAACCCAACCCGCTGGCAACGATCACAAGCAACCGTTATGGCCGTACCGGCGGTTACCTGCTGGTGGACCCTGTGCAGCGCCGAGTCATCGCCGCCACAGACATGTCCCGTGTCATGGAGCGACTGCCCGACGCTGGCGTCAACCCGGCACTCGACCGCTTTCTGGACGGCTACCAAGGCTCACTGGTGCTGACCAACCCAAGGGGCCAAGAAGTGCTCGCCTCTGACAAAGCCGTGGCCAGCACGGGCTGGATCATGTCTGCAGCATTGCCAACATCCGAAGCTTTTGCCCCGATTCAGACCATGCAGCAGCACATGCTGCTCGCTACCCTGCTGCTCACGGTGTTGGTCGGTGGACTGACTTGGTGGCGTATCCACCAGCAACTGACACCAATACTCGATACCGTGCGCGTGCTGGGCAACCACCACACAGATGCCCCCATCACCCTGCCGGAGAATGCGCCCGGCGAAATTGGTGAACTGATCCGCGCCTTCAACACCTTGCTGGCCACCCTGGCGCAGCGCAACCAGACGCTGCTGGCCAAGCAGGACATGCTGTCGCGCACCGAGGCGCTGGCCCACCTGGGCAGCTGGGAGTGGGACATCGACGCCAACGCCATCACCTGGTCGGCCGAGTTGTTCCAGTTCTTTCGGCTCGACCCGGCACGCGGCGCGCCGTCACTCAAGCAGTTGGCCGAGCTGTTCATCCCGCAAGACGCCACGCGGCTCAAAGAGGCAATGGAGCGGGCGCTGCACTATGCCATTCCCTACGAGCTGGAGTTACGCACACTCAGGCGCAATGGCTCGCAACGCTACTACCTGGCACGCGGCGAGGTGCAACGTGACGCCCAACGGGTGGTGCGCAAACTGGTGGGATCGATACAAGACGTGACCGAGCAGCGCCAGATCCAGGAAACCCTGCAACACAGCTACAGTGCCCTGCAAGCGGTGCTGCAAACCACACTGGACGGCTTCATCCGGGCGGACAAACAGGGGCGGCTGCTACAGGTCAACCCGGCGTACTGCGCCATGTCGGGTTACTCGCAAGACGAACTGCTGCAAATGTCGCTCCTGGATCTGGAGGTCGAAGACAGGCAAGAGGACATCGCCACCCAAGTGGTGCACCTGTACCAGACCGGGCGCGACCAATTCGAGACACGCCACCGGCGCAAGGACGGCACCCTGTGGGACGTGGAGGTCAGCATCACCACCAACGCTGAGGGCGACGGCGACATGTTTGCCTTTGTGCGGGACATCTCCGAACGCAAGCTGGCGCAATTGCGCCTGGAGCTGTCGGCCAGCGTCTTCAGCCACGCGCACGAAGGCATCAGCATCTCCGACGTTCATGGCCATATCCTTGACGTCAACGACACTTTTTGCCAAATCACCGGCTACTCGCGCGCCGAGGTCATTGGTAAACACACCCGACTGCTCAAGTCCGACCGACAAGACGGCAGCTTTTACGCCGCCTTGTGGAAAGCCCTGCTGATCAACGGCCATTGGAGTGGCGAGATCTGGAACCGACGCAAAAACGGCAACATCTACCCTGTGCTGCTGACCATCAGCGCGGTGCGCGACGGGCGCGGTGTGACACGCCAGTACGTGGCCCTTTTCTCCGACATTTCTGCACGCAAGGCCAATGAAGACCGGGTGCGGCAGCTCGCGTTTTTTGACGCACTGACCGAGCTGCCCAACCGCCGCCTGTTAAGCGACCGCCTGACCCAGATCCTGCTGACCAACAAACGCAGCGGCCACTTCGGTGCCGTGCTATTTCTGGATCTGGACAACTTCAAACCCCTCAACGACACCCACGGTCATGCCGTAGGCGACCTGCTGTTGATTGAAGTGGCCAGGCGGCTCAAAGCCAATGTGCGCGAGGTGGACACCGTGGCGCGTCTGGGCGGCGACGAATTTGTGGTGTTACTCAGTAAGCTCGACCTCACGCAGAAGGAGTCGCAGACGCAGGCCATGGCCATCGCCGATAAAATCCGGCAGGCGATTGCTGAGGTGTACCGACTTAGCCGCAGCAGCGACCCGGCTGGTGCTGTCCATCCGCTTGTTGAGCACCATTGCACCGCCAGTATCGGTGTGGCAGTGTTTGACCCCAGCCAGACCGACCAGGAAGAGATCTTGCACCAAGCCGATGAAGCCATGTACCGCGCCAAGGAAATCGGGCGCAACCAAGTGGTGCTGCACACGCGCTGACCAGCCAGCCCATGGCACTACAAAATCTATAGCTGGTTACCCATACAAAATAAGGGCTACCGCCCTGAAAGCCTTTCATACCCATGTTTCGACGCTCCCTTCTCCTGTCTGCTGCTGGCCTGCTGGCTGGCTGCAGCACACCGCCGCCCACCCCGTCCGCACCGCCCGCCCCTGCGGCGCCACCCAGCCCGCCCCGCCAGCCGCGCATTGGCATTGCCCTGGGCGGCGGTGGTACCAAAGGATTTGCGCATGTGGGCGTGATCAAAGCCCTGGAGGCGCAAGGCCTGCGGCCTGACCTGATCGCAGGCACCAGCGCTGGCAGCGTGGTGGGCGCCTTGTACGCCAGCGGGCTTGACGGTTTTGCGCTGCAAGAACTGGCGTTTGGGCTGGACGAGAGCAAGGTCAAGGACTTCAACCTGCGCAGCCCTTGGGAAGGGCTGTTGATTGGCCAGAAGCTGCAAGACTATGTCAACGAACTGGTCAAGAACCGCCCCATCGACCAGTTGGCCAAACCGTTTGTGGCGGTCGCCACCCAGGGCGACACCGGGCAGCGCATCGACTTTGCCCGCGGCAACACCGGCTTGGCGGTGCGGGCCTCCTGCAGCTTTCCTGTCTTTTTCAAGCCCGCCCAGATCCAGGGCAAAACCTATGTGGATGGCTGCCTGGTGAGCCCGGTGCCGGTGGATGCCGCACGCAAAATGGGGGCCGATATTGTGGTGGCGGTGGACATTTCATCCCAACTCGACCGCCGCATGATGTTTGATGGCCTGAGCAACATGATCGACCAGTCTCTGATCATCATGATCAAGCGGCTGGGTGAACAAGAACTGGCCCGCGCCGATGTGGTGATCCGCCCCAAGGTGGGCAAGATCGGCGTGACCGACTTTGACCAAAAAGACAAGGCTATTTTGGAGGGTGAAAAGTCAGTGGCGCTGGCATTGGCCGATATTCGCCAAGCCATCCAGAAGTGGCAGGCCAGCCACCACTGAGGCGTTTTAACTGGCCTGGCTTTGCAGGTAGTTGGGCAGACCCATGCTTTCGATCAGCTCTTGCTGGGTCTCCAGCCAGTCCTGATGCTCCTCGTTTTCGTCTTTGAGGTGCTCCAGCAAATCGCGCGAGACGTAGTCTTGCTCGCGCTCGCAGGTGGCAATCGCATCCACCAAAACCGCATGTTTGCGCTGCTCCAGCTGCAAATCACAGCCGATGATTTCTGGCACATCTTCACCAATCAGGAGCTTGCCCAGTTCCTGCAGGTTGGGCAGTCCTTCGAGCAAAAAGATGCGCTGGATCAGCCGGTCGGAGTGCTTCATCTCGTCGATCGACTGGTGGTAGATTTTGCTGTCAAGCTTTCCGTACCCTTGGTTTTTGACCATGCGGGCATGCAGAAAATACTGGTTGATCGCAGTCAGTGACTCACGCAAGGCGTTGTTGAGCACGACCAGCACTGGCGGGGATATCTTCATGGTGACGTCTCCTGATAGGTGAATCAGCTGGCTTGGCTTTGCAGGTAATTGGGCAACCCGAGCTGCTTGACAAGGAACAGTTGCTGCTCCAGCCAATGGGCATGGTCTTCTTCGGTGTCTTTGAGTTGTGCCACCAGAATGTTGCGAGACACATAGTCCTGCTCGGTTTCGCACAGTGCAACGCCCTTTTTGAGATCAGCGCGCACCTTGAATTCCACCGCCAGATCGTTTTCAAGCATCGACACCACGTCGGTGCCAATATGCAGTTGCTCGGGCGTCATGGCTGGCGTGCCACCCAGCATCAGAATTCGGGCGATCAGGGCGCTGGCGTGCTGGGTTTCGTCCTCCATCTCATGGGCAATGCGCGCATGTAACTTGCCATAACCCCATTCGTCAAACATGCGGGAATGGATGAAATATTGATCTCGCGCAGCCAGCTCACCGGCCAGTAGGAAGTTGAGATAGGAAAGGACTGCTGGACTGCCTTGCATGGTGAAGCTCCTGTTGGTTGGGTCCGCGCATTGTAGAAACGCGCATGTTCAAGTCAACCGCGTGGGGTCATCACCCATGCAGCACAGGTTTCAAGATGCCTGCGTCAAGCCTGGCAGGGCGTCAGAACGCTACCCAGCCAGCGCCACCAAGCCATGCTCTGGCTGGCCTTTGTGCTCGATATGGGCAACATGCTGGTGAGGGCGGCACTCCGTGATGATGCTTCTGGCCTTGCACTCACACTTTCCGCACTGGGTAGCCACGCCAAACTCCATCTGGATGTCATCAAAGTCCAAACCCGCACGCGCGCAACGCTCAATCGTTTTGTCATTGACGCGACGGCAAACGCAAATAATCATGACACCCTCAATCTCCAGTAATGGCAGTTGCTCTCAGTTAGCAAATGATAACCATTCCCAAGAAAAACAGCAAACCTGGGGCTGATCACAAGAGAAACATCCCATGACACCCCTGCGGGGATGGCAGCCACAGTTGAGTTCTGCCATGAAAAGCCGTCAATGGACGGTGACAGTCACCCTGGGTCGGCCATGGATCAAGGGCCAAGCGCAGCGGGGCATTCTGGTGGGCACCGCGCTTGGTGTGCCGCGACGCAATGCAGCGCTCTTCTAGTGCACCTATTTTGATAGTGACCAGCCCTTTTTGCAAAAGGGCTAGAGGTCATTTTCCTTAACACCTTGCGCCAATACAGCCAGCGCTTGGGCTTTGTGGTGCAAGTCGGCATCGCTGTCTACAAAACGCGCCGCAATCGCCTGGAATTCATCTTGAATCGCCACAAAGGCGTCCACCACGTCGGGGTCAAAGTGTTTGGCTCGGCCGGCCAAAATGATCTCAAGCGCCTGCGCATGGGACATGCTGGCCTTGTAGACACGCCTGCTGATCAACGCGTCATACACATCGGCCAGCGCCATCAGGCGTGCGCTGATGGGGATGGCGTCGCCGACCAGCCCTTGCGGATAACCACTGCCGTCCCACTTTTCTTGGTGCGACAAGGCGATCTCTTTGGCCGTACGCAAAAAATCCACGGTGATGCCCAGCGCCTTTTCAGCATGCTCAATGGCGTCGAACCCCAGCGTGGTGTGGTGTTTCATGATCTCGAACTCGTCGGGCTCAAAGGGCCCGGGTTTGAGCAGGATGCGATCGGGAATGCCGACCTTGCCGATGTCATGCAGCGGTGCCGACTTGAACAGCATGGTGATGTTGGCATCCGTCAAATACCGCTCAAAACGCGGGTGGCTCTGCAGCTGCTGCGCCAGCGCACGCACGTAATGCTGGGTGCGCCGGAGGTGGTTTCCGGTGTCGGTGTCGCGGGTTTCAGCCAGCGAGGCCATGGCCAGAATGGTCACATCCTGGATGGCCATCACCTCGGCCGTGCGCCGGGCGACTTCTTGCTCCAGATAGGCGCTTTTATCGCGAAGAAAATCGGATGACGCTTTGAGGGCAAGCTGCGTCTTGACCCGCTCTTGCAGAATGGGCGGGCTGATCGGTTTGGTGATGTAGTCCACCGCACCCAGCTCAAACCCCCGGCGCTCGTCCTCGACCTCGGCCTTGGCCGTCAGGAAGATCACCCGGATGTCGCGCGCTTTGGGGTCTGCCTTGAGGCGCTGACACACTTCATAGCCGTCCATGTCGGGCATCATGATGTCAAGCAGGATCAGATCCGGCGGCGGGTCAGAGGTGGCAATGCGCAGCGCTTTTTCACCGTTGTTGGCCACCCGCACCAGATAGTCATCCCGCAGCAGCCCGCTCACCAGCGACAGGTTGTCGGGCGTGTCATCAACCACCAAAACGGTGGGCTTGCGAGGCAGAGGATGAGGGTCCATACAGCGCGCTCTCAGGTTGGCAACGTGTTCACTGCGGCACGCAAATGCGCCAGGGCAGCTTCAAAATCAAACTGTTTGACGGCGCTCTCCAACAGCCGGTAGTGCTGAGGGAAAGCACTCGCTAACACATCGGCGTGTTCACCGAGCAGTTCGGCAGCAGTCGCATCATCATAGGCCAGCAAGGCATCCAACTGTGCGCAAACCGTCTTGAGCTGCGCCAGGTCATACGCTATGCGCGGGGGTGGCACCTCAGAGGGCAAGGCCTGCACCAGCGCATCGATCAGGGCGGTGAGCGGGCCAGCCAAAGCCTGCACCGCCACTTGAACCATGGCTGAGGGTGCCCCCTGGCGAACGGCTTGCTCAACATCAGCGGCCAGCGCCTGAACCTGATGCGCGCCAATACTGCCGGCCGTGCCTTTGGTGGTGTGCGCGAGCCGTTCGGCCGTGGCCATGTCCTGCTGAGCGAAGGCTTCTTGCAAGCTGGCAAGCAGGTCTTTCTGCCCGGCCACAAAACGCCGCAGCATGGACAGATAAAGTGCTTTTTTGCCCAACACCCGCCGCAGTCCGACCTGTGTGTCCAGCCCGGCAATGTGGGTGGGCGCCTGCCAGTCCGCCTCTGGCGAGGCAGACGCTGCGGGTGCCACGCTCGTTACTGGAGCGCGCCCTGGCTGGGGTGAAATCCACTTCGCCAAGGTCCGCCACAGCAGGTCGGGGTCGATGGGTTTGGCAATGTGGTCGTTCATGCCCACATCCAGACAGCGCTGGCGGTCACTCTCTTGGACGTTGGCGGTCATGGCCACAATGGGCAGCGCGTCAAAGGCGGGCAAACGGCGGATTTCGCGGGTGGCGGTTTCGCCGTCCATCACGGGCATCTGCATGTCCATCAGCACCAAATCGAAGGAGCCGGACTTCACTTTTTGTAGCGAAATCTCGCCATTTTCCGCCAGCTCCACGATAAAACCGGCATCACACAGCAATTCCAAAGCGACTTCCTGGTTCAAGTCGTTGTCTTCCACCAGCAAGATGCGCGCGCCCTGGATGCCAGCCAGCAGCGCCACGCTCGGCAGTGGGGCCTCGGCTATGCCACGCCGAGTGGCAGACACGTCACCCATCAGGCTCATCACACTCTCAAACAGCATGGAGGGGTTGACTGGCTTGATGAGCACATCATCCAAACCGGCCTGGGCTGCGCCCTTGAGCACGTCCTCGCGGCCAAATGCGGTGACCATGACGCAATGTGGTGGCTGCTTGAGCTGGCGTGCCTGCAGGCGTGTGGCCACCTCAATGCCATCCATGCCAGGCATCTGCCAGTCCAGGAAGACAAAGTGAAAGGGTTGCCCTTGCGCATCGGCCTGATCCACCGCCTGGATGGCTGGCGAGCCACCATCGACTTCGTCCACATGAAATCCCATGCCTTCCAGCATGCCGCGCAGCACCGTGCGGGCGTTGTCGTTGTCGTCCACCACCAAGGCGCGGCAGCCCTGCAAATCGGCCCGCAGACGACGCGTGGCGGGTGATGCAGCGCCCTTGCCCAGACGCGCGGTGAACCAGAAGGTGCTGCCCTGGCCGGGCACACTCTCGACCCCCACCTCGCCTTGCATCATGTTGGAGAGCTTTTTGGCGATCGACAAGCCCAGCCCGGTACCGCCGTAGTGGCGTGTGGTGGAGCTGTCAGCCTGCTGAAATGACTGGAACAACTGACCGAGCTGTTCGTCAGAGATACCAATGCCGGTGTCACGCACGGCAAAGTACAGCAACACGTCGTCATCGCTTTGCTCACGCACCCTCACCACCACATCCACCTCGCCATGGCTGGTGAATTTGACCGCGTTGTTGGCGTAGTTGATGAGCACCTGCGTCAGACGCAAGGGGTCACCCACCAGGTTGTTGGGCACGTCGCGATCCACATCGAAGATCAGCTCCAGCCCCTTGGCCGCAACTTTTTCACCAATCAGGTTGGCAACATTGCCCAGCACCTTCTCCAAATCAAAGGCAATGCGCTCAATCGACAGCTTGCCAGCCTCGATCTTGGAGACATCCAGAATGTCGTTGATGATGCCCAGCAGGTGCTGGCCTGAATCCATGATTTTTCGCATGTAGTCCCGCTGACGCGGCAGCAACTCGGTCTTGAGCATCAGGTGGGTCATGCCGATCACCGCGTTCATGGGTGTGCGGATTTCGTGGCTCATGTTGGCCAGAAAAGCCGCCTTGGTGCGTGCGGCGTCTTCCGCCAATTCTTTGGCGCGGCGCATGGCTTCGGCGGTGGCGCGCTCCTCAGAAATGTCGTCCACCACCCACACCGAGCCTTTGCTGCGGTCAGCCACATCCACCGCCTTGCCGGTCAGGCGCGCCCAGAACAGGCTGCCGTCGCGCCGTTTGAGCAATTGCTCGCGGGTGTGCGGCTGGCCGCGCCAGATGACCTCGTAGACCGGATCGCCCCCCTGCGCTTCGGCATCAGCGTCGGCGTACCAGATGCTGGTGCGCTGGCCCACCATGCCCCGGTCTGGCCAACCAAACAGCTCGGTCAGCCGCCGATTGCAGCGCACAAAAACACGCGCCTTGATCAGCGCCATGCCCGAGGTGGCGGTCTCAAAAATGGCCATCTGCTCTTCGCCCGCCAGCCGCAAGGCGTCGGTCGCCTGCTCCAGATCGGCGGTGCGCTGGGTCACCAACTCCTCCAGATGGGAGCGGTGCTGCGCCAGCTCCAGCGTCATGCGCCGTTTTTCAGTCACATCCTCCTTGATCGCCAGGTAGTGGGTGATGTGGCCATCAGGCTGGCGCACCGGCGTGACGTGGACTTCTTCCTCAAAATCGCTGCCGTCCTTGCGGCGGTTGAACAAAACACCTCGCCAGGTATCGCCCCGGACCAACGCGGCCCACATGTCCTCATAGGTTTGAGGGGGCGTTTTGCCGTTTTTGAGCACACGCGGGTTGGCACCGATGACTTCTTCCCGGCTGTAACCGGTGGTGCGGATGAACGCCTGGTTGACGTACTCGATGTCGGCGTTCAGATTGGTGATGACCACACTCTCCGGGCTTTGCTCCACCGCCAGGAAAAGCTTGCGCAGCTCATCCTCGGTGCGCTGTCGCTCGGTGATGTCTTCCTTGACCGCCACATAGTTGCAAATGCGGCCTTCGGCATCGCGCAAAGGGCTGATGATGGCCGCCTCAATGCGCTCGCGCCCGTCCTTGGTACGGTTGACAAAACTACCGCTCCACTGCTGCCCGGCCACAAGGGCCTGCCACATGCTGCTAAACACCGCCTGCGGCGTTTTGCCTGAACTCAGCAACCGGGGGTTCTGGCCGATGACCTCGCTGCGGCTGTAGCCCGTGAGGCTGATGAAGGCGTCATTGACAAATTCGATGCGCGCATGCACATCGGTGATCACCACCGCATGCGGGCTTTGCTCCACCGCCATGCTGAGTTTGCGCATGGCCAGCTCGGCCTTCTTTTGCGCGCTGATGTCGCTCCAGAGCACCACCATGTAGTCACGCCCGTGCTGGCGAATCACCCGGGCATTGATTGCCACATCAATTTCTGTGCCGTCTTGGCGGCGGTAACGGGTCTCAAAACTGGCACCGCCCTCGGCGCGGGTCTGGACAACCCGCTCGCGCAGCGTTCGGTCATCCATCACCGCCTGGACCTCAAGCAAACTCATCTGCAACAACACCTCACGGCTGTAGCCCAGCATCTGGCAGCTGGCCGCATTGACCTGAACGATCTGCAAGGACGACAACTCCACCAGATTGATGGCATTGGCCGCCTGCTCGACGATGGCGTTCATCAGCGCCTGCGTCTCCGCTTCCATCTCACGCGCGTGGCGCAGTGCAAAGGTCTTGTGCAAGCGCATGCCAACCGCCTCCAGCAACGCCTGCTCCTCGGGCAAAAAGGCGTCCCCTGCGTCAGGCGGCAGCGCTGCCAGATAAGCCACACAGATCTGGTAAGACGCCACTTCACCCTTGCCGCCAAATGCCGCGCGCAGTTGATGGGCCTGCTGCAGGACTGTCGGGTCACCAAACACCGCGCCCGGCGTGGTGATACACGCTGCCGCATGCTGCGCAAAGCGCATGGCGGCAGGCAAGCGCCCGGCGACCTGCTGCAACAGCTCCCCTTCGCTGATGGCATCGTCTTCGGTCAGGCGCGAGATGTCATACGAGCTGGCCAGTTCCTGCATGCGTTTAGCCAACCCGTCTTGGGCCGCCTGGCGCGCCAGCAAAGCCTCGCGAAAAGCCAAAATAGCCAGCGCCATGTCCCGCAACAAACTGGTGCTGCTGTGGCTGAGCGCCTGCACCTCCTTGAGTTCTGGTGGCGAGGACTCGTGCGCGACCATGCCCTGCATGGCGCCTGACAGCACAGACACCCGTCGCAGCATGTTGCGCACCACGCCAAGCCAGCCCACCAGCAACACCAGCAGCAACACCCCGCCAATGAGCCCGAGCTTGGTCACATGCGCCTCAAACAAGAGCACCTGATCACGGCTGCGCTGCGCCATGGCAGCGGTGGCCGCGTTGACGATGCTGTGGGTGTGCTCGCTGAAAGCCACATAGCTTTGCCCAGCTCGAAACGCCACTTGCATGGCCGCTGCTGGGTCTTTGCTTGCCATGTCCGTGGCTTTGAGGATCAGCTGGCGATAGGTGTTGAAGTCTTGGCGTGCCTGCTCGATGGTTGTCACGGCGTCGGGCGTATCCCCCAGCTCCAACAAGCGGGGCTCCAGGCCTGTCAGCTGATTGGCAACTGCGGTGCGCACCCGCGCCACACTGCCCGCGTCAGCATGACCGCGGGCGGCCTGGTCCAGTGTGTCGGCCACCACGTTCTGGATGGCTGCCACATCCTGGTTAAACCGGTTGGCAACCGCCAGCCGTGCGGTGTCTTGCTCTTGTGCCAAGGCGACCACACGGTATTGCACCCGCAGGTCGTGCGCGACGGCATAAACAATGCCACCGGCTGCCACGATGGCCGTCAGCACCGGCAACACAAACAACATCAGGTAAAACGACCCGCGCCCGGAGACGCCACGGCTGCCCGCAAGACGGCTCTTCACAGCGACAACGGCGCTCATGACAAGCTCTCGGGCAAGCACTGGGGGATGCAGCCCATGACAGGACCGCCACGCAGATCAGCAGCAAAACATACCGGAGTAAGAAAGAGCAGGCGCATGACAGGCATTCTGCACTAAGCCATTCACTTAGCGTGGTCATTTCTACAAACAACTCTCCTATTTGTAGCAATAACTGCTTATTAATAAAGGGCTAGAGACCGAAATGTTGCTCAAAACAGTGGCCAAGCAACGTTGGGAAAAAGTCAATGGATGCAGCCAGTTTGTGCCACGGAATGCGGCGCAACTGGCCTGGACAAAAGGCGCTGTGGATGCGGTTGCAGCCATGCCATACCGGGGGTCAACCCTTGGGTCCAAACAGGGCATTCCCGCTAAACTTTGCGACGCATTCGCCATAAAAAACGGAAGGTGACACACACCTTCGCCATTCCACATCTGGAGACACAATGCAGACGCTTTTAAAGTTATCGAATGCCATCGACGGACTCAACCGTTGGATCGGTAAGTATGTGATCTGGCTGATTCTGGCCTCGACCGTGATCAGTGCCCTCAACGCGTTGGTGCGCAAGGCTTTCAACGTCAGCTCCAACGCTTTTCTTGAGGTGCAGTGGTACCTGTTTGCTGCGACCTTCCTGCTGGCCTCGGCCTACACCCTGCTCAACGGCGAACACGTCAAGATTGACGTGCTTTACGGACGGCTGAGCAAGCGCACCCAGACCTGGATCGACATCTTTGGCTTCACCTGTTTCCTGCTGCCGTTTTGCAGCGCTGTCATCTGGTTTGCCGTGCCGTTTTTCCTGAAAGGTTTTCACAGCGGCGAAATGTCTGGCAACGCAGGCGGCCTGATCCGCTGGCCGGTGTACGCCCTGATGCCGCTGGGTTTTGGGCTGTTGTGGTTGCAGGGGGTGTCAGAGCTGATCAAACGCCTGGCCTTCCTGATGGGGCTGATTGACGACCCGACTGAAAAAGTACACGGCAAGTCTGCCGAGGAAGAACTGGCCGAGGCCATCCAGAAACTGGCTGAAGAAAAAGCCGCACAAACCAAAGCGGCCTAAAGCCAGGAGCCACGCATGGAATTTCTCACAACCAACATCGCCCCCATCATGTTCGGCGGGCTGATCCTGTTTTTGCTGATGGGCTTCCCCGTGGCGTTCAGCCTGGGCGCCTGCGGCCTGTTTTTCGGTTTTGTCGGCGTCTGGCTTGGGCTGCTGCCCGAAGCGCTGATGCAGGCACTGCCGCTGCGCATTTTCGGCATCATGCAAAACGACACGCTGCTGGCGATCCCGTTTTTCACCCTGATGGGCTTGATTCTGGAGCGCAGCGGCATGGCCGAGGATCTGCTCGACACCATCGGCCAACTGTTTGGCCCCTTGCGCGGCGGGCTCGCTTTTGCGGTGATTTTTGTCGGCGCGCTGCTGGCCGCCACCACCGGCGTCGTCGCCGCCTCGGTGATCTCGATGGGCCTGATTTCACTGCCGATCATGCTGCGTTACGGCTACGACCGGCGCATTGCCTCGGGGGTGATTGCCGCCTCGGGCACGCTGGCGCAAATCATTCCGCCCTCGCTGGTGCTGATCATCCTGGCAGACCAGTTGGGCCGCAGTGTGGGTGAGATGTACAAGGGCGCGTTCATTCCGGGCTTTGCGCTGACCGCCATGTACGTGGGTTATGTGGTGCTGATCACCTTCATCCGCCCCAACTGGGTGCCCGCCTTGCCGCCCGAGGCCCGCACCATCCGCGAAGACAACGGCAGCAGCGGCCTACCGTCGCTGGCGATACTGAGTGCGCTGTGTGCTGGGCTGGCCATTTTCATGGGACAGCATTACGCCCAGGTGCTGAGCTACCTCAAAGGAGAAGAGGTTCTGTCAGCCCCCACCGATGAAACCATCGTGGTGTCGCTGTGTGCCGGTGTTGTGCTGTCGTTTCTGATTGCGGTGCTCAACAAGGTCACCCATGCCGGGCTGTTGTCACGCATGGCCGAGCGCGTCACCTTTGTGCTAATACCGCCGCTGCTCCTTATTTTTCTTGTGCTTGGCACTATCTTTTTGGGAGTAGCCACCCCCACCGAGGGCGGCGCCATGGGCGCCATGGGCGCGCTGCTGATGGCCGCCAGCCGCAAACGCCTGAGCCTGCCGCTGCTCAAGCAGGCGCTGACCTCCACCACCAAGCTGTCGAGTTTTGTGGTGTTCATCCTGGTCGGCTCAACCGTGTTCAGCTTGGTGTTCCAGGGGGTGGATGGCTCCAAATGGGTGGAGCATCTGCTGACATCGCTGCCAGGTGGCCAACTGGGCTTCTTGATCGTGGTGAACGTGCTGATCTTCTTCCTGGCGTTCTTCCTGGACTTTTTCGAGCTCTCGTTCATCGTGGTGCCGCTGCTGGCGCCAGTGGCCGAGAAGATGGGCATTGACCTGATCTGGTTTGGTGTGCTGCTGGGGGTGAACATGCAGACCTCGTTCATGCATCCGCCGTTTGGTTTTGCCTTGTTCTACCTGCGCAGTGTGGCGCCCGCCCGCGCTTACACCGACCGGCTGACCAAGAAGCTGATTCCGCCGGTGACCACGCTGCAGATTTACTGGGGCGCCATTCCGTTTGTGATCATCCAGATCATCATGGTGGGCCTCATCATTGCGTTCCCGGGCATTGTCTCCAGTGGTCTGGACAAAGCGCAGGTGGTGGATCTGGACAAGGTCGGCGCTGAAATGATGGCCAACATGCCTGACGCCGAACCTCAAGCGCCAGCGCCGAGCACAGACAGCCCGACCCCAGAAGGTGCGGAGCCACAACCCGAGCCCGCGCCGGGAGCCGCCGCTGCAGACGACCCGATGAAGGCCATGGAAGAGGCGATGAAGACCAACAAGTAAACCCGCTGAGCGGCCGGTTGCAGCGCACCGGCTGGCATAAAAAAACCCGCCGAGGCGGGTTTTTTGTTGGAGAGACGAGGCGTTTCAGAGCTTGCGCGAGGCCATGAAGGAATCGAACTTGGCCTCGGCAAACCGGAACCACAGCACCTGGTCGCGCTGGAAGTTGCGCAGGTCGGCATAGATCTTCTTCCACTCGGGGCTTTTGGCGTTGTTGGCCTCAAACACCACCATGGCCGCCTTGAAAGACCCCTCCAGCACGTCTTGCGGGAACGGCAGCACCTTGGTCTTGGCCGCCACCAGCTGTTTCAGCGCGGTGGGGTTGAAGGCATCGTACTTGGCCAGCATGTCGCCCGCCGCCTGGGCACACGCGGCTTCCAGGATCGCCTTGTTTTCGGCTGACAGGCTGTCGACCGCTTTCTGGTTGGCGTAGAAGTCAATTTCCGGCCCCCCTTCCCACCAGCCGGGATAGTAATAAAACGGTGCCACCTTGTTGAAACCGAGTTTTTGGTCGTCATACGGCCCCACCCACTCGGCAGAATCGATCGTGCCCTTCTCTAGCGCTTGGTAAATCTCGCCCCCCGGAATACTTTGCGGCACCGCACCAAGGCCTTGCATCACCTCGCCCACCAGCCCACCACCCAGGCGCATCTTCATGCCTTTGAAGTCAGCAATCGACTTGATCTCCTTGCGATACCAGCCACCCATTTGCACGCCAGTGTTGCCACCTGCGTAGCTGACCATGCCGTAGGTGGCGTACAGCTCGTTCATGAGCTTGCGGCCATTGCCGTGCATCATCCAGGCGGTCATCTGGCGCGCATTCAGGCCAAACGGAATGGCCGAACCCAGGGCAAACGCCGGGTTTTTGCCGTAAAAATAATAGGGCACCGTGTGGGTCATCTCCACCGTGCCGTTCTGCACACCATCCACCACCCCAAAGGGAGGCATCAGCTCACCGCCAGCGTGCACGGAAATCTCGAACTTGCCACCCGACATCGCCCTGACTGCCTTGGACATCACCTCGGCCGCACCAAAAATCGTGTCCAGCGATTTGGGAAAGCTTGAGGCCAGCCGCCAGCGCACAGCAGCCTGCGCATGCACCGCAGGTGCCGCCCCGGCGGCCAAAATGCCTGCGATACCCGCGTTTTTGATGACGAAACGACGATCCATTGATTGACTCCTCTAGTTATGAAAGGGATACAGCTCAAGGCATCAGCGCAGCCCGCGCCGAGACAAAGCCGCCAATCATTCTAGGGAGCGGACCCGTCGACAAGGCCCGGGTTTTCCCGCGCCTTGTGACCCGCGCACCTCAGTTGGTCGGGTAAATGGCCGTGAAGCGAGCCCGCACCGAGGCTTCAATGCCCGCGGCGTCCAAGCCCTGCATGGACATCAATTTGACCGGGTCGCCGTGCTCGATGAACCGGTCTGGCAAGCCCAGTTGTAACACCGGCAGGGCCAAACCGGCTTGCGCCAGCGCCTCCAGCACCGCACTGCCTGCACCGCCCATGATGCAGCCGTCTTCAATCGTGACCAGGGCCTCGTGCTCTGCGGCGATTTGCAGCAACAGCTCGGTGTCCAGTGGCTTGGCCCAGCGCATGTTGACCACCGTGGCATCCAGGTGCGCTGCCACCTGCAGCACCGGGTAAAGCAACGTGCCAAAGGCCAGCAACGCCACTTTTTGACCGGTGCGGCGGATTTCGCCCTTGCCAAACGGCAGGGTGTCGAGCCCACGCGACACCGGCACACCGGCACCGGCACCACGCGGGTAGCGCACCGCCACCGGCGTCTGCTGGGCGTAAGCGGTGCTGAGCAGTTGGCGGCACTCGTTTTCGTCTGCCGGACAAGCCACACTCATGTTGGGAATACAGCGCATGAAAGGAATGTCGTATGCGCCCGCATGGGTGGCGCCGTCTGAGCCCACCAATCCGGCACGGTCCAGCGCAAACACCACCGGCAGGTTCTGCAGCGCCACGTCGTGCACCAGTTGGTCATAGGCCCGCTGCAAAAAGGTGGAGTAGATCGCCACCACCGGCTTGAAGCCCTCGCAGGCCAAGCCAGCGGCAAATGTCACCGCGTGTTGTTCGGCAATGCCCACATCGAAGAAACGCTTGGGAAAGAGCTTTTCAAACTCGACCATGCCCGAGCCTTCGCGCATGGCCGGGGTGATGGCCAACAGGCGGCTGTCATTGGCGGCCATGTCGCACAGCCAGGTGCCAAACACTTCGGTGAAGGTTGTTTTGGCTTGGCCACTGGCTTTGGCCAGGCCAACTGCCGGGTCGAACTTGCCCGGGCCATGGTAGGCCACCGGATCGGCCTCGGCCATTTTGTAGCCCTGGCCTTTTTTGGTGACCACATGCAAAAACTGTGGGCCTTTGAGCTGCTTGATGTTTTCCAGCACGCTGACCAGCGTGTCCACATCATGCCCATCAATCGGGCCGACATAGTTGAAGCCAAATTTCTCAAACAGCGTGATCGGCTTGACCATGCCCTTGGCCGACTCTTCAAAGCGCTTGGCCAGCTCCCACAAGGGCGGTGCACCTTTGAGCACGGTCTTGCTGGCGCTTTTGGCCGCCGCATAAAACTGGCCGCTGAGCAGCTTGGCCAAATGGCGGTTCAAGGCGCCCACCGGTGGGCTGATCGACATGTCGTTGTCGTTGAGGATGACCAGCAGGTTGCAGTCGGCCACACCCGCGTTGTTGAGCGCCTCAAAGGCCATGCCAGCCGTCATGGAGCCGTCGCCAATCACGGCGGTGACGTGGCGATCTTCACCCTTGAGGCGGCTGGCCAGCGCCATGCCGAGGGCGGCCGAGATCGAGGTGCTGGAGTGCCCGGTGCCAAAGGTGTCGAATTCACTCTCGTCACGCCGGGGAAAACCGCTCAAACCACCGAGCTGGCGCAGACTGGGCATGCGCTCGCGCCGCCCGGTCAAGATTTTGTGCGGGTAACTCTGGTGGCCCACGTCCCAGACAATGCGGTCGTACGGTGTGTTGAGCACATAGTGCAGCGCCACCGTGAGTTCAACCGTGCCCAGGTTGGAGCTCAGGTGACCGCCGGTTTTAGCCACGCTGTCGAGCAAGTAGGCGCGCAACTCGTTGGCCAGCGGCTCCAACTGTGAGCGATTGAGCCGCCGCAGATCGTCCGGAGAATTGATGGTCTGCAGCAGAGGGTACAAATTTTTCATGACTAAATGCTCTGATTTAAATAGCTTCTCACGCTTACTTTACAAGGGCCAGAAGCGCTTTTCTTATTAACAGAAGCACAACTCAGTGCTTGCGATCAACCACCATCTCGGCCAAACCCTGCAAGGCGCGCACATCGGCCAGGCCGCTGCGTTGGAGCGCTTGAAGCGCCTGCGTTTTGAGTGTCTTGGCCAACGCTGTGGCGCCGTCCAGCCCCATCAAGGACACATAGGTGGGCTTGTCACTGTCGGCGTCTTTGCCAGCCGTCTTGCCCAAAGTGGCCGAGTCGGCGGTGACATCGAGCACATCGTCCACCACCTGAAACGCCAGCCCGATGGCGGCACCAAATTCCTGCAAGGCACGCCACGCCACTGCGCTGGTGTTGCCGCAGGCAGCCCCCATCATCACACTGACCTTGAGCAAGGCACCGGTTTTTAAACGGTGCATCTCTTGCAACTGGCTCTCGGTCAGGCGCAGACCCACACTGGCCAAGTCAATGGCCTGGCCGCCCGCCATGCCGGTGCAGCCAGCAGCACGCGCCAGCAAGCGGCACAGTTGCGCCTGCTGCGCAGCGGGCACGATGTCTTCGCCAGGGGTCAACAGTTCAAACGCCAGCGCCTGCAGGGCGTCACCTGCCAGCAGCGCGCTGGCTTGGCCAAACTGGACATGCACGGTGGGTTTGCCCCGGCGCAGCACATCGTTGTCCATGCAAGGCATGTCGTCGTGCACCAGCGAATAAGCGTGGATCAGCTCGACCGCACACGCCGCCCGCAGGGCCGCTTGGTAGGGATCGTGCGCCAATCCAAGCCCGCCGGGCACGGTCTCAGGGCCATCTGCCGCGCTCGCGTGCAGCGGCAACAAACCTGACTGCACCGCCTCAAAAGCGGCCATCACCAGCAGCGGGCGCAGGCGTTTGCCCCCGTCCAGCACCGCATACCGCATGGCGGACATCAGTTCATTAGGGGCTTGGTGTTCCAGATGGGCAGAGGAATCCACAGAAACCCATTGGTCAAGCGCCTGCTCGACGGCAGCGAGTTGGCGGGCGATCCAGTCCGAAAGATCCAAGGGGAAAGCAGCAGAGATGGTCATTGTTCGTCAGAAGTCCAGGTTTTCAGCACACCTTGGTCCAGTACCTTGACCTGGGCTTGCACCGCCTCCAGCCGATCACGACAGAAGGTCAGCAACTCCGCACCACGCTGGTACTGGGTCAGCAGCTGCTCCAGCGGCATGTCGCCAGATTCCAGCCTGGCAACCAACTGCTCAAGCTCCTGCAAGGCAGCTTCGTAGCTGGCAGGCGCCGCAGGGCCGTGTTTGGAGGCTGTAGCCATAGGCGAATATTCCCAAGTAGAAAGTGGCGCATTTTAGGCGCTGGCGGATTCACTCAGGCTGACACCAAAAGCATGTACGATCGTCACACCCTCCGAAACCTTGACAGGAATCAAGGCATTAAATACCCATCCGTGAATCGCCTCAAAACACCTTTGCATACTTGGCATTGGTCATGCATGTTTTTGCTGACCATGCTGCTGCCAGCCCTCTGCAGCGCGGAGACCCTGCGCGTGTTGAGCTGGCCGGGCTATGCGGACGCCGATCTGGTCAAAGCGTTTGAGGCTCGCACCGGTCAGCAGGTCCATGTGACCTTCATCGACTCGGACGAAGCCTTATGGCAACGCGTGCAGCAAAACCAGGGGCTGGACTTTGACGTCTTTGCCGTCAACACGGCCGAATTGCAGCGCTACATCGAGGCGTCACTGGTGTCACCCATCAACATGGCGCTGATCCCCAACACCGTTCGGCAGCTGCCACGGTTTCGCCAGGTGGAACGCATCAACGGGCTGGTCCACCAGGGCAAGGTGTTTGGCGTGCCCTACACCTATTCAGAGATGGGCCTGATCTACGACCGCCAGCAAGTCAAGGTGCCACCCACCTCGCTGAGTGCCTTGTGGGATCCCAAATACCGAGGCAGGGTCCTGGTGTACAACAGCAGCAGCCACAATTTCACGCTGGCCGCCCAGTCGCTGGGCAACAAAAACCCCTTCCAACTGGCAACCAACCAATGGGCGCCAGCCGTCAACCAACTGATTGCATTGCGGCGCAATGTGTTGAGCTTTTACACCGAGCCGGAGGATTCTGTTGATCTGTTCCGCCAAAAAAAAGTGGCGCTGATGCAGGCCAACTATGGGACGCAACAACTGCAACTGCTGCGAAAGGCCGGCGCTGATGTGGGCTACACCATTCCCAAAGAGGGCGCACTGGCTTGGCTCGACACCTGGGCCATCACACGCAAAACCCAGAACACAGCGCTGGCACATGCCTGGATCAATTACCTGCTGGAGCCCGCACCTAGCCAGGCGCTTGAGATGCGTCAAGGTCTGGCCAACACCGTGACCGAGCCAGCACACCTGCAGCCCCAGGACCGCATCGTCTGGTTAGAGCCGGTAGAAAACAGCGAACGACGCCAACAACTTTGGGAACGCATTTACTCGGGGGATCGCGCGTCACGGGTGCTTGGCCCATGAGATGGGGGCTGGCCAGTCGGCTGGGCGGGGTTTTGGCCCTGGTGAGCCTGCTGATGGCAGGCATGACCGGGCTGTATGCTTTTCAGGTGGCCCGGGACCTGCTGATTCAGGCAACCAAAAACGAGCTGATGACCGCCACCCAGGTGGTCGGGCGGCGTATCCTGGATGTGCACCTGGACGCATCCCGTGACCTGCAGGTGTTAACCAGCTACCCGGCCAGCCTGGCGCTGCTGCAGCCTGCCACAGCCCAGCGCGCCAGCCAGACCGAACAACTGAGCACCTTGTTCGAGGCCATGATGGCGGCCAACCCGAGCTATTTCCAGATCCGGCTGATTTCTGCCAGCGACTCCGGCCTGGAGCGTGTGCGCGTGGACCGCGAAGGCACGCGCTTGTTGCGCATTGAGGGGGACGACCTGCAGGAAAAAAGCCACTACCCCTATGTGTCAGACACCCTGCAATTGCCAGCGGGCAGCACCTACCAATCTCGCACCGTGATCAACCACGAACTTGGCGCACACGCCGGGCTGGGTCAGCCCACCGTGTTGCTGGCCTCTCCCGTGGTCAATGCCCAGGGCAAAGCGCTTGGGGTGATTGTGATCAACATCGACCTCAAGGGCGCGTTTGCCCGGCTGGCCGCTGACCTGCCGGCCGAAATCCAGCTGTTCCTGGCCAACCGGGAAGGTGACTTCCTGATCCACCCGGACAACACGCGCACCTTTGGGTTCGACACCGGGCGCCGGGTGCTGGTGCAAGACGAGTTCCCCGCCACCCAGGATCTGGTGGCAGGCAAGGTGGACAAGGTGGTGTTTGAGGCCAACACCGGCCTGCATGCCCGCGAGCCGGTGGTGGCGGCCTTCACCGCCAACAAGTTTGAGGTGCCCAACAGTGAGGGTGCCGGGTTTCTGGGCCTGGCGCAGCCGCGCAGCAGTGTGCTGGAGCGCTCCCACGCGCTGGGACTGACCATTTTGCAGATCGCCAGTGGCCTGGGGCTGGTCGGTTTTGCGCTGGCTTTGCTGCTGGCGCGCTGGGTCACCCGGCCCCTGAACACCATGAGCACCGCGGTGGCGGGTTTTTCCGTGGCGCACCCGATCTTCGGCCTGCCAGTCACACGCCAAGATGAAATTGGCCAGCTGGCGCGCAGTTTTGACCAGATGCAACAGCAAATTCGCCAGCAGTTCACCGAACTGCAGACCAAGCGCCAGGAGCTCGAACATCTGGCGCGCCACGACCCACTCACCGGCCTGCCCAACCGGCGCCTGTTCATGGAACGGCTGGACAACGCACTGGCACGCGCCAAACGCAGCCAGACCGAGTTGGCGGTGATGTTCATCGACATGGACCATTTCAAAGCCATCAACGACCAATGGGGTCACGACGCAGGTGACGCCGCGCTGCAATGGGTGGCGCAGCAGTTGCTGGAAAACACACGCAAAACCGACACCGTGGCCCGGCTCGGCGGCGATGAGTTTGTGGTGCTGCTCGACAACCAGGTGCAGACCGACCAGTTGGCCATGATTGCGCAAAAGCTGATCGACAGCATGCGCGAACCCTGGTTTTTTGACGGCCACCTGTGCAGCATTGAGCTCAGCATGGGCATCAGCCTGTACCCGCAAAACGGCGATACCGCCGACGCGCTGCTCAACAGCGCCGACAACGCGATGTACCGCATCAAGTCCGCCAGCCGCAACAACTTCGGTTTTGCGCCAGCGGGCTGAGGCCCCGGTGTTTTGACCACCCCAGCTACAATCGGCCCGCTTTCGCGCCAGCTTCGGCTGGTTTTTTTCACTCTGCACTTTGCTTGTGCATCTCCCTGTGGGGAGTCTTTAGGTCAGGTCACCCATGTCTGATTTAAGTCTTCAACTGCAGCAGGCCACCGGCCAACTACCAGTTTCAGCTTATTTTGAAAACGCGCTCTACCAGCGCGAATTGCAAACCCTTTTCCAGCGAGGACCACGTTATGTGGGCCACGCCTCCAGTGTGCCCAACGTGGGCGACTATTACGCCCTGCCCCAGGAAAACGAAGGCCGCGCGCTGATCCACACCGACAAAGGGATTGAGCTGGTCTCCAACGTCTGCCGCCACCGTCAGGCGGTGATGCTCAAGGGCCGCGGCACACTCAACGCCGATGGCTCAGCCAACAATGTGGTTTGCCCGATCCACCGCTGGACCTACGCCGCCAGCGGCCAGGCAACCACCGGCACGCTGATTGGTGCGCCCCACTTTGCCCAAGACCCGTGCCTGAACCTGACCAACTACCCGCTGCAGGAGTGGAACGGCCTGCTGTTCGAGGCTGGCCCCGGCGCGCGTGATGTGGCCAGCGATCTGGCCGGTATGGACACCCGCGCGCAGCTCGATTTCTCGGGCTTTGTGCTCGACAAGGTCGAGCTGCACACCTGCAACTACAACTGGAAGACCTTCATCGAGGTCTATCTGGAGGACTACCACGTCGGCCCGTTTCACCCGGGGCTGGGCAGTTTTGTCACCTGTGACGACCTGAAGTGGGCGTTTAATGAGCACTACTCGGTGCAAACCGTGGGGGTCTCCAGCGCGTTTGACCGGCCGGGTTCCGCCGTCTACAAACGCTGGAAAGAAGCGCTGCTGGCCTACCGGGGTGGCAAGGCGCCGCAGCAAGGCGCCATCTGGCTGACTTACTACCCGCACATCATGATCGAGTGGTACCCGCATGTGCTCACCGTCTCGACGCTGCACCCGATGGGGCCGGACAAGACCCTCAACATGGTCGAGTTTTATTACCCCGAGGACATCCAGGCGTTTGAGCGCGAATTTGTCGAAGCCCAGCAGGCGGCCTACATGGAAACCTGCATCGAGGACGACGAAATTGGCGAGCGCATGGATGCGGGCCGCAAGGCGCTGCTGATGCGCGGCGACAACGAGGTCGGCCCCTACCAGAGCCCGATGGAAGACGGCATGCAGCACTTTCACGCGTGGTACCGCCGCCAGATGGCGTTGTGAATCCCATAACTTTGATAGCAGCTGACCCTTGTTATATAAGGGCTAGAGGCACTTTTTACTCATAAAACAATGCAATCCCTGTGGATGGTCCTGGCGGCCTTTTTCTTTGCCACCATGGCCGTCGGCATCAAGATGGCTGGCGCCGATTTCAGCGCGTTTGAGCTGGTGTTCTACCGGGGCGTGATCAGCGTGGTGTTCATGGGGATGGTGCTGCGCTCGCGCGGTGTGTCGATTGCCACCAAATACCCGCTGATGCACGCCTGGCGCTCGATGATTGGCGTCTTTTCGATGACCAGCTGGTTCTACGCCATCGCCCACCTGCCACTGGCCACCGCTATGACCCTCAACTACATGAGCGGGGTGTGGATGGCGACCTTTGTCATCGGCGGCGCGGTGCTGTACGGCACAAAAACCAGCAGCCAAGGCCTGCTGATGGGCACCGTGCTCACCAGTTTTGCCGGGGTGATTTTGCTGCTGCAACCCTCGCTGGCCGAAAACCAGCTGTTTGCCGGGCTGATTGGCCTGCTCTCGGGCCTGGGCGCGGCGATGGCCATGCTGCAGGTGGCGGCACTCGGCCGCATTGGTGAGCCGGAGGGCCGGGTGGTGTTTTACTTCTCAATTGGCACGCTGCTGGTTGGCCTGGCGGGCTCGCTGTGGACCGGCTTCACCCCCTGGAGCAGCGTGCGCTGGCAATCGCTGGCCTGGCTGCTGCCGATTGGTGTGCTGGCCACCCTGGGCCAATGGACCATGACCCGCGCCTACAGCCGGGGCTCCACCCTGCTGGTGGCCAACCTGTCGTACCTAGGCATCGTGTTTTCGGTGGGCTTTGGCCTGCTGCTGTTTGGCGAGCAGATCACCCCCAGGGGCTGGGTTGGCATCGGCTTGATCCTGGCCAGCGGCATTGCCGCGACCGTGCTGCGCACCCGCACACTGCCTGACGCCCCCGCAGAAGACCACTGAACACGCCGTCAGGGTTCCTAAAATGCCTGTTCAGACACCACGCAGGAACCACCCCATGTACACCACCCTGATCTCCGTTGCGCAACTGCAAACCTTGCTGGCCAGCAACCAGCCGCCGTTGGTTTTTGACTGCAGCTTTGAGCTGATGCAGCCCACTGCAGGCGACGCGCAGTACCTGGAGAGCCACCTCCCTGGCGCCTTGCGTGCCGACCTGGACCGTCACTTGAGCGCCAAAGGCGCCCCCGATGCCGCCAGCGGTGGCCGCCACCCACTGCCATCGCGCACAAGCTTCGCGACCTGGCTGGGCAGCGTTGGCCTGACACCCGGCCAGCAAGTGGTGGTGTATGACCGCCAGGGAGTCAACTACGCGGGCCGCCTGTGGTGGATGCTCAAATGGCTGGGCCACGAAGCGGTGGCCGTGCTGGACGGTGGCCTGCCAGCCTGGACCGCCGCCGGTGGTACGGTTGAAACGGGCCCCGGCCGCACACCCCAAGCATCCAATTACCCGCTAGCCCCTGAAAAAGCTGCGCTGGTAGCTGCGGATTCAGTAGCAAGCCAACTCGGCAAACCCAACCAGACCGTGATTGACGCCCGTGGCGCACCGCGCTTTCGCGGCGAGGTCGAGCCGCTGGACCCGGTGGCCGGACACATTCCCGGCGCGCTCAACCGCCCGTTCACCCAAAACTTTGATGCCAACGGCTTCTTCAAACCCGCCGCCACCTTGCGCGCCGAGTTTGAAGCCCTGCTGGCCGGTCGCGACCCAGCCAGCGTGGTGCACCATTGCGGCAGCGGTGTCAGCGCCGTGCCCAACATCATCGCCATGGAAATAGCCGGCCTGGGCCGCGCCACCCTGTACGCCGGCAGCTGGAGCGACTGGAGCAGCGACCCAACCCGCCCGATGGCCCAAGGCTAAACACACCCACCACCATGCCCGCCACCCACCTGCTGTATTTGCACGGCTTTCGCTCCTCCCCCGCCTCTGCCAAGGCGCGCAGCACCGCCGCCGCAGTGGCCCGCCGCCACCCTGGCGTGACCTGGCTGTGCCCAGCGCTGCCACCATCACCCCAACAGGCGATGGCGCAGGTGTTGCAAGCCATCAGCGATTGGCCCAAGGAGTCGATGGCGGTCATGGGCTCGTCCCTCGGCGGCTTTTATGCCACCTGGCTGGCCGAGCGCCTGGGCTGCAAAGCGGTGCTGCTCAACCCCGCCATCCAACCCGCACGCGACCTGGCCGCGCAGATTGGTGAACACAGCCTGTGGCACGACCCCGAACAACACTTCACGTTTGACCAGTCGCATGTGGACGAACTCATCGCCCAAGAAATCGCCCACATCACCCAACCCGAGCGCTACTTTGCGGTGATCGCCAAAGGGGATGAGGTGCTGGACTGGCGCGAAATGCTGGCCCACTACCCCGGCGCCACCATCAAACTGCTGCCCGGCAGCGACCATGCACTGAGCGACTTTGACCAGCATTTGGATGAGGCGCTGGATTTTTTGAATTTGGTTTGAGCTGGGGGCTTGGGGTGCAATGCCCCAATGCGCTTGCCGTCTTTCGCTGTTTCCCACGTTTGGGAGATATCCAGGTCATGCGCTCGCTGTCAGAATGGCAGGCGGTATATTTTGCTCACACAACTGCGCCAGTCGCCAAGTCGGTGCGAAGATCGGTCTGTTTTTTTGGGCGGACTTGGGAACCTTGGCGCTGAAAGCGAGCTTGCTGAACATCATATTTCATGCAAATTTCTGGCTTCCCCTGATCTCCTGCGCTAGACCTTCAGTTTATTTGTCAGACACGGAGACATCCCTTGGCCCTCAAAGTATTCATTAGCTACGCAAAAGAGGATAGAGACCGCGCGCTTCACTATTACGAGCTTCTCGCCCAAGACGGGGCGTCGCCGTGGTTGGATGTGAAAAAACTGCTACCAGGCCAGAACTGGGAGGCAGAAATAGAGCGCGCGTTCAGTGAAGCCAACGTGGTAGTGCTGCTTCTAAGCAAACGTAGCGTAGGCAAACGCGGCTTTGTTCAACGCGAAGCAAACGATGCTATCGAGCGTCTTCGGTACAAGCAGCCAACGGACATCTACGTTATTCCGCTACTTCTTGAGCAGTGCGATGTGCCCGCGTATATCGCTGGCCGACTACAGTACGTAGACCTAAGTACGTCGGGAGCATGGGAGCAAGTTCGCGCTTCTTTGAAACTCGCAGCCGAGCAGCAATCCATCGATCTCGTGGAAGGGATTGTCGCGGGGCCGTTTCGCGTCTTTACGGAGAATCTGAGGGATGCATGGAAAGGCTCGCCGGGTCACAACATTGACATTGAATTTCCTCGGTTCGAATCGGTCTCTCGTCCGGAAATCGCCAAGGAACTCACGCAGTACTTCGCTGGTAGGGCAGAGAAAGCCCTGCTTCAGTGTCGCCAGAATCCTTGGGACCAGTCGCCAGAGATGTTCTCCGACCCCGACGCCTTAAACGTATCAAACGGTCATTGGGATAATTTTGGCATCGCCTTTTCCAGTGAGCGCCTATTGAGTATTACTTACGAACTTGGTTGGTATGGTGCTGGCGCCGCACATCCAAACAGCGGCTTCGAGACACATAACTTCGCTATCTTGGACCGGCTACACCTGTTGACATTGAAGGACTTCTTCTCCGATAGAAGAATGGCTCTCAAACGAATAAGCGAGTTGTGCATAGATCAGCTTTGTCGCGAGTTCTGGAACCGCGTGGGAGAAAAGCCAGAAGATGCAGACCTCAAATGGTTCACTACAGGTGCGGGAGAAAATTTTGACAACTTTAGGGCGTTCACGATCAGCCCTGACCACTTTACATTCTTGTTCGCGCCGTATCAGGTAAGCGCATACGCGCTTGGCAGATGGAGTGTCGATATTTCGTTTTACGACCTTCTTCCGTACTTGAACATCGCTGGTCCTTACGGACTCACCCGGCCAGACCTGAAGGATGCATGAAGCTCGAACTGCGCTCCGATTCGATCCAGCCTAACGAGACTCCCACCAGACATGGTCAACATTCAGCGTGCAATTTCTCGATTTGGTCAGTCGATACTGGAATAGGCGTTCAACCCACCAAGATATGAAGCGAAGCACGGCATTCTCTCAACTAGGTCTGAACCTGCTCTTGCGCTACCTATCGCCGGTTATTCCAGAGGGTAAGTCTCCTGATTGTCCGGGCGACATCAGCTTCGTAACAGCAGGGGTGTGGGCTGGGCGGAAGTTGAGGCCGATTTTAAAAAGCGAAGCGTCATGAGGCCTCGGCTTTCGGCCAGCCCGCGCCCCGGACCACTGCCACAGAGGGCTTACGGTGCAGGGCCCGACAGCCACCAGCAGGCGAATCGCCACATGAATGTCAAGCGCAACCCTCAGTTTTGAAGACTGCTTGTGGCTTCTTGCAACACAGCGGCCTTCATGTCTTCCAGGCTGACCGCTGGACCTTTGTAAGCCACGCGGCTGCGGATGGCGGCCAGGCCCTGTGGCAAAGCCATGGTCTGGCGGGCCACCACCGGTTTAAGCAACACCCCTTCAATGGTGTCAATCACTTCCAGCCGTGTGCCAACCTGCCAATCGTGTGCATCGCGCAGTGCTTTGGGGATGATGACTTGCCCTTTGCTGGTCAGCCGCGTCAGATGCATGGGGTGCCTCCCTGAAAAAGTAAAAACAGCATCTTGCCATTGCTTCCCAAATCCAAAAACACCCCACCCATGCGGCCCAGACCACCTCCAACGCCAGCAACTCCGCCACCGTCTGTTTACGCCGGATCAGCCCGGGCTGACCATCTTCAACAAGACCCTCAGGCTTGCAGTTGGATGGACTATAGTGCGGGCGAATTTGTCACTCTAGCAACTGACTCGTTAGCCGAGTCTCTCAGCGCCCATGCATCGATCCCGCGTTTTACTTCTGGTGTTGTTTTTACTGATCGGCCTTTTGGCTTGGTCTGGCTGGCACCCCTATGACCGCGCCACGTGGATCATGGAAGTGTTCCCGATATTTGTCGTTGCACCTCTGCTTGTTGCAAGCTACCGTCGATTTCCGCTGACCAACCTGCTTTACGCCTGCGCGTTCATCCATAGCGTCATCCTGCTTGTCGGCGGCGCTTACACCTACGCGCGGGTTCCCTTCGGCTTTCAAATTGCGGAAGTTTTGGGCCTGCACCGCAATCCCTACGACAAGATTGGCCACTTTGCCCAGGGTTTCATACCAGCCATAGCGGCCAGAGAAATCCTCCTGCGTGGCAACTACCTCAAACCGGGCAAGATGCTCGCCTTCTTGGTGACTTGTGTTGTGCTGGCTATCAGCGCCTCGTATGAACTCATTGAGTGGGGTTCAGCGGTCGCCCTGGGTCAGGGTGCGGACGAATTTCTGGGTACGCAGGGTGACCCGTGGGACACACAATCCGATATGCTTTTTGCGCTGATCGGTGCTGTGCTTGCCTTGGTCACGTTAACGCGCTTTCATGACCGCCAAATTCAACAGTTGTCCAGTTCCCGGTCGGTTTAGCGCGCTGTTTAACGAGACCAGCTTAGCCAGCCAACTTGGCAAACGAAGCGTTGAGCTGCCCCTGCTTTGGGTCAGCCCGCGCCCCGGGCCACACCCACAAAGGCCTCCAACTAACGACTAGACCGCCTCCAGCGCCAGCAACTCCGCCACCGTCTGTTTGCGCCGGATCAGCCGTGGCTGGCCATTTTCAACAAGCACCTCGGGAATCAAAGGCCGGGTGTTGTAGTTGGAGGACATCGACGCGCCATAGGCGCCGGTGTCGTGGATCACCAGCAAGTCTCCCACTTGCGCCTGCGGCAGCGCGCGGGTCAGTACCACACCGCCCTCGCCTTGGGTGAACACGTCGCCCGACTCACACAGCGGGCCACCGACCACGGTGTCATACGTCGGACCGGTGGCGGGTGTGCCGTCGGCGTGGATCAGCTCCATGCCGTGATAACTGCCATACATGGCCGGGCGCATCAGGTCGCTGAAACCCGCGTCCACCAGCACAAAACGGGCGCTACCCTGGTGTTTGACGGCACGCACCTCGGCCACCAGCACGCCGGACTCGGCCACCAAGTAGCGACCCGGCTCCAGCTCCAGCGCCACCGGGTGGCTCAGCAGCGTGGCGACCTGTTGGCGGGCGGCGTCCCACAGACTGAAGTAATGCGCGGTGTCGATCTGCGGCTCACCCGCCTGGTACGGGATCGACAAGCCGCCACCGGCTGAAATCGCGCTCAAATCCAGACCCTGCGCCTTGACGGTTTGCACCAGCGCCACCATCGCACCACACACCTCTTGCAAATGCCCGTAATCCACGCCCGAGCCGATGTGCATGTGCAAGCCCACCAGCTTGAGGCCGTTGGCAGACACTTTGTCGAGCGCCTGAGGCAAATCGCCATGCCAGATGCCGTGTTTGCTGTGTTCACCGCCGGTGTTGGTTTTGTTGCTGTGGCCGTGGCCAAAACCGGGGTTGATGCGCAACCACACCGGGTGGCCGGGGCTGACCGTGCCGAGCTGGTCCAGCATGTCGATGGAGCCGCAGTTCACCGGCACACCGAGTTCAGCCACGCGGGCCAGCGTGGTGCGGTCCAGCAGGTCGGCGGTGAAGACGATCTCGGCATGGCCGTTGTGCAGACCCGGTTTGAAACCGGCGGCCAAGGCGCGCTCGATCTCGCCGAGCGAAACCGAGTCCACCACCACCCCCAGACGCTTCATCAGCTTGAGGATGTGGGTGTTGGAATTGGCCTTCTGGGCGAAGCGGATCACATCAAATTGGCGCAGCGCGGTGATGCGCTGCGCAATGGTGGCTGCGTCATAGACCCACAGCGGTGTGCCATGGGTGCGGGCCAAACTGGCCAGGGTGTCGGGGGTAAATGGGTTCATGGCGGCATGATGCCCGGCTTTGTCTATGCTGGCAATGCCAATTATTTTGCAGAGTCATTCACATTAGATATGGTTTTGACTACCATGCGGGCATGAGCACACCCCGCCCCAGCCCCGCCGCCCCGGCCTTGACCCACCGCCAGCTGGCGATTTTTCGCGCCATCATGCAACACGGCAATCTGAGCCGCGCGGCGGAGGTGACCGCCTCCAGCCAGCCAACCCTGAGCCGCGAGCTGGCGCGGCTGGAGTACCTGCTGGGTTTTGATCTGTTTGACCGGGTGCGGGGCCGGTTGCGCCCCACGGTGCGAGCGCTGGCGCTGATGCAGGAGGTGGAGCGATCCTTTGTCGGGCTCGATCAGATTGCCGCACGCGCCCAGGAATTGCGCACCCTGTCCACCGGGCGGCTGCGCCTAGCCTGCCTACCCGCGCTGGCCCAGGCGTTTGTGCCGAGTGCGCTGGTGCCATTCACCCAAGCCATGCCGCAGGCGGCGGTGAGCGTCTACCCGGAAGAGTCGCCCTGGCTGGAGCAAGCCATGAGTGAGCAGCGGTTTGACCTGGGCCTGAGCGAAACCCTGCAGCCGCCGACCGGCGTCAGCCTGCAAGCGCTGCTGCAGGTGAACGAGGTGGCGGTGCTGCCGCGTGGCCATGCGCTGGCGCGCTTGGAGGTGCTGACGCCGCAGCATTTTGAAGGGGAGCGCTTCGTCAGTCTGGCCGCGGGCGACAGCTACCGCCAGGCGATCGACCAGATGTTTGCCCAGGCCGGGGTGAGCCGCACCCTGGTGCTGGAGACCGCCAGCGCCACCGCCGTGTGCGCGATGGTGCGCCAAGGGCTGGGCGTGGCCATCGTCAACCCGCTGACCGCGCTGGCGCTGGCGGGCCCGGAGCTGCTGGTGCGCCCGCTCAGTGTGACCATTGCCTTCCAGGTGAGCCTGCTGCTTCCCGAGCTGGCGGCGCCACACCCGCTGCGCGACGCGCTGGTGCAGGCCATGGTGACAACCGCAGCGCAGATACAGCAGCGTTTCTTGCTTCCAAATAAATAGCTACTAACCCTTTAAATACGAGGGCTAGAGGGCATAAATGGCTACATCCCTCACGATCAACCACCTTCGCCGCAAAGCCTGCTGCGAGCAGGCGTGCCTGCATTGACTCGCATTGCTACGGTCTTTGACGCAGCGCAGACAAACCCGCTGCGGCGAACAAAAAACCGGTTGGCACAAAGCTAATATGCCACACGGCGAGGCAATCACTCACACAAGGCGTCCCTTGAAAACTGCGCCTGCTCACGCAGCCGATGCCTCACCTTGACCTATATAACAAACAGGAGAAAAACAATGCACAAATTCGCGACCACCGGTCTGTTGGCGACCGGTTTGCTGGCCAGTTGTCTGTCATTAGCAGAGCCCCTCAAGACACGCGACGTGATCGAGTTGTGGCCGGGCTCGGTGGGGCCAGGGTCTGAACAGTCCACGGCCCAACTCACCATCACCGAACGCAGCAAGGTCGCGTACTGGCCGGATCGTGTTGTCACCGGCATCACCCGCCCCAATCTGACAGCGTTCGTGCCCGACAAACCCAATGGCACCGCGGTCATCGCCGCGCCCGGTGGCGCCTACTCCCGCATCGTGCTGGACAAGGAAGCCGCAGAAATGGCGCGCTGGCTCAACCCCTATGGCGTCACCGTGCTGCTGATGCAGTACCGCCTGCCCGCCGAAGGGCATGCCAACGGCCGCGATGTGCCGCTGCAGGATGCCCAGCGCGCGGTGCGCGTGGTGCGGCAAAACGCCAAGGCGTGGGGACTGGACCCCAACAAAGTGGGTTTCCTGGGGGCCTCTGCCGCTGGCCACATGGGGGCCATGCTGGGTGCCAAGTTCGACAGCAAGGTGTATGAGCCGCAGGACGCAGCCGACACCTTGTCCGCGCGGCCAGACTTCCTGCTGCTGCTCTACCCGGTGGTGTCGATGGAAACCGGCCTGACCCATCTGGAAAGCCGCACCAACCTGCTGGGCAAAGACCCGTCTCCCGCGCTGATCAAAGCCTACTCCGCAGACCAGCAGGTGACCAAGAACTCGCCCCCCACCTTTGTGGTGCTGGCGGAAAACGACTCCGCCGTGCCAGCTGCCAACGGCATCAGCTACCACAACGCCCTCAAAGCGCTGGGTGTACCCACCGAGTTGCATGTGTTCAAGGAAGGTGAACACGGCTTTGGCATTCGGGATGCGCGGCAACTGCCGGTGTCCAACTGGCCCAATCTGGCAGCCGACTGGCTCAAGTCCTTCGGCTTCATCCAGTAAGCGCTGACCGGCGCAGCCACCAAAGAGGAAAGGCTGCCCGGGTGTGGTCGGGCGCACAGACCCAAGCCAGTGTGGGGGTGAGAATAGCCGCACCGGGCGGGTTTGGCATTGCAGTGTGCAGGCACCTGGTCGGTACCGCATAGACCATGTCATGAAGGAGATCCCATGCAAAAACGGTCCACACGCCGCCGCTTTGTCACCCTCGTTCCCATCGCTGGATTTGCCATGCTGGTGGCCTGCTCGGACAAACCAGCGCCCACGCCCGCTCCAGCCGCAGCACCAGTCGCCCCACCACCGCCCGCGCCTGAAGCGGCTTCAGCGCCCGCAGCCGCCGCTGCCCCAGCGCCCGCGCCAGACCCCATGCCTGCTGCAACACCAGCTGCGCCCGCCACCTCGGCCAAACTGCCGCTGGTGGATGCCAAAGACCCACAAGCCATCACGCTGGGTTATGTGAGTGATGCGGCGCAGGCCGACAAGGCAAAGTACAAAACCTTTGTGGCAGGCAGCCACTGTGCCACCTGTGCGCTGTTCCAGGGCAAAGCGGGCGACACCGAAGGTGCCTGTCCGCTGTTCAACGGCAAACATGTGTCTGCCAAAGGCTGGTGCAGCGCCTGGGCCAAGAAGGCTTAGGTTGATAGATTTTGAGGCGCTAGCCCTTATTTATAAAGGGCCAGTAGCTACATTTTAAATAGCGCCATAATCCAGCACATCACACCGCCATGCGCTTGATGTGCTGCAACTGCTGGCCAAGGTGGCTGCGCAACCAGCCCAGCAACTGGCCAAAGAGGCGACGGCTCAGCCAAAGCAGCAGTGCGCCCAGCGCCAAAAACACCAGCCCCACCACGCCGTGTGTCCCGGGGCCTGAATGGCGAAGGTGGGACAGCTCAACCTGCCTGTCACCATCCCGGATGTCGATTTTGTTGATCGAACCATCGGCGCTTTTCTCCAGACTGAAGGTTTTGCTGCCCTCACTGGCCTGAATCGCCACCCCGCCATCGGCAGCATGTTCGACCCGCACGCTCCCACTGGGGCTGACGCCCTGGATGCGAATCTGGGGTGTCTGGCTGCTGACACCGCCATCCATCACCACCGGGCCAATGCCGCTGGTGTTGAGCACAAACTGGTTGGGCGCTGGCCAGCCGAACAGACCCTGGCTGGTGGCCAGTACCACCAAGACCAGACCAACCAGCGCCAGACTGCCGCCCACCACCGAGAACAAGGTCAGCACCGCCAGATAAAACAACACCGGAAGCGCCAACGCCAGATTGAGCACGCCCAGCGCCGCAGTGGCGGCACACAGCGCCCACAGGTTGCGGGGTGATCGGCTCGACTCCCACGCGCCCAGGCGGCGCTGGGCAATCAGCTCACGCGCGAGCTTGACCGGGTCACCCAGTTTGGCGGCCACCTCGGTTTCGTTCTGGCCGTCGGCCAGGGCATCGGCGAAGTAGCTGGCGTAGTCTTGCACGATCTCGTTGCGCTCGGCCGTGCTGAGGCCAGACAGCGCCTGGGACAGGGTGTGGAGGAAGGTGTCGCGGTTCATGGTGCGTCTTTCTGGGTGGGGGTGGTGGACTGGGGCTGCAACACGCTGTTGATTTCGGCCAGGAACTCTTGCCACTCTTGGGTCATCATGGACAAGGCCTCTATGCCACTGGCGCTGAGCCGGTAGTACTTGCGCGCCGGGCCTGCGGCGGACTCCTGCTGGTAACTTTGCACCCAGCCTTCGTCTTGCAGGCGGCGCATCAGCGGGTACACCGTGCCTTCGCTGATGGCCATGTGGGCGCTGAGCTGCTGCACCAGTTCATAGGTGTAGCTGTCGGCCCGTTTGAGAATGGCCAGCACACACATTTCAATGGCGCCTTTGCGAAGCTGGGTTTTGAGGGCGATGTTCATGGTCTGGTGATGAGGTACATGACGTGTTTTTTACTGTGTATTGCAAGGTAGTGACATCATAGCCACATCTACCTTGCAATACAAGGTATGCGCGATTTTTTTCTAGCCCATAAAAAAAGGAGGCCTGAGCCTCCTTTTTTGATGAGGGAGCAATCACGCCCCCACAGGCATCTGCATCGCCCTCACGCCACGCCGTGTCCCTTGAACCAGGCCAGCGACCGGGCAAAGCCATCAGCCGCCTCATCCTTGCGGTAGCTGGGCCGGTAGTCAGCGTGAAAGGCGTGCGGCGCGTCTTTGTAGACGACAAACTCGCTGGCTTGGGCGGCGCGGTTGCCGTGCGCAGCGGCTTCAGCCAGCGCGTCTTTCATCAGGTTGATGGTGGTCAGCGGGATGCCGCCATCCTGAGCGCCATACAGACCCAGCACTGGGGCTTTCAGACTCGCGGCCAAGTCCAGCGGATGCTTGGGTGTGAGGTCTGACGGGCTGCCCACCAAGCGGCCATACCAGGCCACACCAGCTTTGATGTATTTGCTCTGTTCGGCATACAGCCAGGTGATGCGTCCACCCCAGCAAAAGCCGGTGATGCCCACTTTTTTGAGGTTGCCACCGTTGGCACCGGCCCAAGCTACCGCACCGTCCAGGTCAGCCAGCACCTGGGCGTCAGGCACTTTGGAGACCACCTCGGACATCAAAGTGGCCATTTGCGGGTAAGCGCTGGCGTCGCCCTGGCGTGCGTACAAATCGGGTGCAATCGCCAGGTAACCGGCCTTGGCAAAACGGCGGCAGATGTCAGCGATGTACGCGTGCACACCAAAAATCTCATGCACCACCAGCACCACCGGCAGATTCGTTTTGCCTTCGGGCGCCGCGAAATAAAACGGCACGGTGAAGCCCGCCACGTCGTAGACACTTTCACCGGTGTGCAGCCCGTCGGACGGCGTCTTGATCGCGGTTTGCGCCATGATCGGCATCGCTGCCGCCGCGTAACCCACCCCCAGCGCCAACTGAAGTGCAGCACGGCGGTTGGTATCGGCTGGTCCACGCTGGCCGGGCAGCAGGGATGACAAATCCTGGGACTGATTCTGGTCAAGCATGGGGACTCCTTTGGGGTCAAAGTCCGCAGCTTAGCGGGCTGGCCCCACCCTCTGGTGCAGAGGGTGATTTCTGGCGAAGTTCGCTGCGCCGGGGCCCCTTCGCCAGGCGAGATGCTGGCTTAGAAAGTTTCCCAGTCCCCGTCGCCACCAGCAGCAGCGGCCGTGGTGTGTGCTGGTACCTTGCTGGCCGCAGCTTGGGCGGGTAAAGGTGCCCTGGCTGCCGCCCCTTTGGAGACGCCCTGCTGGCGGCGGTCTACCCCTTTGAATGGCTTGGGGGTGCTGGCGCGCACCTGCGCCGGTGCCGACAACAGACCATGGTCATTGGCGCCAAGCTTGAACACCGCCACCACCTGCACCAGATCATGGGCTTGTGACTTCAGGCTCGATGCTGCTGCGGCCATTTCTTCCACCAGTGCGGCATTTTGTTGGGTGGCTTGGTCCATTTGGGTCACGGCTTCGCCAACCTGCGACACGCCGGTGCTTTGTTCCCGGCTGGCCGCGCTGATTTCGCTCATGATGTCGGTCACCCGTTTGATGGCGCTGACCACCTCGCTCATGGTCTCGCCGGCACGGTCCACCAGGGCGGTACCTTGCTCAACGCGCTCAACGCTGGTGCCAATCAGGCCCTTGATTTCTTTGGCAGCCTCGGCACTGCGGCCTGCCAGGCTGCGTACTTCGCTGGCCACAACGGCAAAACCACGCCCTTGCTCACCAGCCCGGGCGGCTTCCACCGCCGCGTTCAAGGCCAGGATGTTGGTCTGGAAGGCAATGCCATCGATGACGCTGATGATGTCGCTGATTTTGTGGCTCGAATCAACGATGCCTTTCATGGTCTGCACCACTTCGCTCACCACATCGCCACCTTTGGCGGCCACGCTGGAGGCGGTCATGGCCAGATCGTTGGCCTGGCGGGCGGCCTCCGCGTTTTGCTTGACGGTGGCACCCAGTTCTTCCATGGAGGCGGCGGTCTGCTCCAAGGCGCTGGCCTGGTGTTCGGTGCGGGCTGACAGGTCGTTGTTGCCTTGGGCAATTTCGGCGCTGGCGGTAGCCACCGACTCCGAGCCTTGGCGCACATTGGTGACCACCTTGATCAGACTGTCCTGCATGGCTTGCAGAGAACCGAGCAGACGGCCGACCTCATCTTTACCTGGCTTGGGAATTTGGGTCGTCAGGTCCCCCGATGAAACGCGTTGGGCCACCTCTGTGGCCTGCACCAGTGGCTTGGTAATGGTCCCAGCAAGCACCCAAGCGATGAGCGAACCCAGGGCCACGCTGATGACACCCAAGATCACAAGCATCTGACTGCTGGATTGGCGATTGGCCTGAATGTCTTTGGCCAGGGTATCAACTTGGTTGCGTTGAACTGTCAGCAGCGCTTCGATTTGCTGCACATACAACTTCGCCCTCGGGACCAGTTGCTCTTCCAGTATTTTGCTGGCCTCGTCAGCTTTGCCTTCTTTTTTGAGCACAAGAATGGCATTGCGTGATTCCAGATAAGCATTGCGAACCTCGTCCATTTTGGATATCGCCGCTTTTTCTTCCGGGGTATCCATCTGTTCTTGTATGCGCTTATACAGCTCACCGGACGTCTTGGTCGAAAGCGTTTGCTCTTCGGCGAAGAATTCAACCAAGGCCGGGTCACTGCTGCGGGCAATCGCTGTGGCCCGGGTAATGGATGCCCGGACATTGCGGTACCAGTCGGCAACCACCCGCTCGGTCAAGATAGGCTCATCCATCATTTTTTCGGTGTCATCTGCCAGAGCATTGAGACGGAAGATGCTCAGGCCAATCACCCCCACGGACAGCAGCAACACCAAGGCAAAACCAAGGGCGAGACGCTTCGCGACGGACAGGTTAGAAAGCTGATTCATAACGCTAAAAACTCCTCAATAAACGACAAATAGTGGAGACATCGGCAAGCGAGCCGATCACGCCAGATCGGGAGTCTTCGTTCAGCAGGTGTTCAAAATGAATCACCCAAGCCACACAAAATCACGCGCTCCGAGCACCAACGAAGGCTTGAGCTGTGATCAACGTCGAACCAACCAGCAAACAACCACGCCTTACGTCAGGCCGCTGTCAGTCTTGATCACTATTTCGGGATAGTACCGCCAATGACCAACGCTGATACGAAGCTGCACCCTCTTATCATTTGTAATTGCAAAAAATTGCCGGTAAATGACGCACACCCTTTTGCTGACTCAGCGCGTCACGCACAGCGTTTTCGGTTTTCATGGCACACAGGGCGCGCACGGCTTCCTCGGCACACAAAGACTGTGCATGACCGTAGGCCAGCGGCAGAAACTGCGACTGAATGTCAGCCAGCGCCATTTGCCGATCAGGCAGCTCATGGGCGCTCACCACCTTGTGGGACACGGTTTTGATCTTGGGCTCACCAACGGGTGTCGGCGGCTTGAGGGTGACCGTGACGCCGTTGGTGGCAAGTGCCACCACCAAACCGTTGGCGCTGGTGTCCAGCCCAATCGAAAACTCCACCGCGTATTTGACGATGACAGTCGCCTCCGACTTCAGGTTGTGCTTGGACTTGGAAAGCTCGACAACGTGGGAGTATTCGCGCAACACACGCACAGGACTCGACTTGAGGCGATCGGCTGCGCTCTGGCGCGCAGCCTCCAGAACCTCGGCATATTGGGTGTAGCCAGTGAGCTTTTGTTTGACGTTCTCGGCATCGGTCTTGACTTCTAACAGCTGATCTGCCAGCACCTTGCTTTCACCGTAATGGCTGACTTTCATCGTCACATAGACCATCAGGGTGCTCAGCACCCCGGCAGCAATCGCAAAAATTGTCATTGGCTCCATGTCGTCAAACTCCCAACATCACTGTCAATGCGCCTTGTCCCAGTTCGGCCCAACGCCCACCTCGGCCAGCAGCGGCACCTTGAGTTGCGCCACGCCAGCCATGAGTTTGGGCACCTCATGGCGCACCCACTCCACCTCGTTGTCCGGCACCTCGAACACCAGTTCATCATGCACCTGCATGATCATCTTGGTGCGAAGTTTCTGCGCGTCAATCACCTCTTGCACCTTGACCATGCTGAGCTTGATCAGGTCGGCGGCGGTGCCCTGCATCGGCGCGTTGATGGCGGCACGCTCAGCGCCCGCGCGGCGCTGGCCGTTGGACGCATTGATCTCCGGCAGGTACAGACGCCTGCCAAACACGGTTTCCACATAGCCCTGGGCCTTGGCCAGCTCGCGGGTCTGGTCCATGTAATTCTTAACGCCGGGGTAGCGCTCAAAGTAGCGGGCGATGTAGTTTTTGGCGGCGGTGTTGTCAATGCTCAGCGCTTTGGCCAGGCCGTAGGCGCTCATGCCGTAGATCAGGCCAAAGTTGATGACCTTGGCGTAACGGCGCTGCTCGCTGCTGACCTGTGCGGTGTCGATGCTGAAAATCTCCGCTGCGGTGGCGCGGTGCACATCCATGCCGTCATGAAAGGCCAGCAACAACGCTGCGTCGCCGCTGAGGTGGGCCATGATGCGCAGTTCGATCTGGCTGTAATCGGCGCTGGCGATTTGGCTGCCCGCAGGCGCCACAAAAGCCTCGCGCACACGCCGACCTTCAGGCGTGCGGATCGGGATGTTTTGCAGGTTCGGGTCGTTGCTGGACAGGCGCCCGGTGACCGCCACCGCTTGGGCGTAATGGGTGTGGACCCGGCCGTCGCTGGGCAGCGCCAGTTGAGCCAGCTTGTCGGTGTAGGTGCCTTTGAGTTTGGCCAGGCCCCGGTGCTCCAGCAGCTTGGCGGGCAGCGGGTAGTCTTCGGCCAGTTTTTCGAGCACTTCTTCATCGGTGCTGCGCGCCCCGGTTGCGGTCTTTTTGACCACCGGCATGCCCAGTTTGTCAAAGAAGATCTCACCCAACTGCTTGGGGCTGGACAGGTTAAAGGGCTGGCCTGCAATCTCATAAGCCTCAGCTTCCAATTGCAAGATGCGCTGACCCAACTCGTTGCTTTGGGTCGCCAGGGTCGGCGCGTCAATCAACACGCCGTTGCGCTCAATGCGGTAAAGCGCCTCGCTGCTGGCAATTTCCAGCTCGTAAACAAAACGCAGTTTGGCGTCGTGCTCTAACTGCGGCCACAGCACCTGGTGCACCGCGAGCGTCATGTCCGAGTCTTCGCATGCGTATTCGGCGGCCTTGGCGATGTCGACCTGGTCAAAACAGATCTGGCTGGCGCCCTTGCCACACAGGTCTTCAAAACTGATGCCTTGGCGGTCCAGATGGCGCTCGGCCAGACTGGCCAGGCCATGCGGCTTGTGGACTTCGAGCACATAACTTTGCAGCATGGTGTCGTGCCGGTAGCCCTGTACCTCGATGCCGTGGTTGGCAAACACATGGCGGTCGTATTTGATGTGTTGGCCCAGCTTGGCGCGGCTGGGGTCTTGCAGCCAGGGTTTCATTTTGGCCAGCACCTCATCGAGCGGCAGTTGCGCGGCTGCGTCGGGGTAGGCATGTGCCAGCGGGATGTAGGCCGCCTCACCCGGCGTGATGCTGAAGCTGATGCCCACAATGCGCGCGCACATTTCGTCGAGCGACGTGGTTTCGGTGTCGATGGCCACCAGCTCGGCAGCCTGCAACTTGGCCATCCACGCGTCAAACGCGGGCCAAGTCAGGATGGTGTCGTAACGCAGCGTGCTGGGCACAGCGGCTTGCGGGGCTGCCTCGGGTTCGTCAAACAGGTCGCGCTCGCGCCCTGGCTTGGGCGGCGCGCTGGCTGCGGTAGCGGCCGCCTGGGCCGCTGTATCGCCGCCCAGCGCCCGAGCTAGGCCTTTGAACCCAAATTTCTCATAAAAACCAGCCAGAGCCTGCGTATCTATTGCACCTGTCACTATCTCATCCATAGCAGGCAAACCTGGCAGATAGTCGGCCAGGTCGCAATCGGTCTTGATGGTGACGAGTTGGCGCCCGGTGGGCAGCCAGTCCAGCGATTGGCGCAGGTTCTCTCCCACCACGCCTTTGATGGCATCGGCATTGGCCAAGATGGCGTCCAGCGAGCCAAACTCGTTGAGCCATTTGGCCGCCGTTTTGGGGCCGACCTTGGGCACGCCGGGCACGTTGTCCACGCTGTCACCCACCAGGGTCTGGTAGTCGCGCATCAGATGCGGCGGCACGCCAAACTCGGCGGTCACACCGGCCACATCGCGGCGCCGGCCATTCATGGTGTCGATGATGGTGATGCGCTCGTTGACCAGCTGCGCGAGGTCTTTGTCGCCGCTGCTGACAATCACCTCCAGGCCCTGGGCGGCGGCAGTCGCCGCCAGGGTGCCAATCACATCGTCGGCCTCGACACCGGGCACCGCCAGCACTTTCCAGCCCATCAGGCGCACCACCTCGTGGATCGGCTCGATCTGGCTGCGCAGCTCATCGGGCATGGGGGAGCGGTTGGCCTTGTATTGGGGGTACAAGTCATCACGAAAGGTGGGGCCTTTGGCATCAAAAACACAAGCAGCGTAGGCCGCCGGTATTTCTTTGCGCAGGCTTTGCAACATGTTGATCATGATGCGGATCGCACCGGTTTTCTGGACGCTGCCGTCGGGCAGGGTCACGCTCATGGACTCACCGCCTGCAAAAAAAGCACGATAGATGTAGCTGGAACCGTCGACCAGCAGCAATGTAGAAGGGGGGGCAGTGTTCATGGCGGCATTTTGCCTGCGACATCAGGGTATATCCGCACAACTACAATCAAATGATGCACTCAACACCCCCCAACAGCCCGTTTTCTGCCCGCGCACTGGCCCGCGCTCTGCCGCTGATCCTGCTGCTGGCGGGCGCGGCCCACGCCCAGGCGCCCGCCAGCCCCTCTAACGCCCAGCCAGCCAGTGCGCCCGCAGCCGCCACTGACAAACCGTTCCCGGAACAAACCCACCAGCACATCGTGGTGGAAGACACCGCCACCCGTATCGATGAAGTGCGCATCGGCAGCGAAACCAAGAGCATTGACGTGCAGCCCAAAAACGGCATGCCCGCCTACCAAGTGGAACCCAAAACCGGTGAGCGCACCTGGAAAGTCCTGGGGTTTTAAAGAATGGCGGTTTACACGGAAGTCTCCGAGCACGAGGCCCGCAATCTGATGCGTGCTTTGGGCTTGGGGGAACTCAGCAGCCTCAAAGCCTGCTCAGGCGGCATTGAAAACACCAACTATTTCGCATCCACCGAACACCAAGGCCGGGTGCACGACTATGTGCTGACCCTGTTTGAGCGTCTGAGCTTCGAGCAGTTGCCGTTTTACCTGCGCCTGATGAAACATCTGGCGCAGCGCGGTATCTTGGTGCCCGAGCCACACGCTGATGTGCGCGGCGAGCTGGTGTTTGAGGTCAAGGGCAAACCCGCTGCGGTGGTGAACAAATTGCAGGGCAAAAGCGAATTGGCCCCCACTGAGGCGCATTGCGCCCAGGTTGGCACCACCCTGGCACAGATGCATCTGGCCGGACGTGACTTTGAGCTGACCCAACCTAACCTGCGCGGCCTGAGCTGGTGGAACGAGGTCGCCCCGGTGGTGCTGCCACACCTCACCAGCCACCAGGCCACCCTGCTGCAAACCGAGTTGGCGCACCAAAACGCCGTGGCGGCCAGCGCCAGTTATGCGGCGCTGCCGCGTGGCCCGATTCACGCCGACCTGTTTCGCGACAACGTGATGTTCGACACCGTGAACGGCCAGCCGCAACTCAGCGGCTTTTTCGACTTTTATTTTGCCGGCATCGACAGCTGGGTGTTTGACCTGGCGGTGTGCCTCAATGACTGGTGTATTGACCTGCCAACCGGCGTGCACCATGCCGCACGCGCTCAGGCTTTGATAGCAGCCTACACCGCCGTGCGGCCGCTGCAGGCGGCTGAGTGCGACCTGCTGCCCGCGATGTTGCGCGCCGGGGCGCTGCGTTTCTGGGTGTCGCGCCTGTGGGACTTCCACCTGCCGCGCGCCGCCAGCCTGCTCCAAGCCCATGACCCGAGCCACTTTGAACGGGTGTTGCAGGCGCGCTGCAGCCACGCCATGACGTTTGCACAACTGGCAGGCCAGACATGAAGCTCCAACTGGTGCCCGCCCGCCGGGGTATTTCCTGGGTCAAGCTGGGCATGCGGACGTTTTTCAAGCAACCGCTGGCGCTGGCCGGGCTGTTTTTCATGTTTCTGGCCCTGATGTCGGTGGCCACCATGGTGCCGCTGATCGGTTTACCGCTGGCCATGACGCTGCTGCCGGCCATCACGCTGGGCCTGATGGCCGCAACGCGGGAAGCCACCTTGGGCAAGTTCCCGATGCCGTTGATTTTGCTCAGTGGTTTTCGCGCCGGAGCGGTCAAGCTGCGCGCCATTCTGAAGCTGGGCGCGCTCTACGCCTGCGGGTTTTGTTGCGCCATCGGGGCATCTTTCCTGATCGATGGCGGCGGCTTTGCTCGCATGTACCTGGGCGGTCAGGCGCCCACTGCCGAGTTGATGGGCAGCGGGCACTTTCAGATCGCCATGTGGACTTTCATTGGTTTGCACCTGCCGCTGTCCCTGCTGTTCTGGCACGCGCCAGCACTGGTGTTTTGGCAGGGTTTGCCAGCGCTCAAAGCCATGTTTTTCAGCATCGTGGCCTGTGTGCGCAACTTCTGGGCATTCACCGTGTTTGCCTTGCTTTGGATGGCGGTGATGGTGGGTGTGGTGCTGCTGCTGATCACCTGTGCCAACCTGCTTGATCGCCCCAACCTGGCCGGGGTGTTGCTGTTCCCCGGGCTGCTGCTGGTGGCGGCCATGTTTTTCACCTCCCTGTATTTCACTTACCTGGATTGCTTCGAGGCACCAGACGATCCTGCGCAACTCAAGTCCTGAGTTGACGGCATCAACCCGATCGGGGGCGGCAACGGCTGCGCGCATTGCGGCCCCTCCATCACCCCCCTCTTGCCCGCCCCCAACGGGCCGTCTAATCCTGTGTAAAACACAGGGTTATTGACGTACGTCAATTTTTAAAACAATAGCAACAACTCCTTATTTCATAAGGATTTTCGCCGTTTTTGATCATCAAAAACGTGGCCATTGCGCGTTTTTTCGACCGAAAACGAGCGCATTTCGAGCGCGGCTGGCTGGATGCGCGTCAATAACAATCATTCGCATCTAGAATGCGCCATTCATTCAATGGCAGTCTGCACTCATGTTTATTCCGTTTCTGATCATGTTCCGCGAAGGCTTGGAGGCCGCGCTGATTGTGGCCATCGTGGCCAGCTACTTAAATCAGAGCGGACAAAGCCGCTGGTTACCTGCCGTCTGGCTCGGCGTGGTGAGCGCGGCAGGTTTATGTTTGGCGCTGGGCTTGTACATGAACCGTGTGCAAAGCGAGTTCCCGCAAAAGCAGCAAGAGCTGTTTGAGGCGGTGGTGGCGCTGGTTGCAGCGGCCATGCTGGCCTCAATGGTGTTCTGGATGAAGTCTTCGGCGCACGCCATCAAAGGCAATCTGCACGAGGCCATCGACTCGGCGCTACAACGCCAACAGCGCCAAGCGCTGGGCATCGTGAGCCTGGTGTTTTTCGCAGTCGCCCGCGAGGGGCTGGAGTCGGTTTTCTTTTTGCTGGCTGCCTTTCAACAAGATGTGGGCATCTACGCACCGATTGGTGCGGTGCTAGGTGTGCTGGCGGCCATCGCCGCAGGCGCGCTGATTTACAAAGGCAGCTTGCGCCTGAACATGCGGCGATTCTTCAAAATCACTGGCATCTTTATTTTGTTTGTGGCAGCTGGTTTGCTTAGCGGCTCGCTCAAAGCCTTCCATGAAGCAGGCCTGTGGAACCACCTGCAGACCACGGCTTATGACCTGACCCAGGTGCTACCCACCCACAGTCTGCTGGGCGTGCTGCTTGGCGCGCTGTTTGGTTACCAGGATGCGCCCGCCGTGGGTGAGGTGCTGATCTGGTTCCTGTTCATCGTGCCCACGCTGCTGTGGTTTTTGTCGGGCACCCCCCGCAAAGCTGCGCAGCAAGCTGCCTGACGTCATCCCCCCCTCTTTTTTGATTTTTTAGGAGAACCCATGTTGACATCCCGTGCCCGCCAGGTCGTAAAAACCTTCCCTTACTTGGCCTTGGTGGCCGCTTTGGCCGCTTGCCAGCGCACCGAGACGCCCGCCCCGGCAGCGTCTGCGGCCGCATCGGCACCAGCGTCTGCCGCCGCAGACGCCCCCATCCAGGTGACCGTGACCGACAAAGGTTGCACCCCTGAGAGCCTGACCGTGCCTTCTGGCAAGCGCACCTTCAAGATCCTGAACCAAAGCCAACAAGCGCTGGAGTGGGAAATCCTCAAAGGTGTGATGGTGGTCGAAGAGCGTGAAAACATTGCGCCTGGCTTCACCCAAAACCTCACCGCCACGCTGGAGCAAGGTGAGTACGAGATCACCTGCGGTCTGCTGACCAACCCCAAAGGCAAGCTGACCGTCACCGCTGGCGATGCAGTGGACACCAGCCTGCCGTCGATTGCCGAACTGGTCACCCCGATGGAAGGCTACAAACAGTACGTCAATGACGAAGTCGCCGGACTGGTGACCAGCACCGAGAAGTTTGTCGCCGCCATCAAGGCGGGCAAGCTCAAGGAAGCGCAGGCGCTGTACCCCGTCACACGCCAACACTACGAACGTATTGAGCCGATCGCCGAGTTGTTCAGCGACCTCGACAAGTCCATCGACGCCCGCGCCGACGACTTTGAGAAGAAGGAAAACGACCCCACCTTCACCGGCTTCCACCGCCTGGAATACGTGCTCTTTGAAAAGAAGAGCGCCAAAGGCCTGGACGCGTTTGCCGACCAGTTGCTCAAAGATGTGCAGACGCTCAAAGAACGCGTAGGCGTGCTGGTGTTGGCGCCCAAGAAGCTGGTGGGCGGCGCGGCAGAACTGATTGAAGAAGTGGCCGCCACCAAGATCAGCGGCGAAGAAGACCGTTACAGCCACACCGACCTGTGGGACTTCAACGCCAATGTGGAAGGCGCCAAGAAGATTGTCGACCTGCTGCGCCCAGTGCTCAGCAAGCGCGATGCAACCCTGCTGGCGCGTGTGGACGACAACTTCAAAGAAGTTGATGGACTCCTGGCCAAGTACAACACCGGCAAAGGCTTCAAAGACTATGGTCAGCTGACCGAAGCCGACAAAACCGCCATGAAGGGCCCAATCACCACCTTGGCAGAAGACCTGTCCAAACTGCGTGGCACCCTGGGTCTGGACTGAGGAACTGCCGCAGCGTGAATCCCTCCACAAGCATTGATAACGCTGCCCACGCTGCGCCCCACGGCGCAGCGCGACGGCAATTTCTGTTGGGACTGGGCGCTGGGGTGGTGGGCACGGCAGCACTGGGTGCTGCCGCCTGGAAATACATCGACCCCGCGCAACAAACCCAGCCTTTTTACGGCCATCATCAAGCTGGCATCACCACCGAACAGCCCGCCGCTGGCATGGTGGTGGCCTTTGATGTGCTCAGCAAAAACAAGGACGAACTCACCGCCCTGTTCAAACTGCTCACCGAACGCTTCGCCTTTCTCACCCAAGGTGGCCCGGCGCCAGAGGTGGACCAACGCCTGCCACCGCTGGACAGCGGCATCCTCGGCCCACAGATCCAGCCCGACAACCTGACCGCCACCCTCTCGGTAGGCGCCAGCCTGTTTGACGAACGTTTTGGTCTGCGCAATAAAAAACCGATCCATCTGGAGCGCATGACCGCGTTTTCCAACGACCAGCTCAACCCGGCAGAGTGCCACGGCGACCTGCTGCTGCAGTTCTGCGCCAACACCGCCGAGACCAACCTGCACGCTCTGCGCGACATCATCAAACACACGCCCAAACTGATGGCACCGCGCTGGAAACTTGACGGCTTTTTGCCACCCAGCCAGGTGCCCAATCGCTTTGGTTTCCATACCGCGCGCAACCTGCTCGGCTTCAAAGACGGCAGCAGCAACCTCGACATCTATGACGAGCCTTTGATGAACGAGCTGGTCTGGGTTAACCCCCAACACCAGGACGTGGCCTGGGCCACCGGTGGCAGCTACCAGGCGGTGCGCATCATCCGCAACCTGGTCGAGCGCTGGGACCGCACCCCGCTCAAAGAGCAGGAAGACATCATTGGCCGCAAAAAAGCCAGTGGCGCGCTGATTGGCCAGCACCATGAGCACGAAGAAGCCGACTACGGCCAGCACCCGGAAACCTCCCAGGTGCCGCTGGACGCCCACATCCGCCTGGCCAACCCGCGCACCATGGCCATGCAAAAACACCGCATCCTGCGCCGTGGCTTCAACTACGACCGGGGCCTGACCGCCTCTGGCCAGATGGACATGGGCCTGCTGTTCATCTGCTACCAGGCCAACCTGCAAGCCGGTTTCATCAACGTGCAAACCCGCCTCAACGGTGAACAGTTGGAGGAATACATCAAACCCACCGGCGGCGGCTACTTCTTTGCGCTGCCCGGTGTGGCGCCCGGCAGCTACCTGGGCGCGGGGCTGCTGGCCTGAGTCATGGACACAGCACGCACCAGCTACGACGCCTTCTCACGCCTGACCCACTGGCTCACCGCCACGGTGATTCTGGTGGCGATGGTGGTGGGTTTTTTCTTCCCGCACATGCCCAACTCGGGCACCTTCCAGTTCTTCTCGACGCTGAACAAGTCACTGGGCACGCTGCTGCTGCCGATCATGGTCGCCCGCTACGTTTGGCGCCACTTTCGCCCGGCGCTGCCCTACCCGCCCAGCATGGCCCGGTGGAACCAGGGTGCGGCGCACCTGTTTCATGAGGTGTTTTACCTGGTGATCCTGACGGCGGTGGTCAGCGGCCTGGGCATGCTCAAGGCCGGCTTTTACCTGTGCTGGCTGATCTACATCCCGGCACCGGTGAAAGACCTGGAGCTGAACTACCTGTTTGCCAGCATCCACAGCGTCGCGCTGAATGTGCTGGGGGTGATGCTGCTGATGCACATCGGCGCGGTGGTCTGGCACTACCGGCGCGGGCGCCAAGCCATCCTGTACCGGATGCTGCCAAGAGCGGAAAACACCAAGCCACAACAAGCCTGATCAGGGCTTGGCGCAGGTCGTCACGGCAACGGCGTTAACTTGGCCACGCTGAGCGCCAGCCATTTCACGCCGTGGCGTGGGAAGTTGATCTGGGCGCGGGCGTCTTCACCCGTGCCTTCGAGCGCGGTCACCGTGCCTTCACCAAACTTGGTGTGGAATAACTTCTGACCTACCTTGAAGCTGTGGCCGGTGGCCTCTGGGCGCTGCGCTGGCACGGGCGCGGCGTATTTAGCATAATCATTGCCAAATTGGCCTCTAGCCCTTTCAGAATAAGGGCTGTTAGCTCCTGAATACGAAGCACCCCCACCAAATCCACTGCCACCGCCGCCAAACCCGGACTGTTTGGGCGTGATCCACTTCAGGGCTTCTTCGGGCAGTTCCTCAAAAAACCGGCTTTTGAGGTTGTAACGCGTCTGGCCGTGCAGCATGCGGGTTTGGGAATGGCTCAGGTACAGGCGTTTGCGGGCGCGGGTGATGGCCACGTACATCAGGCGGCGCTCTTCCTCCAGGCCGTCGCGGTCGTTCATCGAGTTCTCGTGCGGGAACAGTCCCTCTTCCATGCCGGTGATGAACACCGCGTCGAACTCGAGGCCTTTGCTGGCATGCACCGTCATCAGTTGGATCGCGTCCTGCCCGGCCTGGGCCTGGTTGTCACCCGCTTCGAGCGCGGCATGGGTCAAAAAGGCGGCCAGCGGTGACAGGGTTTCGCCGGTTTCCAGATCAGGCGCGGGCATGTCGAGCAGCGGCTGGTTCAGATCCAGGCCTTGCGATGCGGGGGATTGGGTCAGCGCCTGGCCGAGTTCATCCACCGGCAGCGCCACCGCATCACGGCCAAAACCTTCGATGCTGACAAAACTCTCGGCGGCGTTGACCAGTTCGGCCAAGTTCTCCAGCCGGTCAGCGCCTTCACGGTCGGCTTTGTAGTGGGTCAGCAGGCCGCTGTGCTCCAGCGTGGCCACGATGGTGTCGCGCAGGCTCATGCCCTGGGTTTGTTCGCGCAGCACGTCGATGCCTGCCAGAAACGCACCGATGTTGGTGCCGGCCTTGCCGCTCAGGCCGCTGACGGCGTCGCTCAAGGCGCAGCCGCTGGCGCGGGCCAGGTCTTGCAATTGCTCCAGGCTGCGCGCACCAATACCGCGCGGTGGGAAATTCACCGCACGCATGAAGCTGGTGTCGTCGCGCGGGTTCTCCAGCAGACGCAGGTAGGCCAGCGCGTTCTTGATTTCGGCCCGCTCAAAAAAGCGCAGGCCGCCATAGACCTTGTAGGGCATGCTGGCGTTGAACAGCGCGGTTTCAATCACCCGGCTCTGGGCGTTGCTGCGGTACAGCACGGCGATTTCCTTGCGCTCATGGTCCTCGCGCACCAGCTGTTTCATCTCGTCCACCATCCACTGCGCCTCGGCAAAGTCGCTGGTGGCCTCAAACACACGCACCGGCTCACCCGGCCCTTGCGCTGTGCGCAGGTTTTTGCCCAGGCGTTTGCTGTTGTGGCTGATCAGGGCGTTGGCGCTGTCCAGGATGTTGCTGCCGCTGCGATAGTTTTCCTCCAACTTGATCTGGTGGCGCACCCCAAATTCGCGCACAAAGTCAGCCATGTTGCCCACCCGTGCGCCGCGAAAGGCGTAGATGCTCTGGTCATCATCCCCCACCGCCAGCACACAGCCGGTGGGCTGGAAAGCGCCGTCGACACTGCTGTGGGCGCCGGTGCCAGCCAGCATCTTGACCCAGGCGTATTGCAGCTTGTTGGTGTCCTGAAACTCGTCGATCAGGATGTGGCGAAAACGCCGCTGGTAGTGCTCGCGAATCGGATCGTTGTCGCGCAGCAGCTCGTAAGAGCGCAGCATCAGCTCACCAAAATCGACCACACCTTCACGCTGGCATTGGTCTTCGTAGAGCTGGTAGATCTCGATCTTTTTGCGGGTTTCGTCGTCACGCGCCACCACGGCACTGGGGCGCAGGCCGTCTTCCTTGCAGCCGCCGATGAACCACTGCATCTGTTTGGCGGGAAAGCGTTCGTCGTCGATGTTGAACTGTTTGTACAGGCGCTTGATGCTCGACAACTGGTCTTGTGTGTCCAGGATCTGAAAGGCCTGCGGCAGGTTGGCCAGTTTGTAATGGGCGCGCAAAAACCGGTTGCACAGGCCGTGGAAGGTGCCAATCCACATGCCACGCACATTGACCGGCAGCATCGCGCCCAGGCGCGTCATCATTTCCTTGGCCGCCTTGTTGGTGAAAGTCACCGCCAGAATGCCGCCGGGCGAGACCTGGCCGGTTTGCAACAACCAGGCAATGCGGGTGGTCAACACCCGGGTTTTGCCGGAACCGGCCCCGGCCAGGATCAGCGCGTGCTCGGCCGGGAGGGTGACGGCGGCCAGCTGTTCCGGGTTCAGGTTGTGCAACAGGGACGAGTTGGAAACGGGCTCAGAAGGTGGGGAAGAAAACATGGCTTGATTGTAGGAAGCGCGGCTGTCACCGATTTTTCATATGGCCCAGCGATAGTCGCGGGCTGTCGTTGTGTCAGCCAGAACATTCACAAAAATCTCCATGCCCTTATCAGAACCCCATATCTCCGTCAACGGGCTGCGTGTGGCCTACGGCGCCCACGAGGTGCTCAAAGGCATTGACCTGTCGATCACCCGAGGCAGCTTTGTGGCCTTGCTCGGGCCATCCGGCTGTGGCAAAACCACCCTGCTGCGCACCTTGTCGGGCTTCACCCCGGCCAGCGCGGGCAGCATCAGCGTCAATGGCCGCGACATCGCCCACGAACCTCCCGAGCGGCGCGACATGGCGATGGTGTTCCAGTCGTACGCGCTGTGGTCGCACATGAACGTGGCGCAGAACATGGGTTACGGCCTGAAGCTGCGCAAGACGCCGCGTGCCGACATCGCGCGCCGCATCAGCAGCCTGCTCGACATGTTGGGCCTGCAAGGGTATGCCGATCGGCCGGTGACCGAACTCTCAGGTGGCCAGCGCCAGCGCGTGGCCCTGGGGCGGGCGCTGGCGGTGGAGCCGCAGATTTTGCTGCTGGACGAACCGCTGTCCAACCTGGACGCACGCATCCGGCTGCAGATGCGCCACGAAATCCGCGCCATCCAGCGCAAGTTGGGGGTGACCGCCGTGCTGGTGACGCATGACCGCGAAGAAGCCATGGTGATGGCCGACCAGGTGGTGATTCTGGACCGTGGTCAGATTGCCCAGATTGGCACACCCGAAGACGTGTTCCAGCACCCCAAGACCCCGTACGTGGCTTCGTTCATGGGGGCCGAAAACATCATCGACTGCGAGGCCGAGGTCTCGCACACGGGGGTGCATTTGAGCGTGCCCGGTCTGCCCGGCGCCAACATCCGCTGCCAGGCAGCGCTGCCGACCAGTGGCCCGGCGCAGGTGCACTTTCGCAGCGAAGCCGCACGCTTGCAGATGCCGGGAGAGCCTGCGCAGGACAGCCTGCAGCTGCCCGGCCGGGTGACCCAGGTGAGTTACCTCGGCGGCGGCTACCGCTGCGAGATCCAGACCCATTGCGGGCCGTTTTTCATTGACCACCACCAGAGTGTGGCCCACGACCAAGTGGTGGCGGTGCATGTGCCCGCCGCCGCCTTGCATGTGTACCCACGCGAATCTTCCCGCCAGCCGATGGCACAACACTGACGCCCCCCTTTTTTGCAACTAACCCAGGACTTTTGATATGAAGCCTTTTCAACGCACCCTCTCCTTGTCCATCGCCCTCGCCTTGGGCTCACTAACCATGTCGGCGCAAGCCCAGGTGACCCTCAACGTGATCAGTGGGGGTTCACAAAACATGGTCGACTACGTCACCGACTACCTCGGCCCGCTGTTCGAGAAACAGAACCCCGGCGTCAAGGTCAGCGTGGTCGGCACCGGCCCGGATGACGCAGGCTCGCAAAAAATGCTGGAAAAACTGCAGGCCCAAAAAGCCGCCGGTCTGGCCACCTGGGACACCGATGTGATCGTGCCGAACCAGCAAAAAACCGGTGAGATGGTGCAGGCCGGCCTGCTGCTCAAATACCGTGACAGCATCGCCACCGGCAAATACGCGGTGAGCCAAAGCGCCAAACAGGCCCTCGGTGTGAATGTGGACGGCTACGTGATGCCGATGTTCGAGAGCCAAACCGCCCTGGCCTACAACCCCGACCTGATCAAGAACGCGCCCGCTTCTTACGACGAGCTGCGGTCTTTTGTGAGCAAGAACCCCAAGAGTTTTGGTTACAACGGCATCAAGGGCGGCATGTCGGGTGTGGCCTTTGTCGTGGGCTGGATGTATGCCTACGGCGGCAACCCGGATGTGGTGCAACAAGGCCCCTACGACGCCAAAGCCCAGGCGGGCTGGAAAAAAGCCTTTACCGACCTGAAGGCGTTTAACCAGCAGGTGGTGTTCACCCCCGGCAACGCTGGCACGCTGGACATGCTCAACCGCGGCGAAATCGCCATGGGTCCGGTCTGGGTCGACATGTTCCACACCTGGCAGGCCGAAGGCCGTCTGGCGCCGAACCTGAAGCTCAAACTGCTCTCGCCCGGCATGCCCGGCCAGCCCTACTACTACGCCATTCCGGCCAAAGCCAAAAATGTCGAGCTGGCGAAGAAGTTCATCGCCCTGGCCACCAGCCCGGCGGTGCAAGCCGAGGGCATTGTCAAACGCTTCAACTGGTACCCGGGCATTGACGCCAACGTGGTCAAACCCGCGCTCGATACAAAAACCTGGAACCAACTGTTTGTGGACGTGACCCCGTCCGACCTGGCCAAATTCAGCAAACCGTTCCCGCTGGCGCCGTTCTTCAAAGACATGCGTGAGCAGTACGAAGCCCAGGTGCAAAACTGAGGTGATGCGACCGATGCAGCGCCCCACCTCTTCTTTGCCCATGCTGGCTCTGCTGGCACCAGCCGTGTTGATGGTGGGCCTGCTGTTTGTCTACCCGCTCGGGATGTCGCTGACCTACGCTTTCCACAACGAGCTCACCGGCGGCTGGGACCTGGGCAACTTCAACAAGGCTTTTGCCCTGTATGGCGGTGACATCGCCCTGACGGCCGGTGTCACCGTGTTGTCCACCGCCCTGGTGGGCATCCTGTCGATTGCCATTGCCGGTTACCTAACGCTGGGGGAGAACCCGCGCGCGGTGGCGGTCTTGGGTTGGATCTACCGCTGGCCGCTGTTCATCCCGTTTGTGGTGGCGGCGCAGTTGATGCGGACCTTTCTGGCCAAAAACGGCATGCTCAACAACACCCTGATGTCGCTCGGCCTGGTGGACCCGCTCAACGCGGTGAGCCTGCTGGACTGGCGCGGTGTGGTGATCACCTTTGTCTGGAAACAGCTGCCGTTTGCCACCCTGCTGATCTGCGGCGCGATGGCGGCGATGGACCGCTCGATGATCGAGTCGGCCCGTGGCCTGGGCGCCGGGCGGCTGCGGGCACTGTTAGAGATTGTGTTGCCGCAGGTGCAGGCCACCGTGTGGGTGGCCTTGATTCTGTCTTTTGTCACCATGTTGTCGGCGCTGTCGGTGCCGATGATGGTGATTGCCGGTTCCCCCACCATGCTCACGGTGGACATGGCCTGGCGCGTCAACTCTTATGGAGATTACGGCGTGGCCAACGCGCTGGGGTTTGTTTCTTTTGCCATGAGCGGGGTCGCCGCCTGGTTTTACCTGCGCCAAGGGCTGCGCGACGGCAGGCCTCCCAAATGACTTTGACCCACTTCCGTTTTCCCGCCTTTCTGGGCACCTTGCTGCGCGGCCTGTTGATTGGCCTGCTGGCTGTCGCCATTTTTGGGCCGCTGCTCAACATGCTGATCTGGACCGTGACCGAGGCCTGGTACTACCCGGCCAAGCTGCCGGTGCGCTGGGGTTTTGCCTTTTGGGACAAGGTGTTCCGGCCCGAGGCCGGAGCCATGCGCGCCCTGTCCACCAGCCTGGTCATCGCGCTGCTGACGGTGGTGCTCAGCCTGGCCGTGGCCATCCCAGCGGGCTACGCGCTGTCCAAACGCCACTTGCCGCTGCGCAGTCTGTTCCTGCTGTTTTTCTTGTTGCCGCAGGCCTTCCCCACCGTGGCGGTGCACCTGAACATTGCCCGCATGTTTTACGGGCTCGGGCTCACCGGCACCCTCTGGGGCGTGATGCTGGTGCACGCGATCCAGGGCCTGGTGCTGGCGATCTGGATTGCGTCCGCCGCCTTTGCCGCGATTGGGCAGGAGCAGGTGGAAGCCGCGCGCAACCTGGGGGCCTCACCATTGCGCGCTTTTATGACGGTGTCGCTGCCGCTGGCGGCGCCGGGGCTGATGGCCAGTGCGATTTTTGTGTTCCTGATTTCGCTCGACGAGTTTTCCGGCACCTTTTTTGTCGGCGTGCCCAACATCCAGACGCTGCCGCTGACGATGCTCAACGCGGCGATGGAAGGCAATTACCAGATCGCTTCGATCACCGCCTTGTTGCTGCTGGTGCCGTCCACCCTGTTCATGTTGTTTGTGGAACGTTTCCTCAAGGCTGACGTGTTGGCCAGCGTGGGCAAATAGGGATTGTGATGACCAATGACTACTCCATCTGGCTGTTGCCAACCGCTGCCGACACCGCGCGGCTCAACAACAGCATCGCGCTGTTGTCCAGTCACCTGGGCGGCCCAGGGTTTGCGCCCCACGTCACGATCCAAGGTGACATCACCACCGAGTTGGAGCCCCTGAGCCGCCTGCTGGAGCGGCTGGCGGCGTGTCAGGCGCCGCTTCGGTGGCGCGTGGAAGGGGTGGAAACCAGCGAACACTTTTTCCGCTGTCTCTACCTGCGTCTGGCGCTCACCCCGGCCTTTGGCCTGATGCAGCAGGCCACCCAGTCCATCACCCGCACAACAACCGGGCTGTCGCCATATCCGCATCTGAGCCTGGCGTATGGTGAGCCACACCCCCATATCGCGGGCCTGATGGAACTGCTGGCAGCGCAATACGAAGGGCAAGAGCTGGTGTTTGACCAATTGGCGCTGTGCCGTTCATCCAAAAACGTGCCGATCGACCAGTGGTGTATTCTGGCGCACTACCCTTTGAGCCCCGCATGACCACAGAACTGATGCAAGCCGTGAAAGAGTTGGTCCTGTCCGCCGGCCCGCTGATACGTGACGCTTTTCTGGCGCCAGACCGCCCCGCCTACAGCCTCAAGGGCCAGCAGGATTACCTGACCGAGACCGATCTCGCGGTCGAGCAGTTTGTGCGTGAGCAGATCACACAACGTTTTCCGCAGGACGGCGTGCTCGGTGAAGAAGGTGGCGGCCAGATCCATGATGCCGAGCGGCTTTGGATCGTTGACCCGATTGACGGCACCGCCAACTTTGCCCGCAACATCGCGCACTTTTGTATCTCTCTTGGTGTCATGGTGCAAGGCCAATTAGAGGCTGGCGCCATCTACGACCCGATGCGTGACGAACTGTTTCTGGCCGGGCGCGGCCAGGGCGCCTGGCTCAATGGCCGCCGCATCCGAGTCAGCAACATCGATGCGCTGACCATGGCCAGCGTTGAAATCGGCTGGTCCAGCCGCAAGCCGGTGGACAGTTACCTTGACCTGGTGAGCCGAACCATGCACACCGGCTGCGCAGTGCGCCGGGCCGGTTCAGGCGCACTGGGCTTGGCCTATGTCAGTGCGGGGCGCATCGAGTGTTATGCCGAACAACACATCAACGCCTGGGACGTGGCCGCTGGCCTGCTGCTGGTGACCGAGGCCGGTGGCCGCATCAACCCGTTCTGGGGCAACGATGGCCTGCGCCACGGCAACGCGGTGCTGGCCAGCAATACGCTGCTGGCAGACAGCTTCAGCACCCTCACCCAGATTCCCCTGGCCTGAGTACCGGCAAAACCCGCTCACCCCACGGTGTGGGCATATCGGTATCACTGACCCTGCCCAACGGCACCGAGGCTTTACCACTGCTCAGGAATATGGTCAAAATGCACTCTGGACCTTATATAACAAGGGTTAACCGCTATTAAATCAGGAACACATCAGCTTGGAGAATGTCCGCGCCATGAGCCTGCCAGAAGACACCCAACCAACACGCCTGCAACAGCTGGGCGGGGTCCAAGACGCCCATGGCCGGGTGCTGGCGGTGGCCGGGTCGGTGTGCCCCAAAGAAGATAAAACCGAGCCCAACGGCCAAACACGATAGAATCAGACACCGGGCCCAAGCAATTGCAGCCCGGTTTTTTGTGCCCGCTCGGCCCTCGCGCCGCTGCCAGCACCAACCGGTCGCAATCCAAGCGCTCTTGTTTTCAACCTTTAGAGAAAGACGCTTGACCATGGAAATCTTCGACTACGACAACATCTTGCTGCTGCCCCGCAAATGCCGGGTGGAGAGCCGCTCCGAATGCGACGCTGGTGTGGACTTTGGACCCCGCCGCTTTCGCATCCCGGTGGTGCCGGCCAACATGAAAACCGTGGTCAGCGAGCCGATTTGTATCTGGCTGGCACAAAACGGCTACTTTTATGTGATGCACCGCTTTGACCTGGACAACGTCGCTTTTGTCAAAGACATGAAAGCGCGTGGCCTGTATGCGTCCATCTCGCTCGGCGTGAAAAAACCCGATTACGACACGGTGGACCAACTGGTGGCCCAGGGCCTGACACCGGAATACATCACCATCGACATCGCCCACGGCCATGCCGACAGCGTGAAGAACATGATCGCCTACCTGCGCGAGAAGATCCCCAGCACCTTCATCATTGCCGGCAATGTGGCCACCCCCGAGGCGGTGATTGACCTGGAAAACTGGGGCGCCGACGCCACCAAGGTCGGCATCGGCCCGGGCAAGGTCTGCATCACCAAACTCAAGACCGGTTTTGGCACCGGCGGCTGGCAGCTCAGCGCGCTCAAATGGTGTGCCCGCGTGGCCACCAAACCCATCATTGCCGACGGCGGCATCCGCGACCACGGCGACATTGCCAAGAGTGTGCGTTTTGGCGCCACCATGGTGATGATCGGCTCGCTGTTTGCCGGCCACGAAGAAAGCCCGGGCCAGACGGTGGAGGTCGACGGCAGGCTGTACAAAGAGTATTACGGCTCGGCCAGCGACTTCAACAAGGGTGAGTACAAACACGTCGAAGGCAAACGCATCCTGGAGCCGATCAAAGGCAAACTGGCCAACACCCTGATCGAGATGGAGCAAGACGTGCAAAGTTCCATCAGCTACTCGGGCGGCAAAAAGCTGATGGACATCCGCAAAGTGAACTACGTGACCCTGGGCGGCGACAACGCTGGCGAACATCTGTTGATGTAGCCAAACGACCTCTGCCTCAAGGGCAGAAAAAAGCGCTCAATTTAGCTATATAATTTAGGGCTTCGACAGCGGTGCAAACCGCCACCCGAACGGGAACTTAGCTCAGTTGGTAGAGCAGCGGACTCTTAATCCGTAGGTCGAGAGTTCGAATCTCTCAGTTCCCACCAATTTTTACTTTATAAATCAAGCACTTACAGGAAACTGGCAAGTGCTTGATTTGTTTTTGCAGTACAAAATTTGACTGTCGGTACAAATTCAGTACAGTCCACAGACTACGCAACTGTGCTGAATCAACATGCCGACCATCGTTAAAACTCCATCAGGCACCTGGAAAGCGGTAATTCGCAAGACCGGCTTCCCCCCTACGATCAAAACATTCAGATTAAAAAGGGACGCGGAGGATTGGGCGCGGCGGACTGAAGACGAAATGGTTCGAGGTCTATTCATCCAGCGCGGGCCATCTGAGCGTCTTACGTTTGAGAATGCTATGAAGCGCTACTTGACCGAGGTCACGCCGACCAAGCGCCCGGAAACCCAATCCAGGGAAATCAAGCGTGCGCCACCATTGGTTAGTTTTTTTGGCAAATATTCGTTAGCGGGAATCACTGCCGATCAGGTAGCTCAGTTCCGTGATTTTCGACTTTCCGGTCAAGATCGCAAAAACCTGGACGGAGCCCCAATGCCTCGCGCTGCGAATACAGTCCGGTTGGAATTGGCTCTTCTGGGACACCTTTTCACAGTAGCGATCAAGGAATGGGGCTTGGGCCTCACCCACAACCCAGTAGCGAACGTTCGAAAGCCAGCACCCGGACCAGGCCGCAATCGACGATTGACTGCTGATGAGGAAGCAACACTTTTCACGGCGGTCGACAAGCACTCCAACCCTATGCTGCGGTGGATCGTGCGGATAGCGATCGAAACGGGCATGCGCTCCTCGGAGATAACGACTCTTCGCCGAAACCAAGTTGATTTAATACGGCGTGTGGTGCGGTTGCTGGACACGAAAAACACCCAACCGCGCACAGTTCCACTATCAGTTGTGGCCACTGACCTATTTCAGCAGGCGCTGGAACACCCTGTTCGCCCCATCGACGTTGATTTGATTTTTTACGGTGAGCCAGGGAAGGATGGCAAGCGCCGCCCCTATAACTTCAACAAAGTTTGGCTGGATATCAAGCGTGCTGCGGGTTGTGCCGACTTCCGGTTTCACGACCTGCGACATGAGGCTGTAAGCCGCTTTGTTGAAGGTGGTCTGAGCGACCAGGAGGTTTCAGCTATCAGCGGGCACAAGTCTATGCAGATGCTCAAGCGCTATACGCATCTACGTGCAGAAGACTTGGTGGCAAAACTCGACAAAATACAAGGATGAGAGGTCGCAAAATGGAAAAACAGAACGTGTACACGCCACCACAAGCCGAAACGTTGGGTGTATTCCAAGAAGATGCTATTTGTAAGGCGGATGCCCTGGAGGCGTCATCCGAGCATCTATCGGATTTAAGCTTTGAATCTAAAGTGGATGAAATGATGGCAGGCTTGATTAGCAGCATGAAGGCGCTGGTGACGAGTGAAGACCGTCGGCGCGATATTGCCAAATTATTGGTCTGATTCTGGCGCGTCGAATACAGGCGACAGTTAGGCGTTGCCCGTAAATTGCGCCGTGTAATCCCTCAAGTATGCGTTGACACGCGTTGCTCTTTCGCAAGTAAATCGAAGCGATATTCTTTAGGAATCGAGTTAATCGGGTTGAGTGCTTTGCTAACAGCCTGTTTTGAGATGCCAAGTTCGCGAGCAATTTGAGTCTGTGTTTTCCCCATCCACTTCATTATTACCAATCTTTTTTTTGCATCAACCATACCGCTATCGACAAGATGACGAGCCGCATTTCGGTGCTTGCCTTCCTCGTTGATGTACCACATTTTTGGTGCAACAACAAAAAAAATGAAGAGATCAACTGCCCAATCACCAGATACAGGCCGTGGCTCAGAAGTGTAAAGACACTGGAGCTTGATGCGATGAAGTTCAGTTTTAAATTGCTCCCTGGTCCTAACCCCATGTTTGTAGCTGGCGTTTGTAGCCTTGTCGACCTCTGGTCGATGACTAGAACAATAGCGACCGCTCAGCTTGGACGAGTCTTCCGATAGATTCAAACCAATTCGATAGGCAATGTGATTGGCGTGCCATTGCTGGCGCGGTGACGTGCTTATATGAAAAATGGTCCGAAGCTTTCGCAACGGACCACCCTCAGTCACCTCACAGCGCTGCAAGTAGCACAGTTGCTACAAGCGTGAAGCTGAACGCAGTTGTTGGATCAAATACCACGCAAAGCGTGCCAAACAATCCTCCAAATGCAGTCGTCTTCGCAACGTAGGCCGCTGGACTAGTTTTTTGATTAGGCATAAGCCCTCCCGTAAACCTTGCACCAGTCTCTTGAAGAGGCGGGTACGGTGCCATCCAGACTTCGTCGCCTATTTCCAATTTGTGCAGCGAGGATGGCGGCGACGACCCGACTGCTTGATGGTGAGTTTAGCAGTCAGGCGCCCTCGATAAATATAGTATGTATGTGAGGGGGCAACATGACACTTTTAGAGATAAAACAGGGCAACGCTACTGAACAGCGTGTCCAACGAATGAAGGCCACTGCGAAGTCTGCGAAGGATCGCGCAAAGCAGTTGAAAGTGCAGGCCGACACGAACGCTGAACAGTTGAAGTTGCAACAGTCGAGAGAGAAGCTGGCGCAGTTACATCAGTCCACTGTAGGCACGACAATCAAGCCGCACGTTTGATTGTGCTGTTGCATCGAGAGAGGACGCCGTGGACGTGACTGCTACGATGTCGTCCTGAAAATGGATCGCTTATTGGACGAAACATCGGACAGTTAGTCCGAAGGTCGGCAAGTCACACAGCCCTGCCCTGTTACCATTAGAACGTGTGGAAGGTTGAACTGAAAAAGGCAATTTTGGGTTTTTTCATGCTTACACAGTTTGCTACACACCGTTTTTAAGTCATTGATTTTGTTTAATATTTTTCAATTTATTTTTCTCTTAATCCGTAGGTCGAGAGTTCGAATCTCTCAGTTCCCACCAAACAAATAAAGGACCTAGCCAGTGGCTAGGTCCTTTTTCATTTCTGAACGTTGCGTTCCGCATCCAAATCTTTCAGTTCATCCCCTGACATTTCCGCCTGACGATGCCTCGATACCCGGTTATGACGTGATTCGGAAATCGTAAATTCCGGATACCGAACTGCGTTTACGCGGTAGGCCATGCAGATTTGATGATTTGCCACTTTTAAGGGCTCACCCCGAAAGATGAAGGTCAGCGAGGCTGGCTATAAGTCTTCGTCCGTGAATGCCGGAAACAAAAGGCTATTGCGTGCAGGTGAGTAGCGAGCCCCCCCTCTCGGGCGTTTTTAAGAAGATCCGCTTCATTCCAGCCGGAGCGAACAAGCTCATTGATGATTTCAGGAGTAAGGTCTATCACATCAGCTTGAAAGATGACATCCTGGACGCGGCGCTGCACTGACCGTGCACGGTCAATCAGCTTCCGCAAATCCTCAAGCGGGAAACCCGCTATGGCACGGTTGCCGATCATTGGATGTTTTGTTTCGAGAATGAAAAAATCACCCGCTAGTTCAAAAGTGCCATCCCACTCAATCTTGATCGGTGTAGGAAGGTCTTGTATCTCGAACTGTTGCCTTTGGTTGTGGAACATGAGACATAAGGCCATGTTCTCTTCAGGCTCAAGCAACCAAGCATCACCACTACACGCAAACAAGATGAGTGGCCGATCCAATATTTCCAGCCCATCATGTTTGCCCTGAATAAAACGCTATAAACATTCGTAAAACAGGAGTATTTCAACGCATTTGCCTGCTTCTCCAAGCGCCCCTGAACGAGCAGCATCACCCCTTTCAAACCATGTCGTATCGGACTGCCCATGCCTTATGCAATTTCTTGGTTTCTGGTTCTGATGCTGCTGGCCATCTGGTTGCGGGCGGCGGCGCGCCGCTTGCCTTGATTGCTCGGATGCACAGGGCGACACACCCATGAAACCAGGCAAAACACCTTGGCTCGATCAGTTTCGCCAGCCGCTGCCCAAGCGCGACACGCTGGCCGCCCACCCCTGGCTCAAACCCGTGGCCAAACACACGCTTGACCCCCAGCTGTGGCGGCTTCAGCACGAAGCGATGGCGCGTGGGGTTGCGGTGGGGACGTTTTGGGCCTTTACCATCCCGTTTGCCCAGACCTTGGTGGCCATTGCCCATTGCACCTGGTGGCGCGCCAATATCCCTGCGGCGGCGGCCATGACCATGGTCACCAACCCACTCACCATCGGGTTTTGGCTGTGGCTGGCCTACCAGCTGGGCGAGAGTATCTTGGGTGCACAGGTCAAGTTGGCAGCTGATGGTGGCGCACCGTCCTGGATCGCTGCGTTTGGCTGGCCCACCCTGCTGGGCATGGGCCTGTTCGCCGTGGGTGGTGCGGCCTTGGGTTATGGCGGGGTCAAGCTGATCTGGCGGCTGCGCATCGGGTTCAAGCTGCGCGCCCGCAAAACCCGAGCTTGAGCCGCCCACAGCCACATCGGTCACCGGCCTTTTCTTCATGCAAAAAAAATGGCCTCAAACCCTTATTTAATAAGGGCAATTCGCTATTTTTTGGATAGCAAATCATCCAAAGCAATGGTTTTTTGAGCTGAAATAAAGCAGGGTACGTGGGCGTAAAATCCTCGCTCGCTTAGAAACGTCACACACCTGCATGCATATCCGTCGCGACGTTCTCGCCCTGGCTACACCGGTCTTCTTTGAGCAGTTTTTCGTCACACTGCTTGGCACGGTCAATACCATCATGGCCGCCCGCATCGGACGCGATGCGGTCTCTGCCATTGGCATGGTGGATGCCATCAACCTGATTGTGTCCTCGCTGTTTTCGGCGCTGGCGATCGGGTCGACGGTGGTGGTGGCCCAATGCATCGGGCGGCGTGAACGCAGCCGCGCCGGTGCCGCAGCCAGCCAGTCGCTGATGATCTGTGGCTTGCTCGCGCTGCTGCTGGGCGGCCTGTGTGCGGTGTTTCGGGCGCCGATGCTGTCCTGGCTGTATGGGGCCCCCACGGCCACCGTGCAAAACTACATGGAGCAGTACCTGCTGATCACCGCCTTGAGTTACCCGCTCACCGCACTGATGCTGGTCACCAGTGGCGCGCTGCGCGGTGCCGGCGAGACCCGATTGGCCATGCAGGCCAACGTGCTCATGAACGTGCTCAACGTGATCCTGAGTTATGTGCTGATCTACGGCATGCATTTGCGCACCGAATGGTTCACCATCGATGTCTCCAGCTACGGCGTGACCGGTGCTGCGGTTGCCATCAGTCTGGCGCGGCTGGGCGGCACTGTGTACATGTTGGCCATGTTGCGTCGTTATCAACACTTGCTGCCGCTGCAACTGCGCAGTTTTCGCTTCGATGCCAAGCTGCTGCGTGCCCTGTTTGCCATCGGCATTCCCGCCAGTGTCGAGTCGCTGGTGTTCAACGGCGGCAAACTGCTGGTGCAGGTGATCGTGGTGGGCATGGGCACCGTGGCGATTGCGGCCAATTTCATCGCTTTCTCGATCGCCCTGCTGCTCAACATTCCGGGCAATGCCCTTTCGGTTGCGCTGACCACGCTGGTGGGTCAGGCCGTCGGGCGCGGTGATGAGGCAGACGCCGAACGGGACATGTGGTACGTGTTGAAACTCGCGGGCATCGCCATGTTGGGCATCGGCATGGTCTGTGCACCGCTGGCGCAGTGGATCGTCGGGCTGTATTCACACGATGCGGAGGTGATTTCCCTGGGCGCCACGCTGGTGCAACTCAACTGCCTGTTCCTGATCGCTTACCCGACGACCTTTGTGCTGCCCAACGGTCTCAAAGGTGCGGGTGACGCACGTTACGCCATGTTCACCACGCTGATCGGCTTGTGCCTGTTTCGGCTCTGTCTGGGTTATGCCTTCGGTGTGCTTCTGGGCTGGGGCGTGGTGGGTGTCTGGCTGGGGATGTTCACCGATTGGCTGGTCCGCAGCGGGTTGTACCTGGCCCGGCTCTCGGGTGGGCGCTGGAAGGGCCGCCGCCTGTTGAATTAGCGGCGCGCCGTCAGGTGCAACCGCAGTGGGCCCGAGGCCTGCGCGAGACGGACAAACCCGCCGGTCCCGCCTAAAAAAGCCGCAAAAAATACGCAGCACTCGGCGCAGTGCCCTGGCGAGGGCTGGCCGCACCCCATCCCCTTACCCCTTGTCAATACAAGAGGCCATCCAGCGCCTAGACTCGCTGCGACTGGCGGTAAAACTCAACACCCGTGGGTGACATATGTCATTGCAATGGAAAGATGGCTACAAAATCGGCCATGACGACATAGATGCACAGCATCAGCAACTGTTCAAACTGGTCAACACGGTGCTGAGAGCCAAGGACAAAGTGACGCTGACGGCCTGTGCCATGGCCCTGTTCCAATACACCCGTGAGCACTTTGCCCACGAGGAAGCGCTGATGAAGCGCCTGGACTACCCGGCGATGGCCGCGCACCAAGCCCAGCACGAGAGTCTGCTCTCCCGCCTGAACGAGGTGTCTGCCCGCTTCGCCAATGGCACGCTGGATCACCGGGTGCTGGAAGTGTTCTTGACCGACTGGCTGCTCAAGCACATTGCCAGCTCAGACATCAAGCTGGCAACCTACATTCAGGCAAGCGTCGAATAAACGTCGGTCAACGGGTCACAGGGGGCGACCCAAGCGCTTCTCAACTTCGCGTTTTTCCCAGTCCGGGCCAAGCATCCAGGCGGGTCGGAACACCCGAAAGGCATGCGACAGCAGCCCCAGGCCCCAACCCAGCATCACCCAGTAGAACCACAGGGTGTGCGGCGAAAAAGTCAGGTTGATGGCCAACAGGCCCAGGATCACGATGACATACCGCATCAGGTGCAAATAAAAGCCGCGCAGTTTGCGCACCTGGTCAAAAACGTCTTTTTCTTGTTGCTCGGTTGGGTTGAGGGCGATTGTGCTCATGGTTGGCTCCGGGTTCAGGGTTGAAAAGTCCACCTCGAAAACCGCAGCCAATGATTTGAGGGATTCGGTGCTGGCAGGCTCACCCGCCTCAATGCGTTGCACAGTGCGCACACTCAAGCCACTGGCATCAGCGAGCTGTTGTTGTGACCAACCGTGTTTCAAGCGAAGCTTTTGAACTGACATGTCCGGATTCCTCTGTGCTGCGGAGGCCTCAGTTTCAACCCGTGGCCTGCCAAAAACAACGACAGCATAACGACAGCGGCACGCCAAACAGCCGCCAAAGCGCCGCCAGCGGGAGATTTGGGCCATTTGGCTGGAACGCGGGCACAAAAAAGCCCGCAGCGGATGAGGCTGCGGGCTTTTTGGGGTGTTTGCTCAGCTTGGCTGATCAGCGATCGTTTTTGGAAAAGCGCTTTTGGGCGTCACGCGGCACAAACACCTTGCCACCACCTGCCGGTTTGGCAAATGCGGGTTTGCCAAACGCCGGTTTACGGTCGCCGAAGTCAGCGCGGGGCGCGAAGTCGCCACGGGGTGCAGGTGCACCGGCGCGGCTGCCGGCAAAGCGGTCATTGAAGCCACCCTTGCGCTCGTAGCTGAAACCTTCACGCGGTGCAGCTGCCGGGCGCTCGTCACGCTGGGCAAAACCACCGGCTCTATTATTTTGATAGCTATCTGCGCCCACAACACGGGGGCCAGAAGCGTTTCTGTCATTAAAACCGCCACGGTTGTCGTTGGAACCACCGCGGTCGCCACCGAAGCCGCCACGGTTGCCACCAAAACCACCACCGGACGGACGGCCACCGCCGCCGAACTTGCGGTCATTACCGCCTCGGTTGTCACGGCCACCAAAGCTGGGGCGCGAGTCGGGCATGCGTTGCTGCGGCTCCAGGCCCGGCACCACTTCGGCCTTGATCGGCTGACGGCTGTAGGCTTCGATGTCAAAAATCTTGCGACGGTCACGGAACTCGGCAAAGGTGATGGCCAGGCCATCACGGCCAGCACGGCCGGTACGGCCAATGCGGTGGGTGTAATCCTCGGCCTTCATCGGCAGACCAAAGTTGAACACATGGGTGATGGTGGGCACGTCAATACCGCGCGCCGCCACATCGGTGGCCACCAGGATCTGGACGTGACCTTGGCGCAGCGCCATCAAACGGCGGTTACGCAGGCCCTGGCTCAGGGCACCGTGCAGGGCGACAGCGTCAAAGCCGTCTTGCTGCAGGTCGTTGGCCAGGCCGTCACACTCGATCTGGGTGCTGGCAAACACAATGGCTTGGTTGATGGTGGTGTCACGCAGCCAGTGGTCCAGCAGCTTGCGTTTGTGTTGGGCGTTGTCAGCCCAGAACAGCACCTGCTTGATGTTGGCATGTTTTTCTTGCGGGCTGTCGATGGTGACGCGTTGCGGCTCGCGCATGACGCGGGCTGCCAGTTGCTGGATGCGCGGCGCAAAAGTGGCGCTGAACATCATGGTCTGTTTGCGGCCAATGGTCAGCTGGTTGATCTCGGCCAGGTCGTCCGAGAAACCCAGGTCGAGCATGCGGTCGGCCTCGTCCACCACCAAAAACTGCACCTGGTCGAGCTTGATCTGCATCGAGCGTTGCAAGTCCAGCAAACGGCCCGGGGTGGCCACCACCAGGTTGGCGTTTTGCAACTTGGCAATCTGCAATTGGTAAGGCATGCCACCGACGATGTTGGCCACGCGCAGACCACGGCAATGCTGCACCAGGTCAATCGCGTCGTGGGCCACTTGCTGGGCCAGTTCACGGGTCGGGCAAACAATCAGCGCACCCGGGGTTGGGGCGGTGAAGTGGCGCGGGTTGGTTGGGTCTTTGCGTTTGGCGCGCTTCGGGGGAGCTTCACCCTTGGCTGCAGCTTCGGCCACGGCGCGTTGGTAGTCTTCGCGCTCTTTGGTTTCAGCCTCGGCCATCTGGGTCAGCAAGGTGTGCAACACCGGCAGCAAGAAGGCGGCGGTTTTGCCGCTGCCGGTCTGGCTGGAAACCATCAGGTCGATAAAACGGGCCTCTTTGCCGCCTTCGCTGTGGCCTTGCAGCGCCAGCGGAATGGTCTTGAGCTGCACCGTGGTGGGCTGGGTGAAGCCCAGGTCTTTCACCGCCAGGATCAGCTCGGGCGCCAGGCCCAGCGTGACAAAGCCGTTGGGCACTTCGGGTTCTTCAACCAGCGTCTCTTCAGCCACCGCGTCTTCGGCCACAGCGGCGTCAGGGGTATCGTGGGCAATCAAATGCAGGTCGGTGGACAAATTTTCGGCAGACGACAAGTCGCCTGTCGCTAAGGTAGCGTCAGTCATGGATTTCTTTCATGCGCGAGCACCGCAAGTTTTGCGGCAGCTCCGTTTATGGTTAAAAAACATCAACCATCAAACGGAACCAGCTCTGACTCAAAACATTGAGTAACTTCAGCGCCGGGGGCCTTTATGAACGCCGCCTGCAATCAGGTTGGCATTGGGCCCGGTGAATGTTGGGAGATGTACAAATTGCACTGTCTGATGCAGCGCAGCCAGTGATTATCGCACAACTTCGGGTTTTTACCTATCGACACCCTCAAACCGGAAATTTGAGGAAGTGCTCGCGGTAATGTTCCAGCTCATCAATCGACTCATGCACGTCGGCCAATGCGGTGTGGCGCTGCTTCTTTTTGAAGCTCTTGTAGACCTCGGGCGCCCAGCGTTTGGACAGCTCCTTGAGGGTGCTGACGTCCAGGTTACGGTAGTGGAAAAATGCCTCGAGCTTGGGCATGTACTTGGCCAGAAAACGCCGGTCCTGCCCGATGCTGTTGCCACACATGGGCGCGGTGGCTTTGGGCACATACTGGCTCAAAAAGGCCAAAATCTGCGCCTGGGCTTCGTCTTCGGTCAAGGTCGAGGCACGCACCTTTTCAATCAAGCCACTTTTGCCGTGGGTGCTTTTGTTCCATTTGTCCATGCCGTCTAGCAGTGCATCACTTTGATGCAGCACCAGCACCGGGCCCTCGGTACGGTTTTCCAACTTGGGGCCGGTGACGATGACGGCGATTTCGATGATCCGATCGCTCTCGGGGTTGAGTCCGGTCATCTCGCAGTCGAGCCAAACCAGGTTTTGATCCGATTTGGGCAGGGGGCTGGCTGGCTCGGCAACCGGTGAAGGGGTGTGTGCATGGGATGTAGGCATGGGGCAAATTGTCGCCCATCACCTAAACTTCACCGAATGCATGACATCAACCTTTTTTCTGACCCCTCTTTGCGCGTCACTTTGATTTTTTCAGCGACCCTGATGCTGGGCCTGCTGCTCAAATTCTGGCTGAGTTCGCGGCAAATCCGCCATGTGGCACAACACCGCGGCCAGGTGCCCGCAGCTTTTGCCCAAACCATCTCCTTGACAGCCCACCAAAAGGCCGCTGATTACACCGTCGCCAAAGCGCGACTGGGCCTGGTTGAGATGGCGCTTGGCGCGGTCGTGCTGTTGGGCTGGACGCTTCTGGGTGGCTTGTCGGCACTGAACCAAGTGTTAGCACCGTGGCTGGGCGCGGGTCTGGGCCAGCAGCTGGCGTTGCTGACATGTTTTGCCCTGATCAGCGGCCTGATCGACCTGCCGCTGTCGCTCTACCAGACCTTTGTGCTGGAAGAACGGTTCGGCTTTAACAAGACAACGTTCAAACTCTGGCTGCTGGACATGGTCAAGGGCAGCCTGATCGGCGCACTGATTGGCCTGCCGATTGCCGCGCTGATCCTGTGGATGATGGGCGCCAGCGGTGGTTTGTGGTGGCTGTGGGCCTGGGGCGTGTGGATGGGCTTGAACCTGCTGTTGCTGGTGATTTACCCCACCCTGATTGCACCGATGTTCAACAAATTCACGCCACTTGAGGACAACACCGTGAAGGCGCGCGTCACCGCGCTGATGCAACGCTGCGGCTTTTCCGCCAAGGGCCTGTTTGTGATGGACGGCAGCAAACGCAGCGCCCACGCCAACGCCTACTTCACCGGTTTTGGCGCGGCCAAACGGGTGGTGTTTTTTGACACCCTGCTCTCCAAGCTGAGCCCGGCCGAGGTGGATGCGGTGCTGGCCCATGAGCTGGGCCATTTCAAACACAAACACATCATCCAACGCATCGTCTCAATGTTTGCGATGAGCCTGGTGGGGTTTGCCTTGCTGGGCTGGCTGGCCACCCAAACCTGGTTCTACACCGGTCTGGGCGTGATGCCCAATCTGGCCGCACCCAACGACGCGCTGGCGCTGCTGCTGTTTTTGCTGGTGATGCCAGTGTTCAGTTTTTTTATCTCGCCGCTGTTGGCGCAGTTGTCACGCAAACATGAATTTGAGGCCGACGCCTATGCCATGCAACAGACCAGCGGGCAGGATTTGTCCACCGCACTGCTCAAGCTTTACGAGGACAATGCCTCGACCCTGACGCCCGATCCGGTGTTTGTGGCGTTTTATTACTCGCACCCAGGCGCCTCGGAGCGCTTGGCGCGCATGGTGCCAGCGCTGGCCCAAGGCAGTGCGTCATCCAACAGTGCAGCGGCCATCATTAAATAAGCGAGAAAATATGCCTGTAGCCCAAGCAAATAGAGCACTAAAAGCTACCGAAATAGTAGCAAACTTGGCCAAACTGGAGGGCTGGCGACTCTCTGGCGACGGTGACAGCCTGGCCATCGAAAAGCCTTTTGGCTTTGCCAGCTTTTACCAAACAATGGCCTTTGTCAACGCAGTGGCCTTCATCGCGCACGCCGAAGACCACCACCCCGAGCTGGTCGTGCAGCCGCGCCAATGCCTGGTGCGCTGGCGCAGCCATGACGTGCAAGGCATCTCGCCGGCCGACTTTGCCTGCGCCAAACGGGTGGATGAGCTGCAACCCGTTTCTGCTGCCAGCTGATGGCGACACCCCAACTGCAAAACGGCCTGATCGTGGCCAACTATGGCCGCCATTTTTTGGTGGAGAGCGACTCAGGCGAGCGGCGCATCTGCCACTCGCGGGGCAAAAAAAGCCAGGGCGTGGTGGGCGACCGGGTGCTGTGGCAGGCCTCGCAAGACGAAGGCACCATCGAAAAGATCGACCCACGGCACAACCTGTTTTACCGCCAGGACGAGGTGCGCACCAAGTCATTCGCCGCCAACCTGGACCAGGTGCTGATCCTGATCGCGGCCGAGCCCGAGTTCTCCAGCAGCCAACTCTCGCGCGCGCTGATCGCCGCCGAAGAGCAGCACATCACGCCCATCATTGCACTCAACAAAAGCGACCTCACCGAACCCTTTGCCCGTGCCTGGGACTGGCTGGCGCCCTACCGCCAAATGGGTTACGACGTGTTGCCGCTGGCCATGGCCAAAAACTCGGAGACTGATCGCGCTGAACTGCTGCAACGCCTTTCCGGCAAAACCACCCTGGTGCTCGGCCCTTCGGGCGCTGGCAAAAGCACGCTGATCAACAGCCTGATTCCCGGTGCGCTGGCCCAAACCGGCGAGCTGTCACAAGCGCTGAACTCCGGCAAACACACCACCACCAGCACCACCTGGTATTGGCTGGATGGCAGCAAAACCACCGCGCTGCTGGATTCGCCGGGTTTTCAGGAGTTTGGCCTGAACCACATCGACCCGGCGCAACTGGCCGCGTACATGCCCGACCTCAAGCCACATGTGGCGCAGTGCAAGTTCTACAACTGCAGCCATTTGCACGAACCCGGCTGCGGTGTGATGGCAGCGGTCGAATCAGCCTCCAGCCCTGGTGAAATAAGCGCCAACCGCTACAAAATCTACAGCGAGCTGTACGCCGAACTCAAACAGATCCGGCGCTACTGAGGTGTGATGCCAGACGGCGAAAGCACCTGTGCCAGCGCCTGCAGCAGCGCATCACACTGCTGCGGTGTGCCGACACTGATGCGCAGGTACTGGTCGATACGCGGCTGCTTGAAGTGGCGCACCAGCACCCCATGTGTTCGCAGACCAGCGGCCAAAGCAGCCGCGTCATGCGATGGGTGGCGGGCGAACACAAAATTGGTCTGAGACGGCAACACCTCAAAACCCAGGTCTTCCAGCGCCAGTGCCAAGCCCTCGCGGCTGCTCATCACTTGCTGACGGGTGCGCTCAAAGTAGGCCACATCTTCAAACGCCGCCACCCCACCGGCGATGGCCAGACGGTCCAGCGGGTAGGAGTTGAAACTGTTTTTGACCCGCGCCAGCGCCTCGATCAGGTGCGCCTGGCCACAGGCATACCCAATGCGCAAGCCCGCCAGCGAACGCGATTTGGACAGCGTGTGCACCACCAGCAGGTTCGGGTAGCGGGCAATCAACGCCACCGCACTCTGGCCACCAAAATCGACATAAGCCTCGTCCACCAGCACCACCGAGTCAGGGTGCAAACGCAGCAACTGCTCGATGTCGGCCAGCGGCAAGCCGATGCCAGTCGGGGCATTCGGGTTGGCGATCACCACACCGGCCACAGGCTGCCCAGGCGTTGGTGCGTAGTCGGCCACCTCCAGGCGCAAGCCTTCGCGCAAAGGCACGGCCTGTGCGGCAATGCTGTAGAGCGCACAGTACACCTTGTAAAAGCTGTAGCTGACATCGGGCATCAGCAGCGGCCGATCCTGCTGAAAGAAGGCACAAAACGCATGTGCCAGCACCTCGTCCGAGCCGTTGCCCACAAACACATGCTGCTCGGCCAGCCCCAGCTGTGTGGCAATGGCCTGGCGCAATGCCGTGGATTCGGGGTCGGGGTAAAGCTGCAAACCCTGCTGCGCTGCCTGGCTGATGGCGACCACCACCCTGGGGGACGGGGGGTAAGGGTTCTCGTTGGTGTTGAGCTTGACCAGCTGATTGATCTTGGGCTGTTCGCCCGGCACATAGGGAACCAGCCGCTCAAGCAGCGGGCTGTAATAGGAAGAAGGCATCAAACATCACTTCAACATATATAGCAGCCAACCCTTTTCAGATAAGGGCTAGAGGCCAATTTAATTCAAAAACTAGCCCAACAAGCGTGCCAGCGTCAACAAAGCCAACAACAGCACCCACATGACCACGGTGCGCCACACCAAGCCCACCACCACGGCCAGATGCTGCAACTCCGGCGCTGGTCGACCAGCAGACACGTCCTCGTCCAAAGACACCGTCGCGTTCGGCGCCTGTGGAAAGCCGGTGACACTGGTTCCACGCAAAGCGATGTTGACCGCCCCTGCCATGGCAGCCAATACCAAACCGTCGTTGCTGGGGCGCCCCTGCTGGGCATAGCGGCGCCAACCGTCGATGGCCTCCTCAAAGTTGCCAACCACGGCAAAGCTGATGGCCGTCACGCGAGCCGGTATCCAGTCCATGATGGCCCATGCCTGATGCGCATTTTCCCGTGCCGCAACACTCACAGGCTGAAAATGTGCCTCGCTTTGATGCTGCCAGTAACGTGCCACAAATTCGGCCAGGCGGTACAACACCGCCCCAGCGGGCCCCAGCCCCAACGCCGCCAGCACAGAAAACCAGGCCAACACGCCAAACACATGCCGGTGCGCCGCCAGCACCGACGTCTCGATCACACGCCCCATGATGTCCGTGCGCGGCAAACCGCTGGTATCCATGTTTTGCCAATCAGCCAACAAGCGCCGCGCCAAGGCATCGTCACCCTCGGCCAGCGCATCGCGGATCTGGGTGAAGTGAAAACTGAACTGGCGAAACCCCAGCGAGGTGTACAACACCAGCGCACTCCACAACACCGCCAGCGCCCAGCTGACAAAAAACCCCAGCAGCCAGTAAACCACCACTGCAGCCAATGCCGGGCCGCCCACCGCCAGATACCAGACCAGCCAGCCATGCACCGGCTTGCCAGCGTCCAGCATGCGCGCGCACCAGCGCACCCACGACCGCATGGCCATATGCACGGGATTACCGCGACCCAAAGGCCGGGCCTGTTCCAACAGCAAAGCAAAAAGCACCGAGATGAAGCTCATGCAATGATCATAGCGGCTGCACCCGTCAGGCACTGGCCTCAGGCACTTAAAAACCGGTAAAAGTTACGCAGCATACCCGCCGTGGCGCCCCAGATGAAACGCTCTTGGGTGCCGTCGTGGTAAGGCATGGACAACCACTGCCGTTGCACACCTTGCCACACCACCTGGTGATGGCGGTGGTTCGCAGGGTTCATCAGAAAGGCCAGTGGCACCTCAAACACATCCGAGACTTCTGCGGCATTGGCTTGCAAGTGCCGGCCCGGTTGCAGCAACGCCACCACCGGCGTCACCAAGAACGCAGATCCGGTGGTGTAAAGCGGCAACTGCCCAAGTACTTCGAGCCCATCGGGCGCTAGCCCAACCTCTTCATAGGCCTCGCGCCGGGCGGCCGCGATGGCGTCCGCATCCTCTGCATCCAGTTTGCCGCCTGGAAAAGCGATCTGCCCGGCATGGGTCGACAAATGCGCGGTGCGCTGGGTCAACAACACCGTCGGCACGGCATGCATCACGATCGGGATCAGCACTGCCGCATGCATCGGCGCGCGGTCCATGAATTTTTGCTCAGCCACCAGTTCAGGCTGCCATACCGGCGGCATCAAAAACCGCTGGCGCAAGGCGTCAGGCAGCAAGTTGGCGGCAGGTACGGCGGGCAAATGGCTGTCTACCTGCATCACCGGCACCTGGTGCGGATCCATCAAGGGCGAGGGCGGCTGTGTCATGAGCAACAAGCTGCAGGCGTAAAAAAACCGCCACTGTCTCCAGTAGGCGGTTTTTCAAGGAGCACGTGTACCTTATGCGGCCACCACTGCAACCTTGCGGGCTGGCAGTTTTTCCTTGATACGTGCCGACTTGCCGCTGCGATCACGCAGGTAGTACAGCTTGGCGCGGCGCACATCACCACGGCGCTTGACTTCGATGCTGGCGATCAGCGGGCTGTAGGTTTGGAATGTACGTTCAACACCTTCACCGCTGGAAATCTTGCGAACGGTGAAACCGCTGTTGAGACCACGGTTGCGCTTGGCAATCACCACACCTTCGTAGGCCTGGACACGTTTGCGCGTACCTTCAACCACGTTCAGGCTGACCACCACGGTGTCACCGGGGCCAAAGTCGGGCACAGTCTTGTTCAGACGAGCAATTTCTTCTTGCTCAAGGATTTGAATCAGATTCATAAAACACCTCAAATGATCTTGCAAGCACCAGCATCAGGATTGATACAGGCCCAAGACGTTCAACGCTTGGGCGGCCCCACAGAGGATCGGTTAGCCTACCATTATAGCGTGGCAAGCAGCGCCTCGTCGACACCGCTGAGCAAGCCGGCCTGCCGGGCACGCAAAATCAGTTCAGGGCGCAGTCTGGCGGTCAGTGTCAAACGCTGGTCACGGCGCCAGCGCTCAATGCGTGAGTGATGCCCAGATAACAACACCTCTGGCACCGCCTTGCCTTGCCAGACTTCTGGGCGGGTGTAATGCGGGCAATCCAGCAAGCCATCCAGAGCGGGGTTAAAACTGTCTTGGGCATGGCTCTCTGCATCGGTCAGCACACCGGGCTGCAAGCGCGCCACAGCATCCAATAGCGCCATGGCCGCAATCTCACCGCCCGACAGCACAAAATCACCGAGGCTGATCTGCTCGGTGACATGGGTCTCGATGAAACGCTGATCCAGACCTTCGTAGCGACCGCACAACAAAATTGCACCCTCGCTGGCGGCCCAACGCGTCGCCATGGCATGCGTCAAGGGTTGCCCAACAGGCGAAAAAAGCACCAGGGGCACATGACCAGCACGTTCAGCACAAAGGCTGGCGACACATTGCGCCAAGGGCTCCGCCATCATGACCATGCCTGGACCACCACCAAACGGGCGATCATCCACCCGGCGATAGTTACCTTCAGCAAAATCACGGGGGTTGCTCAGCTTGACACTCACCTGCCCCGACTCAAAGGCACGACGGGTGATACCGGTGGTCAAAAACGGCGCAAAAAGCTCAGGAAAAAGGGTGACGACATCAAATTGCATGATGTGTCCGTTAATAGTCGGGTTGCCAGTCCACCAAAATACGCCGCACAACCAGATCCACATCATCCACATAAGCGGAGACAAACGGAATCATGCGCTGCAGGGTTTGGCCGTCCGCGTCGTGATGGATGACCAGAACGGTTTGAGGGCCGGTAGAGAGCAGCTCAGACACCTGCCCCAAAACCAAACCTTCGCGATTAACCACCGCCAAGCCAATCAAGTCAACCCAGTAGTACTCATCCGCCTTGGGGGTCGGGAAGCTCGATTTGGCAATAAAAATGCGCGCACCACGCAATCCATCGGCGGCAGTACGGTCTTCCACCGCATGGGCCCAGGCAACCACACTGTCAGAGTGGTTTTTTGCTTCTTTGATTTGGAGTTGCCCAACACCTTCAAAGGTCTTTGCACCCTTCTCGGCAGGCAACAAAAACCAGCGTTTGGACGAAAAAAGCGCCTCAGGGTCGGCACTATAGGGTAAGACTTTGAACCAACCCTTGACGCCCCAGGCGTCTGTGATGCGCCCGACTTCGATAGCATCTGCCGGCAGTTCGGCAGACTCAAGGCCGGGCAACATGCTCACGATCAGGCAGCTTTTTTGGCAGCCTGATTCACCAAACGTTCCACAGTGGGAGACGCTTGTGCACCCACACTGCGCCAGTACGTCAGACGGTCCTGAGCAATGCGAATGCTTTCTTCATTGGCAGTCGCGATCGGGTTGTAAAAACCGATGCGCTCAATGAAGCGGCCATCACGACGGGTGCGCTTGTCAGCAACCACGATATTGAAAAACGGGCGAGCTTTTGCACCGCCACGGGCGAGTCGAATGACGACCATAATTGATCCTTTGGGAAGTGGCTTTTGAAATCCACGAAAATTGGCACATAGCCCGACGTTTGAGACACGCGACTTGACCACCCGGCCAGCGACACGTCAGACAACCCATCATTATATCTGTTAAGACACCATGCCCATCATCCGCCCCAGCCATCCCGACGACATTGCACAAATTACAGCCATTTACAGACACCATGTGCTGCATGGCACCGGCAGCTTTGAGACCGAACCACCGAGCGATCAAGACATGGCTCAACGCCGTGACGACGTTCTCAGCAAAGGTTTACCCTACTTGGTTGCGGCCGAAGGTGACCGCGTGCTGGGCTACGCCTATTGCAACTGGTTCAAACCCCGCCCCGCTTACCGGTTTTCGGCTGAAGACTCCATTTACATTGCGCCCGACGCTGCGGGCAACGGCTTAGGCCGTGCACTGATGGCAGAACTCATGGGCCAGGCCGAACGCGCGGGCGTGCGCAAATTGATTGCTGTGATTGGCGACTCTGCCAATGCAGGCTCTATCGGCGTACATCGCAGCGCTGGGTTTCGCCACGTTGGCATCTTGGAAGCGGCTGGCTGGAAGTTTGACCGCTGGCTAGATGTGGTGCTGATGGACAGATCTCTCGGCATGGGTAACCACGTTGCCCCCCTGTAGCACCACCATCATTGCGATACCAGTCATCCGCCCCTATTCAACGTTGCCAAGCGCCGTATGGCTAATACGACGAAGTAAAGCACAGCAACGGCGCGGATGACCAGGCTCAGGGGTTGGCCGCCTCAAAACACCTGCAAGCTGATCCAGTACGACACGGCAGCCACAAAAGCACTGGCTGGGATCGTCAAGATCCATGCCCAAATGATGTTGCCCGCTACACCCCAACGCACTGCGCTGGCACGGCGTGTGGAGCCCACCCCCACAATGGCTCCGGTGATGGTGTGGGTGGTCGACACCGGCACGCCCAACGCAGTTGCCACAAACAAGGTAATGGCGCCACCCGTCTCGGCGCAGAAGCCCCCCACCGGCTTGAGTTTGGTGATCTTTTGCCCCATGGTTCTCACAATGCGCCAGCCACCTAACATGGTGCCGATACCAATGGCCGAATAACAGATCACCACAACCCAGATAGGAGGCGAACTGTCAGCCACATTGGCATACCCGGTGGCCATCAGCAACATCCAGATGATCCCGATGGTCTTCTGTGCGTCATTGCCACCATGGCCAAGGCTGTATGCACCAGCCGAGACCAACTGCAGCCGCCGAAACCACTTGTCGACTTTCAGCGGACGAAATCCCCTGAACACCCAAGACACAGCCACCATCATGATCGACCCCAGCAGAAAACCAAGCAGAGGCGACACAAAGATGAAAATCACGGTTTTCATGATGCCCGAGATGATCAGCGATGCGACCCCGGCCTTGGCAATGGCCGCGCCAGCGATGCCCCCAATCAGCGCATGAGACGAGCTGCTGGGAATACCGTAATACCAAGTGATGAAGTTCCAGGTGATGGCGCCTGTCAAGGCACCAAAGACCACATGTGTATCCACAATTCCCGGCAAGACAGTGCCTTTGCCAACCGTTGCAGCCACACTCAAGTGGAAGATAAAGATGGCAACGATGTTGAAAAATGCCGCAAAAACAACGGCTTGGCCAGGCTTGAGCACACCGGTGGAGACCACCGTGGCAATGGAGTTGGCAGCATCATGAAACCCGTTCATGAAGTCAAACACCACCGCCATTACCACCAAGACAACGACCACCCACGCAGCGGTTTGCACAGTTTCCATAACTAAAGCGCCGCCGTTGATCAGGAATTCTCGAGGATGATGCCCTCGATCAGATTAGCGACGTCTTCGCAGCGGTCGGTGATGGTTTCCAGCAACTCATAGATGGCTTTGAGCTTGATCAGCTCGCGCACATCGGGCTCCGAGCGGAACAACTTACTCATCGCCGTGCGCAGGACGCGATCAGCATCACTCTCGAGTTTGTCGATCTCGTCGCAGGTCTTCAATGCGGCCTCAGCGGTCGTCGCCTCGGCGATCTTGCTCAGCAAATACACAGCATCACGCAAACGCTCACAGCACTTGACGCTCAAATCCGTCAGACGTTTGATCTCGTCTGTCATGTGATGGATGTCGTACAGCGACATCGTTTCGGCGGAGTCCTGAATCAAATCCGCCACGTCGTCCATGGTGTTGATCAAGCCATGGATTTGTTCGCGGTCAATCGGTGTGATGAAGGTCTTGTGAATGGCCTTGTTGACCTCATGGGTGACGCGATCGGCGGCGCCTTCGGCTTGGTTGACTTCGCGGTGGTATTTCTCACGGAGTTCAACATCACTGTAGTTCGCTACCAAGTTCGAAAACGCCTTGGCTGCCACCACAGTGTGGTCGGCATGCTCATTGAACATGGTGAAAAAATTCGTATCTCGCGGAAGCAACTTGCCAAAAAACACAGGATCTCCTTGGGGAATAAGTCAGTTTGATGAACAAACTGTTAACGGCGGGAGTTTAACCGTCAGGGCTTGCTGCACCGCAGCAACAAAAATGCCCCGCAACCTAGATTGCGGGGCACATCACCCGTTGAGGGATAAAAAGGACGCGAGCTACCTCAGGCGCAAGCAGCGGCTTGGGCTCCGCTTGCAGCATCGGTGTAGTCTTTCACTTTGTCGAAGTTCAGGTACTGGTAGATCTTGCCACTGGCGGCGGTGAGCACCCCCATGTCAGCCATGTACTCATCCTTGGTCGGGATACGGCCCAGCTTGGAGCAGATCGCAGCCAGTTCGGCGCTCCCCAGGTAAACATAGCTGTTTTTACCCAAACGGTTCGGGAAGTTGCGGGTCGAGGTGGAGAACACCGTGGCGCCCTCTTTCACCTGCGCCTGATTGCCCATGCACAAACTGCAGCCCGGCATTTCCATGCGGGCACCGGCGCTACCCAACACACCGTAGTGACCTTCTTCAGTCAGTTGCTTGGCGTCCATTTTGGTGGGGGGTGCCATCCACAGCTTGACCGGGATGTCACGTTTGTTTTCCAACAACTTGGAGGCGGCGCGGAAGTGGCCGATATTGGTCATACAAGACCCAATAAACACCTCGTCAATCTTGGCACCGGCGACGTCGGAGAGCGTCTTGACATCGTCCGGGTCGTTCGGGCAGGCCACGATGGGCTCATGGATGTCGGCCAGGTCGATCTCGATCACGCTGGCGTACTCGGCATCCGCATCGGCTTGGAGCAACTGCGGGTTGGCCAACCAGGCTTCCATGGCCTTGATACGGCGGTTGATGGTGCGCACATCCGAGTAGCCATTGGCGATCATCCACTTGAGCATCACGATATTGCTGTTGATGTACTCAATGATCGGCTCTTTGTTCAGGTGCACGGTGCAGCCCGCAGCGCTGCGTTCGGCCGAGGCGTCACTGAGTTCAAAGGCTTGTTCGACCTTGAGGTCTGGCAGGCCTTCAATTTCCAGGATACGACCGGAGAACACATTCTTCTTGCCCTGTTTGGCCACTGTCAGCTCGCCCGACTTGATGGCATACAAAGGGATGGCGTTTACCAGATCACGCAGCGTGACACCAGGCTGCATCTTGCCTTTGAAACGCACTAACACACTCTCAGGCATGTCCAGCGGCATGACGCCAGTGGCGGCACCAAAAGCCACCAGGCCAGAGCCCGCCGGGAAGCTGATGCCAATCGGGAAACGGGTGTGGCTATCACCGCCGGTGCCCACGGTGTCTGGCAACAACATGCGGTTGAGCCAGCTGTGGATGATGCCGTCGCCAGGTCGCAGCGGGATACCACCACGGTTGCTGATGAACTCTGGCAACTCGTGGTGCATCTTCACGTCGATCGGCTTGGGGTAAGCCGCCGTGTGGCAAAAGGACTGCATCACCAGATCGGCGCTGAAGCCCAGGCAAGCCAAGTCCTTCAACTCGTCGCGGGTCATCGGGCCGGTGGTGTCCTGGGAGCCGACACTGGTCATCTTGGGTTCGCAGTAGGTGCCGGGCAAGACGCCCTGACCTTCGGGCAAACCGCAGGCGCGACCCACCATTTTTTGTGCCAAGGTGAAGCCCTTGCCCGTGGCCTTGGGGTTTTGCGGCAAGCGAAACAAGGTCGACACTGGCAGGCCCAGCGCCTCACGTGCCTTGGCCGTCAAACCGCGCCCAATGATCAAGGGAATGCGACCACCGGCACGCACCTCGTCAAACAACACTTCACTTTTGAGAGTGAACTCTGCAATCACTACGCCGCCCTTGAGGGCTTTTCCTTCATAAGGACGGAGTTCAATGACGTCACCCATGGCCATCTGGCTGACATCGAGCTCAATCGGCAAGGCACCCGCATCTTCCATGGTGTTGTAGAAAATCGGCGCGATTTTGGCGCCCAGACAAACACCGCCAAAGCGCTTGTTGGGCACAAAGGGAATGTCTTCACCAGTGAACCACAACACACTGTTGGTCGCGGACTTGCGGCTCGAACCCGTCCCCACCACGTCGCCCACGTAGGCCACCAGGTTGCCACGGGCGCGCAAGTCTTCAATGAACTTGACCGGACCACGTTTGCCGTCTTCCTCGGGGGTGATGCCGTCACGTTTGTTTTTGAGCATGGCCAGCGCATGCAAGGGAATGTCCGGGCGGCTCCAGGCATCGGGGGCGGGAGACAGATCGTCGGTATTGGTTTCACCAGTGACCTTGAGCACGGTCAGCGTGATGCTCTGCGGCACTTCGGGTCGGCTGGTGAACCATTCCGCATCGGCCCAGCTCTGCAGCACCGCCTTGGCGTAGGTGTTGCCCTTATCAGCCTTTTCTTTGACATCATGGAACTGGTCGAACATCAGCAGCGTCTTTTTCAGACCCTCAGCGGCGGCACTGGCCACTTCAGCATCATCCAGCAAATCAATCAGCGGCGTCAGGTTGTAGCCGCCCAACATGGTGCCCAGCAGTTCAGTCGCTTTGGCGCGGCTGATCAGCGAACAAGCCTCGGTGCCATGCGCCACCGCAGCCAAGTAGCTGGCTTTGACCTTGGCAGCATCGTCCACCCCGGCGGGCACGCGATGGGTGATCAGATCCAGCAAAAAGGCTTCCTCGCCAGCAGGTGGATTCTTCAGCAGTTCAATCAGCTCAGCCGTCTGTTGTGCCGTCAAAGGCAATGCAGGGATACCCAGAGAGGCACGTTCGGCAACGTGGACGCGGTAGGCTTGCAACATAGTTCAATCTCCTTTTTGATTCAGCAAAACAGACAGTAAAGGGTGCGCAACGCGATCAGCTTAGCGAACCGTGGTGGCGGGGATGGTTGTGGCCGCCTGGGCAGACGGTGTCTGCACCTTCTGGCCAGCCACAGCGGGCAAAGGTTCGAGCAGATTGGGCGGCGGGTTTTTGGCCATCGCGTCCGACACAGCGAATTGAGACGGCGTCATACAAGCATCTGCCAAGCGAGAACCCGTCTTGTGGTTCATCAGCATCGATTTGTTAGACAACTGCAGCCAGACCGCGCCCGCAGCCGTGTCTTCTAACCGAATGGCTCCGGTGCTTGACACCACGGGCGCCATTTTGAATTTGAAATTCTTCCCCCAAACGTCAAAGTACCCGGGCGAGGCCGCCACAGCGGCCACATTGACAAAGGCGCCCAGTTCACAAGGAATCCGACCCACTTCAATACGCTGGGCAATGGCCAACTCTTCGGGACTCAGCGCCACGTCCGCAGCGCGCACACCCGAGGCCATTTGATTGGCTTGCGTTTTCAGCTCAACACGGCTTTTTGACTTTGTAGCCACCGGCTTTTTTTTGTGCACAGTGGCAGTCTGCTCGGCATGTACCGCAGTCAACGTCACTGTCATACCAAGCACCACCAGCGCCAACAATGGCTTGCGCCAACTACACACTTGGGGCGTCGGATTCAACTTAAACATCACTTCTCCTGTCGTCCAGATGGACAATACTCACAACAAAAAATACTGGGAGGCCGGATCCTGGGGCGACAGACGAGCCGTCTGATGCGCCTTCTCAAGCACCTGCCAGTAATAGCGATAACTCGCCCGGTCATGCAAACGCCCGTCCACGGAAATCGGCGCCCAGCCTGCAGCCTCTGCGGCGCAAATGATATGGCTGGCTTGCTCGACCTCGCTTTGGGCAGGGGCAAAAGCCGCCAAAATCGGACGTATCTGATCGGGGTGGATGCTCCACATGCGCGTGAAGCCCAATTCACGGTTGGCGCGTGTTGCTGCGGCATGCACCAACTCAGGTTGTTTGAACTCGGTCACCACGCAGTGCGAGGGCACCTTACCAAAAGCATGGCAGGCCGCACTGATTTCAAGCTTGGCACGAAGCACCAGCGGGTGGCTGAACTGGTCATGCGCCCCGCTCGCACCAGCGCCAGCCACTGCCATTGCTGATGCAGGAATGGCGCCGCCATGCGCCGACACAAAATCCATCAAGCCAAAGCTGAGCGACTGCACCCGCGGGTGCGCGGCGATGGCCGCCACTTGGTGCACGGCCAGCGGAGACTCAATCAACACATGGATCGGCAAAACCTCAGTTCGACCAGACAACGCCAAAGCAGCGTCAATGACGCGTGTTGCCCGATCAACGTCAGCAACACCGTCCACCTTGGGCAACATCAGGTGACTCCAGGCAGGCGCCGCCTCACCCAGAACAATCTGCACATCTTGCTCAAACGCAGGATGATCCACGGGGTGCACCCTCACAGCGACACGCCGCAAATCACCAGTAGCTCTGTTTTTTGTAGCTATCAACCCTTTATTAACGAGGGCTGAGACCATCAAAGCATGGTCTTTTTCGCCCCCAGCCGGGGCGCCGTCTTCGCAGTCGAGCGTGACGTCAAAAACGCAAGCACCAAACTCTTGCATCATCTCGGCTTGCAAAGCCAGCGCCTTGACCATCCGCGACTCGACACCACAGTAGTGATCACACACCGGCAAAGGCGCCGCAACGGCAGCGCCCAGCAGCACATGGCGAGGATGGGTCACGCTTTTCGCAAGCCTCAGATGACGCTCAGAGCAAATGGGCCACACCGGCCTGTTCGTCTTGCAACTCTTTCAGAGTCTTGTCAATGCGCTCTTGGCTGAACGCGTCAATCTCAAGCCCTTCAACAATCTTGTACTCACCGCCCACACAGGTCACCGGGAAACCAAACATGGTGTCCTTCGGGATGCCGTATTCACCATTGGAAGGAATACCCATGGTGACCCACTTGCCGTTGGTGCCCAGTGCCCAATCGCGCATGTGGTCGATAGCAGCATTGGCTGCAGACGCCGCAGAAGACACACCACGCGCTGCAATGATGGCCGCGCCGCGCTTGCCCACGGTCGGCAGGAAGGTATTGGCATTCCAATCGTGGTCGTTGATCAAGTCTTTCACGCTTGCACCGTTGATGGTGGCAAAACGGTAATCGGCGTACATGGTGGGCGAATGGTTGCCCCAGACAGCCAATTTTTCAATGTCAGCCACGGGCTTACCTGTCTTGGCAGCCAATTGGCTGGCTGCACGGTTATGGTCCAGGCGCAGCATGGCGGTGAAATTCTTGCGTGGCAGATCAGGCGCACTCTTCATGGCGATGTACGCATTGGTGTTGGCCGGGTTACCAACCACCAGCACCTTGACATTGCGAGACGCCACGGCGTTGAGTGCCTTGCCCTGCGCGGTGAAAATTTCTGCATTCACGGCCAACAATTCGGCACGTTCCATGCCCGGTCCGCGGGGACGCGAACCAATCAGCAACGCGTAGTCCACATCCTTGAACGCTGCCAGCGGATCACTGTGCGCCTCAATCCCCACCAACAGCGGGAAAGCGCAGTCTTGCAGCTCCATGATCACCCCTTGCAGTGCCTGCTGCGCTTTTTCCACCGGCACTTCCAGCAAGCTCAACACCACGGGCTGATCTTTCCCCAACATTTCGCCGGAGGCGATGCGAAACAAAATAGCGTAGCCAATTTGACCAGCGGCGCCAGTAACAGCAACGCGAACAGGTTTTTTGCTCATAGAAAACTCCAGAAATTGAGGTAGGAAATTCGATGGGTGTCAGGGCGGATGAGCCACTTTCATCCAGGCCAAGCCAGTCGAGTGTACTCCCGAAAGACAAAAACCGTCAATTTGTCTTATGTCTTATATAAGATATGATTATCTCTCGCGAGTCGATCAATCAAAAGCCACTTTTCATGCCAACCCAGCCCGAAACCACTGACACACCCGAACCCAACCGGGTGCTAGAGGCCGTTTCTAGCCACAGCTCAGCCACCCCCGCTTTCAGCCCGCTGTATCAGCAAATCAAAGGGCTGATTCTGAGCAGCTTGCGCTCAGGCGAATGGAAACCCGGCGAGGTGATTCCGAGCGAAGTCGAGTTGGCGACGCGCTTTCGCGTCAGCCAGGGCACAGTCAGAAAAGCCATTGACGAACTGGCGGCAGAGAACTTGCTGCTGCGCCGCCAGGGTAAGGGCACGTTTGTCGCCACCCATGCAGAGCAGCAGGTGCAGTTCCGTTTTCTCAAACTTGTCCCCAACAGTGGCACACGCGGCAGCGAAGGACCCGCACAGCGCGACATCATTGAGTGCCGCCGGACCCGCGCCAGCACCGACGTCGCCAAAGCACTCGCTTTACGGTCGAGCGACCCTGTGCTACAAGTGCGCAGGGTACTTAGTTTTGGTGGCATGCCCGTTATTCTGGAAGACATCTGGTTGCCTGCCACTCCTTTCAAAGGACTGACAGCCGAGCGACTGGCCAGCTACAAAGGCCCGATGTATGCCATGTTCGAGACGGAATTCAACGTCAGGATGGTTCGCGCAGAAGAAAAGATCCGCGCCATCCCGGCCACAGATACCCAAGCACAGTTACTTGGCGTGGCTTTGGGCGCCCCGCTTCTGAGCGTCGATCGGATTGCCTACACCTACCAAAACGAACCGATGGAGTTGCGCCGGGGCTGCTACCGGACCGACACCCATCACTACCAGAATGACATGAATTGAACTGCACAACAGTCACCATGGCGCCAGGCTGCACACAGCCGTCAACAAGACCCACTGCAGGGCCTGGGCACTCCTCATTCCACCTCAAAACCCATGACACCCCAGGCGTATGATGGTGCGTTTCATCGGTATTTTTAACGAACGGCCATCCCTGATGGTCGGGCAATCACCTCTCAACCAGAAAGCCAGTTATGTCTGAAACAGCGACGAGCACTTCAAAAAAACGCCCCGAGTTCTACAACATCGAATTCCCTAGTTTGATCACCTACCGATGGCCTCTGGCGTCCCTGGCCTCCGGCATGCACCGTGTCAGCGGCGCCATCATGTTTTTCCTGATGCCATTCATCATTTGGATGTTTGACGCATCCATCTCGTCTGAGGTGTCATTTGCGCGATTCAAAGCAGCCTTCAACATCGGCATGTTGGGCATTCCCGGATTCCTCTGGAAACTGGTTGTGCTGGGGTTGATCTGGGCGGCGCTGCACCATTTCATTGCAGGCATCCGGCACCTGTGGATGGACACCCATCACCACCATGTCACCAAGGATTTTGGTCGGCAAACCGCCGCGCTGGTGCTGTGCTTGACGCTTGGCCTGACGCTTATTCTGGCTGCCAAGCTGTTCGGTCTTTACTAATTCCAGGAGTTACCCATGTCAGTCAATTACGGCTCTCATCGCACGGTTGTTGGTGCGCACTACGGCATCCGCGACTGGCTGTCACAACGTGTGACAGCCGTCATCATGGTGATCTTCACCATTTTGTTGTTAGCACAGATCATCTTCAGCAAAGGCCCCATCAGTTATGAATTGTGGGCAGGCATTTTTGCTGCACAGTGGATGAAAACGCTGACATTCGTCTTCTTCATGTCCCTTTTCTATCACGTGTGGGTCGGCATGCGAAATGTCTTTATGGACTACGTCAAGCCTTACGCTGTGCGCTTGGTGCTGCATGTGTTTGCCATCGTCTGGCTAACCGGCTGCGTGGGGTGGGCCATTCAGGTTCTGTGGCGTCTTTAACCCTTTTTCGATAGCTGGCAAGGAACGGGGCAGCACAACTGCAGCACCACATGGGCGGCTATCCATTAACAAAACACAAGATTCATCATGACTGCAACCTCCAAACTCACCACGCGCAAATTTGACGTTGTCATCGTCGGAGCCGGTGGCTCCGGGATGAGTGCTTCTTTGCGCCTGTCCAACGCCGGCCTGAATGTGGCCGTGCTGACCAAAGTGTTCCCCACCCGCTCACACACCGTGGCCGCGCAAGGCGGTATCGGTGCAAGCTTGGGCAACATGGCGGAAGACAACTGGCATTACCACTTCTACGACACCATCAAAGGCTCTGACTGGCTGGGTGATCAGGACGCCATCGAGTTCATGTGCCGTGAGGCCAACCAAGTGGTCTACGAGCTGGAACACTTTGGCATGCCGTTTGACCGCAATGCCGATGGCACCATTTACCAACGCCCGTTCGGTGGCCACACCGCCAACTACGGCGAAAAGCCCGTCCAGCGCGCCTGCGCCGCCGCTGACCGCACCGGCCACGCCATGCTGCACACGCTCTACCAGCAAAACGTCAAGGCCCGCACCAATTTCTTTGTTGAATGGATGGCGCTCGACTTGATTCGGGACGCTGAAGGCGATGTGGTTGGCGTGACAGCACTGGAGATGGAAACCGGTGAGATTCACGTTTTGCGCGCCAAAACCGTGTTGCTGGCTACTGGCGGCGCCGGCCGGATTTTTGCAGCATCCACTAACGCCTTCATCAACACTGGCGACGGTTTGGGTATTGCTGCCCGCTCTGGCATTCCGCTGCAAGACATGGAGTTCTGGCAGTTCCACCCCACCGGCGTGGCTGGCGCGGGTGTGTTGTTGACCGAAGGCTGTCGTGGTGAAGGCGCCATTTTGCGCAACAGCAACGGTGAGCGCTTCATGGAGCGTTATGCCCCTACCCTGAAAGACTTGGCGCCGCGTGACTTTGTGTCACGATGCATGGATCAGGAAATCAAGGAAGGTCGAGGCTGTGGCCCCAACAAGAGCTACATCAACCTGGACATGACCCACCTGGGCGCGGAGACCATCGCCAAGCGCCTGCCCAGCGTGTTCGAGATCGGTCACAACTTTGCCAACGTTGACATCACCAAAGAGCCAATCCCGGTGGTGCCAACCATCCATTACCAGATGGGCGGCATTCCAACCAACATCCACGGTCAGGTCGTCACGCCCGACGGCAGCGGCTCGCAGAAGGTGGTCAAGGGTCTCTATGCCGTGGGTGAATGCGCCTGTGTCAGCGTGCATGGCGCCAACCGCCTGGGAACCAACTCGCTGCTCGACATCGTCGTTTTTGGTCGTGCCGCTGGCAAACACATTGTCCAGTTCAACAAAGAAACAGACAACCACAAACCCGTGCCAGAAAATGGTGCGGACATTTCCCTGGATCGCCTGAACCGCCTCGATACATCCACCTCGGGCGAGTACGCCCAAAAGGTGGCAGACGACATCCGCAACACCATGCAAACACACGCCAGCGTGTTCCGCACGCAGGCCAGCATGGATGAGGGGGTGATCAAGATTGCCGCCATGCGTGAACGGGTCAAGAACATCACCTTGGCCGACAAATCCAAAATCTTCAACACCGCGCGCATTGAGGCGCTGGAAGTTGACAACATGATTGAAGCCGCTCAGGCCACCATGGTGTCTGCGGCTGCCCGCCACGAGTGCCGTGGCGCCCACACGGTGCTCGACTACGACCGCCCAGCAGATGATGCGACCAACCCACTGGGCCGGGATGACGTCAACTGGCTCAAACACACCTTGTGGGACCGTGACACCAACAGCCTGAGTTACAAGCCGGTGAACCTCAAGCCGCTGACCGTCGCCTCCGTGCCACCCAAGGTTCGCACCTTCTGATTTTTTGCGGGACAGATCTTTAACTCATCATCCAATTGCTGGACGGCAGTACATCTGAATCCAACCGAACAAGAAAGCTCATCATGGCAAAACGCACTTTCCAAATCTACCGCTACAACCCAGATACCGACGCCAAGCCCTACATGCAGACCATCGAGGTTGAGCTCGATGGCAGCGAACGCATGCTGCTTGATGCCTTGGTCAAGCTCAAAGAGATTGACCCCACGCTGTCATACCGTCGCTCTTGCCGCGAAGGCATTTGCGGCTCCGATGCGATGAACATCAATGGCAAGAACGGCTTGGCCTGTCTGATCAACCTGCGCACACTGCCCGACACCATCACCCTCAAGCCGCTGCCCGGTCTGCCGGTGATTCGTGACTTGATCGTGGACATGACGCTGTTTTTCCAGCAGTACCACTCGATCAAACCCTACCTGATCAACGACAGCCGCCCGCCTGAAAAGGAACGCCTGCAAAGCCCGGAAGAGCGTGAAGTTCTCAACGGCCTGTACGAATGTATTTTGTGCGCCAGCTGTTCCACAAGCTGTCCGGTTTACTGGTGGAATCCAGACAAGTTTGTCGGCCCGGCAGGTTTGCTGCAGGCTTATCGATTCATCGCAGACAGCCGTGACGAAGGAACCAGCGAGCGTCTGGACAACCTGGAAGACCCGTACCGGCTGTTCCGCTGTACCACCATCATGAACTGTGTGGACGTCTGTCCCAAAGGGCTGAACCCGACAGCCGCGATTGGCAAGATCAAAGAGCTGATGGTGCGCCGCATCATCTAACCCCGCCAAACCCATGGAGCAAATTGTGGCTGCCTTGCCGGACGATCTCATCGATGAAAGAATGCTCAGCAAGCTCAAGTGGCGCAGCCGCCGGGGCTTGCTGGAAAACGACATCTTTGTAGACCGGTTTTTCAGGCGATTCGAGTCCGAGCTGACTGTCAAGCACGCGCAAGGTCTGATGGCTTTAATGGAGATCAGCGATAACGATCTGCTGGATCTGCACCTGGGTCGCAAGACCCTGGCACAAGTACAGCCGGATCTGGACCGTGACGATGTTTCTGAAGTGTTGAGTATGTTGAGAGCAAACCCGAAAGGTCAAAATGAAACTAGCTGAAAACAAAGCCACCCTGTCGTTTTCCAACGGTAGCCCCAGCGTTGATTTGCCTGTTTATCAAGGCAGTGTGGGGCCGGACGTCATCGACATTCGCAAACTCTACGGTCAAACCGGCATGTTCACCTATGACCCGGGCTTCCTGTCCACGGCGTCCTGCCAGTCGGCCATCACCTACATTGACGGCGACAAAGGTGAATTGCTGTACCGCGGTTACCCGATCGAACAACTCGCGACACAGTGCGACTACCTCGACACCTGCTATTTGCTGCTCAAAGGTGAACTGCCCCAGCATGCAGAGCGTGAAGACTTCCACAAGCTGGTGCTCAGCCACACCATGGTGCATGAGCAGATGCAGTTTTTCCTGCGTGGCTTCCGCCGTGACGCGCACCCGATGGCCGTGTTGACCGGGCTGATCGGCGCATTGGCGGCGTTCTACCACGACAGCACCGACATCAATAACCCTGAGCACCGTCATGTGGCAGCGATCCGCTTGATTGCCAAAATGCCGACGTTGGTGGCCATGGCCTACAAATACGGCGTGGGTGAGCCTTACATGTACCCACGCAACGAACTCAGCTACGCGGGCAACTTCCTGCGCATGATGTTTGGCACGCCGTGTGAAGACTACAAGGTCAACCCGGTGCTGGAACGCGCGCTCGATCGCATCTTCATCCTGCACGCTGACCACGAACAAAATGCCTCCACATCGACCGTGCGTCTGTGCGGTTCGTCAGGCACCAACCCGTTTGCGGCCATTGCTGCCGGTGTTGCCTGCCTGTGGGGTCCGGCACACGGTGGTGCCAACGAAGCCTGCCTGACCATGCTCGAAGACATCCAGCGCCAAGGTGGCGTGGCCAAGGTCGGCCAGTTCATGGAGCAGGTCAAAGACAAGAACTCCGGCGTCAAACTGATGGGTTTTGGTCACCGCGTCTACAAAAACTACGATCCGCGCGCCAAGTTGATGCAGGAAACCTGCAACGAGGTGCTGGCCGAGTTGGGCCTGGAAAACGACCCGTTGTTCAAATTGGCCAAAGAGCTCGAAAAAATCGCGCTGGAAGACGACTATTTTGTGCAGCGCAAGTTGTACCCGAACGTCGACTTCTATTCCGGCATCGTCCAGCGCGCCATTGGCATCCCGGTCAACCTGTTCACCGGTATTTTTGCGCTGGCTCGCACCGTGGGCTGGATCGCCCAGCTCAACGAAATGATCGGCGACCCCGAGTACAAGATTGGCCGCCCGCGCCAGTTGTTCACTGGCTCGGTCAAGCGTGACGTGAAGCCTTTGGATCAACGCTAAGCCTCCAAGCTTGACCGCCCACCCCCGCCGCCTGCAAAGGCCGCGGGGGTTTTTCATGCAATAACGCTCTGACCCTTATTTCATCTTTGTCAGCAGCTATCAGAAGCATAGTATTTTTGTATCTTGTGGGAACACCTCCAGTTTTATACTGATTTTCATGTTTTCACTGCCGCGCGTCGCCACCGCCCCGTTTTGCCCGTCTGAAGTCAAAGGCAGCGAGACGCTGGTTGGCAAGCTGTCATTCCATCGCAAACTGCTGCGTTATGCCGGGCCGGGCTTGCTGGTGTCGGTGGGCTACATGGACCCTGGCAACTGGGCGACCGACATTGAGGCTGGTTCGCGCTTTGGCTACGGCCTGCTGTGCGTGGTGCTGCTGGCCAGTTTGGCGGCGATGCTGCTGCAAACCCTGTGCGTGCGCTTAGGGCTGGTGGCGCAGAAAGACCTGGCGCGCTTATGCCGCGAGCAGTATTCACCCGGCGTGAACCGCTTTTTATGGCTGGGTGCCGAACTGGCCATTGTGGCCTGCGACCTGGCTGAGGTGCTGGGCAGCGCACTGGCTTTGCATCTGCTGCTGGGGGTGTCGGTGCCTGTCGGCATTGCCATCACCGCCTTGGACACCATGCTGGTGCTGGGCCTGCAGGGCGCGGGGTTTCGCCGGGTCGAGGCGATTGTGCTGGGCCTGGTGCTGACCATTGCCGCCTGCTTTGTGGCTCAGCTGGCCTGGGCGCAGCCGGTGTGGTCCGAGGTGGCGCTGGGTTTTGTGCCCAGTTTGCAGCGGCTGCAGGAGCCGGGTGCGCTGTACCTGGCCATCGGCATCGTGGGTGCCACGGTGATGCCGCACAACCTGTACCTGCACACCAGCATCGTCCAAACGCGCCGGGTGCAAGCGGATGAGGCTGGTCTGCGCGAGGCGGTGCGCTTCACCACGGCCGATGCGCTGGTGTCGCTGCTGCTGGCCTTGCTGGTGAATGCCGCCATCATGGTGCTGGCGGCCAGCGCCTTCAACAGCAGCGGCCACCGCGAGGTCACCGACATTGCCGATGCCTACCGCCTCATCGAGCCGGTGGTGGGCAGCGCGGTGGCCGCCAGCCTGTTTGCGATTGCGCTGCTGGCGTCGGGGCAAAGCTCCACCTTCACCGGCACCATTGCCGGACAGATCGTGATGGAAGGGTTTCTGGACCTGAAGATTCCCTGCTGGCAGCGCCGCCTGCTGACCCGTGTATTGGCCCTGGTGCCTGCGCTGATTGGCGTGTACTGGCTCGGCGATGCGGGCATCGGCAAGATGCTGGTGCTCAGCCAGGTGGTACTGAGCTTTCAGCTGCCATTTGCCATGTGGCCGCTGATCCGGTTCAGCAGCAACCCTGCGCTGATGGGCCGCTACGCCAGCGGGCCGCTGCTCAAAGGCCTGGCCTGGATGCTGTTTGCCGTCATCAGCGCGGCCAATGTCTGGCTGGTGGGCAGTTTTTTTGGGTAAAAAACGGCTGTAGCCCTTATTTATATTGCATAAACAGCTATTTTTTAAATAGCAAGCATTAACCTGATGCGGCAGTGCCGCCGCAGCACAGGCATTCCCAGCGCCGAGACATGCCATCGCAAATAACGATGTCACCTCTAGAAACAAATGGGAAAATAGAAAATGTCATCGCCCAATACGATGTCAAAACCCCATGCTCACCACCGACCGCTCCCTCACCCGCCGTATGGATCTGACTTCGCTGCAGATGTTTGTGGCCGTTTGTGAAGCGGGCAGCATCGGCAAGGCGGCCGAGCGGGAGTTCATTGCCCCGTCGGCATTGAGCAAACGCCTGAGTGACCTAGAGGCCACCTTGGGCAGCCAGTTGCTGCAGCGCCATTCGCGTGGCGCGCATCCCACCCCGGCTGGCCAAAGCCTGCTGCACCATGCACGCAGCGTGTTTTTCAGCCTGGACCGCATGCAAGCCGAGCTCACCGAATACGCCGATGGCGCGCGCGGCCAGGTGCGCGTGCATGCAAGTATTTCGGCCACCGTGCAGTTTTTGCCCGAGGATGTGGGTGCCTTCATCCGCGCCCACAAGGGCATCAACATCGACCTGGAAGAGCACCTGAGCAGCGAAGTCATCCGCGCCGTGCAAGAAGGTGCCGCCGACTTCGGGGTGTGCAACACCGCCGACGGCGTGGGCGACTTGCAAACCCTGCCTTACCGGCAGGACCAGCTGGTGCTCATCGTGCCGCGCACCCATGCGATCGCACGCCAGGCCTCGGTCGCGTTTGCCGACACCTTGGCGCTGGACCATGTGGGCCTGCACTCCAACAGCTCCATTTATGTGGCCATGCGCCAAGCGGCCACTGAGCTGGGGCTCAGTATCAAGCTGCGGATCCAAGTCGCGGGACTGGATGCCATGTGCCAGATGATCCACCACGGGCTGGGCGTGGGCGTGATGCCGCTACGCGCTTTCACGCTGATGCACGGCACGGGCGACCTGGCCGCCGTTACCCTGACAGACAGTTGGGCACACCGCCGTATTGAACTGGTGGCCCGCGATTTTTCGACCCTGCCGCGCACCGCGCGTTTGCTGGTTGAGCACCTTCAATTGACCCCCTAAGAAAGACCACGCCATGGCCACTGTTGCACGCACGCTCTACGACAAACTCTGGGACGACCATGTCGTCCACACCGAAGACGATGGCACCGCCATCCTCTACATTGACCGCCATCTGGTCCATGAAGTGACCAGCCCCCAGGCGTTTGAAGGGCTGCGTGAAACCGGCCGCAAGGTCTGGCGCATCAGCTCCATCGTGGCCACGGCCGACCACAACACCCCCACCACCGGCTGGGAGCTGGGCTACGACGGCATCACCGACCCCACCAGCAAAGAGCAGGTCACCACACTGGACAGCAACATCAAGGAATTCGGCGCTGCCGCCTACTTCCCCTTCCTGTCCAAGCGCCAAGGGATCGTGCATGTGATGGGGCCAGAAAACGGCGCCACCTTGCCCGGCATGACGGTGGTGTGCGGTGACTCCCACACCTCCACCCACGGCGCTTTCGGCGCGCTGGCGCACGGCATCGGCACCAGCGAGGTGGAGCACGTCATGGCCACCCAAACCCTGCTGGCCAAAAAAGCCAAAAACATGCTGATCAAGGTCGAAGGCAAGGTTGCGCCGGGCGTGACCGGCAAGGACATCGTGCTGGCCATCATCGGCAAAATCGGTACCGCTGGCGGCACCGGCTACACCATTGAGTTCGGTGGCTCGGCCATCCGTGCGCTCAGCATGGAAGGCCGCATGACGGTGTGCAACATGGCCATCGAAGCGGGCGCCCGCGCCGGTTTGGTGGCGGTCGATGACAAGACCATCGACTACGTCAAAGGCCGTCCCCTGGCCCCTGGCGCCAATGCGGCATCACCCGAAGCTGCCGCTGTTGAATGGGACCAAGCTGTGGCCTTCTGGAAGACCCTGCACTCGGACGCTGGAGCCCATTTCGACATCGTGGTTGAGCTCGATGCCACCCAGATCGTGCCGCAAGTCACCTGGGGCACCTCACCCGAAATGGTCTTGGGGGTGGATGCCACCGTGCCCGACCCGGACAAGGAAAAAGATGCCAACAAGCGTGGCGCCATCGAGCGCGCCTTGACCTACATGGGCCTGGAGCCCGGCAAGGCGCTGGACGACTTGTATGTCGACAAGGTGTTCATCGGCTCCTGCACCAACAGTCGCATCGAAGACATGCGCGAAGCCGCTGGCGTGGTGAAGAAACTGGGCCAAAAAGTGGCTAAAAACATCAAGCTGGCGATGGTGGTGCCCGGCTCCGGCCTGGTGAAAGAACAAGCTGAACGCGAAGGCTTGCACGAGATTTTCAAAGCCGCTGGCTTTGAGTGGCGCGAACCGGGTTGCTCGATGTGCCTGGCGATGAACGCCGACCGGCTGGAGCCCGGCGAGCGCTGCGCCTCCACCAGCAACCGCAACTTCGAAGGCCGCCAAGGCGCCGGTGGCCGCACCCACCTGGTCAGCCCGGCCATGGCGGCCGCGGCGGCCATCCACGGCCACTTTGTCGACATCCGCAAGTTCTCCTGAACTTTGCCACATGGAATTCACGGTCAAACCCCATCTCTACGTTGCGAACAACACTGCCAAGCCATGAAAAACTTCACCATTCACCAAGGGCTGGTTGCGCCCATGAACCGCGAAAACGTGGACACCGACGCGATCATCCCCAAGCAATTCCTCAAATCCATCCGCAAAACCGGCTTCGGCCAGAACCTGTTTGACGAATGGCGTTACCTGGACGTTGGTTTTCCCGGGCAAGACCCGGCCAGCCGCCGCCCCAACCCCGACTTTGTGCTCAATCAGCCGCGCTTCCAGGGTGCCTCGATCCTGCTGGCGCGCAAGAACTTTGGGTGCGGCTCCTCGCGTGAACACGCCCCCTGGGCGCTCGACCAGTTTGGCTTTCGCGCCATCATCGCGCCCAGCTATGCCGACATCTTCTTCAATAACAGCTTCAAAAATGGCTTGTTGCCAATCGTGCTCAGCGAAGCCCAGGTCAGCCAGCTGTTTGACGAGGTGGCGGCCTTCCCCGGCTACACGCTGACGGTGGACCTGGCGCGCCAGGTGGTGGTCAAACCCGACGGCGGCGAGTTGCCGTTTGAGGTGCAGGCGTTTCGCAAATACTGCTTGCTCAATGGCCTGGACGACATCGGTCTGACGCTGCGCCACGCTGACAAGATCAAAGCTTTTGAGGCCACCCGTTTGACACAAAAACCCTGGCTAGCCCAGACAATGATTGGGTAAGCAGCTATTATTTTTGATAAGCCTCGGGTGACGCGCATCTTGCGTTACGCTTCACGCTGCTCAGGCCAGCGCCGTCACCACCGCTGATATCGCCGCTCTGAACCCTGTTGTTGACATCCCATGAAGCGGTCGCCGCCATGGGGCTCCTTACCCTCTAGAAAGTCAGATACATCATGAAAATTGCAGTCTTGCCAGGTGATGGCATTGGTCCGGAAATTGTGGTGGAAGCCGTCAAGGTGTTACACGCCCTTGACCTGAGCTTTGAGCTTGAAACCGCCCCAGTCGGTGGTGCCGCCTACGCCGCGCTCGGCCACCCGCTACCCGCCTCCACCTTGAAACTGGCCCAGGAAGCTGATGCCATCCTGTTTGGTGCGGTGGGTGACTGGAAATACGACAACCTGGAGCGCCACCTGCGCCCCGAACAAGCCATTCTGGGCCTGCGCAAGAACCTGGGCCTGTTCGCCAACTTCCGCCCGGCCATTTGTTACCCGGAACTGATGGGCGCCTCCAGCCTCAAACCCGAGCTGGTGGCCGGGTTGGACATCCTGATCATCCGCGAACTCACCGGTGACATCTATTTTGGCCAGCCACGCGGTCGGCGCATCGCCACCGACGGCAACTTCCCCGAGGCCGAAGAAGCCTTCGACACCATGCGTTACAGCCGCCCGGAGATCGAGCGCATTGCCCATGTGGCTTTCCAGGCCGCGCGCAAACGCAGCAAACGGGTCACCAGCATCGACAAAGCCAACGTGCTGGAAACCTTCCAATTCTGGAAAGAGGTGGTCACCGAAGTCGGCCAGCAGTACCCAGATGTGGCGCTGGACCACATGTATGTGGACAACGCCGCCATGCAACTGGTCAAGGCGCCCAAGAAGTTTGATGTGATCGTCACCGGCAACATGTTTGGCGACATCCTGTCTGACGAAGCCTCGATGCTGACCGGCTCGATTGGCATGCTGCCCTCAGCCAGCCTGAACGCCAGCAACCAGGGCCTGTACGAGCCCAGCCACGGCAGCGCACCCGACATCGCAGGTCAAGGCATTGCCAACCCGCTGGCCACCATCCTGAGTGCGGCAATGATGCTGCGCTTCAGCCTGAACCAGGAAGAAGCCGCCCAACGCATCGAAAACGCGGTGAAAAGCGTGCTCGCACAGGGTTTGCGCACCGCCGACATCTACAGCGAAGGCACCACCCGCGTCTCCACCATCGAGATGGGTAACGCGGTGGTCAAAGCGCTGTAAACCTTGCAATTACAATCGTGCCATGCAACACATTCGCATCCTGCCATCTGATGGCGCCGCTGGCGCTACAGAAGCTGCGTTTGCCGGTGTTGCACTGGCAGGGTCCACCGTGACCAAAACGACAACCATTACTGGCTGACTCAGCCTGGTTCGTCGCGCCCCCTCCGGCCAGACGAGCCGGGCAGATGAAATCCGAGTATTTCGACAATCTGAAAGGGCAATCTCATGAAAATCGGTAATCTGGTCGGCCTGGTTGGCTGGCGTGGCATGGTGGGTTCGGTCCTGATCGACCGTATGCAGGCCGAAGGTGACTTCGACCTGATCGAACCCGTGTTTTTCTCCACCTCCAACGCAGGTGGCCAAGCACCGGCTCTGGCCAAAAACGAAACCACGCTGCAAGACGCGTTCAACATCGACGCGCTCAAGCGCTGCGACATCATCATCAGCGCCCAAGGTGGCGACTACACCACCGCCGTGTTCCCCAAATTACGTGCTGCAGGCTGGACCGGCCACTGGATTGACGCAGCCTCTACCCTGCGCATGGAAAAAGACGCGGTGATCGTGCTGGACCCGGTCAACATGCCGGTGATCCAAACCGCTCTGAGCCAAGGCGGCAAGAACTGGGTCGGTGGCAACTGCACCGTGAGTTGTATGCTGATGGGTGTCGGCGCCTTGTACAAAGCCGGTCTGGTGGAGTGGATGAGCACCCAGACCTACCAGGCCGCCAGCGGTGGTGGCGCCCAACACATGCGCGAGTTGTTGACCCAATACGGCACGCTCAACGCCGAAGTCAAAGCCCTGCTGGACGACCCCAAGAGCGCCATTTTGGAGATTGACCGCCTGGTCATCGCCAAACAACGAGCCTTAAGCGCGACTGAGACCGCCAACTTTGGTGTGCCACTGGGCGGTTCGTTGATTCCTTGGATCGACAAAGATCTGGGCATCGGCAAGAACCATGATGAAGCCGGCTGGGGCCAATCAAAGGAAGAGTGGAAAGGCATGGCCGAGACCAACAAGATCTTGGGTCAAGGTGAAGGTTTTGGCTCTGCCGCGATTCCGGTGGATGGTTTTTGTGTGCGTGTGGGCGCCATGCGCTGCCACAGCCAGGCCCTGACCTTCAAGCTCAAAAAGAACGTGCCCAGCGCCGACATCGAAGCGATGATCGCCGCCGACAACCCCTGGGTCAAAGTGGTGCCCAACACCCGCGAAGCCACCATCAAAGACCTCACACCGGTGGCCGTCACTGGCACCATGACCATCCCTGTGGGGCGCATCCGCAAACTGGCCATGGGGCCGGAATATGTGGGCGCCTTCACCGTGGGTGACCAATTGTTGTGGGGCGCCGCCGAGCCGCTGCGTCGCATGCTGCGGATTTTGTTGCAAGCCTGATCGCCCCGCCGCTTGGCGGTTGTCAACGGCCTGACACGCGCCAGAGTGTGCGTTTCAGGCCGTTGTCGCACGACAACATAGAATCTCCGACCAATCGGTCGTAATGCGCAGTCTTTCTGCTAAGAAGCTGACTTAACTTGTCAGGCTAACATATTGATGTTATGGTGCTTTTTTTGTTTCAAGTCCCTAGGCATACAGCCCTGAACAGACCATCTTCGGCTGGCTGTAAACCGGAGAGCACAAATTGATTGCGAAGTCTCACCCTTGTCAACTTACTGCTTTGGCAATCGCTGTGCTGATGGGTTTATGGAGCACACAGGCCGCCGCCTTGTCGCTGGGCCGCCTCACCGTGCAGTCTGCACTGGGTGAACCACTCAAAGCCGAAATTGAAGTTCTGGACATCAACAGCGAAGAAGCCGCCAGTCTGGTTTCCAAAGTGGCGCCAACCGAAGCCTTTCAAGCGGCTGGTTTGGAATACAACCCGGCACTGAGCAGCCTGCGTGCCTCGCTGCAACGCCGTCCAGATGGACGCGCCTACCTGCGCCTGAGCAGTGACCGTGCCGTTGGCGAACCCTTTGTCGACATGATTCTGGAGACCAGCTGGAATTCCGGGCGCATCGTGCGGGACTACACCATGCTGTTTGACCCGCCAGCTCTGCGCAGCCAGGCGCCAAGCGCCCCGGTTGGCGCACAGCTGCCAGCGCCCGCCTCAGAGCGGATATCGCCTGCAACCAGAGCCGCTGCGGCTGCGGCGGTGACGGCGCCTACGGCTTCCCGGCCTATAGCAGCACAACGCGAGCCAGCCCGCGTAAAACCTGCACCAATCGCTCCCAAAACAGAAGCGCCTAAAGCAGCTCCTGCTGAGCCCAAAACCACCGCATCAGAGTCCAGCATCAAAGTCAAAGCCGGTGACACCGCCAGTGCCATCGCCGCTGCGCACAAAAGCGCCGACCTCTCGCTCGACCAAATGCTGGTGGCCCTGCTGCGCGCCAACCCAGACGCATTCATCCAGGACAACGTCAACCGCATCAAAGCCGGTGCGATCGTGACGATTCCGACCCAGGAACAAGCCAGTGCCACGTCGCGGGCGCAGGCCACCCAGATCATCTCGGCCCAAAGCCAGGATTTCAATGACTTCCGCCGCAAATTCGCGGGCAACGTTCCGACCACCCAGGTGTCTTCCGCCAGCCGCGATGTCAGCGGCAAGATCCAAGCCAATGTCGACGACAAAAAGTCAGCTGCGGCCACACCGGACAAGTTGACCTTGTCCAAAGGCAGCGTGCAAGCCAAATCCAACGAAGAAGCGCTGGCCAAAGCGCGCAATGCCGAAGAAACAGCCGCCCGTACCGCTGAACTCGCCAAAAACATCAAGGAGCTCGACCAACTGGCCAAAGCATCCGCCGCTTCTGCGCCAGCGCCAGCCGCACCAGAAGCATCGGCCCCGGCACCGGTGGCCAGTGCGCCAGTGGCCGTCACCGCACCCGCGTCTCAAGCTGAGGTCAAAGCCTCCGAGCCGGCGTCAGCACCCGTGGCCGCGCCGCCCAAAAAACCGGCTTCTGCAGCCACGCAGCCCGAACCGGTGGCCGAACCCAGTTTCCTGGACGAGCTGATGGACAACCCCATGCTCCCAGCCGCTGCAGGTGGGCTGGTGGCCTTGTTGGCCGGGCTGGGTTTGTACAAGCGGCGCCAGCGCAAGCAGTCTGAGCAGCTTGACAGCACCTTTGACAGCGGCGACTTGGCCTTCTCGGGTGGCAGTGGTGGTCAAAATGTGGATACCGGTGACAGCCTGACCACTGGCTCATCGATGGTTTATTCCCCCAGCCAACTCGATGCGGTGGATGATGTGGACCCGGTGGCGGAAGCCGATGTCTACCTGGCCTATGGCCGCGACCTGCAGGCCGAGGAAATTTTGAAAGATGCGCTGCGCACCCAGCCGCAGCGGGTGGCCATCCACCAAAAACTGCTTGAAATCTACGCCAAGCGGCACGATGCGAAGGCGTTCGAAGCCATTGCCGCCCTCGCCTTCAACCTGACCGACGGCACCGGCCCCGAGTGGGAACAGATTTGCGAGAAGGGTCTGGCCATTGACCCGGACAACGCGCTGTACCTGCCTGGCGGCCAACCACTGCCCTCGCGCTTGCCCGATTTCCAACCATCCGCCCCAGCCACGGTCACCATGGGCAGCCCGCTCAAAGTGGACGAGCCGCAAGCCGCGCCAGCACCAGAGCCGATCCCGACCGCATTGGGCGACCTGGATTTGGACCTGGATTTTTCCTTGGACGACACCCCAGGCGAGCCAGCACCCTCGGCCCCCGCACCACTTGAACCGGCACCCCACAGCGACGCCATCCCCACGGCGTTTTCTGGCTTGAGCGCGTTTGAAGAAACGCCTTTGCCAACGCTGCCACCCGAACCGGAACCGGTGGATGACGAGCCCGTAGCCGCTGCCGAAGAGGCGTTGCCAGAGCCTGCCGCCGAGCCTGACCTCCTTGCCGACAACTTGGACTTTTCGCTGCCGTCTGCAGAACCTGAGTTGGAACTCGATCTGGACCTGCCGCCCACACCGGCTGAAACTGCTGCTGCCGCGGAAACGCAAGCGGCCGCTGCCCAGGCGAGTAACGAACCGCTGTCCTTTGATCTGGATGCCCTGTCGCTGGACCTGGGCGAAGACAGAGTCACCGTGCCCGGCGAGTTTGTCGACGAAACCATGGACCCGCTGGAAACCAAGCTGGCATTGGCCGACGAGTTCCGCGCCATTGGCGACGACGACGGCGCCCGCGCCCTGATCGAAGAAGTCATTGCCGAAGCCGCGGGTGATTTGAAGTCCAAAGCCCAAAGCGCGCTCGCCAAGCTGTGAGTCCGGCGGGTGCCACCCAGAGGGTGATGTGATGCGGCTGGCGCTGGGTATCAGCTACAACGGGCTGGCCTACCAGGGCTGGCAAAGCCAGTCGTCTGGCCAGACGGTGCAAGACAAGCTGGAAAAAGCCCTGAGCGAATTCACCGGCCAACGCGTCTCCACCCTGTGCGCGGGCCGCACCGATGCCGGCGTACACGGCCTGATGCAGGTCATCCACTTTGACACTCCAGCCCAGCGGCCCGAAGCCAACTGGGTGCGCGGCCCCAATGCCATGTTGCCGCACGACATCGCGGTGCAATGGGCCAAGGCGGTGCCGCCAGAATTCCATTGCCGTGCCAGCGCCACCTCACGCCGCTACGCCTATGTGGTGCTCGACTCACCGGTGCGCCCGAGCATCGACCAGGGCCGCGTTGGCTGGGTCTACCGGCCCTTGAACCTGGAACGTATGCAGCAAGCCGCGCAACACCTGCTGGGTGAACACGACTTCAGCTCGTTTCGTGCCAGCGCCTGCCAGGCCTTGTCGCCCATCAAAACACTGATGGACATCACCATCAGCCGCCGGGGTGCCTACTGGCGTTTCGAGTTTGAGGCCAATGCTTTTTTGCACCACATGATCCGCAACCTGATGGGTTGTTTGATCATGGTTGGTGATGGCCGCAAAGACCCCGATTGGATCTTGGAGGTGCTGGCCGCGCGTGACCGCGACGCCGCCGCGCCCACCTTTTCACCCTATGGCCTGTATTTTGTGGGGCCGCGCTACGATGCACGCTGGGGCCTGCCCGAGCACCCCACCCTGTTGGACGGCTTGCCAGGAGCCCTGTGATGACCACAACCACCGCTGATCCTTCACCCCTACTCAGCCGCACCCGCATCAAGATGTGTGGTTTCACGCGCGAGCAGGATGTGGATGCGGCAGTGGCCGCCGGTGCGGATGCGCTCGGATTTGTGCTCTACGCCAAAAGTGCGCGTTACGTGTCGCCCGAGCGTGCGGCTGAGTTGGCCCGCCGCCTGCCGCCCTTTGTCACGCCGGTGCTGTTGTTTGTCAACGAAGAAACTTCAAAAATCAGAGCAGCTTGTGCCCGTGTTACGGGGGCTATCGTCCAATTCCATGGTGATGAGTCGCCGCAGGACTGCTGGGCCGCCTGTGGCCCCGATCAGCGCCCTTACCTGCGCGCGGCCCGAATTCCACTGGGCGACGCGGGGCGCAACTTTGATCTTTTAAAATACGCGCACGATTATTCACAGGCTCAAGCCATTTTGCTGGACGCGCACATTGATGCGTTTGGTGGTGGCGGGCAAACATTCACTTGGTCACTGCTTCCTCCAAACGTCGACGCTCACCTCGTCTTGAGTGGTGGGCTCAGCACTGCCAACGTGATCGATGGCATCAGGGAACTGCGCCCGCGTTGTAAAACGCTGGCGGTGGATGTCAGCTCGGGCATAGAGGTGCCCGGGCACAAAGGCATCAAGGATGCTGGCCGCATGCGCGACTTTGTCGCGGCGGTTCGCCAAGCCGATCAGTTTTAAGCAATCAATTAGCGTCCAGCCCTTATGAATCAAGGGCTGATAGCTATTAAATTTATACCATCATCATGTTTGACTACCAACAACCCGACGCCCGGGGCCACTTTGGCATTTATGGCGGCAGCTTCATTTCCGAGACCTTGACCCACGCGGTCAACGAGCTCAAAGACGCCTACGCCAAGTACCAGAACGACCCGGCCTTCATCGCTGAATTCGAGTCCGAGCTGGCGCACTTTGTGGGCCGCCCCTCGCCCATCTACCACGCCGCACGCATGAGCCGCGAAGTGGGTGGCGCGCAGATCTTTTTGAAGCGCGAAGACCTGAATCACACCGGCGCGCACAAAATCAACAACACCATCGGCCAGGCGATGCTGGCCAAACGCATGGGCAAACCGCGTGTAATTGCCGAAACTGGCGCTGGCCAGCACGGCGTGGCCACCGCCACCATCTGTGCCCGTTATGGGCTGGAATGTGTGGTCTACATGGGCAGCGAAGACGTCAAGCGCCAAAGCCCCAACGTCTACCGCATGAAGCTCCTGGGCGCGACCGTGGTGCCGGTCGAGTCGGGCAGCAAAACCCTCAAAGACGCCCTGAACGAGGCCATGCGCGACTGGGTTGCCAACGTGGACAACACCTTCTACATCATCGGCACCGTGGCCGGGCCCCACCCCTACCCGATGATGGTGCGTGACTTCCAGAGCGTCATCGGCAAGGAATGCCTGGTGCAGATGCCCGAGATGCTGCAAGCTGCGGGCTGCACCAACGCCCAGCCCGACGCGGTGGTGGCCTGCGTGGGTGGCGGCTCCAACGCCATGGGCATTTTCCATCCCTACATCGGCCATGAAAACACCCGCCTGATTGGCGTCGAAGCCGCCGGTGCCGGTATGGACAGTGGCAAACACTCGGCCAGTATCCAGCGTGGCAGCCCCGGCGTGTTGCACGGCAACCGCACCTATGTGCTGCAGGACGACAACGGCCAGGTGACCGAGACCCACAGCATCAGCGCCGGGCTGGACTACCCCGGTGTTGGCCCCGAACACGCGTTCCTGAACGACATCGGCCGCGCCGAATACGTGGGCATCACCGACACCGAGGCGCTGGACGCCTTCCACTACCTGTGCCGCACCGAGGGCATCATCCCCGCGCTGGAATCCAGCCACGCGGTGGCCTACGCGATGAAACTGGCCAAAACCATGCGGCCAGACCAGTCGATTCTGGTCAACCTGTCGGGCCGTGGTGACAAGGACATCGGCACCGTGGCCGATCTGTCGGGCGCCGACTTTTTCTGCCGACCCAGCTGCCAGGGCCAGTCGGTCAAAGGCAATACGTCAAATGTGCCGGTAGCCCTTATCCATAAAGGGCAGACAGCTACAGATTCAGGAGTTTCGCAATGAGCCGCATCGCCGCCACTTTCAGCCAACTCAAAACACAAGGCCGCAAGGCGCTGATCCCGTTTGTCACCGCCGGTTTTCCGTTTGCCGATGTCACGCCCGAGCTGATGCACGCGATGGTCGCCGGGGGCGCCGACGTGATCGAACTCGGCGTGCCCTTCTCTGACCCCAGCGCCGACGGCCCGGTGATCCAGAAAGCCGGTGACAAAGCCCTGGCCTTTGGCATTGGCCTGACCCAGGTGCTGGAGATGGTGCGTGTTTTTCGCACCCAAAACCAGACCACGCCGGTGGTGTTGATGGGCTACGCCAACCCAGTGGAGCGCTACAACCAGAAACATGCCGCTACGGATAAAGTAGCAAACAGCACAGACAAATCAAGGGCCACAAGTCCTTTTGTGCAAGATGCCTCGGCCGCCGGGGTGGACGGGATGCTGATCGTCGACTACCCGCCCGAAGAGTGTGAAGAGTTCGCCGCCGAGCTCAAAGCGCACCACATGGACCTGATCTTCCTGCTGGCCCCCACCAGCACCGATGAGCGCATGGCCCAGGTGGCGCGCATCGCCAGCGGTTATGTCTATTACGTGTCGCTCAAGGGGGTGACCGGCTCGGGCGCGCTCGACACCGGTGCGGTCGAAGCCATGCTGCCGCGCATCCGCCAGTTTGTGCAGGTGCCGGTCGGCGTGGGTTTTGGCATCCGCGACGCGGCCACCGCCCAGGCCATAAGCAAGGTGGCCGACGCGGTGGTGATTGGCAGCAAGATCATCCAGCTGATCGACAATCAGCCGCGTGACCAGGTGGCCAGCACCGCGCAAAACTTCCTGCGTGGTATTCGCAGCGCGTTGGATTCATAATCCGCCCTTGACACTTTTACCGGACCGGTGGCTGCCCTGAGGGCGCGCCGGGCCCTGATCCAGAAGGAAAAAGCATGAGTTGGCTAGAAAAACTGCTCCCCCCCAAAATCCAGCAAACCGATCCCAAAGACCGGCGTGCCGTGCCCGAGGGCCTGTGGATCAAATGTCCGTCGTGCGAAACCGTGCTCTACAAGACCGATCTGGAACAAAACCAGAACGTCTGCCCGACTTGCGGCCACCACCACCGCATTGGCGCCCGCGCCCGGCTCAACTTCTTCCTGGACAACGAAGGTCGCTACGAGATCGGCCAGGAAGTGTTGCCGGTGGACGCGCTCAAGTTCAAGGACAGCCGCAAATACCCCGAACGCCTGAAAGAAGCACTGGAGAACACCGGCGAGACCGATGCGCTGGTGGTCATGGGCGGCAGCGTGATGGGCATTGGCCTGGTGGCGGCGTGTTTTGAATTTGAATTCATGGGCGGCAGCATGGGCAGCGTCGTGGGTGAGCGTTTTGCCCGTGGTGTGCAGGCGGCTATCGACCAGAAGGTGCCGTTTGTGTGTTTCACCGCCACCGGCGGCGCACGCATGCAAGAGGGTTTGCTCTCGCTGATGCAAATGGCCAAGACCAATGCGTCGCTGACCCATCTGGCCAAAAAAGGCCTGCCCTACATCAGCGTGTTGACCGACCCGACCATGGGCGGCGTCAGCGCCGGGTTTGCCTTCTTGGGTGATGTGGTGATTGCCGAACCCAAGGCGCTGATCGGTTTTGCCGGCCCCCGGGTGATCGAATCCACGGTGCGGGTCAAGCTGCCCGAAGGCTTCCAGCGCGCCGAATTCCTGCAAACAAAGGGTGCGGTCGACCTGATTTGCGACCGCCGCGAATTGCGCGCCACCATCGCCAACACCCTGGCGATGCTGACACGCCAGAGCGCCGACGCCGTCGGTTAACCCCCCGCCGCACCCCTGGCTGCCATGGCCTCAGACGTCTCCTTCGCAGACTACGTCTGTGACCAGATCAGCGGCACCGGGCCGGTGTCATCACACAAGATGTTTGGCGACTACGCCATCTACTGCTGCGGCAAGGTGGTGGCGCTGGTGTGTGACAACCAACTGTTTGTCAAACCCACCGAGGCCGGGCGGGTGTGGATTGGCAACCCGGTGGAGGCTCAACCCTTTCCCGGTGCCAAACCCTGGTTTCTCATTGAGGATACGCTGGATGACCGCCCCTGGATCACCCAGCTGATCCGGCTGACCGAGCTGGAGACACCGGCGCCCAAACCCAAGCCCGCCAAGAAGGCCAAGGGCAGCGCCTCGTCAAAACGCCAGTAAGGCCGCTGCCTGCAGGTTGCCCAGCACAATGGCCAAAATCTGCAAAATCACCAGCAGCGCCAGCGGCGACAAATCCACCCCACCAATCAGCGGCAAAACACGCCGGATCGGCGCCAGCGCCGGGTTGACCAGCCGCTCCAGCACGTCGGCAATCACCGAGTTGGTTTGCACCCAGGACAAAATCGCGTAAACAATCACCGCGCCAGTCATCGCCGACACCGTCATGCGCAACAGGCCAAACACCGCCAGGATCGGCACCGCAAATAATCCACCCGCCGCGCCTGCCAGCACCCACAGCAGGCCAAATTCAGCCAACTGCAGCAGAAAAGCCGCCACCAGGCTGGCCGTGTCCAGCGCACCGATGGCGGGAATCACCTTGCGCAGCGGCAGCACAATCCAGTCGGTCAGCGCAAACACAAAGCGCCCCAGCGGGTTGCCTGAGCGTGCCGACATGGGAATACGCTGGTACTGCATGTACAGCCGCAGCAGGCAGGCGCCGCTGAGTAATCCAACAACAACCTCAAGCAACAGGGAAAAAATTTGGTACAGCATGGTGTCTAAAACAAAGCGATCGGGTGCGTTGGATCATAGCGACACCGCTGCACTTTAAAATACGCAGCTTTGCCTTGTCTCCAACCCGCGTGCGGGCTTTTGCCCACCTGGCCGCCGCCCACTCTTGATTGACGAACATGTCTGAACCCATCACCGCCGCCCCCAGCCCAGCCCCCCAGGACGAAAACCAGCTCATGGCCGAGCGGCGCGACAAGCTCAAGGCGTTGCGCCAGGCGCAGGCTGAGGGCAAAGGCGTGGCTTTCCCGAACGACTTCAAACCGGCCGACCATGCCGCCGACCTGTTTGCCGCACACGCCGAACAAACGCCCGAAGCCCTGATCGAGCAAGCCACCACCGCCAAGATCGCCGGGCGCATGATGCTCAAGCGGGTCATGGGCAAGGCCAGTTTTGCCACGCTGCAAGACAGTACCGGGCGCATCCAGGTCTACATCAAGCGTGACGATATCGGCGAAGAGGTTTACGCCGCGTTCAAACATTGGGATTTGGGCGACATCGTGGCCGCTGAGGGCACGGTGTTCAAGACCAAGACCGGCGAGCTGTCGATCCATGCCAGCAGCATCCGCCTGCTGACCAAAAGCCTGCGCCCGATGCCCGACAAATTCCACGGCATGGCCGACCAAGAGGTCAAATACCGCCAGCGTTATGTCGACCTGATGACCGACGAAGACACGCGCAAACGTTTTGTGGCGCGCAGCAAGGCGATCAGCGGCATCCGCGAATTCATGGTGGCACACGACTTTCTGGAAGTCGAAACCCCGATGCTGCACCCGATTCCCGGCGGCGCCAACGCCAAACCCTTCACCACCCACCACAACGCGCTGGACCAGCAGATGTTCCTGCGCATTGCGCCCGAGCTTTACCTCAAGCGCCTGATCGTCGGTGGTTTTGATCGCGTGTTCGAGATCAACCGCAGTTTCCGCAACGAAGGCATCAGCGTGCGCCACAACCCAGAATTCACCATGATGGAGTTCTACGCAGCGTACTGGGACTACCAGGACCTGATGGGCTTCACCGAAGCGCTGATTCGCGACGCCGCCCAGCGCGCGTGTGGCGGCCTGCAGCTGACTTACGCCGGCAAGCCGGTCGATCTGGCGCAGCCGTTTGAGCGCCTGACCATCGTCGAAGCCATCTGCAAATACACCGAAGCTGGCGAACAACTCGCCGACGGCTCGGGCCTGAAGGTCAACAGCGCCCAATGGTTACGCTCGGTGCTGCCCAAGCTTGGCATCACCGAGGCCAAGCACCACATCTCCACACGCAGCCTGCCCGCTTTGCAGGTGCTGTATTTCGAGGAAACCGTGGAAGAAAAGCTCTGGCAGCCGACCTTCATCATGGAGCACCCGACCGAAATCAGCCCGCTGGCGCGTGCCAATGACAACCGCCCCGAAGTGACCGAGCGTTTTGAGCTCTACATCACCGGGCGCGAGTTCGGCAACGGTTTCAGCGAGTTGAACGACGCCGAAGAACAAGCCACCCGCTTCCAAGCCCAGGTGGCCGCCAAAGACAGCGGCGACGACGAAGCCATGTACTACGACCACGACTTCATCCGTGCGCTGGAATACGGCATGCCGCCCACCGGTGGCTGCGGTGTGGGCTTAGACCGGCTGATGATGTTGCTGACCGACAGCAGCAGCATCCGCGACGTGATCCTGTTCCCCGCGCTGCGCCGAGAGGTTTAAGGAAAATCGGCCTCTAGCCCTTATAAAGAAAGGGCTAATAGCTATGACTACGATAGTAAACCAGGGTGGCGTGCAACCCCTGCGCTACCTGCACGGCTACCCTGCCGACACCCTGGCGCAGGTCAACAAACTGCTGCAGGACAACCGGGTGGCCGACTGGTTGCTCCAAAAATACCCGCAAGCCCACACGGTGCGCACCGACAAGGCGCTGTTTGACTATGTGCAGGCGCTCAAGTCCGAGCACCTGCGCGGCGCGGACCCGCTGGCCAAGGTTACGTTTGATGCCAAGTTGCAGGTGGTGCAACACGCGCTGGGCACCCACACCACCATCAGCCGGGTGCAGGGCAACAAACTCAAGGCCAAACGCGAAATCCGTGTGGCCAGCCTGTTCAAGCAGGTGCCCGAAGACTTCCTGAAAATGATCACCGTGCATGAGCTCGCCCACTTGAAAGAGCGCGCCCACGACAAAGCGTTTTACCAACTGTGCAGCTACATGGAGCCGCGCTACCACCAACTGGAGTTTGAGGTGCGCTTGTATTTAACGCACCTGGAAGCGTCTGGCTCGCGCTTGTGGGCCACGGCACCGAATTGATTTTGGGCTGGCGCAGCGTTTAAAAAAACCGACAAGATAACCCTGAAGATATTTCAACCCCAATTTATGAACCTTGAACTCATTTCCTTATTTATTTCACCCGTCGTTCGCCAGAACTTCAAGCGCATCCTGGCGGCGATATTGCTTTTTATCATGGCCTGTTTCTTGACCTTCAGCGCCATCAAATTTCCAGATATTCAAACGGACTACACCAGCGTGTGCAGCACAGGCTCACAAGCGACCCGTTTTGTGGCGGTGCAGACCAAGATGATTCTCCAATGCAACGAAGGAGACATCAAAATCAAGTGCAATATCAATGGTGAACTGTGCACCATGATGGAAAACAGCAAACCCTCACTGTCGAATTTGAAAATCGTCAGAACCTCTTTTCTCGAAGATTATTGGGTGATTTCTGCCGATGTGGATGGCCGGGAAGTTTCTTACCTTCCTGCCGTTGAAACAGCGGCTAGCCGTGCCCAGCGCGCCATATGGGTGTATGTGGCGGTTATTTGGATCGCGTTTCTCATCAACCTGTATCTTTTGAAAAGAAAATCGGACGCCACTCGCCACGCCACGCCAAGCTGAGCGTTATGGCGCGCCAATTCGGCGGGTGCTGGCGCGCTGGCGGCCCCATGCCGAGCGCCTCGGGCGCCGCACAACACCAAGGTCGGTAGCCACTGGTCAACTGACCAGTCTAGGGATAACCCTAAAATGTGACTTTTGGCACACTTGAGCGAAAGCCAAGGTCGCAAAGCCTCCGGTCTGGTCTCTGCACAGCGCAGATGAGATAGCGGGGTTGCCGGTCAGACATCATCCAGCCGCGCTGGAGCACGCTGTCACCGCACGGTCCTCCAACCGTTTGTGATCTTTTCTCTTTCCTTGTTTGTTGCCAGCATGAATCAGCAGCAACAGATCGAGGCAAAGATGAGCAACACAGTCACCCATGAATCGGCTTCTAACAGCCCCGTCACCACGCCCCCTGCGACCACCGGATTCCTGAGTTTTCAGCTCGGGTCGGTGGAATACGGCATCGACATTCTCAAGGTCCAGGAAATCCGCGGCTTCGAGAAATCGACCCGGATGTTCAACGCGCCGCCGTTTATCCTGGGCGTGCTCAATATGCGCGGCAACATCGTTCCCATTTTGGACATGCGCATCAAGCTTGGCATGACCGATGTGCACTACAACAACCACACCGTGACCATTGTGCTCAACGTGGCCCACCGGGTGGTTGGCATGGTGGTAGACGCCGTGCAAGATGTGGTCGAGCTGGTGGCAAGCGACATCAAACCGGCACCGGACCTCAATGGCGCCGTGAACACACAACACATCATCGGCATTGCCACCATCAACCAAGCCGACCAGCAACGCATGCTGGTTCTGCTGGACATCGAAAAACTCATGACCAGCGCCGACATGGGGCTGGTTGCCGAGACACATGCGTGATATCGAATTTTTAGGAGTATGAACTTGTCAGCGTTAAGCAGAATAAAAATCAGCGCCCGATTGGCACTGGGTTTCGGCCTGGTGATTGTGATCGGCATCGCCATCACCGCTTTTTCAGCCTGGGAGATGCGCCAATTGGCAGCCCAGTTGGACCAGGTGGCCAATGACCGCATGGTCAAGGTATCCCAGTTCAGCAACTTAAAGGACAACGACAACGCCATTGCCGTTTACACACGCAACATCGTCCTCATCAACGACCCTGACTTCCAGGAAGGCGAGAAGAAAAAAATCACCGCCCTGCGCGCCGCCAATGCAGAAATTCGCCAAAAGCTGGCGCAAGCCATGGTCATTCCCAAAGCCGTTGAACTCCTGAAAGTCATCAACGACAACCGTGACGCCTACCACTCCGCCATAGACCGCGTGATTGGAATGGGGGAAAAAGGCCAGCATATCGAGGCTGGGGCGGTGCTGATCGGTGAGTTACTCCCGCTGCAAAAGGTGATCTTCCAAGCCATGGACGACTCCCGGGCGCTGCAAGACGAGCTGGCGGGCACGCTGGCCAAAGAGGCCATGGCATCGGCCGCGGTCGACGCCACACTCATGATGGGCGGTGCGCTGCTCATGCTGGTGCTGGGTTGCACCGTTGGCTGGTTGATCACCCGCGATTTGTCACGCGCCCTGGGAGCCGAACCGAGCGACCTGGCCGAGGTGGCCAGCCAGGTGGCGGCGGGCGATTTGAGCGTGCGCCTGCCGGTGCGTGGGGACGACACCAGCAGTGTGATGGCGGCCATGGCCCGCATGCAAGCTGCTCTGATAGAAGTGGTCTCCTCGGTACGCAGCGGGTCTGAGTCGGTGGCCACCGCCAGTGCCGAGATTGCCCAAGGCAATCAGGACCTGTCGTCACGCACCGAGTCCCAGGCCAGCGCGCTGGAAGAAACCGCAGCCTCCATGGAGGAACTGTCTTCCACCGTCAAACAAAACGCCGACAACGCCCGCCAGGCCAACCAACTCGCCCAAAGCGCCAGCAGTGTCGCCATCCAAGGCGGTGAGGTCGTCGCCCAGGTGGTCGACACCATGAAAGACATCAACGATTCAAGCCGCAAGATCGGTGACATCATCAGCGTCATCGACGGCATTGCCTTCCAGACCAACATCCTGGCGCTCAACGCCGCGGTTGAAGCTGCGCGTGCGGGTGAGCAAGGCCGTGGTTTTGCGGTGGTGGCCACCGAGGTGCGCGCCCTGGCCGGACGTTCGGCCGAAGCCGCCAAAGAGATCAAAACGCTGATCAGCGCCAGCGTCGAGCGGGTCGAGCAAGGCAGCGCTTTGGTCGACCAGGCCGGCGCCACCATGACCGAGGTGGTCGGCTCCATCCGGCGTGTGACCGACATCATGGGTGAAATCAGCGCGGCCAGCACCGAGCAAAGCCAAGGCGTGAGCCAAGTGGGTGAAGCCATCACCCAGATGGACCAAGCCACCCAACAAAACGCCGCCTTGGTCGAAGAAATGGCCGCCGCGGCCTCCAGCCTCAAATCACAAGCGCAAGAGTTGGTGGGCACGGTGGCGGTGTTCAAGCTGGCGCAGGGGCAGCACAGCGCCCTGTCGGCGCCGCTGGTGCAAGCCAGCAGCGCAGCCATCAGCCACAGCGCCCCCAAGCCACAGGCCACACCGCGCAAACTGGCCAGCCAGCCTGCGCCTCAGCCGGTGGCCTTGCCCCATGACAGCGCCGCCAAGGCGAGCCAAGAGGCGTGGGAGAGCTTCTGACACCGGGTACGGCCAACCAGCGGCGGGGGGCTTGCGCCCAGCCCCCCCGCGTTGACCTCATGTAAAAATGGCCTCTAGCCCTTATTCCAAAATGGCTAGCAGCTATGACTAACGTAGCACCATCTGGCCCGCACGGCTCAAACCGTCTGGCCACCCCAAGCCAGGCTCGCCAAGTCCAGCGTCTGGTAACTCTTGCGTGCCAAGCCGTGGCCCAGGCTGACCATGTGCACCATCTTGCCCATGGCTTGGTAACTGCTGCGCACACCCGCATGCGCCGCAATCAGGGCCAGCACGTCTTCCACCAGCAGCGCCAAGGTGCGTGCGCCAAGCTGCACCAGGATGATCCGCGCGTTGTCCCCCACGGCAGACGCCCGGCCCTGCGTGGCAAACAGCAAATCGACCACCTCCACGCTGGCACCACGCCACTCCAGGTAGCCCAGCGTGGCGGCGCCGCTGTCCAGCGCCTGTAAAAACTGCTCGGGCAGCCGCACGATTTCGAGCAGGTTGGCCATGGGCAGCGCCCACTCTTGTCCGCTGCGCACAACGATGTAGGCCGACTTGGTGCTGTCTGCAGCGTACTCCAGTGCCGCCAGCTTGCCCGGCTGATGTGCCTGCTCGCGGCGCTGCAGGCCGCTCAAAGGCACGTTGGACAACACGCGGCGCGGGTCCATCAACAGCACCCGCTCCTGCTGCGCATTGAGCACGCTGCCCAGGCAGCTGTGGGTCCACGGCGCCTCGCTTTCAGTCACGGGCTGCATGGCCGACATCGCAATGGCTTGCACCGCCTGGATGGCCGTCACCGGAAAGGCGGCGCAGGCGTCTTCGGTCATCAACACCATGTAGCCCGCCCGCTCATCCAAGGTGGCCGCCGGCAGGCCCAATGATTGGGTCAAGTCCCACACCGGCACATCCTTGCCACGCCATTTGGTCATGCCGCCAAAGCCTGGCGAGATAGCGCCCATCTTCTGCACCTGCAAGCTGGCCACCATCTCGCCCACGTCGGCAGCGGGAAAGCCCAAACAGGTGCTGCCCGCCTTGACCATGACAAAAGAGGGACTCTCGCCGCGCTCGGCGGACGCAGCCTCGGCCGTGGCGTCTGCCGCACTGCTGTCGGCCCCTTCCGTCCAGACGCGCACCTGGTTGGCCAGCCGCAGCGGGTCCAGCAAAGACAGTGCCGTGTCATGCCCCGCCTCCATCGCCACACTGTGAAAGAACTCGGTCTGGTCGTCATCGTGAAACACCTGACGCACCGCGTCTGGCCTGATCTTGGTCAGCCCAAGCACCCGGTCCACATAAATCGCCACCCATTTGCCCTCAGCGCGCAAAGCCACGACGATGCAGCGCTCTACGCTGGCGCGGCCATCTGGCTGCAAAAGGGGATGCAGATTGATCAGCGGCACGGCGATGCCACGCAGCAAAAAGACGCCCTCAATGGCGTTGTGATGACGCGGCAGCCGGGTGATGTTGGCGGGCCTGGGCAGCGCCTGCACCACCTGGGCAATCGGCACGCCAATACGCTGCGAGGCAATCTCAAACAACGCCAGCGCCATGCCATCACCGGCGTCAGCACCACCGGTGCCCGACATCATTCGCCCCGCTGGATGCGTTGCTGCAACTCCGACAGCAGCGCTGCCACATCGCGGGTGGCAGCGGCCTGCTCGGCCGTGGCGCCGTTGATCTCGCCAATGGACTCGGTGGTGCTGGTAACCGAGGCCACAATGCGCTCAAAGGCGGTATCCACTTGCGCGGAAATGCTGCCGCTTTCGTCCACTTTGTGCACGGTTTCCTTGATCAGCAAAGCGATCTCGCGCGCCGCATTGGCCGATTTTTCAGCCAGCTTGCGCACCTCATCGGCCACCACCGAAAACCCCAGCCCGTGTTCACCGGCCCGGGCCGCTTCAATGGCGGCGTTGAATGCCAGCAAATTGGTCTGGCTGGCAATCTCGCCAATGGTGGTCACGATTTCCTGCACGCTTTGGGAGGACTTCTGGATTTGCACAATCGACTCGCGTGAGCGCGCCAGCAAGCGGCTGCCGTCTGCCGCCTCTTGCTGGGTTTGACGCGCTTGCTGGGTCGATTGGTTGGAGTTTTTGTAGATGCTGTCCACCGATGCAGACAACTCGTCCAGCACCGAGGTGATGGCGGTCACCTTGTCCTGAATCAGCTGCTCGGTCTGCACCTGCTCAGAGATGTCGCTGGCGAACTTGACCACCTTGATCGGCTGGCCATCCAGGTCCAGGATGGGGTTGTAAGTGGCCTGGATCCAGACCTCGGCGTTGTGTTTGCCGATGCGCTGAAAACGGCCAGACTTGAATTTCCCCTCTGCCAGATCCGCCCAGAAGTTGCGGTACTCGGCCGAGGTGACCAGCCCAGGCGGGCAAAACAATTTGTGGTGCTGGCCTATCACCTCTTGCTCGGTGTAGCCGAAGGTGCGCAAAAAATTGGCATTGGCCGCCAGCACATGGCCTTGCAGATCAAACTCGATCACCGCCTGCGAGTTCGACAAGGCGTTGATCTTGCCCTCAAATTCGGCGTTGCGAATTTTCTCGGCGGTGATGTCGGTGGCGAACTTGACCACCTTGATCGGGTGGCCCTCGGCGTCAAAAATCGGGTTGTAAGACGCCTGAATCCACACCTCTTTGCCGGTCTTGCTAAAGCGTCGGTACTCACCGGCATGGAACTCGCCTTTGCCCAGGCGCTCCCAAAACAGCATGTACTCCGGGCTGCGCACGTAAGCGGCGTCACAAAACATGCGGTGATGGTGCCCTTGCACCTCGTCAAGCGTGTAGCCCAAAGCATCCAGAAAATTCTGATTGGCAAAGAGCACCTTGCCGGTCAGGTCAAATTCAATGACCGCCTGCACCCGATCAATGGCGCGGACCCGGCCTTCAAAGTAAGCGCTTTGCTGCACCGCCTCGCTCACGTCGGTGGCGAACTTGATGATCTTGACGGGTTTGCCATCGCTCGCCAGCACCGGGTTGTAGGAGGCCCGTAACCAAACCGTTTTGCCTGCTTTGTTCTGCCGCGAATACAACCCCGTCTCGAATTGGCCGGTGCCAAGCCGTTTCCAGAAGTCCTGGTAGTCGGCGCTTTGGGTGACGTCGGCCTTGCAAAAAATGCGGTGGTGTTTGCCCTGCAACTCATCCAGGGTGTAACCCATGGTGTCCAGAAAGCGCTGGTTGGCGCTCAGGATGTTGCCTTGCAGATCAAACTCAATGATGGCTTGGACGCGGTTGATCGCCTCCAACACAGCTTGCGCTTCTTGCAAATCCAATGGTTTGGGTGCAGTGATTTCCATGGCAAACACCTAACAAATATGTGGAAAAAACACTTCTATCTTGCGAGTATCCAAGGCACAAGAGACTCCCGTGGCTGCCCCACACTCAGAAACTCTCCCACTCGTCATTGCCAGCCTTGGCCGTGCTGTCATGCCCCAGGCTGGCGGGTTTGGGCTGGGCTTTGGGGGCGGCCTTGGCCACCACTT
>Ga0302321_100000010_pt1 | contig 215875 bp, 177 predicted proteins | sample Fen_T0_1_FD_202505 | JGI IMG/M metagenome (GOLD analysis project Ga0302321, IMG submission 202505) | Peat permafrost microbial communities from Stordalen Mire near Abisko, Sweden - Fen_T0_1 | ecosystem: Environmental > Terrestrial > Soil > Wetlands > Permafrost | place: Sweden: Abisko...
TCATGGCCGCGGTTTCCTGCGGTGCGGATGCCAATTCGCCAGTCACATCGAGCGCCACCGGTGGCGCGGTCGCGGCAAACGGTGGCAGCCCGGCCGCAAGCACTGGCGGGTCCACCGCGAGCAACGGCGGGTCCACCGCGAGCAACGGCGGGTCCTCCTCTGCGACGGGTGGTGCAGTGAATGCGGGTGGCAAAGCGACGGGCGGCGCAACTGGCGCGGGCGGCAGCGCGACCGGTGGCAATGCCACAGGAGGCGCCACCAATGCTGGCGGGAGCGCAACAGGTGGCAAAGCAACGGGTGGCGCGACCAATGTCGGTGGCAGCGCGACCGGTGGCAAAGCGACAGGCGGAGCCGTCAATGCTGGTGGTAGCGCCACTGGTGGAGCCTCCACATCGACTGGCGGAGCCAGTACACCCGTCGGCGGTTCGTCATCGACCTGCCCGTCCATTGCGTCGCAAACTTGCACCGCGGGTGACTCGAACTGCTTCAGCTTCTTCGTGGCCAGCCGGGCGCGCATGTTTGCCGCGGCACAAGCGTTCACCGGTAGCACCAAAGGTTGGGGTGGTGATTTCAAGTACGGCACTGGCAATGGCCTCACTGGTGCAGACAAGCTCTGCACCGAGATTGCCAAGGCGTCGATGCCCACAAATTGTCGAACCTGGAAGGCCTTCCTGAGTACCTCATCCATCAACGCAATCGCTCGCGTGGGCGCTGGCCCCTGGTATGACCGTCTCAATCGCCTGATCGCCAACAACGTTACTGAACTCGCAGCGACTCGGCCCGGTGGGATCCCCACGACCTCGACGATCTATAACAACTTGCCCAACGAGGACGGCACACCGCATCACAATGAAGAGCCAGGTTGCACGGACTTGAACCAGTGCGCCGACAACCACGACATTTTGACCGGCTCGGACAGCGACGGTAAGCTCTGCACTTCGACCACTTGTGCTGGCATGGGTGGCGGCATGGGTGGCGGCATGGGTGGCGGCACCACTGTCACTGACTTCACTTGCAAAGATTGGACTCTTGGCACTTCGACTTCGGGCATTGCCCCGCGTGTCGGACATTCTTGGCCTACAGCGGCGGGCATGGGTGGCGGAACGACGGGTGGCGGAGCTATTAGTTCCGACGATTGGATCAGCCAACTCACCGAATCAGGTTGTGCACCTGGGTTCAACCTTATCCAAAACGGCGGACCCACTGCGAACGGCCTCGGTTCTGTGGGCGATGGTGGCGGTTACGGCGCTATCTACTGCCTGGCAAGTCAGTAGTACTGCTGTTTCGAGCACTCGCCATTGGCCGACTGATGCAAGCGGAAAATCAAATGCCTCCGAAGAGCACAGAGAACTACTTAGCAATCGTCCTATCCATTTCGCTTGGGATGGCAGCCGCCGCCTGTGGCGCGAGTGACAGCAGTACGGGTGAAACTGCACCGGGGTCGAGTGGCGGAGCCGCTTCCGCCACTGGCTCTGGCGGTGCGACCTCCATGTCTAGCACCACTGCTTCAAGCGGCGGCGCGACCACGACCGCTAGTGGCGGTTCATCGCCTTTGTCGACGGCGACCTGCACTGAAGGTGAATCCAACTGTTTCAGTTTCTTCGTGGCGAGCCGGGCGCGGATGTTCAAACTCGCTCAGGCATTCAACGGAAGCACCAAGGGCTGGGGTGGGGATTTCCGCTATGGCATGAGCGACGGATTGACTGGCGCCGACAAGCTGTGCACTCAGATCGCCGAAGAGTCACTCCCCAGCAATGGGCGAACCTGGAAAGCGTTCCTCAGCAGTTCGACCTCAAATGCGATCGATCGCGTGGGCGCTGGCCCCTGGTATGACCGCCTCAATCGAAAGATCGCCAGCAACCTCACGGAACTTGCAGCCACGCGGCCTGGTGGGATCACGAACTCGACGATCTTGAACAACTTGCCCAACGAGGATGGTACACCGCATCACAACGAAGAGCCAGGTTGCACGAACTTGAACAATTGCGCCGATAACCACGACATTTTGACCGGCTCGGACAGCGACGGCAAGGTCTGCACTGCGACCACTTGTGCTGGCGGCATGGGTGGCGGCATGGGTGGCGGCAGCACCACTATCACTGACTACACGTGCAAAGATTGGACTCTTGGCACTTCGACTTCGGGCATTGCCCCGCGCGTCGGACATACGTGGCCCACAGGTGGGAAAACCGGCGGCGGACCCACGGGCGGCGGGACTACTGGTTCCGACGACTGGATCAGTCAGCTTACAGAATCTGGATGCGCTCCCGGTTACAATCTCGTCCAGAACGGCGGACCCACGGCGAACGGCCTCGGCTCAGTCGGGGACGGCGGTGGCTATGGCGCAATTTACTGCCTTGCGAGCGAGTAACATGAAGAGTCTTCTACTGAAGCTAGTTGCAGTTGCGACATTGACGGCACTTTTGTGTGGTTGCGCAAGCAGTAGCAACAAAGGTGAACGGGCACAGCCGGGTGGCGCCGTGGAGGGTGGCGTCTGTCAAATTACCGCGACAGCTCCCGACGCAGCTGCCGGTACCGACGCGACTGCGGCGTACGAAGCCGCGCTGCCAAACTACCTTTCGCAGATCAACTGCAAGGCAGACTTCGATGCGTTGGCTTCGGTGCCATTGGAATCGAATATTCCCGGTGTGCGCGCAGTGAAGTTTGTCATCGATCTTTGGGGTGACCCAGCCAACTACCCCAAGGGAAAGCTCTACTTTCAGAACAGCAAACGCTACCAAATCCATTACGAATTCGTAAAGAACAATATCAAGACTAATTTCTCGCTCGACACAACCACGTTCCAGAAGAATTACTATGGCGCTGCAGAAGAACGCGCGTTCTATTTGGGAGCGATTTCGTACTATGAGGGGCCTGGGGTCTGGGCTGTGGATTTAGCCGGCTACGACACCGCAACGCCAGCAGTAATCCAACAGATATTCGAAGTAATTACGCGGGAGTTGGCTTTCTTCCAGCCTGCCTTGGTCTATCACCCTGCGTCAACGGCGCAGAACAAAGTCGCGGCTCAGCTTGATCTAAGCATTCCGGTTCGAACGTCCGATGAAATCTACGCGGGCATCGCCTACCAGCCGCTGAGCATCGCGAAGTCGATGGGTGTACTGAGGTTCTATACCGCTGCGGACATCTCATCAGGCACCTTTATTCCATACGATTCGATCGTCGTGTTAGATCAGGCGCCCAATGATATCAGTGTCGTAGCTGGGATCATTACCGAGGAATTCCAGGCGCCGCTTTCGCATGTCAACGTGCTGTCGCGCAATCGCAAAACCCCAAACATGGGGCTACGCAAGGCGCGGCAAAACGAATTGCTTCTGAAGTACAAAGACCAACCGGTGGAGTTAGATGTTACCGGCGACGACTGGCAAATTCTGCCAGTCACAGCTGAACAGGCGGAAGCATACTTTATTGCTCACACGCCGAAGACCAACCCACTGCCGGAAATGGATCGCACTCAGCGCGGTCTGACCAACGTCGAAGACATCATTCCCGGGTACCTCGCGCTGAACAGTCAAAGTAATGCGACCAAGGCAATGGTCCGTGCCGAGATCCTCAAGGCAGTCAATACGTACGGTGGAAAGACCGCCAACTACGCAATTCTGGCCCAAATTGACGGTGTGCCCATGATGAAGGCCTTTGGCATCCCGGTCGTCCACTATCTCGAATTCATGGAGAACAACGGCTTGTTCGCCATGGTGGACAGCTACCTTGCCAACAAGGATCCGCTAACCGGCGCGCCGCTCGACTTTACTGGCAATTCTTACATTCGCCAAGAGGCGCTGCGCGACCTGCGCAATGCCATGATGAAGGGCGCTATCGATCAGACCCTCCAAAACACACTGAGGGCCAAACTAGAAGCCGACTTCACGCGGCCAGATGGTACGCCGGTGCAAATGCGTTTCCGCACCAGCACCAACAGCGAAGATTTGGATGGTTTTCCATGTGCCGGTTGCTACGAGTCGCACACCGGTGACCCAGCGAATTGGGAGAATGTGCTCGATGCAATTCGCCTTGCCTATTCGAGCGCATGGCTCTTTCGTACCTTCGAAGAGCGCAAGTACTACGGCGTCGACCACAAGACAGTCGGCATGGCACTGCTCGTCCACCCCTATTTCCCCCATGAAACGGCAAATGGTGTAGCGATCACGGCGAACATCAACGACCTTTCTCAGACGAGCGTTGAGGGTTACACCGTCAATGTGGCCTATGGCGGTGACGTCGAAGTCGTCGCCCCACCTGATGGCGTGACCACGGACCAGTTCATTTACTACGTTGGCGCTACGGGCAATCCCGTTACCTACCTACAGCGCTGGAATCAGCCGCTGCCGGACGGGCGCACGACCGTGCTGACGGAACCGGAAATTGCCGACCTCGCTGCGGTGCTGACGAAGATCAAGAACGTGTTCAAGAGGGCATACACGCTCGACTCGGGTTGGTACGCCATGGACGTCGAATTCAAATTCGCGCCTCAGTCGATGTTTGGCCTTCCTACATCGAAGTCAACACTATGGATTAAGCAAGCGCGCCCCTATCCAGATCCGAACACGACGACTTTCTGATCTTGCTGGGTCGCTCAAAATCCGTTTACCGCAGCCACCGTCCGAGGTAGGACGAAAATCGCTGATGTCCACATGGGAACCGTATGAAGCCAATGGCAAGTCTGGGATTATTCACGCAAATCGCATCAATCGTGCTCTGGTCGGCTGTGGCGACAGCCCAATCCGCACCGTCGGCAGCAAGTGCTAAGGGCGCTGCTGAGGCCCCCAAAGATCCAGCCGCGGCGCCACCTACTGCAAACGCCTCCAAAGGCGCCGCCACACCGGTTGCAACGGCGCCTGCAACTGGCGCAACGGCTGCCGCGGGTTCCACTGCAGCGACTCAGTCTGGCGATGCGAGTTCTGCTGTAGCCGGGCACGTTGCCGACCCTTCCGCAACTGCGCCAAGTGTTAACGCTGAGTCGGCCAGTGAAGAGCCCGCCACGGACGAGGCGACCGGCGAGAAGAAGGGGAAGAAGAAGGACAAGAAGGACAAGAAGGACAAGAAGGACAAGAAGGACAAGGACAGGGACGACAAGAACGAGACGGAGCAGCAAGCTGCAGAACAAGCAGACGACGGAGAATTCGTTGGTGACTTCGTCGCAGGGGATCCCTGGGGCAACACCAAGGGTGCGCTCCGCGCCAAGGGCCTTACCTTCCGCTTTCTAGCCCAGACGCAGTACCAGCAGAGTTTTGGAATCTCCAGCAAAAACGTGGACCAGTCCTACTGGATTGCCGAAGAGAACACCGCGAAGTCCGGCGACGGCTGGGACATCAGTCGGATTTTCTTTGGAATTACTGCGGAACCGACGAAGTACCTGCACCTGAAGATGATGACGGACTTCGCCGAATTCCGGAAGAGCAATACCAAGAAGGCAGTCAAGCAGGCCTATGTCGAGTTGCGCCCTTGGCCGAAGCACCTGCACGTTGCCGCCGGCATTCTCAAGCTCCCTTTTTCGATCCACGAACTCGACTCGATTTCAGCTTACGAATTTAGCTCTTCAGGCCGAGCGAATTCTTTGTTGAACAAGCTCGACATCGCTGGCCGCGACATTGGCGCAAACGTCATGCTGGCCCCATTCGAGAAGCCACGATACCTAAAGGTCACGGTCGGTGCCTATCAAGGCCACGCCACCAATGAGAATGCGTCGCCAGTCGGCACCTTCGGAGCCCGTATCGAAAGCGAGTTCATCCAAGGGTTGCGGCTGGGTGTGGGTATGGTCAGCATGCCTAAGGCGATCGTGAAATTGAATCCACTCGACACTTCCAGCAAGAACCTGTTGGCCAATCCAGACAACTCGGCCTATCCGCGTGCGGAAACCTGGAAGAAGGGCAATGCGTTCGGGGCTGACGTTACGTTCCAGCACGCCGGCTTCATGCTACGTGGTGAAGGGCTCATCGGCGACCGCGTTGACTACGATACCCGCTACGGTGCTGAGCAATGGGCAGCGGCTTGGGGCATTGCTGCCTACAAGTTCGACGCTGGACCAGTCAAGTTTGAGCCGGCCGTGCGTGTCGAGTACCTGGACACCGACTTTAAGCGCGCATCGGGACTCTATCGGCAGTTCACTTTCGCCATCGGCACGCACTTCAACTCGGCTACCAAACTGATTCTCGACGCGACTCGCATGATCGTGCAAGACAACACCCCGCTCATCGACCAACCGCGCCCGCTGCGCGAGGTCCCATACAATGCGCTCAGCGCTACGACCGTTACCGCGCGGCTACAAGTTGCCCTCTAACCGAAAGGGTTCATTGCCATGATCTGCGTGAACTCTCGATGGGCAAGGATGCTTCCCGTCATCCTCTTCGCCCTCGCCGGGTGTGGTGAGGATCCGGTCGTCCGAAAGTCGACCCCGATTCGGATCAACGAAGTTAATCCTGTCAATCCAGTCTACCAAGACATGACCGGCGACACTGACGACTGGATTGAGCTCTACAACCCTACGGATGAAGAGTTTCAGCTCGAAGGCTACTTCATGAGTGATAGCGCCAACAAGCGCTTCAAGGACCAGTTCGTTGCCGGAACGGTAATCCCGGCCAAGGGTGTCTTGCTCGTGTGGGCGGATGCCGAGATCAACCAAAGCAGCGCCCGCGCACCGCACATGACCTTCAAGCTTTCTGCGACGGGAGAGGGCGTGTGGCTCACCAATCCCGACGGCTACGTCGTGGACCGTGTGGACTTCGGCAAGATGCCCATGGATCCGTCCGGGCGCGAGTGGACCTCGCTCGCCCGATTCCCCGACGGAACCGGGCCGTTCACTTGGTGCACGGAGTCCACGCCTGACGCCACCAATGGCAGTGCTTGCGCGGGCGTGACCTTGTAAGACAGACTCTTTGGTCGTGAAGATCAGGCAAAGCCAACTCCTGCGGAAAGTTGCGATAGCTGGCAGCGCGATCGCTTTGCTTGCTTGCGGTCTACTGGGTTGGCGCGTGCGCGAACGGAACGAATTTCGCAAGTTGCTCCAAGCGCGCGCCACAGCTAGAGGGGCAAGCTTACACTTCGGCGAAGCCCACGATTCGATGTTTGGGGAGTCGATCAAACGCGCTCGGTTCGATCTGGGTTCCGAGGTGTCGATCACCCTTGAGCGCGCAACTTTGCGACAGCGTCTGCTCGCGGCGCCCGTGCTTGCCGTCGACAGCGCGCACATTGTGCTCAATGGTTCCCCGGCTGCCCTCTGGAACCGATGGGCGACGACAGCTGCGTGGCGAGACGTGCCGATCACTTTCGCCCAAAGCACCGTCGAATATCGTGACCCATCGGTAGGCCATGTTTCGCTAGCAAATGCAAAATTCGAACGCCGCGGCGAAGAGCTCCTGGTCACGGCGTCGCGGCTGACGTTCAATGGCCAGCCTTGGAACGATGTAACTCTTGCCATCGCTCAACCCAAAACGACTGTTCGGATCGGTATCGGCGAGGCAACCCAACCTGCAAGCCAGGTCGAATTGCGCTACGTGCCAAGTCAGAGCAACGCCGCGGAATGGATGCTCAACATTCCGAGTCAGTCGCTGGGTTCGCTCCTAGAACGATTGGGAGCCGGCAAGGCTCCGCAAACGGACCGCTCGCGAGTTGCAGGCACGCTCACGGCCGTCGTGTTCGACGATGCGACGAAACCAACGCGTGCCAATCTGCAACTTATCATCGACCACTGGTTTGTTCCGGCTTGGCCAGAAGCAACCGCGTTCACCGGACGATCGGGCTCCATCGGTGCGCATCTGGAGCCGGGTCCCGATGCCAACACTTGGATGCTCACCCGGGTTGAAGCCAGTGCCGCCATTTTCTCACTGAAGGGCAAAGGGACGCTCACAGTGGGCGACCCGAGTCGCTTCACCTTTGTCGCTTCCGGGACGCGCAACTGCGCGCAGCTTGCCGCCCATCTGCCAACTTCCGTCTACCGTGAGCAGGTGAGAGCTTACCTCGAACGCGCGAAGCATTCGCCGACCACGCCCACCAATCCCGAAGAACAGACCGTCGAGCTTCGCCTCAGCGCGGAGTTGTCCCTGGGGACCAATGGGCAGAAAAAGTTCGTTTGGCATCTTTCTGCGGCTTGTGGTCTTGCCGAACTTCATGGCGAAGGCGCCCTTGGTGGAGTTTGAGTCGATGGGATAGTTCATTCGGCATTCAGTCCCACCAAGTCGCGTCCAATGCCAGAATGCACTGATGAGTGATACGCTTGGCAAATCATGCTGCGCCCAAGCCTGGCATTTGAGACCCTCCACGCATGCTTACGTCTACCTGTCGCATGACTGACTCGCGCACAATCAGCATCGGAACCGAGGGCAACGCGATTGCCGTCGAAACCATCGGCCACGGCGACGAGTCCGTTCTCTTTGTCCACGGATTGGGATCGAATCGCGGCTGCTGGTACCGGGCTCGGGAATTATTTGACCTCGAGCGCTATCGGCTAATCATGTTGGACTTTCCAGGCTTCGGGGAAAGCTCACGTCCGACGAACTTCGACTACTCCATGGCGTCGCTTGGCGATTGCCTTGGCCAGGTCATCGGCGAACTAGCACTTAGGCGCCCTCACGTGGTCGCCCATAGCATGGGGTGTTCGGCAGCACTTTCGATGCTTGAGCGGCATCCGCTTGAACTTGCGACATTCCTCACAGCCGAAGGCAATCTCGTAGCCGAAGATGCATTCATGAGTAGCCGGATTGCCCGCTTCACCGAAGCCGACTTTCTGCGCGCCTACCCCATCTGGCTATCAGTCATGCGTCAGTTTTGGGGCGGCGAGCCCAACCTTCAACACGATCGATTCATCGCATCGCTGCGCGAGGCATTTCCCATTGCCATGTATCGCGCGTCGGTCTCGTGCAACGAGCGAACCCGCGCCGGTACTCTGGCGAGTCAGTTTGCCGCAATGGCTTGTCCGGTCGCTTACGTCTATGGCGCGAATACTCCAGCGAAGCGACCGATCCCTGCGGTCGTACAGTCGGCACACGTGCAGCGTTCAGCCATACTTGGTCAAGGACATTTCATGATGGAGGCGGCAGAGCGCTTCTACCCGCTAGTGCAGGCCTTCATCTCGACCGGCACGTTGCCGAACCAAGACGGGTGCCATTAGCCAAGATGCGCTACACCTCAGCCGTGTCGGACTCCGCGAATCTCCAACCAATTGCTCAAACCGAACTGCCCAAGGCCCGCCTAGCAGATGGTGTCAAGGGCGCCGTTATCCAACGCGATCGTCAAACCTACGCAGTTGCGCCACACCTTCCATGTGGCTTGGTCACTCCCGACCTGCTGCGGCGGATTGCCGACGTTGCTGAACGCTACGGCTGTCAAGCGCTCAAGCTGACTGGTGCCGAGCGCATAGCGCTGATCGGCCTGCGCGAGCAAGACATCGATGCTGTGTGGCGCGACCTTGGCCTGGAACCAGGGGGCCTCACTGGCGACCGTGTACGCAGTGTCCGCGTGTGTCCAGGTACCGACTTTTGCAAACGGGGGCAGCAAAATAGCATTGCCATCGGTCGCATTGTCGATGGTCGCTACCACGGCAAGCCCATGCCCAACAAGGTTAAGATCTCAATCAGTGGCTGCCCGAATCAGTGCACTGAAACTTCTACCAAGGACATCGGCCTAGTGGGCACCAAGAGGGGTTGGGATATTTTGGTTGGAGGCAGTGGTGGGGCTAGTCCACGGCTCGGCTCACGCATCGCGCGCGGACAATCGAATGAGAGCGCACTCGCTATCGTCGACGGCATCATCGCATTCTATCGAGCTTGTGCTCGTCCTCGCGAGCGGCTCGTCGGAGTGCTCGCCCGGCTTGGGTTCGACGCGCTCACTCAACCGTTGAATTTACCTCCCACGGCGTCGTTGAACAAGTCAGTCATGCCCTTCGGCGAGCAGGCAAGGCCCGCGGTTGTCCGAACCGACGACACTCAGTAGAACTGAATGTCGTCGACTTCTACCCAACCCGCATCGGTGACTCCGTCCGGAAGGAAGCCGAGCGAGTTGCGCTTCAAGCAGTAGGGGTGAAAAGCCAGGCCTGCGACGGTGGACTGGATCTTGCTCAGATCGTCCTTGGGATCGGTGCCCTGTGCTACGGCCCAGCTCGGGACCTTGGCTTCGGCGAACAACAACTCGAAGGTTTTTGTTTCGGTCGTCGCGGGCACGTCCCAACCAACGCGAATCCCAAGAGTCGTCGCAGTTTGCGCTGGACTTTCGAGTTCGACGCGAAAGGTCCGGGCAACACTCGAACGCACGGTCAGGCGCAGCCCAGACTTCGCAGTCGCATCTGCCACGCCGTCGGTCAATGGAATGCTGAAGTACATCCACTGGTCCCACGCCTTGGCGGTATTGCGGTACTCAAAATCGACGCGCAGATCGCGCGTCCCAGAAATAGGCGTCGTAAAGTTGATTGACTGAGTGCCTGTGGAACCGGGGTTGACCATCATCAGGGGGCCACTTTGGGCACTCTCGGCGGAGGAGCCCTCAAAGTCGTTGATTGCCGCTGTAGTCAGCGTTAGCGGTACGACAATCTCTCCGGCAGCGATTCGCAGCAAGCGGGCGCGCAGTTTGGGAATGTCGGCTTTAAGCTGTGTCACGGACGCAGCCCACGACACAGCCCCAGGCCCCAGCGGATCGGCGGTGACGGCATTGGCGATGAATGCTGCGTCCCGGTCAATGGCCGCGAGTGTAGGTTGCTCGGCAAAGGGCCCGGCGAGCAGCTTTGTGACGGCCCCTTGGTATGGCGCCCGATCGGTGGCCAGTGCCTGGAAGAGTGACGCGCAACCGGGTGCAGTCACGTAGTTCTGACCACCGAATACCGGAATCAGCTTCGCGCAATCTGCTGGGATTTGCGCCCAATTCGGCACCAAGCCAAAGCCATTGCTGATCGAGAAGGTGTTGTCCAAATCCCAGGGGATCAACCAGAAGTACGCTCGGGTTGGCTCTTGGTATATGTAGAAATTGTGCGCATACTGCGCGCCAGTCTTTGGATCAGTGTAGATCCCCGTGATCCCATCCCAATTGCAGATCGCGTCGTCCACCGCCATGTAGTTGGCGAGGTAGCCTAAGTCCGTGAATTGGCCGAGCACAGCACTGCGAGAAGCAGGCGCTGCGCCGTTGAATGCTTGTGAAAACCCCACGAACCCATCGTGCGTGGCGGTAGTCGTGTTGGTCTCCAAGTGTTCGGCGTAGTAACTGGCATCGACGTTGCCAACTGAGGCTTCCTTGTAAAGATTGCCGTCACCCTCCGCTGGCCAGCGATCGGCGGTGAAACGCCCGTCAATCTGTTCGACCATGGCATACAGGCCCTGCGTCTCGCCGTTGACTCTTACTGTGGCCCAACTGCTGCGCGGGGCGACAACGCCCATTTCACGATACATCCGGTAGGCAATTCGGTCGTGCAACTGCGACCCGTCAGCAATCATCGAGTGCAGATTGACGTGCTTTAGCCCAAAGAAACGGCCCTCGGGATCGTATTCGTTGAACTTGAGCTTCATGCTCAGCTTCTTGCATGTTTGGTTGCCAGCGCTGTCGAAGCAATTCAGCAACGTTCCATAGCTACCCTTAAACCGCAGGGCTACCTTGCCCAAGGCATGCCCTTCGAACGTTAGTTCAGCCTCAGAGTATTGCTCGTCGCGAGCGTTCTTTTTCAGCGCCGCCCAGGCTGCTGCGGGCAGCGCAAGATCGAACACGGGCACTGAACTCCAGTCGAACAGCTCGGACGCGTTGCAGTCGGACACTGAGACATCGGGATTGCTGCAGAGTCCCAAGGTCGCGGCGCCTGCAATGCCAGTGCCCAGGCCTCCGCTGCCGCCACTGGCACTTCGGGATCCAACTGGCGTGGTTGCTTCCTTGTCGCCACAAGCACCCAGCAATAGGCCTAGAACTACGAGGTGGGTATGCGACTTCATCTTCGGGATCTCCAACCGTGCGGAGCGACGGACTACGCTTTGGCCCCGACGCTTCATTCTATGGGCCAACGCCGCGAAACTGATCAGGGAATTGGGTCAAAGTTGGTCGAATTCCTGTGCCACCGTATCAGCAGGCGAGCCGACAGGGTGCGGCTTGGTGAAGCCTATCGCCAGAATCAATGGGCTCGCTTATGCTGCTAGGGGTGCGCGTCCTGTTTATCCACCAGAACTTTCCTGCACAATTCTGCCATCTTGCGCCGGCACTTGCCGCGGCAGGGCATGAAGTGAAGGCTCTGGCGATTCAACCTCGCGCGAAGGTGCCCGGCGTCACGACGCTAGCCTACTCGGTGACGCGCAGCAGCACCAAGGGCGTTCATCCTTGGGCTGTCGATTTTGAGTCCAAGACCATTCGCGCCGAGGGCATCGCGCAGAAGATGCTTGAGCTGAAGAAGTCAGGCTTCAACCCAGATATCGTTGTGGGTCACCCGGGCTGGGGTGAGACTTGGCTCGTCAAGGACATATGGCCCGAGGCGCCGCTGCTCGCCTATCAGGAGTTCTTCTACGGCGCGGATACGACCTTCGATCCCGAGTTTGTCTCCAAGAACCCGGAGAGTCGCTGGCGTATACGGATCAAGAACGCAAGCATCTTGGTCGGGCTTGAGGGCATGGATTGGGGAATGTCGCCAACTATGTGGCAGCGGGCCCAATTCCCTCGGCACTATCGCGACAAGATCTCGGTCGTGTTCGACGGCATCGACACGGACGTCATCTGCCCAAGTTCTTCGGCCCACGCTAAGGTGGGCTCCCCGCCGCTCACGCTGAAGCAAGGCGACGAGGTGGTCACCTTTATCAGCCGCAATCTGGAGCCCTACCGCGGTTACCACAGCTTCATGCGCGCACTGCCCAAGCTGTTCGAATTACGACCGACGGCGCGGGTCGTCATCATTGGTGGTGATGAACGTGGCTACGGTTCGGTCCCGGAAAGCGGCACTTGGCGTCAGCTTTTCCTCGATGAAGTGCGCGGCCGGGTGGATCACTCGCGGATCCATTTCGTCGGCCGCGTTTCACGCGAGCTGCTCTTGGCTCTATATCAAGTATCTGCCTGCCACGTCTACCTAACGTACCCCTTCGTTCTGTCTTGGTCGATGCTCGAGTCGATGAGTGCAGGCGGCTTGATTGTTGGCTCGCGCACAGCGCCGGTCGAAGAAGTGATTAGTCACGGTGAAAATGGTCTGATCGTCGACTTCTTCGACGCGGATGCCATCGCGCACCAAGTGGCCGAGGTGCTGGCGACCCCAGAGCGGTTCTTTGCCATGCGTCAGGCTGCCCGAAGCACGATCGTTGAGCGCTACGACCTGAAGCGCTTCTGCCTGCCCAAACAGTTGGCGTTGGTCGACGCCGTTGCGGCTAGGCAATTGCCGCCGCGGTCCTAGACCAGGATTTGCTCACTTAGCCATTGTCATCGGCACCGGTTCAGCTTCGGTCGCTGGCTGAGTCACGTGAGCGATCCCCCACAGATCGAACTGGTTGCCACGTTTGATTTTGGCCACGGCGAACCCCGCCTGGACGATGGCCTGTCCGAGGCTCCGCGAGGTGAACCCGGTGCGATGCGCCATGAAGTAATTGCCTGCCGCGATCGATGGTCTGTGTCCGAAGAGCATATCGAGTGGCGAAATTGGGCCTGCCGGTGACTGGTAGGCGGGTTCAAGCAGCTGATCCTTCGCCACCAACTCGGCAACGCTTTGTAGGTCAGGCAGCGTGATCAATAGAAATCCGGTGGATTTCAGCACGCGACGAAACTCCTTGAGCGCGATGGGCACCTCGTGGCTCTCGAGGTGCTCGAGATTGTGCGACGACCAGATGGCGTCAAATGACGCAGATTCGACCGTCGGCATTTGCACAATGCTGCCAACGATGTCGGGTAACACTTTCGGATCGATATCGAGCCGCACCTCGAGCCACTCGGGTGAACGGAATGTCTGATGAAGCTTCGTGTCTTTTTTGACTCCGCAACCAACGTGCAAGACGCGCTTCTGTTCAACCATGGCAACCCCGATCGGCACGAGACTCGTTTGACTTGCACTCAGCAGGCGAGGCGCCTGCCATTGGTAGAACGCCTGGTTGCCGGTTCGCTAAAGGCCTACACGGCAAGACCGTGGGGAAATGTGTGCCTCGTTACGCCGCCCGCCGTCGCGAGCACGACCACCCGCGAAGTTATGGCAACCCGAAGCGCGTCGCTGGCGCCAACGATTGCCACCACGCGCAAGCCTTCCCTTTCTGCCCAGCTCCCGCCACAGCGAGGCTCCGCGGCGACTCCTTTCCGCACAAAACGTCGCGAACCCCGCATCCGTAAGCCGCGGGGCTCGCTCGGGCAACGCAACACGTTGGTTGCTAGAGCAAGATCACGTGCTCTGGCTCGTTGATGACGAAGTCACACTCTGTGGGTGGCGAAACCCAATGGATTGCGTTGTACCAAAACTGCATCGATTGCAGTGCGTTTTCTGCGGTGGCCCATTGGCTAGTGGCGCTGTTGTAGCAAGGGCTGTATTGATCTGCAGGCCCGCTCTTCTGTCCACCTGACCAAGAGCTCGTATAGGTGACCCATTCATCGCACCAGAGGAATGCTTTTCCGGTGCCAACGACCTTCGATGCCGCAATGGTCTTACCACCATATGTCGCGACCACCGTGCCATCGCCGGCAACGACCTGACGCCCCATGTAGGCACCGACTGCAGTGATGGATTTAGCGATCGGATGCGCCTTGTCCCAATCGAGAACGGGGTAAGTATTATTCCAGCAATAGCAACAGGCGCTGTTCGATTGCGGACATAGTTGCTGGGAACTTGCCGGGCACGCTTCGGTGCCAGGTACGCTGCCGGATGGTCCGCCACCCAAATATGACATTCCGGTAAAGCTGATTGCGTTATTGGACGCCGTAACCTCGGCGTCGTCGTTGTTCATGTAGCCGTTGAGGGCAATCAGCCCGCCGCCTTGCGCAACCCAGTCCGAGAGATTTCTTACATCCGACGCACTGAGATTCCAGGTCCGAAGATCCTGCAGAATGATGACGTCGAGCGTGGCGAGGTACTCCGGTGTCAACGGCTTGTAGGTGTACTCGAAAGTGACGGCCGCGTTGCTTTTGGTGGTCAACCATTCGTCGAATGCGTTGGTGCTGGAAGGTTGACCATCGCTACCAACGCCATAGGATTTGGAGGCAGCGGCACCTAGCGACGCGAGATTAAGGCAAGTGCATCGTCCATTCGCGTCGCAGACCTTGGGACGTCGGAAGCCGGCATCTGAGACCGGGGTCGGATTGGTCATCGTAATCGACACGTTGCCCGTGGCACCAACCCCTGGATCGGTACTGGTACCCGTAGTACCGCCCGAGAACACGCTCGCCGTCGTGCCACCGGCACCGTTGCCGGGGAGCATGCCGCCGTCGCCCGTGCTACAGGCCCAAAACATCGCGCCACCCAACAAAGCCCAAAGCCCTAAGTGAAGTTTGGTCATACCCGAGGAAGTGAACCAGACGGTCCTTGGGTGGTCAAGGTATCGAGGCTCGGTCCGTGTTGCGCGCAGTACCGCGTACTAGGGAGTCAGCCCCGGGCGGAATCGTCCATGGTTTGCCCGAATCGATGGATAGTTTGCGTGAGCGGACAATTTTGAACCAACGCGGCCAATTGGTGGTTCGCTTGCTCCCAAGGTGGACGGTGCCGAAGCCGCTCAGTCACGGCTCTAGCGGCGCTCCGGTCTTGGGTGATTCCAGTGAAGATAGAATGCCTAGATCCGCTGTGGTGTCGTCAAGATCCGTTTGCGCGCCGCACCGACCACAAAAGTCTACGCGAGATGGCGATGCTGCGCGCGACAAGAGCCGGATCGATCCGTTCATGTTGCCCGCGATCGGCGTGTATCGATATTGGTGCTTTGGTAGAGCGAGCGCCGCAATCCTAACGATTCGGTGAAGTAGCGCGTTTGCGTTGCTGAATCCAAAGCAGGTGCTGTGCTCTAACCTACCGAAACGCTACGACCTTCGCTCGAAGTTGCGCTACCTGTTGAAGACTGCGCGCCGAGAGGGATAGCATTCCGCCCATGCCAGCCTCATTGCGTCCGTCGACCGATCCCTTTCCGCAGCGTCCCATTTCCGAGCGCCCCGTAGCGGTCGTAACTGGAGCCAACCGAGGATTGGGGTTGGCTGCTGTCGAGGGTTTGGCGCGGCGCGGTTACAGCGTCGTGCTCACGGCGCGCAACGCCAAGAAGGCCGCCGTTGCTGCAGACTATTTGATTGACCAGGGGCTCGATGTACTGCCGGCGGCCGCCGACGTTACGGATCTTTCGAGCCTCGAGGTGCTGGGCCAGCTTGTCGACGAAAAGTACGGGCGGCTTGACGCGCTCGTCAACAACGCCGGGATTTTCCCGGAATCTGACGCCGACTGCAGCGTCTTCGATTCGCCCTTCGAACTCATCGAGAAGGCGTTTCGCACCAACACTTTGGGTGCCTTGGCTGCGGCGCGCGTGTTCGTTCCGATCATGAAGCGACGGCGACACGGGTGCATCGTCAACGTGTCGAGCGGCATGGCGGGGATCACCCAGATGAACGGTGGCAATCCGGCCTATCGCTTCTCCAAGGCAGCGCTCAATGCGCTCACGCGGATGTTGGCTGATGAGTTGCAGAATACGCAGATCCGCGTCAACTCAGTGTGCCCTGGTTGGGTTCGCACCGACATGGGTGGCCCGGGTGCCAAGCGTTCAGTCGAGGAGGGTGTCGAGGGAATTGTTTGGGCCGCCACGTTACCTGCCGATGGCCCAACGGGTGGCTTCTTCCGGGACGGCAATCCGTTGCAGTGGTAGGTGCGATTACCGCTTGCCGTACATGATCAAGCCGGTCCACACCAGGGCAAAAACCACTAACCAAATCAGCATGCGCGAGCGTACTTCGGGCGTGAGCCAGGGTTGAGCCGGGACGTGGCGCCGCACGATTTTGGTTTTTGACCACTCGCGCACCGATCGTAAGTCGGCTTCGGAAAACGCGCGCTTCGGCAGGATCTGGCCGTCATGTCGGGACACGAACACCACGAGTACTTGGCGTGTTTCGATGCAGCGCTGCACCTCGCTCCACGGTAGCATTGATTCGTTGCCACTTGAGGTCACGCTGAACCCGGTCTCGTCCACGCTGATGCGGAGGGTCTTGGCATCGTCGGGTAAAGACGCATAAACCTTCTTGGCGATTCGCTTGGCTGGGTTGCCATTGACCGCCAATATGCCGAGCAGCACGACGCCAATGACGACAAGTGACGTGTGATTACGGCCCTCCATCCATCGATAGGCGACCATCGCCACCACCGCGACGGCGCCGCCCCACACGATGTAGCGAGTTGCTTTGGCGCGCGGCAATGCTGAGAGGCCCGCTTCAATGTCAGACAACGTGAGCGCCACCTCACCGGAATTGTGCGCGGTGTTGCTTCGGGAGTCGGGTGACGGGTTGGCGGTCTCGGCTTCAGCCATGGCGCCGCACCGTAGCGCTGAAATCCGGTCATCGCAGCATGGCATCAAACCTTCGGAGTCGCGCCGCAATCGCGTCATCGGCCAACGACCCAAAAACACTCGCTTGCGCCGTGCGCGGTCGAGAGTAGAAGTCGCGCGCTCCACTATGCAGGCGCGAACGATGCAGCCCGACGAAGTCACGTTCGTTGCAGCGCTTGCCGCAGAAACTGGGTTTGCGCTCGACATTGCCGCCGAGTGCGCGCGCGACTTTTCGCGGATTTGGGTGGCGTGTTTGGAGCCGACGCTGCCGCGGCCAGACGCTTTTCTGCTGGCCTGGATCGCTGCCGACGAGCTGCACTTGATTGCGGTTGGCTCGCACCCCGAGCGGCGCCGCGCCGGGCTTGCCGAATTGCTCGTCAATAGCTTGCTCGCGTTTGCGCGGAAACAGCATAGCCGGCTAGTGATTTTGGAGGTACGGCGCAGCAACCGCGCAGCCCTCGCACTCTATCGGAAATTTGGATTTACCGTGTCACGCCTTCGGCGCGGCTACTATGCCCAACCCGAAGAAGATGGCATCGAGATGCAACTTGTTTATGACGAATACGGAACCGTTGTGCCTGTGCCCGACGAAGTCCCATGGCCGGAGGTTACTGAGTGTCTGACGTAGAACATCAACACGCGCCCCGAAGTTTGACGACGGTGCCGCTATTGCGCCGCGAGAGCATTGGGGACAGCTATCATGTCCTGTCGTTCGATATGCCCGAAGGTACCCGGGCGCGGCCCGGGCAATTCATGATGATTCGTGGTGTTGAGTGGGGCGATGCGCCACTCTTACCGCGGCCCATGAGCTACCTCTCTGGTGGTCAGACGCCAAGTATGCTCGTCAAAGTGCAAGGTGAGGGAACGCTGCGCATGGGTCGCGCTGAACCCGGTGAACCGTTCGCATTGCTTGGTCCGTTGGGCAACGGTTGGCGCGCACACGATCCGTCGAAACGCCAGCTGCTGGTTGGCGGCGGGGTTGGTATCGCGCCACTGCTATTCCTCGCTCGTGAACTAATCGCGCAGGGTGCCAAGCCCACGCTCCTCTACGGTGGACGCACTGCCCGTGATATCCCGCTAGCAGAAGACGCGCTCGAACTCTGCGAGGTCGAGTTCTCGACCGAGGACGGTACCCGCGGGATATGCGGCAGAGTAACCGATCTCCTGCCACGTCAACTCAACGCGAATACCGAGGTGTTTACCTGTGGTCCGGATCGCATGATGGCGGCGGTCGCCGAAAAATGCCTGGCCCAACACATCCCGTGTGAGGTCTCGCTCGAATCCCCGATGGCATGCGGCTTCGGGATCTGTCTCGGTTGTGCCGTTCCAACGCCCGGTGAGGGCTACCTCTATGCCTGCGTCGAAGGGCCCTGTATCGATGCAACTCGTATTGATTGGGAACGCAACCAACATCTCTCGAGTACGGTTTCGAAGGGCGGTGTGAAATGACCTCGCAAGCGGTGAAAGTGGGTTCGCTCACGCTCAAGAATCCGGTGCTTACGGCGTCCGGTTGCTTCGGTTACGGTGTCGAATTTGAAGACTTCTTCGATGTCGGCATGCTCGGTGGGATCTGCACCAAGGGGCTTAGCCTCTTGCCGCGGCCTGGCAACCCACCCGATCGAATCTGTGAGACTCCGGCTGGTATGCTCAATGCCATTGGCTTAGCCAATATTGGTGTCGAGGCTTTCTGTCGTGACAAGCTGCCCGTCTTGCGCGAACACGGGGTCACGGTCATTGCCAACATTTTTGCCACCAGCCTCGACGATTTCGTGGCGCTCGCGGAACGCTTGGACAGCGAGACCGGGATCGCAGCAGTTGAGCTGAACGTCTCTTGCCCCAACGTGACGCATGGGGGGATCGAGTTCGGTCGCGATCCAAAGATGGCGGCCCAAGTGACCGCGCGTGTACGTGCAGCGACAAAGCTTCCGGTGTGGGTCAAGATGAGTCCGGAAGCTGGCGATCTCGTGGGTGTGGCTCGTGCCTGTGAGGCCGAAGGAGCCGACGCGATCACGGCCATCAACACCATTCGCGGCATGGTCATCGACGTTGACCGGATGCAACCCAAGCTGAAGAACCGCACCGGTGGGTTGAGCGGTCCAGCACTGCGTCCGATTGCGGTGCGTATGGTCTACGACCTCGTCGGTGCGCTAAAGATCCCGGTCGTTGGGATCGGTGGAATTTCTACGCCGCGCGACGCACTCGAGTTCCTACTTGCTGGGGCAACTGCCGTGCAGGTCGGTACCGCGAGTTTCAAGGATCCGGCGGCTGCCAAGCGCATTGCAGACGGTATAGCTGCCTTCTCTGAGAAACATCATTTGCCCATCGACAAGTTGATCGGCAAGGCACGCGTATGAATTTTGCTCGTTGCTGCGGTGTCCATTTTTGGGGTCTGTTCGGCGTGGCTACCACGCTGCTCGGGCTGCCGGGGTGCCGCAGCGACGACTCTGATTCCGCCAATCGTGGGCTCTCGACCAAGGCAATCCGTGCCAATCGCGTGCCCGCTCGCGTCGTTGGTGCGCCAGAGCTGTCGGACGAAGCCGACGCCGCAACCGATCAGATTGGCAGGCATTTTGCGTCTGATGCGGGCATTCCGCCAGCCACACCACTTAAAGATCGCGAACAGTTGCACGCTGAAGCGCTTTCCAATCGCGACACCAGTGGACTCGTGCTCGACGCCGAGTGGCGTTGGAGTGACGTGCCCGGGCCAGCCAACAACCCTGAGACTGCCAACGATACGTTGGATACGCTACGCAACATGACTCGCCTGCGTATGCGCATCGAAGTTGCATCGGCAGGGCGGCTAAGTATCGTCTTCTTGGGCCATGGCTACCCCTGGCCAGACCGAACCGAACTGCGCGCGCGCGTTGACCGGCTCGGGCACGTGCTCGTATGGCCGGATAACAAGCACTATCGCATCGTGGTTCCCGGTGCTTTGCGCAGCCTGTTTGCCGATCGCAGGCTCGATCGGGGGCTGCTTTTCTCGCCAAAGCCGACGCTGGATCCAGCCGGATCGGTACTGGGTCAGGCCACCGCGCGACAGAGCCTCAGCACTCCCCTCGGTTCGATTCAGCTGGAGCAGGCGACCAATACTTCGGCGGGGCTCGGCGCACCTTTGCTATGTCGTCTCTTGGTTGAACTTGCGGGGGTCGACCCCAACACCGCGACTTGCGCACCCGATCAGCTCGTGCTCCGCGCGAACGTGAACCACGCACCATCTGGCAAACTCTTGTTTGTCGTCAACCAATGGAGCAAAAAACAGGACCTGGCAATTGCTGCGATCCAGCTTCCACCGGACAACGCGCAGTTCGAAACCAGTGGGTTGCCGATCCAGCCCCCGTCAAGTGTGCCCCGCACGCAGCTGGTCACTCTGCGCAGTCACGATGGTGCGGCAACGGCAGCGGCTACGAAAGACGCACCCAAACAGGGCCTTGTGGCCGTTAATCGAACACTGGCCCTTCGTGCCCTCATGCTCGACGGCATTCCCGTGGCGTGGCTGCCGTCTGGGGCGGAACTCGCGTTGCCGGAATTGAAGAGCGGCGTCTACAGCGTTGGCTGGCGAGATTTCTTCGGAAGCTACATTGAGGCCCCCAAAACCGTCAACTTGCCGGCGCGCGTGGTAGTGGGCAAAGCCAACGAACTCGGCAGTCAGGCCCCGTAGCGTCACGTGCTGTCCCGCTTCCACTGGCGCGGGTTGCCGCCCGATTGTCCGATTCGTGCGGCGCGGCAGTCGTCGTGGAATCCTCTGAACCGAAGGCGTATTGTTTGTCGGCACCCGTGGCGCACTTCTGTCGGACCTTTGCCCAACTTCGATCGATCGGTGGCCATTCAGGCGGTCGTCGTTTGCGCTTCATCGTCACCGGGTTCGGTCTGGTTGCCGCAATGAACGCTGCATGCTCGACGCGCAGTGTACTCTTAGCAACTACCGTAGTAGGCGACGAGACGTCCGCTGGCACGGCGGGTCGAGCAGCACAAGCAGGTGCGACGGGACAGCTCGTCACCGGGGGTGCGGCGGGCGGCGCGACTACGCCACCGCTGCTCATCGGCTCCATAGACCTCCGGGCAAGTGGACCCGGGATCCGCCTTATCGTTGGCGACGTGAATGGCGATGGTCGCTACGACATCGTGGCAATGCAACCGAACAAGGTTCCCGATGGCAAAACCCCGCATTCGGTCCTCGCATTAACGGCGTTCGAACTCGACGGCACCAAGCTCTGGCAGTTGGGGACGCCGGATGCGACGATCACCGGCAGTACCTCCGATATTCCGGCCCAGATCTACGATATCGATGGGGATGGCCTGAACGAGGTGCTTACGGTGATGGCGAGCAAGTTCTTGGTGATCGACGGTCGCACCGGAACCCTCAAGGCCCAATACGACTTGCCCGATCCGAACGCACACGACGCGATCATGATCGCAAACCTCAGCGGCAATGTACGGCCCACCGACATCGTTCTCAAGGATCGATTCACCAACCTTTGGGCGTTCGACCAGGGCTTCCATCAACTATTCAAGTACACCGGGGGGTTGAGTTTCTACCCATGGCCATTCGATTGGGACAAGGATGGGCGCGACGAAATCATGGCGGCATGCCAGTTTCTCGAGAGTGACGGCAGTTTGGCTTGGAGTTGCGATACGGCGGCAGGGTCCAATCAAGTTGATGCCGTATGGGCTGCCGACCTCGATCCTGCCGCGGCCAACGGTACCGAAGTAATCATCGGCGCTGGCGACGTTATGGCATTCGACCACAAGGGCAACCTATTGTTTCGCGCTGACACCGAGGAAGCTCAGAACATTGTTGTCGCTGACTTTCGTCCGGATCTTCCCGGACTCGAGATAGGCGGTCTCGACCGCATTGTGCGTGGCGTCAACGGCGTCGATGGGATCTTCATGATCTCGTCGACGGGCAAGATTCTGGTTCAGGAGGATCGACCCGAGGGCAGTGGTTGGAGCACGATTGTGACCATGATGCGCGATTGGGATGGTACGAAACGAGATCTCATTGTTGCTTACGGGCGTGCAGGGTCAGCGCCAACTCTGTACGATGGGCGCCTGAACGTAGTCACATCGTTTCCCAGCGAGCGAGGCCAATTGATCCCGGTTGACTTGTGCGGTGATTCCCGGCAGGAAATAATCGCGTTTTCGGATACTGCTGCGCACGTGTACGCAACCGCCCCGTGCGACTTGTCATCTCACGTGACCGGCAAACCCGCTTCCCAGCCAAAGTACTTGTACAATTGGACGCGCTACTGGGGCGGTGAGTACCCGTAGTAGCGGGGTGCTCTAAGACTTTCCTGCCGCGGCAGCGAAGGCCTCTTGGGGGCGAAAGCTGGAGGCGCGAAGTAGGCGGCCCAAAAGCGCTGCCAATCGCAGTTCGACGCTGCTGAGATCTAGTACTGCATCGACACGCTCAAGCCCCTTGGCGACAAAATTGGGCTCCGCCGCATCGTCAGTGATGACGACGATAACGAGGCCGTCCAGCCTTGGGTTCTCACGCATCACGGACACGAGCTTTTCGCTACAGATCCCTGGCATCGTTACATCGACAATCACCGCTCGAATCGAATTCTGCCGGATCGAGCGCGTCGCACCGATGGCAGATGGCTGCTCGAAGACCAAGAATCCCTCCTGGTCCAACACGGAGGCCAGTTGCTGTCGCGTCGTCTCCGAGTCGGCAATGACCAGCACTCGATCTTGCGACTTCGCCCAGGATCCACTGGTTCGTATCGGCAAGTTTTCGAATCTCGATGGTGATTTCGTGGTGCTCATCTGTAATGCTACCGGGCTCAGGACAATTGCTGGATAGTCGGCTCTAGTCACAAGCACGCCGCGTGCAGACCCCCCTGCATCATCAAAGGACCTCTAGAAGTCCAAAGGCAGACTACCGACAACTGCGAGTGATTGCTAGTCAGTGAGAAGCTGAGCGTTGGCACGACACTGGTAGCAGCACGCCCCAGCCATCAGTTGTCTCCTGCTGATAGGTCATGACCGAATGCTGAACAAAGGACGAGCTAAACCGGTAGCTGGGACGATAATCGAACCAAGATCGCAGGATTCGGAGGAATTCTAGTTAGGCGATGCCATACGGCTCGAGATCGCGCGCGTAGTCGTCAGGGTCGAATTCGATGTCGGCTTGATCGTTCTGGTCCAAGCGAATACGGAGATGCTCGACCACCGTATCGATGACCTCGAGGCGCGTCGAGAGCAGGTAGAATTGGTCCTCGGGCAAAGGCGGTACTTCTGCCAGTCGTCGTGCAACTTCGTCCTGGTCTGCTCGTGCCAAGCGCATAGCCCCAGTTGGCCCATCAGACTTGTCCGAACCAGCCATCGCTTCGGCAACGACGCCGACGGGGTTGAACGATAGCAGGACGCGCCTTTGGTTAAGGCGCCACGTGTGCACGTCCGGATTCGGCAGCGACCAGAACCCGTTGTATCTCCGGCGCACGAGTTCGCCGAAATAGGCTCCCGCGCAGCGCCACACTAGCTCGCGCAGTTCGATGCGATCCGCCAAGCTTTCGCGGGCAATAAGCAGGTAGTGGTCGAGAATGGGCAACGTTTCTGGCGTGAAATCCAGTTCGATTCCGAGCGCATCGCGAACGAAATTGACGCAGGCGACGACGAGCTCGACGATCTCATCGGGCGTCGGCGTATCGACTGTTGGTGCGTGTTCTTCGAACCAGCTCGTGTCGAGTTGCTCCTCGTCGTGGCCGGAGCAGCAACCCCCGCAGTGGCCGTCGCCGTCAGCGCAATTCCCGCCTTGGCACCCATGGTGCTCGCTATCACAATCACAACCTTCGCACCGGCAGGCATCTTCTTCGCCGCCGTTGTTCTTGCTGTCGCACTCTTCGCAATGGCCGTTGCCATGGCCGCAGCCGTCGTCACCCGAAAGCGCTGGTGGCTCACCTTGCTGGTTCAACGAGCCTCGTGATGGATCCACGTCACACTGCGCGCCAGCGTTGTCACTTGCAGCATGCTCCCTATGCTTCCCATGCTCCCTACTGACACTGCCTGTCATGTGTTCGGCAGTCTCAAAAGCGATTTCCGACTTCGGGAGTTGCTCAACCATGGCGAACCATATCTCGACCCGGGTGTCGCGCACGCCCCTCGAGGCCCAGCCGGTGATCGCCTCAAGCGAAACACTGAACGCGCGAGTAGAAGATTACAATCTCACGCGTGCGCCAGGATGTTGTGTGCTGAAGGAAGTTGCCGCGCTCAGGACCGCTGACCTGCCTGCTTTCCCGCACATCCGAGGCAGGACATCGGGCCAGCCACCGCACCTTATTGCAGGAATGAAATCTCGGGTCGTGGTCTCCGGCACCCCGGCATCTTCGCGAAACAACAGTACTTAGGCGGATTTGATTTCGCGTGTTATCGTACCTGCTTGTTCCATGCGGCTCGGCATTTTGAGCGACATACACGCTAACTACGAAGCTCTCAGCGCCGTGCTGGAGGCCTATCGTGACGAGGCAATAGACGTTTACTATTGTCTTGGTGACACCGTCGGCTACGGCGGATCGCCGAACGAGTGTGCGGAAATTGTTCGCGGACTCTCGAAGGCGACGGTGCTTGGTAACCACGATGCCGCTGTTGCAGGCAGGATGGATTACTCGTACTACTATGAAGCTGCGCGCACGGCTCTGGACCTGCACGCCCAAATGCTCTCCGCCGAAAACATGGAGTGGCTGCGGACGCTGCCCTACAAAATCGAGCTCAACGAACACCGGTTGCATCTCTGCCACGGTTCACCGATTCGGCTCGAGGAGTTCGAGTACATCTTTGCACCCGAGCAGGCGCGCGAGTGCTTGCCCATCTACGATGAGCTCGCGGATTTGACGCTCATCGGGCATTCACATCTATGCAAGGTGTTCGCATTGACGCGTAACTCAGTCGAAGAGTTGCCGCCCATCGATTTTGCCTTGGAACCAGACAAGAAATACATTGTTAGCGTTGGCTCGGTGGGACAACCGCGCGACTACGACAATCGTGCAAGCTACACGGTGTACGACACCGACAAGCGCGTCTTCGAGTTCAAGCGAATAGAGTACGATATCGAAACCGCAGCTGACAAGGTGCTGCGTGCTCGACTCGAACGCAACTTTGCGCACCGCTTGTTCATCGGCGTCTAAACCGAAATCTTCGTATCTTCCGGCGCCGCAAGCGCGGGCGGGTTTGGTCGAGTGACTCGGTTCACTTCAGACGTCCAACGACCAAACCTGACCTTCTGTGGCGTCCTTTACGAACACGCCGAGCTTCACGAGCTCGTCGCGGAGGGCATCCGAGCGTGCAAAGTCTTTGGCGGCGCGTGCTGCTGCGCGGTCGGCGATCTTTGATTCGATGTCTGCCAACCCGAGTCCGCGGCATTTTGCGCGCCGAACTTTGGTACGCTCACGGTAGATCGACCTCGGTGCAGCGAGCAGGCCAAGCCACCCGGTGACTTCACGCATCTGGCTTAGTAGATCGCGTGCTAGCGTAGCGGCAGCAGCCATAAAACTGGCGTCTTTCTTGCGCTTCTGCGCCAGATCACAGATCTCGTTGGCAATCTTCGCGAGTTCGCCGAGGCTGGCCAGCGCAATTGGGGTATTGAGGTCTTCGAGCAAGCCCCGCTCTGCTGCGTCACGCGCCGCGCGGGCGGTCGCTTCTGCCGCGAGGATTTCATTGGGTTGTTTGCTCGGCGCGGCGGTGTCGGTTGTCGAAGCCAAGCCTTCGAGGCGCTCGAGGCTGGCATAAAGGTAGTCGACACGACGTTCGGCGTCGTCGACGGCTGGAAACACGATGCGCTCAGATTCGAGCTTTTCCGTCTCGAACTGGATCGGTCCCCGATAGTGCACAGTGAGCAAGAACCAACGAAACCCCTCAGGATCGTTGCGCAGCAGCACATCGGCAACGGTGACGAAGTTGCCGAGAGATTTGCTCATCTTCTCTTTGTCGACGTTGACGAAGCCGTTGTGAATCCACGCCTTGCAGAATGGGCCGGCCCCGATGTTGGCGGCTTCACTCTGTGCGATTTCATTTTCATGGTGGGGGAAGATGAGATCCATTCCACCGGCGTGGACCGAAAACCCGTGACCGAGGTAGTGCCGACTCATTGCCGAGCACTCGATGTGCCAACCGGGGCGACCGCGTCCCCAGGGGCTGTCCCAACCCCACTCTTCGGCGGTTGCCCCTTTCCACAGAGCAAAATCGAGGGGATCACGCTTGAGCACGTCTTGTTCGACACGAGCACCCACCTCAAGCTCGTCGATCCGGCGTCGCGAGAGCTTGCCGTATTCAGGGAAGCTTCGCACAGCGAAATATACGTCCTTGGTCTGGTTCGGTCGATCGACGACGTAGGCTGACCCATTGCCAACGAGTTGTTCGACCAAGGCAATGATCTGTTCGATATGTGCGCTGACGCGCGGCTGGTGATCTGGCAAGAGGCATCCACATTGCCCAATCTGATCGATGTAGACTTCTGCCATGCGCGCCGACAGCTCAAGCGGCGGCTCACCGTTCTTCTTGGCGCGGTCAAGGATCTTGTCGTCCACATCGGTGATATTGCGTACGTAGGTGACGCGTTCACCGCGGGCTCGCAGAAACCGAACCAGCACGTCAGGTGCGAGTGCACTGCGTGCGTGGCCAGCGTGAGGTGCATCGTAGACCGTCGGACCGCAGAGGTAGATCCCGATCGAGCCGTCGGCATTGCGTGCAATTGGTTCGAGCTTGCGCGAGAGCGTGCTGTAGAGCTGTAGATCGGTCATGTGGAGCAGGTGTCGTAACTTGCCTCAACCGAATGGGCAAGGCGGAACGCGGTGCTACCACGTCGCGCAAACCAAACAAACCAAGCGAGTTTAGGCTGTGCTCGTTTCGCTTGCCGCGATTTTAGAAACTGCGCTGTTGGCTGCGCGGATCGTCAGTCGACCCGCGTCTAGTACCACCCATCGCGATCGTAGAAACTGCGCGGTCGGCGGCGGGGATCCGTTGGCCAGGCACGGCGCGTTGAACCCGGTGGAGGGCGCCACCCTGACCAGGCGCGCAGGTCTCTCGACCCTCGGCCGCGACACAATGGCTTGACACTGACAAGACCGGCCAGAAATCCGCCAATGTGCGCAAAGAAGGCGACGCCTCCCACGTCGGCTGTGCCAACGCTGGCAAGCGCTGGGAGCAAGTTGTTGTAGACGAACCAGACACCGACCATGATCCAAGCGGGCAACATGATCACTGGGCCGAAGACGAACCAAAGTGGGAAGAAGGGATTGAAGACCATGATTGGTGCCTTGGGGTAGAGCACCAAGTACGCACCGAGCGCGCCGGCAATGGCTCCCGACGCGCCCACCATCGGAGTCATTGCTGTGGGAACGATAAAGGCTTGAGCCAGTGCAGCGCAGAAGCCACTGAGTAGGTAAAATACGATGTAGCGCCCATGTCCCAGGCGATCCTCCACGTTGTCGCCAAAGACGTAGAGAAAGAGCATGTTGCCTGCGATGTGACCCCAGTCGCCATGCATGAACATGCTGGTGAAGATGGTGAAGACCTCACCCAGCGGATCCGCGAACAATCGGCGTGGTACGACCCCATAGGCGGCAGCAAGCCAGGTGACGCCTGCCATCTCGCTGGTGAGCTGCCAACCCCACACGACGACGTTGATCGCGATGATCGCGTAGGTAACCCAGGGCACTGTTCGAGTCGGGTTGTCGTCACGCAGCGGGATCATCGGACGGCCGGAGCCTAGCGCTCTCGGGCACGAAGCGCGAATTGGGCCTGCGAGTCGAGAGGATCGGCGGCCAGTTTCGGCAAGCCATGGTAAGGTCCGGGTGCTTTCATGCTTCGGCGGATCCTTCCAAGACGAGCAACCATCAGTTTGGCCTATTTTGCGGGTGTGGCCGCCATCGGCGTCGGCTGCGGCAAGCCGGCGTTTGACGGCCGCAGTTACCAACTCGGCGACGTCGCCTTTCGGATTGGTCCCGTCCCGACACCATGGCAACCGCTCGAGGTCGAGGGGGCACGGCTTGCCTACCGCGACCCAGCAACCGACACGATCCTCTCGATCAGCGCCCGTTGCGGCCGCGACGCAGACGACGTGCCGCTGGCCGCCTTGACCCAACACCTGTTCATTCAATTCACCGAGCGCAAGGTCGTCGACCAGAAGGCCTTCACCCTTGACGGTCGCGAGGCCTTGCGCACTGAATTGAAGGCCAAGCTCGACGGTGTCCCGCGGCGATTTCGAGTCGTCGTTTTGAAGAAGGACGGCTGCGTTTACGATTTTTCCGAGATCGCAACGGCCAAAGCCAATGCGCAGTCCGATGCGGTCTTCGAGAGCGTCGTTACGGGCTTTGCGACGAAGGATCGGTAGATATGACGATCGTCAGCGAGCCGCCGCCGTCTGCCCCACCCTTGTCCGTCGATCGACCGAGCCGCGCCAGCATGACCGCATTCGTTGCCCCGGCAAAGCGCGGCATTCTCGGGCGCCAGATTGACAGTGCGATTGAGTTCTTAGGGCAAGTCGGGCAAGCCGCGGATATGTCTTTTGGTGCCGCAAGGGCGCTGTTTCGCCGCCCGATCGAGTGGCGCGAGTTCATCCATCAACTCGAGACACTCGGAGTGGCTTCGGTCGGAATCGTTGCCGTAACGAGCCTGTTCATTGGCATGGTAATGAGCGTCCAGTTTGCCTTTGGTTTGCGCAAGTTTGGCGGCATGGAATATACGGGGCGCGTAGTCGGCCTCAGCTTCATTCGCGAGTTAGCGCCTACCCTAACGGCAGTTATCGTCGGCGGGCGAATTGGTGCCGGCATGGCGGCTGAAGTCGGTGCAATGGTGGTCACCGAACAGATCGATGCCGTGCGCGCACTCGGTGCCGATCCGTACAAGAAGCTGGTGTTGCCGCGCCTCGTGGCCTCCATCATCGTGATGCCAATCGTGGCAACGATCGCGCTCGTGCTCGGCTTTGCTGGTGCCATGTTCATTACTGATCTCGAATTTGGTATTCCAGCTTCGTTCTTTCTGCACAGCGCGCTGACCAGCATTGGCCTGCAGGACTTCTTGAGCGGGATGTTCAAGACACCGTTCTTTGGCGCGATTATCGCGATTGTCGGCTGTCATTGCGGTTTGCAGACGCGTGGGGGCACCGCCGGGGTTGGCAACAGCACGACGCGGACGGTCGTGGTGGTAGCGATCACGATATTGATCGCTGATCTCATCCTGACCAAGGTGGCGATCGCCTTGTTTCCGTACCTCTAGGCGGCTACCTTCCAGCAGAAAAGAACGGCACTTCACCGTTGCGAACCAAGAGCACCACCACTAGTCATACTAAGCGTAGCCATTGGACTACAAGTGAGATGGCGCGTCAGGGCCAATGCACGGCTCGGACGGTGCGATTCTACGAGCAGCGCGGGCTGCTCTCAGTCGATGCGCGCACCAGCGGGAGGCATCGGCGCTACTCGGCAGAGGACTTGGAACGTCTTCGGTTGATCGTCGAACTGCGTCATGCCGGGTTTTCGCTCGAAGAGATCCGGGCGTTCTTCGACATGCAGCGCTGCCATGTGTCTGGCGCAGCTGCTTCGAACGCGCTACGTGGGTTGTTGCGGGCGAAGATCGCGGAAAACGCCGCTGAAGTCGCGGAACTGCTGCGCAGCCAGAACGAACTCGAGCGCCTGCATCGAGGTCTGCTGATTTGCCAAGATTGCGACTCTGGTCCGGCATTTCCCGGGGCTTGTGCTAAGTGCGAGCGCCTTGCCGGTGCAGGCGATCATCCCTTGCTCTGGGCCCTGCGGAGCCAATCCCCATGAAACATTCCCCCGATCTGGACGCGGCCCAACGGGCAATTTCGGCCTTTCTCGAGGCCATGGGATATGATTCGCATCAAGCCGAGCTTGCCGGAACGCCGGCGCGGGTCGTCGATGCCTACCTGAAGGATTTGGTGGCTGGTGAGTGGGTCGACGTCGAGCGGCTCATCGAACAGGGCTCTATGTCAGAGCAATCAGCGGGGCTCGTGGTCTTGCGGGACATCACCACCATGACGATGTGTTCCCATCACTTGCTCCCGGCGCAGGGTCAGGCGACGGTCGCCTACCTTCCTGGGTCGAGAATCCTCGGGTTCGGAACAGTGGCGCGGATCGTCGATGCATACAGTCGGCGCCTGACTCTGCAGGAGCACATCGGTGGCGCCGTCACCCACGCATTGTCGAAGTATGCGGGCGCACGTGGCGTATATTGCTCGCTTAAGTTCGATCACGCGTGTCTGCGCCTACGCGGTGCTCGCCAGAGTGACGCTATCGTCGAGACGATTCATGTCGTTGGCGAACTGCGCGAAGGTCCGTTTGCCCAACAACTTGCGTCGGCACTCGGCACCGCTCGGAACGAAATCAAGACTGCGCTTTGAGCTTGCCTCGGCACTCTATCCAAGGGCTGTGGGACATCGGTGCGATTGCACACCTGACGTCGCATGCCCCGTCTTTCCACAACCACGAATAGGGAAGAGTGGATTGAGGTCCAGACAAACATCACTTGTGTCGCAGAGGTCCAAGCACCACGCTCGCCTTATTTCCCGGAGCGTTCCTCCAGAACCTTAAATGGTAAGGGCCCACCACACTCACTTTCCTCTACCGTTGCTTCCTTCCGGATCTGGCGGGGTTCAAGGCGTTTAGTCGGTGAGCCCACAGGGCTACTTGCGTAGGACCCGACCCTTCTACCAGACTCGTCTTTTGCGTCAAGGTGAACAACGCGCGGAGCATGCGATCCGCTGGGTTTCCAGGCGCTCGAACCGCCCAGGAACCTCGCCCGTGGTCGCGGGTGTGCGAGGTCGCGTGGCGCCCGCGCTGGCATGATGCCTGCGGTGCTGGTGTATCCCACTTGAATACTTCCACACCGTAGTCGCACGCGCCCCATAGTGGAGTGCTGGGCAGATGCACCGAATGCGCAATACCCTGCACAAGCTGCACGCCAAGCTTGCGCATGCTGATCACGATTCAGGTATTGTCATGCCGCAGCGTGCTGCCATAATGGAAACCTGGAACTGTATGTGTCGGCATGAAGCCTGCAAATATGCCGCGAACCCTTGTACCAGAGGTGTGTCGAAATGTCCCTCTCGCACCCCCAACCGCCTCACGGAATGCGCCAAGACATGTCCAACGACGTGAACGTCGATATGCCTGACGAAGTAACCCGCGTGGTGACTGCGAAGAACCTCGTTGCGTCGCCGGAGTCTGCCCCAACACCGAACCTACTTTCACCCGACGCTAGCAACCCGCCCTCACATTCTGGAGTTGGCGTCATCGGCGCGGGGTCGCTTTCCACCGTGGACAAGGCCAAACGACCGCATGTGCCGCCACCGCCCCGCCCGGGCGAGAAGTTGACGCCGCCAGCCTCCGCACTTGCAGTGCCGAGGCCAACGCCATCAGGGCCCGAGGCTACAGTGCCGAGGCCGTCGCCACTGACTTCAGCGGGTGCAGTGCCGAGGTCATCGCCTTTGGGATCGGGGACTACAGTGCCGAGGCCGGCGGCTTCAGTAAGCGCTGTGCCGAAAACCTTGTCCGGGCCGAAAGCGTTCGGCAAAATCGACCTGCCTCAGACCGACTCGGCAGAATCCACTAAAAAGGGCGTGCAGCCTTCAACATCCACCCGCACGACCGCCAGTCCTGGCTCGGGTGCTACGGCTGAAGTAAGAAGCCCAGCCGCGCCTGCCGCAGAGAGGTTCCAATCGTCAAGAAGGGCTAGTGCTCTGGCCGCAAGAGTCGATGAGGCATTGCAGAAACCAAGTTCCCCTCCGTCCGAGCGGACGCAGATCTTTCGCCCTAATCTGAGCGATCCTCGGCTGCGTCGCAGTGCGGTGCCCACAGCTCCACCAGCTGCTGACGCGATGATTGACGAAATCTCGATACCCAAGGCTCCGGCGGTACCCGCAGACATCGCGGCTGCCTCGCAGCGCCGACCTGGTCCTCATTTCGCTGAATCACGAATGCGAGAAGAGCAAGACCAAACGCGCACCTACTCGACCGAAGTTGTCGACAAGCTACTGCATGGCGAGACACCGACGGTCAAGCCCCAGATGTCCGCAGCAGACGATGTGACGCGAGTGGGCGAAATCCCAATTGAGGAATTGTTACGCGCGCAGGGCAAGCAACCAAATGTGGGCGTAGGTTACGAAGATGTGACGCGAGTCTACGATTTGCCCGCGGGTGACGCCAGGTCGGAAGCAACCTCACCGAGGCGGTTCCTACCTGGAGCCGAACCGCTAGTCGTCGTTCGGTCCGACCCACCCAAGGCGCGTTGGGGTTGGTTGGTCGCCTTTGGCTTGTTGGTCGCAGCAACGGCAACGGGTTGGGCCTATCGCGCGCCGCTTGGCGTGCAGATTCATAAGGTCCAGCTCCGCGTTGCCAGGGGCATTGGCAGTCCGAATCCGGGGAACAGTGTCCGACAAGTGGCGCCCGCACCGCAGGTGACAATTTCGATCAGCGTGTCGCCGGGCGATGCCCGACTCGTACTCGACGGCGAGCCGGTGACGAATCCATTTACGACGCATCGGCGTTCAGACAAGCAACTGCATAGTCTCGTGGCCGAAGCGCCTGGGTACGCTAGCTTGCAGCGCAGCGTACAGTTTGAGCGCGACCTAACGGTGGTCCTGGCGTTGGCACCATTGCCGCCCACGGACACGCCGGTAGTGGCGGCCAAGGTGTCCGACAAGCGACTGGACAATGGAACGGACAAGGTACGTGTCAGCGTTGCTGAACCAGTGCCAGTCGTGCGCGCAGTCAAGGGGCACGTCAATAGGACCGTGCCCGCCGCAACGGAACCTACCGCTAACGGCAATTGCAGTACGCCTTACGCGATTGACGCCGCCGGCATCAAGACATACAAGCCCGAGTGCTTATAGCAGCCTCGTTTTGAGCGCGAGACCATCGCAAACCATCTGCAAGCGCGCCGTGACCTTAGCGCGAGTTCGGCGGCCTGCGCGTCGGCGATTTCGACGGGGCCACTTCCGAATGCAAGATCCTGTAGAGTTGTGCCGCGTCCACGAATTGCAGTTCAATGGAACCAAATGCAATCTCGTCGCCAAGCTTCAATGGGGCACTGGTCTTGGCGTCGAGTCGGCGGCCGTTGATGAAAGTCGAATTGGACGCCTGATTGTCACGCAAACTGTACGAACCGGCGTTACCGACTTGAATGTGGGCGTGCACTTTCGACACCGAAGGCAATCGGATCACTATGTCGCAATTCGGGGCTCGCCCGATCGAGAAGCGCTCTGGGTAAGGATTTCCTTCGCGCTTCTTCACCGGTACAATGCGCCATTCGGCAGCGTAGGGGTCGATCTCGAGCTTGGTGAGCTGCGTCTCGAACGAAATAGCAACCGGGTCAATATGGCCCAGACTCACTAGCTTTCGCGGCCGCTTGACTAGAAAGAACGGATTCGATTGCGCTACGAACTCATCAACGGTCATCACCTTTGCCAGGGCAAGGTAGCTGGTGGGTTCGTCCATCGGAGTGCTCGACCTAGGCTAGCCTAGAAATGAAACTTTGCGGAACCCGAGAGATATACTGCTGACGTTCACCTGGACAAGATATCAGTACGACCTTCGCACGTCGTCATGTGGCGCGATCAGCTGTCTGGCGAAAGCCATCATCCGGACGACCGACGTTGTTTTTGGGAGCTCCGAAATTTGCCACAATTCTCGACGATCTCAACACCGTGATTTGGCAAACCGCTATAATTCAGAACCAGGAGCCACTGCTTGAGCGCAACAACCGACCAAAGTTCGCCGCGGAGCGCGATGAGTTCGCAAAGAGCGACGACCCCTGCAGTGCAGAGCCAGTCAGGGCTGCGTTACCGACCAATCCTATCGCTTGGCCACGGTGGCATGGCGGATGTGCTCTTGTCGGTTGGGCGCGGTCCAAGTGGCTTCAACAAGCTTGTTGTCTTGAAGACCATGCGCAAGGAACTTGTCACTGACGAGGAGCTGCGCCAGATGTTTCTCGCCGAAGCCAGGCTTTCGGCTCGCCTCAATCACGCCAACGTGGTGCAGGTGTATGAGGTCGTCGATACGGCGTTGCCATGTATCATCATGGAGTTCCTCGAGGGCCAGCCGCTGTCCGCGCTGATCCAAGAGGCCAATGAGCGCTTTACTCTGCCCATGCAGTTGAAGGTCATCTCCGAGACCTTGGCTGGCTTGCATTACTCGCATGAATTGAAGGACTACGACGGAACGCCGCTCAACATAGTGCATCGCGACGTTAGTCCGCAAAACGTGTTTGTGACCTACGATGGCGTCGTCAAGGTCTTGGATTTTGGCATCGCCAAGGCCGCCGACGCTGGAGGCCAAACGCGGACCGGTGTGATCAAGGGAAAGATCACCTACATGCCGCGCGAACAGTTGCTCAGCGAAAACGTTGATCGTCGCGCGGACTTGTACGCGGTTGGTTGCATGCTGTGGCACGCGGCGGCCGGCGTCAAATTGTGGGACGGATTGCCCGAGGGCGACGTGATGCGTGCTCTCATCGACGGCAATATTTTGAAACCCAGTGAAAAGCGCCCCGTTGATCCGAAGCTGGAAGAGATCATTATGAAGGCGCTGGCGCCGGACGCCGAAAATCGTTACGCCACCGCGCTTGAGATGCGCGATGCCGTCGACCAGCTTTTGGCGGAGCTCAGCCCGAAAACGAGCATGCGCGATGTCGGAAAGCTCGTTTCCGAGGTATTTGCAGAACACTACGACGCGCGAAAAAAGCAGATTCATCTGGCCCTGACCGCGCCGCTTTCCGATCCGCCACCGCCGATCCCCGAGGGGCTGGAGGCAATCGTGGCCTCAGGTACCGGGGTCACCCTGCAGTCAGTCGTGATGGAGCGCAAGCGGCAGATGATTTGGACCGTGATCATCGCGGTTGGTGCGGCGGTTCTCGCGCTTGGCGGCATGATCGGATTTCTGACGTGGCGTGGCAGTCGCACCGATCTGGCTGCGAACAACGTCTCGCCCGTCACTCCGGCGCGAATTCAGATCCGTCTCACGGCGGCTCCGGCAGCAGCCTCATTGTCGGTCGATGGCAATCCCTTGAGCGGCAACCCGGCACTTCTGACGGTCGCCACCGACTCCCGCGACCACGAGGTCCGCGCGACCTTGGCTGGGCACGAACCATACGTGAAGATCGTCCGCTTCGAGCGCGATCTGGCGCTCGAGATCATGCTGCAGCCCGTTGCAACTTTGGCCAGCCCCGCTGAATCGGCTCTTAAGCCATCGAAACCCGCAGTTTCATCAGGCCGCTCAAGTGCGAAGTATCCGGCATCTGCGAGCAAGAAACCGAGTGCGAACTGTGACCCTCCGTTCTATTTCGAGAACGGCATCAAAGTGTATAAGCCCGGCTGTCTCTGAGCAGTTCGGGCTTTGGTTGGCGCGTCGCGGTGTACGGCGTTCTCAGAATAGAGAAGCTCGGTGCATGACGGCACCGAGCTTGCTTACCCGTGGAAATGTCAGGACGTCTAGGGGCGCCAGAGGCGCCAAATCAGCCGCCAATGGGCATGCTTCTCGCTGATGGGGATCTCGGCCCAAACTGGCGCGTAGAATACCGCTACGGCGCAGGCAAGGCCGACGAAGATCGCAGCGAATATCGCTTTCTTGCGCTCAATATGCGCGAAGAACCCGGCCAAGAGCAGGACCAAGAACGCGAACGACGGCATGTAGTGGTAGTGAAAGACGTAGCCCTTTCTCGCCACTGTCCATGGTGCCAACATCGCGCACCAACCAACCACCGCAACGAGGATCCCATTTCCAAGCTCGGGCGTGTACCAGCTGCCCAACTTGCCTGCGACTTTGCGAGACGAACTGACTATTGCCACTCCGACTGAAAGCAGCGCGAGCCCGGCAATGCCTGCATAAACGAAAACGAGATTGCTGAGACTTGACGAGTAGCGATTGACCCACCCGTGACTGCTCAGTTTCACTACGATCGGATGGTACATGTAGATCCAGCTGTACCAGGGCGAAGCCAACTCATTTCGATGCTTCGACATATCAAGGTGGTGCCGATACAGACTGAGCATCAGCTTACCGAGTGAGCCGATATCGTGCGCCTGCCCGGTGATGTTCAGGCCCCACATCCATACTAGCGCATGCACCAACGGCACGACCGCGAACAGCAAGACATGCAGCCAATGGACCCGACCGAGCATCATGATGGCAATGGCCGCCGGTACCACGGTCATCACGCCGCTCCACTTGATCGTGGTGGCGAGCCCCACGAGAACGGCCGACAAGAGCACACCGAACCAGCTACGCGCCGATGTTGCAGCCAGCATGGCCCACAGTACAAAACACACGAGCAAGCCGTCGAGCAAGCCTGTTCGCGAGTACGATAGGAACAAGCCGTCGGCAGCGATGAAGGCTGCAGCAAACCAGCCAGCACGCTTGCTGTTGAACATGCTTTGGCCAAGCATGCCTGCCAACACAATCGTGAAGACGCCGAATACGACCGACATAAACCGCCAACCGGTGCTGTTGTAGCCCAAGGCGAGCAGTCCCAGCGTCTGGATCATCTTGCCAAACGGCGGGTGATCGTTGATGTCGGGCGTTCGCATCAAGTACGCATGGGCATTCTTGATGAAGAGCTCCTCGTCGAAGGTAAACCACGGAGGATTAGCGTAACCAATCACGCGCAGCACCACGCCGCCCACCAGCATCAGCGCCAGGCACACGGAGGTAAACTGGATTGGTCGCGATTGCTCGCGAAATCTCTGAATCAGCCACGCGTAGACGGCCTTGAGTTGTGGAATGAACCGGACCGTGAGGGATTCAGTGGTCATTGTGGGAACACACAATTGGAGAGGCGTCCCACGGGCACACTCGTCTGCACTGGACCGAATGGGGCAGTTGGGCCCCAACGCAGCGAAACCGACCGCGTGACTCCAACGATGGTGTAGTTGCAGGTAATGCTGAAGCGCTCCTTCGGCAGGCCTTGCCTCATCACTGGCGAACTCCACAGACCTGCGGTGAGGAACAGTTCGTTTTTGACCGTGTTGTAGGGACGAAGCGTGATCTCGTCGTCAGAACCAGCCGACCCAAACGGCGAACCGTTGCGGTGGAAGCCGCATCGAAGCCCGCTGAATTCAGTGTCGGAAGAGCAGGCTAGGTTCCGCACGTCTTCTGGGATGAGCGTGATCTCAATTAAGTGAGTCCCGCCGACACGCCACACGTCAGAGCTTTGGGCGAAGTGTGTGGAGTACTTGTTCCACGAGACGAATAGCCAAAGCACGAAGCCAATGCACAAAAGTGCTGACAAGGCGCGCCAGAAGACGCTCAGGTCGGAGATGAAGCCAGACACTCGAGTCGGCATGACCGACTCGGGCGCCCCAGGATCCCGCGGAGTGGAAGTCATGTCGGCGCATTAGCGAAGCCGACCCATCAGGTCAAGTTGTCTTGACAACTTGACCCCCAGACGCTACTATCCTCCCGATGCTCAATCCCGAGGCACCCATCCCGCTCTACCGGCAGCTCGCCAGTGAGTTAGAGGAACGTATCTACTCGGGAAAACTGGTGGTTGGCGAACGCATTGCGTCGGAACATGAACTGTCTGCATTGCACAGGATTGGCCGTCCAACGGTGCGTCAGGCCACGGACTACCTCGTTCGTCAGGGCCTGCTCGAGCGCCGACGTGGGTCAGGAACGTTCGTATTGCCGCCCCGCACTCAAGTGGATCTTTTCACACTCGGGGGCACGATTGCGGCTTTCGAGGGCGCTGGTGTGTCGCTCGAGACCAACATCGTCGAGCAGGTCAAGCACTGCCAGCGCTTTGGGGTCGAGGCGGGTCCAATTGCCAGTCGCGAAGGCTTTGTCTTTGCTCGACTTGGCAGTGTTGACGAGGAGCCTGTGTTGCTCGAACGCATGTACTTAGATGCCGCAGTTTTTCCGGACTTCGACAGTCAGCCCGTGGCAAGTGAGGCGCTTAGTCGTCTGGTGCAGCGTCGCTACCACCGGCGCCCGGTCGGGGGCCAGCAGACAATTCGCGTAACGGCGCTCGCGACACGCGAGTCACAGGCCCTTCGCGTCAAACCGAGCCACCCGGCACTGCTCATCGAGCGCACGCTGCACTTCGCAGCCGCCAAGTCGGCGATTTTTGCGCGGATCTTCGCGCTAACGGATCGAGTAGCCTTGGCGCAATCGCTGACCGACTCTTTGGCTTTGGCAGAACTTCGTGCGCAAAAAGAGGAAGAAGCATGAAATCCCGTGGATATTTCGGCCAATTTGGCGGGGCCTTCGTGCCCGAGATTCTGATGGCGACCTTCGACGAACTGATCGATGCATTCGAACAGGCGAAGAATGATCCGGGTTTTTGGGCTGAGTTCAAACGGCTCATGGCCAGCTACTCTTGTCGTCCAACGCCCATCACCTTCGCCGAGAACCTCACTCGGCATTTTGGAGGCGCCAAGATCTTCGTCAAGCGAGAGGACCTCAACCACACTGGCGCGCACAAGGCCAACAACGTCATGGGCCAGGGATTACTGGTCAAACGAATGGGCAAACGGCGCGTCATCGCCGAGACGGGTGCGGGGCAACATGGCGTCGCCACGGCCACGATGGCTGCCAAGTTTGGTCTCGAGTGCACGATCTACATGGGTGAAGTAGATGTTGAACGACAGCGGCCCAACGTGTTCTGGATGGAACGCCTCGGAGCCGAAGTCGTACCTGTGCGTGATGGGTCGCGTACGCTCAAAGACGCCATCAACGAAGCATTCCGCGACTGGGTGACGAATATGGACAGCACGCACTACGTGCTCGGTACGGCTTGTGGTCCCCACCCGTTCCCGACCATGGTCACCTACTTTCAGTCGATCATTGGCACCGAAGCGCGTCAGCAGATGCTCGACCAATTCGGAAAATTGCCGAAACGAGTCTATGCCTGCGTCGGAGGGGGGTCCAACGCCATGGGGATCTTCAGTGGCTTTCTCGACGACGCCTCGGTCGAACTTGTTGGGGTTGAAGCTGGGGGCCATGGGGTCGATACCGACGCTCATGCGGCGCGCTTGGCGTCAACCAGTGCGAGCATTGGCGTGGCGCAAGGCTACCGCACGTTCTTCCTGCAGGACGATGACGGGCAGATGCGCGAGACCCACAGCGTTGCCGCCGGGCTTGACTACGTCGGCGTCTCGCCCATCTTGGCGCACTATCACGAGACTCGGCGCGTCCGGTTCGAAGCCGCAACCGATCGGGAAGTCATCGACGCCCTCGAGTTGACGGTGCGCAAGGAAGGTCTGATCCCCGCGCTTGAATCCGCACACGCTTTTGCGCAGGCGTTCAAAGAAGCGCCTGCACTTTTGCCGGATGACATCATTCTTATTAACCAGTCCGGTCGCGGTGACAAAGACATCTTCACCGTGGCAGACGCCTTCGATGACCCGAAGTGGAAGGAATTCATCTGCAAGAAAGCGGCCGCATACCAACAGAGTTCGTAACCGCTGACCGAAGCTAGGAAAACGGACAATGATCGAAGCATACATTGCAGAGCAAAGTAAGAAGCATGAACTCTTGCTGATGACGCATATCGTTATCGGCTACCCGAGTCTGTCGGCCTCGCTCGAGATCGTCGACGCGATGGTAGAGGCTGGGGTCGACGTGATGGAACTTCAGATCCCATTCTCGGAACCGATCGCCGACGGGCCAGTGATTTTGCGTGCCAATCAGCTGTCACTTGCTTCGGGGATTCGGGTTGACGATTGCTTCAGGTTTGCCGAGACAGTTACGAAGCGACACCCGATACCGTTTTTGTTCATGGGCTACTACAACACGCTGTTCGTGCGCGGTGTTGAACGCTTTGTCGGTCAAATGAAGCAGGCAGGGATCCGTGGCGCTATCGTGCCCGACTTACCTCCCGAGGAAGGCAACCGGTACCTCGTTGCCATGGAGTCGCAGCAATTGGACCCGATCTTCATCTTTTCGCCTAACACTCCCGCGTCACGTATGCGTGAAATAGCTTCCCACGCACGCGGTTTTGTCTACTGCGTCGCCCGCAAGGGTGTCACCGGCAAGACCACCGAGTTTTCGGCGGATCTGGCCGAGTACCTCCAGCGCTGTCGGGCAGCAACCCGACTTCCAATTGCGCTCGGGTTCGGCGTGCGCGATCGCGGAGATCTGGCGTATCTGCGTGGCAAGGTAGATATGGCTGTAGTCGGCTCTGAGACGCTGCGCCTGGTTGATGCCAAGGGTGTTGAAGCGATCAAGCCCTTCATCACCCAACTGATCGCCACTTAAGGTGAGCCCTCGAAGGCATGATGATGGCAATTCGCGCGAACCCTCCGACCATGCGAGCGTTGCTTGGGCATTGGCATTCTAGTCTCGGTCGGCTGTTGACTATGCTCGTGGCATTGACCGCAAGCGACTGCCGAAACGGGACGTCGCTCAAGCCAGGTCCTGTGGCGCAGACCTCGGCCGTTGGCGCTGTCGTGTCGGTTCCTTCCGAACAGATCCTCCTCGAGGGCACGTTTGAACGCGTTGCAAAGGCTGCGGGCGGCAGCGCAAGGATTGTCCGTCGGGGAGACAACTATGAGCTGCGCCTAAACAACGTGACGGTCGCGCAAGAGGGAGCTGTGCGCGTATACCTAGTTGGCCACGAACGCGCATCGAGCACGCGGATTCTTGGCGAGACGGAGATGAAGTACGACATGGCCGAGCTCGACCGTTCGGTGTCCGAGCAGCGCATCGAGCTACCGAGCGAACCGGACCGAGCATTGCGTTCGGTTGTGCTTTGGTACCCGCCGTTTGGGGTGAATCTCGCGGTAGCACCGTTGCGGCCGAAGGTACTTCGCCCTTGAATCGGTGGGGCCCAATCCCGGTCAGCAGGGCCAATGTCGTACTTCTGATCCCATCGACCAGATCAAGCAATTGAAGGCATCGGTCTACGACGACGCTCGACGCTTGAATGAACTCGCCTGCGTTCATGCTGTAGCAACAGGTGGTCACGAGCGCGCCGCCTCGAGCTTTCGATCGTTGCCAAATGGTGTCGCTGACAGCAAGCTTCGTCGATAAAACGCGCGCTGCGCGACCCACAGGTGTGGATCGCGCAGCGCGCGGGACTACCCTGACCGTGGCCTGCAGGTCAAACTACCAGGAAACGGTCTTTCCGCATTGGCTGGCGACACCGCCGCCACCGCAGGTTTCACCAACTGGGCAGTTGCCGCAGTTAAGCAGGTTGCCACAGCCGTCTGCCACCGGGCCACAGTTGGCACCCTGCAGCGCGCAGGTGAGTGGCACGCAGCCACCAGTTCCGCAATGGTTGGCAACGCCAGCGCCACCGCAGGATAGCGGAGCGGCGCATGTGCCGCAGTTGAGTACGTTGCCACAACCGTCGCCGACTGAACCGCATTCTGCATTTGCTTGGGTGCAGTTGCGTGGCGCACAGGTGCCCGCGCCGCACTGGTTTGAGACGCCAGCGCCGCCGCAGGTTGCCGGTGCGACGCAAACGCCACAATTGACAATGCCACCACAGGCGTCGCTAATCGCTCCGCAGGTGGCCCCGACTTGGGCACAAGTGCGTGGTGTACAGTCGCCACCGCACTTGCTAGCAATGCCACCACCACCGCAGATCTGAGGAACATTGCAGTCACCGCAGTCTAGGACTCCGCCGCAACCGTCACCAATGAAGCCGCAGCTGGCTCCGACCGCAGAACAGCTGCGTTTGATGCAGGTCGTCCCGGTGCAAACTCCTGCGACGCAGGCAAACCCCGTGGGACAAGTGCCACAGGAGACCGAGTCACCACAGCCGTCACTGACAAAGCCACAGTTGGCGCTGCCGCAGTTTCCGGATGGCGTGCAAGTTCCGGTGCTACAGACGTTGGGCGTTCCCCCACCGCCGCATATGGCCGGACTCGTGCAAGTGCCGCAATCGACGAGTCCACCGCAGCCGTCAGAAATGAATCCGCACTGTGCGCCGACATCGCTGCAAATCTTGGGCGAGCATACAGGCGTGCCGCATACGTTCGCGGTTCCCCCGCCACCGCACGTGGCGGGTGCAACGCACGTTCCACAGCTAAGGATCTCACCGCAGCCATCTGCAATCATGCCGCAATTGGCACCCTGTGCGCCGCACGTAGTACGAGTGCAGTTGTTCCCACATTGATTCGGCGTGCCACCACCGCCGCAGCTAGCGGGAGCAACGCAAGTGCCGCAATTGAGCACGCCGCCGCACCCGTCGGAGAGCGAGCCACACGTGGCACCTAGACTTGCACACGTGTTTTTGGTACAGCTCGGTGGCTGCGGGGGCACACCGACCGACACACAAGCGGACAAGTCGAAGAGCATGAACATCAAGACTTTTTCTTGTGCCGTGAGCGGCCCCGAGTCGCAATACGACGGGAACACCTTGTCAGCGATTCCAGACGCCCCAGCAACGTGGAAGGCGCTGTAGAGGACGCGACCGCAAATACTGCTCTTGGCGGCATTGAGCGGGGTATTGAAGGCATACTGCTGGACGGCGTTTGCCTTGCAGATCTGTGTGCCACCAATCTTGACCGAGGTGTCGGTGTAGATGAACCGCTCACTGCCGGTCTTGACGCCGGTGACGTAATACCGGGGGTCAGTGATGGAAATGTAGCCGTCTCCATACGTGGGGCTCCACGCGTTGACGTTGCCCAACCAGGCATTCAGCGCGACCCCCTTCGGGTTGTTGATTGGGTCACTCTTGTCAATGATCCCTGTGTCCGCAGTATTGCCGGATGCGGTTCCGCCCCAGGCAGCGGAATTCGCAAACGTTCCATTGTCATCTAGGTACTTGTAGCTGTAGTGGGAAGCAAATACCCGACCACCTGCATTGGCCCAGGTGAGCAGTGCAGGATCGTAGGTGTTATGGTTGTTGGCGGCACCCTCGCAGTCGAAAACGGCGAGGTCGTATTGGTTCAGTTTGTTATTGGCAAATAGGTCAGCCAATTTGTCTTGAACGACATCCGTATCCTTGGCGGATGCGCATTGGGTTGTGCTGCCAGTCTTGAAGTTGACGCACCCCATGACGCCGCCACCGCCGCTGCTGACGCCACCATTCTTGTTGAAATTGACCGGAGCGCGATACATTTGAATGCGCCCAGTACCGCTTGGCCGGGTGAACTCCGAGTCTGAGACTCCGACTTTACGCAGCACACACTCCATGGCATCGACGAGGCCAGAAACCACAGCGAATTTTGGAATATTGACGTACTTGACATTGGCGGTGTCCGCGTCGGCCATATTCTTCGGCAGGCGCGTTTGCTCGGCTGTCAACGTCAGAGATCCGCAGCGATTGACCGCGGGAACCGTGACGACGCGTCGCCATTTGCCCATCTTCATCACCAGTGGGAAACTCGTACCTGCGGGGATGTTGTTCAGCGTGAAACTGCCGTCGGCGGTCGTCAATGCGGCGGCGATCGGGTTACCAAGATTCTCGTTTTCGCAGCGCTCGCAAGTAGCGCCAGTTGTGATCGAAGGGAGCGCACCGTTCGGGACATAGACGAGCGCATTATACAGCGGAGTCGTGCCGTTCGGGGCATAGACCTTGCCGGAAACCTGCGTTGGGTTGTTGCCGGATTGGGTGCAGCTTGTGTCAATGAAGGGACACAGGTTGTCGCAACCAGCAACGCTGGGCATAGTGCACAGGCCCTTGGTTCCCACGCACGTCTTTGGCCAGGTGCAGCCGCCGCAGTTGACCGAGCCAGAGCAACCGTCGGACTGGTAACCGCAGGAGTCGGTATAGTTGCAGACTTCAGCTTGGGTCTTCGCGCTACAGCTGTTCGTGCTGCCACAGAGACTTGGGCCGCCGCCACCACAGGTCTGGCCAGTGGGGCAACCGCCACAATCAACAGTGCCATTGCAGCCGTCGCTCTGTTGTCCGCAGATCCCAGCACAGACCTGCGCTAATGTCTTTGGCGTGCAGGTTGGTGTCGTGCTGATGCAAGTGTTACCCGTTCCGCAAGTCTTGGTGTCAGGGCAGGTGCCGCAATTGAGCAGGCTCTGGCAAAGATCGGGGATCTGCCCGCATGTTGCGCCTTGCGCGCTGCAGGTAGTTGGCTGGCAGACGGAGGTGGGCGTCCCGCATTGACCGGGCTTGGAAGGATCGCCCCCGCAGGTTAGACCGGTTGCGCAAGTTGTGGGGCATTGGATGATGCCATTGCAGCCGTCGCTCATGGCTCCGCAAGTGCTGGCGCAGTCGGCGATGGTTTTCGGCGTGCAGGTCGTAATCGTCCCTTTGCCACACTGCCCTGGCTTCGTCGGGTCGCCACCGCACGAATCACCCGCGCTGCAAGCCGTGCTGCAATTGGCGACAATGCCACCGCAGCCGTCGGGAATGACGTCACAGTAACCGACTGGCAGCTTGGCTATGGCCGCTGAGCAAGTGATGGGTGTGCAGAGCTTGGTACACTTGCTATCGATACAACCCTCGCCAACGCCGCAAGTGAAGCCGCAGTCAAGGACGGCGCTGCAACCGTCACTGACCGCACCGCACAGGTTTGGGTTACCAGCGTAGTCTGCGCAGGTAAGTTTCGTGCATGCTGGGGCAGTAGATGAACAAGCGCCGTTGACGCAGAGTTGCCCCACTGTTTCGCACGCGGGCTCGGTGCCCGAAGCTTTGGCGGCGTCACTCCAACAATTGAGGATCCCGCCACACCCATCGCTTTGCATGCCGCAGGTTGCTCCGAGCGTCTCGCAAGTAGTTGGCACACACATGGGAACGGCAGCGCCGCAGATGCTCGGGATCCCGGAACCGCCGCAGGTCTCGGGCGCCGTGCAACCCCCGCAGTCGATGAAGTCGCCGCACTGGTTCGAGACAGGACCACATTCTTTTGTGGCGCAGGTTGCCTTACAGAATGCGCTGTTAGCGCCAGAGCCAGCCTGCCCGGTCGTGACCTGGACTGGCGCCCCTCCTGCGGTGGTTGGGTCGGAGGTGTTCGTGCTCCCCGCGCCGCCTCTTGTCTTGGCGCTGCCAGAGAGCCCCTCGACGTCCACGACCGGATGTCCTGCGCAGGCGCACATCAACATCGGAATAACCACCCAGCCTGCGAACCTAAGTGTTGAATGAATGGACACAGTGACCTCCAGGACTTCCACCGACTTGCTCGACGCCGGCACACAAAACTGCACGCCAACCTGAACGGAAAAACGTACCACGAATAAAATCATTTCGTTCGCAGATCTTCCTTCGGCGGCAACTTTGGTGAGCTGCGCTGTGTGCGCGGATCACAGCGACCCCACCTGGCAACGCGGCGGCGTGCATCAATTCCAGCTGCCATAGCAGTCCGGCTAATGTCCAACCAGGTGCAGCCGTATTGCTTCGGACGCTTCGTTCATCCCGCCAGTCCAAACGTTGGATCTTGGTCGCTGAAGCTACTTGGGAGGCAAGCCACTGTCATGCGCGGAAGAATCCTGGTCGCCCACAATTCGAAAGCAGCTAGGTCGATCTTGCGTCGCCGCACGCTTGCGGAAGCTCCTGATTTCATTATCGAAGAAGTAGACACCGCAGACGAACTGGTGGTTCGCGTGGGCAGTGGGGTATTCGACATCGTGATCTGCGACGAACTCCTGGCGGGCTCGGTCAAACAAGGCTGGATCGAACAAATACACAGCCAAAATCGCGCGTCGAGCATCGGATACATTTTCCTAGTGTCCGAGGCCACATCGTCGAATCGCAGGGACGAATTGGCCACATCGGGTGTGCACGCGTTTCTCGACGCCCAATGCACCGCGACTGACATTGCCGCAGCCATCACTTCGGTCTTCGATCCGCGCAATCGCCGCCAGTTTCGGCGTGTTTGCATTCCTGGCAGCCAAGCGCATGTCCGCTCGAAAGGCATAGAAATCAGGGCGGACATCGTGAACATCAGTGTTGCTGGAATGCTGTGCGACTTCTCCTTCCCCTCACTCTTCGACCCGATGTTGCTTACATGTGATGTGGCACTGCGCTTTCCTGCCGAGATGGATCCTGAATTGATCGATGGGATCCGTACGCGATTACTGCGCATGCAAGTCGTATCCAGGGACACGTCTCAACTTCCCGAGCGCATTCGTGCCGCATGGAAATTCGTCCACGTGCCAGGCGACATCTACGAGCGGCTGGACAACGCATTGGGTCTGGCTGACGAAGAGGCTCCGCCGGAATCACGAAGTTTGCTGCAGTAGTCAGGGGTGACCCGCGCGTGGCGCTTGGCCGGAAGGGTCACGGATTCAGGCCGCCTAGCCTGCCGGGTGACAGAAGGTGACGTCTCGGAGTTGGGTTGGCTTCGAAGCGCCCAAGCCGTGCAACTTGAATCGTAAGATCTCCAAGGGTCGCGCGTTGCAGACTTCGGGCTCAAGTGCACTAAGCAGTTTGGCCCGACGGGAGCACCAATGACAAAAGGCAATAGCATCCTTCCTGAGCCCGAGGCGCAGTCGGCTGAGTCGGCATTGCTCGCTTCGACATTTGCTGCGGAATCCCTGGCTCGTGCCCTGATCGCGCAAGCAGATCCAAAGGGAGCGACCATTGCCTGTCGGCACCTCTACTCTGAAAGCACCAGCCGCTATTGCTGGGTCGTGCTCGGCGACCAGTTCGATGCACACGCTGCAGCTGGCGCCGTTTGGGGAATAATCGAAGAGAGGATCTTGAGCGTCGACTTGACCACAACGCTCCGTTGCATCGTCATGGGCTTCGTTCGACGCTACTGTGCCACCCTGGTCGAAACGGCTTGCAGTCGAGGCGTTACGGCAATTTCGGAGAAAACCGAGCACGCTTTCCCCGTTGACATTAGGTCGACCGCCGCACTTCGACTGGTGATGCAGCTCCGCCCGAGTGACCGAGAGTTGCTCGTTCTGCGCTTCCTCAACAATCTCACCTACACCGAGCTTGGCAAGCTGTGGGAATTGAGCGAAGACGAAGTGCGGACTCGAGTGTCGCAGGCTCTGGTTCGAGCGCTTACTACCACGAGTGGCAGTTTCGCTGCAGACGCAGACCATGGCCAACGCTGCCGTTTCGACGCGCAATTGGCAGAAATCATCGACCGAACGGCGCCACGCGAACTGTCGGAGATCATTGCCAGCAGTGACCGACTGCGGGACGCCCGTCACCAAGCAGAACAGTTCGTCGCGGGGCTGACCAGTGTCATTGTCGATGAACCACTGCCTGAGGCAAAGGCCAACTGCAAGACCGATGGTTCGAACGAACCTGCGACGGAATCGACAGCAAGCGGCTCACCCCTCACTTCCGGGAATAACGTCGCACCCAATCTCGAAAAAAGTGATTCGGCGACCGCATTCAATGCGGATGTTGTGCAAACCCCTGAGGCGAAGGACTCAGCAAATCCCGTTCCCGAGTCCGCTGCAAAGGGTGGCGTCTTCGTCGAGCGGAGGAAGGTGGCGAGTTGGATTACGCTTTCCACGGTAGCCGTCGTTGCAACAGTGGCTTGGCTCTGGGGTGCTTCCGCGACGCGACTGCCACGACTAGGCTCGCAGCTTGACCGATTGCAGGGAAAAGTGGCGCACATTGAGGGAGTCTCGGGAGCAAGTCGAGTCGAGCTTTGCACGAACCCCAAAGGCCCATGTCGCGTCGCCGTTGTCGGCGCACGTATTGGTCGAGGCATGTTGTTGCGGACGAACTCCAGCGCACGCGTCAGCATCGACTTCGACAACGGTGCGACCCTCGCGCTCGACCGCGCTACGGTCGTCGAATTGCCCGAGCGGGGCGATAGCCAACTCGTGTTGAACAGTGGCACCATTGTTGTGGACGCAAACCAAGACAAGGCAAACGCTCTCGTTGTCGACTTTCCCACCGGTCGCGCGGAACTCGAACACGCAAAATGCGCGATCGCAGCGAACGAGGCGCAGACGCAACTCGAGGTGACACGTGGCCGCGTGCGACTTGCCGGTCTAGGTAGCCACGAACGAATCCTACACGCTGGTGAGACTTGTCGACTGTCTCCAAATCAGGAACCCCGTGTGACCTATTCGCGGACAACGGGCGACATCATTGCGGGCAGTGAGCTTCCCGACACTGACGAAAGCCGTGAGCTTGAGGCCACTCGTGGTCTTGGTCAATTGCGTGCGCAGAAGCCAGGAGAAACCAACGAACGCGAAAGTGCCGTCAGGCTCACGCGCCACCACGCAAAGATTCGAATCGTTGGCGCGGTTGCCAGGACGGAAGTCGACGAAACATTTACCAACGATACCAACGACGTTCTCGAGGGAATTTTTCGCTTCCCTCTACCCGCGGATGCTCAAATCGAACGCCTTGCACTGGAAGTGGACGGTCGACTCGTCGATGGTGCATTCACGGATCGCGAGCGCGCCAGTGCCATTTGGCGTGGTAGCATCGTTCAAGCAGCCCCACAATTGCGCGCACAGATCAAGGACGAGATCATATGGGTGCCCGGCCCCTGGCGCGATCCGGCCTTGCTCGAGTGGCAACGAGGTAATCGCTTCGAGCTCCGTATCTTTCCGATTCCGAAACAGGGCTCGCGACGTATCGTGCTTTCCTATACGCAAGTGGTTCCGGGATTGAATGGCTTTCGCCGCTACAGCTACCCATTGCCTAGCCAGTTGACGAACCAAAGCGGCATCGCGGATTTCTCAATGAATTTCGAGATCCGCGGCCACGACGCAGCCCATTCGCCAACAGTTCTTGGCTACGATGGCCAACTCTCGAATCCGTCGAGCGAGGTCAGTAGTTTCAGCCTGAATGAGTCACAGTTCTCGCCTCGCGGCGACCTAGTCGTGAGTTACCAACTGCCAATTGCCCAACAAGATCTAGTCGCGTGGGCGTACCAATCTACTGACAGTCGTGATGACCCATACGCTGCGATCCTCTTGCGTCCACGAATGCCGAATGCAAATGAGCTGACGTCGCGAACGTACGCCTTCGTCGTCGACTCAAGCCGGAGCATGATCGGAGAGAGTCTGCACCGCGCGACTGCCATGATTGCGAGGATGATTGGTGAACTTTCGTGCGACGACCAAGTCGTGGTCTTGGCATGTGACAGTGAATGCCGAGTCTGGCCCGATGGGATGCTCAACGGCGGCAAGACTGCAGCTGAAAGCGCGCGTCGCTGGCTGCGAACGCAGACTGCCGAGGGAGCGTCTGATCTGGTGGGGGCGATCGGGGGAGCAGTGGCGGCAATCGAACATAGCTCAGCCAAAAACCCTCACATCGTATACGTTGGCGACGGGACACCAACGATGGGTGCGACGCGGCCGGCAACAATTGTTCGCGACGCAGGGCGACACCTGGGAGCCGCAGGCATCGGGGTAACCGCCATTGCGATTGGATCGGACTCCGATCTTGAAAGCCTTCGTACTTTGGCGCAAGCAGGGCGTGGAGTCGTCGTGCCATACGCGCCGGGTACATCGCTGTCGCGGGCGAGCTACTCGGCGCTCGCCGCCACCTTTGGAACCCGTCTTACCGACGTGCACGTCGAGTTGCCGGCGGGGTTCGTTGGCATCGCGCCTTCGCGCTTTGGCACAGTTGCTGCTGGTGACGAGCTGTTGATCGTGGGGCGGCTCACGAATCCGGCAATCCGCGGTGATGTCGTGCTACACGGGCGTGTCGAAGGTCGTGACTTCGAACAACGCTTTGCGATCGAACTCGGTGCCGTTTCGGGTGACAGTAACGCATTTGTTCCCCGTCTCTATGCAGCAGCGCGAATTGCCGATCTGGAGCATCAAGGCGACGATGGGGCCAAGAAGGAGGCCATTGCGCTCAGTCAACGTTTCAGTGTGGCGAGCCGCTACACGTCGCTGCTCGTGCTCGAGAGCCAAGCGATGTTCAAAGCCTTCAGTCTCGACAACCGGCGCCAATCCCACACCTGGACTGGGGAGCTGGAAGCGAGCTCAGCTGGGTTGGCTTCCGCGGATGACGCGACGTCGCACGACGAGCAGTCGGACAACTACTCTGCCAGTGACTTCGCAGCCAAAGCGAAAGAAGCACCTTCGATGCGGAGAGCGACAACCGCAGGCGCCGTTGTGGCGGCACCGGCATTTGCTCCTGCTCCGGCAAGTGCGGCGGACGCAGCCGAGTCGAGCGCGGTCCGTCGCAAGAGGGAAATCGCCCTCGAGCTGGAGCGTCAACCCGAATGGGAACCGCCGCAGCCGCGGCGGCGGCTGATCCCCATGCGTCGCATCTGGGAGCGCCGCGGCGAGGTGATTCCCGGTAGGATGCAACCATCGACAACGAGCGATGAAAAGATCGCGGCCGCGGAGCGTGAGCTGGCACAAAATCCCAATCATCGTGTGGCAGTCAAACGACTTTACGATCTATATGCGAAGAATGGAGACTTGAACAAGTCTAGCGCGCTTGTTGAGAATTGGAGTGCTCGCGATCCAATGGATGTCGAGGCACTGATCGCGCGTGCCGATATTGCTGCACGGCGAGGGGAGCGCGCCGACGCAATTCGAATGCTTGGGAGCGTCGTCGACGTTCGTCCTGGTGACGTTGGTGCGCAACAACGACTCAGTCGATTGTACCGATGGCAGGGTCAGTCGGAACTCGCCTGTCGCTTCTCGTTGGCGCTGGCCGAGTTTCGGCCCAACGACGAGAAGGCTTTGGCTGAGGCATTGCGCTGCCTGAACGAGGGCAGCCGGTCGGAACTTGCCGAAGCGCTGAAGCATTCTGCCGCAAGCCAGTTGATGAGCGCGACAGAGCGGTTGCTTAGCTTGCCGCGTGCCATGGAGAAGTTGAGCGGGGATTTGCGGGTGAATGTCAAGTGGCAAGGAGCCGATGAAGTGGATCTTGACGTGGCTTTCATCGACCCAGACGCGCATCGCGTGTCTTGGCTAGGTGCGCCCACACGTGCGGTCATCACGGCAACGACCGTGACGAGTCAGAAGGAAGAAGGGTTGGCGCTGCGCGGAGGCAAGCCGGGCGAGTACCTGCTTGAAGTCGTGCGCAGCCAAGGGAAAAGTACCGTGAATGGAACCGCCATTGTGCACGTGGCGGGCACAGAGCGCACGATCTCCTTCACGCTCGATGGGGATCGCGCGATTCTTGGTGTTGTCAAGCTTGACACCGTATCGAAGCTTGTGCCGCTTTCACCGTCGACCGCGTTTCGTATCGCCGAGTAGAGGAAGACAGCGACCAACTGAACGCACTAACGCCAGGTGGCGGTGGCCAGCATGAAGTTGGCATCGCCCCCACCTGAAATCACGGACAAGGACACTCCAGTGACACCCGTGGCTTCGATAAAGTAGGTCGCGCCGCCTTCGACCTCACTCCAGATTAGGCTGTCGAAACCGTCGCAGTCACGCCATTCGGCCGTGAGCCGTTTCGCGTCGGGCTGCTTCACGCAGAGTGACGCAGGCTCGTAGTAGTAGCCAAATGCGCGGGCGGACATTGACAGTAACATCGACGGGGAAGTCATACGGGCTAGGGCCCGATAGGCAACATTGACGCTGATCCGCGCGGAATGATGGCCAATGCGGCGTGCCGCCGCTTCGTCGACACCGAGGATATCGTGCAGTGACATCCAGAACTCACGATACCAGGCAATGCCGTACCAGCCACCGACGACGATGCCGCCAAAACGCAGGGCTTCACCGAGGGCCCCGGGCGTTTCTCTCTCGATGCGTTGGCGTGCACTAGGGCCGTACACAAGCTGGACTGCATCCAACGACGTCGTGAAATTTACCCCTTTGACGCGCAGGACTTTCGCCGTGGATGCTGCCTGCTTGGTGCCGGAGGCCGCAGGCCGTCCCAATGCGTTTGTGGAAGCGCTAAACGCTGAAAGGCTTGCGTTTCGCGACGCTGACGTAGCGGTAGGCATTCGCATCGAAGGATTGCCGGCAGCGGGCGCTCTCGCTCGAGTGGGCGGTTCACTTGTTCTAAACGGCTCTAGGTCGGCGCGCTTCGCAGAAAGCGATAGCGACGGCCATCGCACGGTCGCTGGCGGTTCGCCGGGCGAACGCGCGATGGAACTGGTGGTGGCGCCTGCCGGTGCCAAGGGCTGAGCGCGCATACGCCCGGTTGAAGTCGATCCGGTAGATTCGCGAGCAGGCAAGAGGGATCCTGACGGCGACGGAGCCGGTCTAGGCGAATTCGTCGATGAGCGTGCGGGCCAGAGTGATTCGTTTGATGGTCCTGCAATCGCTTTGCGATTTGGAGCGACCATCTCGATCGACGCGTACTCGCGAGTATTGGGATTGGGGCGCCGCAGCGTCTCCCTGACTGCCTCACGCAAGGTGGGTGAGTTGCCGGCGGCTGTTGTTGGTGGCGCGTCGAATGGCGCCATGGCCTGCTTTGGCGCGTCAATTGAGTTGAGGCCGGCATTTGTCGCCAGCTTGGCCTGTTGCCGCTGGTGTTTGGGATGGCCCGGTGCTTCCGAGGAATGTCGTGTCTCCGTGCGCTTGTCCGTAGCGGCCTGCTTACCTGTGGGGGGAGGATCCGACACGGAACTCATCGTATCCAGATCGGACAAGCGGAGTAGCGGTTTAGGGTGCTCCGCCCGATGCGGAAGACTCTCTGTAGCCCAACCCAAGAACGCATGTTGGTCGACCGGCTCAGGGCGGGCTTGGGCGTAGCTTTGTCCCCTCACGCAGCATCACAAATCCGCCAGTTTCGTTTCAGTGCTGGAATGCAATCGGTGTCGTCTGCTGGTTTGTGCAGGTGTAAGTATTTGAATGCTTTCCGTTTACCGTTGGCGTGGTTCTTGAATATCGTCGTCGTCGTTCGGAGGTTTCAGAGGAACAAGCATGACGGATCACGAAGATTTTGCGTCACGCGCGGCGATTTTGGGTGGAGTTCCTGTTTGGGGTACCATCCAAGGCAGCGCCGCCGACACTGCTGGACTGAGGGGTGGAGACATCTTGCTCCGCGTTAATGGTGTGCCTGGCAACCGAGTTGGCGACAATCTCGGTCGTGATGCGTTCGGGCAGCTTGAGATCCAGATCCTGCGCGACGACAGCCTCATCTCGCTTCGAATGCCGCCGGAGACCGATGATTGCGTGATTCACGAGCTGAGGCAGCAACTTTTCGGACGCAAGCCGTTGAGCAGCTCCTAGTCGCGATTTGCGCCGCCATTCCCGGACTCCCAAATCGGCTCGCGGAATCGCTTGGTGCATTGCGAGATCTCAAGGATCGCGCGGCTCGAATGAATGCTCGCACAGATGCCGTGGTAGAGTCCGGTCGCAATGAACTCGACAAGGAAAGACATCTGCTTTTTGGCAATCGTAGCGTTAGTCGCTGCGAGTGGCTGCAAGATGAAGCTCAACCGCTCGCGCGCCACTGACACTGAAGTAATCGAGCCCGTGCCCAAGGTGACGGCCGAAATTGCGGCGGCCCCTTCGAGCAGCGCACCGGTTCGTCAACCCTCGCGCTACAAGCCCAGTGGTCCTGCATTTGCCGTCGAGCCCGGAGCTGGGCTTGGCCCGGTTAGATTTGGGTCGACAGTAGCTACCGTCGAGCGGCACATGCAGGCAAAGTGCGAAGAGCTTACGGACAAATTCTGTCGCTTCGTCAGTTATGGGATCGAGTTGGAGTTGGCTTCCGGCGCCGTTTCTGGAATCGTCATTCATCGGTTCGATCGCCAGGTGGACGGGAGCCCGAACAAGCAATGGGGCACGTTCGCTGGTGGGATTCCGCCTCGAGTATTGATGGCGATGGTGCCCGAAGCCGTCATTGAACAAATCGGCAAGCCCAAGCGCACGGAAACGATCAAGGAAGCAAACCCTTACGGGGCAGTTCGGCGCGACACCTACGACGGCATGGTCCTCGACTACGACAACAACCGCCTCAACAATCGACTGATGCTGGGTCAGGTCCGAATCGTGAAGCGCTAGTTGAGCTCTTGTGCCGTGACCGCGTGCACCAGCATTGGATCCATAGGGCCGTCAGCCCATTCGGTTCGTTGCCAGTTGTGAATCAACGCTTCGTCTGCTTGGCAGTCGGGGCAAAATGCGTGAATCGCATCTTCGTCAGTCTTGACCACCCACATCAAGCCACCGCAAGCCACGCCGCCCGGTCGTTTCGAGCAACCAAGCAACGTCTGCCGTGCGTGCATCGACTGAAGTGGGCCGCCGGCTTCGATGAATTGCGCGATCCTCAGAATTCGGCGATAAAGTCGCGGTTCGTGCAGTGGCAGCGAACCGTCGGTGTTGAGCCAATCCCAGGGATCCACGACGAGCATGGGCCTAGGCTAACGGCACATTGACGCCGCGTCGAGCGAGCCAATGCCACCAAGCCTGTCTTTGGTGCGGTGTCCGGGACTTCCTGTGCATTTGGGCGGTGCGCACGACACCTACACCGCGGCAAGATCTATCGGCGAACGCGTTTGCGTTCGAGAATAACTTGTTGAGTAATCAGCTGCTGTGCCTCTGCGGATTCGACCAGCGTCCAGAGGTCATGTTCTGGACGCTCATTGGCTAACTCAAGCAATACATTGGCAGCCTCAACGGGCCGGATGATGTCGAGGTGGCGCCCCGGCAGTTCGACGATCGCAGAGCGCGCCTTGAGCCCCTTTAGCGTCGAAAGGATGTTTTCGAGGACCTCACGGTAGGTACGGTCACCGAAGTCTGCAGTGTGCCCCAAACCAAATAGAATCACCTTGTCGAAAGGCAGGCGTGGCTTGCCCGGGACAAGCAAGACTTCACCAAGCCTGCCGGTGGCAAAGCCGTCGACGAGTAGGCTTGAAAGACGACCATTCATTCGCCAATCCAACACACCGGCGAGGCCGCGCATTGGCCGCTCGTTTTCGGTGAGATTGGCCACGAGCACTTCGGTGGCGGCCAGATCGAGGCGGCGCAAAACTGGCAAAATGAAACGCAATTCCACTTAGCCTTGCCTATTGCCGTTCTTTGGTTTGGTCTTTTTCGATGCGCACTTGCGGGCTGCGAGGGGGCTCGTTGTGTGACTGTTCAGGGCCACGCTCTTTGTCTTTACGCCCGCAGTCTTCGGCGATACGATCGAGCACACCATTGACGAAACTGCCGCTTTCCTCGGTACCAAAACGCTTGGCGAGTTCGACGGCTTCATCGATGGCAACCGGGCGTGGCACATCGGGACACTTTGCCAATTCATAAGTACCCACGCGCAGCACATTGCGATCGACTCGAGTCATCCGCTCGACGCGCCAATTGGAGCTGGCAGTCGAGATCAGTTGGTCGAGCTCGGTGAGCGAATTTGCGACACCCTGCACGAGGGCATCGGCAAAGGCGCGGCCTTCGGCGTCACCTGGAGTTTCGCGCCAATAGTCGCGGATCACGTCGTCTAGGTCACCACCGGTGGAGTCGATGGCAAACAGCATCTGCAGAGCTGATTCGCGGGCTGTAGTTCTGGCTCCCATGATGCGGTTTCTCAGTACCCAGCCGTACCGAGGGCGCAGCCGAGGGACACCATTTCGATGACTGCCATTGCTGCGTCGAACCCCTTGTTGCCAGCCTTGGTACCCGCACGCTCGATCGCTTGTTCAATGCTGTCGGTGGTCAGTACGCCAAAGCCGATTGGGACCTGTGTCTCGAGCATCGTGGCGGCCAACCCTTTGGTTACCTCGGCCGCAACGTATTCAAAGTGAGGGGTGCCGCCGCGGATAACCGCACCAAGAGCAACGATTCCATCAAATTGCTTGGAGCGCGCGAGCCGGCCGCAAACGACAGGGATCTCCCAAGATCCAGGCACGCGCACGGTCACGATTCGATCTGCTTTGGCGCCATGGCGAGTCAATGCGTCGACGGCTCCCTCGATCAATCGCTCGACCACGAACGTATTGAAGCGCCCGGCCACGAGCGCGAACCTGGTGCTTTCGGGCACCACAAGGTTACCGTTGATGTTTGTCGAGTCGCTCATAGAGGGATCGTGGCTCATGGGTTACTTCGCCTACGTTAGCCCCGCTCGCCCATGGACACCAGGGGAACGCTCTCGACAATTTCGAGCCCGAAGCCCTGAATCCCGGCGATCTTCTTGGGATTGTTGGTGAGTAGGCGCAATCGTCGGACGCCAAGGTCGCGCAGGACCTGCGCTCCGAGGCCATAATCCCGCAGGGGCCCGCTCGACGCTGGGCCGCGACTTGCGTCTTCGGCTTGCCGCTGCTGGCCAGTTACTGCCGAGAGCTCTTCGACCAGATTGCCGTGAGGCGGCAGGTAGACGATGACGCCGCCTCCGGCCTTTTCGATTGCATCCACAGCTTCGTACAGGTTACGTCGGCCTTCGCTCTTGGTGGAGGAGAACGTATCGGCCAAGGTCGACCCGACGTGCATGCGACAGAGCACTGCCGAGTTGGGATCGATCTGACCGTGCACGAGCGCCAAGAACTGCACTTTGTGGATCTGATCCTCGTAGACGTGAAATGTCCAAGGCCGCCCGGTGCGATCGAGGATCGCCGGATCTGAAGCGAGGCGCTTGACGAGTTGCTCGACCTGCAACCGATAGCGAATTAGATCCGCAATCGTAACGATAATGAGTTGGTGCTGCTGGGCAAATTTCTCGAGATCAGGCATCCGAGCCATCGTGCCGTCCTCGTTCATGATCTCGCAGATAACACCAGCGGGTTCAAGGCCTGCCAGGCGCGCCAGATCGACAGAGCCCTCGGTTTGCCCAGCGCGAACCAAGACTCCGCCATCTCTCGCCTTGAGTGGCAGCACGTGACCGGGCACGGCGATGTCGTCGGCCGTGGCGCGCGGGTGTGCCGCCGTACGGATCGTGTGCGCGCGATCCGCGGCGCTGATTCCAGTTGTGACACCACGATGGGCTTCGATGCTGACCGTGAATGCGGTGCCGAGTGGAGGCCCGGCGCGATCCGGTTGCTGCATCATCGGCAACTCGAGTCGCTCCACCTGCTCTTCGGTGAGTGTCAGGCAGATGAGGCCACGGCCGTGGACAGCCATGAAATTGATCGCGTCGGCCGTGACACAATCGGCGGCCATGCACAGATCGCCCTCGTTTTCCCGATCCTCGTCGTCAACCAGGATAATCATCTTGCCCTGGCGGATCTGATCAAGGGCGCCTTGAATGCGACCTAGAACGCCGGGATCGATATCGAGAGATCGGGCGGTCCCAGTAGCAATATGTTTGGGTCGGGTCATGGTGAATGGAGGGGGTGGGCAGCAATTGCTGCTACAGAATGCCTGCCTTTATCAGGGCTAACCGCAACGACGCATCGCGGTCGGGCGACGCTTCAACGGGCTCAATGCCGGTGATGGCGCCGAGGCGCGCGAGATGGACGACATAGCGCGCCAATACGTCGACCTCGACGTTTACCAGATCGCCGAGCTGCAATGTGGCCAGATGAGTTGAATGTTGAGTGTGGGGAACGACAGTCACGCCGAATTGAGTCGCCTTGACCCAATTTATCGTCAAGGACACGCCATTGAGCGCGACCGAGCCCTTTTCGGCCAGGTACGGCAGAAGGCCGTGTGGCAGCTCGAAGCCAAGCTCGAGCGCGTCGCCGAATTTCTTCACCTCGAGCAAGCGCGAGATGGCATCGACGTGGCCCGCGACGATGTGGCCACCAAAGCGGTCGCCGACGCGCAGCGCGCGCTCCAAATGCACCGAGGCGCCAATCGAGAGTGCGCCGAGGTTGCTACAAGCGACCGTTTCGCGTGACACATCGGCCTCGAACCTTTCCGGGTGGCAAAGCGTTGCGGTCAGGCAGACGCCATTGACGGCGACCGATTCGCCGAGTTCGAGCGGTCCAAGATTGTGGGCCACACCCAGCCGGAAACCTTCGCCACGCGGACCGCGGGCGAGTAGCTTTCCTTGTGTCTGGACCAGGCCGGTAAACACGACCGCTGCATAGCACCGCCTGCGGAGTTTCCGAGCCAAGCCGGATAGGCCAATGGGTCGCGTCAGATCAATCGGGTAACGAGCGACTGCGCATTCGATGCCATTGCGGCCGCCCCAAAAAGTCGGCAGTCTCTTCTACCTCTTGACCTACGATTGCAGAGCTTCATTGGCGGGGTTCATGCTCGCTTCGATGGCAGCAGGGTTGGTGCTGGCCTGTGGCCCGAGCGTACAACTCATCTACGAGGGCAACATGCGATTCGAGCACTGCTACCGGCTCGACTATGACGCGCACATTGCGCCCTCGCATCGTCGGGTTTGTTGGCTCGAATGGCACAATAGCTTCTCGTTGGGTCAAACGCGCGATCGCATCGAATACGCCAAGCGTCGCATCGAATTGCTGGATCGTGGCGAATCGGCTCCACTGGCGATGCACCTCGACGATCCGTACGATGCCGGGCCCGCAGCGGCGCGCGCCGAACCAGCACCCGTACCCACGAGCATTCTTGCGCCACCGCCCGCGGTTAGCCCCGCCGTGGTACCCAGCTCAGCGGCCGATGTCACAGCCACGGACGCTGGTTCGCCAAAGCCTCCGGCCGACGATGCGGCTCCGGACGTGGGCGCAGCTCCAGGCAAATCAAAGGGCAATCAGAAGTCCGCACCGGGGCGTGGCCGCGGGAAAAAGACCAAATCTTGACACGTACGGCAGTTGCGTTGCGCCGTCACGGCGACAGAAGTCGAAATCCTAATGCCGCGGCGGGTTGCCATTGGCGTAAGCGTGTGGGGTATTGTGCTGCCTGCTGGCAGTCCTCGCGCTTTCGGAGCCATCTACTTGCCGACTTTGTTCGGAATATTTGGCCTGAGCGACGTAGTGACGGTATCCGAGAAAGCATCAGGCTTATGTCGACTACGCCAGCTGCCACGTTCGCTCTCACCTCTCAACCCCGCGTGTTAAGACCAACCCGAGCCCTGCCATTCGATGCACTCCGTCCAACCCGGGCTGAGGTGAATCTCGATCATTTGCGCCACAATTTCAATGTCGTGCGGCGCGCGGTGGGCGCGGTGCCGGTGTGGGCCGTGCTCAAGGCAGATGGCTACGGTCATGGCGCAAAGGCCGTGGCGCGCACGCTTGAACGTGCGGGTGCTGCAGGCGTTTGCGTAGCGCTCGTCGAAGAAGGGATCGAGCTGCGACAAGCTGGCATCACCGTTCCGATCTTGGTCATTGGCGGACACTACACGCGCGCGCTCGGCGAAGTGATCGAGCAGCGATTGACGCCCGTGCTGCATGACCCAGGCCAAGTTGACGCACTCGCCGATGAACTTTCGTATCGCGATTTTGGCCCGATTGACGTGCACGTCAAACTTGACACTGGGATGGGTCGCCTTGGGATGATGCCGCACGAGATCCCGGCCTTGATTCGTGCCTTCGAGCGTCATCCTGCGGTGCGCTTGTATGGCCTGATGACTCACTTCGCTTGCGCCGATTCCGATGACCCGCATTCGATGTTCGATCAACGCGCCTTGTTCGACGCAGCCACGACGCAGCTCACGGCGGCCGGCTTGGCCCCAGTGGTGCGTCACGCCGCCAACAGCGCCGCCATCTTCGCTGGCCCGGACCAGCACTTGCAAATGGTGCGTCCAGGAATTTCGCTCTTTGGCGTGAATCCGGGTAGCAGTCATGCGCTCGATCTATTGCCGGTGATGCGCGTGCGTACCGAGGTGGTCGCCACACGTGAACTCGACGTGGGTCAGAGCGTCGGTTACGGTGCTACTTGGACGGCACACCGAACCAGCCGCATCGCCACCATCCCTATGGGGTACGCCGACGGCCTGAGTCGCGGGCTATCCAATTGCGGTCACGTGTTGATTCAAGGTCGACGTGCACCAATTGTCGGTACCGTGAGCATGGATATGACCATGCTCGACGTGACCGAATTTCCGACATGCGAGATTGGCGAGGAATGTGTCGTCCTTGGTGGGCAAAAGGGTGCGCTCGGCGCCGACACGATCAGCGCGACCGAGGTCGCCGAGCACGTTGGCACGATTCCTTGGGAGATCCTGACAAGCGTATCGCGGCGAGTACCGCGGTTCTATCGCGAGCCGTAGACGTGGAGCGTCAAAACCAATGGCGCGGTGCATTGGCGGGCAGCCCCGATTGCAATGCCCGCGTGGTTATGGCACGAGGCTACCCATGTACAGCTGGAAGACGAGCCTGCATCTCGATGCCCCAAGGGAAAAGGTGTGGGACACCCTGATCGATTTTGGCGCCATGAAAGACTGGAAGCCGGGCACGAAGAGCAGCACCGTCGAGACCGATGGGTCGATTGGACAGGGCACGCGGGTGCGGCTAGAGCAAGGCGGCAGTCCAATGGTGCTCACCGTGGAAGAGTGGGGACCGCCGCGCCTATTGCGTCTGTATTTGACGCGCGGAAAAACCAATGGCAGCTCGCGCTTCTGCCTAACTAATGCACCAAACGGTGGCACCCAGTTGGATCACAGCTACGAACTCGATCCACCGATTTACCTCGAGCCGCTAATGCTTTTTGCCGGATTTGGCATTCGGCGCGAGCTTGCCGCGCTCAAGCGCTGGGTCGAGAAGAAGTAGCACCGCGGCTGCCGGCCCCGGCCCGCGTTCGCGCAATGGCGTGCTCTCGGTCACGCCATCGGTGTTCAGCTAAAATTACTTTCGGCGCTTACTTGGTCCTGCTTTTGAGCTCCGCGCTTTGGATCCCTGAGGTTTGGGCGGATGCTTCACCGACGGCTTGCTTGGCTTTGCTGGCTCTCGGCGGTTTGGCGGACGTCGTGAAGTGTTTTCGCTCGAGCGGCGCGCGGCGCCGCTCGAATTCGGTCGCGCCCCACGCGAGTCAACTCGGTTCGATCCAGGTTTAGTCGCGTTACGCGTGGCCGTAGCACGCCTGGGGTCATGCGCGCCCACGTCCTTGCCGCTGATTCGCCGTCCGAGCGTGCTGCGGCGCAAGAGTGAGGCCTCCTCGATGAGCACGGATACGCGCTGCCCAAGCTCGACCCGCTCGCCGGAACGCTGTCCGACTAGTGCGAGCTCGTCGTCCGAGAGTTGGTATTCTTCGCCGCCAAGCGCTTCAAGGCGCACGAGGACGTCGACAAACGGTGCGTCGAGGGCCACGTAGATCCCACTTGCCGTGACTCCGGTTACCGCGCCTTGAATCGTCTCACCTACGTGGGATTGCATGAGCAAAGCACGGTAGAGATCGACGACCTCGCGTTCGACCTCCATGCTGGCGCGTTCACGTTGACTCGACTGCGTTGCGGCCTCGCGGATCAGCTCCACGGCTTCGGGCGAATTCGATGGTTTGCCGCCGCGCAGTAGACCCTTGACCAGCCGATGCACGACCAAATCTGGGTAGCGCCGAATCGGCGAAGTAAAGTGCAGGTAGGCGTCCGAGGCTAAGCCGAAGTGACCGATATTGACAATGTCGTACACGGCCTGTTTCAACGAGCGTAGCGAGAGCATCTCGAGCACTTGCTTCTTCGGATGCTCGGCAATGCGGCGGAGCCAGCGACCAAGCCCCTTAGGCTCGAGCAAGTCGTGGGGATCCACTTCCAACCCAATACGTTTGGCAACGCGCGCGAGGCGCTCGAGTTTCTCTGGATCGGGCGTCGCGTGGATGCGGTAGACAGCGAGCGATTTCCTCGAACTCAGCCACTCGGCAACGAGCTCGTTGGCGAGCAGCATCAGCTCCTCAATCATCTGGTAAGCGCGCTTGACACCCGGATCCTTGGCGCGCCGGACAACGTCTTTCGGGGCGCCAGTTTCGGCGTCCAGGATCACATGCGCTTCTGGCAGATCCAGATCGAGCGCGCCGTTGGCCAAGCGACGCTTGCGCAGTTTGCGTGACAATTCGTCGAGCACCCGTAGCCCGGGCTTCATTGCTTCTGCCTGACGACTCGGCTGCCCCTCTTCGGTGAAGCCCAGACTTAACGCCACGCCCTCATAGGTGAGCATGGCTGCCGAGCGCATCACGCCTTCGACCACTTCGAAGGATTCGAGTTCGCCGCTGCGATCCATGTCAGCAATCACGGCGAGACAAAACCGTTCGCGATCGGGTAAGAGCGAACAGAGATCCGCCGCCAACGCACTGGGCAGCATCGGAATGGCGCGATCGGGCAAATAAATGGTGCAACCGCGTGCCCGCGCCTCGGCGTCGAGCTCGCTGCCCTCGACAACGTACTCCGCTACGTCGGCGATCGCCACGTAGACACGGTAGCCGTCGCCGCGCTTTTCGACCCACACGGCGTCGTCGTGATCGCGCGCGTCTTTCGGATCGATCGTGGGCAGCGGCACCGCACGCAGATCGCGCCGCGTTGACAGATCAAAGCGCTGCAATTTGGCGGCCATGGTCTCGGCTTCTTGCAGCGCCAGTGCCGGGTGTTCCTCGATGATCTGCTCGCGCAGCAGAATCTTGGCAACTTCAGTGTTCGGATCGCCGGACTTGCCCAAGCTGGCGACCAAGCGTCCCTCGGGAGTTTCGTCGGCATACTCTGGAAAGCGCGTGATCTCCACAATTGCGGCATCGCCGTCGTTGGCCGTTGCCTCGCCCTTGGCCGGAAGCGTTGGCAATACGATGGGACCGCGCAGTCGAGTGTCGTCTGGCTCGAGCCACGCACTCTTGCCGCGCCGGCGGAAGATCCCGGCAATGCGACTACTGCGGCGTGCCACGATCGACAGGATGCGCCCCTCGAGGCCGCGACTCGAGCGATGCACGACTGTGATCTGCACTTTGTCGCCGTGCAACGCGGCGCCCACCGCGTCATGCGGAATGTACACATCGTCGTGCCCAGCGGCATTGACGAAGCCGAACCCGCGCGGGTTCATTGACAATATGCCGTCCCAAGTCTGGCGCGCGCCTTCACCGGGCGCCTGGGCCTTGTAGCGATTCCCACCGACGCGCTGAATGCTCCCGTCGAAGCACAGTTGGTCGAGCAGTTCACTCAAGCGTACCCGTGACCCTTCGGCAACCCCAAGCCTCGCAGCAATCTCGCGCGAATGCAGGGGGCGCTGGGCTTCGGCAAGGGCCCCGATGATGTCCCCCCGGGTGGGCAACGGTTTGGTCATGGCCCTCCTTTACCAGAGGCGCCGCAGGCAAGCTCCCCCGAAGTCGTCCAAAAGTACTATTCTCGACCGCGTGCGCGCTTCACGACTCCGCTTTTTGGCTCAGCTCTGCATCCTTTTGGCCATCGCCACCTCGGTGGCGCTGCTCATCGACAGCCTTGGGGTATCTCCCGCCTACTGCTCGGGCAAAGCGGGCTGTCATGCCGCCAAGTTGGCCGCAAAAAGGCTGCTCGGTTCAGTGCCGCTGCCGCTGCTTGGGCTCATTGCATTTTGGGTTTGGCTCGGCGCGACTACATTGAGGGGCGGTCACTGGTCGCGACGATGGAACGTCGCAACCTCGATCGTTGCGGCAACGTCAGCGATCGCGCTCTTGGCGATCCAGGCTTTCGTCCTCAAGACCTTCTGTCCATTCTGTGTCACAGTCGACCTGGTCGCGATCGTGGCCGCAGCGCTGCTGCTACTGGTGCAGCGCGCCGAAGGGCGCGATCAGGTGACCCAATGGATGCATCCGATTGCGCTCGGAGCCCTTGGTTTGGTGGCGAGCGCTGCGCCCGTAGCATGGCCGCATTTTCGACCAGCCACGGCAGTGCCTGCCCAACTGCAAGAATTCTCAGTTCCTGGTCGCATCACGGTGGTCGAGTTTGTCGACCTAAGTTGCAGTCATTGTCGTGAGCTCTACTCGACCATCGAGCAACTGCGCGGTGACCAGTCGAACCGCATCAATTTCGTGCGCTTGCATACGCCGCTGCGATCGCACCGCAACGCCCGCGAAGCCGCCCGGGTGATTCAATGTTTGCTCCCCGACGGGCAGCGCGTCGAAAAACTGACCCAGATACTGTTCGAGAATTCAGCACTCGACCGCACATCCGTCATTGGCGCCGCCGAATCCGTTGGCATGACCGAAGACGACGTTATGGCATGTTGGGCGGATCCGGCGAGCGACGCCGCCATTGAAGACAATTTCCAGCTGCTTGAAGGGCTCGGTTTTGAGGGGCTTCCGACGACCTACGTTGGCGGCGAACGCATCGTTGGTTCCCAGCCCATGGCCGTCTATCGCGCAGCGCTCGACCGCATGCAGCGTTCCGGTGGCTCCAGTGCGGCAGAAGGGGTGCCTTTCTGGACCATTTTAGGCCTCTTGGCGCTGGGGATCGCCGTCGTGGGACGACGTGGACGAAGCGCCGTGTGAGGCGATACTGCGTCGATGACCTGATTGATTTCTACCCGGTAGGCAATGCTACCATCGTCGGCATGTTCCAAATAAGTTGTTGTGGAGGTACTATGGTGCGGTCGCTGGCCGTCTTGTTCGTTGTTTTCTCGCTCGGATGCAGCAATTCGGAATCCGCTGGCGGAAACACGGGCGGCGGCGAAGTGACCGACCAATGGCGCGACTGCTGCATTGCCACGTTCACTAGCGACGTTGCCATCCAAGATCCCTTTGGGGGCACCGCTTTCACAGCTTCCGCCGACGGTGAATACTTGTTGACTGATTTGAGTGCCTTTGCGAGCGAACCTCAGGTCGAGATCGCCTACCTAACAGCCGCTGGTCCAGACAATTACAAGCTTAAGGTTACCGGCGGGCCCGAGACGTTTCCCTTCACCAGCAATTGCAGTATCGACACGGCAGTTCAATACATTGCGGTCTTCACCGACGTAACCGTGTACGACTCCGAAACGCTGACTTACGAGCTTTGCAAACTCAAGGCCGGCACTTCCGTGAAGCGCGATATGACGACCAACTCGGGGTACTCGATCACGAGCATGAGTCTCAATGGGCCGCAGGTTTACGAAATCATGTTGAATGCCTTGGGCACGCAGTGTGGCGGCGCAGCTCTCGGCTACGTGAGCGTGCCGGAAACGCGTGTGCTCGGCACCAATACGTGGCTCGTGCCGATCAACACGGTAATGAAGCCCCAATAGCGCGAAGCGAACGGGATCCGCGCTGAGTTTGGCAGTGTCAGATCAAGTTCAGCGAATCGCTGTGAGTTCCAACACGGCGACTTCGGGCGTGGTGCCCAGCCGCAGCGGCGGGCCAAACGTCCCAACGCCAGGGCTGATATAGATCTGTGTCCCGCTATCGACGTATAACCCGGCCGAGTAGGGGAAGATGAGGCCTACACCAATGCTCCAAGGGAAGAACTGTCCACCGTGTGTGTGTCCGGCCAGCGCCAAATCGAAGCCGAGGCCCTTTGCGTCTGCGATACTCTTCGGCTGGTGCGCGAGTAGGACCTTGGGTGCATCGAGCGGAGCTCCCGCGATAGCCGCAGCTGCATCCGAGCGCAAATTGCCGATTCGGCCTTGAATCGTGGTGTACTTGGCCCCGTGCATGCCGTGCTGTGGGTTAGTAACGCCAGCGACAACGAGGCGATCGAGGCCACGGGTGACGACGCGGTGTTCGTTGAGCAGCACCCGAAACCCAAGCCGTCGAAATTCGTCGGCGCAAGCATCGGCATCGGCGTAGTTTTCGTGGTTCCCCATCGCCACGTAGACGCCATCACGCGCGCGTAGGTCGCCGAGGGGCAAGAGCGTGTCATGGACATTGTCGAGGGGGCCATCGACAATGTCACCAGTCAACGCAAGCAAATCCACGTCGAGCGCATTGACTTGGGCGACGAGTCGTTGGGCGCGTTCGACATCGACCCTGCCGTGCAGGTGAATATCCGTCAGTTGCGCGATGCGGTAGTTGGTAAATGCGCCGGGCAAGGAGCGAATCGGGATGCTGACGCGATGGACGACCGGCACCTGTTCGGCACCGCGCCGACCCAACCACAAAAATACTCCCGTGGTTGCGAGAACGATCCAGCTCGAAACCCAAAGCCTGCGCTGCGCAATGCCGTGCATGTGACCACGAAAAACGCCGGCGACAGAGGGCTCATCTGCTGTGGCAACTGGATTGCGCCACTTGCGTGCAACCCACCAACCAAGCCGCAACAGATCGCGAACAAGAAGCAACCCCGCAGCTGTCAGCAGTGCCCCCAACACGAGGAAGCCGCTTGACACCAGCAAGCGAATCGGCGCGCGATCTTGCTCGCTCCAGAAAGTCAGGGCAAGCACCGTCGACAGGCCGAGCGGAAACACCAACGCAATGGTTGCGTAGACCAGGCGCCGCGACGCAGCAAGGGGCCCAAGCAGATTGCGCCCGACGTACCAGCAAAGCAGCGTCGGCAACAGCGCCGTGATTGGCAGGTAGAGCAAAAACAACTTGCTGTGGCTCATGGTGACGTAAGAGCGACTAGGTTAGGCCTGGTGATGGCAGAAGATGCGACTGGCGACCAGTCGTTCGTGGGGCTATGTGGCGTTTCGGCCCAGCAAACGTCTCGGCTGCTACGAATATGCCCGCCACACCCGCGGCCCGCGCTGCATTTTCCTACCCCAGCTTTCGTCTCTTTCAATCGGCAAGATTCCTGTCGGTGACTGCCGCAGAAATGCAGTCCGTGGCAGTTGGCTGGCAACTATACGACCTCACTCGGCGCCCACTCGATCTCGGCCTGGCAGGGCTCGTGCAATTCCTGCCCGGGATCTTGCTCGTGCCTTGGACTGGGCGCACCGCCGATCGCGTGCGCCGCGAACGCATCGTACGCTACTGCTTCTTCTGCGCGATGCTGTGCAATTGGCTGCTCTTGCTGTTGGGCCTAACCCATCAGGTTACAGCCAACAACCTCTATTTTGTGTTGTTGCTTTCGGGCCTCGTGCGCGCGTTTACCGGGCCAGCATCGCAAGCGCTCGGGCCACTGCTGGTTCAGAAGGAACACTTTCCCAATGCGGTGGCTTGGGGGTCATCGATCTTTCAGGCGGCAACAATCATCGGTCCGACCCTAGGTGGAGTAGTTTACGCGGTCACGCAGTCACCACTGCCAGTGTACGCCGCAGCAGCCGGCGGCTTTCTTCTGGCGTGGTTGCTCGTGGGGTTCGTGCGACCCGTCGTCGAGCAACTTCCGAGCGGCGGTCGCGGGCTCAAGGATCTGTTGGGCGGATTTCATTGCGTGTGGCAGCGCCGGGTAATTTTGGCCGCAATCTCCCTCGACCTGTTTGCCGTGCTACTCGGCGGAGCCGTGGCGCTGCTGCCGATCTATGCGAAAGAAATCCTTGGCGTGGGGCCGTGGGGTTTTGGGCTGTTGCGTAGCGCGCCGGGTGTCGGCGCGGTCAGCGTTGCCATTACGCTGGCATTCGCGCCGCAACTGCGCAATGCAGGCCTGGTCATGCTCGCCTGTGTGACAGGGTTCGGTGCTGCCACGATCTTGTTTGGGCTGTCGAAGTCCTTCGGTATCTCGCTTATGGCATTGTTGCTTGTCGGGGCCACTGACATGGTGAGTGTCATCGTACGTGGCACGGTCGTGCAACTCAGCACTCCCGATGCGATGCGCGGTCGCGTGAGCTCGGTCAATATGCTGTTCATCGGGGCCTCGAACGAGCTCGGCCAATTCGAGTCCGGGGTCGTCGCGCAGTGGCTTGGTGTAGTCCCTTCGGTGGTGTTTGGCGGTCTAGGCTCGATACTCGTAGTTCTGGTTTGGGCGTTGCTCTTTCCCGAACTTCGCCGGATCGATCGGCTGACTGACGTTCGCGACCATGCCTGAGAATTGTTGCGCACCAGTAGAGCGCCCCTGCGCCAGGCCCAATCGGTCGGACTAGACGCCGAAATGGCCCAGTTGTGGAGACAAGAAACCGAGATCCGCTCGTGAAGCAGCGAGCGGCTGAGGCCCAAATTTGAGCCCAAGCAATCACCCGCGCCGTTGCCATAAATGTTCGTCAATTTGCGCGAGGGTTTCCGTCGGTCATCTACCGCGACTACAGGACCATCCACATGTATGTGGGCTGTGGACGGCCACCCGACATCGGTTCTTAGTGCGATAGCGGGCCTTTCGAGCCTGACAGAATCCGCTCCTTTCCCAATTTGTCATCGGGGCTAATGGAACTTCGGATCCCTGGCGTGTTACTTTGTAAAGCTATGGCATCGTGGTTCAAGAAGTGGGGTTTGTCGTCTCTCGTGACGTCCGCCATCGTGATGGGGACTTTCGGCACCGCATTCGCTCAGTCAGATACCGAACGCGCTGGCGCGCGAGCTGCGGCACAGGCCGGTCTCGCTGCCTACAATTCCGCGCGTTATTCGGAGGCCCTGGATTTGCTCAGTCGTGCGGAAAGCATCGTTCACGCTCTCCCCCACCTTTTGTACATGGCCAGAGCTGCCGACAAGCTGGGGAAGTTGGTCCAAGCCAGGGAGTACTATCTCAAGATTGGTCGGGAACAGCTGATAGCTGGTGCGCCACCCGCGTTCATTGATGCCCAACAAGCCGCACAACATGAGTTAATCGCCATCGATTCGCGGCTGCCCTACCTTACCGTGACTATCGACGGTGGGCGTGCCAACGAATGCAAAGTAACGATGGATGATCGCGAGGTCCCGAGTGTCCTGATTGGTGTCCCGTTTCCACTTGATCCAGGCGAACACGCGGTGGTGGCATCCACCCTCGACGGCCACCGCGGTCAACCGGTGAAGGTCAGTTTGGGCGAAGGCAAGCGCGAGCGCATTTCCGTCAAAATCCCCACAGCATCGGAGCCGGCAGTGGCGACCGCAACACCAGTCGCTGCGCAGGCCGAACCCGGTGCTTTGCCGGCAGCAAATACGACGACCGCGAACAGCTCGAATGCACTTGCACCCGCAAAAGACCAGGCGCAAAAGGGTTCATCACCCGTGTTGGCGTACACAGCTCTTGGGGTTGGTGTTGTTGGTGCAGTCGTAGGCACAGTCTTTGTGTTGCAGCGAAGTTCGAAGCAATCCGATGCCGACCAGGCCTTCGGCGATTGCAAGACCCGCTACTGCACGCCAGCCGAGCAGGACAACTTCCTTCAACTCGACAAGGGTGCGGCCAAGGCTGGCACGATTTCGATGATTGGATTTGGTGTGGGCGGAGCAGCCATCGCGGCAGGCCTTTATCTACTGTTCACCGCGGATTCTGCCAAGTCTGCCTCGTTGCAGACAAGAACGTTCGTTCCGTACGTGGGCCCCACACAAGCGGGCGCTACCATTCGATTCTAGGTTCGAGGAGACTTCCCGATGCCATTTCGTTCCTTTGGAAATACGCGCTCGCAGCCGCTCTTTGCTTCCGTATCAATTTTGGCCCTGGTGGCCTGCCAAGCTACTAAGCGCGACCTGACGCAGCTCATGCCAAGCGATGCGAACGGAGGGGCTAGCAGTTCTGGCGGCAATGCGAGCAGTGTTGCTGGGAAGACTTCGACCGTAGGTGGTGCAACCGTAGGTGGTGCAACGGGTAACGGTGGTACGTCGAATGGCGGTATCGCCAACGGCGGCGCCGCAAACGGTGGACTCACGTCGCAGGCAGGGCGACCCAACACCGGTGGTGTCACCGGTTTCGGTGGTGCTGGCGGAGCGCTTCAGCCGAACGGTGGCGTGGGCGGGGCGATTGCCGTTGGCGGCGGTACCAGCAGCGTCGGAGGTGCCACAGTTCAGGGAGGCGCACCCAGCCAGGGTGGCGTTGCCAACATCGGAGGAGTTGTCAATTTGGGTGGTGCCATCGGCATTGGAGGCGTCGTCGTTGCGGGTGGGGCTGTTGGTCTTGGCGGCGTAGCCAACACCGGTGGCGTTATCAACGTCGGTGGCGTCGCCAATACCGGCGGTGTCATCGGCGTCGGCGGGGTGTCAGGCTGCACGAATCCAGTTGCCGAAGTCTGCAACGATGGAATCGACAACGACTGCAATGGCACCGTCGACTGCCCAATCGTCAACGGGCGTTTCCCGGAGCCCGGTCGTGCTGCTTCCGGCGACGACGCGTGGGCGCAACTGGCTCCACCCGTCAAGACGCTCGCGAAGGTCGAGTGCCGCTCTGGCAAACCTAACCTGGTTGGGGCCAAACTTTGGCAGACCTGCGACACCGCCCAGCCGACAGCTTTGACCGTCTATTCGATGGGACCGGCGGAGGCAAAGCTTGACGCAAACAATGGTGTCACTCAATTCGATTTTCGCTTCGTTTATGCCGATGGCAAAGTGAGTGACCCGCGTTCGGTCGTTTACTACGCCCACAATAGCCTTTGGGGCACGACTCCGCGCAACGCGGATCTATTGTGCCCCGTCGGGCAGCCTGATAACCGCTATTTCGAGGCTGCGCGGCCCTACATCGCGCCAGATACCACCGCGGGTACATTTGCCGATGCCGACCTTCGCCTGAAGAATCCCTTCATCTTCCTGCGGTTTGCGCCCAAATTTGCGGGCCTCAATTTCGGTGCCATCACCGCACCTCAGGAGATCAAGGTTCTTTCGCTGCGCCACCGCTTCGTCGTCGATCCCGGGAGGCAAATGCTCCTCGTGACGCGCACTTACCGGTCAACGCGATCGCCTGGAACATCGCAATCGCCTGGCGTATGCGATGCGGCTGTCATTGCGGATCGCGACACCTACTCGTACGTTTCTGGCACAAAAACCGTACACCAACGCATGCACATGAGGTCTACGTGCGACGCGATCGTCATGAACCGGCAAGGCACCGGCGTGTGTCTGCAGACGTCCACCACCGGCACGATTGTGATCCCGAATAAGAACTCGAGCAAGATTATCGGCTTCATCAAAGATACGCTCAAGCTCCCTTGGCCTGAATCCGATCCGATGATGTGGGAGAAGTTCTTCGACCAAACTTCTGGCAGCGGGGTCTACGACTTCTTCTCGCCGAAATGCGCCACCGAAGACGCGGTGTGCAAAGCCGCCAACGCGACCGCGTCACTGCTCCCGGACAGCACCGACCTTTACTTCACGACGCCCTGATTGTCGCGTTGCAGTCGACGAAAAAGCGGATAGTATCGGTTGTTGACCACCACGGCTGGCACGCAGCGCCTTCGGGCGCTGCCGAATCGCGGAATCGCGGAAGGGGCTGCGGCTCTCTGCATTCCAAAGCCGCCAACGCTGAGGAAGCGCGGCAATTCCCCGCCGTGGTGGTCAGTTACTTCAAGCCTTGTCGCGAGGGTACGAGCACCGGTAGGCTAGCTGCGGCTTGATCCCTCGATTCGACGACCCCAACCTCTATCGCGATGTTCTGGATGAGCTCGCTAAGAAGTGGTCTGCCCGGGGGCGCCTTGACCGGTTAGAGATCGATGGCTTGTCGCTCGGTGAGTTACGCATGAGCACGCGCCGGCTCGGCAAACTGCTCGCGCGAACCGTCGGTTCGGGTGAGTATCGCTATTCGCCGCTCATAGCCATCGAAGCTCGAATCGAGGGCAAGGCTCGCATCCTGTATCGACCGAATCTGCTCGATCGCGTGGTGTTGATGGTAACCGCACGCTACCTCACGGTGCTAGCCGAGCCACACCTTTTGCCTGTGGTACATTCGTATCGCAAGGGCAAATCAGCCTGGAAGGCGATCGCTGCGCTGGGTGTGTATTTGCAGGATCATCGTCGCCAAGTGGCCCTGCGCCAACGAGGGCTGTATGTACTGCGCCGGGACGTTCAGAAGTACGGCGAGAACATCGATACACGGCCAAACTCCGAGCTTTGGGAGCGTATTGAACGAATCCTTTGGTCTGACCCCGACGCTAAGCGCCGATCGGTCGGAAAGCGGCTGATTATTGACGCGATTCGACAACCCGTGCTTGGGAGTGATGGTCTTTCAGCGACATTGTCGCGCGGTGTCCCAACCGGTTCTCCTGTCCAACCACCCTGCGCCAATCTGTATCTGGCGTCCCTCGACGATTACTGTTCCGATATCGCCGGCGCGTTCTACTCTAGGTTTGGCGACGACATTTTGTTCTGTCACCCCGACCGTGCCATCGCAGACGAGGTGAGTCGTGCGATCGATGGACACATTGCTGCACTTGGTTTGAACTGGAAAAAGGAGAAGCGGCTCGATCTGGACTTCAACGGCGCGGGGCGAAACCGGGGCACAATAGGCCCATTTCGCGCGTGCAATCGGCTCGAATACTTGGGTGCGAGTATTGATTTCCGTGGAAACTGCGGGATGAAGATGCAGAAGGTGCGTGACTTCGAGCGCGAGCTACGACAACGCCTGCGTCGGATGGCGTCGGCAAACTTAGATCTGGCGCCGATCGAACGAACGCGCCTGCTGTGCGAAGCCGTGCGCACGCTGTTCAACCCGACTTACCCGACTGCTTTGCGTCAGGCCGAGGCGCTGAGACACATGGTTACCGACCGGTCACAGTTGCGTGATCTGGACTACCGTGTCGCGCTGATTATAGCCGAGCTCGTGGCAGGTCGGCGTGGCCCACGCGCATTCCGTATTGTTGCCTACGCGGAGCTGCGGCGCTGCGGGCTCCCATCATTGGCGGCGCAGCGAGACCGTAAGCCTGGTTTGAAACTCGAGGCGCCGTGAAGCGCCTCAGCGCATGGGTCAAAAAGCAGCAGCGCCAGAGTGCGAGGCGCCCCCGACTCGACGACGCACTTCTGGGCCGGCGCCCCATTGCGTATATTGCCCATCGCCTGCGCTTCGTCACGTTGCGCGTTGCACTGCGCACGGCGTTGCATATCGTGGAAGTCGTCGCGCTCGCCCAGGTGTTTTCACCGCGCTACCTTGGGCCGATCCTGTTCTTGCGTCACTCGACGTTGTTGTTTTCGAGTCTGTATTGGGGCGCGCTTGAAACTCAACGGATCGCCCTGCGCCAGGCCTGGAAGCGCCACGACGCAGCCGAATTCGGCAACGTCGCTGGTCGCTTCAATGCGGCGGCCCTGGTCGTGGTGTTCGGTGCGCAAACGATGATTGCCGGATCGCTTTGGTTCTCAACCCGGCAGGCTACAGGTCTTTCCATCTACGACGCCTACGCCATTGCTTGCGGGCTGCGTCTCGGACTCGACACCTGGTCGCGCACGCAGCATTCGCTAGTATTTTCCGTGGCGCGGGTGAGGCGACCGCTGTTGAGCATGGTGCTCATCGACGTCATTGAAGTTTTTGGCTTGCTTGTCGCGTGGCTTCAAATCGGCGCGTTTGCATTTGCCTTGATGCTCGTAGTAACCGGAGCCCTGCGCGCGGCCATGACACTATGGTTCGCTCAGAAGACGCGCGAGCAACTGAAGCTTACCAAACCAGGGCGCCCAATTTGGCGCGAATTCTCGCGCGGCGGGTGGCGTCAGCTGCCGTTGCTGCAAGCACTGAAGTTCGCGTGGTTCAATGCGTCACTTCAGATCGACTCGCTCGCCATCATGCTCTTGTCTACCGGCGTTGCAGGTGACGATGGGATACAGCTTTCGCTTTCGCTGCATGCTTTCGCTCCGCTACTGGGTGCCGGCTTCGCCTGGACGCGCGTGTTCTACTTTGACTTCGTTCGCCTTGGCTCGAGTGTCTGCCCGCTGCTGACCGAGCGCTTGGGGCGGTTGCTCGATCGGGTCGCGCTTCTCTACCCCTTGGTGTTGGTAGCCTTGGTCTTGCCCATCGCCGCTTGGCTCGTGCCCGAGTTGTTGGCAACCACGCCGGGCTTGTTGGTTGGGTTCGTCGTGGCGCGATCGCTTTTCGCCTTGCGCCAAATGGAGGCTTACAGTTACGCCGCACACCGAACCCAACTCCGGCAAGGGCTCGTGCTGGTGCTTTCAGTGACGGCGATGGTACCCTTCGTACATCGAACGGATGTGCTGCTGATTTGGGCATCATGTGCGTTGGCGCTTGCTGCACTGTTGGGGGGCCGGGCCCGGGTCACACGCCCCGCTCTGGAAGCAGGAGCTAGCTTGTGCTTCGAACAATTCGCACATTGGCTCAGCACGCAAGCTCAGCCCATACGCCTGATATGGCTCGAGATCGATCGCCGCATGACCAGCATGGGCAAGGTTCGCTCCGCGCTCCTCCTGGCTGGGCTCGACGGGCCACAGCTGCAGCCTAGTCACCACCAGCTTATCTTGGCATTGCCGACCTGCCTAAACGTGTCTGAGGCTCGAAGCCGGATCATGGTCGCCACAGCCGGCAGCGTTACAGGCATGCAAGTGGGTGACCCGGTGGCTTCCTGCTTCGAGGCGTGCTCGTGGTTGTGCCAAAATGGTCGCCTGGGCGAGCAGTTTCGCCAGGCAGGCTTTGCGCTGGCTAGGACCGAACTGCGTCCGAAGACCATCGAATCACTCTCGACCGAGTTCGAGCAACAATTTCCGGATGGCGTTCGACTCACTGGGGCTAGCGGAAACATTCGTGGTTTCGGCGCAGCGGCGCGCGGTGACCTCCACGATATTCTGGCTGCGATCAACGCCAACCACCCGATGCGACCCAGGCGTGCGCGTCACGTCGAAGTCGCGGTTTACAGAACCAAAGGCGAAGCGTCGCAACTGTTCGTGCTGTCGCGTTCGTCAGCAAGAGTTCCAGCATTTGCCGAATTTCGCCAGCGCGTCAGCATGGCGTCGAAACTCGCGAGCCTGAAAGAAGTGCTAGGCGAAACACTCCACGACGAGTGAATCGGTGTGTGAACTCGCAGCCTCTTCAGTAAAATCGCTCCAGAATCGGAGCCGGGTGAACCCAGCGCAGGCGAGTAATCCGCGCAATTCTTGTGGGAAGTACTGACGGTGGGTGAGCGGGATGGTGAACGCTGAGCTGCCGTCCTTGGTGGCAAAGTGCATCCAGACAACAAGTAGTTGTCGAATTGGATCGTATTCGAAGCGTTCCGCGTACTCGAACACCTCGCCCGTTTCCGGATGGGTAAAGTCTGGCGACTTCAATGACTCACTTGGATCGTGGCTCAGATCGGCCGGTTGCGGCAGTGAGACATCGAAAACGAAACGCCCGGCGGGGGTCAGATGCGTCTTGACGCGGCGTGCGAATTCGAGGAACTCGTCGGGTTCGTACAGGTGCAGCACGGTGTTGAACGGTGCGATGATGAGTGAGAAGCGCTCATTGGTCGAGAAGGCACGCATGTCGGCATGGTGCAACGAGATCCGAGTGCGGATTGCCGCGGGCAGTTGTGCCAAGCGACGCTCGAAGTCGTTCAACATTGGTTTCGACAGATCGACGCAGGTGACCGTCGTGCCCGACTGCGCCATCGGTACGGTGATGCGACCGTTGCCGCAACCATACTCAAGGACACGCCGGTCCGAGCAGCCGCGCGCTTGGGCAACGTAGTAGTCGATGTCGTGGCGCCGCTGCCGATAGGTCAAATCGTAGTACGCCGTGTCGGCGTAATGCGCAAGTGAGCCGAAATCGCCCGCGCGACCGAGGCTTTCGAGTGAAATCTCGAGTGTTGCAGGTTGCTGAAGCTTAGGCGACTGCCGCACTCGTCGCGGCATGGTACCCGCTAGTTCAGCTTCGAAGCTGCGATCACCTCATCAAGGTACTCGCGCACGACTTCATCGGTATTGCGGTGGAACCGCACTTTGCCCTTGGCAATTTCACGCAGTGACACCACGGCCGCCTTGTTCTTGGCGTTGACCAATGGACGGGCTCCGCGCATGAGCGTTCGGCAGCGACTTGCGGCCAAGACGACGAGAGCAAACCGGTTCTCTTCTTGTTCCAGACAGTCTTCGACGGTAACTCGCGCCATGCTCGTTGCTACTCCTAAGTACCAGGGGCGGGGACTATGCCCGCGCCAAGGGGATCTCGCAAGCCCCGACTACTTACCGATCATCCGTTTAGTACCGCTGATTTGGGTTTGCATCCCCGCAGCAACCAAATCCTTGCAGCTCAGCCTAAAACAGCATCACGTCGCCAGCGTCGAGTGATGAGTCGGCCGAAGAGTCGCTCTCAGCGACTTCACTGTCCGCGCCAGCGGCGCCCCCATTGGCAACTTGGCGCTCAGCTAGCCGCAGACAGACTTTCATGTCCTTATCGCAGGAAAGTAGGCCTTGGGCCACGGTGTCTTGGAACTGCAGATGCGACAACGCGGCGTACGACAGACTGAGGATCTGCTGCAGACGCGACTCGCCCGTGGCCATGCTCTCGGCCACCTCACGTTTCATTTCCGCGTTGGTCGAAGCAACTTCGGCGACTCGCTCACTTATGTCTGCAGAGAACTCCTCTGAGGTCTTGCGCATGCTCGTGGCCAAGGAATTGATGCGTGGCAAGACATTGAGGAGGCCTCCGGCAAGCTCCTGAACGCCCTTGTTGGCGTCGCTCACGCTTGCGCTGAAATTCTTCATTTCCTGAGCAATGACCAGAAACGAATCACCCGAGGCGCCCAGGCGCCGCGCCTGGATGTTGGCATTGAGCGCTAGAATTTTTGACTCCATCGTGACGCGCTCGATCGCTCGCCCAAGATCCACAATGCGATTGATCTGATTGGTCGCTTGTCCCGAAGCCTCACTCTGAGCAGCCACTAGTTGCTGTACTGCGTCGACGAAACTCGACATCACTGCGCCATGCCGTTCGAGCATATCGGTCAGGCTTGTCGACGCAATTTGCTCGAGAGTCTTGCGCGAATCTGCAACGTAGGCACGCGCTTCTTCGACAATGAGTCGCAGTGATTCTCCCACCGCCAATACTTCGCGTTCCGTCATGCGATTGGCATCGCGGATTTTCGCGAGAATGGCTTCACGATGCTGCCCGAGCGAAGCAACTAAAGACGTCCCGAGGTCAGGCGTTGCGAGCGGATCAACCGACGCCATAAATAGCTTTCAAGCGGCTTGCGTAAGTTTCTTTGCGGCAGCAACCAAGAGTTCGGCTTTGAAGGGCTTGACGATCCAGCCTTTGGCGCCGGCCTTTTTGGCTCGGTCGACGAGCTCTGGCTGGCCTTCGGTGGTTAGCATTACGATCGGAACACCGGTGTGTTTGCTTTCTGTGCGGATCCTTTCTAGCATCTCGAGACCGTTCATTCGCGGCATGTTGACGTCGCAGATGATGAGGGAGATTCCAGAAATGCCATCGAGTTTTTCGATGCCGTCCATGCCGTCGACAGCCTCGACAATGTCGAAGCCCGCCTGACCGAGGGCCAGCCCTACCTGCTGGCGAACCGTTGCCGAATCATCGACTACCAAGATCTTCTTGCCCATGAATCTCACTCTCCTCGCTCTCCTAGAAGAGCAGCGCTTCGCCCTCAATCAGCGTACCGTCATCCTTGGTTTGAGCCGTAAGCTCGAAACCATCGCGAAACTCGATATCCACCCAAACGACCGCTCGTCCGATCTTCGAATCGAGCCACAGGGTCAGCAAGCTCCCGCCGATGGACCGCGCGGCAAGGCGCAAGTGCTCGCCCGTCAGCACTACCGGCGTGCCCAGGCCAAATGATGCTCCGTGAGGCACGAGTCGGCGCTTGAAGCGCCCAACGAGCTGGTTGGACAATTCGCCCAGCCAGTCTTCGGGAATACTCGCATTGCCGAGCTGCGCGAGCTCGACTAGACAACGACTGGAGGTGCTGAGTGCCACCGAACCGGCAATGCCACTGCCCGCGATGCCGACGATGGACGTGACATCGGGTGTCCAATCTGACGCCTGCGCGATGTCGAATTGTGCGCCAATGTCGCCGAAGAGCTCCACGGCAGACTGTTGCAGATACGTCTTTAGCAGTTCCTTGGTTTCGGCGAGGTCCATCTGGATGTCCTTGGCGAAGCCGGGGTACCCGTGCGGTATCCAGGGCGCCACGTCGGGAACGGCCCATGCCTGGCCCAGGTTAAGGCCAGCCGGGTTGACGCGGGTGCCGAGCTCCCCAAAGTTTGCTCAGTGCGGTGGCCCGGCCATGCGCGAGTGACTATGCTCGGTCCGCCATGACTGAAACCCTTGTCTGCCTGACAGCGCGTCACGTCGACACCGTTAAGCTCACCGACGGCTTCAATGTACTTGAACCGAACACCCTAGACCGGCTGCTTTCGGTTGACGCGCTCTGGTTGGGTCCGCGCACTTGGCTCGAAACGGACGAGAACTTTCGGCAACTAGTCAGCTACGTCGTGTTTCGGCATGCGCATTCGGTACTGGTTTATCGGCGCACGCCGAAGGGCGGAGAAACGCGCCTACATGGGCGGCTTTCGCTCGGTGTTGGTGGCCACGTGAACGCGACCGACCTCGTGAGCCAGGAGGGGACTGTAGACCTCACGGCCTCGCTGCATCGCGCCTGTGCGCGCGAAATTGCCGAAGAGGTCGCCACTGGCAGGGTCGAACGCCTGATCACGATTGGCATCATCAAGGAGAGCGGCAACGCGGTCTCGCGCGTACATCTCGGTGTTGTCACCGAGTGTTGGCTCGAAGCTCCCGAGGTCACGCTGATCGATCCAGGTCTGGTTGATGCGGACTTCGTTCCCGTGTCTACTCTGCCCAGCTTGTCCGAACGGATGGAAACTTGGTCATCGTGCCTGCTGTCGCACTTGAAATCTGGCCAGTAACTGGGTTCGTGCGGTTGGCTCAGAGCTCTTTGCCTGGAGCTACACCGAAGTTTGATTGGCCTACGGGAAGAGTGCCAGCGAGCATGGCGTCGAGCTTCGGCACGAGCTCGTTTTCGTACACTTCGGCGTTGAAGAAGTAGCGGCGTTGGGCATTTCCGTCGAGCAGAAAAGTCACTGGAATGTTGCCTGGCCAACCGTCGTACAACGCTGCCTTCATGTCGCCTATCGGAGGCTTCACGACGTAGTAGGGCGGCTCGAAACCGGCACCGCGCAGAACCTCGGCAATCTGCGGCTCACCCTCAGAGTCGTCCACACTGAGCGGTAGTACCGCAATGCCGCGCTCTTGGTACGCCTTGGCCACCTTGGCGAGCAACGGAAGCTCTTCACGGCAAGGAGCACACCAGGTAGCCCAAATGTTCAGCACAACCCCTTTCTTGTGTAGGCCACGCACGGCCGCGAACAGCTCGTTCGCATCGACGTGACGCAACGTGTTTGCTCCGCGTGCTGCAGACTGCTGACCAACGGGATCCGACGCAGTTTCTGCTTGCGGGACGGAGCCGTTCCGATGCTTCGGATCGACGCGGCGACTGCAAGCCGTGACCGCGACAAGGCAAGACAACAAAACATGACATACTCTTACGGCACCAGGGGATCGCTTCATCGGCATTGCGTTATGGCAATGGCTGAAGGGCGATGTCAACACGTGTGCGCAAATGCCGCCGCCTTCGAAACGCCAGGCCCGCTTGCTGGGCTTTTTGGCCGGTACGGCGGGGTAAAGTCGCGGTTCGGCAAGGCCGTTCCCGAAACTGAGAATCCGCGCTAGCGTTGAAGGATGACCGAACTCGATCGCAGTCCAGCGTCGGCGTGCCCCGAGGTTCCGCTCGAGGTCTTTCAGTCCCTTCCCAAAACCGACTTGCACGTGCACCTCGATGGATCGCTACGGCTGAAGACCATCCTTGAGCTTGCGAGCAATGGAGGCATCGAGTTGCCTGCCAATGACGAGCAATCGTTGAAACAGTTGATCGGTTGCGGCAATAACTTCGGCAGCTTGGTGGACTACCTGCGTGGGTTCGACATCACGTTACTCGTGATGCAAACCGAATCCAGTCTTGAGCGCATTGCCTTCGAGTTGGGCGAAGATGCGCATCGCGAGAACGTCAGGTACATGGAGGTGCGCTACGCTCCGCTGCTTCACACGCGGCGTGGCATGAAGCTTACGGCGGTAGTTGAAGCGGTGCTCGATGGGCTAGGTCGCGCCCGCGAGACCTACGGCATCAAGAGCAATCTTATCATCTGCGGGATCCGCAACATCTCGCCTGAATCGTCGTACGCGATGGCTGAGCTTTGCGTGGCCTACAAGAATCGCGGGGTCGTTGGGTTCGACTTGGCCGGCGCCGAAGCGGAGTTTCCGCCCAAGCATCATCGAGCGGCATTTCAGCTCGTACGTGACAACAACATCAACACCACGATCCATGCCGGGGAAGCCTACGGTCCGCAGTCGATCGCCCAGGCCATTCATGTGTGCGGGGCTCATCGCATCGGTCATGGTGTTCGGCTGCGTGAGGACGGTGACTTGCTGCACTACGTCATCGATCATCGTGTGCCGCTCGAGTGCTGCCCCTCTAGCAACGTGCAGACCGGCGCAGTCCGGCAGTTAGAGGCCCATCCGCTCAAGCTGTATTTCGATCTCGGCGTTCGAGTGACGGTGAACACGGACAATCGTCTCATTACTGATACTTCCGTCTCGAAAGAGCTTTGGCTGGCGCACGCCAAAGTGGGGATCCCCTTTGGCGACATTAAGAAAATCATCTTGGCGGGGTTCAAATCGAGCTTTCGTCCATTTCACGAGCGACAGTCCACCATCCGAAAGATCGCCGCAGATCTCGAGCGCTACGACGACGAGGGCCGCCTGCGCTCCGCCACACCGAGCGACGCCTCGACGCGTCGCGCCGTGACTTCCAGTGAGCGTGCGAACGCGTAAAATAGGCACCAGGAATCGGCCCGCGGCATTGGAACGCCGAATTGCATCACGTGGCGTCGCGGATCGGACTTCCTTTGCGGCTTGGCCTGGGCTAGCCTGACGGCTTCAGCAGTTGAGGCGGCGCCTTTGTTGCCCGCCCTTGGGAGGTTACTATGCTTCGATTTAGTGTCGTGTTGGGTGTGCTTGGGCTCACTGGTTTGGCGCTTTTTGGCTGCGATGACAAAAAGGACGGAGGTTCGCAATCAGGCGCCAGCCAGATTGGCGAGAGTTGTCAGAGCACCGCAGACTGTGCGGCGAGTCTCGCTTGTTTTTCTGGCTCGTGCCGCCTTGCGGATTCCAACGTAACGCCCAATGGCAAGCAGTGTAAATCCATCCAATGCGAGACTACCGAAGATTGTTGCAGTAAGGTTTGGCAACGCGGTACTTCGTGCACCACCTACGAAACGATGTGTGCCGCTTCGCCCACGTCTACTTATTGCGCTCAAGCCGCGGGTCCAGATTGCGTCTGCAAAGAAAGCAACTACGCCTGCACCAACAACTTATGCGCTCGAGTGGATTGCAATACCCCCGCAGACTGCTGTGCCGCGCATTGGACCCGGTCCTCGACCTGCACGACCGCCGAGACAATGTGCGCTCAAGATCCAACCACCTATGCGTCTTACTGCACGACGGCGCAAAGTTCCAGCTGCGTCTGCAACGACACAACATTCACCTACGGATGCACGGCAAATACCTGCGTCTATCAGCCTTCTTGCACCACGAATTCCAGTTGCAGCTCGACTGCGCCAATCTGTTCGGGGGGCCACTGCGTCGAATGCGCTGCGGACACGGACTGCACGGCAACTGGGGAAAAGTGCGTGAAGAACATCTGTGTGGCGCCCCAATGCCGCACGAATTCGGAATGCCCGGTCTTCAGCCAGTGCCAAGACGACAATACCTGCTTGAAGGTGGGCTGTGCCACGGACCGCGAGTGCATGACCTACCTCAACTCGTACCTGGCGACGTGCAACAAGTCCGCAAAACCTGTACCTACCTGTGAAGTGAGCTGTGAGCGGGATTCACAATGTGCAACGACGGCCAACCCGCTGCGCATTTGCTCCAGTGGTCGGTGTATGGATCCGGGCTGCGAAACTGACGAAGAGTGCAAGCTTCAACTGCGGGGATCCACGACGACGACTACCACCGCTACGCGGGGTCTCGAGTACGTCTGTCGCACTATCGCCACCAAATAGCGCCGATTTCCCGCAATTAGCGCGCCGGCGAATCACTTCGTCGGCGCGTTGGTTTTGGGCGACACCCGTAGCTCGTTGCAGCCCGATTCGGTGTTCTCAAGCGGGGCTCAATCGAGGGCGGCTTGTTCGCCTGTGCGGATGGCTTCGAGGACTTCTTCGCGGGTATTGGCCGTGAGCAAACGATCCTTGACGAAGGCACTTTCGTGTAAGATCCCCGCGATTGTCGATTGAAGCCGGAGGTGCACGCGCGGTTGCCCGGCGGGGGTCAGCAGCACGAACAGCAGGTGCGCCAATTCCGAAGTGCCAGAACAGGTGATCCCCGTGGTGGAACGCAGGATCAACACCACCGGACGTGAGAGGCCAGTGATGCGCGCATGCGGCATCGCAATGCCGTGGCCGACGTATGTGCCAACCAATTGCTCGCGATGCTCGACGGCGTCCGCCAATTCAGCTGCTGGCAACGGCAGCCGCTCCGCTGGGGTCTGGCGCAACGCCGAGCGAACCGCGGCCATAGGCGACGGCTCGTTCACGTCGAGGAATATTTGGTCCACTGAAAGGGTATCTGCCAACCGAACTGGTTCCTCGTCGTCGAACTCGTCATTAATTGTGCCAACGATCTCCTCAACTAAGTCTTCGAGTGTAATGAAGCCAGTCCACTCGCCTTCGGCCGAGTTGACGACGGCAGCATGAATGCGGCGCCGTTGCATCTCCGCCAACAGCGATTCGAGTGGGGTCGATTCGGTTGTGGTGAGTATTGGGCGAACTAATGCGCGCAGATCGAGTGTGGAATCCGACTGGCGCAGCACTAAGTCCTTGAGGTGTACTAGCCCGATCGGACGCGGTTCTCCTGGGGTGATGAGCGGGTAGCGCGTGAAGCGCGTTGTGCGCGCGAATGCCAGGTTTTCTTCGTACGGTAGGTCCGCCCCGAGGCAACGCACGACGGACCGACTGCGCATTGCATCGCGCACGGTGAGTTCTCCAAAGTCGAATACGTTTTCCATGAACAGCAAGCGCCGGAAACTCAGCAACCCATGCTCCTGAGAGTGCTCGAGGATGATTCGCAGTTCCTCTTCGGAGTGAGTCTCTTCGTTGGTCGCGCGCCGAATCGAGAACAGCCTGAGGGTCAAGTGAGTCAAGTGAGTCAATACCCACAGGGCGGGCCAGAAGAGCTGCCGACACCAATGAAGCGGGCTGGCGCAGACGAGCGCAAACCGGTCGGCAAAGCGAATGGCAACCGATTTGGGGACCTGCTCACCGAGCACTATGTGTGACCCGGACACCACGACATACGAAGCCACGATTGCCAGGACGTGGCGCCAGAGTTCGGTGTGGCCGCGCCCAAGTACGATATCTACCGAAGCGCTGCTGACCATGCCGAGGGCCACACTAGCCAACGTGATGCCAACCTGGCAGACACCGAGGTAATCATCGAGGTTGGCTTGGATCTTCTGGAGCAATGCCGCCTTGGGGTGCCCCTCATCCATCAGTTCCGTGACGCGTGACCCGCGAACCTTGACGATCGCAAACTCCGCAAGCACGAAGAACGAGTTTACTGCGAGCAGCAAGAGCAGCGCGACAGCTAGCGCAATAGCCTTCAACGAGACCTCACTCTGCGGCTATGCTCGCTGAGGAAACGCTTGGCCGAAACGTTCATAATGGGCACGAATGCTCCACGACAGGATCTGCGCTTTTGGTACGCCTCGCAATCGTTCTGTTGAGGGTGACGCTGCCGAAGTTGCGCGTTCGTGTCATGCTCGGCCGTACGCTCAGCATGCCCGCTCAAGCTTCGTGGTTCGTCTATATCCTGCGTTGTCGCGACGCTACCCTGTACACGGGGATCGCACGGGACGTTGCAGCGCGAATTTTAGCCCATGAAACGGGTCGTGGTGCCAAGTACACACGAGGCCGCGGCCCACTGATACTTTGTGCCAAGCGACGTTGCAAGAGTCACAGCGAGGCACTGAAGCTCGAGTACGCGATCAAGCGTCTGGCTCGAACTGAAAAAGAGGCCCTGACGCGGCCGCGGCGATTGGCGGCGTTTGCACGAAATCTGGCGGCAGACAATCCCGCCGAACCTTGAGCCGAGCAGTCCTAGCTGCAGAAATCGCCGTCGTTGGTGCGTTACGAGACAAGTCCTTGCCGAGCTGAGCCATCGTTCTTAGCTTCTTCAGACATGCCCGATTCGCTTGCCGAGGTTCTCAATCGCGATTGCCGTTGCATCAGCATCGACCACGCAGCACTCGAGCGTGAAACTCGTCGGCAACTTGGGGATTCGGGCATCGCACTTCCGCCCTGGGCCGAATCGAGCCTGTTTGCTCAAGTACCGGTGTTCGTATCACGCGCGCACCTGCAGACGATGCATGAGGTCATTGTCGCCGTTCATGCACTGGTGCAATCGCCAACTTACCGGCAAATCGTGTTGGAACGCGCCCCGGCGATTGCGCGCCATTGTGTTCGGCAGCACGGTGTCTACTTTGGCTACGACTTCCATCTCGGTGTCGATGGCCCTGCGCTCATCGAAGTCAACACCAATGCCGGTGGGCCGCTGCTCAATCTGTTGCTGGCCCGGGCACAGCAACTGTGTTGCGAGCAGAGGGAACGGTTGGTATTGGCTGGTGACCCCATCGAAACGCTCGACGCGGAGTTTGTTGCCATGTTTCAGAACGAGTGGCGCCTAGCTCGTGGTGATGCCCCGCTCGGCACGATCGCCATCGTCGATGACGAGCCAGAGCGACAGTTTCTTCACCCTGAGTTCATGCTGTTCAGGCAATTGTTTCGCCGTTCCGGGTGGCAAGCGTTCGTGCTCAGTCCCGAGCAACTGCGCCAATCCTCTGACGGTCTCTACTTCGAAGACCAGCGCATCGATCTCGTCTACAACCGATTGGTTGATTTCTACTTCGAAGAGTCGACCCATCAGGCATTGCGGCAGGCCTACCTCGAAGACAAGGTTGTGGTTACGCCACACCCGCGGGCCCACGCGCTGTACGCCGACAAGCGCAATTTGATTACGTTGCGCGACTCGGAACTGCATCGAGATTCCGGCCTGTCCGAGATCCAGTCGGAGCGACTCGTTGCCCACATTCCTGAGACCAAAATCGTCGAAGCGAGTGATGCGGACCGGCTGTGGGGCGATCGCAAGCGCTGGTTTTTCAAACCGATTCACGGGTATGGCGGTAAAGCGGCCTACCGCGGTGACAAGCTCACACGCTCCACTTTCGAACAAATTGTCGGTCGCGACTACGTGGCACAGCGCATCGTGCCGCCGAGCCAACGTCACGTCGAGGTCAACGGCGATGTGGTTCCGCTCAAGCTCGATCTTCGCTGCTTCGCGTATGACACCGATGTTCAGTTGGTCGCTGCCCGCCTTTACCACGGTCAAACAACCAATTTCAGGACGGTGGGAGGTGGATTCGCCCCGGTCTTCACCGAGGTGCGCGAAGCCCGTGAGTGAGCGGCGTCGGCCGCCAGAAGTTAGGTCAGGCGCGTCGGGCCAATTTCAGCTATCGTAAGCAAGTGCTTACCTAGGGCGGTGTCATATGGGTACGATTTCGCGTCGGGTGGTTGGGCGAAAAGCGATGCGCGACAAGTCTCTCGGGGCAGGGTGCTCGTTGTTGCTCGGTGCAGCGGCGTGCGGTGGGATAGTGGGCGAGGGCGAAATGGCGCTGACCGGTGGCGGTGGTCAGCCGGGTACGGTCACACCCGCAATGGGTGGGCAGACATCAACCGTAACTTCGTCACTCGGTGCGGCAACCTCGACAGCGCCGGCGGCATGTTACGGGCGAACGGACATTTCAGTCGTGCCAGGTTGCTACGCCATTCCAGCGGGTCCATTTGAGGCAAACGAGGCTTGCGTATTTCAGCTTGCAATCCTACCGAACTACAAACTGAATCCCGCCTACCTGACAGTTTACTTTACCGGTGCAGACGGGACAAAATTCGTGATCCCATACATCGGCGCGCTGGCAGATTGCGCGTCCGCGACGAGTTTGGGCGGATGGTACGCCACCAACATTGCTGGCGGCTCGACGGAGATCGGGCTCTGTGCTTGCACTTGCGCGGCTGCACGCAAACACGCGGTGACCGCGGTGATTGACTGCAAAGGGGTTCCGACCTCCTAACAGCGCGCGTACACCGGCTGCTACAACTTGATCCCCTCACGGACGTCCTCGGTCGTGTGACGCTCGAGTTCGTCGATGGCGTCCTCAACGTCTCGGGACTCAGATTGAGGCAATTTGATCAGGAACCGCACGAACAGATCGCCGAGTTCCTTCTTCCGCCTCACGCCCTTGCCCTTCAGGCGTAGCGCTTGGCCACTCTGGGTACGCTTCGGAACCGTCAGAGTTACGTCGCCCTCCGGTGTTGGGATCCGCACCTTGGCTCCGCGGTACGCTTCCGCCACAGTGATAGGCAAGTCCAGGTGCAGATCGATCCCACGACGTTCGAACCATGGGTGCTGTCGCACGCGGATCGCTAGAACCAAGTCACCGGGAGCGCCGCCAAAGGGACCAGGTGCTCCGTGGCCCGCGACGCGCAACCGGTCGCCATCGTCAGCTCCAGGTGGAATACGCACCGTGATCGGTTCGCCGCCATTTTGCAGCGTGAGGTTTAGTTCAGCGCCGTTCAGGGCTTCGTGGAAATCGACGGTGACCTCGCTGGCAATGTCCGACCCGCGCAACCCGCCGCCGCGACTTGCGCCGCGAGTCCCCTGGAAGAGATCTCCAAACATGTCGCCCAGGCCACCACCACCGCGGGAACGTGAAAACACCTCTTCGAAGCCGAACCCGCCGCCCCCGCCGCGGGTGCCCGCGCGCCCGGACCCACCGCTAAAGTTCCCCTGAGCGTCTCGGTAGGCGCGTGCGGCATCGGCATTGAACCCCTCGCGCAGCGCCTCCTCTCCGAACTCGTCGTAGACTGCCCGTTTTTTCGCGTCGCCCAAGGCTTGATAGGCCCGATTGACGGCTTTGAATCGAGTCTCCGACTTTTTATCGCCGGGGTTCTTGTCGGGGTGTAGCTTTGCCGCAAGCTTGCGATACGCCTTCTTGATCTCGTCTGCCGAGGCGTCGCGCGATACGCCGAGCTCGCCGTAAAAGTCCGTGGCCATAATGGAACCTGAGCCCCCAACGTAAGGTGCGTTGCGGGACACTTCAACTCCCGGTGCCACTTCTATGCAAGACGCGCTAGCGTCAAGTCACTGGCTCGATAGCCAGACGGCCCCAAAATGGGCTGCCGCAGCTGATTGGAGAGGCGGGCCCAACCCGCGCGTCATCCCGGCACATCGATATCGGTTAGCGTCGCCGTCTCGGGCAACTCATCGCCAAAGGTCGCGCCGAGCGCTGGAACCACCCCGGAGCGGAGTGTTTTGAGGGGCCTCTCGTCGTCTGGGCCGGGGATTTGTCTGCGGGATTCACTCGTCCCTTCCAGCACCAGTCGAAATAGGCGCAATCCATCAGCCGCGTCCGCCAAGCTGCCGCTTTCGATGGCTTCCCCCAGTCCTTCGAAGGCCAACCGCGCGTTAGCCGACAGCGTCGGCTGCTCCGCCTGCTCGAACCGGATACGGTCGTAGGCGTCCATTGCCTCGGATAGATCGCCAACACGAATTGCCTGAGTCAATCGGCGGTATTGGGCTTGCAGTATTTGCCACCTGGCTCTCGATCCACTTTCCACCGCTCGCCTCTTGCCTCGCAACAGTGCCCGCATCATGGCATTTTCCCTTGTTCGAATCGTACCGAGTCCATGTCTTGCCCGCGTGGCTTGGTAACGGTGGAGGCTCCGAAAACATTATGCTTCGAGCACCGCAAACGCGCCTGATCGAGCGGCGCTGACGAGCGTCATCCAATTGACACCACCCAGTCGCGGGCTTGGGCCAATGCCTGAGGTCGCCGCCCAAGAGGGGACTGATTGAGTGTCAAGTGTTACAATCGCTGGGCGTGACGCTGGCACCCAACCCGCAGAGCCTTTCGCCCCCGCCGGGGCTCGCGGCAGCGTTCACCCGGGTAGCGGATCGAATCGGACTCGGCGTCATCATCAGTACTCGCGAGTCTGCAGATCTTGCGGGCAAGGTTGTCTACGCCAACGCTGCCGCGGCTCAGTTGGCTGGGGTCGAAGCGCGAGCCATGCTGGGACAATCCGTTGAAGCATTGAGGTTTGCTTCTGCCAGCTTCGTTGTGGATGACACTGCAGGTACCCCGTTGCCGGGCGCCGTTCGTGACTTGCGCGGCGAGATAGTACGCGAAGACGGACAACGGATTGCTGCAATGTGGTCGCGTGTGACGTCGAGTCGAGCCAATCAGCCGCTGGTGGTGCACCTACTGACCCGCGTCGAGCGCGTCGTGCGCGTGGAACAAGCATTGCACGACAGTCAGCAGCGCTTTCGACGCCTCTTGGACTTTGCACCGGACGGCATTCTGATCTTGGTTGGGTCGCGCATCGTGTATGCCAATCAGGCAATCACCAAGATCCACGGCTATGCGACCCCGAGTCAGCTTTCACAATTCAGCCTGAGGGCTCTGATTCACGCTGACGACCATGCCGCTCTCGAGCGGATTCTGCTCGAAACAAGTGAGGATTCCGACGCGGCGCTGGCTGTACAGTTGCGTGCGGTTCACCGTGACGGGCGCGCTGTTCCAATCGAAGTGACACAGTTTCGAACTGACTGGGACGATGAACCCGCGATTCTCGTAGCAGTGCGCGATCTGGCAGGTCGCAGGCTCGTGCAAAGCCAACTCATCCACACCGACCGGCTCACCGCTGTTGGGACTCTTGCCGCAGGCGTTGCTCACGAGATCAACAATCCGTTGGCCTATGTCCTTCTGAACTTGCAGTACCTCATTCGCGAAGTGCCAAAGCTCGTGAACAATGCTGACAGGACGGGTCAATTGATTGAGCGATTACGCGAGGCGCGTCATGGGGCCGAACGCGTCGTGTCCATCGTCAAAGATCTGAAGACCTTCTCCAAAGTGGATGAAGAGCAATTGGGTCCAGTTGACCTGCGACGCGTGTTGATGAGCGCAATCAAGGTGGCGCGGACGCAGCTTCTGGATCGAGGCCAGATTGTCGAGGTCTTTTCCGCCGTACCGGCCGCATTCGGAAACTCAGCGCGACTCGAGCAAGTATTTCTCAACCTTTTCATCAATGCCATTCAAGCGCTGCCCAACACCAATTCGGAACATAACCGCATCGTGATCCGCTTGTACGAAGAATGCCGCGGCATTTACGACCACGTCGTCGTGGAAGTGGCAGACACCGGCGCGGGGATCCCGCAAGAAAACCTCGACCGAGTCTTCGATCCGTTCTTTACGACCAAACCGGTGGGTTTGGGTACTGGGTTAGGGTTACCCATCTGCCACAGCATCGTCACCCGAATGGGCGGCGGGATCCGTGTTGAGAGCGACGTCGGGCGCGGCACCACGTTCTTTGTGTCGCTACCGGTCGCGCACGCGCAACGCAACGCGACGCCGTACAATCCGTCACCCCTGCCCTATCGGCTGGCGCAACGCGCCAAGATACTGATTATTGATGATGAGGCGGCTGTCGCTACCATGCTCAGTCGCATCCTCGAGGAGGACCACGACGTAGAGACCGCAGTCAGTGCCGAACGCGCTTTGAACTTGATGGAACAAGCAGACTTTGATGTCATCTTCTGCGACTTACTGATGCCCAACATGACGGGGATGGACTTGTTTGACGAGGTGGCACGGCGGTTCCCTGGGCGCCAACACCAGATCGCTTTCATGACCGGTGGGGCTTTTACCCCGCGGGCAGCGCAATTTTTGGCGCGGGTATCCAATCTGCGCATCGAAAAGCCTTTCGACTTGCGGGCCGTGCGCACGGCTCTGCGCGAATTGCTGCTCCGCTCCGCAAGTTACGCCAGAAAGCTGAGCGAGACGCCTCTGTCGCCAAGCTAGCGCCCGCAATCGAATCGCCCGACGCTGCCATGTGGTAGCACACCCCGCGCTGCTGTGGCCCATCGCATGTCAGACCGTCTCCAACATCGCCTACTGACCCAATTGGCGCGCGCTAGCATGGAGCATCAACTGCTAGAGCCGGGTGATCGAGTCCTCGTGGCTGTTAGTGGCGGCAAGGACTCGCTCTGCATGCTTCACCTCTTGCGCGAGATCAAGAAACGCGCACCCTTCGAGTTCTCGATCATTGCAGTCAACGTCGATCAGAAGCAACCGGGTTTTCCCGACGACGTGCTGCCCAAATATTTCGAAGCTCAGGGGTATGAGTTCGAGATCGTCGAGGACGACACCTACTCGGTTGTCAAAGAAAAGACGCCAGAGGGCAAGACCTACTGTTCGCTGTGCTCACGGTTGCGGCGCGGCATTCTCTACACGACGGCGCGTCGGCTGCGTGCGACCAAGATCGCTCTCGGTCACCACCGCGACGATTGCATTGAAACCTTGATGCTCAATGCGTTTTTTGCCGGCCAATTGCGCGCCATGCCGGCGCGCTTTCGCGCCGACGACGGCAAGAATATAGTGATTCGCCCACTCATCTATTGTAGCGAACGCGACCTGGCTGAATTTGCCCAGCAGCAGGGTTTCCCGATTATTCCCTGCAACCTTTGTGGGTCGCAACCCAACCTACAACGCCAGCGCATCAAGTCACTGCTCGATGGGCTGGAACGCGAGCATCCACACATTCGTCAGAGCATGTTCGCTGCGACAACCAACGTGCGCTACACGCATCTGCTCGACCGGCAGCTCCTGACGAAGCTAGGCGAACCTGAATCGCTCGAAAGCGATGACGCCGTGGCGCCACTAGTCAATTTGCGTAGCAGCGAGTGACGCGGCGCCAGCGCTCAATCCCAAGCAGCGCTTGCACTAGCGCGCACGACAACACCAAGCCGAACCCAATTCGCGTACTCGGTCGGTACTCGTGGTGCATAGCCACGCGGTGCGTTCCAGGTTCCAAACGCACGCTCATGTAGCCGGGCGCGACCAATTCGGGCACGACGACAACGCCGTCGACTGAAACTTGCCAAGTGGGGGAGGCCGTTACACGCAGGACCAGGTCGACTGGGGCCGCTGCGGTAGCCGTTACCGCATGCTTGCCCACGGAATGGCTCTCATTTTCGAGGGAAGCTTGCTCTTTATTGCACGAATCGTCGACGGGCCAGCGGCTGAACGTGTCACCGGACGAAACAAGCGCGATCCACTGCTCGCGGTCGAGTGGTCCGACGCCGGGCCCGGCTTGCTGAAACCCAGCTTGGAGCGCAGTCGCAAGCGCGTTGTTGCGGCCGCTCCAGCGCTCGCGCACGCAGCCGACACCAAATAGATCCGACCCCGCCGTTCGCCGGTACAAAACTAGCGGTCCGTAACTAGCTACGAGCGCGAAGCTTTCGCGTGCGTCATCGCCCAGTGCGGAGTTCAGCAAGACAAAACGTATACCCAGTGCTTCTGCGCGCCCCGACCAACCTGGTAGTCCGGGGTTAAGGTACGCGTTGGCGGAGGTGAGCACGCCCACGTGCGAGCCGACACCCCGCGTGTTGGCGAGTGCGACGCGCGTTTGGCGTTCAAGTCCTGCATTTTGCGCACATCGAGTTAGGACCGTATCCGGAGCGTCGTCGAACCAGAGCCGACTGCCAGTGAGACTCGAAAGTGTCGCGCGCAGCTCAGCCCATTCTGCAGCTGTGGGACCCCCCTTGCCACAGGGGAAGGTGCCAGAAGCGTCACCCAATTCAGCGATCCACTGTCGGACAGCGGATTGCCTAGAATCGTGAAGGGTCAGCGCAGCAGGGACTGCGAATATCGACAACAGCGCAGACTTCAGGACCCCACCGTCGAGCCGCGCAGGTACTCTGAGCAGCCGCCTAATCGCCGCAACAAATCGGCTGATGGCGTGCTCTCGGAGCTGCAGTGCTACGAGTGAAGACGCCGCAACTGCGACCGGCAACAGCGCCATCATGCGCAGTGGTTGCACGACACTGAGCAGGCGCGAGCCTAACGCGCCGCTTGACGCAACCCATGGGCCAACTAGGCAACCCAGCAACGTACCCAAAGACGCGACCACGACCACGCGTGCAGCAGGGTGACGCCAACGCCCAATCGATAGCAGCAGTGACGCAGCCCAGAGCGCCGTCAACACGAGCGGGCGCCGGTGGTCAAGCAGATCGCCGTCAAGGAACCAAGCGCCCAGGCGGTCGGGGCCAAATCCAGACCGCATCCACGTAGGGCCTTGTGGCCAGCCAAAGGGCACAGTGAAATTCACCGCCGCAGAGCCATAGATCAGGATTGCCACGAGCAAAGCGAACCCGCTGCTCAACGCAAAGCGCAACGCAAGCTGTCGACACGCCGTAGCCGCGACGCACCAACCCAAAATCAAAGTTGCGCAGATCGCCACCTGTGGGTGGGCCAAGTACGTAAGTGCCGCAAAGAGTGCCGCTGAGACGGCTGTGCCGCGACCTAGCGCGAGCGCGATCCAAACGACGAGCAGCGGCATCACCATGACTTGGGAAACCAAGCCCGTCATAAAGAAGGTCTCGTAGCCACCCACGAAAGAATTGAGCGGACTGACCCACGCCAACACGAGCGCTGCGACAGCGCTTGGCGCGACGCGCACTGCATTGAACCGCGCGACCGCATAGGTCACTAACGACGTGGAAACGACTGCACACGTGCACGCAACATAGACGGCGCGAGTTGACTCGACGCCAAGTTTGATCGGTAACCCAGTCAGCAGCCAACCAATCATTGGATAGTGCAGAGCAAGAGGAAATCCGCCGACATAGCGATCGGTCCAACCTGTGCTCAACGCTTCCCCGAAGAGCTGCGCTGCCACCGCTGCGTGGGTGCGCGCGTCGCCAGGAAGATAACCCGGCAAAGCGCCCCAGGCCGCCAGCAGCGAACGAAGTGGGTAGTAGGCCGCGCCGATCAGGCACAATGCAACCAGATCACCCAACCACGGAGTTCGACTTCGACTTCGAGTCGATTCGCCGTCGATGGAACTTGCCCTGTTCCGGTCGAACCAGATGACGAACAAGGCGAGAAGAATGGCGAAGCCCACGAGCATGAAGGACGATCAATCGGTGCGTAGCTGGTCCACTAGCTTAGTTATATGCGAAGTCGTACCGACTGCGAACCCTCGATGTGGCTTCGAGTAGCGCCCAACTCGCCAAACGGCTAGGCTCGGGCCATGCATCTGGTGGCCATTGCCGAGCTAAAGGGACCAATCGAGACGCCGCAACTAACTGCTCTGGCGAGCGATCTCGGTACCACGGCCTACGAATTGCGCCTGCTGCTGAACGCGGGCTTACCCGCTGTCGTCCTCGTGACCACCGATTTGGCGCAAGCCAAGGCCGCTGCTGCGGCGATCGCGCAGCACCAGCACGCAGCTATTTCGTGTGATCGCAGTCAGATCCTCGCCAGCAGCAGCATGACGACGTTTCGCGATTTTGAGCTCGGCGAGGGGGAGTTGATCATCGACCGCACCACACGCGTGTCGTGCCGCTACGACGAACTACGGCTGATGCTGCGTGCGGTGCATCGGAGCAGTCGGCAAAGCGTCGAACAGGTGAAGGAGCGACAGATCCGGCCCGTCACGGCGCTGGCAACGGGTGGGATGGTCATGTCCAAGAAAGTCACCAAGGACGTAACCACGACGACCACCGATCGCGAGAACGTGCTCTACCTATTTCGCCACGGCAAAGAACACCCTTGGATCTTGCGAGAACGCGGCGCAAACTACGCGAGCTTGGGCCAGGCAATGGGGCCATCGAGCTACGAAAACTTCACAACGACCATCGCGCGGCTACGTCAATTGGCGCCAAACGCGGTCTACGACGAGCGGCTCGTCAACAGTCGTCCGATCCGCGGTATTGGCGACGCGGGTGATGCCGTGGATATTCTGGCGTACTTGATTGCAGGCTCGTCGGCGTGAGCTGTTACCCCTTACGGACGCCGGATTTTCACGGTTTGCCTGGCTTGGTCTGTGCGGCGTGGTGGACGACCTGCCCTATTTGACCATACGTGTATCTTGGTTGTCTCGAGCGCTGTCCAATTTGACCATACTTAGGTCTCATTTCTGGGTACCCATGTCATTTGGGTGGAAGAGGCGTCTTATTGGGGCTGATCGGTGTCTGCGTACGCATTGAGTCCGGCACGCGTCGCGTAACAGCTCAAACCGTTCGAAGTCGCGTTCGTGGTGCGATCGACTTCTTGGCTGCCGCCCCATCCGGGCGATGACCGAGCCGTTCGAAGGCACGCCGGTAGTCGGCGAATCGACCCCCAGCGTGAACGGCTTCGAGCACTGCCAGACCCTCGAGTTGACCACCTTGCGACAGCACGTGTTCGACCCAACCCCAGCGTGCGCTCGTGGCACGTACGTCGGCCTTGCCGGCGAGCGCTCGGCGTAGGCGTTCGAGGCGTGATTGGACGCGGCTTACTCCGGCGAAGGGCACTCCGTCGAGGGGGGTGTTGCGTTTGGCACAGAACGGCGAAATCCCCAGGGCCACGGGAATGATCTTGGATAACTCGCTGACGAAGCGCGCACACTCGTCGATGTCTTCGTCGGCTTCGCCGGGCAAGCCCACCATCAAATAGAGCTTGAGCCGATCCATGCCGTACTTTCGGGCCAGAGCCGCTGCCTGTCGATAGTGATCCTCCTTGCTGCGGCGATCGATCACTTGGCGCATGCGTGCACTTGGACCATCGAGCGCTGTCGTAAGCGTGCGGTAGCCCGCATGACCCAGCGCGCGCACGAAGGGCTCCTTGAGCTTGTCAGGCCGCAAGCTCGACAACCCAACGCGTTTGCCCTGCTGCGCAAGTGCACTCACAATCTCCACGATTGCTGGATGGTCACTCACGGCCGCGCCAACTAGGCCGACCTTTTTCGCGCCTTCGGGCACGAGCGACAAGAGCTTGTTCTGGTCGAGGATCCGCATGCCACCATTGGTGCTGCGTCGCATGACGCAGTATTGACAGCCACGCGAACAGCCGCGTTCGGCTTCGATCAAGAACATGTCCGACAATTCCGTGTGGGGCGTGCGGATGACGCTGTAGGCGGGGAGCAGCGCGTCGTCGGCCTTGCCGACGACTAGGGCTTTCCGGTCATCGATTGCAGGCACCACGATGTTCGGGTGGGTTGCGAGCCGCTCAAGCAGAACGCGGCGCGGTAGTTCGTCGCGAATGGCTTGCAATACGAAGCCGAGCGTTTCTTCGGCTTCTCCAACCACCAGCACGTCCACGAACGGAAGCAGCGGAACCGGATTTGAAAACGTCAATGGACCACCGGCAATCATCAAGGGATGATTGAGTCCACGCTCCGCGCGCAATACCGGCAGTCGCGCTTGCTCAAGCAAGCGGATTAGGCCTGCGATCTCGAGTTCGTAGGCGACACTGACCGCGATGGTTGGGAAGTCTGCCAGTTGCCGGTCAGATTCGAGACTGGTTGCCGGTTCATCGCTTGGAGAACCAGCATCGAGGTCGTCGGGCAAGAACACGCGTTCAGCGCAAAAATCCGGTTGCGATTGTATCAGTCGATAGACACTCTGATACCCGAGCGAACTCATGCCCACGTGGTAGGGCGATGGATAGACGAGCCCAATGCGGTGGGGCGCGTCGCGATCAATACGTCCCTCCTCAGCGCGGAGGCGTTCGTCTCGTCGAATTTGCCAAGGGGTGCTGACGGCCAAAGTCGCAGGAGAATGACATATCTCGAACCCGTCGTTAGCACTCTTGGCCATGTTGCGGCCGAGGATCTGGTGGGCTCGAGTCACCAATGCGTAGCAAATCTGCAATTTGCAGCAAAAATAGGACCGAGCCGAATCGAGGTCCAAAGCGACATATCTGAAATGAGTCGCGCCCGGTTGTTGCCAGACTGGAAACATCGCAGTTTATGTCGACGCAGAAAATAACTGCCTGCCGAAAGAGCATTGAAACGTTCAATTCAGTGACTCATATTGCGAGTCGGACGACACTACGCGGAGAAGCATGCGACCATCCAGTCGACATACGGCTACGCAGAACGAATCAAGCACGTCGGTGATCGTGCATTTTCCGGTTCCGGCCTCCGACGTCGGCCTGGTTACCGCACTGCGAGCAGGTCACGTCGGTGCTCTGCGCGCCCTATGTGGACGACATTCCAAATCTCTCTCGCGAGTGGCTGCGGCCATCCTCGGGCCAGACGAAAACCTACTGGCGATCGTTGCCCAGGGGTTGCGGCAGTCCGTGGAGACTCTTGATGAACTCGATGATGCGCGTGCGCTAAGGGCGTGGCTTGTCTCGCGGCTCATCGCAGTCGTCAAGCGACGTCTCAAAGTTAGACGGCGGTGGCGTTGGCTGGGGTTGCTTTGGCATTCGGACGCCGCATGCAACACTTGGTGTTGGAGTGGGCAGCTCCGGGCAAGCTATCGCGTTCTCGATCGTCTGATGGATGACCAACGCATTGTCTTCTGTTTGGCAGCAATTCACGGCATGAGTTTGGCTGACATTGCCACTGTGCTTGAGCTGCCGTTATCGCAAGTGCGTAGTCTACTTGATCGTGCGTCGCAGAACTTCACGCGCCACACACAATTTGAGCCCACGCTTTCGGTGCAGAAGCTGCGCTCGGCCTAGGCGGCACGATGCTCCACCCATCACACCTCGCTCTTGGAGCCGAGATTGCTCGAGAACAAGAGCGCGTCTATGGCGATCAGTGTCTCACCGACCTCGACTTGATTCATGCCGTGGGGCGTACGCGTCCAGGCTTGGCGAGGCGTTATCGGCGCTTGGCTATATGGCTAGTGGCGATACTGGCGTTTGTGGCTGCATTGACCGCCCTTTTTGCCATCAAGTTTCCGTGCGTGCAGTGCTCGATTTCGGGTGAAGCATCGGCACTGATGGCCGCCGAGGGTGGCGGCGAACAAGCCTTCGGTCGCTGGGTCGCGGTATCAGCCCAAGAGCCAAAGCAGATCCGCTTCAGCGATGGCTCGATGGCAATGCTCGCGGCTGGGTCGAGGATGCGCCTCGTTGAAACGAATCGTCGTGGAGCGTCGCTGATGCTCGAATCAGGCGCGATTGAGCTTCGGGTGGCCGGATCGCGGTTCACCGAGTATCTAGTCGGAGTAGGCTCCTTCTCTTTGACCGTTGCCAAAGGGAGGGTCGCACTCTCCTGGGACCCCATGAATGAATTGCTCGAGCTAGTCGTCCACGAGGGATACGTCGTCATCGCGGGGTGTCAATTCGGTCCGGGGCGATCGGTCGTGGCAGGTAAGGAATTGGGCACGCGCTGCATCACACGGTGACCCAGATGACGCGGCGCTCTCTGACGCAGGTGGGTGGTCGGGTCGAGGTTTGGGCTGGCGCAGATGAGCTAGGTCAGTTGCTAGTCAATGCGCTAGAAGTCGATTCCGACGAATCCGCGGTGATGAACCACGTGCATGGTTTTCACACCTATCCGGCGCGAATGCATCCGGACACCGCGGCGGCGCTGGTTGCCGGGTTGAGTCGACCGAACGACGCCGTGCTCGATCCCTTCATGGGTAGCGGCACGGTTTTGGTCGAGGCTCGGATGCAAGGGCGGCGTACCTTCGGCGTCGATGCCAATCCGCTCGCGGTCGCCTTGGCAAGGCTCAAACTTTTTGGCATAAGCGCCGCGCAGCGCGAATTGTTCGCTGGTGTCGTTGAAGCGGTTTGCGAGCACGCTGACGCGCGACGCTGCGCGAAGGCCGGGCCGTCGCGGCGCTATTCCCAAGCGCAGCGTGCCGCATTCGACCCGCATGTATTGCTCGAGCTCGATGGCGTATCCCAGGGGATAGAGGAGCTTTGTCCACCCGGACTCGTGCCTGCTATGCAATTGGTTTTGTCTTCGATGATCGTCAAGGTCAGTCGGCGACGCAGCGATACCAACGACATGGCAGCCCCGCGCCGGCTCGCCAGTGGCTTCGTGATTCGATTCTTTGCCAAGAAGGCGTCAGAGCTTCTTACTCGGCTCGACGAATATGCGCGCCGGCTTCCGCCGCAACCGCTGCCGACTAAGATCGAACTCGGCGATGCGCGTCGGCTGCCGTTTCCCGACGCCAGCGTAGCTGCTGTGATTACTTCGCCGCCGTACCCAGGGGTTTACGACTACGTCGAGCACCATCGGTTGCGGTTGGAGTGGTTGAAATTCGACGTTGGACATCTCGAACGCCACGAAATCGGCGCTCACCGCCACTTTGCCAAGCGCAACGATTGCCGTGCCGAGGCCGAATGGGCAACACAGTTGGGGGCTTGTCTCGCCGAGATGGCTCGCGTGCTTGTCGCTGGCGGGCGGGCAGCGATTCTCATTGCCGATGCTGCCGTGGCTGGTCGGGCGTGGCATGCCGATCGGGCGTTGGGCGAACTCGCACCGCACTACGGATTTGAACTGGCTGGTGGAGCAAGTCAACGACGGGGTCACTTCCACGCTCCAACCCAATCCGCCTTCAACCAGTCAGTACGTCGTGAACACCTGATCGTGTTGCGGCGAAGCTCAAGCAAGTCGCAGGCTTCGGGCACACCGCCTGCGGCAGGCAAGCCGCGTGACCGAAAAGCGACTCAGCCTCCGGGTGAGCCGCAGCGCCAGTTTCCATCGCCGAATCCACGCCCCCGTCGCTCGACTACATATCGCAAGTAGCTGGCTTCAACGGGCTGCGCATCTGCACGGCTGTGCAGGGGTGAAGAGGTCGGTGCGAGGATAGATTAGACACGAGGATCCGTGTACTGTTCGAAGCCTGATGAAAATCGAGACCACTACCATCGTCCGTTTGCGTGATGCTCTGCTGCAAAGCGGTCGGCGACCGAGCATGGTTGTCAGTCCCGCGTACGAAACTTTGACTCGACAAGGCCTACTCAGTCCTGAAGAGACAGCGGCACTTGAGCGCGTCGAATCAATTGGCGAGACGATGTTTCTGATGATGTCCGCAGACGGTGAAGCGAATGCGGCTGAGAAAGATGCGATTCGCGGAGCCATTCGCGGACTTACGGGCAATCAGCTGCGCAGCGGTACTATCGACGCTATGCTGGCCAACTACGCCACGCGACTCGAGGCGCAGGGTCGCGAAGCGAGGTTGCAAGAAGTTGCCGAATGCCTGAGCGAGATCCCGCTCGAGGCCGAGAGTGCTTTTGCCCTTTCAGCCGCCATCGCGCTGGCCGACGATGAGGTGGCTGAGGAGGAAAATCAGTTCATCAATCAGCTTGCCGAGTGGTTTGGGCTGACCCCACAGCGAGCCGAAGCAATCCTGGATGAGCTCGATGACGATCGAAGTGAGTAGGTGAGCCGTGGTGGCTAATCCTGCAACAACAACCGCGGGCGATTCACAGCTTGCGCGACTGGCGCTACGCGCGGGTCGCCGTCCACGAGCGTAAGCAGCGCAAGCATCGCTTCCCGGTATCGATCGCGATCCAACTGACCGCGCAAGAGCTCGGCGCGCAAGAACACGCCTGCGGTTTGGACCACATCGCACAGGCAATAATCGCGCACTTCCTGGATCCGACCCGCGTGGACGAGGGGACCCACATCCTTGCCATCCACTCCAACTTTGCCGGGCAGACCGCAGAGCTTCGCCAGAATATCTAACTTGGCTGGTTTTGCGGCCCCGTGGTCAGACAAATAGTCCATGAGGTCCAGGTGGCCGTCCGGCGAGAATCGGTATCGAACATCACGACTCGAGTAGTAGTGACGCAGGGGGATCCCGTGCCTGAGACAGCGGGACGCGATCACAGGCAGGTCGAACCCTCGGCCATTGTACGTGACCAAAGTTGGCCGCCGATCTTCAAGGAACTTTGCGAAATCGCTCAGGATCCCAGCCTCATCCTTGCCTTCACCCACGCATCCGAGTTTGCGCGGCTCATAGCGCTCGGCCATCGATAAGGCCCCGATAACAACGACTTTATGATGAGGTGGGGCAGGCAAGCGTTCGGCCTCGCTGGATTCCGCAATCGGGAGTTCTGGATCGAGGATCGTTTCGATATCAAGGATGAGGTAGGATCTAGTCACTCGGTCAAAATGTCGAAGTTGGGGGGCTAGGTCAATCCGACTGGCAAAAAGGCCGATTTTCAACTACTTTCGCACACTTGAAGTGAATAGGTTTTCCGCGTCCAACCTCGTCAGCGCTCCGTTGCCTCGTGGCGGCGCTTCTCCCGATCTTCGTATCGATTGGTTGAGGAGTGCCCCGGTGACGAAATGCGCTGCCGCGACGACGCCCAGCCCTCTGCGGAGCACATGTCCCGAAACACGTTGGTTATCAATTGCGATCTTCGAGAGACACGCGTGTGTCTCATCGAGGATGGCGTCATCGCCGAACTCCATCTTGAGCGCACCCAGCATCGTGGAACGGTAGGCAACATCGTTCTTGGTCGAGTGACGCGCGTCCTGCCTGGTATGCAGGCGGCGTTCATCGACATTGGGATGGAACGGGCGGCATTCCTGCATGTCGAAGATCTGATTCGTCCAGACGACTTCGAGGCCTACCTCGACAAGGGTGACCGTCTCGATGCGGATCCTTCGGGCAAGGGTGACGGTAGTCCCCGCTTTGGCAGTCACGCTGCCAATGATGAAGGGGTCGACCAAGATTCCCAATCGGAATGGGACAACGATCCAGAGAGCGATAGGTCTTCGGGCGAGCCCGTCGCCGCCGCTGCAGCGCGCGGCCGCGCGCAGGTGGATTCAGCCAAATATGCCGCGAATACAAGCGCCGCGAAGGTCACGGCGCAAGCGCCAGTCGATGGTGCGGTGGCGGCCGTCAATGGCAACGGCAAATCGCGCACGACTGACCCGAGCGGAGCCAGTTCAGTTGGTGACATGACGGTCGACGCGGCAGCTAGCGCCATCGCGGCCTGCCGCGACGCAGACCAGCCTGACGAAGGTCAGACTCCCGACGACGATGAAGCCGTCGAGGCTGACGACGACGATGAAGATGTCGAGGTTGACGACGACGATGAAGCCGTCGAGGCCGACCAGGCTGACGAAGACGAGGCCGACGATGAAGACGAGGCCGACGACGAAGACGAGGCCGACGACGAAGACGAGGCCGACGACGAAGACGAGGCTGACGACGAAGACGAGGCCGACGACGAAGACGAGGCCGACGACGAAGACGAGGCCGACGACGAAGACGAGGCTGACGACGAAGACGAGGCTGACGACGAAGACGAGGCTGACGACGAGGATGAAGTCGTCGAAGCCAGCAGCGATTTCAGCCAGCCTGCGATCACTGATCTGGATGCAGCAGGTGGCGACGAAGAGCTTGCCAACACGCCCGCGGCAACTGCATCGAATTTTTCTGACGCGGCCGCGGTGGGCGTTGACCACGCGGTTGCGGCCCAAGTTGAGCCTCAGCGTTCCGACGCATTGCCGCCGCAGGCCGCTGCGAGCGCACCGCAACGAGAAGTTCGTGGGCGAAGGCGACGCCGGCGGCGCAGCAAGCGCAGTGGTGTCGAAGTGCCGATGCAAGCTCAACCGCCGGCCACTGTTGTCGCCGACAAACGGCGAGTGGCTGACGCTGTGCCATCGGCGCGACGCCAGGGCTCGCCGTCGCGCGAGGTGTCAGGTCGCGACAACGCACGCAAAGGCAGTCAGCAGTCACGCGGACGAGACCAAGGTCGTGATCGACGAGGCAACAAGCTGAACCAAGCACGCGTGTCTCGCTCGGTGCCGATCACCGAGATCGTCAAGGAAGGTAACGAGGTCGTGGTCCAAATCTCCAAGGAGCCGATTGGCACCAAGGGGGCCCGCGTTACCAGTCATATCTCACTTCCCGGTCGGCACGTCGTGTACCTGCCAACCGTCGATCACATCGGGATCTCAAAGCGAATTGGTTCGCCCAAGGAACGCAATCGACTACGCCAAGTGATTGAAGCGCTCAAGCCCGACACAGGTGGCCTGATCGTTCGAACCGTCGCTGAAGGCCTGACCAAGAAGTCACTAAAGACTGACATTGGTTACCTGATGGCACTGTGGAAGGAAGTGTCACGCAAGAAGTCTGCAGCCAGGGCGCCAAGTGTTCTCTATTCAGAACTCGATCTCGTGCTCAAAACTGCGCGCGATCTGTTTACCGACGACGTCGCGAAGATCATCATCGACGATCGTGAACAGTACGCACGACTCGTTCGGTTTACCGAGACGTTCCTGCCTTCGCGCGTCAAAGACATCGAGCTCTACGTCGGCGATGAACCGATCTTTGACGCCTATGGCATCGAGGACGAGATCGGGCGAGCGCTTGGACGCAAGGTGCCTCTGCCGAGCGGTGGTTACCTCGTGATCGATCAGGCCGAGGCTTTGACGGCGATCGACGTGAACACCGGACGCTTTGTCGGCAAGGGGAGTAAGGATCTCGAGGAGACTGCGCTCAAGACGAACCTCGAAGCGGTTACCGAGATTGCCTACCAGCTTCGCCTACGCAACATCGGCGGCCTGGTCATCCTCGACCTAATCGATATGGACCATGCGTCCAATCGCGACAAGGTCTGGCGCAGCCTCGAGCAGCACTTGGCACGCGACAAGGCCAAGACTACGATCAACCGCATCAGTGATCTTGGTTTGATCGAGATGACACGTAAGCGTACGCGCGAGAGCCTCACGCGCATGCTGCACGAGCCCTGTTTCTACTGCGATGGAACCGGCCAGATCCAGTCACGCGTGACCGTGGCGTACGAAATCCTGCGCCAAGTGCGGCGCGAGCGACACCTGCTCAAGGGATACAGCATTGTTGTCAACGCTCACCCGGCGGTGGTTGACCTGCTGCAAACCGAGGAGAAGGCGGCCGTGCAGGAAGCTGAGCGCCGGTATTCGCGGCGACTCGAGCTCGTGCCACGTCGCGAGTATCACCTGGAACAGTTCGATCTGCAGGGGCGCTAGCGGCTCTTCACGCTTTCGCGACAAGTTCGGCGTCGTGCAGTCGCGCCGCCGGCAGCCCCGTGTCCGTGACCACGACCTGATCGTCCTGATTGAGCGTCAGCAGCAGATCGTCAGCAGAAATGATCGAGCTATCGTAGCCCGCCGCGGCCACACGCCCCTGTACGAATTCGACCGCGGCACGCACCTCGCTTGCGCTGACGAGCCCACGGTCATGGGCGCCCATGAGGCCTACAGGGCGTGGGACAGGTGGGATGGAAATTGGGATCCCGGGGTCACGCACCCAGGCATAGAACCCAAATATCATGAGGTAATTGCGATCGCTCCGCAGCGTTTTCGAACCATCCGCTTGCCGATAACCGTCCATGCGCGTGTAGGGTTCCGGATCCTCGCAGGCCTCGGTCTTTTCGGTACCGGTTTGGTAGATCGCGCGCGGAGCAACGACGGGAACTCCAGCACGCGAAAGCGTTCGTAATGTGGCAAAAGTTTCGAATGGACTTAGGTAGTGACGGACCTTCGGCTCGGTATCGAAGTCTGACTCGGGTAGAGTGACATGTGGACCGAGCTCGCCGACGCGACTTGGCGCCCACAACAAGTGAACCCCGTCCTTAGTGATAGTGTAGGAAATCTCCGTATCGTTGGCCAACCGCCAAAGCGCCGTCTTGCGCCAGCGCTCTGGCAAGAAGAAGTCGAAAAGGTGCGGATTATTTCCCACGACCCAGAGGTGTCCGCCTGTGCTTTCGACTGGACCATGTACGTAGTCGAGACCGAAAACCTGACATCGGCTGAGATTACTTGGCAGTTCGACTGACTGCTCACGGTGTGACATCTCGTCGAGATAGTTGCGCCGCCGCTCGATACGGACTTGGCTTTCGTGTTCCGGAGTGCGGACGAGCAACTCGTAATCCACCATGGAATAGCGATGCTCCTCGACGAGGCAGCAGAGCCTTTCAGCGAACGAATTGCCACCATCATTCGACTCACCTTCGAGCAACGCCTTGCCGTATTTTTCGGAGATGATAATGTGCTGAGGCTTCATGTCGGCAACGACGTAGCCCTTCGCGACGAGGTCACGATTGACGAGTTCGTTGCACCTCAGAGCGGCCACGTCGCACGGCTTGCCGTAGACGCCGGCGCGTTTGAGCAATTCGACCACGTTGTAACCGGGGATCCACTCATAAACAAGCTTATACTGGCGCAGAATGTCGAGCTCGACACCGGGGTGCCGCGCGTTGATGCGATTGATTTTCGCAAGCGAACGCCCACTTTGCCAGAGCTGCATGAAGTCCGGCGGTACGTAAATGGCGAGCGGGCGCTGTGTCGCCACCGTGATGCCGCGCGGCCCGAAGGCGCTTTCGCGCATTTCCATCACCAACGAGAACTCTTCCCACGGGCTATTGAACTCCGCTCCGAGCGCTTCTTGGAGGGCATGCGTGTCGACGGGCACGTCCTCGCCGACTCGACAATTTTTGACCACTAGATCGAGACTTTTGCCTTCGACCGTGCGCGTTGGCACCCGAAACACTGAGCTTGTACCATCCAACTGAGCGCGCTGCGTGGTGAACCAATTTGGAGCGAACCAGTTCTCGATGCGGAGGTGGTCTTGCTTCTGCAGCCCGAGGCGCGTCAGGTAGAGTTCCCCACCCTCAGGACTCTTGACGTGCACGTAAGGCACGCCCAAGATGGTGAGCAGCATGCTGCCTGGCAGCGGCATATCTGCTCGGGGAATAATGTGCCGGGCGACACCGTGACGCGTCAGTTCGTGATCCATGTTCCGGACACACTATGCCTGAGCGTGCGAGCGCAACACCATTAGGTACAATGGTCACTCGGCCGAATGTGCCCTTGCACCGATCGGCACGAAGTGACAGCTTTCGGCAGGCGAACCAGGGTGTGCTTGGGTGCTACTGGCCGCTGGCGTTTGGATTGGATTGACCGAGGCTGTATGAAAGACCAGAGCCCAACTTCTACGCCGGATCTCGAAGACGTCATTGGCCAACTCGGCGAAGCGGGCCAACGCCTAGTCGAACTTTGCGCCAGCGAGGGAGCTTCTGGCAACCTCAGCGCCTATTTGCGCACTACCCCCGCGCAATTCCCAGGGTTCACCGCCGCCGAAGAAATCGAGCTGCCGCTTTCAGTACCAGAGCTAGCCGGTGGCACCTTCGTGGTTACGGGTTCTGGCACGCGGTCGCGCGAGATTCTCGATGCGCCATTCAAGTGTCTTGCTTGCGTTGAGGTACACCAATCGGGCAAAACGGGCACGCTCCGCTATGGTCGCGCGCGCCGTTTTGCTCGGCTGACGAGCGAGTTCAATTCGCACTTGGTCGTGCACCGCGCAAAGGTCGTTCAGTTCGCTCTTCCATTTCACGCGGTCGTCCATGCCCAGCCGCGAAAGGTGACGTACCTAAGCCACATTGCCGAATATCAAGACCAAGCGACGCTCAATCGCCGCCTTTTGCGCTGGCAACCTGAAGCGATTCTGAATTTCCCCGAGGGGATTGCGATCGTACCGTTTCTCGTGCCTGGTCAATCGGCATTGATGCAAGCCAACGAGCAAGCGTTCACGGATCGCAATATCGTAGTTTGGTCGAAGCATGGCGTCATGGCACGCTCAAGCACTTCGGTATTGAGCGCGGTCGATCTGATCGAATACCTCGAAACTGCCGCAGCCTACGAATGCCTCGACCGGATGCTGGGTGGCCAGGCCCAAGGCCTATCGACCGAGCAAATGCGTGAGATTGCAGCGGCCTACGGTGTCGCGCAAAGCCTGTTCTGATTCAATAAAATCGAGGTTCTAGTCTCCGGCGAGCTCGAGCATCCAATCACCGAGCCACCGCACCCAGCCAAATAGATCAATGCCCACTTGTGGCAGAACGAAGATGATCAACATGAGAATGATTGGGCTGACGCGCGCCACGCGTTCCCAACCCTCACGCATTCTGTAGGGAATGATGCCATCGACAATGCGACTGCCATCGAGCGGGAACACTGGCAGCAAATTGAAGGCCGCGAGGGACAAGTTGACGAGCACAGAATAGCCGAGCAGCGCATGTAAGCCGAGAGGTGTCATCGCCGTCGCTGGAGCGACTGCGCCGAGCAAAGCAATGGCCGCAGTGCACAGAATTGCCAACGCTACGTTCGACAGTGGCCCAGCTGCAGCGGTAAGCATCATGCCGGTTCGCATCGAGACGTTGCGCCTGAAGCGCGCTGGGTTGACCGGAACGGGTTTGGCCCAACCGAAGGGTACCCCCATTAGCGGTATGATCGTTCCCAAGACGTCCATATGCACGATGGGATTCAGCGTCAGCCGGCCCTCGCGAGCCGCAGTGTCATCCCCGAGTGCAAAGGCCATGCGCGCATGTGCCCACTCGTGTACCGATAATGACAGCTGCACCGGGATATAGAGGATAATACTGGTCAGTAGGGTGTTGGACGACAGCACTGGATCTTGCCTTCGAGCACCACCATACTCGAAGCGTTACCGCTGGTCACGCGAGCGGAGCCATGCGACCTCTGAGCGTTTGGTTCGACCATGAAGGTTCGGCGCTCGAGCGCTGTAAAATAGGTCTTGGCCGTTCCCGCGACGCACCAACCAGCAGCGCCGATACGGCATCCGGGCGCTTGGCCATCGCCGTCGTGCTAAGGCCAACCCCGATAACGCCGAGAATTCACCGAAATTCGCCGGCGATGGGTCTCATGGTTGAGCTCGCGTACTGGCCGCGCTATTACGCCCCGCCCGATATCGGCAAAAAAGGACTACCCGTGGCCCGCTTCATCGATGAGCTTCGACGCACACACGACTGTGGAAAGATCCGCGCAACCGACATTGACCACGAGGTCGTATTGTTTGGTTGGGTCGCTAATCGTCGCGATCATGGGGCGATCATCTTCATCGACCTTCGGGATCGGGGTGGCATCACCCAAGTCGTGTTCGACCCTGAGGCATCCGGCGATGCGCACAAGCTCGCTGAGGGTATTCGTGGTGAGTGGGTCATTGGCATTCGCGGCCGCGTGAGGTCGCGTGGCGAACAGTTCAGCAAGAAGGAAGGCAAGATGCTGAGTGCCTCGAACCCCAATCTTGCCACTGGTGAAGTCGAGATCGTGGCGCTTGAAGCAACGATTTTCAATCGTGCCGAAACCCCGCCATTCCCAATTGAGGCGCGCACCGACACGCGTGAGGAAGTGCGGCTTGAGCACCGCTACCTCGATTTGCGCCGTGAGCCGCTGCAGCAAGCGCTGATGATGCGCCATCGCATCAATCAGGCCACGCGCAACTACCTGACGGACCAAGGGTGCCTCGAGATTGAGACCCCGTTTCTGTGCAAGTACACTCCTGGCGGCGCGCGTAACTTTCTTGTGCCCTCGCGCCTGCACCAAGGAAAGTTCTACGCGTTGGCCGAGAGTCCCCAGTTGTTCAAGCAGCTCTTCATGGTGGCTGGGTACGATCGCTATTTTCAGATAGTACGATGCTTCCGCGACGAAGACTTGCGTGTCGATCGCCAACCGGAATTCACCCAGATCGACATCGAATTGAGTTTCGTCAATCAGGACGACATTTTCGCGCTGATCGAAGGCCTAATCTTCGATATCTGGAAGGCCGCGCTAAACATCGATCTTAAGACGCTCTTTCCATCGGGCAAGTTCCCGCGGCTCGACTTCGACGAGTCGATGAACAAATACGGCAACGACAAGCCCGATCTGAGATTTGACCTGCCGCACGTTGATCTGACAGACCTGGTTGTCACCCACCATGGCGGAGGGATCCCGTTCTTCCAGACCATTGCCGAAAGGTTTAACAACGCCAGCTATCGGCGGGATCTGCCCGCCGAGATCGTCAAAGCCATGGTGGTGCCAGCTAGCGCCAACCTTTCACGTGCGGATGGCGATAAGCTCGAGGTACTGGCCAAGGGCATGGGTGCTGGCGGATTGGCGCGTGCGAAAGTGGCAGCCGACGGCTCTTGGGTGCAGTCACCGCTGGGTAAGACGGTAACTCCCGAATTGCGTATCGCCATCAACGCGGCGGTTGGCGCCAAAGAAAACGACCTCATTCTGTTCCAGTTCGGTAAGACCTCAGTTGTGCATACGGTCATGGCAAACCTGCGCGTCGCCGTAGCCAAGCGCATGGGCCTCGTTCCCGACGTCGGCCATGGCGACAAGTGGAACTTCCTGTGGGTCGTCAATCCGCCCTTGTTCGAGTACGACGACGACAAGAAGCGCTGGGCAGCTGCGCACCACGCTTTCACCCGTCCCCACGATGAGCATGTCAATCTCGTCGCGACCGATCCGGGCAAAGTGCTTTGCTACCGCTACGACCTAGTCCTCAACGGTTTCGAAATTGGTGGCGGGAGCATCCGGCTGCACGATCCCGAAGTGCAGCAGAAGGTATTTGCCGCCCTCGGCATGGATGACACCGAGGCCCAAGCCAAATTCGGCTTCCTCTTGTCCGCTCTTCGGTTCGGAGCGCCGCCACACGGCGGGATCGCCCTCGGTTTGGACCGGATCTGCATGCTCCTGCGCGGCACCGAGAGCATTCGTGACGTTATTGCCTATCCGAAGACTCAGAAGGGTACCGATCTCATGAGTGACGCGCCCACGGCGGTCAGTCCTGAGCAGCTCTCTGACCTCAAAATCAGCGTAGTTCAGGGGTAAGTACATTCGGTATCTAGAATTTAGAAGTAGGATGACGAGACCAAGCCGCAGCCGAGGGATGGAGTCATCACCGCTTGACCGGTCGCGCCTTGACGTTTGGGTCGGGATGCCGTCACTCTTTCGGGCGGAACAGCGATGACCGAGCGCATTCTGGTTGTCGACGATAGCCCCACGATTAGAAAGGTGGTTTCTGCCATCTTGGGTCGCGGCGGTTTTTCGGTACTCACTGCGGGCGACGGTCTCGAGGCACTCGAAGTATTGGGTCGGGAATCCGTCGATCTCGTGCTGCTCGATTTCGTCATGCCGCGGATGAACGGCTTTCAGTTCTGCCGCGAGATCCGTCAGAAGCGCCGGTTCGGCAATTTGCCCATCGTCTTGATGAGCGCCAAGGGTGACAAGATCCGCGGCCAATTCCTGCAGCAGACCGGCGCCATCGACGCCATTACCAAACCCTTCGATGCACGCGGACTTATCGCGGTGGTCGAGGGTTCATTGCGAAGGATACGTCAAGGACGCAATTTATCGTCGTCGGCGCCGCCGCCACTCATCGAACCAGAGCCCGACGCCGGTTCCGAGCCGCAGAGCTCGACCCGCGTGGAACCAGCGAGCGCCGCAGCGGCCCGGCGGCTTGAAGCCTCACGTGAATTCGCGGCTGCGTTATCGAAGGTACTTGTGCCCGAGGTCGTCTCGGCACTGACCCTGCCAAAGGCGTCTCAAGCCGCGCTACAGAAAGCGATCTCGCACGCCATTACCCCGGAAATCTTGCAGGGATTTGCGGCGCGCCTCAGTGCAATTGCTGGTACCAAGGGGACCAACCAGGTGCTCGCCGGAGATCTGGGCGTCATCTCGATTGCTGAGGTGCTGCAAATGCTTCAATTGCAGCGCCAAACGGGTTCACTGGTTGTCGTGACGCGTGGTGGCGAAGTGACCATGTACCTGTACGAGGGCAGCGTCGATCTCGCGCGGTCACGTGGCTTGCGCGACGAGTTCTTGCTCGGTCGCTACCTCGTGGATCGTCAGGCCTTGACGCGCGAGACGCTGGAGCAAGTTCTCAAGAACAACCCGTCGAGGCGACCGCTGGGCGAGCGACTGATGGAACTTGGGTTGGCAACCGAGTCACAGATTCGTCGCGCCCTCGAGAAACAGACGTCGGAACTAGTGTATGAGGTCGTGCGCTGGCAACAAGGGCGGTTCGCCTTCGACGTCGGGTACGTCGATCCGGCTGCGCGTGGCACCGGCCTGCAGCTGCCGATTGGCGCGCTCACGATGGAAGGCTTCCGTCGCGTCGACGAATGGCGTTTGATCGAAGGTAGCTTCGATTTCAACGAGGTCCTGTATCGGGACGATCTCGCCATCGACCGGACCAAGGGCGATCTGACGCCGCAGGAGCAGCAGGTGCTTGGCGTCATCAATGGCGAATTGACGGTCCGCGAGATTGTCGAGCAGAGCGAGGGCAGTTCGTTTGAGCTTTGCAAAATCCTCTACCAATTCCTAAATTCTCGGCTAGTTCGACGCAAGGTGGCCTAATGCCGGCATTTCGTCTTCGGGTCCGCTACCAGGGACGCCTGGCAAGGCTGCGCGGGATCGAGGTAGAGCGTATCGAGCACGCCGCGATTGTGAGCCGCGTACCGGGCAGTGCATTGGGAATGGCCTTGGTGCACGGTCAGATCATCCCAGTCTTGCAGCTTGGGGAGACCGAAGGCTGTTTGGTGGTTGGTCGGATAGAAGGCGATCTGCTTGGCATTACCGGCCTAGAGGTCATCGGTTTTGAGAGCCCGGATTCCGGCGTCGAGCCTCCTGCTCCACCTGCCCTCGGCGTGGATGTGACGTCGCTTGGCGCTCGGCCAGGGCAAACGCTGGACTCGCACTCCGACCAGGAATTCGAGCTCGACCTGGACATCGTGACCCTAGTAGCTTCCGCGAAACTCCGACAGCAGCATGCTTTGCAGCCTTCCGAGGTGAACCCATGACGATGACAGACAATTCGAATTTGGAAGTCTCGAACTTGGAATTGACAGCGGCCAAGCATGATACATCCGACGGCTCACGGCGGTCACTGGCTGAATTCGCCGAGCTCTACGAGATCCACGCCACTTTGCGCGGCCTCAGTGACAAAACCACCGAAATTTGCCAAGGGTCTGCTGCGGTCATCACGCGGCAGCGCGGCGACGCCGAGGCATTGTCGGAGTGGCTACGTCGCATCGAAACGAGTTTGCGTGAAGCGCGCAATCACGTCGATACACTCGGCGTTGCACTCGACAGAATCAAGGTTGTTGCGCTCAATGCGGGGCTCGAAGGTGCGCGGCTCGGCGACTTAGCCGGAAAGGCTTTGATTGCCGTCTCCGACGAACTACGCAGCCTGACTACTCGTGGGCTGGAACTCCTGAGCGAGCAGGCCTGCACCGTCGAGCAAATGGAGGCCGATCGCCAGCGATTGGCCACGCTTTCCGAGCGAAGCCAAGCGCAGTTGAGCGATCTCGAGTCGCGGCTGCGCGACGCACTCGCGACCGAACATTTGAACCATCAAGCGCTTTCGCGCTTCGGGAGCGCGCTTCAGGTCAAGACCGGGCTCGATACTGAATCGGCCGCACGTCTTGGCCAAATCTCAGCACAGACCAGAGGGCTTCTCGAACTGCTCGCAGGACTCGCGAAACCCGAGCATCAAGACGCCGTTCGCGTGGCGCTGCGGCCAGCGCTCGAACCGCTCGTGACGTGGCTCTCGAGTCCTGCGGATCCGAAGCTGTGATCTGTAATCGCGAGCTCGATACCCTGCTAGCGCAGGAGATTACCCGGCGTTTGGGGACATCAGCCGGTCCAGAGCCGTCCCTCGACGCCCTGCGTTCCGTGCTCCATGTGCTCAAGGGTTCGGCGAGCATGGCAGGTTACCATGACCTATCGCTAGTGGTGACCCAACTAGGCCAACGCTTGCGACTTGGCGAGGAAGGGATAGTTCGCGACGCCGTTCGGTTACTGCGAACTGTCGCCGAGCGGCTTGAGTGCGGAACCCCACCGTTTGACACCAAATGGCCCGAACCTCCGCCGAGCCTTTTGCCGAGCGTGGTTTCCGCAGATCAGCGTGGAGACTACCTCAACGTCATGCAGGACCGGCTCCGTGAACTTGACGCAATCATCAGTTCTGGATTCGGCGACCACGACCAATTGTCCAATGCCGGTCGAAGTATCCACTCCATGAAAGCGATTGCGGCAGCCGTGGGTGACGATACAACGGCTTGGTACTGCCACCACCTCGAAGCGCGGTTGCGTCGTCCCAACGATGCCAAGGGGGGCGCTGCCGAAGTTTTCGTGGAGCTGTCGAACCATCGGGCGACGTTGCTTCGTATGCTCGAGAGTCCTGGCGACGCTTTCGACATGTTGCATTCAATGGTGCCTGGCGGTCGAAATAGGCGCACGACGCCCCCACCGTTCAAACGCAGTGAACCTCCGGGCGCGCGCTCGACTTTGGGGCCCTATACGGCGCGTTCGAGCACGCTGCCGCCCCCGGAGGAAGTCGATACCGAAGCCGATGCAACGATTCGAATTCCTACGGCAACCCTGGAACAGTTTTTCGATCAGGTTGAACGGCTCGACATCCTATCCGATCAGCTTTCCGGCACGTCCGGTGACGCGCGTCGGGTGGCGCGTGTTCTGCGCGACTTGCGTCACGAATTCCTCGAGGTACAAACAACACTCGGGCCGCCGCGGCCGTGGACCAGCTCGGCACGCACGTTGGAAAGGTTCGCTCACGCCATCGACTTATTGTCGAATCTCGCGCTGACGGCTGATGGCGTCGAACAAGGCTGTCGTCGCGGGGCGGAGCTCATTCGCAGCGAATGGCACACGACGCGGCGACAACTCGGGAGATTGCGCCGCACGACGCTGACTCGAGTTCTCAGTCGCTGCGAGCGCGCCATTTACCGCTATGCCGAAGCCGAAGGCAAGCGAGTCCAGGTCGAAACTGTTGGCGGCGATTGGTCGGTCGAACGCAGTTTGGCAGAACGGCTGATCGAGCCACTGCTGCAGATCGCCAAGAATGCCGTGAGCCACGGGATTGAACTGCCACAGAAACGCCAACAGTTGGGCAAGCCCGCCGCGGGTCAATTGCGGCTGATTGCAGAACGTCAGGGTGAATGGTTACGCCTCGTCGTTGAGGACGACGGGTGTGGGGTCGACCTCGAACGTGTGCGTGTTCGCGCGGTAGAACAAGGCCTGTTGAACGACACCGAGGCCGCTTCCCTCGGCGAAAATGAACTGCTGAATCTACTTTTCGTCCCAGGTCTTTCGACTCGTGCCGACGCTGGGATCATGGCGGGTCGCGGAGTTGGCCTTGACCTAGCGCAGGACATCGTTCGTCGCCTCGGAGGGGGGATCCGATTTTCGGTGCGCGAGAACGGTGGCGTGCGAGTCACGCTCGAATTGCCCCAAGAACTCGGACTGCTCGACGTCGTGTGGCTTGACGTGGCAGGTTCGCGTCTTGCTGTTCCCGTGACCTTTACTGGCAGCCTCTACACTAACGATCCCGACAGTCATGCCATTCCACTCGCGGGCTGTATTGGGCTAGAGGTTCCTCGGCGACCATCGCTGGTGTTAGACTTGGTGATCCCCGGCTTGCGGCCCCTTGGGATCTCGATTGATGGCCTGGGTGCTTTCGAAGAGGTGTTCGTGCGGCCCTTGCCACCGCTTCTGGCCAACGCAGGGCCCTACGCTGGCGCGGTACTCGAAGGCGACGGCCAACTTTGCCTAGTTCTAGATGCGCCCTTGGTCGCGGCGCGCGCTTGGATCTACACGCAGTAGTGGCGTGCTGACCGGCTACCGGCGCTTGTCGACGCGTGCTTGTCGACGCGTGCTTTCCTACACCTTAGGTAGCCGAATCGACACGATGCCGTCGCCGTAGTTCGGCACGGTAATACCGAGATCCACCCGCCGCGGCGAAGCCATCAGGGCCTTGTAGTCAGCTGGTGCAGCGGTGCACTTGGGAACGACCTTCTGCAGGTGGGCGCGGGCTGCAATCTGGTCGGCGAACAGTGAGGCACAGATGTTGGCAACCTCACGGAAATTCTCCAGGAGATTGTCGTCGAGCGTGCCCTTCTTGATGCAATCTTCGGCGACCGGTTTGGGTAACAACGACAACGAGGCACCGAGGTAGGCGGCCGCTGGCATCGAGCAGACCAAAAGACCAGTGACCGCATCACCTTCCGTAACGTACACGGCCAATGCGGCGGGTTTCGAAAACGTTGGCTCGAATTTTGGTGCGTCCGAAATCTGAATTGGACGATCGTAGAGTGTGGATAACACCTTCTGGAACGCTACTCTCGGGTCGGCAGTTGCTGCCATCGAAACGACTCCCTCCTAGTGCGAGCTGTGAATCTCCCACTTTCCGAATCCAACACTTACGATTGCTCTCGATTGCAGACGACCAAGAGTCGCACTGGGACATCGCCCAATGCAACGTCAAGATGAGCTATCTCTTGCCGATCGGTAATTCGAACGTGCCCTTCCATGACCATGGGCAACCCCAACGCCATGCCAGTCTTGGCAACGCGGCGCTTTTTCACCCCGCCAGCGATGATATTGGCAATCTCTCCGAGCGCATCGCTCACGTCGGGATCCGGTAGCGGCTCGTCAGCAGCAAATAGAGCCTGCGCTAGGGTTTGACAGCCAGCCGAATCGGACGCCAGGCCAATCTGCAGAGACTCCTGCTCGCCCACCAGCGCCACGAAGCAGCCAGTCAAGTTCTCTGGCAAGCGCCGAATGGCTTGCGGATCACCCAGATCGAAGCCGAGCGTCGTCGAGCTGAACTCATTTGCGGCGTCGAGTGTGGCCTCAAGCCACACCTTGGCTTCGTCGGACAGGCTCATGCGTACCCCAAGGGCTTGAGCACTTCGAAAATCGCCTCTGGAGTGAAGGGTTTCACAATCAAAAACTGAGCACCATTGGTCATCGCGGTTTCCCGAATGTCACCCGTGCCCTCGGAAGTGATGAAGCCGAAGTGCACGGAAATCCCGGACGACTTGACCGACTTCAGCAAATCGATGCCATTCATCTGTGGCATGTTCCAGTCTGCCAGGACTAAATCGTATCCACCGGCCTTCAGCTTCTCGAGGGCTTCTTCGCCGTTGGCAGCTTCATCGACCGAGTGCTCCAGGATATTCGCCTGCCGCAGGGCACGACGCACAATCATGCGCATGGCTTTGCTGTCATCCACAATCAGAAGCTTTTTCATGGCATCCCTTTTTGGAACTAGTCGAGCTACAGGATCGGCCGGGTACGGCGACGCGATAATAGGTCGCCCGCCAAAATTGCGGAATCTGGCCATATTGCTGGCTAAACTCCAGTTTTCGGAGGCGGACTGCGAGCAAGGCTGTGTGTCCTAGTAGGGTCAGCCTAATGTCTTACTGGCAGACGCCGTGGAGCGAAGTCGCCCCACCGCGTTGCCCTCTCGCGAAGCTTTCGCACGTCAACGTGAAAGCGCGCTCGTCGGGTCGCGCGTTACGTTGCGCTCCGAAGGCAGTCGCGCGCTGCGGAGTCACCGAAAGTCAATTGAAGCTCACGTCGCCAACACGGGTTTGGGCGAGCTTTGTGCCCATCGTGCGGCGGCCTGGAAAACCTGCGGCGCATTTCCAGAACTCGACGAAAATACCATGCGTATCGCGGGTTCCAATCGTGGCGACCGGTCATCATCTCGGGCAGCGGGCCCCTTGCCACTGGTTTTTGGTCTTGAGCCCGCGGTAACCTCTGGGCGCGAACGACAGCATTGGCACCAACCCCCGAGGGTGATAGTTTGCGCCGGGTCGCCTCGGCCCGCTGCGACTCGAAAGGAACGATTGATGTCCCTGCGTTGGCTCACTCCCGGACTCGCCCTCGTAGTTGCTTCGTTGCTCAGTTGTGACAACCAAGGCAAAGCCGTGGGCCCGGACGTCATTGACCAACTGTGCGAACTCAATCGCGAAGCTGTGTTGGCGCTGCATTCCGAGGATGGAATGGCGTCAGAGAATGGCACGTACAGCTACACGTATTGCGATTATTGGGTCGATAGCAACGACGATGGGGTGCCGGACAAGCCCGAGGTGCAGGGCTCCTGCCTGCCGCTCGAGGACACCGACGTGCCCAACATCATGGCTGATTGCAGGCGCAATGGTGCCCGCGTCATCGACCGTTGTGCGCAGGAAATGCAAGCCATGCTCACCTGCCTGAAGACCAAACGCGATCAGGCATCGAGCCAGATCGCGTTCTTCACCGACAATTTCGATTGTTGGGAGGACGTGAACAAGAACGGCAGCTTCAATGGCGATACGTTCTGGACATTACCAAATGACGGCACCAAACCAGACTACGAAGTAAACCATCCGGAGACCTGCAATCCGTGCGAGTTCAACGGGTCCTGTGGTTCTTGCGGGTACCGCGATGTACTCGACGCTAACGGCAAACCCAAGATCGATCTGGCCACGGGCAAGGTGCTTCGGGATTTGAGCGATTGCTACTTAGTCAAGGAACTCTTCTCCAAGGGCAATGAACGTATCCGATACAACAACGTGCGAATCACGAGTCAAAATGTCCAGGATCCGAAATCTGGTCTGTCCATAGCAACGAGCCAGATCTGCACAGACGAGTACCTAGCGCTGAACGATTGCGCCAAGGAATCCGAGCTATTCCTCACGACCGCCAAGGCCGCCGCAGCCAGTTCGGGCGGCGCGGGTGCCGGCGGCGTTGGCGTCCAATAGGTTGATGCGCCTCGCCATGGCACGGGTGCTTGTTACCGGGGCGGCTGGAGCCATTGGTCAACCTGTCTGTCGTGAGCTTTCAGCGCGCGGGCACGAGGTCGTTGCGTTCGATCGCCTGGCAGTGCCAGGCTATCCCGGCGCAATTCTCGGCAACATCGCCGACCGAGCCGCAGTCGACAGGGCCGTGGCGGGTGTCGAAGCAATCGTGCACCTTGCCGCAGAACCCAACGACGCGCCCTTCGAGCAGCTCGTCGAACCCAACGTGCTGGGCCTCTTTCAAGTCATGGACGCCGCTCGTGAGCACGGCGTCAGGCGGGTTGTGCTCGCGAGTACGATTCAAGTCTTGCCACGGCCCCGCAATGAAACTGCGCCGGCAAGCGTGACCGAAACCGCGCCGATGAACCACTACGCTCTAACCAAAGTCTGGGCAGAAGCGATGGGCGCCATGTACGCCCGCAAGCATGCAATCAGCGTCGTTAGCATTCGCGTGGCTTGGATGGTGCGAAATCTCACTGAGGCACGCAAAATGGTCGAGTTGAATCGCCCGGATCTCTACCTAAGTCCCGGGGACGCGGCGTGTTGCTTCGCGCAGGCCGTGGAGGCCACAGGCATCGATTTTGCTGTGGTGTACGCCGCAAGTCGTGGCGGTGAGCGCTTGTTCGACATGGAACCAACGCGGCGCCTGCTCGGTTTTGAGCCCAAGGACCAATGGCCTTCTGGCCTGCCTTTCGAGGTTCCACAGACGTGATGCCAAAAAGTGCATTTGGGCGATGTCGCTGTCGAGCTCGTGACAGATTTGCTATCGTCCTGGTTCGCTCGGTCTTGGTGCCAAGTGTTGCGGTCGCCAGCGCGACTTGAGGAAAGGGAATACGGACATGAACTTGGGTAGTCTTTGCAGGACGACTCTGTTGTTGGGGACGTTGGCAACGGCTTGTTCAGTCACGCCACGAGGCGCGAATGACGTGAACCTTGCCATCGCGCGGGATAAGGCGACACAGGGTGCCAAGGTTTACGAGCGGGATTGTGCGAGCTGCCACGGGCAGCGCGGCGAAGGGGTGACGGCGCCGCCAATCATGGGCAGTGACGGGCTGCCGATGTACCCAAGCGATCCATCGCAATCGACCTTGGCTGCCAACACGGATCCAGCCGAACAACAATTGCGCCAACAGCTCAACCCCGGCGGCATGCCAAGCCGGCCACCGTTCAAAACCGCGCAGGACCTTTACGAGTACACGCGCCAGAAGATGCCATCAAAGCGCGCTGGAACCCTGTCTACCGAGGATTACTGGGCAGTTGTCAACTTCATGCTCGTGGCGCATGGGGCCAAGGTTCCAGACAAGGGGATCGACACGGGCAATGCGCGCGAGGTTGTCATCAATCAGTAGAAATCGTCGAAGTCCGAAGCAAGTGGGTCCGTGACGGGGACCCACTCGCAACAGTCAGATCGCTGTGGCTGCGCCGCGATTGAAGGAATTGTTCGGTAAGTCCCCGAATTGTGGAAAAAGACCAGACAATTCCAGGCCAATTGCCACCCACAAAGCGCGTGACTCGGCCACCCGGGATCTGGTAATGACCGGAACGCGATTCGCGCCTCGGCTACCCTCCTGCCGAGCCACCATGATCACCATGAGCACGACGACGCAGTCGTCCCTGTCAGAGGCAGTTGAGTGCGAATGATTCAAGCTATCGCAAACGAACCTCGCCGAGTCCGGCTTCGTGGGACGAGCATTGGGTTGGCATCGCTGTGCATCAGCATCGAGCTCGCGACAGCGCCGGCGTTGGCCGCGGACGAAGCCAAGCCGGTTGAAGCCAAGCCAATTGAAGCCAAGCCAATTGAAGCCAAGCCAATTGAAGCCAAGCCAATTGAAGCCAAGCCAATTGAAGCCAAATCCGCAACCGCGGTTGCGGACACCACGGTGCCACTTCCCGATGCTGCCGAGTCGGACCAGTCGCCACCAGACGAGATGCTCGCAGTGCCTGGCTCACCGCGTCCGTACGGAATGGGCCTTTCAGCAGAGTCGCCGGCAGTACCAGCCACCATTGGTGGGCGTGCGCCTTCTTTTGGTGCGCCTGGTCCCAAGGCCAGCGCCTGGTCCTTCAGGCTAGGTGGGCGTATCGCAGGCTTTGAGAGTTTTGGCCTTGGCCAAAAGCCGACCCCAGCACCTGCTGGCTACACCGGCACGGCCATCCACGGTCCCGCCTACACCATGGGGCGCGGGGCGATCTGGGCCGGCGCGGGCCTAACCCTGAACATGACGTATGGCAACCCGGTCATTACTGCCAACGTCAACTATTGGGTAAGCCTCAACGGAATCGAACACCGCGGCTTCTACTCGCCGCAAGCTGGCCCTGCCTCAGGCCAAGCGTACTTGGCTCTTACCCCGCCCAAGCTCGGTGATTTGCAACTCGTCAGCAAGGTCGGCGTATTCACCGAGATGTACGGCGGCGTTGGCCAGTGGGGTTGGGGCATATTTGGTCCGCTTTTGGCTGTGCGCGGTTTTGGCGAGTCCACCGTCGGTGAGGTCGCATTCAAGACGGACTATCGGCTTTGGTTCGCCCAGGGGTTTCAAGGTGTGCCCCGAATCGAAGAGAACGCGTCCCGTGGTGACTACACCGGCTGGGAGGAGCCAGCCAAATCTTCGATCGTTATTCACGAACACGTAGGCATTAGCTACCGAAACAATCACGGGTTGCGGTTGCACCACGCGCGCATCTGGGGGATCGACGAACGCCGAACTCTCGACGAAAACCAGATACCTTCCCGACTGCGCGATGGGCACGTCGACGTGTACCTGTTCGATGTGCGCACTCGGCAGGATCCCTATGGTCACATTGCTTTGGCCGGCGCGCTCTACGACATGAAGAACGCTCAAGCCATCAACGATGGGCTCTGGTGGGGGATCGATTGGACCCAAGGGGCCTCTCAGCAGCTCGACAAGTTCTTGGGTAACCGGGGAAGCGGCACTGGGCGATACGGCGTGCTGAGTGCGCAATGGGACTTTAGCTTGGGGCGCATGCTTTGGCATCCGCGCGGCTTCGATGGGCGACACCCGGACATTCGTGGTGGCATCGCTGGCATGGTCCATAAGACCTTTAAAACCGACGACCAGCTGTTCCAGAATGCCAGTGGCTTTGCAGTTGGTGCCGAACTGGAATACGTCCTTTTCAAGTGTCTGGGCGTCTTTCTCAAGAGTTACGGCGAGAAACGCGATTCTCGCATTTGGCAACGGAACGAACAGCAAACGTTCATCCAGAGCCGCTTGGGTAAGTTCGAGGTCTACAGCGTCATGCCCGGAATCATATTTCGGTCGGATTGGGCCGCGACTGACAGCATTCAGCTTGCCTATCAGCGGCGCTGGTACGGCCGCGATACCGACCTGAACTCCGCTTACCCACTCGATCGCGACATCTTCACTATTGGGGCGACTGCCCAGTTCTAGCCCTCTCTAGCATTTTGCCCTGACGAAACTCAGGAAGGTAAGTTTGATGCCTCGGAACCTCACATCACTACTGATTCTGCAGTTGCTCGCGATGCCTGCCATCGCCGGCGCGCAGGAGAAAGACCAGAGCAAGGATCAGAGCGCTGAGTCGGCGTTGCCGCGCATCGGGCAAACCCCGGGTGAGCCGCTGGCGCGTAGCGCGCCGCCGTCAGTGCCCTTTGGGGTCAACCCGGCAACATCGAAAGACAACGTTCTCGACTTTCACGGCTACATGTTCCTGCCATTGCGGATCGGGGTTATGAACCGCGAGGACCCGACGCCGGAGCAAGCGAAGTCGACTCTGCACACGCCGCCCCTCGTGCCACAGAATCTCAGGCGCTTCAATTACACGGGCGTCACGCCCGACCCCTGGGTGCAGTTGAACTTCACCTACGGCAATTCCATCGTCTCCGGCACGGCTATCATCGCTTCGGGTGGGCCCACTGATGGCACTGGGTTCTACAATCCCGTTCAGCAACTTGGCGTTTACGATGCGTTCATTACCGTCAACGCCGGGCGGATGCTCAAGTTCCCGGGCAATGGGGCCAGCAGCTCGAACTTGATTTCGTTGCGGCCCAAAGAGCAAACGACCGAAAAGGGCGGCGTGAACGCAGCCTGGTTGCAGTTTCGCGTTGGGGCCGTGACGGGCCGCTTTGGCGCCATGGGTGCCTATGATGCCGGAAGGTATGGCACGCCGCTGATGTTCCGGACGAATGCCGTCGGTATTCGTGCGATGTCGGGCATGCGCATCGGAACTACGGCGGTCGTGGTCGAAGGTGGCTTTGGTGGGCAGCTCGCACGGCCTCCGCGCGGCATGCTCCCAGAGGGGTGGAATGATTTTGCCGATCCGAACGTGGGCTCGACTTTCGTTAGCGACATTCACCTTGGTCTCGTGCAGTCAGATTTCATTCACGTAGGGTTGCACTACGCTACGGCCTGGAGTCAGGATGACCAGATCCCTGTGGGTGGCGGATTGGTTCCGGATGGGCACATCAACGTGCTCGGTGGTGATTTGCGCCTGACCGCCGGGAGGTTTGGGCACTTTTACTTCGGTGTTGCTCGGACCCAAGCGTCACGCTCAGGTTCAGTCTCCGGCGTCATGGAAGTCTTGAACGCGCGTGGTGGTCCGGAGCTCAAGAAGGAATACTTCGGACCCGATGGCAATGGCACCGGCTCGCTAACCACCTTTGGCGGCCAGTACGATCTCAGCCTAGCGCGGGCGGTTTACGATAAGCAGTTCGAAGGCAAGAGCCCAGACCTGCTCGTGAGCCTCTTTGGGATCGGCACGCTCGTCAAGAGTGACGAAGCCGCGTACGACAACCGGACCAAGCTCAAGTTGGGCGGCCAGGCCACCTACAACATTGCCTCGTGGCTCAGCGTTTCCGGACGATTTGACCACGTTCGGCCAAGCATGCCGGGGTACGCCGTTGATACGACGGCCTTCAACATCATCTCGCCGCGCATCTTGTTCCATACCGACTGGCAGAGCCGAGACGAGATTTCGCTTCAGTACTCGTACTTCATGTACGGCAAGAACGTCATTGTCGAACGCGGCTACCCACCCGCTTACGATATCACCGCGCTTCCGGACCGAAACGTGGTCATGCTCAGCGGAACCTTTTGGTGGTAATCCATGCAGACTCGTAAATCGATTGTAGCAATCTGTGCCGCCAGCCTATTTGGGACGCAAACTGCGTGCGATCCCATGAAGCGCAGCCAACCCGACGTCGATTGTGCTGCAGCGGAAGCCGGTATCGAGCGCGATATCGAGCCTGGTCTCGTGAACAAGTTGGGTTACTTTACGTTCGAGCTCGTCTCACTCGGCAACGGTAATGCGGTAGGCGACCAAGCCAACAGTACTAACAATACCAATTTCTTTTGTTTCCAAGATGGAACCGAGAATGGTTATCCGGCGAATTCAGCGCCTTTCCCGGTCAATCGTTGTGCGATGCCCAATGTCGAGTACATTGACGACGGCAACGCCTTTTGCGAAGCCGAAGACAATGATCAAGCGACAGTCACGGTTGGCGGCGTCCCTACCATCACGCCGGTGAAGTATCCACGCCACCGCGCCGCGTTCGCGATTCGATCGGGCGACAACCATTTCTACGGTGCCCAATTCCTGAATTGGAACTGGAACAATACCCCAGTGTTTCCGTCGTTCGTTCCGGATGGAATTGGGTTCTGGGCGCGCAGCGATGTTCAGTCCGAAAAGGTCGTCTTGGTCTATTTGCTCGACTACCGCTCTGGGGCACCAGGCGATACGGTTCCAGGAACGACCTATTCTCCGACACTTGCGAACAAGGGCGACGGGCTCGAAGCTGGTTGTGTCCCAGATGCATTTGGCAATTCGCCGATGGTCAACCTCAATGTCACAGTTGGTGCCTCAGATCCCAACGTTGTCACCAACGCATCAAGCGTGGGCTTCGTGTCGCAGCCCGGCCAATGCAACAATCGCTGGGCTGCCCAATTGCAAACGAGCGAGAACTGGGAACTGCACCTGATTCCGTTTGAGTCTTTCTACCAAGATTTGCAGCCCAATCGCATTCCCGACGGGATCACCCGCTCGCTCGAATACGACTCGACCAAGCCCGGGCCGGAGCCAGCGCCGTTCTACCAGTTCGGCGTAGGCGTCTCGCGCGGCCAGAACGTCTCACTTTGGATCGACGAAATCTTCTTCTACCGCAAGAAGCCCGTCGCAGCGGCAAACTGAGGCATTTTGTGGCCCGTTGCGGCATCGTGCTGAACACTTTGGCAGGCGCCGCAGCGCGCTAGCGCTTCCCGACGTTGCCGCAGGAAATCGACCAAAACCAAATTGCCGGGAAGATCCGATAACCTTTGGGCAAATGCAAACTTTTCCATTGCCCGGACCCGGTCCATTTCGTAAGGCAATGCTTGATTTTGGTCTGATTGTTGAACCGCTACGATGATCGACACCCAACACGAGACCATCTACTGGCTCGGCTTGCGGCTCGAGGTGCCCTGCGATTGGCAGATCGTACGTCATGGGTTGAGCCCGGAGCGCGGGCGGCTCACGTTCACGGATCGATTTGCCGAGCGGCTCGATCTGACGTGGCGCAAAGTCGACCACGACCCAAATGTCGAGCTGATGGTGCGCGATCAGCGGATGCGTGACGAGCATAAGCTCTCTGACGTTCAGACTGCGAATGTGCGGATTGCGGGTTGGTACGCCTACCGGCTCCAAAGCAATAGCGAAACCCTGGTGCGTGCTGCGCGTTACGATTCAGCGGCAGGGCGGATGCTCGAGGCACTGTTGGTCATTGAACCCAAACGCGGTCGCTCAACTAAAGTGACCGAACAGCTGCTAAACGCCGTGCGTTGCGTCCCAACCGAGGACGCGCGACAACGGCTGCGTGCATTCGATATCGACTTGAGACTGCCAGAAACGCTGCGCCTCTGTCGTGCCACGGTCGAACCGGCCAATGTCGTGTTCGAATTCGAAGCCACGGACACACACCCCGATCGCGCGCGGCTGCGGGCGAGCGCCGTGGTGCGGCGTATGGGGATGGCCAACGCTTGGTACCGAGGCCATGGCCTAAGCCTAATCGAGCGCGAATCGCCGCGTATCTCGTTTGGAACAACTAGCCCGGTCGTGGTCAACGACCACGCCGCCACGTATGCCGAAGGCAACGCTTCGCGCGCAAGGCTGATGCGTTGGCTTGGCCGCGGGTTGCGGCGTCGCGCCCTACTCTGGCACTGCGAAGCGGAGAACGCCGTGTACCACGTAGCGACGACGAGCTTCGACCGCGCACCGCTGCACCCCAACGTGCTCCACCTAATGTGCTGCAAGGGAGCCCCGCAGTGATGAAACACGAGCACACTACTCCCCCGGGGGCAGAACTCTTGGCGTTAGTTCCTGGGAAGAATCGGGCGATTCGTGTCGAACTGCGCGATGCAGGTCTAATCGTATGGGTCAAGATCCAGAAACGCTGGTGGATGGGACCGCCGCTCGGATGGCTCTTGCCATTTCGATCCGAAAAGGGGATCGCGCTCGACGATCTTGGGCGTGAGGTGTTCGAGGCGTGCGATGGCCAGCGTAGCCTCGAAACCATCATCGAAGGTTTTGCCAAGAGGCACAAGTTGCGCTTCCACGAGGCCAAGCACAATGTAGTTACCTTCGTGCAGTGGCTCTTGGAGCGCAAGATCATCTACCTGGTAGGGGACGAGCAATCAGCATGAACAACCAGGGCACGCTTCAACCAAAGCCCATTGTGGCGCGCGAGCAAGTGCGACTTGGCCTCGGTCGCTGCTGGCAGTTGGCGGTCTCGGGCATGGCGTATCGCTTGTTTCGGTCCATGGTGACGACGTCCATCTTGGCGCTTGCTGCCGCGTTCCTCGTCCACATGCTCGGATTCGGACTGATTGAAAACGAAACCGAGCGGGTTGCCTACCAGAAGACGCAGTACAATCGGCGTCTCGGACAAGACATTTTCCGACTCGCCAAGCCCGATACCAATCGTGCCATTCTGCAGGCGTTCGAGCATGCCGATTCGGCGCGCGAAAATGAGTACGCTGTCTGGGCCAAACTCGAACCATCCGAGCTCGTCGAGGGGCGCTCGACGGCGCAGCAGTTGTCGGCTGCAGTTGAGTACTTTGCGGATTTGGCCACAGCCCCCAAAGCCGTTATCGTTGGCGACCGCACGGCGGAGGAGCTGTTCGACTACCTCACCCAAAGGCCGAATTTTGCCGCATTTGAGCACCACCTTCAACAGTTTGCGTTGCGACCACCGCTCGCCAATATTCAAGCGTTCCGACAGCTGTTGACCCGAGAACGTCCCAAACTAAATGAGCTCGTCGGGCGAATTCGCGCCGGCCAAGAGCATGCCATCGACCAACTCGTCGCCAGCGTGGGTCCCGCGAATCAGGCGCTGATCGACCAACCACTTGAAGCGCTAGACCGCGCGCTCATGGCAGCTGGGTTTTCCGCGACTGGACAGCGGTTGCAACTATTGCGGGGGTTTGCGCTTCGAAGTCGTAGTCAGAAGGGGATCGAGCAAATGCTCGCCCAACCGCAGGTACTTGCAGCTGTTGCGGGCCGTACCTCGCTTGAGCCGAAAGACGTCAACTTCGATCACGTAGCGAATTGGGTCGATTCCCTGGGCGAGGCGCGCTGGCTACACGCCGTTCTGCGCGACGCAGGTGCTGCCGCCTTGCCCGAACCCGAGCAAATCAAACAGCTATTCGATGACTATCGCTACGAGCGACATCTCAGCTCAATCGCTGGCGACAAGCCGCCGGTCAAAGGGGGAGGCCTCTGGGGGTTGTCGCCGCGCAGCCAGTGGCTCATCGTACTATCCTTTCTGGTGTGCATGGTCGGCGTGGCGAACGCTATGCTGATGAGTGTCACCGAACGATTCACCGAAATCGCCACGATGAAATGCCTGGGCGCGATGGACCGCTTCGTCATGACGATGTTCGTGCTTGAAGCGCTGATTCAGGGTGCCGTGGGTGGGGCAGCAGGGCTGCTGCTCGGCATCATCCTCGCTCTCGTGCGAGGAGCCTTCGAGTTTGGCCAGCTGCTGGCCCTGGCGTCTGGAGCCGGCTCGACCGTGCTGATGGCCATGCTGACATCGCTTGGAGCTACGATGATTTTGGCGGCGCTTTCCGCCGTTGGGCCCGCCTACGTTGCGGCCCGGCTCTCACCCATGGAAGCGATGCGCGTTGAGTAGAGGTCAAGGCGAATTCATGGATCAGACCCCTATCGAAACCAATTCCGCAACCGCCGCCACCGCGGCCGCTTCTGATCGCGCAGTCATCATTCGTACCCTTGGGCTCGAAAAGAGTTACGGCACCGGTGAAGCCACCACCTACGCCTTGCGCGGTGTCGACTCGGCGATCTACCGCGGCGAATTCATTGCAGTGATGGGTCCTTCGGGTTCGGGCAAGAGCACCTATTTCAACATGATTGGTGGCCTCGACTCCGCCACGAAGGGGCGCATCCTCATCGACGAGGTTGACGTCGCGCAGCTCTCCGCCGTAGAACTTGCGTTTCTGCGCTGCCAGAAGATTGGCTACATCTTTCAAACCTACAACCTGATTCGCTACATGACCGCCCTCGAGAACGTCACCGTTCCGATGGCGTTCGCGGGGGTGCCACCGGAGGAAGCGCGGCGCCGCGGCATGGAACTTCTGGATCTGGTGGGTCTAAGCGACCGGTGTTTCCATCGACCGATTGAGATGTCAGGCGGGCAGCAGCAACGCGTGGCGATCGCACGGTCGCTTTGTAACCAACCCGCGATCCTGCTTGCCGACGAGCCCACGGCGAATCTCGACCTGCATACAGGTCAAGATATTCTCGATATTCTGCAGCGCATTAACCGCGATAGCAAAGTAACGATCGTATGTTCGACGCACGATCACCGCTTGCTCAAGGTCTGTAACAGAATCATGTGGATTCGTGATGGTCGGGTCGAACGGGTTGAATCGAGTGAAAACATCCAGGTCACCGTCGGTAGCATCGGGGGGATTTCATGAGGCGCCATTGCCAGCGTCGGCGCCCGGTATTCCTGCGCCCGTTCCCGGTAGGACTACTCTTATTCTGTGCGGGGCTCGTTCTGCTCGCTCACGTCGCGCTCGGGTCAGCACTCACCGAGCCAACGCACCGGGCTTCTGCCGCGGCGACGGCGCCCCGTCTGGCACCGAGTCAAAGCCCGTCAACGGAGGCAAGTGCGAAAGTGCCGGAGCCGGACCCGACCTTCTCCGCACTTGAGCGCGAATTCTTCGATGACATTCAAAATCTGACCGCGAGCCCTCACCGCCTCTCAGGTACAAAAGAAGGCCGCGCCGCTGCCGACTACGTGGAGCGTCGGCTCAAGTCAAGTGGCATCACCGAAGTGTTCCCATTGGACATGCCGGTGTGGGTGGCCAACGTCCAACGCTGTACGCTCGAGCTTGACGGCAGGGTGTTGCCGCTCTTGCCCATGCGACCGAATGTCACCGTGCAGCCGAACACAGGCAGCGAGGGGATCGTCGGCCCCGTTGTTTACGCGGGCCAAGGTAGTGTTCTCGAGCTAGCCGCGCGCAAGCTCGAAGGCAGTATCGTCATCGTCGACTACGACAGCCACAACGTATGGTCCGAAGCCTTCGCACTCGGCGCGCGCGCGGTCATCTTTCTGGATCGCGGACGCGCCGCGGCAGTAGAGCCAAAATGGGCCGGAGTCCCCACGAACCAACCGCGCTTTTATGTTCCAGCGAGCCTAGCTGCCAGCTTCGACTTTGCTCGCGATTTTTCGAGCGGTAAGCTGACCAGCCAGATCATTTGGGAGCCCGCAATTGGACGCAACTTAGTCGCCAGAGTTGCCGGTACCGATCCGGGGTTCGCGCCCGATCAAGCTGAAAACGAGACCCTAGTACTTGCAACCGCCCTCGACTCGTTTGGGGAAGTTCCGACCTTGGCGCCTGGTGCACGCGGCGCAGCCAATGTCGCAGCCCTGATGGCAACCGCAAAGAGGTTTGCGGCCCAGCCGCCCAAGCGCGACACGTGGTTCGTCTTGCTCGACAACCAAGCGCACTACCATCAGGGCGCGCGCGAATTCTACGACGCTATCACGATGCCCGAGGATCAACATCAGCGGATCTTGCAACAGCACCGCGACGAGCAATCGCAGCTGACCGAACTCAGGCGTCTGGTCGACATACAGGGATTAGGCATTGCGAGCGGCAAGCTCAGCCCCGCGCTTGCCGTTGTGTTCACGACTGCAGTCACGCAGGAAGCCAACTACGCGCGTGACGACGTGCGCAAGCAGGCGGAACTAGCGCGGCTGCGCGCGAATGCTGCCGTGGGACGGGGCGACGCGAGCACGCAAGAGCGCGAGTTAGCCCGAGTCTCCGACGAAACTGCGCTGCGCTGGGATGAAGTGCGGCGAGCATTACATAAAAACACGTTAGTCGAATTCGCTGCTAGCAAAGCGCAGCTGGCTCGGGGCTCGGGCGCAACCGCTCAACTCGCGCAGCAACAGCTCGAACTGCTCTCGACCTTGAGAGCCGCGACCAAAGCGCGCTGTGAACGCCGGCTCAACGAACTCTCGCGGTTGCTCGCCTTCGACGAGCAGCGCGATAAACTTCGAGCTGGACTCGGATCGGGAGCTGGTCCGTCGCGCAAGATCCCCCGGGTGGTGCTCCACGCCTCGTACGACCTGTCCGACATTGGCCAGACTTGGGGGATGGTGGCTGGCGACTGGAGCAATCGGCTGTTCTCCTGGCGCGCGCCCAAATCCGATGCCGACGCACCCGGTTACTACGGTCGCGTCTTCAATGCATTGACCGAGGTCAGTCGCTCTGTGGCGGAGCTCTCGCTGCTCGATCGAGCGACCTTGACCGATCCTAGCCTGGGCATGACCTTTGCGCCGGGTGCCTTCTTTTCGTCTGGTGTTGTTGCTGGGGCCTATGGTTTTTACAATCTGGCACTGATGAGCGGAAACGATCGCCGTTCGCGCGACGGGTATCCGAGCGACACCGTTACCAACCTCGACTGGCAAAATCTGCGCAGGCAAGCCAACGAGACAACCAGGCTCTTGCTCGCGGCGAACAGCAGCGCCGAGCTGAGCCTTTCAGCCGTCTTCAAGGTCGTTGCCAAGAGCAAGTACCCCACCTTCGACCAGGGTCAGAATTCTGGCGATTACGTGGGCCTGCAAGTTAGCGGAAGCCTGAAAGAGGATCGACCTGCGGCAGGCGCACAATTGGCGCTTTGGCCCGGCCGGGTTGACTGGAAAACCCAGGCGTTCTCGAGTTTGGCCAAGGCGCTCGAGCCGCCGAATTTCGAGCCAATTGCCCTGGAAGTCGTCGAGCAAACAGGCAGGTTCCGTGTCGTTGGGTTGCGCGAGGACATGCACCTCGAGGTCATGTCGATCGGCACGACTCAAGCAGCCGACGGTCAGGTCGTCGCCATCACGATGCAGGAGCGCCAAGCCCAGAAGCTGACTGACGCCATGCGCGTCAATCTGTTCTTCGGCAAGGGTTTAGCATTCACGATCGCCTCGGGGCTCGAGACCAAACCCGAACTGCTAAAGTTGCTCAATGCTTCGTCCGATTCTCCATTTCGCGTCAACCGATCGCTGTTCGGTCAGCTCGAGATGCACGGATTTGCCTACATTTCGGAGCAGTTTTCCCAACAGCACTTGAAGCTGTTTCAGCCAATGGGCGTAACGCTGCTCGGAAAGCCGACCGCGCGAAGCCCAACTGGAAGCGGGGTCGAGCCGAGCAGTCTCGTGACGGGTGTTGCCATGAGTCAACGCACTGCTGAAGACGTCTGGCGCCTGAATGAGCAGCGTCTCGACCAGCTGCGGGCGCGCGGTGTCACCAGTGCCGATCTTGAGATCCTGCACAGCCGAGCGCGGCGCGCGATCGAGAACGCCGAGGCAACGCCGAATACCCTCGAGCGTGAAGCCGCGTATCTACGCAGCGCATCATTGTCACATCACGTCTACCTTCCGCTGCGACAAGCGATGGACGATTTGGTGCGCGCCATCGTCATTCTCCTGCTCTTGGCCATTCCTTTTGCCTTCGCAATCGAGCGCCTGACCGTCTGTGCAACTAGCATCTATGGCAGAATTGCTGGATTTGGTGGTGCGTTCCTTGCGACCTTTGGGTTGCTTTACTGGCTGCATCCAGGGTTTGCAATTGCCGCGACGCCCACCATCATTTTCTTGGCATTTGCCATCGTCCTCTTGTCATCCTTGGTGATAGTGATCGTGCTGCGCAAGTTCAAGACCGAACTGCGAGCCATGCAGGGGCAGACCGCAGGGCTTCACGGTGTCGAAGTCTCGCCCATGGGGACGCTACTGGCAGCCGTGGGCATGGGAATGTCTACGATGCGCCGTCGCCGCATGCGCACGACGTTGACGGCCATTACCGTGGTGATGCTCACCTTCACGATCCTGTCGTTTGCATCGTTCAGTCGTACTGTAGGTGTGCGCGCCAATTACGAAGGGCCGCCGAGCGACCAGGTGCGCGCCAAGGTCCTTCTGCACAAGCTTGATTTCTCGGAGATCCGTGAGAGTACGCTCGACCTCCTACGCGGTCAAGAGGGTGCTGGAGGTCTCGTTGCACCGCAGTATTGGTTGACGCGCGAACTCAACGCACCCGAGCGCATCAGTGTGACGGCAACTTCGGGCAAGCCGTCGCTTATCGTCGATGCCATCATGGGGATCTCCTCGGACGAACTCAAGCGCTGGCCGGAGCTGAGCCGGGCCTTGGGTCCCGATGCTGAGGCCGTGGTTCGCGCAATCGACGCGGGGCAGGTCTTCCTGCCGCCGATCATGCAGAGCGTGCTTGGTCTTCAAAGCGGTGATTTCGTGCTGCTCAATGGGAAGAAGGTGCGATTTGCTGGCGCCATCGAAGTCTCCACGCTTGAGCGCATGCGTCACCTCGACGGGCACCCAGTGCTACCGGTCAACTTCCAGGATCCAGCGCTGGCGGCGTCTGGCGCGAATAGCAATAACGCTCAGCAGGACGAAACTAAGCTCATCCTCGCTGACGAGGTCGACCGCAATTTTACCAATCTGAGCAGTGACCAAGTGGCGATTGCTTCTGACAGGCTGGTGCGTGAATTGGGCGGCAAGTTGCACACGGTGTCGCTCTATTCTGTCGATGGGGCTGACGCCGCCGAGCGTGGGCGTCGCATTGCTGAGTTGGTGGTGATGCCAGTATGGGCTGCCGGCGCGGACGGTGTCGAGCGGCTCGTCTTCACGGTGTTGACCGAAGTGGCCGGCGGGTTTGGGTTGTTCATTCCGCTACTGCTCGGTGGCCTCATCATTTTTGGCACTCTGCTTGGTTCGATTGGCGATCGCGAACGCGAGATCTACACTTTCTCGGCACTCGGGCTCTCGCCAGGGCACGTGGGTGCGTTGTTTTTCGCCGAAGCCGCGGTTTACGCCGTCATCGGCGGAATGGGCGGACAATTGCTGGCGCAATTCGTGGGGCAGGCTGCAAGCTTTCTGGCTAAACGCGGCGTCATACCAGCGGTGTCCATCAACTACTCATCGACCAACTCACTGTTTGCGATTGGTGTAGTCATGCTTACGGTGTTGGTGTCAGCCGTGTACCCGGCGTTTCGCGCCTCCAAGAGTGCCAATCCAGGGCTTGCTCGGAGTTGGAAAATGCCGCCTGCCGCGGGTGACAGGCTCGATATCATATTCCCCTTCACTGTATCGGCGTACGACATCATTGGCGTGATGAGCTTTCTTGCCGAGCATTTCAGGCATCACAGCGATGCCGGGCTAGGTGAGTTTGCCGCATCCGGCGCCAGCATCTTGCGCTCTGACTCGGGTCACCTGCAATTAGTTGCGGACGTCGCACTGGCGCCATTCGACCTTGGCGTAACTCAGAAGCTGGAGCTTTCGGCGATCCCCTCGGAGATCCCTGGTGTTGACGAGGTGGCTATCAACATCACCCGCCACAGTGGGACCAGCGGGGATTGGCTCCGGGCCAATCGCGTATTCCTCAAGGGGCTACGCAGACAATTTCTGCTTTGGCGGACGCTGTCGCACGACGTCATCGAGGACTATCGCAAACGAACGACTTTGGAACTTGAGGCCGCAGCGCAATCCGTGGCGGAGGCCAGCTAACGATGACTACATTGCTTGCCAAAGTGACCCGAGGCCTTCGGCTCAAAAGGGGTGTCGACAAGGAGCTCGAAGAGTTTCGCTCGTTGATGTCACCGCCAAACAGTTTCGATGACGGATTCAGTTGGTCGTCGTTCTTGGGGGCATTGTTTGTCGCGGCACTGATGGTCCCCGGCTCGATCTACATGACGCTAATAGCGGGCATGAGCGTCGGACCAGCCGCACAGTGGGTGACCGTCATCCTCTTCATCGAGGTGGCACGGCGTGCCAACAAACACCTGCGGCGCGCCGAGATCTTCACGCTCTTTTACCTGGCGGGCGCCATTATGGTCACCGCGTCGATGGCCCAGGGCAACTTTCAGGGTGGCCTCGGTGCGCTTTGGTCGCAGTTCTTCGCACAGTCGGATGCGGCACGTACTTCTGGCATCACCGAGCACCTGCCGTTCTGGGTGGTTCCGTCGAATCCAGACGTTCTCGAGAAGCGCTCACTCTTGCAGTGGCAATGGGTGCCTGCTGTTGGGCTCATCATGTTCAGCATGGTGGTGGGGCGCCTGGACAACATGGTGCTTGGGTACGGCTTGTTCCGTCTCACCAGCGACATCGAGAAGCTGCCGTTCCCCATGGCGCCGGTAGGGGCTCAGGGCATCATGGCGTTGTCCGAGGAGCAAGATGAAGATTTGGCTTCGCGGCGAGGCCAATCTAAGGATGACCCACAGGCGGAGAAATCTTGGCGTTGGCGCGTCTTCTCGATTGGCTCGGTGATTGGGCTCGTGTTTGGTATGCTGTACATCGGCGTGCCGACGATCACGGGCGCGCTACTCGACAGGCCAATCACGATTTTACCCATCCCCTTCAAGGATTTTACCCCCTTGACCGCGCGGTTTCTCCCGGCAACGGCCATCGCCCTCGCGGTCGATCTTGGTATGGTGTTGGTCGGCATGGTGCTGCCGTACTGGGCGATGATTGGCACATTTTGCGGCTTGCTGGTGACGTTCTTTCTCAATCCCGTATTAGCGCGTCCAACAATTGGCGTGCTGCGCTCCTGGAACCCAGGCGACAGCATGCAGATCACCTTTTACAAGAACCAAATCGACTTCTATTTTAGTTTTGCCATCGGCATCGGCCTGGCCATCGCCATCGCGGGGTTGTTCGCCGTCGGGCGTGCCTTCGTGAGCATCAAGCGGCGAAGGCAGCAAGAGAAGAAGTCGCCTGCCGTTGTGGCGCCGTCTATCCCCGAAGGCCGTGGTGACATTCGTCCGGCGTTCATCTTCTTGACTTACGCCGTCGTGGTGATCCTATACATGGGCGTCTCGTGCTGGCTGCTCTATCTGGCGGATGGAAAGATCTACTGGCCAGTGATTGCGGTGATGGGCCTCTATGCGCTGTTCTATACACCAATCATCAGCTACGTGACGGTGCGTCTGGAAGGTATTGCAGGTGAAGTGCTTAACATTCCCTTCGTCCGCGAAGCCGCCTTCATCTTCTCGGGCTATCACGGCATGGCGGTGTGGTTCCTACCAATCCCGTTGCACAACTACGGACAAATGGTCGTCCAGTATCGTCAGGCCGAACTAACGGGGACCAAGTTTTGGTCAATCTGGAAGAGCGAAATCTTGTTGACGCCCATCATCGTGGTTGGCTCGCTGTTCTTCGCGCACCTCATCTGGGGACTTGGACCAATTCCTGGACCACAATACCTCTATGCCCAGGAGTGGTGGGAAGTCACCGCGGCACAGCAGGCAATCGTGTTCTCGTCGACTCTCGGTGGTTTCACTGAGTTCGAAGAGGCATTTCGAGGTAGCTACATCCTCGCGGGGTTGGGCGCCGGCGGCCTCCTGCTCGGCATATTCAGCTGGCTTGGTGCGCCCACATTCTTCATTTACGGCGTCGTGCGCGGTTTGAACCAAACCCTACCATTCGTCGTCATCCCCCAGGTCGTCGGGGCCCTCGTCGGACGATTCTACTTCCGGCGGCGCATGGGCCTCGAGTGGCGGCAATACATTCCCGTTGTGTTTGCTGGGTTCAGTTGCGGTATGGGCCTCGTTGCGACGCTGTGCATCGGGCTAACCTTCGTCTCGAAGAGCGTGTTTACCCTTCCTTACTAGGTGATCCTGATGGCCTCGATGGATAATGTTCAGGAATCTCAGCGCGAACCGTCGGGCGACGTGCCAAGCCCGAGCGAAGTTGTTCGAGGAGCGCGCCTAGTCCTGGTACGCAACGTTTCCAAGATCTACTCGCTGAAGAGCGAGGAGGTTTACGCGCTCCGCGATGTAGATCTGGAGATCCATCGCGGCGAGTACCTTTCCATCATGGGGCCCTCCGGTTCGGGCAAGTCGACGCTGTTCAACATCATTGGCGCGCTCGATCGGCCGTCGCGGGGCGAAGTCCGCATTGGTCCTTTGGATCTCACTCAGTTGTCGAGCCGACAACTTGCTTACGTGCGGTCGAATTACATTGGTTATGTATTTCAGGCATACAACCTCATCCCGTCGCTCACAGCCTTAAAAAACGTCGCATTGCCCAGGTTGTTTACTGGCGCAAGCGTTCAGGAGGCCGACGAGGCTGCGCGGCAGATGCTCGAACAGGTGGGGTTAGGTCACCGCTTGACGCATCGCCCCGGTGAGCTTTCCGGCGGGCAGCAGCAGCGCGTGGCGATTGCTCGCGCGCTCGTCAATGACCCGACCATCATCCTTGCCGATGAACCGACAGCGAACCTCGATCTGAGCACTGGTGCTGAAGTCATCTCAATCCTCAAGCGGCTTAGCGTGGAGCAGGGCGTGACCATTATCACGGCGACCCACGATCACAAGATGCTTGCCAACTCGGACCGAGTTCTTTGGATTTCAGGCGGACAAGTAGAACGCATGCAAAGCCGCGCGGAACTGCAGATTCAAGAGGGACAAATCTCGGTGGGCGGCGCCGAAGTCCGAGAATAGGCGCGAGACGGCGTGGCTACTGGCTTTCAGGCGTTGAAGGCTCCCCCTTGCGCACCAAACGAACAATCAAGCCAATGAGGCTCAACACCGTCAACACGAGAACTCCCCAGAACCACTTGGTCAATGAATTGGGCTTCGCAGCCACTCGGGCACTTGCCACTTCGGGTTCGAGGCTGGCCTCGTTCGTTGGGAGCTCTCTCAGTTCACCGGCCAGCAGCGCCAAGTCGTAGCTTGGTGCTACGAGACTTGGATCGCCGTAGAACAGTTGCAGGGTCTCGTCGCGTTGCCGAAAGCACCTAAGGCTATGGGCGGGCAAATAGAGTCGAGCTGATGCGAGGGGCAGCCGGTCGTTGTCCCCATCATCGATTGCCAGCAACAGATGGGGATCCGTCCCCGCCGGCAGAACGAGCTCGATCGGGACCGCGGTTTGATTCGGATCAGCATGGACCCAAGTAGCGCGCACGACCTCATGCAAACTCGGTGCTTTCTCTCTGTGCGCTGGCCTTTCGACATACACTGATAACTCACGCCGAAACACGCGGTGGTTGGTTGTCAGCACCAGGCGCCCGGACGGCAAGGTGGGAAAGGGCAGCTGCACTTGATAGATTGAAAAGCGTGCGTCCAGTGCCTTCGGCCGTGAATCGTTCGTGGTTGGTTGCGCCAAAAGGTCAACGATCAGTGGCTCCGATTCGCGCTCGACGAGGTAGGGAACTTGGCGCAAGGCAACGTCCAATATGCGCAAGTCGCCGAGGTCAGTCGAATGCGCCAGCACTGCCGGGTCAAGTCGCACGCTCAGCATGCCGGCGGCGTTTCCTTCAATCGCGCGCGAGTAAGCGAAGCGGCTTTTGTCCACAGCGCTCCCATGTGCCCAGACGACATTCGACAGCGGGTTGGGTGGGCTGGGTGTCGCTCTGTCGAGCACCTCGGCTGGCCCTGCCCACTCAGCCCGTGCAATCTCGCGCTCGGTTACGTTCTCCCGCTCGGCTTCGAGATCATAGCGCGGCGCCTCGGCGTTCTGTTTGCCGTAATGCATGACGAACGTGCCGGGCTGTCGCGCCTCGAAATAGAGCGATGGCTGACGGTCAAGTGCCACCAACACGCGCTCAATGACCAGGGGCGCATTGTTGCCATCGTCGACGGTAAGTATGAGCTCGTTGCCTTCTGGATGTTCGATTGGGATCCGCAGATCCGCAGCAACCAGACCGGAGCGAAGCGTGCGCCGCAGCGTGGCCGTTCCGAGCCCACGAGACTCGAGGCGGCCACCTTCGAGCCGCGACTCGCTGACGCGCACAGTTCGAGAGAGCGGCGCCTGCTTGGTTTCGACCTCCACCGCGATAATGGGTAGGCCTTTGCCAGGCAGCCGAATGCGCCATTGGCTGAGCGGCGCCCGCGAATGACGGCTCTCGAAGGGGACTGAAGTGAGCCAAGGGACTGAAGTGAACCAAGAGACTGGGACCTTTTTACTTCCGGTCAAGCGCACCGATACGGTCTCAGGCAGCCCTATGGCGCTAGAGCTGCGGTCGTCCCAGACCACGCGTACATGCCGATACTCGCCCGGTGCGAAATCCAGCTCAACCTGACGCAAACCCTCGTCTGGCAGATCGAAAAGAGTTCCGTCGGGGACGAGCAGATTGTAGCGGCGATGGTCCCCCGAAGCCTCGACCCTCAGCCGTTTCATCCAGGGTGTGGCCAAACCCGATAGCCGCAACCGGTCGATAGGTAGTGACTCACCGAGATCGATCTCGAAACCACTTTCGCCCTTGCCGCTGACGGTTGGCAGGATTGCGCTGCTGGCGTGCCAGGTGGGTTCCTGTGTCCGCGGCGGGACCAAGAGGTACATTACCTCACGGCTTGCCTCGTCGAACAGCCTCAGATCTGCCAGAGACGACTGTGTGCCGGCAAGCAATTCAAGATCGACTGCAAGAATCTGCGGCCCAGCTTTGGTCACCTGGATACGCCGCTGCAAGCGGGGCGCCGATGGGTCGATAGCCTCGGCGTGCGCCGAGCTGGCAAACGTCAAGGCGAGTGAGGCAACGCCCAAAGCCAAAATCAATTCTCTGAAGCTATTGCAGGATACACTCATTACGGGCGCTCGGAGTTCGGGGTTTTTAGGACGAAACGCTGCAGCATGATGGCCACGAGGGCCAGGCAAAGAGCAAGGCCCACAAACGAGCCGACGCGATACAACCCGCCGAGACGCCACAAATCATGCAAGAAGCACTTGGCGATGGTTACGGTCAACAGCAGGAGCGCGGCGATGCGGGCCGCGCGACCCTTCAGCCAGATGCCGGCAACCAGCAGGCCAATTGCGAATGCGGCCCAACCGAGGGTGTACGAAAGGTCTTGTGCGATCGTCGACGAAAATCGAAATACGATCCCTTCACCTTCGGAATGGAAGTCGGCAATCTCGATGTTCAAGAGCACGAATAGCAGCACCGTTGCACCGGCGCGCTGCACATAGCCAGTTCGATTCAACCAGGTCAACCAAGGCTCCTTGGGGTTGCCCAAGAACCAACTCGCTATATAAAGCGAAATTGCCGAAACGAGGTAGGTGTAGAGATAGAAGTTGAAGATCGGTGTCGTACTCCGAGCGTGATAAATCAGCACCTCGGGATTGGCCACGAGACGGATCGTCACTGCCGCCGCCAAAGCCAACGAAGCGGCAATTAGGCCGGTGTGGCGTAGGCGATGGTAAAGCCACGCCACGACAGCTGACTCGAGAGCCCACGCAATCGTTAGCCACTCGTTTTCCAGCTGCAGCGGGACAGCCGTGGTGGCAAAACCGAGCGCCACCGCGGCCACCAATGCCAATCGGCCAATGTCGCGCGGCGGCCCGGGTTCAACGACCTTCAGCAGGTAGAGCAGCAGTGCGGCCATCATCAAGGATTCAGCGAGTGGCAATGCTCCGAGGTAGCCCCGGAGCGGGCTGACCTGCATTGCCGCATAGCCAGCCACGAAGAAGCCAAGCGCCCCACAAATTGCTGCGACAAAAGGCCAACGCCCAACCTTCCCACAACGGCGACAATAGCTCGGGTAGAGGGTGAGCAAACCGTACGGAACGAGCGCGAGCGCCACCAGCTGGCTCCAACGGCTTGGATCGAGATGGACCGCCCCCCAGGAAAGCTCAGTCAAGCACGCGAGCGCCCAACTGATGAACACGATGCGGTGCAGGCCACTTGCCCCAGCGGAACGCAGCACCAATACCATTAACAACAACTGCCCCAGCACCAGGGCAAACAAGCGCGGTGGTTCGCTGAGGGCACCTAGCTCGATCAACGCGGCTTGACCGAGCAACAACGTGACGTTCTGTCCCCACATGAAGGGCCCCAGTTTGACTTGGCGTCGCCGTGCCAAGAGCGGCAGCGCGACGGCGATTGCTGCCACCACGAGCACGCCAGAAAGCCCCAATTCCGCGACATTCAGCGGCGTGTACTCGACGTCTATTGCAGCCGCCCACACGCCGAGAACCAACACGGTCAGTGCCAGGCCCGCAGCTGCGAAAAGAGCACGCCCCAGATACAAGCTGGCTGCGACCAAGGCCAAGTCCAATACCAGCATGATCGCAAAGAGCGACCACGGAGGATGATTGAGTGTTGGCTGTGTGGCCACGTACAGCAAGAACAGGTGTCCAACGAGTCCAAGCAAGGGCCCCTGATCCAACAGTGGATCGGCGTCCGTTTCGGCATCAACATGGTTGATCCAGAGGATCCCGCCGACGGACAGAAGCACGAGTGCCAAGACGACGACCAAACCCGAAAGTAGGCGCTCGGGCGCGATAGCACTGTGCCACCAGGCGACGACGATCAGCCAAGAAAGGCCGATGCCGGCAAAGGCGGCCAGGTGTTTGCCATTGTGGCGAGCCTCGATGAATGCGCCCACGTTGAGCACCACTAGCAAGATCCCGATCATCCAGAGCGACCGCGGTGCCACGGCACCGAAGGACAGGAACAACAGCACTGTCAGGTTCAATGGCGCAACCACCGTTGTTAGCCCAGCAGGTTCGAACGGCCGCGAGAAACGTCGAGCAAGCAGCGGCACGGCGATAAACAGCAGCGCAAACACGACATAGACGACGAGGCTTGCAATCAGTTGTTGTTCGTTCAACCACTTCGAAGACCAACACGCTTGTGCCAGGATCACGAACGGCACTGTGGCGTAATACAGCCAACCGTCGCGATAGAAGATCGCCACGGCCGCGATTGCGGCGACCAACCCAAAAAGGACCCCGAATAGTAGATAGGGGCTCGCTGCTGCCGGCTCGACGAGCGCGAGGATGGCGAATGCCAGAAGCAGCCCCACTGCGGCGAAGCGAGCAGGTGACGGTGCCAAACCGAGGCGCGACTGAACCACGCGCGCCACCAAGAAGAGCAGCACGAATACGGCGAGCAGTAGTGTGACGACCGGCCAGGCAACACTGTCGTAACCGCGCAGCAACCAACCGATCCATACTAGCCAAGTGGCGACAGCCGCTACATTGGCAATTCGATCCCTCGGTCGCGCCAGGTTCAGGGCGATAAGGCCCAGATCCAAGACCAGTAGGTACCCGAACATCAGCAAAAAGCGCTGACCAAATGCCGGGATCCACGACATAGCGAGGGCCAAGATAAGTGGTAAGGCAGTCGCCCAAGACAGGGTTTCCGAGACCCACTCGGGCACGTCGTCCATTTGCCGTTGCTGCCACAGCCGATTCATGGCGACCCAGACCAGTGGAAACAACAGGAACACACCCACAGCAGTTGGTAGTTGCGCGGCGTCGCCAACGACGAATTTCCCGACCCAACCCCATTGATAGAGTGTCGTGAGCCCAATGCTTAGACAGAGCAAGATGGGCCAACGCTGGCGATAGCCAAGCAGACCCAAACCGACGTTGAGCAGCAACAGGTAGCCAAAGAGCCCGATCGGTCGATTCTCACCAGTAGAAAGCAGCACCGGCGTCGCGTAGCCGCCAACCAGGCCCAGTAGCGCAATGAACAATGACTGCCGACGAATCGAAAGCAACACGGCCACTGCGGTAACCAAGATCAGCAGCAAGAAGGCTACGGTTGCCGGGATCAAGTGCCACACGGCGTGGCCTGCAAAACTCGTCGAGAACAAGACGCCAATGCCAGCCGCATCCATCGCGTTGGCAGTGATGCGGTAATCACGCCCCTTGAACTCGCAGACAACTAGCAACGCGATGCCGACAAGAAAGCCCATGGCCATGCGAATCGATGGGCTCAACCAGCCATTTTCCGCCGAATAGCGCAGGAAAAAGACCGCGCCGAGCACGAGCGAAAGGCCTGCAATCCAAGAGAACAATCGGACGCCGATCAATGACTCCCAATCAAAGCGCGGTTTCGACTGTGGCTCAGGCTCGTATACGTGCGATGCAGCGGGACGCACCGACGGTTCACGATGGCGTGGCGTGGCTTCGGTTGCAGCCGCCGGAGCTTCGGGAGCGGGGGCTTGTGAAACCGGAGCTTGGGGTGCCGGACGTTGGAGAAGCGCTGCTGCTGGGGCCTCAACTTCTGAGACGCTTCGACCCACGACTTCATCCGCCGCGCTCGAAACTGGCGCTGCTATTGGCTTGAGCGCCGCGATAACTCGCTGCACTTCAACTCGCGGTGCAGCTTCGGCAACCTCGTTTGCTTTCTGCGGCTCGATCACGTTTTGTGGCGCGACGGCGGCTTCGGGCATCGCAACTGGCACGGCTAGTCGCGTTCGCTCAAGCACCTCGATACGCTTGGCGAGCGACTCTACCTGTTGGTGTACGGCAGTTGCATTGCGGAAGAAGCCGTGGCTCCACGTAGTCCACGATTCGATCTGGGCGCGTGCTTCCAAAAGCTCATAGTTCAGCCGACGAATCCCCTCGCGCTGGTTCCACAGCCAAATCAACACCAAAAGGAGCCCCAGCGTCAGAAAGACTTCCATCGGTCGTACCTCAATGCGAGACTACGCAGTAGCGCATGTGGCGATGTGGCCGTCAAGTCTCACCTACCGTTTTACCAACTGCGAACTCTACCGCCAGCATCAATCACGTGAGCCAATGTTTGTTTTGTCGCAACGTCCACGGTCTAGCGCGGACTTTCATGCCGTGAAATGGACTGAAATGGCACAACTGTGGACTATGTAGCGTAGAGGGTCCTCTGGTGAGTCCGATCAACTTGGTGCGCGTGTTGGCCGTGGCCATCGCCCAATCCGCCGCTTAGGTAACCAATTCACGCATCGCGGTTTCACGCGTTGGGCGCGAATCGAAAATCAAATGTTGCGCCACGGACATGACCGTACATGCGACGACTAAACCAATCAGAAACGACTTCAACCTAGGAAATATGGCACTATCACCCCGCTTCCAAGAACGGCTGCCATTCCGAAAATGGCGGCACCAACCCCTCTAGCAACATGGCGGCGTGCGACAACCGCGGCGTCACCGGGTTGCGCAAGAGGTGCATCCCGGCCTCGCTTGGGGTGCGTTTGCCTTTCTTCAAGTTACAGACCTTGCACGACACAACCAAGTTCTCCCAGCTTTCGACACCACCGCGTGAGCGCGGGATCACGTGGTCGAGGTTGAGCTCTTTGGGGTCCGGGCGTTTGCCGCAATATTGACATTGGTAGTGGTCGCGCAGCATCAAATTCTGACGCGTGAGGCGGACGACCAGGCGCGGCACCCGATTGTAGTCGGTCAGATGCAGCACACGGGGTGCGCGCAGACTGCCGCGCACGAGTTGAACTACGTCCTCATCACTGCTCGGCCGCATGCGCGACCAATGCTCGAAATCGTAGAGCTCGCCACTTGGTGCAAGCACCTGCGCATGTCCGGTGTAGAGCAGGACCAGGGCGCGCCGCACCGTCGCCACCCGAATCGGCACGTAGAAGCGATTGAGCAGCAAGACCGGCAGGTCGAGCACAGACGCCCGATGCGTGACCGGCGCGGGTCGGAGGGCTGCGGCAGGATCGGTCGGGTCCAAGGGTGGCTCCAGACAGGTCCGATTCTAGTGCGACTTTGTGGCTTGGGACAGCTCGCTGTCTTGGGCGCTCGACCAGCGAGACGTGATGGGCTATGGCAGCGCCTCCTATGGCAGCTAAAGCGCCGTCCAGAACACCTGGTCTAGTCCAAAACGTTACGGCCCTAGCGGCCATTCTCATGGCCGTTGTCGGGTGCAGTGGTGCACCGAGCACTGGGGCCAATTGGCCACCCGTTATGAAGAAGTGGTACGACCGTGCGGAGGTCAGTTTCCACCAGGGTGACGTGGACGACGCAACGCTCGCCATCGACAATGCCTTGCGCGTCGATGCGGCGCGGCCCGAGGTCAAGTTGTTGGCGGCCAAGGTCGCGCTGTCGCGGCTTGAGTTCGATCGCGCGATACAGCTTACCGAGGGCATGACGTCACCGCAGGCGTTGTCGATCCGCGGTCGCGCCTTCTGGTATTCCGATCGCGTCACCGAGGCGGCCGACGTGCTTGAACGCCTAGTTGCAGATCCGGAGGTGCGTGACCCTTGGGCCGTCGACATCGCGAAGCTCGCGCGTCGTGGCACTGGTCGTAAGCCGTTTACGATGACTGGCGGGTTGGTCGCCGTGAGCGAGATGCCGCGGCTTGGGCGCAGCCTATTGGTACCGATCGAGCTCGATGGTGAGCCGGCGCTGGCAATGGTGGCCACGGGCGTTCCCGAGACGGTCGTTGATGCTTCCGCGGGGTCCGATCCGAAGTGGGTCAGTTTGAAGTTTGCCGATAGCATCGAGGTGAAAGACGTTCCTGCGATCACCAAGGACCTTTCGGGCTATTCGCGGCAGTTGAATGCGCCGGTCAAGGTACTCTTGGGCGTCAACTTGTTGCGCCGCTTGCGCCCGACGATCGATTTTTTGGGCGGGCAATTCGTGGTGCGCTCGTACGAGCCACCGCCGCCGCCTGGGGCGACCACGCTCGGCGTGCATTACATTCGCGGCGGCGGCATGTTGATTCGCACCACCTTCGGTGATCCGAAGGCTGGCCAATTTGGATCCCTGCTCATCGACACCACGATGGATCTGCCGTTGGCCCTTGACGAACGCGGCTGGAAGAAAGCCGGCAAGGAGCTCAAGAGTCTTGTGCCGCTTCCCGGCAGCAAGACTTTGACGCAGGGCGTCGTTGACATGATGGCGTTTGGTTCGCTCGAAGTGCCAGGGATCCCGGCGGTCGCGGGCGTTCCGATCTCAGACATTGAGAAGCCGCTCGATTTGGATCTCGATGGGATCGTAGGCTCGGGCTTGGTCCTGCTATTTCGCGTAACTCTTGCGGATCGAGGTCGCACGATGTGGCTTGAGCCGCTGCCAGTGTTGCCGCCAGAACCCACAGAGCCGAATCCTGCGGCAGCGCCAGCTCCGAGTGCTACGCCAGCGCCGGATCCGAAAGCTGCTGTACCGCCGCGCAAGGGCACTGGTGCCAAGGGGACGAAACCTGCGACCAAAGCTCCCGCTGCAAAGGCTGCGGCCGCTAAGGCGTCCAGCAATCCGAGCAAGTAGTCTAAGCTGCCGCTCTGATGTGGCATCAATAAGAACCCCGTGGCAATACGAACGATGGTTGCGATGTCGCCCCCAGACCTTGCCATTTACGCCGGTAGCTTCGATCCCGTCACCTACGGTCACCTCGATTTGGTCGAACGCGCCTCGAGTCTGTTCCCCCAGATCATCGTCGCCATCGGGGTCAATACGGCGCGAACGCCGCTCTTCAATCGAGACGAGCGCTTTGCGATGCTGACCGAGGTTTGCGCCGCATTTGCGAATGTTCGGGTGCAGACGTTCGAGGGCCTGGCAATCGATTTTGCCCGTGAGGTTGGCGCGCGCTGCATCATTCGTGGTCTGCGTGCAGGGTCGGATTTCGAGTACGAGTTGCAAATCGCGCACGCCAATGCCGATCTTGCGCCTGAGCTCGATACGCTGTTCTTGCCTACCCGCACCAATTACGGATTCATCTCCGCATCGCTCGTGCGCGAAATTGCTCGGCACAACGGCGAAATCGAGCGCTATGCGCCCAAGGTCGTGTGTACGGCATTACGCCGCAAGTTCGGTCACCCTGAGCGCTAGCCAGGTCGTATCGTCACGCGGCAAGCGCCAGGTTGATTTTCTCGGTTTGTCCGGCGCGATAGAAGGCGCGCAGTCGTTCGCGCCACTGTTCGGGCCGTTCGCGCTGCATCAACCGATGTAAGAAGCGTGCAGCCAGGTAATTCGCCAGGCGATATCGCGCACCAAGTTCGCTTTCGGGTGGATGCAAGTAGCGGACGTCGTCGTAGAGCCAGCGGTGCAGCTGCTGCAGGCCGAAAGCGTCGACCCCACCGCTTGCGGCGAGCAAGACGAACTTGTCGATTTCGGCCTGTAGCTCGAGCTCAAGCTGCGTGGTTGGTAGCTCGACGCGCGTGCGCTCGGCCAAGAACAAGAAGTGGCTGACGGCCTCAATCAGCTGGGCCCAATCGTCACGCGGCTCAAGCGGCTCGTTTGGGATCTGGTCCTCGGGGAAGACCACCGCCACGAAGACGCCTTCATGCGACTCTTGCACCAGCAGTTGTTCGCGGGTCTTAGCCGCGCCTAGGCGCAGGAATTCGCCCACATTCGGTGCGCGTTCCAAGCCGTAGAAGCGTTCGAGTCTGCGCTGCAAGCGTCGCAGCTGCCGCTCAAGCGTCATTGAATGCCGCCGGCGCTCCGCAGCGGCACCAGGCCATGGGAAGCCAACGCTGCTGCCAAAGAGTCACTCCCACTATTGAGCCAACGTTCGTAGAGGTCGACCAAGGCCTGTTGTGAACGGGCAGCCCCGACGCGCAGTGTCTCGGCTACGTCGTGCACGAGGGCCACGAACATGTGGAACCGCTCGGCAAGCTCGTCGAACACGTCGTTTTGGTCCTTGCGATCGATGACCAACATGCGGCCCGCCGTGGCGTAGGCCCGCGCCCCGAGCTCTTCCACGTACGACTGCTCAATGCCGCGACGCTCCAAATGTTCAGCGAAGAAGCCTGTCGTGTAGAGCACTCCGTCGCCCACGCGGCGCAGGCGCTCGAACCGCTCATGCCCCACCGCGTTCAACGCGTTGGCGAGGGCAAGCGTCAATGGCTTGTCAGCGTCCTCGTTGACCAGTGACGCATTGGCATGGTCAGCAAGCAAAGCGGCAATGTAGGTTTCTGCCGCCGTCGTGGTGACGTAGGCTCGACGCTGACGTACGGATCCGACGGTTTCGCGAAAGAACTGGCTCAAATCCCCGCAAAACTCAATAGGGGTACCGTTCGAACGAGATGTTGGGTCCATGCGAGCGCTCCTTTTCTTGTGCGGCCTACATGCTCGCGCGCAAGCTTTCCTCCATGCATGGTACGTGCCCACGGCACCCCGCGCTACGGTAGCTATTGCGAGCTGTACGACAAATCATTCTACGTACCTATGGAACGGCACGTCGTGCTTCGAAAGAAGCACAGCTGTGTTTCACGAGCGATTGTTAGCCACCCAGGAGTAAGACTGCTAATCCGTTCGTGGCCGGAAACGCCAATGTCGCAGCCACGAAACCTTCGTGGCTAACGCGACAGGCATGTCATGGGCGTCAAACGACTGCGCCACCGAACACCTCCCGAGAGAGGCTTCGGTGGCGCGGGTGAGAGCGGCGCAAACGTCGGTGGACGCTTTCGCTGTCGTCGCCAACGCACGCCACTGCAGCAGGGGAATTTCTCCACAAACCTCAGGACTTCCGTCTTCGGCCGCAGAGTATGGACTTTCACTTGGCGCTTATACTGAGTGTCTCGACATGTCGGCATCGTTCAGCTCGGCGGCGCGCCGTGGTACTAGTGCCTGGTCGTGCAAATTGAACTGCTGGCACCAGCTACCGAAGATTCGACGTACCTGCCGCGGCTAGGGATGGGCATTCTGGCCGCACTGACCCCACCGAGCGACGAGGTCATCTACACGGACGAGGTCATTCGAAGGTTCGAAGTCGGGCGCGATGTAAAGGATGTCGATCTCATCGGGATCACTGCGGACAGCAAAACGGCACGTCGCGCTTACGAGATTGCGCACGCCTATCGGCGTCGCGGGGTCAAGGTAGTTCTAGGTGGTATCCACCCGACCGCGCTTCCCGACGAGGCGGCGCACTTCGCTGACGCCGTGGTCATTGGTGAGGCGGAAGAGCTCTGGCCTCAGCTGCTCGACGACTTCAAGCGCGGCGCCATGAAGCCGCGTTACGCGGGCCCTTGGCCGCAACTCGGTGGGCGCCCCTTGGCACGGCGTGACCTCTTCACCTCGAAGAAGTACGTTCCCTTCAAAGTGGTGCAGACCATGCGCGGCTGCCCCTACTTGTGCGAGTTCTGCAGTGTTTCGACGGCGAGTGGTACGACGATGCGCTTTCGCCCCGTCGACGACGTACTGGCTGAATTGCGCAGCCTCGGGAAGCTCATCTTGTTCGCCGACGACAACGTGATGGTCCACCGCAAATACTCGGGTGAACTATTCGCGCGCATGGCGGAGTTGAACAAGAACTGGATCGGTCAATGTTCGCTCTCGGCGATTCGCCAAGTCGAGAATGTGGAGCTCTTGGCTAAGAGCGGGTGCAAGGCACTGTTCATCGGGTTCGAGAGCGTCGACGACTCGACGCTCAAACACATGGGCAAGCACCAGAATCGCACCAAAGATTATCGCGAAGTCGTGGCTCAGCTGCACGCCCACGGCATTGCCACCTGGGGTTCCTTCGTGTTCGGGTTCGACACTGACAACCTCGAGGTGTTTGAGCGCACAGCAGAATTTGCGATCGAGGCGCAGCTCACGATCGCCTCATTTGCGATTCTGACGCCCTACCCAGCCACCAAACTATACCGACGCCTCGCGGCCGAGGGCCGCCTCACCGATCCGCGTTGGTGGTTGCGCAAGAACCACGATGCGGATTCGCCGTACTTCACCCCAAAGTCGATGACCCGCGAGCAACTGCACGAGGGTTGGCAAAGGGCTTGGAAGAAGTTCTACACACCGTCGGCGATCTGGCAACGCTACCGGCCTAGAGCCGAGGCAGGTTGGATCCAAACCTTCGCCCACCTGCCGCTGAACTTGATGCAAAACCGTTTGGTGAAGCACAAGATCATCGGTGGCCAGCAACGCTATCGCACGGGCAGCGCCAATGCGTCAGCAACTTCATTCGAGCAAAGCCTCGAGGAGCTTCCGCTGGTGGCCGAGCCGAATCCCGACTTGGTCTGTTTGACGCCTTAGCGCCCGCACACGCCCTCGACCAGCCGACAATAACGCTTCTGCTTGCAGTCGCGCGAGCGCTGGCAATCTGCTTGAGAGCCCACGAGACAACCGGGAATGACCTCGATCCCACTGCTGCGATTGTCCGCAATGAACTCGCACACGCCATGGTCCTTGCAACCAATGGTCTTCTCGCAATCCGCGCGCCCCGAAAGCTTACAGCGGCCGCCCACAAAGCTGCAATAGCCGCTCTTCTGACACATCTCGCCCCGCTCGCAGTCACTCGACGATTTAGTGACACAGGCCATGCCTTCCACCGAGCACTTGCCGTAGAGCTTGCAGGCTTCGGTCTTCTGGCAATCGTCGCCCGAAGGCGCGCAGCGCCCAGCCACCGGGCTGCAGTGGCCTTCCTTGCGACATGCCATGGTTGGCAAGCAGTCTTCTTTGCTGGTGGCGGCGCAGCTACTGTTCGTAACACCGCAGAGGCCGTCAGTTTTGCACTCGGGGCGGCTGCGGCAGAGCTCGGGTGTCGCGACGCAGCTTTCTGTGGCGAGGGTGCAGCGACCTTGCTTGGTGCACAGTTCCGAGCGCTCGCAATCGGGCGCATCGGTGGCAACACACGAGTCCTTGCGCCGCGTGCAACGCCCCTCACTGTCACACTCGCGTTTGCACTTTTCGGCGTGACGCTCCTCGCAGCCGCACAGCGTCGTTGTCGCGCTGCCACAAACCAAGAACAGCCAAAGCGGGCGAATCAGTGCGCGAAGGGGCATGGGCAGACCGTAGAAGAGTCTGCGCTGCGTGTCACGTGCTGACGGCATTGAGGCTACGCTGCCAAGCGCCAGAACTATCCGTAACCGATGTAGATTTTCCGATATTGGCCGACCGCTAAAGCCTGGTTAGCACTGTGATTTGGCCGCATGTGGGTCCCAATGCCATTGTATTTTTGACCCAGGCAAGGTCAGACAACAATAATAGGAGGGTCTTCATGGCAGCTTCGCGAGTGTCGGTAATGACGCAAAGGTCACCGTCCCGTCGCCGATCGTTCCATACAGATTGCTGCCCCAGCACTTAACGCTACGGTCCGTCAGTTCGGCGCAGGTATGTGAGGACAGATGTGCACGAATTTGCGCGACGTTCGTTAGACCTGGCACCTGGACTGGCACTGAGCTGTCGTCGCCCACACCATTGCCCAGCATCGGGCCGCGGCCCCAACAAGAAACCAACCCACCGAGCCGTCGAGCGCAGTAGTGGTGAAAGCCAGCTACGATGTCGACTGCGTCCGTTAGACCGGTTACCTGTGTGGGGACGAGTTTAGCGGTGGTTGTGCCGTTGCCGAGCTGTCCCGACTCGCCACTTCCCCAACAGCGGATGGTGCCGTCTGCTCGCATGGCGCAGGTCGAATCAGCGCCGAGCGCAATGCGTGCAACGTCATTGAGCGCGATCGCCAATGGATAGGGCTCGGCCGTCGATGTTGAGCCCTTTCCCGTCTGTCCGAACGTATTGGCGCCCCAGCAGGCCAACGTGCCGTCAGGGCTGATTGCACAGGTATGGTTGGAACCAGCGACGATGCTCGCATAGTTCGTGAGCTGAACTGGAATTGCGCTGTTCGTCAGCGTACCGTTACCGATTTGGCCGGATCCGTTCGCACCCCAGCAAAAGGTATTTACAGACGAAACGGTCACGCATACGTGGCTGTCGCCGGCAGAAATATCCGTGAAATTGAACGCCCCAGTGACTTCTACCGGCGTGTTTTGCGTAGCACCAAGCGCAACGCTTGGCCCCAGCACGCCGTTGGCGTTGTATCCCCAGCACCAGAGTCTGCCGGCGCCGCGGGCGCATTGCCACCCGTTTCCAATCGTGACTTGGCTGACAGATTGTGGCAATACGGGCGACCCGGTCCAACCCAGGCTCTTGACTGTGCCATCCGTCATCACGGCGAAGGTAGTCCCACTGCCAACAGAGATGTTCGCCAACGAATCGAAATTGGCGCTGACAGTGACAGGGTTGATCTTGCGGAAAGTGAGCGGCACGACCGTCACCGTTCCAGCAGCTAGTGTGGTAGTAACGGGATCAGTGATCCACGCGGCCTGCGTCGCTGTCGTTACGCTAGCGCATGCCACCGCATAGGCGGATCCAGTAAAAGCAGCCGCTCCGAGTGGTAGCTGCCCGAGCGAAAGCGATGTTGAGCTTTGCCCGCTCGATACCGTTAGCAGCGGCGTTGTTACGGCTTGACCCGACACAGTGGTCGTCACCTTCACGCACAGGACACCCGTCGGAATCGCCGACAACGCCACTTCGACATTGGCTACGTCTTCCGAATTCGCAGGCCCAGAATCCGCTCCTGCGTCTTCGTGCGGTCCCATGCAAGCAGCGGTAGCCACGCATAGCCCAGCCGCCCCGCAATACAGCGCTCTTGCAGACATTACGACCCTCCTTGTCAGTTGGGCCTCAATAGCGCCCGAATGGCTACGCGTCCATTTCAGACCATTTCACTCGCCCCCCGTCAGCCCAAATTCTGTCGTGCGCCCATTCTCTGGCATCTGCGCTTGTGTCCGCTAGTACCCAGAGTCGCCAAGTCGGGCTTGGGATTGATGACCTTTTACACATGCTGCTGTCGGTGCCACTGAAGTATTCGATGGCGGCGATATTGATCGTGGCAAATTGGGAGCGACGCTTCCACCTTGCCACCGCGTGACGCTACCGGGTCACCCGTGAAGTACGCAGGTGAGCTGCAAGACCCGGCGAGTGCCCGACCGACGCACATTCGAGAAATGCCCTGGTTGCAGCGACCAACAATGGATCCTGCGCGCCCACGGCTGCCGACGCCAGGTGGCCTTCGTTGCTGGCTTTGCTCGCACTGCCACCGGCCAGGGTCAACGTGCCCCCAATGCCACCAGTGCGGGTGTCGTCGCTGCCGCAAGCCACCGCAAAGGGGAACAGAACGACGAGCCACGGGAATTGAAGGAGTCGATGGGTCATGCCAATCGCTCACAGCTAGACCAAAGGTCACGCAGTGCGACAATTGGTTTCGGCTCGCGCGGTCCTGGGCTTGGATTTCCAATCCGCCGCGAACCGACTCAAATCTGAGGTTGCCCGGACTGCCAATCGGTGCCACGGAAAGCCCGTCCTACAACGGCTGGCCAGCGATTTTCGCTCCTGCCGAGGGGCAGTGAGTCTTTCGTATGAATACGCCCGAAGTCGCCTGTGAGAGATGCTCCGACGAAGGCAGAATCCCCCGCCCGGTGATCGTCGGATCACAGGTTGGTGAGCCTGTCATCGTGGAAGGTTGGTTGCCCTGTGGCTGCGGTGCGGGTGACGACGAAGGCACGCCCTGCACGGTCTGTCGCGGCGTCGGGCGGCTATTCGTCGAGTTAGCGCCTACGGTGCCCGTTGATGCCGAGGCGAGCTGGCACAATTGCGAAAGGTGCGACGGGACGGGTGAAGAACCGGCGCAGCCGCTGCTCGGGATCTTGGAGCGCTTCTTCGAAGACGACGGTTGGGTCACCACCGAGCAGCCTGGTCACGATATTCTTTGGGTTGGCTTCGAGGGGACCAATGGGCAGTGGAAGTGCTGCGCCCAGGCGCGTGAAGAAGAACAGCAGGCAGTCTTCTACTCGATCTGTCCGCGGCGAGTCGAAGGCCCGCAACGCGCCGCGATGGCGGAGTTTATTACTCGCGCCAACTACGGTATCGTGATTGGCAATTTCGAACTCGACTTTTCCGATGGTGAGATTCGATTCAAGACCAGTATTGATGTCGAGGATGCGCGGCTAACACCGCCACTTGTTCACCACCTGGTGTATGCGAACCTGCTGATGACCGATCGGTACTTGCCCGGCGTCACGGCAATCATCGAGGGTCAGTCGCCGCAGTCGGCCTTGGAACTCGTCGAGGGCCAGCCCAACTGATTGACTTGAGCGAGCACCACCCAAACCGAGGATAGGCTACTTTGCCATGACGGATGCGCTCTTCTGGCATCGCCTGCAGTTCGGCTTTACTGCTGCGTTCCACTACATATTTCCCCAACTAACGATGGGCCTTGCACTGCTCATTGTCATCTGGAAGACGCTGGCAGTTCGTCGTAACGACGAAGTTCTCATGCGCGTCGCGCGCTTCTGGATCCGCATTTTTGGCGTCACATTTGCAGTCGGCGTGGTGACAGGGATCCCGATGGAGTTCCAATTCGGTACGAATTGGGCGCGGTTCAGCGAACAGACCGGGGAGGTGATTGGCCAGACCCTCGGTATGGAGGGCATGTTCGCGTTCTTCCTCGAATCCAGCTTCCTGTCGATTCTGCTGTGGGGTGAGAAGCGGTTTGGGCAGAAAGTTCACCTGGCCGCGGCTTGGGCCTTGTTCGTGGGCTCTTGGGCAAGTGGGTATTTCATCATCGTCACCAATGCATTTATGCAACATCCCGTCGGGCACCAAGTGGGGCCAAACGGACAGATCCAGTTGCAGAGTCTGGTCGAGTATCTGCTCAACCCATGGGCATTAGTTGAATATGCCCACAACATGCTAGGCGCGGTTGTTACCGGGTCATTCGTGGTGACTTCGGTTGGGGCCTACTACCTCTTGCGCGGTCAATTCGTGGCCGAGGCGCGGCTGTTCGTGAAAACAGGTGTCATCGTTGGGCTACTAGCCAGTCTCGGCGTGGCGTTCCCCACCGGCGATCTTCAGGGTAAGCTGGTGGCACATCATCAGCCGGTCTCGCTTGCCGCCATGGAGGGGCGCTGGCACAGTGGGACTTATGCCGAGCTGAACTTCATCGGGCAGCCCGACGTGCAAAACCAGAAGCTGGACAACGCCCTACGCGCACCAGCCCTGCTCAGCTTCATCGCCAATGGGTCGTTTTCTAGCAACGTTCGCGGGCTCAACGAGTACCCGAGTGACCAATGGCCAACGAGCATCGAACTGCTCTTTTACAGCTTTCACATCATGGTTGGGTTGGGCACCATCTTCATCGGTATCATGGCGCTGGCAGCATTGTCGCTGTACAAAAAACGCCTATTCGAGTGGCGCGCGTACCTGTGGTTGCTGATGTTGGCGTTCCCTTTTCCGTTCATTGCCAATACTGCGGGGTGGATGACTGCCGAGCTTGGGCGTCAACCGTGGCTTGTCTACGGCCTCTCGCGCACGAACCAGGGGTACAGCCATTTGGTGCATCCTGGGCAGACCGTATTCACGTTGCTTGGCTTCGCTGGGCTCTACCTGGTGCTCGGGCTTCTGTACGTGTTTCTTGTCTTGCGCGAAGTCGAGCATGGCCCAGCCGCCGCGCAAGCCGAAGTGAGCCCCAACCCCTTGGCAATGGGTAACCCGTAAGCCTTTGGAGGCAGCGATGCAGACGCTCTGGTTCTGGTTGACGAGTATCATGATCGTCGCTTATGCGACGATGGATGGCTTCGACTTTGGTGCTGGGATCCTGCATCCCTTCGTGGCCAAAACCGACCGCGAACGGCGTGAGGTGTTGGCAGCCATTGGTCCCTTCTGGGATGGCAACGAGGTCTGGCTGATCGCTGGCGGCGGGACAATGTTCGTCGCGTTTCCGAAGGTGCTGGCGGCGGGTTTTTCGGGCTTGTACCTAGCAATGTTTCTCGTCCTTTGGACACTCTTGCTCAGAGGCATAGCCATCGAATTTCGTAGTCATGTGAAGCTTGACCTGTGGCGCAGCTTCTGGGATGCCGTGTTCTTTCTGGCCAGCACCGCATTGCCCATCTTCTTGGGGGCGGCTCTCGGAAACGTCATTCGGGGGGTCCCCGTCGACGCCCAAGGCCAATTCAATTTGCCCTTGTTTACCGGTTTTGCACCGACCAATCCAGTTGGGATCCTCGACTGGTTCACCGTGCTCGTAGGACTATTTGTTTTCGTTACCCTCGTGGCCCATGGCGCACTGTTTCTTTCCTACAAGACGGACGGCACCGTGCGCCGTAGGTGCCGCAAAGTCGCGTTGCCGCTGTGGAGCACGGCTGCAGGGCTTTCCGTGCTGGCGACTATTGCAACGGCTCGGGTCAACCCGCGAATCTACACCAACCTCGCCACTGCGCCGTTGGCCTGGCTTGGTCTCGCGCTGTTCCTGGCTGGAATGGCAGCGGTATTCGTGGCCCAGCCTAAAGGGCGCGACGGCATAGCCCTGCTCGGCAGCAGTGCCTTCATCGTTGGGATCCTCGTGGCTACGGCAGCCACGGTGTTTCCGGTGATGCTGCGCTCGACGCTCGATCCAGCCTGGAGCCTTACGGCCTTCAACGCCTCGGTGAGTCACTATGCACTTGTTTCCGCGGCAAAATGGTGGTTTCTCGGATTTCCACTGGCCGTCGGCTACTTCATTGTCGTCTTTCGGCTGCACCGCGGCCGAGTGTCGGCGCCGGACGATGGTGAGGGTTACTAGGCCTTCGCCCTACTCCGCATTTGCTTCGCCATCGGGTTCGGGCAAGGTCCGTGTGCCACCTCTTTCCCAGAGCGAGTAGGGCACGTAAGTGTTGAGCTGGGCGCCTTCGTTGTAGTAGGCTTCGAGGTAACGATTGATCTCGTGGCGTCCGGCGTCGCGGGGGAAATCAGTGGGCTCAGCAAACTCGATCGTGATGCGGCGTCGCGGTCCGAAGAAGAGCCCGCTCTTGAGTAACCCAATCAGACCGCGACCGAGTGCGGCTCCAAGCTTTGGCGGTTGGCCACTAGCGCGACCGAATGAGCTTCCCCAGAGCCCGTGAGTGCGAACCAATACGATTCTGATCCCGGGACACGCCCGGACAAGGAACTCGACAGCAGTATTGGAGCGGACGTCCTCGAGGTAAGTTCGATAGATCCGCCCTGCGGGATAAAGCACTAACGCTTCGCCTTGGTTCAGGCCGCGCACGACATTGCGCATGACGACGGCGATTTGGCGCTTCGACGCGCTGCCATGCCGTGGCGAATCCTCGATCGCTCGCACGTTGACGCGCTGCGCGAGCCAGCGGACGCCCGGGCTATCGATCCTTGTCTTGCCAGCCAACGCACGCACGGGGAAGCGCGCTGTCAGGTAGGTCAAGACGAGCACTGGATCGATCAGTGCCGGGTGGTTCGGGAGAAATAGCATCCCGCGCTCGTCTTTCGGCAGCGGCCCCCCGAGCCCCACTATGGTAATGCGATAGCGCAGCGACAAAAGCGCACGGAACAGTGGGCGAAGGATGGCATTGAGCATTGCGAACCCCAGGGCTTTAGCACGCTCGAAGCCACGGGTGGACTCGAGCCGACGGCGAATATCTGAGGAGGCTGCGCCACCGAAGGTCGATAAGTGGGCGCTAGCTAGCGCGCCGGTACATGCTGCGGCGGACCGCTTCGAGCACTGCCTCGGGTTGGAAGGGTTTGGCGATGCAGGGATTGTCGAGCGCCTCGAGCTGGTCGCGCACCGCTTGGATGAACAGGCCGCCAGTCATGAACACCAGGCGTTCTGCCAGCCATGACCGGCGCTCACGCAAGAGCGCAAAGAATTCGAGCCCGTTCATCTCTGGCATCATGACGTCACAGAAAATGACGTGAAAGTCCGCTTGGTCAAGGAGCTTGAGCGCTTCGCTGCCTCGGGTACAGATTGTTACTTCGTGTTGTGAACCAAGGATCCGACCGATACTGCGCGCTACCATGACGTCGTCATCCAGCACCAGAATGTTCAGTGAACGCGAAGACAACGGAGCCTCGGTTGACTCGGGTGCAGGATCGATGGCTAGTTCGGTCTCCTGCATCCTCGGCACTACGACAGTAAACTTCGAACCTCGGCCGAGCTGGCTTTCGACGTCGATTCGGCCTCCCATGCTGGTTACGACATTGCGGCTGATTGACAACCCAAGCCCCGTCCCTTTGCCGATGGCCTTGGTCGTGTAAAATGGGTCGAAGATCCGCTCCAGGCGATCGGCAGGAATGCCGTGACCAGAGTCCTCGACACTGACCTCGACCCAGTTGCCGTCCGCCGAAGGCCGCACGCCGATGCGGATAAGCTGTTCGGAAGGGCTGCCGTCGGGAAGTGCTTGAATCGCGTTGACAATCAGGTTCAAAAACACCTGACCGAGCCGTGATGGGTCGGACAGGACCATCGGTATATCCTGATACGATTTGACGATACGTGCCCGGTGAAATAGATCGCTGCTGGCAATATTGATCGATGCGTCCACCACCGTGCGCACGTCGAGTGGCGTCTGGGTTTCGCCCTCGACGCGTGCAAATGTCTTCAAGTCGCGCACGATATCGCGCACGCGCAGAGCCCCGTTTTGCGCTTCAACGAGTGCGTCGCGAGTCGGCTGCTCAAGCCCTCCAACTTGCTCCTGCCTCAACGCGAAGTCCAAATTATTCAAGATGTAAGCGAGAGGATTATTAATTTCGTGCGCTACGCCCGCTGCTACGGCACCAATGCTAGCCAGGCGTTCGGTTCCGTCGAGTCGTTTCTGTAGCTCGCGTTTCTCATGTTCACGCTGCAGACGTTCACTGATATCCACGATGCTTGCGCGGACCAGCCGCCGTGTTTCGCCGGGCAAGCCAACGAGCCGCACCTCGCAAGGAATCGGCTTTTCGTGGGAGTCGAGAAACGTCCAGTCGAAGAACGGAGTGTCACCACGTAACGCGGCTTCGAGATGGGCATTCGCCGCTGTCTTTGAGTCACGCCCGTCCGGCTGCTGTGGTGGGCTCAGCCCGGCCAGGTTGGTGCGCAGTAGGTGGTGGCGAACCCGTCGAAAAAGCAGTTCTGCGCGGCCGTTGCTGTCAACGAAGCGGCCCGCGCCAGCATCGAAAACTACCACGGCTTCCGGAGCATGCTCGACGAGGGTGCGATAGCGCGCCTCACTGTCGAGGACCTCCTGAGCAGCCTTGCGTTCGGCGGTGACGTCTCTGGCCACGGCGACGTAGCGCGTGGCGACCCCTCGATCGTTGGTGACCGGCGAGATGGCAAGGTCCAATTCCAAGATTGCACCGTCACGCATACGGCTGCGCACTGGGTTGCGCCACGTCGACCCAAAAGTGCTTTCCCGCATGCGATCGCGGGCCTGATCGAGCAGACTTTGACTGAAATCGAAGAATGGGCCTTCGACTCTAAGCAATTCCTGCAAGAGGCGTCCGGTCGACTCCAACGGAAAATAGCCGGTGATGCGGCGAAAGCTCGGGTTGGTCCACTCGACGTGCCCCTCAGCATCGGTCATGCAGATGGCATCCCCAGCATTTTCCAAGGCGATGGCTAAGACGGCCAGTTGTGCATTGGCCGATTCGAGCTCGAGAGTGCGTTCGTGGACCAAGTCATTGAGCGAGGCCTTGCGCTGCTGTTCGCGTGCAAGCATCTGACCAACAGCACGAGTAAGATCTACCAATTCCTGGGGATCACCCCATTGGGGTGCGAGCGGTTGCGCGGGCTCACTCGCGGTGTCGTCGTGCTTGGTTGCTTGTACGAGCCTGGTGATTGGTAGCGCGAAGCGTCGTGCCGAAAAGAATGCCACGGCGAGTGCACCGAGCAGCGCCCACGCAGAAACGGCGATCGTGGATTGCCGCATCGCCCGTGCAGCCACCTGAGTTTGAGCTGCTGGTCGCATGGTAACGATCGACCAGTTGACGTGAGTTGACGCAATTGGCACGCTGCTGGCGCGCATCGACTCACCGTACTCGTCGACTGCCACTCGCAACTCAGGCTGGCTCGCCCAGCGCAACAAAGGGCTCGCCGAAACGTCACGCAATTTGTCGATCGGATTGGGGCGCGAATCCGCTAATACTCTCGAGGAACCGTCGACAATTACGGCTTGGGTTCCTGGGGCAGCGGCGAGGCAAGCAGCCACAATTTGACGTACTTTATCGAGACTGACCGAGGCGGCCACAAAGCCCTCTAGGGTGCCGCTTTTCGATACCAGTGGCGCCGCCACGTGCAAGTTGGGTTGAAGTGTACGTCGCCCCACCTCTACGCCCGAGACAGCCGTTTGCCGGGTCTGCATCAGGAGTTGGTAGTACTGGCGGTCGGCGTAGTAAACACCAGCATTCTTCTGACCGTCAGTGCCCAATTTGGGGGTAGCCACCAGGGAATGAGCAGCCGCATTGGCGATGTACAGCATGCTATAGCCGCCGGTATGCGCAAACACCCCATCGAGGAGCAGCTGCAAGCGCGCTTCGTTGGCAAGCTCGGTTGGGTCAATTTGCGACGCTAACGTGTTTACAGTGCGGATCTGCCGCTCCAAATGGGCTCCCGCATCTCGGGCAATATCGAGTGCAAGCTCGCGTGTATGCCGATCCGCCTCTTGCAATGCCAAATGCGAGAGCCGTGAGGCTTCGACCGTACCGAGCCACACCACGGGAGCCGCCGACATCAGGCTAAGGACCAAGAACAGATAGCTTCGAACCCCAATTCGCCGCATCTCGCCCCTACGCTTGCCCTCTCGTCAGCTGACCCATGCTAGGAGTTTGCGCAGGGCGAGTCAATGCCGACCGCTGCAAAGGGCTTTCCTTCTTGTGCGGCCGGGCAGGCTGATTCTGAATCAAAGCCAGAGCGGATTCTGACCTGACTTTACAAGTTTTTGAGCGAATTCGCCAACGAACTGAGGCTAGATATCATGGTGAAGGAGGCAACGGAGGCCTCGGGTACCGTCGCAACGGAAGCGCTCGCGATTTTAGCGCTGCCACCAGTCTGAGTGGAGGCAACTGCTGGGCTGGTCGCGTTCGCGACCGTTGTCGGGTCTGTCTCGAGGTCGGCGGGAGCAGTCGTGGTTTCGCTCGTCGTGTCACTTTTGATTGCATTCGTGGGTGGGTGAGCTGGGATTAGTGCTGAGTCCAAGGTTTCTTCGAGTTTCGACAGAAGACTTGGCGGCCCTGATGCTGCCGGCCCCTGCAGCTCGTGAGGTCTGTTGTGGCCGCGGTGCCCGTGGTGGCCGCGGTGCACCCCGGGGCTATCGGGAGGGGGTAGGCGGAAGTGCTTTCCGTCAGGTAGAAGTGCCGAAAATTCTTCGCTGCTGGATGGACCGGCAGACGCGGATTCAGTTGTCGGCGCCGCGGTTGCAGGTTCAGCCAAGCGTTTCGAATCCGGAGCTTTTTCGACTGTCAAGCTGCGGAGCTCGAACCGCGAGTTACCATGAATGAGCATGGGTTTGTCTCCAGCAAGTCTTTGGCGCCAGAGGTGGCGTCAGCGACTTTGCACGACTCGCACCAAGCGAAAAATCGCGTTCCTGTCGCAAATCGTGGTCGCGCCTCAGCGGATCTCAGTCAGCCAATTGGCAGCCTTTGCAGTCTGTGCTGACGGGTCGACAATGAATTGACTCTTCCTTTAGCAACGCAGTTTTGTTTCGCTAGGCGCTGCTCTCGCACCTAGGCAGATGACTGCATCGGTCGTCGCAGGGTCGCATCAGCCCTTCCTTGACCCTCGACTTTGCGCTACGGTCCAATTCTCAAAGGTTTGTATGAAATTCATTCGTTGTCCGTCGGTTTCGTGGCTCATCGCAGGCACCTGTCTATTGACGTCCAGTTGTGGCGGAGGCAGCAAAGAGTACCCTGGTGGTGCTGGCGGCAAGGGGGGCACGGCTGGGCGGAACGTGAGCCAAGGCGGCTCTGAGGTCGGCGGGGCCTCCTCGAGCTCGGGCGGCGCAACCAGTATCGGGAACGCGGGGGCCAATAGCGTAGTTGGTGATGTGCCAATCATCGTCGTCGATCAATTTGGCTATCTACCCGACTCGGAAAAGATCGCCGTGATTCGTGATCCGCAAACCGGGTTTGACGCCGCGACGGACTTCACACCGGGCTCGAGCTACGCATTGGTCGACGCCACGAGTGGTACTCAGGTGTTGACGGGCAAAGCGACGCCTTGGAACAGTGGTGCCGTACATGCCCAAAGCGGCGACAAGGCCTATTGGTTCGACTTTTCATCGGTTACCACGCCGGGCACCTATTACGTGCTCGATGTCGAAAAGAACCAGCGTTCGCCCGAGTTTCGCATTGCCAGCGACGTCTACAAAATCGTGCTGCGCCATGCACTTCGCACCTTCTTCTACCAACGCGTCGGACAGGCAAAACAAGCACCGTATGCCGACGCCGCCTGGGTCGACGCAGCTAGTCATGTCGGGGCGCTTCAGGATCACAATGCTCGGCGCTACAACGCCAAGACCGACGCGACTACCGAGCGCGACCTTTGGGGTGGTTGGTACGACGCGGGTGACTTCAACAAGTACACGAGCTGGACCGCGAACTATGTCACCGAGATGCTGCAGGCGTACGAAGAAAACCCAGCGGCCTTCACCGACGACTTCGGGATCCCGGAATCTGGCAATGGTGTGCCCGACATCCTCGACGAGGCGCGTTGGGGCCTTGACTACCTAACTCGTTTGCAAAATACCGATGGCAGTATGCTTTCGGTCGTGGGTGAGGCTTCGGGCAGTCCGCCCTCGGCTGCCACAGGCCAAACCCTCTACGGCACGACGAACACCTCGGGAACACTGGCTTCTGCAGCGGCATTTGCGGCCGGTGCACGCGTATTGGCCAATGTGGCCGTCGGTGACTTTGCAACCTTTGCCACGGCGCTCGGCACCCGTGCCACCGAAGCCTTTGCTTGGGCCGAGGCCAATCCGGCAGTCAGCTTTCGCAACAACGAATCGGCATCCGGTACTTCTGGGCTCGCTGCCGGGCAACAAGAGGTCGACGCCACAGGGCTCGTTGCCTATCGCATCAAGGCAGCGGTGCACCTGTTCCGCCTCACGGGCAGCGCTACATACAGTGCGATTGTGGATCAGCTTTACACTCAGATGCAGCTGATCAAATCCACTTTTGCCTACCCGTTCGAGGTCGATCGCCAGGACATGTTACTTTGCTACGCGGACGCCACGGGCGCGACGGCCACAGTGCGTGACGCCATTCGTTCCAAGTACAAGACCAGCGTCACGACCGGTGGGGACAATCTGCCAGCTCACACCACGAGCAAAGACCCCTATCTGGCGTACATGAAGGACTACGTTTGGGGTAGCAATTCCACCAAAAGCAATCAGGGCAATCTGTTCTGGGCGATGGTCGTTCACGGCATCGATACGTCGCAGGATACCACGATGAAGCGTGTTGCTGAGCGTTACATCCACTACGTACACGGCCTCAATCCGCTTGGTCTGGTGTACCTCTCGAATATGAGCTCGGCCGGTGCCGAGCGCTCGGTGACGTCCTTCTTTCACACCTGGTTCAGCGAAAGCAGCGCACGCTTCAGTCGCGTTAGCGCGAGCACTCCCGGTCCGGCACCAGGGTTTCTCACCGGTGGCCCGAATCCTCAATACCAACTCGATGCCTGCTGCACGGGGCAGACTTGTGGCAGCGCGTCGAACAACGCCAAGTGCACCGAGAGCGCCTTGACGCCGCCTCTGGGGCAGCCGGCCATGAAGTCCTACCTGGATTTCAATGGCAATTGGCCGCAAAACAGTTGGTCCGTCACCGAGAATAGCTGTGGCTACCAGATCGCGTATATTCGGCTCCTGTCGAAGTACGTGCGCTAATGCCCCGAACCTTACCCCTGTTTGAGTGTTTGCCCTGTGGTGCCTGTTGCTATCAACGCACGGGCACCATTCTCGTGTCCGAGGCCGACATCGATAGGTGGCGTGACGCAGGTCGACACGACATTCTCGAGCAAATCGAGCCGGGACATTTTGGTTTTCAAGCGTTCAAAATGAGTGCCGCGGGTTGTTGTGTATTTCACGGCACGCCCGAGCACGCTCACGCCTGCGCCATCTATGAAGACCGCGCTGACGTCTGTCGTGACTTTGTGGCGGGGCTCGGCCAATGTCAGGAGTTCCGGCGCGACCGCGGTGTGAAATAGCGCTCCGGCCTGTGCTGTGGCTGCACGGGGTGTGCTGGTAGGCGGTTACAGCCAGCGCAGAATGTCTTTGGAGGCGGGACTGGGCGCGACAGGAATGTCAGCCCTTGAAGAATATTCCGTGGAACCAGCTGCCAATTTCCTGCAGGGTCCTATACTTAGAGGAGCTGGCACGCATTCTGCAAGCAGCGAGGACATTATGGCTCTGGCGCTTCGCGTGGCTCTCTGGATTGTCGTCCTTCTTGCACCTGGTGGCTTGTTATTGTTGCCGTTTTTGGCGCTCAACGAGCTCAAGGGTTCCCACAAGTCGGACACGGCGGGCGCTCACTGAGAGTATCAATTTCTAAGCCAAGCAGAACAGCCGTCACAGCTGTTACGAAGAGCGGACACACCAGCTGTCCGCTTCTTGCTTTTGTCACCTTGGGCACCTCCAGCGAAGCGGCGCCTCGTAACTTTCATTTTGTCGGTGCGGCGCGGCCACGACCGGGTACCGCTCGCCCTTGGGACCCGTGAACTTTTAGTCGATGACCACGCCCCCTTGACCCACCCATGAAGCTTTACCTCGATGATCAGCGTCCCGCGCCCCCAGGTTGGGCCTTGGCGCGCACGGCGGACGACGCGATTGCACTGTTGCGCCAAGGCGGCGTCACCGAACTGAGTCTCGACTACGACCTCGGTGACCCCCATTTCGGGACGGGTCTCGACGTCCTCGATTGGCTCGAGCGCGCGCTTGCCGAACGCAAAGTGACGTTACCGCGCCTAACAGCCCATAGCGGCAGCCCGATCGGTCGCCGGCGCCTCGAAACCACCATAGCGCTGCTCGAAGAGCGATTCGGGTGAACTAGCTCGCTACGCCTCGCGCGCAACGCGCTCGGCCGCGGCCACGGTGTTTGACAGGAGCAAAGCTCGAGTCATCGGCCCCACACCACCTATCCGCGGCGACAGCCAACCCGCGACTTCGGCGACCTCGTCGGCAACGTCGCTCATTAGCTTCTTGTCCTTGAACGAGACACCTGCCGCCACGACCGCAGCACCGGGCTTTACCATGTCGGGCTGAACGAGCCCAGCGACGCCAGCCGCGGCCACGATAATGTCCGCCTGTCGTGTGTACTGGCCGAGATCTTTGATGCCAGTGTGCACGACGGTTACAGCCGCGTTGGCATTCGGTTTCTTCAGCGTGAGTAGGTTGGCGAGCGGGCGCCCAATCGTCAACCCGCGACCGACAATCACGACGTGTTTACCCGCGATCGGCACCAAGTAGCGCTCAAGCATAAGTTGAATGCCACGCGGCGTACAAGCGAGTGGCGCATCGACGCCCATGACCAAGTGTCCAAGATTGACCGGATGCAACCCGTCGGCATCCTTCTCCGGCAAGACCTCACGCAGGAGTTTCTCGTAGTTGAGGCCCTTCGGAAAAGGGTACTGCATGATGTACGCATGCACCGCCGGATCGGCATTGAGGCGCCGGATGACGGCGAGAATATCAGCCTCGGTAGCGGTTGCCGGCAACCGCTCGTCGAACGACGTAATCCCGAGATCGCTGCAATCCTTGTGCTTCATCGACACGTAGCGCTGACTCGGGCCGTCATCGCCCACGAGAATCGTTCCGAGGCCTGGCACAATACCAGACGTGCAAAGGGATTCGATCCTGGCGCGGAGCTCTTGCTTTAGGGTCGTGGCTAGGGCTTCACCGTCGAGCGTAATGGCAGTCATCGCGGCCGAAGCTAGTACGAAATGGGCGATAAGGCCACGGTTGAGTTCAGCGCCGCGGTTGACGACCCTCGCCGGACGTCTGAATCTCTAGCCCAAACTGGAAATTTTCGGACTTCGCGATGACCATGCAAGCGGCAGGAAACTCCTGCACGAGTACGAACCCGAGCCGAGGCGGCACAGCCAGTCGAGCAGCGCCTAACACTTCACCGTGCGTTCATCCGCGCCTCGGCGGCTCTGAGGGCCGTGGCTTGGTTGCTCGCGGTACGACCAGTACGCGTAAGCGCCACCGCAGTACTGATGACAACGGTCGAGAGCAACGCGCGCTTCGCGAATCGATGTAGCCGCGGGTGTTGTGCAAACTGATCGATACCGTGAGCCATCGCTATGCAGATGAACGCTGCCAATGAGCCGTAGTAACGCTGACCTCCGAGCACACCGCCACCCAGGTAACTTACGATGAGAAAGCCATAGATTCCGATAGGAAGGATCCAACCCGGTTGAAGCGCCGTCTTCAGGCCAAATGGTGCCAGTAGCACCAAAGGTCCAAAGTAGAGGAGCGGCAAAAGCACCGGAAACCAGAGCGCCTCCATCACGAGTCCGTGACTGAGAACTTGTCTTTGCGCGTGCGTGTAGCGGTAGAGTTCGTCCAAAAAAACGAACCAGGCGCCATCGACCCAACGATGCACGAGGACCCACCCCGCGATAGCGATCGCCGGCGGGATGGCCACTGCGATGCTGAGCGGCTCCATTGAACGCAGCCATTCGGGAGTGAGACGAAAGCGCTTGCTGATGCGCAAAAGAACCGATTGTGCCAGGACCAAGCCCGCAGCACCCCAAGCTTCGTAACGGATCAAGCAAGCTGCAGCGAGCAGCAGCCCCGCTGACCTGTAGCGCCGCGCGTCAATCGCCCAAGCTGCGACGAGAATGCACGTCGAAAAGAGTGACTCTTGCTGAGCCGAGACGCCAATCACGCTCGGGATAGCTGCTAAGGCGCAAGCAATGGCCGCGAGGAAGGCGGTGCGTTCGCGGTCGCGAGTGCCGCGGTGATCGTAGGCGTACACGACGAGCGGCAATGCCGCGATGAAGCACGCCGATAGGATGCGCGCGACGCCGAAGTGGGTCTTGGTGCAGGCCAACGCGGTGAGCAAGAAGTGATAGAGCGGCAGCCAGACCCAATGCAGCCCGAGGTTCCAAGGCTGGCTACATAGGCCACGCGCGCTCGAAAAGTGGCCATAGGCGTCCATGTCGACGTCGGGAACGAAAAGGATCCAGGCGACTCGAAATGCCACGAGCACTGCCGTCAGTCCGGCTAGTGCAAGCCATGGGCGGTGCGAGTCTCGCATGGCGCCGGAGTACCACGCAGGGGACGCCTCGTCAGTACTAGGTGCCGGAAGTGATCGTGGGGCGGCAGCCAAGGTTCGGAGGCGCAACTCGGCCTAGTTGCTGCTCGATTACACACGTTCGCTCTTGCTACTTGCTTGAAGGCCGGGGCTCAAGTATCAAAACAACGTGAAAACTTGGGCGAAGGTCGAGCGACAGCGCCTGGTCGGGGCAACGTTTTCGGTGATCCGTTGTGGGGCCTGTGGTGGCGGTCGGCTCAGGCACGCGCAAAATCCGTAGTTTTTCGAGCGATCGCATTGCGTTTCGCTCAGCGTTCACGAAGTATTGTGGCGTGAACTTTCGCCAATGCCGAGCTTTTGTTTTCGATATGGACGGCACTCTGACACGCGCGGTCCATGATTTCGATGCCATTCGCTGTAGCTTGGGGCTCCCCGCAGGTTTGCCAATTCTCGAATCGCTGTCGGCTCTGCCTGAAGCCGAAGCTTCTCTGAAGTGGCAACAACTTGAGGAAATCGAGCTTGAGTTGTCGAAGACAGCCACGGCCAGCGATGGTGCGGCGCAGTTGTTGGAACTGCTCTCGCAGCGCGGGGTGCGGCTCGGGATTGTGACTCGAAATAGCTTCGAGAACGTGGTGGTGTCGCTGCGCGCGGCAGGGTTGAACCAGTACTTTCCGCATGATTGCGTTTCTACGCGTGACAACGCCAAGCCCAAGCCCGATCCGGATGGGCTACAGCGTTTGATCGAACTATTTGGTCATCGGCCAGAAGAGGTCGCGATGGTGGGTGACTACCTGTTCGATCTCGAATGCGGTCGTCGCGCGGGCGCCTGCACCGTACACTATGCTGCAGACGATTCGCGCGCCTGGCCTGACGTCACCGACCTCCGCATTCGCTCGTTTGCGGAGCTCATGCCCTATTTGCAGTGAACTCGGCGGCGGCCTGCCTAACCGACTGCACGCTTGAACTCTTCGATGAAAGCCTTCACGGCGGCCGAAGGCCGCGAGCGTTGGTCCCAGGCAATCTGCACTTCGCGTTTCGGGATGGGCTGCGTCAAATGCACCGCCCGAAGCGTTGGATCCCTCGGACTCAGGTAGCCTAGGGGCAAGATCGTGATCCCAAGCCCGGCGCGCACGACCTCGCGAATCGCTTCGCCGGACTCGAGTCGCAGCAGCACCTTGGGTACGAAATCCGCCTTGCGGCAGGCGTCGACGATGAGGCCGTTAGTAAAGGTGCCAGGCAACACCATCACGAAACCATGGTTGGCCAAATGACGCAACGGGACGCGCTGGCGCTTGGCCAAGGGATCGTCATGACGCACGATAGCGACCAGCTCTTCGCTGCAGAGCCGCCGCGCCTCGAGATCCGAAAGCACTTGTGCCGGTGCACCGGCAATCAGGCCCACGTCGATGCGCTGCTCGAATAGTGCGCTCGGTATGTCCTCAGCGGCCAGGGTGTAAAGACTTACTTCGACCTTGGGGTGTTCGAGCGCGAAGCGTGCCAGTGGCTTTGGTAACAACGTCGAGTTGAGCGTCTGCATCGAACCGATACGCACCTGGCCGCGAACGACCCCGCGTAGAGCCGACAAGTCGTCGCCGAAAGCTTGCACCTCGCCAACGGCGCGCCTTGCCCGCGCCTCGAGTAACTTGCCAGCTGCAGTGGCAGTGAGCAGTGGGTGCCCTTTGCGCGGTCGCTCGAGCAGGCGTTCACCCACTTCGGATTCGAGCCGTGCAATCGCATGACTCAAGGTTGGTTGAGCGACGTGTAGCCGGCGCGCCGCGCGGGTAAGATGTCCCTCGTCAAGGCAAACGAGCAAGTAGTTCAGATCGCGAAGCTCCATGACTTCTAATTTCCTGCTTGGAGCATGGTTGGGGTGCCACCGCACATGCACATAATGAATGGACCATATACAAACATATCATTGGAAGCAATGCCCAGTTCGGGCCACCGTAAGGGCATGGCACAGCCGTCGCAAATGCACATCGCCCTGTCAGAACGCGCCAAAACCCTGCCCGGATCGGCGATCCGAGCGCTTTTGTCGAGCGCACGCAGTAACGTTGCACTCGATTTGGGCGGCGGGATCCCTGAGCCCGACCTTTTTCCTGGCCCGCTATTGGTGGACGTGTTTTCGCACTTGATCGCAACCGACGCCGCACAGGCGCTTCAGTACGCGCCCACCGAAGGGTTGCTTCCGCTGCGCGCACGCATTGCGCAGCGACTCCAGCAGCGCGGCTGCTCGGTGACTCCCGAACAGGTCATCATCACTCACGGTTCGCAGCAAGCACTCGCGGCCGCGGCGGCCCTCTTGACGAGCCCGACCGAGCCCGTGGCCCTCGAGCTGCCGGTGTATCCCGGCGCGCGACAAGCATTTGCACTGGCAGAAGCGCCGAGCGTGCCCTTGCCCGTCACCGAGCAGGGTTGGGAAATGGCAGCACTGAAACGCGCTCGAGTCGCTGTCATCTACGTCAATCCGAGCTACCAGAACCCCACGGGTCGCAGTGCAAACATCGAACAGCGACGCCTGCTGGCCGAATACGCTGAGGCTACGGAAACGTTCGTCGTTGAAGATGACGCCTATGGTGAGCTTGGATTTGACGCAGCCCCCACGCGACCGATTCTCGCTGACGCGCCTACGCGCGGGATTCTCGTCGGTACCTTTTCGAAGACGCTTTGCCCAGGGCTGCGCGTTGGTTGGATCGTGGTCCCACGCGGCCTGGTTGAGCCATTGGTGCGGATCCTTCAGGCCTCGAGTTTACAACCGGGGACTTTGACGCAACACCTGGCATTCGGGTTGCTTGAGCGACTCGATTGGCAAGCGCATCTCGGCCGGTTGCGGTGCTGCTACCAAACCCGAGCCTTCGCCCTGCATGCGCGTTGTCACGAGCTCGGATTGCACGCCGCAGCGCCCAAGGGTGGCTTCTTTCTTTGGGTACGCACGCGGGGCGCGGCCTCGCGGGTGGCCGCAGTCGCCGCGGCGCATGGGGTGCTAACCGTGCCCGAGCGGGCATTTCAGCATTCGGTCGACGCTGGGCCCGATCGGCATCTGCGCCTGGCATTCTCGCGATTTCGCGACATCCCAGGTGATCTTGAGAAACTAGCGACGGCCCTTGGGTCCGGCTCCGTACTATAACGCCAGCCTGACGATGAAACGCAGCCTCGAACCCTCGCGTGGACCCTCGACACGCACTGTTGGCCGCGGCAAGCCGCGCAGCGCTGTGGCCACGCCGGACAGACAAATGCATCGAGCCAAGGGACTATCGCTGGCGCTTGCGGATTCTCTCGCCTGCTACCCAACGTGGCCCGCTCCGGACGTGATCGTTTCCGATGGTGCCTACGGCGTGCTTGGCTTCGATGGCGACACGGCGGGGCACCTCGACATTGCGGCCTGGTACGAACCGCACGTGACGGCGTGGGCTAATGCTGCCAAACCCAATACGACGCTCTGGTTCTGGAACTCGGAAATCGGTTGGGCCATGGCGCACCCAGTGCTTGAGCGTGCGGGCTTTCGCTACGTGAGCTGCAATATTTGGAACAAGGGGCGTGGGCATATTGCTGGCAATGTCAGTACGTCGACGATTCGACGCTTTCCCGTAGTGACCGAGGTATGTGCACTGTATGTTTTTGACGCCCAAATTCAGGGTTGCGGCCTGAAGCAATGGTTACTGTCCGAGTGGAAGCGCACGGGGTTGCCACAGCGCGAGGCGAACGTCGCTTGCGGTGTCAAGGACGCCGCCACGCGAAAATACCTGACCCAGGGACACCTTTGGTATTTCCCTCCGCCCGAGGCATTCGAGCGGATTGCGGCGTATGCCAACGCGCACGGCAAAAAAGCAGGGCGCCCGTACTTCTCGCGCGATGGCAAATCGGTGATGATTGCGGACGACTGGGAGCGCATGCGCGCGAAATTCGCGTGTCCCCACGGCGTCACCAACGTTTGGGACCGCCCCGCATTGCGCGACGACGAACGCATCAAGTGTCCTGAGGGCAAAGCTGTGCACTTGAATCAGAAGCCGCTTGATTTGATGACGCGTCTGATCGAGACCAGCAGCGATCGAGGCGATGTCGTGTGGGAGCCCTTCGGGGGGCTGTGCTCAGCCTCGCTCGCAGCTCACGCGCTTGGTCGTCGCGCCTACGCTGCCGAGCTCGATCCGACGTATTTTGCCTATGCACTACGGCGTTTCGAGTCGGTGTAGCCTGGCATTCATGCCCCGGGTTACCAACCACGGCGCTTCAGTTCGACCAGATCGATCATCTCCGGAATATCGACGATTTTCGAGCGCAACGCGCCGTGCGGTTGGCCCCGCTGCACTTCGATGGCGTCGAGGGTCCGCCAATCCGCGAAGCTGACCGCACGCACCTGGCGTTTTTCGAGTTGTGCCTTGATTGCGCTGCGCCCAGCGCGAGCTTCCGCGCACGGCTGGGCCGCGCGGTAATCCGCCAGCATGCGCGCCACGACCTCCGCTGAACCAGCCTTTTGCGTCGCGATCAGCCCACGTGCGCCCGTTCTCGCCCAGCCCGTGCAGTACTCGCGCGGCCGCATTGCCTGGGACTCGGGCTCGAGCACCCGCCCGTCCACGTTGGCGATAGTTCCATGCTTTTCATCGAACGGGACGCCGGCAATCCGCTTGCCGGCATAGCCAATCGAAACGAACACCGCGCCCACATCGAGGCTCTCGACCTGGCCCGTCCCAATAGCTTGTAAGTGCCCGTGCTTGTCAGCCACCAGACGATTGCGCTCAAGGCGTAGCTGCTGCAAATGGCCCGCTCCGTCGCCAACGAGTTCAACCGGGGACCACAGAAATCGAAATTGGATCCTACGCGGTGCCTTCGGCGGCGCAGATTGGGCGATCGAACTGAGCAGTTCGTAGCTGCGCTTTGCTGGATCCTTGTCGCTTGCGCCATCGAGATAGGCTCGATCGCGTTCGGTCAGGATTAGCTCGTCTGGGTTGGCGTGGGCCGTGACCCCGGGCGTCTCGAGCAGCTCGCGCAACTCCGAAGGCGTAAATGTGGCTTGCACCGGGCCGCGTCGACCAATTACCACGACTTCCCGGACCTGGCTCGCGAGCAAAGCCGTCAGCGCATGGTCAGCAATATCGGTCGAGCGCAGTTCTGCGGGTGACTTGGCCAGAATTCTTGCCACGTCGACCGCGACGTTCCCATTGCCGATGATCGCAACGCGCTCGCTCGATAAGTTGAACTTGGCGTCACGATAGTCGGGATGACCGTTGTACCAACCCACGAAGACTGAAGCTGGCGAGCAACCCTCTAGGTGCTCACCTCGAACACCGAGTCGGCGATCGTTCTCGTTGCCCGTTGCATAGAGCACTTGGTCGTAGAAAGTTTTCAAGTCGCTGACCTCAATATCGCGACCGAGCTGTACGTTACCGAAGAATTCGAAGCGCAGATCGTTGCCCCAACGCTCGTACACGCGGGTCACGCTCTTGATCTTCTGATGATCCGGCGCGACGCCAGCGCGTACCAATCCGTAGGGCGTGGGCAGCCGATCGAACAAGTCGACCTCGACGGCCTGTGCGGATTGCTCGAGCAACGCGATTGCCGCATGGAACCCCGCCGGACCCGCGCCGACGATGGCTACGTGAAGGACATTTGTTGTGGGACCAGTCAACTTGCCGTTTCCGTTCATGCGACCCACCGTTGATAGCCTTCGTTCACGCCGATGTCCATCGTGTCCCTCAACGGCATCGTCAAGTTGGTTCTACTTGCTTTGAGTGGTTGTTTTGAGGTCAATGCGTCGCACGTCTGCACGGTCGCGTCGCCGAAATTGGGAACTTGTCTCGCTTCAACGCTGCACGCAGTGCCATTTCCGCACGGTTTCAAGGCCAGGTGGCCAACGGACAAGATCGGTCGTAGAAGTCAGGCCGTGATGCGTGCATACCTGGCAGTAGAAGGACGAGAAGCTGAGCTCGTGCAAGAGCTTGCCAATGCTGGCTCGTGCATTTCCGAGCAAGCCGGGAGGCTCGTCATCACAGAGAACGGGCCAAAACGAGCCGCTTGGGCGAGCAACGTTTGGTACGCCGCGGAACGCATCGCCGTTGCGTCGATTCGCGAGGCCCAATTAGCCTTGGCTGCTCGCGGTGCACGCTGGTGCCTGCTGAGCCAAAGTCATCACCGCCGGGCTGCCCTCATTCAGGCTGGGCTGGTTGGGCCCAGTACCGCGCCCTTGCGCTTTGGTGCGCGACCACCTCGAGAAGCGTTGGGTAGCTGGACCCTGCTCGACGAGCACACCCTGCTCGCGAGTCCGAGTTGCTCGAGCCCCTTCCCGAATGGTGAAATCGAGTTCGTCGAGGATCACCATGCGCCGCCGAGCCGAGCCTACCTTAAGCTCTGGGATCTGTTTACGGTAACCGCTAAGAAGCCACGCAAGAACGAACTGTGTCTGGATCTCGGCAGCAGCCCCGGGGGCTGGACCTGGGTGCTCGCGTCGCTCGGCGCCCGAGTCATCAGTGTCGACAAAGCGCCCCTCGACCCGAAAGTCGTTGGGATGCCTGGTGTCAAGTACGTTCAAGGCAGTGCTTTCGCCTATGATCCAGTGTCGCATCCAGCGGTTGATTGGCTCTTTTCCGACGTAATTTGCTACCCAGGCCGACTGCTTGAGTACGTTGAACGTTGGATTATTGCCGGAAAGGCGCGCAACATCGTGTGCACCCTGAAGTTTCAGGGCGAAACCGACCACGCGGCGGCGCGCGGGTTCGCTCGGATCCCAGGGTCGCGCTTGATGCACCTGCACCACAATCGGCACGAGCTAACGTGGTTCTGGGTTGGGGGCAGTTCCCGAACACATTGATCACACTGGCTGAGCTGTGTATCCTCCGGTGTCGAACACGTGGAGGAGAACCATGTCGCAAGCATCCTCGAGCGCTGATTCCGGTCGGCAGGCATCCGCAGCAAGCTCAACAAACCCGGCTTACGCTGCGGCTGAGTCTGTAGAGACGGGGGAGGTCGAAGCGCCGTTCCGTTACGTGCACGACAAGGAGCGTGAGTTTCTGGGCACCGAAGAAGCCGAACAGCGCGCGCTTTGTCTATCCGGTGGTGGGATTCGAAGCGCGACTTTCTCGCTCGGCGTACTTCAAGGTCTAGCGGACAGGAAGCTCTTGAGTCAGTTCGACTACCTTTCCACGGTTTCCGGAGGTGGGTACATCGGTTCGTGGTTGAGTGCGTGGATTGCGCGCACGTCGACCGGTGTCGTCGGGGTCGAAGCTCAACTCAAGAGTGCAAACTATCCTGAACCCGATCCGATCCGTCACCTGCGACGCTACAGCAACTACCTGACGCCAAAGCTCGGCCCATTTTCACCAGACAATCAGGCGCTGGCATCGATCGTCCTGCGCAATCTGTTGCTGAACTGGCTTGTCCTGGTGCCGGTCTTCTTCGCGGCTCTGTTGGCTCCAAGGTTCGCGTTGTCGATGTATGGCAGACAATGGTCTTGGGATTTTGCGACCGGTGGAGCGATCTCCTTGTCGCTATTTGGGCTTGGAATCGCGTTCGCAATCACCGGTCTGAAGCCGACGGGCAGCCGTGGCAATTACCAATTTTTCGCCACGCTGGGCTGTTTCCTGCTGTCTGCCATTCTGCTTCCGTTGGAGCTTCAGGTCGATAAGCTCTATGAAAAATGGGGCAATTGGCTAGGTGACGCCTTGGCCTTGACGCCGTGGTTGGCCATTCCGGTTGGTGTCATGTTTGGTATCTACGTCTTCACGTGGAAGCGAGCCCAAAGGTTTTCTCAGTATTTGCGTATCGCCAATGCAACCACGATTGGTCTCTGGTTGTTGGTTGCAGCGGTCTACCTCTTAGTGGCACGCGTGATTCCAGGGGCAGAAAAGCACGACGCGGTCCGCGTCGCCTACGTCACGCCACTGCTACTCCTTGGTTTGCTTCTCGTGGGTTACGTCGTTACGGGTCTGACCCACACCAACGAAAGCGAGCAGCATCGCGAATGGTTGTCGTCCTTAAGTGGGTCGATTTTGGGTTTGGCCCTCGCGTGGGCAGCCATCGGTACGTTGGCCTTCTACGGCCCGCAACTGTACGAGTTGGGCACCTACAGGCATTTTGGTAGTTGGGTGAGCACCAATGCCGAGCAATTCGAGCGAATGGCTAAAGGTATTACTGCCATTGGCGGTATCATTGGCGGCCTTTACACCGCATTCAAAGGGCACGAAGGAAAGTCAGCGTCGGGGCGCAACGGCGCAGGAACGGTGCTGATTTCCACCGGTACGGCACTAGGTGTATTCGTCGTCGCATTGGCCCTGTCGCTTTCGGCACTCGCGGATGTCATCATTCCTGCTGTCGATGCACTGAGCTTTGGTGAGACACACTTCGAGGTGTTGAGCGCCACTAGGCCCGGGCCGTTGCTGGCGCTTATTGCTGCGTTGGTGTTAGTCGCCGCGGTCCTCTCGCGATACATCAGCTTGAACAAGTTTTCGCTCCATTCGATGTATCGCAATCGCCTGGTCAAGGCATACCTTGGGGCTTCGCGCACCGACAAACTCAAGCTTTCGGAACGATTCATCCCCAGGTACGACCCCGACGATGACCTCGAACTGCGAGAGCTCGCTTTCGATCCGGACATGCCCGACACTGCGAAAGGCCTCGCGCCGAATCGCGATGGTCGGCCGCTGCATCTGGTCAACATGGCGCTGAACCTTAATGGCGATGAGAACCTTGCGTGGCAAGAGCGGCGGGCAGAGAGCTTCGTTGCTTCACCGCTACACGTCGGGTTCGAACGGCCTGGAGACGACAAGTCGAATAGCGGCTTTCGACCCACCAAGTTCTATGGCGGCTTCAAGGACAAGCCCGTCACGTTGGGCACCGCGATGGCCATCTCGGGCGCAGCCGCGAACCCGAATATGGGCTACCACTCCTCACCACTCGTCACTTTCGTCATGACGCTGTTCAATGCGCGGCTCGGGTGGTGGCTCGGAAACCCCGGCAAGCCTGGGAGTGCAGCAAGACTTCGTGAAGCGTCCTGGGTTCGCTCAGGCCCGGCCTTTAGTCTTCACTATTTGCTATGCGAGGCGCTTGGGTGGACGACGGATGCGCAGAAGTTCGTGAATCTGTCGGATGGCGGCCATTTCGAGAACTTGGGTATCTACGAGGCAGTGCGGCGCCAATGTCGCGTCATCGTGGTGGTCGACGGCGGCTGCGATTCAGAGTACACCCTGAGCGATCTGGGCAACGCGATCTGCAAGTGTCGCGTCGACTTCGGCGCTGAAATCGACTTTGGTAAGTCACTTCAAGGGATCCGCGACCGGACTAGCCGTTGTGCCATCGCCACCATTACGTACAACGACAAGCATGGAGACCCACACAAGAAGGCGCAGGTGGGTAGGCTCGTCTACGTCAAGCCGATGATCCTACCGCAAGCTACCCAATCCGAGCCAGTTGACGTTTTAGCGTACCACAGTGAGCACGCGACGTTTCCCAACGAAACAACTGCAGATCAGTTCTTCTCAGAGTCGCAATTCGAGAGTTACCGGCGGCTCGGCTTGCACACGATCCTGACTTCGGCTGAATTCAAGGACGAGGTCTCGCTCTTCGTCGACAACGGTGTGACGGGCAGGAGCCTCATGCGGTCCACCCCTCCTGGTCGCCAGTCCCACCGTGCACCGGCAAGAACTGCGTAAGCTGGGCAACTACCAGGTTCCAGTGTTCGGCATCGATAGCCACGGTTCAGCCGGTGGTAACGAGCCGTCCTTCTGTAAGAGTTCGATCGACTGCAGATCCGGGCTCTTTACGAAAGCCATGTGCCCGTCGCGTGGTGGCCGCAGGATCGTCACCCCAGCGGCCTGCAACTTCGCGCACGCGGTGTAGATGTCGTCGACTTGCAATGCCAGGTGCCCGAAGAACCTGCCTGTCTGGTACGGCTCAGCTTCGTCCCAATTGTGGGTGAGCTCAATCTCAGCCGTATCACCCGCGGCGCCTGAGGCCAAGAACACCAGGGTGAAGCGCCCATTTTCGTTGCGGGTGCGGCGGGTTTCCACCAGGCCCAATTGATCTACGAAGAACTTCAGCGCGGCATCAAGGTCGCGCACGCGCAGCATGGTGTGTAGGAACCTCATGCAGTAGCGCATACCACAACGCCGGCTAAAATGCAGGCGAGCCGAGGCAGCTCAAAACTACTTGTTGCGAGTGCAGCGACTGGCGCAAATTCGGATCCAGCAACTTCACCCACTTGCAGACTGCACTCAACCAAGCCCCTCAAAATCGCAATTGTTGCCGTGAAGTGACTGTGCTGATTCGCACTCACGACGCACCTCCCGAGCTCGAGAGTGTTGCGCCAGCAACGACCATTTGGGTGACGCAGGGTGCCGATGATCTCGTTGCAGCTCACGCCTTGTGTCGCGGTGGCGGCACCCCAGTCACGGTCTGAACCGAGCTAGGCAGGGTTGACGCTCGATGCCGAGAGACTTACCGGATCCGGCTCTGGATCCCGATCGGCAGCGAGGCATGTGTGCTCTGGCGTGCGGGGCCCAGTGACAACATGATCAGCAGTCAGGATACACGGCTTTGGGTCCCACTGTCCGATGACCGCATGCCGACCCTTCAAGGCCAATACAAGGTGCCCCACTTCGACGCCAAGGGCGCTTCCAACAAGGTATTTAGCGAACTCAGCGTGCCAACGACGTTCCTGTTGACGTCGTTCTACTGGGACAACCTCATCTACTTTGGTATGGGCCCAAAGAAGGGACCCGATGGAAAGCTCGCAATTACATTGCCCATGGGCGACAAGAAACTTCCCGGCATCGCGGCAGAGGACATTGGACGCTGTGCCTACGGTGTTTTCAAGCAAGGGCTTGAACTTGTTGGCAAGACGATTGGAATTGCTGGAGACCACTTGACCGGAACGCACATGGCGGAGTCGCTTACGCAAGCCATGGGTCAAGAAGTGAAGTACAATGATGTGTCCCCCGAAACTTACCGCAGTTTCGGATTTCAAGGTGCGGATGACCTGGGCAATATGTTCCAATTCAAGCGAGACTTCGAGCATGACTTCTGCGGCGCGCGCGACCTCCACACTGCGCGAACGCTCAATCCAGCGCTTCAGAATTTCGACACCTGGCTCGGCCAGAACAAGAACCGTATTCCGCTCGAATGAGCACCGGTTGTCGCGTCTATCGAAACGAGGCGGGCTCGCTTGAGCCCGTCCGATGGTAAGTGTCTTTTAGGCAGACCCCGTGGTGCTTCGGTTCGCCACTAATACACCGGGACCAGGTGATTGATAAACATGAAGGCAAGTAGCGAGAAGAAAGCTGTTTCCTCGATAGCCCGCACGAATATCGAATGCCGCCTGTAGAAGCATCCGTCCTGAAATGGAACGGAGGCCAGGTAGACGATGCAAAGTGCGGCGGCACTCATGTATTTTGTCTTGAATACGCGCCAGTCCCAGACAGGATACTTCCAGGCAAAACACAACGCGGACGCGCTGTAGAGGCAGGCAACCGCAACCAAAATTAGCCCGAAGTGCCGAAACCGGGCGAGGATCTGCCGGTGGCGAATGCAGAAATATGCGGCGCCGGAAAGGCTCAGCCAGGCAAATGCCTTCGAGTAAACTTGGCTTATGGCCATAGAAAGCGGCGGCTGTTCGCCGAGCCAGGAATCCTTCTTCCAAGTATGGAACCAGGTGAGATCGACGAATGAATCCATAACCGGGGTATGCTCGTCTTCTCGGGGAGCGAGTGGCACGCGCAACATCTTTGCTACGAAATCTACCGGTGCGGCATCGCGCTTGGCTCGTTCGTAAACCAGGCGGTCCGTCAACTGGAAATCCATCGCGGTGGGCATCCAATGCCCTTCAGCCTTGTAGTAGCGCTGGTAGTAGAGCGGGGAGGCAAGCATGACCCCAATTGTTATGGCGAATAATGGTGCGCTAATTTCGCGGAACACCGCGCGCAGTCCACGCCGGGAGAAAATCGTTAGAAATGGAAGTGAGAACGCAATCAGACCGCTGTACTTGTTGAGCATTCCGAGCGCAAGCGTCGACCCCAGTAGCAAGAGGCCAACGGAATAGCGCGGACTTTTCCACCAGGTCTTTGGTGCGACAATCCAGAATGACACCACCGAACACAGGAACACCAGCATGAACCAGGCGAGCACCCAGGAGTCGTAGGTGGTCTCGACCGCGAGGAACACGAACAGCGGCAGAGAAAAACCCCCGTACAGAATCCAGAACCCTGAAACCGTGTAGAGTACCCCAATTCGCAGTAGAAGCGCGCGCATTGCGAAGAATGCAATCAAGAGCGCGAGTGTCGATGCGACCTGACTCGCTTCAACCTCGTGCGGGTAGACTGCGTAAATTAGTCGCCCGATTAGATGCGACAATGGTGGGTGATAGTTCCCGCCGCCAGTCAGTGGCGGGGGTAGCGGTTCAAACCACCGCACTAGCCGAAACATTTCGAGCCAGGAGGGACAATCGAACCCCTGAGGCTTGCCCCATGTGGCAAAGAGGACCCGAAGCTTCAAGAAGACAATCGTGATTGCGAGAATGCCTTCCACCTGTCGATAGCGTTCTCGCCATGAAGTCAAGATTTTCATCGAGGCACCTCGAACCCATCACCAAGCAGAAATGTGAAGGGGCCGGAGCGTACCCGATAGCGCTGCGATTGCCCAGACGAAGATCGCGCTGCTCCAAGCACGTTCGCTTCAATTCTGGCGACTCGGCGGCGATGCTGACACACTCAGCTCAGCTTCTACCCCGCCACAGTTATGCTTCAAAGAATCGAGTGAACATACCTCGACTAGCCAAGCTAGGCAAAATTGCGCTAAGCCTCCATCATTGCTCAACTTCACCGGGATCGCCATCTTCATCGGGACCTACGTCCTCATCTCGCTTCGGCGCCTGTCATTTCTCAAGATCGATCGACCAGCGGCCGCGCTGTTGGGCGCTGTGCTGTGCGTCGTATTCAAGGTCCTGTCGCCCGAGCAAGCAGCGGGAGCAGTCGATGGCTCCACGTTGTTGCTGTTGTTTGGCGTGATGGGCATGGGTGCGTTCCTGTCCGTCGATGGCTTCTTCGATGACGTCGAGGTGAAGCTCGTGGCGTTGGCCAAGACGCCAGCGCGACTGATTGGATTCATCGTCTGGGGTGCTGGGATCCTTAGTGCCTTCATCACCAACGATGCGGTTTGCGTGCTCGGCGCACCCTTGGTAGTGCGGCTGATCCAGCGGCAGAAACTCGTGCCGCTGCCGTTCCTTTTGGCGCTTGCGACAGCTGCAAACACGGGCAGTGCTGCCACCTTGGTTGGAAACCCTCAAAACATGCTGTGCGCGATGCTGGGTGGCCTCAGCTACCGCGAGCATTTCCTGTTCGTTGGGCCCATTGCTGTCGTGGGTCTAGCCATCAACCACCTGCTGTTGCTTGGGCTCTATCGGGGGCAATTGGGTGGCGCGCTAGAAAGCAATGCATGCTCGAGGTCTTGGCTCAACCGGCGCACCGCGACCTCGATGGCTGTGATTGTGGCGACCGCAGTCGCGTACATGATGGGCGCGCACTTGGCTTGGTCCGCGGCGGCCGGCTTCGTGGCGATGATGCTGCTGCATCGGCGCGACACGCGTGTGCTCTGGGGGCATATCGATTGGTCGATCTTGCTGTTCTTTGCTGGGCTGTTCGTCGTGGTTGAAGCCTTCCTGAAGAGCGGTGGTCCGGCATGGCTCTTCTCGCGTTTGCCCGTGATGTCAGCCGTTACTGGGATCGCAAGCTACCTTCGAGTCTCTTCGCTGTTTCTCGTTGGTTCCAACATGGTGTCGAACGTGCCGTTCATCCTCGTGGTCAAGAGCCAGATGGCGGCATTGCCAAACCCACGCCTTGGCTGGGAGCTCTTGGCCATGGTCTCGACCTTCGCCGGCAACCTGACGTTGCTCGGCTCGGTCGCCAACATCATCGTTGCCGAGAACGCCCGTGACCTCGGCGGGATTGGGTTCTGGTCGTATCTTCGATTGGGTTTGCCCGTCGCGCTGCTAACGACCCTATTCGGGACTCTGTACCTTGTCACGTTCTGGCCGATGTAGCTTGGCAATGCCCAACGCACTCGGTCGCGCGAATCGAGATCCCGACGAAGACCCAACGACTTTCTAGTCTCTGCCTGGTGTTCTTTGGTTGCGGCTTGCGGCGGCAGCAAGGCCGCCCCGGTAGCCCTAATGCCGTGTGCTGCCCTTACGTTTGCGCGACGTACTTACCCAAGGCTTCTTGCGCTGCTGCTCTAAATGCGCATGGAGCTTTTCGCCAAAGCTGGCCATCAAGTTAGCACGATGAGCCAGGCGCGGTGCCCAATCCGAATATCGTGCCTGGTACTGCCTGAATAGGCCTTCAAGGCGCTGAGCTTGGCCCTGATCGGGCTGGTAGGCGATCTGAACCGGATCCTCGACTTTGATGTTGACGGTGCCGACGAAGACGTGTTCGTCGTCCTCGTCCTCGTCCTCGTCCTCGTCCTCGTCCTCGTCCTCGTCCTCGTCATGTGTAGTGGCCGACTCGGGCAGCTCATAGAACTGGATGTGCACGTCGTTGCACTCGCACTTGGGGCGGACGCAGTAGGTTTCGATCGCTTCGGTCGCGAGCCCCTCTTCGGTGTAGATGTCCATGCGTGCACCCATGTAGACCTCGTCCCAAGCTAGCAACTGGCCCGGCTTGAAATCGCGAATTTCTGCGGGCGCGACCGGCTCGGTCGATGCGTCTGCCATCTCCTTGCCAAGGTACCACTGACTCGAGAAACGATCGAGCAAAGCTCCATCGATGTGCTGGGCAACCCGCACCACGGCTGGCGACAGATCGGGACTCTCCGTCATCGGCATCGTGACTTCGCCAGAATCAATGTCGACTTCAAACACGACGGCATCGCTCGGCACAGTTGCGCCAAAAGCCTGCTCGTCCTCAGAGTCCTCCCAAGCTGTGCGCACGATGTCCACGTGGGCATCGAGTTGCTTGCGGTTCTCGGCTGCGACGACGAGTACAACGCGGCATGGGCAAGTCTCGATCGGGCAAGTCTGCGCCCAAAGCCACAGTGGTGTCTCACCTTGCGCCTGACGCTCGATGATGTCTTCGTTGGGTTCTAGATCGAGCTCGGAATCTTGTTCATCGCGAGACATGGCAGGCTCCCCTGGGCAGACTACAGCTGAACGAAGGCGGCAGCTTTGGCGTTACAGATCGGGCAAGTCTCTGGCGGTTGGCCGAGTTCGATGTGGCCGCAATACGGGCAAAGGTAGAAGTTGGTTTCAGCTAAATCCTTGCCCTGCTTCGCGGCTTCGATCGCCAGCTGATAGAGTTTGTCGTGGACTTGTTCGGCTTTCACCGCGTAGCCGAACATGCGCTTGGCCTTGTGGTTTTCGGCGACCGCCTGCTTTAGCATGGGCGGATACATCTCGGTGTATTCGTAGGTCTCACCGGCAATAGCCGCAGCCAGGTTGTCAGCGGTCGAACCGACGCCTTCCATGGCATTCAGGTGCCCCTCAGCATGGATCCGCTCAGCCTCGGCTGTCGTGAGAAAAAGCTTGGCGATGTTGGGGAAGCCTTCCTTCTCGGCCTTCTTCGCAAAGGCACGGTACTTCTGAAACGCTTTGCTCTCGCCAGCGAAAGCAACCTGTAGATCGTCAGCAGTGGTCGTCATGGCTCAGCCTCTCCGGATATGAACGGTCGGATACTTATCGCAAAAACCGGCGGGGATCGAGCTGGGCACGACTCCCATACGCCGATGACCAGCATCTCAATCTCCAAGAATCCGCTGACGCTGCACGAATCCGCGGCAACGCTGCAGCGTCGTTGCGCAAGCACGCTAGTGGGGGGATTCGGCCGTCAAATCACGCGACGCACTCCGAATCGCTTCCGAGGTACCGACCAGGTACACGATGTCATCGGTGCGGAACGGTACGTTGGGGTCGGGCTGATTGAGCAATTGCCGATCACGACGAACTGCCACTACGAGGGCGCCGGTGCGGCTGCGCAGACGCAGACTTACTGGTGACGCGCCTTCCCCTTTGGTGCCAGCGCAAATGATTACGCTCTCGATCTTGAGTTCGGCGAGGCCGCGCATGTCCGAGAGTGCCGTGCGCGGCATAGTCAATTTGCGTTCGCTGGTCTGGGTTTCCGAGCGCGCGTCGCGAATGCTTTCTTCGATAATGTTGCGTGGGGTTTCCAACCAGCGAAGTAAGCGTGAGAGCACTTCTACGGCACCCTCGACCTCTTCAGCCACTACGTCGCGTGCTCCCAACTCAAAAAGCACCTCGCGCTCGGCGAGGTAGCGCGCACGAATCAGGATCGGGACGTCTGGCGCAACACGTTTGGCGGTCAAGACCACGCGACGCGCAGCTTCTGCATCGTTGATCAGCAAGACTAAGGCACGTGCCGAAGTCAGATGCGCGTGTCCCAAGGCCTCTTCGCTGGTGGCATCGGCGTAGTAGACCGGCTCACCGCGATCACGCGCAGCACGCACCGTGTCGGCGTTAAGCTCCAAGACAACGTAAGGCACTTGACAGCGTTCGAGTGCAGCAGCGGCAAATTTTCCGGCCACTCCATAACCTACGATCACGACGTGGTCCTCGAGCCCAGGCTGCTCAGGGGACACCTCGTCGATGCTGCGGGCTCCAATCAAGCGCTCGAGCGGGGCCAAGAGTTTCTCGCCGGCAGAGACGTGGGGCGCGGCGCGAACGAGTAACGGCGTCAAGAACATGCTGACGATTCCGGCGGCCAAGAGCGGCGCAACCGCGGCTTCTGTGATGACATTCGATGCTACGCCGAGCTGCGTCAGAACGAAGCCAAATTCGCCGAATTGTGCGAGGCCCACGCCCGAAAGCCAGGCCACACGCGCCGGGAAACGCATGGCCATTGCTGCAGCTGTGGCCATGAGGCCTTTGAGCAACAGAAAGCCAAGCAACAGCACCGCGACGAGCCCGGGTTGTGCGGCGACCACCCTGACGTCGAAGAGCATACCGAGTGAAACGAAGAAGACACTGACGAATACGTCACGCAGCGGCAATACGTCGCCCAATGCGCGTCTGCCATACTCCGTATCTGCGACGACCATACCCCCAAGAAAAGCGCCCAACGCCAGTGACAACCCGGTCAATGAGGTGACCCAGGCCGTGCCAATGCAGATGGCGAGGATAGCCAACAGAAACACCTCGCGGCTGCGACTGGCCACCACCCAACCTAACAGCTTCGGAACGACGAAGCGCGCCGAGCCGAGAATCGCGGCCACGACCAGAGCAGCTTTGCCAAGGGCTAGCATGATTGGTAGCGCCTGCCGCACACTCGTCTGTTCTGGCGTAAGCAACGGCACCACTAGCACCATCGGCACGACGCACAGATCCTGAAAGATCAGCGTGCCGACAATAAACCGTCCGTGCGGCGCGTCGAGCTCTTGACGCTCCGTCAGAGCGCGCAGCACGATCGCAGTGCTCGAAAGCGAAAACACGAAGCCGTAGAAGATAGCCGTGGGCGTTGCAACGCCCACGGCTCGCGCTAAAAGCCCAACGACCAGGGCTGTCGACGCCACTTGCAACACGCCACCCAAGGCGACTTGGCGCAAGATGCGGCGTAACCGAACGAGCGAGAACTCGAGGCCAATCGTGAACAGCAACAGCACCACGCCAACTTCGGCAAGTGCCTCAATATCTTGGATTGCCGTGACGAGCCCGAGGCCGTACGGACCGATGAGCGCACCCGCTGCGAGCAAGCCAGCGACCGTCGGCAAGCGGAAGCGATGCAACAACACCGTGACGATGACAGCCACCGTCGCGATGACGGCCAATTCACTCAGAACTGGTAGCGTTGTCATGGTGTGTGGGCGTTCAGAGCTTTAGTCCTGTCGCCGCGCCACGTCGACGCTTGCGAGCATCGAGCGCGTTTTTGGTGCCGGCCTCACGGCTGGCACCTCGAGGTGGCTCACACTACTGAATCAGATCGTAGCGGCAGAACGGGTTGCAACCGGTCTGGCCGTCGCATTGCTCGCCGGCGAAATTGACGCGACCATCACCACAATAAGGGGCTCGCGTACAAGCGGTTGTGCAGTACTCCGGGCCGTAAAGCGTCGGACTCGACGCCACGTTGGATGGCCCAAGATCGCACTGTTCGGGGCCGTTCTTCACGCTATCGCCGCAGTAGGCCGTGAGTGTGCAATCGTGGTTGCAAGTGCCGTAAGATCCGTCGTTGATTCCGTTGTCACATTGCTCGCCGCTGTCTTTGATACCATTGCCGCACTTGAACTTGCAGCGCCCATCACAGGCGTCTCCCGGTGTGCCGTTGGTAGGGCCGTTGTCGCATTGCTCACCAGTGTCGAGCTGGCCATTGCCGCAGCTGCTGGGGGGGGGCAAGTAGCCTGCACAATCCAGCTTGCAGGCGCCAGCGACCGTATTGCTGTTGTTACTGCCGTCGTCGCAGGCCTCGCCATTCGCAGCATTGACGGCATGATCACCGCAATACGGCGCCGGCTGGCACGTGGTGGTGCAAATGTCAGGTCCGTAGGCGGCGGCTTGATTTGCGGCACCCTTGTCGCACTTCTCGCCGGCGGCCGCGTCGAGTTTGCCATCGCCACAATAGGCTGCCAGCTGACACAGCGCGCTGCACGTGCCGTAGGTACCATCGTTGCGACCATCGTCGCACGCTTCGCCTAGGCTCGCTTGTTTGATGCCATCGCCGCAATACGGCGACAGGGTGCAGTTTGCCTTACAGCCGCCATAGGCTCCGGTGTTCTTACTCGCTCCCAGATCGCACTGTTCGCCAGGATCGAGTTTGGCATTGCCACACTTAAGCGCACAAGTTTGGTCACAGCTACTGCTTGGGCCACCATTGTTTTGCCCATCGTCACACGCCTCGGTTTGATCTTGGCTACCGTCTCCGCAGAACGGGCCAACGTTGCAAGCACCGGAGCAAGTATTAGGGCCGTAGGCGGCGTCAGAATTGGCGCTTCCCTTGTCGCAGGTCTCGCCGTAACTGAAGTCCACCTTGCTGTCGCCGCAATACGGCGGTACCCGGCAACCCGGGCCACAGCCGCTCGTGAGTGAGCCGTACACGTTGACGTTCTTGCCATCGTCGCAGGTTTCGCCGGCAGCGGTGTCGATGTGGCTGTCTCCGCAATAGGGCGCCAACGTGCACAGAGCCGTGCAGCCGCCGTACGCTCCCGTGTTCAGAGCAGTGCCGAGGTCGCAGGCTTCATCCGGGGTCGCGATGGCGTCACCACAGATCGGGTGACATTGGGTCTTACCAGTGAGGAAGTTGTTGAGCGTCAACCAATAATTGGATTCAGTGACGTGGCGCTCCGCCTGAAATACGACGGCTTCGTAAATGTTGCCCGTTGTCATCGCGAAGTCGGTGTTACCCGCAAGAGTACAAGTGGTGGTGGCAGTGGTGCAGCTTGCGGTGGCTACGCAGGAACTCCCGTGTCCTGCCGTATCGAGCTGCATAACGCCATACTGTCGGCAATGAATACCACCGAGATCTACCGCCAGCGTGCCATTGACGAATACCCAGACGTCATCGTCGCCGCTAAATTCCAGCTTCTCGTTGCCCTTGTATTCGAACCAGAGCCTGAGTTCACTGGTGAAGCGATAGTTGTGGCTGGTCCCGCTCGAGCCTGAACCCTCGTTGCCAAAGCCTCTACCATCGAGTGGAAAGAAACCGCCGAGACCGCTCCAGGGCGAATCAAGGCGGCTGTCCATCGAATAGTTGGCACCGGTTGTGCCCATGCGTCCCAGCGTCAGAGTGTCATCAATGCGCATGTTGATAGGCGCACCGCTCGCATCCGTTCCGATGTTGTCGCGGAACCACTGATCGAAGTAAACCTTACCGCTGGTTTCCGCATTGGCCCCACCAGGTGGGACTGCGTCAGTGCCGTTGTAGATCGGTTTCCGATCGACCCCAAGCTGGGTTGTCAAGATGCCAGTTTCTGAACCGACCGGAAAGCCATCGGTATAGTTGGCCGTCGTTCGTTCAAAGTCGGGGTGGCCAACGGGGTTGGTCTTGCCCGGGCCTTGCCACTTCGAGAATGCCTTGAAATCGCGATAGACGATCGGGATTTGTATCGTTGCCGGCGTAGGCTCGGTGATGCAGTCGTAACCTGGTTCGAGCTTGCAATCCGAGCTGCAACCATCCCCGGATTGGCCGTTGCCATCGTCACATTGTTCCCCAGCCGAGGAGAGGAGAATGCCGTCACCACATCGAGAGGCGCACTTGCCGACCGGGCTTGTGGCACTGCCGCAGACTGGTTCGAGCGTGCACGTTGGTGAACAGGCATCGTACGGACGCGTATTGCCGTCATCGCATTCCTCAAGGCCTTCCTTGATCCCATCAGCGCACACGGTTTTGCGGCAGACGCCCGCGGAATCGCAAACGTACCCGGGTTCGAGTTGGCAACGGGCGCTACAGCCGTCGCCGTTGTTGGGATTGCCGTCGTCGCACTGCTCAGTGCCGCGTGTTAGCTTGTCACCGCAGATGGCGCGGCAAGTGGTACCGACCACGGGACAAGTGAAGCCTGGTTCGATTCGGCAGGTCGACGAGCAACCATCAGCATTGTTCGTGTTCTTGTCGTCGCAGGTTTCTCCCGCCATGATCCGGCCATTGCCGCATACTTCGAAGGTGCATATCGAAGGCTGCGCAGAGTTGTCACAGGTATACCCCGCTTCGAGCGTGCAGGTGGCCGAGCATCCATCGTTTGGCGTCGTTCCACCATCGTCGCAGGACTCGCCCATCGTGTAACTGACCAGCCCGTTGCCGCAGTATTCCTTGCGCTGACAGAGTGCACCTGCCGTGGGGCAAACGTATCCCGCTTGGATCTTGCAGTTTGCCGAGCAACCGTCACCTGACAGACTGTTGCCATCGTCGCACTCTTCACCTGGATCGATGCGCGCGTTAGGGCACAGTACGACGGACACGCCGCAGGTACCGCCCGTCGAAGGACAGGTGTAGCCTGGCTCAACGCTACTGCAGTCCTTGCTGCAACCGTCACCCGCCAATTGATTGCCGTCGTCGCAAGCCTCGTCACCGGTAACCTTACCATCGCCGCACACGATCGTAGACACGCAAACTTGGCCAACATGGGTCGAGCCTGCTGGTGGGTTACTGCATTTGCAGTTGTTTTCGAGTTGGCAACGGCCATTGCAGCAGTCACCGGGAGAAAGATTTCCGTCGTCGCACTGTTCGTCGCTATTGAGGATCCCGTTGCCGCAGGTTACGTCCTTATTACAGGTGTTACCGTTGCAGGTGTAACCGGTTTCGGTCTTACACGCAGCTGAACAGCCATCGCCACTGACGGTTCCGCCGTCGTCGCAGGTTTCGCCGCTTTCGGTAACGTTGTTGCCGCACACTGGAAGGGTGGTCGTGACCGTGCAGGCGACGCCGAAAGTACTGCAGGCGAATCCGGGCTCCACGGTGCAACTCGACGAACAACCGTCGCCCGAGAGTTTGTTCTTGTCGTCGCAACTCTCATCGGGTCCCGGCAGTCCGTCACCGCAGAAGAGCACGCTCTGACATTTCGCGCCCACAGTCGAACAGCTATAACCGTTCTCCACTTTGCAGGTTCCGTCGCAACCATCACCAGACAACGCATTGCCGTCGTCGCAGCCCTCGTTGTCGTCTAAGATCGAGTTGCCGCAAAGCGTGCCCGAGTTGGTCGTACCCGCCGCGCCCCCCTCAGCCGTGCTCGTCGTGCTCGTACTGCCGCCAGTGGCAGTGAAGATGCCGGTCGCGCCGCCCGCACTGGGGTTGGTGCTGGTGCTCGTTGCTTTGGTGCCACCGCGCGTGCTCGCGGATTGTTGGATTCCGTCGACGGTCGGGGATCCGCCGCAGGCGAGCAGACAAAGACAAAGAGTTGAGAGCGTCGAGTACAGACAACGACTGGGGGCAAGGGACATGGCTGGCTCCGGATCACGCGGTGGTCGTTAAGGCAACGATCTGACACGTAATTTACCGCGTCCGGCTTACTGGGTTAATGCCAAAATGCAACCACAATCAACAATTGCGTGGAAATTGTAAGCACTGTGGCCACGCACTTTCTACGCTCGGCACCGGCATTGCTCGGGAGAGCTGCGTTTGGCCGCGTTTTTGGTTTAGCCGGCGCGGGTACGGTTCAGCGCGGGTGCCGTTGCTGCTGGCAACGGTGGCGCGCAGCTAGGGGCAGCGTCAAAGGACCGTGATAGCTTGCGAGCGATGCGTCACGACTGTCACCAATTGCTCCACTTGCTAGCGCTCATGATTGGCGTAGGTGGCACAGTGGTAGGTTCGGTCGCCTATGCCGCTCATGAGGTGGTGCCGGTCGTCGATTTACACGTCGATATATCCTACCAGGTCAACTACAAGCACCGCGACATCGAACGCGTATCTGGGCAATTCGTGGCAAATCGCTTGGTTTTGGCGGGTGTGGTCGGTTTAGTGTTGCCGCTATACGTACCGCACGAGGTATCGCCTGAAGGGCCTAGACTTGTCGACCTCGAGGCGAGTTGGGCCACCATGTTCGGCTTGACCCAACGCACGGCGCCCTACAATCCACCAGGCAGCGCGCAAGAGCCAGGGCGGGTTGCGACCTGGTTTGCACTGGAAGGTGCAGCGCCCTTTGCCGGGCACCCGGAGTGGGTCGCGAAATGGGTGGCGCAAGGAGTGCGGATTTGGGGACTCGTCCACGTTCACGACAACGCATTGGCAACGTCGGCGGGGCTGGGGCCTGGGCGATTGAAGCACGATGTGGGCCTCTCGCCAGAGGGTCACCAGTTGGTGCAAGCGATTCACGCGGCGCATGCGCTCGTCGATGTTTCCCACGCTTCCGATCGCACTGTGGAAGACATTCTGGAACACGCGCGGCGGGATGGTGTGCCGGTCATTGCCACGCACTCGAATGCGAACCGGCTCGCCCCACATGCCAGAAATCTCACAGACGCGCAGCTTTACGCGATTGCTGCCACGGGGGGTGTCATTGGCGTGAATTTCCACGGCAATTTCTTGGCACGGGATCGGACAGCCACGCTCGATGACGTAGTCCAACAGATCCGCTACATGGCGGGCCTCGTCGGAGCTGAACATGTTGCGCTTGGGTCCGATTACGAAGGTGGGATCCGTCCGCCGCCAGAACTGCGCGACGTGCGTGGCTATCAGCGGCTCGCCTCAGCTTTGCGCAGCAGCGGTTTCAGCGCTAGCGACGTGCGGAGGATTTTTTCGGACAACGTCTTGGCGCTGCTCAGAACTACCCAGAAATAGTAGGGGATCGCGGTGTAACCCGAATGAGCCCATTCACGAATAGACGTACAACGCGAGTGTCGTGGTGGTCGGCTCAGTTAGGGCGGATCCGCATTCGGCTTCTCGTTGTCAACTTGGTGCTTGTGCTCGTGCCCGTGGTTGGGCTCGAGTTTGCGCGGCTCTACGAGCGTCAGCTGCTCAACTCGCTCGAACGTGACATGCAGAATCAAGCGAGCCTATTGCGTAGCGTGCTAGAAAGCAGTGCCGAAAACGGCTGCAAACTCGACGACGCTCAGGTCGAGCAGGTCCTCACTCGTGCTGCCCGCTCCACGCGCACGAGAATCCGAGTACTTGACACGAAGCTTGTTGTGTTGGCCGATTCCCATCGATTCGGGCCTCCCGAAGGCGAGGAACCACTTGCTCCTAGACTTGCAGGTGGTGGTGACATCGGTCCGTTGCGCAGCGTAATGCAGAGCGCCGTGCATGCCGACGGTCCAGTCGTAGCCCTTTCCGACCGGCGTGAGCTCCGGCGTGCGATGGCGGGTGCCCGAGCCACCGCGACCCGTTTGCGCGCACGGCCGCCGGCCGTGCTGCTATTCCTGGCAGAGCCGTTCAGTCTTGAGCGGCAACTCGCTGGGGTAATTTACCTGACGCGCTCCACGCAACCTGTGTTGCTCGAACTGCACAAGATCCGCAAAGGGTTGCTCGTCGTGCTCGGGATCGCCATGGCCTCGACCGCGTTGGCGACCCTACTTCTGGCTTGGACGCTAACTCGGCCGATCGAGCGCTTGGCCCGCGCTGCGCGGCGAATCTCCCACGGACATCGAGGCGTGGAGGTCCCGATTGGCGGTGGTGGCGAATTGACTGAGCTCGGCATGGCCGTAGACGAAATGACCCACCAATTGCAGGCTCGCCATCGGTACATCTTGGAGTTCGCCGCCGACGTAGCCCATGAGTTCAAGTCACCGTTGACCTCGATTCGCGGTGCGACCGAACTTCTCGCCGAGGGCGCTGCCGAAGACCGCACGGCTCGAGCACGCTTTCTACAAAACATCCTGCTCGACACCGAACGCCTCGAGCATCTGGTCGCGCGCTTGCTCGAACTCAGTCGCATCGAATCATCGGAGGAACCGGTGAGCATGGTCGAGCTAGCCACGTTGGCTCGGCGCGCGGTGGCCCGCTGCGAGAGTCCTGATCAACCTATTGAGCTTTTGGTTGAGGCAAACGATACGCACATTTTGGGGCGGGCCTCGGATCTTGAGATTGCGCTACTGAACCTGCTCGACAATGCCCTGCGCCACTCGCCGGCAGGCGAGCCAGTATTGATCGAGATTTATGCGCGTGACGACGGCCGAGAGCTCTGTTTGACGGTAGCTGACCGTGGGCCAGGGATTCAACCGGAGCACCTACCGAAACTCTTCGACCGATTCTTCACCACTCAGCTGGAAACCGGCGGCACCGGTCTCGGGCTGGCCATCGTGGCAAGTGTCGCCAAGGCACACTCGGCCGCGGTCGACGTCGAGTCGAGCCCCGGGCAGGGGGCACGTTTCACGTTGCGTTTCTCGATCAGGCGCTCTTGAGTCCGGGTGAGCCGCGACGGTGTCGCGGGTATTGTGCGCAGTGCCCAAACTAGAGGACGACGTCGAGCATTTGCGCGCGCGACAGGTGGACTGACAAATCCTGTTCGTATTCCGGAATCAGTTCGTCGAGGAAGATGACGACCTCGGTCGCTGTTACCGAATCGACTGTGCCGCTCACGGGCAATTCACGCTCTTCGAGGAGCAGCACGCCACTCCAGTCCTTGCCTGGGACGAATTCGCAGGCCGGATTCGCCTCTAAGTGCAACCACTCGTTCGATAGTGCGATAACGCGCAGTAGCACATTGGAATCGACGCGAACTTGTGTCCGCACCAAGCGCGACGGCTCAACCAGGTAGTGCCAGCGCTTGTTTTGTTCGACCAACGCATCGAGTTCCTCGAACAGCGCCGCGTGCAACGGATTGTCTTCGCCCTCGAGTAGAAACTCTTGCATGCGCTTCATCGCCTTCTGGGTCGTCACGATGTTCGCGCGCATCTCGCGCAGCCGCCGCCTGTCGCGACCAATCTTGCGCCCGGCCAGACGAAGCAATCCGCGCATCAAGCCGAAGGCTAACTCACCGTTGGTTTGGAGCAGCTGCTGCAGTTCGGCTCGGGGAAGAAACATGACCTCCGAAGGCTCGGTCACGACAGCGGCAAGACGTCGCTCCTCGTTTGTGAACACGCTCAACTCGCCGACGGGCGTGACCGCACGTACCAAGAAACGTTCGCCGTCCTCGTCGCGCACGGATACGGCGCCTTCGACCAACAGGAAGAAGCAATCTGGCACCGACCCTTGCTCGAACAGGACATGCCCAGCGGGAAGCCGGCGACGTTGCATTGCTTTGAGAAACAGCTCCACCTGCTCATCACTAAGGTCGTTGAAGAGGGGCACGGAGCGAAAGTCGATGTTCATGCTGGGGCAATCGTGACTCACGTTTTCCCCTCGTGACAGCAAGAACCGCCTGGGAGTGACTGGGCGTCCATTGATTCGCCGGTCGGGCGGCAGCACGAGCAACATTGTGCGGATTTTCGCTGCTTGCATGCTCCGTTGCTGACCACCCCCGAGGCCGCTTTCTGCCGCCGGCTACGGGCGAGCCGTTGATCCACCTGACATCGCTACCTGATCTCGAGGAGTTCGACCTCGAAGAGTAGCGTTGCATTCGGTGGGATGACCCCGCCCGCACCCCTTGCCCCGTAACCCAGGTTAGGTGGAATGAGCAGCGTTCGCTTGCCACCGGCCTGCATAGTACCGACACCTTCATCCCAGCCGGCAATGACTTGACCGATCCCCAACTGGAACTCGAAAGGCCGCCCGCGGTCCAAGGAGCTATCAAATTTGCTTCCTTTGGCCCCGCTCTCCCACAGCCAGCCGGTGTAGTGCATCACACAATTTTGGCCCCGAGTCGGCGATGGGCCAGCGCCCGCAGCGGTGTCTTCGTAGGATAGCCCGGATGGGGTGCTCGTCATTGCCATGGTGTGGGGTAGTCTCGCTCGCCCGTCCGAGTCTCGTCAAGTGCCGTTGCTGCCCACCGAAGGCCTAGCCATACTGGCAATTTGCCGCAATTTCGTGGCATGGCTCCGCGCGGCTGCGGAATATTTGCATTGGGCACCCCCCTTTCGGCTACCGTGTTCCTACTGTGACCCCGGACCAAGACTTGGGATCGACTCGCGCCCAGCAACTCTGCCAAGAGTGCGGAATTTGCTGCGGCGGCGCAGTATTGAGTGGCGGGCGCCTCGAGCCGTCGGAACTCGTTTTTGCCGAGGCCCGGCGTTTGCGCGTCGTACAAACCCAAAAAGGGCCGGCATTCGCCCACCCATGCCCGCTTTTGGCGGACCGCCAATGCAGCGCGTACGACGAACGGCCAAAGTCGTGCCGCGCATTTCGTTGCAAGTTGTTGCGCTCGCTCGACGACGGCAGTCTTTCCTGGGACGAAGCCCGAACACGGGTTGCCGATTTGCTTCAGCGCATTTCGCTGATTGAGTCCGCGCTTGAGCCCGATGCTCGAGATGCCCTGTGGTGGGCGGCTGCGTTACTCGGCGATCCGGACACGAACGAAGTGCAGCGTGCCGAACTTTCCGAGATGCTCGAGGGCGTTTTGGTCGATCTGGCGGAGCTGCGTCGGTTGACCAATGAATGGATCGCCTCGCCAGACGACCTATCGAACTGGACTGGGTAGCGGTCCCCAACTGCATCGATAATTGCGTGGCTTACTTGCGTCCGGCGGCCTTGTCGCTCAAGGCGAGTTTTACAACCTTGCGAAAGGCCGCAAGGGGTTGTGCGCCACTGATGAAATAGCCGTTGATCACAAACGCTGGCGTGCCTTGAATATCGATCGATTCGGCAATGCTCGTGTCGGCTTCGAGCGTTGCTCGATGGCGATGGTCATGAAGCGCCGCCTGCAGCCGCACCGGATCGACGCCCAGACCGATTGCAAGCCGCTCGAGATTTTCAGCGGAGAGACCGTCTGCTTCAGCTTGTGCGGCGAATGCGCGGTCGTGAAAGGTCCAGAAGGCGGCATTGCCTTTCTCGGCCAAGACTTCCTCGGCGACCTCCGCGGCAAGTGGCGCTTGAGCGTGGAAGGGCAGTGGCATGTGACGCCATACGACGCGCAGTTCGCGCGGGAACTCCTTACGCAGTGCTTCGAGCGTCTCCTCGACACGCTTACAGAATGGACATTGGAAATCCGACCACATCTGGATCAGAACGGCTGCATTTGCCGGCCCAATTGAAGGACGTGAAGCGGCAGGCATGGGGGCAGTCTTGCGCTCTGGTTTCGTCGGCCCTTTGCCGTCCTTGATGAGCTCTTGATACAGGCGTGCGCCCGGTACGCCGCGAGCCAACAGGGCCTTGGCGCGACTGAGTTCCGCATCGATGCGCCCCACGAAATGTTCGTAAGGTTGAGCGCCAGAGAGGCGTATCCCGTTGATGAAGAAGTGTGGCGTTCCGCGGGCCTCAAGGTCCGACGCCAAGTCCTGACTCGCTTCGAGCCGCTCCTTGATTCGCCCCTTTTCGACCGCCGACTCCACATCGTGCCAAGGGATTCGGTATTCTTCTGCGAGCTTGGTCAGTACTTCGCGCGTGAGCTTCGGCTCGGCGTCGAACAGTCGATCGTGGATCGTCCAGAACGCGGCGTTGCCGCGACGAGCCAACACCAAGCGCCCGAGCGCTGCAGCTGGTCCCGCCTGCGGGTGGAAGGGAAGCGGGTTGTCCTTCCAAACGATCCGCAGGTCATTCTTGTAGTGCTCACGTAGCTGCTTCAAAGTGGCTTCGACTCGTCTGCAGAAAGGGCACTCGAAGTCCGAGAAGACCACGATGGTGACGGGTGCGGTGGCATTGCCCAGCACTGGATCATCGGCAAGTACTGGCACTTGCCACACCGTGTTGTCGTCCTCAGCAGGCGGCTTCGACGGGCGCTCGGGTTGCAGGGGGACAAGCTCGGCGTTGCGGTTGGCCAAGCTGACATAGACGTCGGAAGCTCGTGTTCCGGCAGCAACGAGTTTAGCCGCTTCGGCGATCTGCTGGTCGATCACCTCGGCAAACTTCTCATACGGCTGCGCGCCGACTAGCGTTGTGCCATTGATGCGAAAGGCTGGTGTACCCGTTACACCGAGCCGCTTGGCGAGCGCCTTATCGGCCTCGACCTTGTCCTTGTTGCGCGGATTCGCCAGGCCCTCGCGAAAGGCCGCGGCACTGACGCCACTCGCGACTGCCCAGTTGGCGAGGTTTTCGTCACTCAGATCGCGTTGGTTCTGGAAAACCAAGCCGATGAAGCGATAAAAGGCGGCTGATCCCCCGAGCGCTTGAACGGTTGTCGCGGCAAGCGCAGCCGGATAGGCGTGTTCGTGAAAAGGCAGGGGCGCGTGCAAATGCACAATCCGCACCTTTTTGGGCCCATAGGTTTGCCGGATCTGGTCAAGTGTTGGCTCGACGCGGCCACAAAACGGACACTGTAGATCAGTGAAGACCACTACGGTGACCGGTGCATCGGGCTCGCCCCACGCCGGATCTTGCGGCGAAACAGGCACCTTCGCCTGGCTGTGGTCCCACTGCTTGACGGCGGACGTTGGGGCAACCGCCGCGGTTGGTGCGCCAGACGCCGCAGCTGTGGGCTGAGCATTGGCGGGGTGCTTTGCAGAGCAAGGACACTTGGCTGCGCAACCGTACAGCAAGAGTGATGAAATCCCCAAGACGAGCGCGTAGAGCGGAGCGATGAGCTGTTTCTTCAAGATGGCGGCAAGGCTAGCACGACATGCCGGTCGCATTTGGACGATTTCCAGCCCAGCGAGGGGTAGAAAGTCACGAAATGGGCCTCCGTTCAGCTGGCATTGGCGCAGAACTCGCTGGCAGTGCGGAAATCACTGCCGTCCCCCCTTTATCGCACTGAGCCAAAAATGCAGCGCTTCGTGCGCACTTTTGCGTGCCAGGTGCTCGCAGGCGTTTGCGTCAGTTGGCTTGTCGCGTACCGCCAGCACGGCGCAGAGCCCTTTGCCGATGGGTGTTGCCTGAATTCCGGCGACCTTGCGGTAGGTGGCGATGCGTTCACCCAGCGCGAGATCGTCGGTGGCCATCTGATTGAGTTCGCGCGTGGCAGCAGCCTCATCGACCAGGGTTACGAGCTCTGGCGCTAGCACGGCATCGCGAATGATATTGTTGACGATGACGTAGATGGATTCATAAGCTTGAGATTCAGGGAGCGCATGGGCGAGCAGCAACGCTTCACCGAGTGTCTCCTGTGCCTGGGTCACTTCGCGCACCAATTGGGGAGACGCGCGGCGCAGGAGTTGGACGACGCAGTAGCGCTTCATCGCGCCGCCAGCGCGGTCTGCTGCGTTGCCCCATACCCCGGCGAAGGCCCAAACAGCTTCTTTCGGGTGAGTCTGAAAGACACTGCAGGCGAGCGGAATCGAGTTGACGGGCGCGTTGACTGACTCGAGTGCCATTCGCAATGTGCGTAGTGCAAGCGCCAATGGATTGCGCTTTGGGCCGCGCAGGTCTTGAAGTGTCAGCACGCAAGCTGGCTCAGCCAGGCCATGGTGCGCCCGGGCCAGCACGGGCTTTGCCTCCTCTGTCTTGCCGGCATCGAGCAGTAGATAGGCCAAGTAGGCGTCGGTTACTGGCTGGTTGGCGAGTACGCGCAGCCGTTCCATGGCCGTACTGCGATCCGAATCGACGAGCACGGCGATTGCCTGCAATTCACTGAGCAAAAGTGGCCTTGTCTGAGCCGCCTCGGTGTCATAAGGCTTCTTTCCGCGACAATCCTCGAGCCCCTCGACGGCAGCATCTCTTTCCGTGCTTGCTCGTGGCTCACGCGCCTTCTGTGCGCTCGATTCCGGTCGTGATGTTGATTTGGGCTTGTGCTTCGCGCTAACGGCGGTTTCGCGTGGACTCGTGATGGAAAACAGTGGTGCCTCGCGTCGCGCCACGTAGATCCCCATCGCGATTAACAACAAAAGCACCACCGCGAGGATGAGCTCCCAACGTTCGGTATTGCTGTCTTTCATGGGGGAATGTGCCTTTATTGGCACGGCGCCGGGGGGCGCGCCTGCCCAGTCCAATCCATCGTGCTGCCTTGGGGAAAACGCGCGTAGGCAGCGAGTTGTGGTGTATTGGCACTTTGGGTGTGAAGGTGGCTGGCGCTGCTCTCCGAGCTCGCCAGCGGTAGGCCAACGGCAAGCCATACCGGAAACGAAGCAAGCAGCCAATAACCGTGAGACAGTGTACTCACCGAGCCCGCTGTGGTTGCAGTGTAAAGTGAACTGCTTCGCGACGAATACAGTTCGATTTCGACTTTTGCCCCCGAAGTTATCGGGATCTGCCAGAGCGCACCTTCATTGTCGAGTACCACCAAGGTGGTGCGTGTGACCGCAATGAGCTCACCCTCGACAATGCAGCGGCCGCCACCGTAGGTAACAACCACTGGCTGGCCGTTGACGGGAATATCGGTGAGCTCGACGCGTTCGATTCTGCTTCCAAGAACAGTCGAACGATCGAGTGCCGACCGCGGGGCTGCTACGCAACCCGCCAGGGCGAGTGTGGCGCCCAGCGTGACTATCGTGCGCGAACCGAGCATTACTGGGCGCTCCCGTTGGTGCCATGGCTCACCTTCACGCGACTCTGCCAAAAGATCCGCTCAAGTTCCGACTCAATCGCTCGGTATGAAGGGGCCAAGGCCTTCAACATTTGAGCGGGTACGACCAGGAGCTTGCCCACTTGACGTAGGTCCTGCTCACGCAGCCACGCTCGCCGCATCCAGGTGTAGTAGTAGCCGCGGCTCTCGACGAACCACTCACAGTTGTCACATCGAGGGTTGGGGTACTTGACCACATACTCGTCACCCGGGTAGGTCACGAGATACTGGCCCGGATCGAGCAGCCGCGACAGAGCGTCAGGGTCGCGCTCTTGATGCCGTAGTACTTCGACCGGGACGAGGCGCGATGGAGTAACTTCGCCGAGTGTGCGTACGAGCCCAACGCGGTCAAGTCGCATGTGGCCACGCGTCATCGTCAAGCGCACCCGCAAGGCCACCCCGGCCTTGGTTTGCGGTAACTTTAGCAGCACCGTTTCTCGCGCCAAAGGTCCCATTTCCAAATGGGCGCCGGCTTTAGCCCAGACGCCGTTGCCCTGCGCAATTTCAACCTCAACCCCGCCCAATTGCTCAATGATACGTCGAAGCGTTCTAACCGTCGCTGGGTCGCCGCGCTCGATGAAGGCAAGGTAGTTGCCCCAATCTTCGCCCATGTAGGCCAAGACCTGGTACGAAAGGTACGTCCCAAGCAGGCTATTGCGCGCCGTTAGCACGAGCCCAAGCTCACCCACAGGCACATCGTTGAATTCAACGACAAGCTGCTCGCGTGATGCCAGGTCCTGACCGTCGGTATCGGATTTATACTCCTCGGCGTCTGCGCGTTGGACGGCTAAAAGGCAATCGGCTGAACCATTGCTACAACGAGACGGTTCGATCAGGGCGCTTGCGGCGTAGTACCGTTCGCCTTCTCGGTAGACGCGACCTTGCCTGGGGCGTGGCGCAAAAAGCAGGGAAAGCGAGCGAATCGCGTGGGTTTCAGGGGCTTCGTTGGTCACGCGCAATTCAGGTGTATCCCAACTCGCAGGCACCTCAAAGAGTGCGTCGACGTCGGTCGCCTCGAGCGCCTTGGCTACACTCGACGAAAAGCCTTCGGCTTGCAGCACTTCACGTTTTCCGTCGGTGGCGTAGATCGTCGGGCAAGAGCCAAAGCAGGCTTTGGGTGTCGAGATACACAGGGTGGAAAGCGCCACCGAGGTCGTCGCCACTGTGGCCATGATCGGAAGACGAGCACTCTTGATGGCTTCGGGTCGGTTGGTCTCGAACAAGGCGACTGAACCGATCGGAATGTGAAACTCCGATTGTTCGACAACGACGCGCTGAGAGTTGTACTTGAGCCCCTTGCCGGACACCGTGTTGTCCACGACGTGCCAGTCCTGTAGGACAATCACTGAGCCATCTTGGAAGTGACACTTCAGGTACGGGTCATTGTTCTTGCGCAGGCGCTCGCGAACGGCCTCCAACGCTTCAGCATCCTCGTTTGGGCGGTTCGCGTCACCCGCCGCTTGGGTGGCGCGCTGAGCTGGCGGCTGGATGAGTTCCCCACGGTAGGCCGTGGAGGTCTTGCAGCCCGTCTGCCCGAGAAGGCTGGCCAGGCCGAGCAGCAAGCAAATTCCAAGGCACCGAGTCACCATGCGCGGCAGTATCCCAGAGTACCTCTGTCCGATCCAAGTGGCGATTGGCAAACGGCTACTGGGGGACGACGCGCACCTGATCGTGACCCACATCCACGCGCGGTCCGTAGGCCTTGAGCCGCGTGATGACGCGTTCAGGGTTGCTCACGGACATGGACTCGACATCGAGCAGAGCAATCCCCGCGTGCGGACAGTACGTGGTCAGTATTCGTGAAGCAGGACTAATCTCTTCGGTCTCGACGCATTCAGTGAAGTGTCCAGCCGGAACATCGATCGCAGTGTGGATGGATTTTACCCGCACCGGTCCATTTTGGCCCGTGAACGTCGCGCCAACTTCGAGGGGCTTCTTGAGCAGCCATCCCCCTTCGACGATCTTGACGCCCTCATTGGTCAGATCGAGGCGCCGCACTTTCCCACCAATGTTCAACTCGACCACGGTTGGCCTTGGTCGAGTGACTTGCATGATGAGTAACCCGCGGTCTGCCGAACCCTCGAGCTCGGTCTCAAAGGACATTACGGTGTTATCCTCAAGCGGCAAATAGTCACTGACTCCGTGGTACGCAATGGCCGCGGGCGTAGCGTTGGCAACGTGAGAGGGTGAACTACTGCAGCCAGATCCCACGCCTACTGCCACCAGCGGGGCCAGGGTCGCCAAGACTTTGAGGCTAAAGTGAATTTTACGATTGACCATGGTGAAAATAGACCCAGCCAACGATAAACAGGAAAAAGCCCACGGAGAGCCAAAGCAACGCTTTGGATAGGGGATCGGGTTCAGTGCGCTCAACGAGTTCGCGGCCTGCCGCGAGAATTTCGGGATCCTCGGTTTGGTCGCGCAGTACGAGTTCTTGCTTTCGAAGGCGTGCATAGTTACCCGCCACGTAGGATTCGATGAGTGGGCGCAACACTGGAGCGTCGGGCAGCTCGTCGAGGAAGGCAGCTCGCCGCGGATCGGAATGGTCGCCCTCTTCAGGTTCGTCGTCGTTGTCGCCGTCGCTGTCCTCTTCAGGTTCGTCGTCGCCCTCGCCGTCGGAATTGGCTGCGGCATGGGGTTCGGCCTCACGCTTGTCAGTCGCCGCACGCGCTGTGGTGTCAGCTGCGCCGGCACCAACAACAGGAGCCGTCGCACCGCCTTCGGGTGTCTGCGGCAATTCGTCGGACTTTGGATCAGAGGTGACCGTCATGATTCTCAAGATTTTGGGATCGCCAAACCACGACGACCTGAAAACGTTCGGTCTTGTCTCGAGTACGGCTAGAACTGAAAGTATATGAAGCTTACGGCTTCAGTGGTGGCCATTTGGCGCAGCAATATCGCGGCCAACAGCAGGCAGAGCCCCTGGGCAGGAGCGGGCAGCCGGACGAAGTGCTGCCTAAGTCCGCGATCCCAGCGAACGGGAATGAAGTGCAACAATAGCCCCGTTGCGATGGTGCCGAGGACCAACGGCGGTAGATTCGGGTGGTACGCCGTTCCTGATGCGATGCGCGAGAACATCAGCGCGGCTTTGCCAAAGGTTTCCGCACGGAAGAAGATCCACGCCACGCAGACCAAGTGGAACGTGATTAGGATCGACACGAGTCGCAGTGCCCAATGTCGTTCAGCGAGTGCAGGGCGCTTGCCGCGCCAGCGTTCGACGGCGCGCGTGAAGCCCAACGCGGCACCGTGGATCCCGCCCCACACGACGAAAGTCCAATTCGCACCGTGCCAGAGTCCGCCAAGGATCATTGTCAATGCGAGATTGACGTAGGTTCTGGCTGAGCCTTTGCGATTACCACCGAGCGAAATGTACAGGTAGTCGCGCAACCAGCTCGACAGCGAGATGTGCCAACGGTGCCAGAAGTCTGCAATGTTGGTGGCTTGGTAGGGCGCGTTGAAGTTGCTTGGGAAGCGGATCCCAAGCAGCTGTGCAGAGCCTATCGCGATATCGGTGTAGCCGGAGAAGTCGCAGTAGATTTGTAGGGCGTAGGCCACAATCGCTAGGTAGTTCTCGAGCCCAGAGAATTGCAGTGGCGCGTCGAACACGCGATCGACCAGATTAATCGCGAGGGTATCGCCAATCGCGACTTTCTTTAGCAGGCCAGTCGCAATCAGGTAGAGGCCATCGGTCATCTCGTCCGGATCGACCCGCGCTGGCCCTGCCAATTGGGGCAAGAGGTCGCGCGGACGGATAATCGGGCCTGCCACGAGGTGCGGAAAGAAAGCAACGAAGCCGAGGTATTCGAGGTAACTCTCGTGGGGTTCGAGCTGCCTTCGATAGACGTCAATGACGTAGCTCATCGACTCGAAGGTAAAGAAGCTTATCCCAACCGGCAGCGCAATGCGCAGGGCCGTGACCGACAAGTGCAGGCCGAGAGCTTCTGCTAGCGCTTGGGCGTTTTCGATCCCGAAGTTAAAGTACTTGAAAAAGCCGAGCACGCCGAGGTTCACCACCACAGTGCCAACCAGCCACAGTTTGCGGCGCAGCGGATCCCGGCTGTTCCCGATGGCTCTACCGAGAAGCCAGTCGATCGTGGAAGAGCCCCAAATGAGGGGCAGAAAGCGATAGTCCCAATGCGCGTAAAAGACGTAGCTTGCCCCGACGAGGAACAGCAGCCGAATGCGTCGCGCCCGGGCGAGCATCGCACAGCCGACGGCGACCACGGCGAACAGGCCCCAACGCAGCACCGGCAACCGCACGACCGGCATGCCCATGCCTTGGAACGCCAAGGTCAATGGATCGACATGGTGTGCGCGCCAGACCAACACGGCGAGTGCAGTCAGGTTGAGTGCATAGCTTGCGGCAACGGCTGAAAGGTGGGGGCGTGCATCCGCAGCTTCGCGCCGCGCGAGCCACATCGTTACGGCGAACGTGACTGCGAGTACCGGAAAGCTGGCAAGCACAAGTGGCGTTGCAGCTTGGGGTTGGCCGTGGACGACTCCACTTAGCCATGGCAATAGTTGGGTGAACGACGCAAAGCCCGTAAGCGCGAGCCACGGTAGCACCAAGGCGTAGCGCCGGTGCATCAGCATCCAGCTGGCGACGAATACCAGTACGAAGAAGCGGGCGTAGGCGAGGGTGTTAAAGAGCACGGCAGACCGAAGGGCGCACAGGTAAGCACCCGAGCCTGAGTCGGTAAAGGGCGCCGTGTCAGGCTCGGCGAATTGCCGGTCTTTTTACCGTAGTTCTGGCGGACTTAAATGGCGAGGGACCCAGCACGGTGGGTCCCTCGGTTTTTGGGCGCGGTGGGCAAGCGGCCCACCGCGCTCACCGCTGCAGCGCGACTAGTCGGTACTGATCTTGGTCGAGCCCTCGCCCTTTTCGAGGATGATGAACTGCACACGACGGTTGTTCTGTCGACCGGAGTCTGTGTCGTTCGTGTCGACGGGCTCGTCCTGCCCGAAACCCTTTGACTCGAGTCGAGCGGCGTCGATCCCGGCCTTGACCAACCACTTCTTGACCGACTCCGAACGCTTCTGGGACAAGGTCTTGTTCAAGGCCTTGTTACCCTTGTTGTCGGTGTGGCCCTGGACCTGAATCTTCTTGAGCTCGCTGTGCTTGGTGAGGATCTCCGCCACAGCCTTGAGGATCCCATCGCTTTCGGGGCGAATGGTTGCCTTGCCTGTGTCGAACTCGATACGCTCCATGATTTTAACCTCGCCGGCTACGACGATCACCTTCGGGCAACCATGCTTCTTTGGATCTTCACTCGAGGGGCCAGCGTCGTTGACGCAGGCGTCCTTGTCATCGGTGATGCCGTCGCCATCGGTGTCCTTTGGCTTTGGGCAACCGTTCGTCTTCGGATCCTCGGTTTTTACGCCGAATTCATCCGGGCACGCATCTTGGTCGTCGGTGATACCGTCGTCGTCGCGATCCTTGGGCTTGGGGCAGCCGTTCATTTTCGGGTCGTCCGAAGGTTCGCCGGCCTCGTCCGGGCAAGCGTCGTCGTCGTCGAGGATCTTGTCGTTATCGCGATCCTTGGGCGGGGGACAGCCGTTCTTCTTCGGATCATCGTTCTGCTCTCCGGGAGTATCCGGGCAGGCGTCTACCGCGTCGCCAATACCATCACCATCACGATCCGTTACCGGAGGTGGTGGTGCGGGAGGCTTCGGCGGCTCCGGGAAGTAGGCGAGCGAACTTACGACGCGCAGGTCAGGCGTTCCAAAGGCGTTGGACAGACCGGGACCAACTCCACCACCGAGCTCGAATGCACCAATTCGTGCGTGCGCGCCGAACAACAGCTGCATCGGGGTTGTTTTGGCTTTGAACAAGCCATTGCCCGAATCGCTGAGCACCGTCGAAGTCCAGAATTCAGGGCCGATGACCACCTTCTTATCGGCGATGCGTAGGCCGGCAGAAGCGGCGAGGTTCAATTCGGACCCAAAAGCCGCACCGCCGAAGTTTTGCGACTGAAAGCGGCCGTCGAGACCCAACATAGCGGCATAGGTAAACGGCCCAATGTCACCAGCGAAGAGCCAATGCGGCACGAGCCGAGCCTTGCCGTCAGTCGTATACGAATCGCGGTTGCCAGTTGGCACATGCACTTGCACGCCCAACGCGGTGGTAAACGCGCTGCCGTATTCACCGAACAGCCTGACGTCCAAGCCGAGGCGCAGATCGCCTAGGGCGGGCTTTTCTCGGGTCCGATAGATGACTCCGTCGACGACTCCGGGAGTACCGAAGTTGCTGGCGAGCAGCGGCAAACTAAATGCAATTCGCACGCGGGAGGCGAAATTGACCGCAGCACCCACGTGAAAGTACACCTGGTTTTTGATCGGTGCGACCACGTAGTCGCCGTTGGCGTCGTAAATGGCTAGGGGTTTGTGGGCCCAGTCTTGGACAACTCCAAGCGCCAAGCGTCCATTGCCGCGCAAATCGAGCGAATCGGTGACGAACCAATCGCTGCCGCGTTCGGAGGGTTGAAATCGATTGATAGCGAAGCCTGGCGAAACCGGCATTTGCGCGGACGCGCTCGCAGCCGTTGCCAGGGTGATCGCGATAGTCCCAAAAAATAGGCAAGTCTTGTTGGACACGGTGTTCTCTCTTTGAATTCGTACCTACGGAGATCTGAAATTGGGCCTAAGTGGTGGCGCGAGAGCGGGAGATAGCCGGAGGGTCACCTCCCGCCCGTGCGCGCGCTACTACCTGCGCGAACGCTTGCGTCGCAGGCCGAGCAACCCGGCAACCAGTGCCAGTAGCCAGCTGTTGCTGTTTGCTTGTTTGCCAGGGACGGCGCAATTGCATCCGCCGCCTTCCAGGCTGGTATCGTCGTCCGAGGCCGCACCAGTTTGGCCGCCGGTTGCGGCTGTGGTGCCGCCGTTTGCCGCGCCGCCTGCGGAAGTTTCAGCTCCGCCAGCAGCTGGCACAGTTCCGCCAGTTCCCGTCGCATTGCTTCCAGCTTCTGCGCCGCCGCCAGCGGTTGCAACGACACCACCGGTGGCTGCACCACCGGCGGTCGCACCGCCTGTAGCCTCGGCACCAGCCGCGCCCGCAACGAACGCACCACCCGTGGCCTTGGCACCAGCCGCGCCCGCAACTAACGCACCGCCCGTGGCCTTGGCACCAGCAACTGAGGCACCGCCCGTGGCAGTTCCGCCCGTGGCAGTTCCGCCCGTGGCAGTTCCGCCGTCCGTAACAACGGCAGTTCCCGCTGCACCGGCAACGTTTTCGGCACCACCTGTGCCCGCAGGCGCACCAGCCGCACCAGCCGCGCCGCCAGCACCCGTTGCGATTGCGCTGCAGGTTCCAAGGGCAGTCGTTGTCGAGCTACACACCTCCCCGCTCGGGCAGCCATTGCCGCCGCTACCGCGGCAACCATCGGCACACGCGTAGATCGCACTGCAAACACGGCCGCTCGTTACAGACGCGTTGCATTCGCTGTCTATCGTACAACTACCATCATCGGTGCGATTGTTTGGATTGCGCTCACCGCTGTCGACACGGCCATTGTGATTGGTGTCCTCGGCGCCGTCCGTGATACCGCCATTGTCCGTGTCTGGATCGACAGGCGACGTTGTGGTCGTGTTGTCGGCGTCGGCAATGCAGGTTGCGCTGGTCGGGGACGTACCCGTTCCACTGCAATCTTTGCCGGCTTCGGTGCCATCGTACAGCCCATCGCCGTCGGAATCCGGATCGCGGACGTTGATAGCGCCATCGCCGTCGGTGTCTGCCGATGGATTGGCCTCTTGCCCGTCAGCCAGGCCGTCATCGTCGCTATCGGCATCGTACGGATCGCTTCCGAGCGCAGTTTCTTCGGCATTCGTTAGGCCATCGCCGTCCGTGTCCGCGTTGACTATGTTGATGTCATCCGCGCCCTGACCTGCCACCGGGTTCGTTTCAGTGCCGTCGACGCGACCATTGTGGTTTACGTCTTCAGCGCCGTCACGAACGCCGCCATTGTCCGTGTCTGGGTCGACCGCAGAGGTGTGGGTCGCGGTGTCGACATCGGCAATGCATTGCCCCTTGGCCGTGTCGGTGCCAGTATTGCTGCAACCGAGACCCATCTCGGTGCCGTCGAACAACCCATCGTTGTCACTGTCCGAGTCGAGCACGTCGATCAGCCCATCGCCATCGCCGTCGGCACTTGGGTTGGGCTCTTGTCCGTCGGGCACGCCGTCGTCGTCCGTGTCCTTGTCGTTCGGATTGCTGCCGAGGGTGGCTTCGAGGCCGTTGGTCAAGCCATCGCCATCGGTGTCGGCATTGGCCGCGTTCACGTCATCGGCTCCATGACCCGCTGTCGGATCCGTTTCGCCGGAGTCGACTCGACCGTTCAGATTTACGTCTTCGGAGCCATCAGTGACGGAGCCGCCGTCGGTGTCCTTGTTCAGCGGATCGGTCTTCGTGGCTCCCGAATCGGCATCGGGCACACAGTTGTGAACGGCCTGATTCGTCGCCGCGTTGCTACAACCCAAACCAAGCTCTGTACCATCGAACAACCCGTCGTTGTCGCTATCGGGATCGAGAGCGTTGATGAGGCCGTCGCCATCCGTGTCGACGCCGGGACTCGGTTCAGCGCCGTCGAGCACGCCGTCGTCGTCGCTATCGGCGTCATTCGGATTGGTCCCGATGGCAATTTCGGTGGCATCCGGGAGCCCGTCGGAATCGGCATCGACGCCGATCGACGTTGGAGGCGTACCGCTTTCAGTGCCATTGCCGTCTGTTGGGTAGTCCGTGGGTGTTGCGGCTGGAGCCAGGGCGCCACCGGCAGTGATGACGGCTTGGTTGTTGATGATGCCGGTGGCGTTCGCGTTCAGAGTGACGCGGAACTTGACGGTTACGCTAGCCCCCGTGGCGATCGTGCCGCCATTGGCGCCGTTGGCACCGCTGCCGAGGCGCACCGTGACGGTTCGCGTGCCAGCCACGTATTCTCCGGTATCGGCGTCGACAGTGTCGGTAAGCGCTGCGGCAGTTGGCGACACCAATGCCACCGACCCGGCAACGTAGGTGACCTGGGTCGGCAGAACATCGTTCATCACGGTGTTGACCGAGGTGTCGTTGCCAGTATTCGTCGCAACGACCGTGTACTCGAGCTCGTCGCCCGGTACGAGGGCTCCGCCGTTGACGTCAGTGACCGTCTTGCCCGAGCTTGAAAAGTCCGGCTTGAACGTCGATATCGACGTCACCAAGGTAGCGAGACCAATCCGTTCGCCGGTGCTAGCGGCTCGGATGGTTGCCGACGTCTGGCCAGCTGTCATGAGTGACTTGACGTCGACAACGTCGAGGTCGACGCCGCCCATGGACCCCGGTGTACCCGGAAGCTGCGGCCGATCGAGCGCGTTACTGACACCAGTGGCCAGGTGCGAGCGGGTGGAGTTGAAGAAGTTGTTGGCGGGATTGAGCGCGTTGGTGAGCGTCGTCAATGTGCTGGTGTTGGGCCCAAAACTCAACGAATCACCCGTGGCATCGACGTCGCCCTCATAGGCAACGACGCCGAGTTTGGCGTCGAATGCCGCTGGCACCAAAAAGCCACTAATCGTAGCGGTCTGAGTCGTAGTCGGATTGACCGTATCGAGGCCATCGAAGATGGCCAAGTTGCGCGATGGCTCCGAGGCCAATTCGTAAAACACCACACAGGACCAGCCGGCCATGGTGTTGCTATCGTTGTACGAGTACAAATCCGGAATCGAAGCTACGCCGCCAACCCGAAACGCACCTGGGCCGAGCCCCTTCATCCAGGCCGTAACGTCCGCGGTACCTTGGTACCAGAACTTACCGGTAGTGCCCGTAACGTACGAGGTCCAGGTCTGATCGGCAGTCACATTGAGCAAGCTCGCAATATTGCCCGGCCGATCGATGACGACCGCATTGTCGACGCTTCCACCATCGGGCTGCAGGGCGGCCCAGTACAGGCGCGCGTAGGTGACCGTGGCGCCAACGGGTAGCTTGAGCTCGGAGGTGCTCCGTGCGTTCTCCATGGTGATCGCAGCCGTGGCAGTTGCGGTGCCGTCGTCTTCCGAGCGCCAATAAATGTCAGTTGCTGTATCTGCAATGTTCGACGTACCAGTACAACTGAGCGTCGTGCCTGCCGGCAGAGTGGGTGTCGCCTGTCCGCAATCCCACCCGAGCGTGTTGCCAAATAGGATGAAGTCGCCGTGTTGGTCGACCTTCGTACGCAGCGTGGGCGCCGCTGTGCCAAAGGTCGCGGTTGTCAACGCTGCCAAACACACGAGACAGCTATGTCGTTTTAAGAAGGGTTGTCGCATGATCCTCGCTCCCAGTCAGATTCGCTCGGATTATCTGGGCCCGTCAGGCGGCGCATCCTACAAAACGCGCCACAGACGTCCCTTGGGCTTCTCCTTCGAGCGAAGGCCGAGGATAGTCGTCAAGGCCCCGTCATTGCAAAGGCCTATCAACCGAAGCGCGTGAAATCGCACAGTTGACGCATTGTGTAGGCAAACGTGGTTACCCGGCCCATCACTGCAAGGCGCGAGAATTTAGCTGCCATTTTGGTTTTGGTTGGTGTGTTGTGGCCACGACGTGGTGCGAATCCAGTGCCCCCGTAATCACGGCTGGATTCCGGGACCGAGACTGTGGTGTTTCGGCGCCAACGGGGAGCTAGTGGGTGTTCCGAGCGGGCACGTCGAGGTTCCAACGAGCTCGCAACTCACGCCGCTCTCGTTTGCTTCGCTCCAAACACATGGGTCGGGCGGAAGCTCGATTTCGACGACGACTACCGACCGTTGCATAGTACCAAAGTCTCGGCGGGCGGGAGATCGAGAATTTCCACGAAGGCGGGTTCGTACACTGATTGGCGTTGCACAGTAACGGAGGAGCCAAGCGCATGAGAACCGGCGTAACCCGAACCAGCAGCAACGTGAGCCGTATTGAGCAACACGGTGAACTTACTTCCGGGTGGATTGAGCTGCGTATCGACGATGATTCTTCCACCTCGCTTGTCTGTCGCGTTGACGTTCACGATGCAAAGGGCTTCGCGCACGTCTAAGAGCCGAGACCAAGGTACGAGCTCGCCGGCGCCTGGGTAGTCCCACCAACCTCCACTCTTCTGAATCTGTCGCAAGTACTGCCGACCGAACCTCAATACGGCCTCCGTTTGTCGAAGGGCAATCGCAGCTTGAATTCGGACAAACGCCGGGTGCTTGGGATCGAAGCACTCGAAACCCACCGTACCACAAGGCCCAAACCCTGGCAGTGGGTCCAATTCGGTGAGTTGAGCCTTCATCGAATTGCTCCTCGCATCTGGGCGCGGGTGCTCAGGGCCAAACATGGCTTCTCGCAGGTACCGGTCACTTCCGCCCCAATCGGGACACCAATGCTGCTGGCTGACTTCAGGCCCACACAGGGCCTGCTCAGTGCCGGCGTAGATGCACGGGATCCCGAGAGAGAACAGCTGGATCGATGTAGCTGCGGCCACTTGATAGGGTTTGGTGGCGAGTGTGTCCGGGATCTCGGCACTGAAACGGACTTTGCGCCCCATCACCGAATCGTGATCCTCATTGACCGATACGTGCTGGTTGCCCTGATAGCGGTGCGACCCCATTCCAGTGTCATTGACTTTGAAGCCGTTGAAGTAGTTGGCCGGTGGCTGAAAGCCTTTGGCAACATCGATCAGTGTGAGCTTTAGGTTTCCGATGTCGAGCACGCAACTCAAGTTCTCTTCGCAGGCATCGAGGTACTTGTCTTCAAAGTAGTCACCGCCAGCGACTTCACCGATGAGCAGGAAGTTGTGCTTGCCGAGGCTGGCCGCGTATTCCTTCATGGCCCCACAGAAGTTGCGTGCCTCCTCCTTGGAAACGTGCTTTACCGTGTCGAGCCGAAAGCCGTCACAATCCGTGAGCGCAATCCAGTACTTGTAAATCAACGCCAGCTCGCCGAGCACCCAGTCCTTATCGGTAGCGGCATCGCGCAAGCCGCAAAAATCGGTACGCTTGTGTTCGGCATGCGCCCAATCCACGTTGCTTTCTCCCAGGTTGCCCTCGCCCGCGCGGGTATAAAAGTCCCAATCCTGCAGTTCTCTTGGTAGCACTGCGTCGTAGGAATCGCTCGGGGCTCCCGCGATTCGATGCTCATTTTCGTCAAGCCAACGGCCTGAGCCATAGCATTCGGCCCAATTCTTGTAGGCGGGCTTTTCGCGCTCCTCTCCGTCAATGAAGTACCACCAATTGCAGCCCGTGTGGTTAAAGACGATGTCGAGGATGATCCGCATGCCCTTTGCGTGTGCTTGGGTCACGAAGTCTACAAGGTCTTGGCGCGAGCCAAAGCGTGGGTCCACTTCAAGGAAGTGCTGGATCCCGTAGCCATGGTACGCGTTCAACTTCATTCGCTGTCGAAAGACGGGGCCCAACCAGAGGGCATTGACGCCCAGTTGTGCGAGATACGGAAGCCTTGTGGTAAGGCCTTTGAGCGTGCCGCCCTGCCATCTTTCGGCGCCGGATTTCGCCCAATCATCAAATCGGAATCCAGTTGGTCGAGCTGCGGCAACGTCCTTGCGGTCAAGCAGCGGACGCGTCTTCTCGTCCGAGAACCGATCTGGGAGCAGAAAATACAGGACATGATCCTGCCAGTTCGTCGGCGACGTCGTGTAGTCCCCCGTGGGTCTTCTTGGGATGTCACTTTCCGTGGCCAATGACTTCGGCGCATCATCGGTTAGCGCCTTTTTGAAAGCTGCGCGAAGGTCGGAATCACTTGGCATGGTCTCCCCTATCTCGACCGGATATGCGATCGCGAACCCGCATACTTTCACGGAATGGCCACCGTCGTCCACGTGCTGCGAAATGCAGCAGAAAGCCTCGTGTGGAACCGCATTCAAACTCCCAATCGAGTTGGGCTACGCGTTGATCCAACATTTCCGTCCACACCCAGACTATGGAAGCGATATTTTGGTAGCCGGGCCACTTTTAGCAGCTCGGTTGCTGTGCTCGTCCAACCGCAATGTCCATTGACGCTTGCAGGCTCGGTGCATCAAGTGAGCGCCCAATCGGAGGCGCCAAGCGCGTGCATCGTGTATGGCTCGCCAACTCAAGCAGTGCGAGCAGAACGAGCGAGAGTGGTTGGACCACGCTCGGAACGACGCTACTTCGGACGTGCGGTGGACGCATTGAGGAGGGACCCCGGCGCTCCAATTGAACGGGTTGCATTGATGCCTCCGACCACCGACCGGTGTATCAGAAGGTGCTTATTGCCTGAAAGTCAATGCCCCGCGGAGTCGCAAGTCGCTCGTCCAACCCGAATCGGCGCCGGGCGTTGCGGCGCCGCAGTTTCAGTGCTTGACTGCCCGCCTGAACCCGCGATATGCGTCGCGGGTTTCAAACTAGGAGAAGTGGCCGAGTGGTCGAAGGCAGCGGTTTTGAAAACCGCCGTGGGGGTAACTCCACCAGGGGTTCGAATCCCTTCTTCTCCGCAAAGCTTCAACGCGAACGTCAGTGAGCGTTGAAGCTTTCTCTGAGATGAAGGTATCACCCAAGGTTCGACCCGAGGTGGAATCATGCACGGAGTGCAGGATTCCGGCGAGGCCGACGGTGACCGCGAAGCGGGCATGCGGCGCAGCCGCAAGTCAATCCCTTCTTCTCCGCAAATTCATTGATGATTTGGAATTCCGATTTTGGTCCCGACAAAAACCAAGACCAAAACCGGGACCAAACAGCGGTTCATCGAACCCTGCGCAATAGCGGTTCGACTACGGCTTTCTCCGCGCCACGTTCATGTTCCGCGGTTGCTTCGAGCACGGCACTGGGGTCATCGGGAATGAGAGCGGGGATCTTCGACAGCTCGTCGAAGAGGTACGCGACTGGACTCACCTCGTAAGACAGTGCCTTCACGTCCTTCGGTCTGTGCCCGAGCAAGCGGTCGCGTGCGTCCGGCTCGACATGCGACATCAGCATGAGGTACGCCAGTAACTGCAGACCGATCAGTACCGAGACTCCCTCCTCAGGATCAGTAGCCCGTGCAGCCTGTTCTCGTACTCGTCCCGGTCCATCTCGACCGCCTCGCCGTCCTCGATGTGGCGAAACCCTTCCTTCACTATTTGGGAGTCGCCAGCTGCATGGGCAAAGATCCGAACCAAAGTCCCTTCTTCTGCCGGAAATGCGAAGATCCGGTGAAATGTCCCTTCTTTGGCGCCAGGACGAGACACCCGGCAGACGCGACCAGTCGCGTCGCGCAGAAGCCAGTGTGAGGCGTCGCGGAGCTTGATTCCGTTGTCCTGCGCGTTGATGACGAAGTGGCGGGCCTTGTGGATGACCGGGCGCGTCGATAGGTAGAGCACAGCCGCTGCTCTTGCAGCCGCAGACAGCCGCTCGATGAGCTGCGGTGGAAATACCAACTTGTTTCCTCAAGTCATCGACTGCTCAAGCAGCTCGTCCGCCCGCGGTGTTCCGCATCGAATGCAGACAGGCGAGTCCTTTGGGGTTCCCTCCGTCCAGCCAACCCACCTGCGTCCATGTGAGGCGCTCCGAGCACCCAAATGGGCTTCACTAGGCTCACACAGCACAACCGATAGCAATCGAGCGTACGATCGCGCTGATGAATGCGCCGACGCACCACGATGCAGCGCGAGTCCCATGGCAGCCCCTTCCAATGTAACCCCTCCCGCTCCCACCACCTCGGCAACCAAGCGTGGCGTTCGTTGGACTCGCATTGTCCCTTGGGCAATCGCGTTCTTGGTCATTGGAGCAGTCGTTCGTCAACGCTTCTTCGTCGCTATCCCCGTTCGAGCACAAGAAGTCAGCACGGGTGATGTCGTCGTCGAGATTTTCGGTCGAGGCACCATCGAGAGCCGACGAGAAGTCCAGCTCGGGTTCGATATGGTGGGACGCATCAGCGATCTCCTGGTGGACGAGGGCGATCGGGTCAAGCTTGGGCAAGTCTTGGGGCACCTCGCTCCCGAGCAGTTCGTGGCCGACGTTCGGACCGCATCCTCCGGAGTGACCCTCGCACGAGCTGCCATTGCAAGACTGCAAGCTGACGAGCACCGCGCGATCGCGACAATCGCCTTCGCAACTTCCGAGGAATCGAGGATCCGACGTCTGGCAGCGTCGGGCACGATGTCCGCCCGCGAGCTTGATCTCGCGGTTCAGCAACTCGAGCTGGCAAAGGCTGAACTCGAGCGAGTGCGAGCTTCAAGAGACGAAGCAAGTCGACAAGTTGGTGTGGCAAGCAAGACTGCAGAGTCGCGCAGCGTGACAGCGGCCCGAGCGGCACTCGTATCGCCCTTCGATGGGATCGTGGTCCGCCGTCTTCGGGATACCGGTGACACTGTTACGGTTGGGACGACGGTCCTTCGAGTCGTAGCCACTGATGCACTCTGGAGCCGCGCTTGGGTGGATGAGGCGGCTCTTCCTCAATTGCGTGAAGGTCAGCCGGTGCGCGTCCGGTTGGGCAGCGACTCCAAACCGTCATTGCTCGGTACAGTCGATCGGATCGGGCGTGAGGTGGATCGGCAGACGCATGAGCTTCTCGTCGACGTATTGCTTGCGACCGTTCCGCCTCGCGTCGCCATTGGACAGCGTGCTGACGTCTGGATCGAAGTTGATCGACGCAAGAGTGTCCAGCGCGTCGCTTTGTCATTTTTGCACCGCGACGGCGACAAGGCCTTCTTCTTCGTCAATCGCGACGGAAAAATCCGCCGCTTCCCTGTCATGCTCGGCGCCCTGGGGAATGAAGACGTCCAAGTTACGACGCAACTGCCGCCCAATGACATCGTTCTTGGCGCGCTCGATGGTGGTGCCCTACTCCCAGAGGGGCGCCGTTGGCGAAAGGCACAGCCATGAATCTCGCCCTACTCGAAGTGCGCCGGCACATTGGGAGATTCGTTGGAACCAGCGTCGGAGTGGCACTGCTCTTCACGGTGGTGCTCGCCATGGCTGGTATCTACGGCGGGCTGGTCGATGATGCCACGGTGCTGGTTCGGGCCCTACACTCGGATCTCTGGGTCGTCCAGAAGTCAACCAGAGGCCCATTTGCCGACATCTCACGCGTTGATCCGACTCTCGAGAAGCGCGTGGCGGGCGTTGCCGGCGTCCGTATTGCGCGGGCATTCACGTTCCAAGTGCTCGAACGTCCTTACTCGGGGCGCTCTCTCCGGTTCGCGCTCGTTGGGCTCAGTTGGACGGAAGATCGCGGACGCAACTTGCCGCTCGTCGCAGGTCGCGCGCTCGGTCAGTCCCACGGTGAAATCATCGCCGACGTGTCTCTCGGGCTGCCGATCGGTTCGGTTACACACTTGGCAACCGAGGACTTCACGGTTGTCGGCTTGACACGACAGGTCCTTGCTTCAAGCGGAGATCCCGTGATCTTCGCAACCACGGCGGATGCACAACTCATCACTGATGACCTTCCGACCGACGCTGTGAGAACCGAGCGCGAACGACGCGCCGCTCGCGTGCTGTTGACGGACGTTGGACGTTCACAGCCTGCATTCGAAGACCTGGCGAAGGATCCCCGATGGAAACCACCGGCACTGGCGGCAGCACCTGTTAATGCGATCCTCGTCAATGTTGCAGAGCCAGGCCAATTGTCAGATGTCCGAACTGCGCTTTCACGCTGGCCCGACGTTGCTGTCTATTCGTCGGGTGAACAAGAACGATTCCTCCTCGACGGAGTCGTCGAGAAACCACGCAAGCAACTTGCACTGTTCAGTATCATTCTCGTCGTCACTTCGTCGGTGCTCATCTCCGCACTCATCTACATGATGACCCTGAGCAAGAGTCACGATATCGCGGTGCTCAAGCTCATCGGTGCACCCGTCACGCGCATTGCGGGCATGGTGCTGCAGCAATCCTGGCTCATTGGAGCTGTGGGGTACGCAATCGCACTGGCCGTCGGCAGCCAGGCGTTTCCCCATTTCCCACGACGGGTGGTGCTCACGCCTTGGGCAATTGGTGGCGTTGGGACATTGGTATTCCTAGTCAGCACGCTTGCGAGCATCCTTGGGGTTGTGCATGCCCTGCGAATCGATCCAGGTCGAGCATTGGAGGCCTGATGGAAGCGCTTCGGGCAGAAGGCATCAGCAAAAGCTACGGCGAAGGTGACACGCTAGTTCGCGCGCTCGGCAATGTCTCGCTTCGGCTCGAGGCGGGCAGCGTCGTGGCACTACTCGGTCCAAGTGGCTCTGGAAAGTCCACACTGGTCAAGGCACTCGGTCTCGTCACTCTGCCGGATACAGGTCAAATTTGGATGCAAGGTCAACTGGTAGTCGAGGACGGGAGTGCCGTCACAAGCCTTCGTGAGCTGCGGCGCCGACATCTTGGGTTCGTATTCCAGAAAGCCAACCTCATCCCATTCATGACTGCGCTCCAGAACGTCGCAATCGCCGCTGAAATCGGCGGCGAGCCCGATCCATCCAATCGAGCGTCTGAACTCCTTCGATACCTCGACGTCTCTCACCGGGAGCGCTCCTTGCCAGCCACGTTGAGTGGCGGTGAGCAACAACGCGTCGCAATTGCGCGTGCATTGGCCAATCGCCCCTCCATTGTCCTTGCCGACGAACCAACGGCAGCTCTAGACAAGACGCGCGGGCGCGCCGTAATGGAGCTGTTCCGTCGCGTCGCGCACGAGCAACAGTCGGCTGTTTTGGTCGTGACACATGATCATCGAACGCTTGACTTGTTCGACGTGCAGTACGAACTCGAGGACGGTCAACTCAAGAGCTGAACCATAGGGTTGGTGCACGCCCAAGCACTGACAGCTTCCGACATGACGGCAGGCCATCGAACCAAGTCGAACCAAAGGCGAGATTGCTAAGTCGAACGCAATAATGGCCGTTGGACGCACGAACCTCCGGAGACATCTCTCGCGCCTTCGCAAGGCGCCGTAATCGCTCGATTCAAACCCAAATAAGTTCGGGCGAATTCAGGAATGGTCTGTCCTACCAGCGGTCGCTCTGCGCAGTTCTTGCGCAGTTCGGCGTCCGCAATTCAGTGCAGATTGCTGTGGACTTTAGTTTAGCTTCGTCTAAACTTCTAAACTATAAGCAGGCAATATGGTTGCAGCCGCACAGACGCTAGCTCGAGAGGCCGACAAGAATCGCGCTGCGATTCCTGCTGGCGTTCCGAAGATCTTGATACTGACCACGCTGCATAGCTCCGATCCAGGCGCCAATGCTGTCGGTCAGGCGAGGCTTCAGTACGATCCGAATACGTACATCCTACGCGTCCCCGATCCGGTGATGTTCCCGGAGTCTTTCTATCTACGTGCCTTCGAAAAGGGGATCGGTGGGATCATCATCATGAGCTCGGGATCAGACTGTCCCTACGAGGGTGCGTACCCACGGCTCTCGAAACGTATCGATCGCGTGTATGCACTGATGAAGGAGCGGGGCATTCCGACTACTCGCCTCAAGCTAACGACAATTTGCACCGTCTGCCGTTCCGCTTTCCTCAAGGAGATCGGCGAGATGCGCAAGTACGTCAGCGAAACACGCAGCCCAAAGCTTGATTGAGGTCATCCGTGGACCAGCGCCAAATGCAGCACGCGGAAAAGGCCGCGCAAATTCTGAGCAGTGTCGCCCACCCTTTACGACTTCTAATCATCTGTATGCTGCTCGAGCGTGAGCGATTCGTTGGGGAAATACTCGAGGCACTTGGAACAACCAAAGGCAATATTAGCCAGCATCTGCGCCTCTTGGAGAACAAGGGGCTAATTCGCAAGCGCCGAGAAGGCGCCCACATCTTTTATTCGATCAAGGATCCGAAAATTATAGAGTTGTTGAGGTGCGTGCGCGGCCTTTACTGCTCGGGACTGAAACTCAACTAGTCGAAATCGACGAACTACCACTGGAGCGAGCATGACCGACCTAGCAGATCTCAAGGGCGACAAAGTAGTGGATGCGCGAGCAATGGCCTGTCCGGGGCCGTTGCTCGAAGCCAAGAAGGCCATGGGCGCAGTGCCCGTTGGAAAGGTTCTGGAAATCCTCAGTGGAGACAAAGGCAGTCGCGAAGACATCCCCGCTTGGTGCAAAAAGACTGGCCAGCTTTTCATGGGCTTCACCGAGCGCGATGGCTACGACAGCATTTTCGTGACGCGCAAGAAGTGATTGTGAAGCCCGAGGCAAGCATGGATCAGCCTAAAGTCCTGGAAACGGACGTCCTAGTGGTGGGTGCCGGCATTGCCGGCATGCAGGCCTCCCTTGACGCGGCAGATCAGGGCGTGCGCGTCATGCTGGTGGAACGCGATGCGAGCATCGGCGGTCGCATGATCAACTTGAGCAAGGTGTTTCCCACCTTGGACTGCGCCAGCTGCATCACTACCCCACGCATGTCCTCGGTTGCCCACCATCCGCGCATCGAAACCCTCACCCACACAGAAGTGCTGTCAGTAAAGCGGTCTGGTGACGGATATCTGGCACGTTTGCGCAAGAAGCCGCGCTACGTAGTGGAAGCCGACTGCATTGGCTGTCGATTGTGCGAGGAGGCTTGCGCCGAGTACCAGCAGGATCCGTACGAGCATGGCCTCGGAGCAACCAAAGCCATCGCTATCCCCTTCACCAACGCCATTCCACAGATTGCCGTCCTCGATCCCGAGACGTGCACTTGGTGCGGTCGCTGTGCCAAGGCTTGCCCGACGGACTGCATCGACTACCTGCAGGAGCCCGAGGAGTTTGAAGTGCGGGCAACCTCGGTCATCATGACGACCGGCAGTCAGCTAACTCCGATCGATCAGAAGCCGCAATATGGGCTAGGCGTACTTCCCAACGTGCTCACGCCGATGCAGGTGGAACGGTTGCTCGCCCCGCACGGTCCTTATGGACGAGTGATTCGCCCCGGGGATGGGAAAATCCCAGACAGCATTGCGTTCGTTCAATGTGCAGGTAGTCGCGATCTATCGCTTGGCACCGGCTACTGCTCCCGCGTCTGCTGCATGTACGCGATTAAGCAGGCAATCCTACTTTCGGGCTCGCTGCCCATCGCAGACATCACGATCTACTACATGGACATTCGCGCCTTTGGTAAGGGCTACGAGCAATTCTATGCTTCAGCCCGTGCCATGGGCATCAACTTCGTTAAAGCGAAAGTGGCGCGCGTCACGGAGGATGCGGAGCATAACCCAATCTTGCGCATCGAGCGCCAAGAGGATGACTGCCGCGTCGAGGAAGTACACCACGACATGGTCGTGTTATCGCTCGGCATGGTTTCGGGCGCCGATCCCGAGCTATTTGATAGTTGCGGCGTACGTCTGTCGCCAGATGGCTTCATCGATCCGTCGCGGTTGCTCCACTCGCCAACGCGTACCTCGGCTCAAGGGATCTTCTCGGCCGGAACCGCCAACGGCCCTAAGGACATCGTGGATTCAATCATGGACGCTGGTTCGGCCGCCATGGAAGCCCTTTCCCACCTGCGCAAAACTAACGCAAAGAGGACGCCATGACTGAGCAACTTCACCTGCCAGTCGTAGGAGCCACGCCTGAGCTCGAAAAGCCCAAAGTCGGCGTCTATGTCTGCCATTGCGGGGGGAACATCTCGGATGTGGTCGATGTGAAGGCCGTCGCAGAAGCGGCGGGTCTCAACAGCGATGTCGTCACTTCCAAAGACTTCGTCTTCATGTGCTCCGATCCGGGGCAGAATCTAATCATCGACGATATTCGCGACCATGGGGTCAATCGCGTCGTCGTCGCCGCCTGCTCGCCCGCACTGCATGAAAGCACGTTCCGAAGAGCGCTAGAGAAGGCCGGCCTGAACCCATACCTTTACCAGCACGTCAATGTGCGTGAGCAGGCCTCCTGGGTGCACAAGGCTGACCACGACGGTGCCACAGCGAAGTCGTCGCGATTGGTGCGCGCGGGGGTGAGCGCCGCGGCACTGAAGGATCCGCTCGAGGCAATCCTGGTCTCGGCCGAGCACCGAGTTGCGATCATTGGCGGTGGGCTCGCTGGCATGCGAGCAGCACTCGCTCTTGCTGGAATCGGCCTGCCCGTGACGCTGATTGAGCGCAATGCTCGCTTGGGCGGCAGTTTGCGTAGGCTCGGTCGGCTGCATCAAACAGGTGAGGATGGTGCGAAAGTCGTAGACGAGCTCGAGGCACTGGTCCGAGCTGAACCGCTGGTCACTATCCTCAGCGGTGTTGGCGTTGAAAAGGTAGAGGGCTTCGTCGGCAATTTCACTGTGCGACTCGAAGGTCGCGAACCAGTGACTGCGGGCGCGCTAGTGCTTGCCACGGGTTTCGAACTCTATCAACCAGCGGACGGTGAGCTCGGTTGGGGGGATGAGCGCGTAATCACGTTGGCGGCGCTGCTCGAAGCCCTTCCGTCTCTGCCTCGAACCAAGGACGGCGTTCTGATTTGGCAGGGAAAGCCGATCCGCAATCTCGCCATCGTTCATTGCGTGGGCAGCCGCCAAATCGAAGGCGTGCACGAGCCTGGTCCCGACAGTAGGATCAACGACTATTGTTCTCGCGTCTGTTGTGCGGCAGCGATGAACGCTGCAAATCAGGTCCAAGACCAGTTTCCGGAGACGCAGATCTACGACCTCTACCGAGATATCCGCACCTATGGACGTGGCCAGGAGGCTCTGTACGAACGGGCCAGCAAGGGCGGTGCGCTGTTCTTTCGCTATCAAGGCGAAGAACCCCCGACGGTCGAAGCTGCGCCCGAGGGCTCGGAGAGCCCGCTTCAAGTTCGGCTCAAAGACGCACTCACTTGGAACGAAGAGCTTGCTGTTCCAGCAGATCTCGTAGTGCTCGCGACTGGAATGTTGCCGAGCCCAATCACCGAGCTAGTCGAGTCGATGAAGCTTCCCGTCGGTGCCGATCGCTTTCTGCTCGAAGCACACCCCAAACTTCGTCCGGTCGAGGTTGCTAACAACGGCATCTTCTTAGCTGGGACCTGTCAGGCCCCTATGGATGCCTCTGAGGCCGCAGCCGGCGCGGGTGCCGCGGCCGCGAAAGCTGGCATTTTGCTTTCCGAAGCCGAACTCTCTCTCGATCCGTTCGTTGCTGCGGTACGTGTCGACCGCTGCAACGGTTGTGGTGACTGCCTAGCGGAATGTTCCTACGAGGGAGCCATCTCGATGGTGGCGCGTGAGTCGAGAGGTGAAGGCCAGTGCGAAATGGTTGCCTGGATCAATCCTGCTTTGTGCAAGGGTTGTGGAGCCTGCGTGGCCGTGTGCCCTACGCGAGCGCTAGATGTGGCCGGATGGTCACTGGATCAATACGAGGCAATGGTCGACGCCATTGCGGCGACGTAAGGAGCTCGCGATGACCGAAAAGGGCATGCAAGAGAAGTACAAGCAGCAGCTCAAGCTCGCGCGTGAGCTGCACGGCAAACCTTC